>Ga0208041_1000005_pt1 | contig 716400 bp, 593 predicted proteins | sample AD_SCU002_MetaG_FD_184453 | JGI IMG/M metagenome (GOLD analysis project Ga0208041, IMG submission 184453) | Active sludge microbial communities of municipal wastewater-treating anaerobic digesters from China - AD_SCU002_MetaG (SPAdes) (version 2) | ecosystem: Engineered > Bioreactor >... | reverse complement strand
CGGCACCCTGGGCGATGCGACGGGGAGTACAACGGTGACGGGAGGCACCCTCGATCTGGGAACGACCACCCAGACGCAGGCGGAACTCAGGCAGTCCGGCGGAACGGTGCAGAACGGAACCATGAATGTCACAACCTATCAGATGACCGGCGGGACGCTTTCGTCCGATGCAACGGTCTCCGCCACATCCAGCTTTGACATGCAGGCCGGCACGGTGGACGGCGTTCTATCCGGTACGGGCACCCTCACGAAAACAGGCCCGGGCGAACTGACCCTGTCCGGTACGAACACCTACACCGGCGGCACGAACATCAACGAAGGGACCGTCGGTGTGAGCAAAGACGAAAGTCTGGGCGACGCTTCGGGTGCACTTGCCTTCGACGGCGGCACCCTCAAGGCGACCGGCAGTTTTGCGACGGGCCGGTCCGTCACGCTTGGCAGCGGCGGCGGCACCCTCGACACGGACGGCCATGATGTAACCATAACAGGGGATATCTCCGGCGCGGGCTCCCTCGCCAAAGAAGACGGCGGCAGGCTCATTCTCACCGGCACGAACACCTACACCGGCGGCACAAGCATCAACGGCGGTACCGTCAGCGTGAGCAGAGACGAAAACTTGGGCGATGAATCGGGGGCGCTCACCTTCGGCGGCGGCACCCTCGATGTGACAAGCGGCTTTACGATGAACCGGTCCGTTACGCTCAGCGGAGGCGGCGGCACCATCGACACGAACGGCAACGACCTGACCATCAACGGGGACATTTCGGGTACGGGCTCCCTCACCAAGGAAGACGGCGGCAGGCTCGTTCTCACCGGTACGAACACCTACACCGGCGGCACTGCCGTCAACGGGGGCATTCTGCAGGGCGATGCGGCAAGCCTTCAGGGCGATATCACCAACAACAGCCAGGTTATCTTCGACCAGGAATCGACGGGCATGTACGCCGGGAGCATGAGCGGAACGGGCTCCCTCACCAAGGACGGCGACGGCACCCTCGTCCTTGCCGGCGTCAACACCTATACGGGGGGAACCTCTGTGAATCGCGGCGCCCTCGCCGTGGAAGGCAGCATCACGGGCGATCTCGCCGTCGGCGTATCGGGAACCCTCATGGGCAACGGCACGATCACCGGCAACACCGTGATCTCAGGCACCCTCGCCCCGGGGAACTCCATCGGAACGCTGACCATCGCCGGCGACTACACCCACAACATGGACGCCGTCTATGCCGTGGAAGTCGATGCGGCCGGCCGGTCGGACAGGCTCGTCGTTACCGGGACGGCCACCCTGAACGGCGGGACGGTATCCGTGCTTGCCGGCTCAGGGCAGTATTTCATGAATACGACCTACACGATCCTAACCGCCGGGACCGTTTTGGGTACGTTTGACAGCGTCACGAGCAACCTGGCCTTTCTAACCCCGTCGCTGAGCTATGACGCCGCAAACGTCTACCTGCTCTTGACCAGGAACTCCACCCGCTTCGCCGATGTGGCCCTCACCCGCAATCAGTTCGCTGTTGCATCGGCCCTCGATCGCGGCACTCCATCCGCCGCCGGCGATATGGCCACGGTGTACAACAGCCTCCTGGGGCTTTCCGCTGTGGGCGCAAGACGCGCCTACAACCAGATGGGCGGCCTTTCACACGCATCCCTCACGGAGGCGACCTTCTTCTCCTTCAACCGGTATGCCGGCGTCCTCTCCGGACGCATGGATGGCTTCGGCAAGGGAGGATCGCCGCTTGCCGGTTCGGGAAACGTGCTCCTGGCATTCCGGGAGGACGCGGGAAGCGATGCGGGAAACATCCTCTTGGCCGCCTGGAAGAGTGCCAGGAGCGAAAACACAAAGGAGAACGACGGAGATGGATCGCCCTGGGGACTCTGGGCAAAGGGATACGGCAACCTGGGGGAACGCAGGGGAGATGACATCCCGACAAAGTATGACTATCGCGGCGGGGGGCTGATCGTCGGCTTCGACAGGACGGTGAGCAAAACGTTGCTGCTGGGTGCATCCATCGGCTATTCCCGTACGACGGTGAACATGAAGGATCTGAAGGACAACATCCGGGTGGCGGGCTATCAGTGGGCACTTTATGCTGCATACGACATGGATCCCTGGTATGTTCAGGGCCTGGTCGCCTATGGTTACAACCGCTATGACACCGCCCGCAACATCGTCTTCGGAGCCATTGCCAGGACTGCCCATGCCGGCTATGGCGGTCACAGCCTGGGCAGCTATGGCGAGGCGGGTTACCGCTACCAGATCGGTGGGGTCAGTGTCATCCCGATGGTCTCTTTGCAGGCGGGATCGCTCTGGCGCAATGCCTTCACGGAGACCGACGCCGGAGCGCTCGATCTCGCCGTGGACGGCGACCGGATGTCGTCGCTGACCGGTTCCCTGGGGATTGGGCTGAAGAAGGAATTCAGGATGGAAAGCAGCTCCATCACCCCGGAGATCCGGGTCCGATGGCGCCGCGAGTTTGTGAACGGCGATTATACGATCGATGCTTCTTTTGCGGGTGATCCCGTTTCCACCTTCAGCGTCAGGGGTGACAGGGGGCGGCGGGACAGCGCGGCCATCGGTTTCGGGCTGAGCTGGGAGATCGACGAACACTTCCGTCTTGCCCTGTCCTATGATGCCATTTGGTCGGGAGACAGCACGGAGCATGGCGGGACGGCGGGAATCCGATACAAGTGGTGATGAACGTTATCAATAGGTGCGGTACCCTGCCGTCGATCCGTCATGCGTCTTAGCGGGCAGCGAACGGCTTCTTGTTTCCCTCACCTGTATCGGAGATTCGGACCCTGTTCACAACGGGCCGATAGAGAAACAGATTCCTGCGGATAAAACTCGTCTTTTTTTCGAAATCTTCATGCGAATTGCACACATACGTAACGACGAGGGTTCCGTTACGGGCGTATTCCGGATGTTCCTTGCCGGCGTAGCAGAAATTGTTTCTGTCGAAACGGGGACTGTCCCGGTCGACCTCGGGGACGGGAGCGAGGAGGATCCTCGGCACGGACCAGGGACCCTCCAGGGCGTCTGCCGTCCGGTACAGCATCCGGTCGCCGTTGTTCTGGAGCGACAGGTAAATGCAGATCCATTTCCCGATTCCCGGATGGTAGCGTAAGCTCAGCTCCGAGACGGCGGCGTCGAGGACGATCCTGACCTTCGCGGGCTTGAGTTCTTTTGTCCACCCTCCATCCGCGTTCAGGTATTCGATGGACCGGGCCGGATCGTCAATCCTTTCGACTGGGATGCGGGCCAGGATGTTGCCCAGGATGCTCCGTCCGTCCACCGTTGCACCATAGAGGGGGTAGAAATAGACGTGATCCCGGAAGGCCACCGCCGTAGTCGCAAATGCTCGGATTTCCTCCGGGATTCCGGGTGTCAGATCCAGATACTCCACGGCCCACCGGTTCGGGTCGGTCTCCCGGAAGTCTCCGATCCGGGCGAGTTTGTGTCCTACAATCCTGAATTGGAAAGGTCCCGGAAGTTCCGGGTCGGCCTTTACGGATAGAAGCGGCACGTAAAGGGTGCCATGGGCCATGAAGGGGGCCTGCGGCCACAGCCACTCCTTTTCCCCGAAGGAAGATACAAACTCCCCGTTTTTCTTTTTCAGGTGATAACGGATTTGAAATCCGGAGTCGTCTTTGCATGTTGAAACAGCCAGTGTGGTTCCCAGGACCACGTTCATACCCGTGCGATCCTGCCTTCCTTCCTGCTCTGAAACAAAGGAATCCCCGAAGAGCCACAGAATACGCCGGTCGTCCAGACGGATGGAATACGCGCCGTCCCCGCCGTACCATCCGTCCCCGTCGGGAAATGCGGGCAGGCATTCCGCCGGCTGGGAATACGGGTGGTGCATCTTCCCCGGGACGGCCGAACACGAAGAGAACAGGAGGCAAAGAAGCAGGGCAAGCCATGCAGCGAAGTATACCGGATTTTGTGCGGGTCGACAGGGTTTCATGTGTGCTTTTTTTCCCGGTAACGTTCCGGAACGGGAAGAAGGATGGCGGATATCCCGCTTGGCATGGTCTTTTCTTAAATCGCAACTTGACGAGTGCAAAAGGCGTTGCGGTTCCTCTTTTGATGATCTCACTGGATTGAAATGTACATGTCAAGCATAGCTTATATAGTATCGATGAACGAATACTAAATATTCATGACACTCGAACCCTGCCAGGGAAATGGCATCTTGTCCAATTCTTTCTATGTCGACTGAAAACATCCTTGGTCTGTCCTGATCATTATGAATACTTTGAGTGGATGTGGCGTCGCAAACAAAGGGAACAGAGTCTGACCGGTATTTGAATTTCCCCTGTAACCACTAAAATGCAATAATGGATATATGACATCCAAATGAATGGATGATTCAACAAAAGAGACGTACATTCTTTTATAAGAAATAAAGCAAAAAGGAAGATTGACAGCCAGGATAAAGCATGCAAAATGGAATAAAACGTTATTCCAAAGAAGGAGGATTCAGTCAAAATGGCGAACCCACTCGTCGAGTTAACAGCGGAAATTGTAATTTCCCATGCATCCAGCGCAGCTTTGACAAAGGATGAGCTTCTGGAAACCATAAAGGAAGTCTATTCCACTCTGGAGGCGCTGGAAAAAGGTGGTCCGGCCGGCGTGGCCGAGCCGAAAACAGCCGTCGTGGGAAAAGGAAAGAGGGGACGACCGAGAACCAAAGTTGCAGCGGAGAAGCCGGCGAAGCAGGAAAAGCCTGCGGAACCGGCGAAAGCTCCAGCCCCCCAAGGGCCGGTGTTGTCGTTTGAGGAAGCATTTCAGCCGGATGAAGTAGGATGCATGATCTGCGGCAAGAGGGGCATGAAAACCCTGAAAAAGCATCTGTCGACGGAACACGGGTTGAAACCCGGCCAGTACAAGAGAATGTTCAAGATTCCCAAGGATGTGGACCTGGTGGCCCCGAAGTATGCCGCCGCAAGGCGCCAGATGGCCATCGACCGGGGACTCCCGGAAAAGCTGGCGGCCGCCAGGGCATTGAGAAAGAAGAAAGCCGAATAGGCATCCGGATTCAGGAACGGCATTCACGGGAAAGGCGCAGGAGACGGCGCCTTTCCCGTTTTTTTTGCCTTCCTTACGGAGCGTGCTCCGTTTCGACCCCGAGGGCCGACAGGTTCTTCTTCGCCTCGAGATGATCCGGATTCAGGAGAAGGGCCCGCCTGATTGAAGCCGCCGCTTCCTTCCCTTTTCCTTTCAGTGCCTGGGCGACCCCCAGGTTGTTCCATGCATCGGCACTGTTCGGCCGCAGGGACACGGACCTCTCCAGGTGCAGGACCCCGTCGTCAATCCGTCCCTGTTTCACGAGAGCGATTCCCAGATTGTAATGGGCCTCTGCGAAGGAGGGATCGATCTTGAGGGCGGTTCGGTAATGCTCCAGCGCCTCTTCCGTTTTCCCGAGAGCAATGAGGCTGTTGGCGAGATTGCTGTGGGCCTGGGCCATTTCCGGCTTGAATTCCAGGGCTCTTCGGTACTGCACCGCAGCCTCTGCATGGGCTCCTGTTGCCATCAGCGTGTTCCCGAGGTTGTTATAGCCCTCCGCGTAGTGCGGCCTGATGAAAAGGGCCTTCCGGATGGCGGCGATGGATGCGTCGAAATTTCCCTGCTTCCTCAAAGTTGTGCCAAGGTTGTTGTAGGCGAGATAGTTGTTCGGGACGGCCCGCACGGCCTGTGAAAACAGGGTCCAGTCGTTTCTCCATACCTGCACCTGGCGGGCGGAGAGGGCCGATGGAACAAGGACCAGTGCCGCAGACAGGATCAGCAGGAGCGGCCGCCGGAGACGAAAAGCCGCCGCAAGGTCTGCGCCTCCCCAGACGAGGATGACGAAGACGCCGATCAGGGGGAGGTAGGTGTAGCGGTCCGCCATGGCCTGGGAACCGATATGCACCAGCCCGATAACGGGAATCAGGGTGCCGAGATACCAGAGCCAGCCCATGGCCAGGTATGGATAGCGGCGCCATCCGAACAGGGCACCGAGGCTGATGCCGACGAGCACAAAACCGCTTGCCAGGATGTCGCCGACGGGCCAGGCGGCCGGAAGCGGGTAGAAGACGGACAGGTCCTTCGGCCAGAGGGTTTTGACAAGATAGGTTCCGTACGAAACGACCGCATTGGCCAGCCTGGAGTCGAATCCGTACGTGTCGATCGGCACGAGGGCGCCCGACTTCTCCTGGCTCCAGACCGCTGCCGCGCCTGCCGCGGCGGCGAGCAGAATCAGGGGCGCTTTTTCCAGGATCAGAGCGGAGAGGGTTGACTGTTTCCATCGGGACGGCGGTTCGGGGGGCGGGCCGCTGCCTGCCACCCGCCGGAGCGGGTGGAAATCGATCAGAAGCAGGAGAAAGGGAAGCGTCACGATCATCGCTTTGGATGCCAGGCCCAGGAGAAAGAAGCAGCAGACGGCAAGATAGCGGACGGTTTCCGGTTTTCGTGCGTACCAGAGGTAGGATCCCATCGTCAGCATCCAGAACAGCCCGCACAGGACGTCCTTTCGCTCGGCGATCCAGGCGACGGACTCGACATGGAGGGGGTGAATCCCGAACAGGGCGGCCACCAGGGCGCTTTTCCAAAGGGAACCCGTCATGGACGACAGCACCAGGAAAAGAAGAACCGTCGAGATGGCATGGATCAGCATGTTCGTCCGGTGGTAACCGCCGGGTGCGGGGCCGTACAGGCGGTAATCCAGGAACAGGGAAAGCCACGTCACCGGATGCCATGATCCCCCGTCCGTGGCCGTCAGCATCCACTGGATGGATTTCGCGGTCAGCCCTTCTTCGAGGCGGGGGTTGTCCTGCACGTAGAGGCTGTCGTCATAATTGATGAAATCATAATGCTGTACGGGCCAGAAAACGGCCAGGACGAGCAGGAAGAGGGCAAGGCCGGCAAGGATCTTTTTCACTCCGGATCCCGGTGGATACATGTCTTCTCCCACGATTGGAAAAGCCTTTCGTACATAGGCCTGGCAGCCTGCTTTCATGAATGGAGCCGGGTTTCTCGAAAACGACGGCCGGCGATGAGGTGCGTCAGACCCGGCGCCGTGTCTCCTGTACCACATGTCGAGGCGGAATGCCTTCGCCCGACACAAAAAAGCGGGGCCGTCCGGACGGACATGCCCGACCTTCGGGGCGGTATCATTCTTGCTGTGAACGGATGGGGATGTTCTGGTACACGCATGAAAACATCCCTCGAAAGGAATGAAACACATGATGAAGCCGCATGCAAGTGGTCGCTATTCATCATATTTCCTTATAAAACAGATAATCTGCAGTGTTTGTTTCCTTTTTCTGCTCGCCTCAGTCGTTCCGGCATGGGCAAGCCAGCAGCCTGACGGGCCTGCCGAGGATTTGACGGCCAGGAGCCTCACCGAGCTGATGGGCATCGAGGTCGAAACGGTGTACGGGGCGTCCCGATTCATGCAGAAGGTCACCCGGGCGCCGTCGTCTGTCACCATCGTCACGGCGGAAGACATCCAGCGCTTCGGTTACCGGAACCTGGCGGATATTCTCTCCGGTGTCCGGGATTTCTACGTAAGCAATGATCGCAACTACAGCTATATCGGAAGCCGGGGCTTCTCGCGTCCGGGGGACTACAACACCCGCTTTCTGCTGATGATCGACGGGCATCGCCTCAACGATGGCATTTACGAACAAGCGGCCATCGGAAACGATTTTCCCCTGGATGTGGATCTAATTGACCGGGTGGAGGTGATTCGCGGTGCCAGTTCCTCCCTTTACGGGACCAATGCCTTTCTGGGCGTCATTCACGTCCTGACGAAGAAGGGACGGCAGTTGAACGGCATAGAGCTGTCCGGCGAGGCAGGGACGCAGCACACCTTCAAGGGCCGGTTGACTTGGGGCGGGCGTTTCGACCAGAGAGATGCGGAAGTCCTGCTCTCTGCGACCCGATCTCGCAGCAAGGGCAGCAGGGAGCTTTTCTATCCGGAGTTCAACAGCCCGGACACTTCCTACGGAACCGTGCACGGTGGAGACGGCGAGGCCTATGGAAACGTTTTCCTGAACCTGTCGCACGGATTTTTCAATCTCCAGGGCGCATTTTCAAGCAGGAAAAAGGACATCCCGACAGCGTCCTGGGGGACAGTCTTCAACCAGCCGGGGACGAAATCCGTCGATGACCGGGGATATGCCGATCTGCGTTTCGACCGGACCTTCGACAACGGGCTGGGCCTCCTGGCTCGTCTTTATTACGACCATTATCGTTACGACGGGGATTACATCTTTCCGTACGGTCTGAACAGGGACCAGGCGATCGGCCAGTCCTGGGGCGGGGAAGTGAAGGTCACTGGTGTGCTCTTCGAGCGCCATCGGCTCGTGGCGGGCGTGGAGTACACGGATCATTTCCGGCAGGACCAGATGAACTGGGATGAATTCCCGCGAGTCGACTACCTGAACGAGCGGAGGTCGACCTACCAGTGGGCGGCCTACCTTCAGGACGAGATCAGGTTACTGCCGGGCCTGCTTCTTAATCTGGGCGTCCGTTATGACCACTACGGCACGTTCGGCGACACGGTCAATCCGCGGCTGGCGCTGATCTACGCCCTCCGGGAGACGACTCATGTCAAGCTCCTGTACGGCCAGTCCTTCCGGGCACCCAGCGTCTACGAGCTTTATTACAGCGACGGCAACATGACATCGAAGGCCAACCCGGACCTCCAGCCCGAGACAATCACGTCCTGGGAGCTGGTCCTGGAGCAGTATTTCCCCGGACAGATCAAGCTGTCGGGTTCGCTGTTCCACAATACCACCCGGAGCCTGATTGCGCTCCAGACGGATCCGGCGGATGGTCTGCTTGTCTTCCGGAATGTGGACAAGGTCGAAACAGTGGGAGCCGGCCTGGAACTCGAAAAACGATGGAGCAATGGAATTCGGGGACGCATCGCCTACACATTCCAGGAGTCTGAAAACAGGCTGGATGGAACCGTTCCGGTCTCATCCCCTCGTCACCTGGCCAAGATGAACCTGCAGATCCCTTTTCTGAACGAGAGGATCGTCCTGTCGCTGGAGGAGCAGTATGCAGACAGCCGCCGGACGGTCACCGGAACCGATGCGGCCCCTTATTTCCTGACCAGCGTCACTCTACTGGGCAAGGGATGGATCAGGGGCCTGGAGGGATCGGTCAGTGTGTACAACGTGTTCGACAAGCGGTACGAAGATCCTGCATCCCAGGAACACGTGCAGAACACGATCACCCGGGACGGACGGGAATTCAGGGTCAAACTGACGTATCGCTTCTGATCGGAAAGAAACATGTCCGGAAATCGTACACCCAGGCTCATCGTCTTCATGCTGACGGCATGGATCGTCCTGGGATTCCTTTCCTCTCCGTCCGCCACCCTGTCCGAGGAAGGGCCTGTCCGCGAATACGATCTCAAGGCGGCCTTCCTGTACAACATTCTGAAGTTCGTCGACTGGCCCGACGAGGTGCAGGCCCGTCCCCATCTGGTCATCGGGATTCTCGGGGAGGACCCCTTTGGGGCCTCCATTGAGGTGCTGAGGAACAAGATGATCGGCCGGCGCATCGTTGTGATCCGCAGGGGAAGCAGCGTCCAGGCACTAAAGCAGTGCGACGTCCTGTTCATTGCGCGGTCCGAGTCGGAGCGGGTGGAAAGGATTGTCCGTTCCGCCGTGCCGATGCATACGCTGGTCGTGGGCGATACCACCGGGTTTGCGGAGAGGGGCGTCATGGTCAACTTCTTCCTGCTGGATCGGAAGGTTCGCTTTGAAATCAACTTGGAAGCCGCCAGGCGCGCCAAGCTGACCGTAAGTTCCCAGGTGCTGAAACTGGGGCGAGTGATCCGGGAACAGGGGATTCCCGCGGAAAGATAACGTCATGCCGTTCGATCGCTTCCAATCGATGCCCATCCGGCAGAAACTGATCGCCGTCAGCCTTGTCACGATGGTTGTCGCCGTAGCTATCATGTCGCTCTTCCTTCTTGTCCGCGAGATCGTGACGTTCCGGACAACTTTCCTCGATCGGCTCACGGCGCAAGCCGACATGGCCGGATACAGCGTCAAGGCGGCGCTGGCATTCGATGTCCGCAAGGATGCGGAGGAGGCCATCGCCGCCCTCGGTCTCGACCGGAACATTCTTTCCGTGGCCGTCTACGACAGGCAGGGAAGGATTTTTGTCCAGTACAGCAGGAACAAGTCACAGGACACTCCTGATGTGTCGGGAGTGCCGAATGAAGTCTTCGACTGGTTCGGGGGATTTGTCCAGATTGTCGAGCCCGTCGTTGTTGACGGCGAACCGATCGGGTCGATCATGATCCGGTCAAGCCTGGTTCCTTTCTACAACCGCCTGATCGGTTATATCATCCTGAGCTTGGTCGCGATGCTCATCGCGGTTGCCATCGGCTTCGGCCTGGCGACCCTTCTAGGCAGGCTGATCGCCCGGCCGATCCTCCAGATCACCGATGTCATGAAGCTCGTCGCGGCCCGGAAGGATTTCAGCCTGCGTGTGGAATCGGATTCAAAGGATGAGATCGGATTCCTCGCGGGGAACCTGAACGAGATGCTGTCCAGGATCCAGGTCCGGGATGAAGAACTGGAGGAGCATCGCTACAACCTGGAGAGGCTGGTGCAGATCCGGACCGATGCCCTGGAGAAGGTGAACCGGCGCCTTACGGAGGAGCTCCGGCACCGCAAGCAGACAGAAGAGGACCTCCTGCGGCTGGCAACGGCCATCGAGCAGTCCGCGGAGGGGATCTACCTGGCGGATCCGAACTGGATCATTCTGTACACGAATCCCGCCTTCAACAGGATGCTCGGGTTTGAACCGGGGGAACTCATCGGATGGCACACGCGGCTTCTAAAAAGCGGTATGCACGACAGGACCTTCTACCGGAACATCAAGGAGACCCTGGCCCGGGGAGCGGTCTGGACGGGGAGGGCGTTCAACAAACGGAAGGACGGGACCATTATTCCGGTCGAAGCGACCCTGTCGCCGGTCCGGGACGGAACGGGGCGCATCATCAACTATGTAAGCAGCCATCGCGACATCAGCGTCCAGGTGCAGGCGGAAGAGGATCGGCAGGCACTCCAGGAACGCCTGCAGCGCTCCGAGAAGATGGAAGCGCTTGGCACATTGGCAGGCGGTGTCGCCCATGATCTGAACAACGTCATCGGAGTCCTGGTCGGATACTCGGAGCTGCTCCTGCTGAAGAGCCCGGAGGGCAGCCCTCTGAAGACCTATGCGGAGCAGATTCTTCAGGGTGGACAGCGGGCGGCGGCGATCATCCAGGATCTCCTGACTCTGGCACGGAGAGGGGTGACGGTATCGGAGGTGCTCAATCTCAACCCTGTCATCACAGATTTCATGAGATCCGCCGAACTGGAAAAGATCCGGTCCTACAACCCGCGCGTCCGGCTCGATATGCAGCTGGACCAGGGACTGCTGAACATCCGGGGGTCCAGTATCCACCTGACCAAGACCCTCATGAATCTGCTTCTGAACGCCGTCGAGTCCATCTCCGGAGAGGGGAAGGTAACGGTTCGGACGGAAAACGTGTACCTCGATGTACCTCTTCCGGGATATGAGAGTACGAAGGAAGGCGAGTACGCGGTCCTGACGGTAGCCGATTCAGGGGTCGGGATTCCGCCGGAGGACCTGGACCATATTTTCGAGCCTTTCTATACGAAGAAAGTCATGGGCCGGAGCGGAACCGGGCTGGGGCTGGCTGTTGTATGGGGCACGGTCAAGGACCATGACGGGTATATCAACATCAGGAGCGAGGTCGGCAAGGGGACCACGTTCATTCTGTATTTCCCCCTCTGCCGCGATTCCCTTCCCGAGCAGAGGGAAGCCGTTTCCCGGACGGAGTACGAAGGCCGGGGGGAACGGATCCTGGTGGTCGACGATGTCGAGGGGCAGCGCAGCCTTGCCGTTTCAATGCTGGAAAGCCTTGACTACGTGGTTCATGCAGTTGCCAGCGGCGAAGAAGCGGTTGAATACCTGAAAACGAATCCAGTGGACCTTGTGGTGCTGGACATGATCATGGACCCGGGATGGGACGGATTGGAAACCTGGCGGAAGGTCATCAGGCTGAATCCCCGCCAGAAAGCGATCATTGTCAGCGGGTATGCCCAGACGGAGCGTGTGCGGGAAGCCCAGGCACTGGGTGCCGGTGCTTACCTTCGCAAGCCGTATGTCATGGAACAGCTCGGGATGGCCATCCGCAGGGAACTGCTGCGGGCGCCGGAGATATAGCAGGCACCCGTTCCACCGGAGGCGGGATCGGAGCCTTGAGGATGCAGGGCATCCGGAGGCGGTCCCGATTTCCCGGGGCTCTTAGCTGGACCGGTTTCCGTCCGGATCTGCAATATTGTGTGTTGCCGCGTGTCGAAACGTGATAGAGACAGCGCCGGTAACCGTTTCACAATCTTCCGGGAGACTTCCCGCTTCGTCCGTGACCGTGCGACGAGAAGCGGACGGTTGCTGGAGGTCAACCTGTCGTCGCCTGACCCCGTTGCAGCGGAATGTAAGGCGGGATTGCCGAGATAAAGAGGAACCAATCGGCCCCCGTGTTTCGGGGCTGGAGAAGGAAAGGAAGAAATGGAGAAAAACGGATTCTATCTGATGGATAATATGGAGGAGTCGGTCCGGCTGGAGGTAAAGACGGATCCGGAGGCTGTTCGCGAAGAGGCTCGCTGGTGCGGCGTGAAACCGGGAATGCGGGTCATGGATGCCGGGTGCGGTCCGGGCCTCACAAGCGCGCTCCTTCTGGAGTTGTTGCAGCCTGGAGGAGAGGTGGTGGGCATCGACTACATGGAGCCGCGGATCCGGGATGCAAGGGAGAAGTACGGCGAACGGCCGGGGATGGAGTTTCTGCTGCACGACCTGAGGCAACCTCTGCCGCCGATGGAGCCCTTCGACCTCATCTGGATTCGTTTCGTCCTGGAGTACAATCTGCGGGAAAGCCTCGATATCGTGCGCAACCTGACTGCATGCCTGAAACCGGACGGCTGGCTCTGCCTCATGGACCTGGATTACAACTGCCTGAGCCACTATCCGCTCCCGGAATCCATGGACAGGACCCTGCAGAAGGGGATGAAGCTGTTTCAAAGGGATCTGAACTTCGATCCCTATGCCGGGCGCAAGCTCTACTCCTATCTTTACGACCTGGAATACAGGGACGTCGAGGTCCGTATGAAGGCCCACCACCTGATTTACGGGGATGTCCGGTCCTCCGACCTCTTCAACTGGACAAAAAAACTGGAAGTGGCCGCCGTGCAGGTCCAGGGCGCCTTCGATGACTACCCGGGCGGCTATCAGGGATTCTTTTCGGATTTCAATGCGTTTTTCAATGATCCCCGCCGGTTCACCTATACACCCATGATCCTCTGCAAGGGGCGGAAACCGTCCGCGGATCCCGGGACTACCGGAGGGTAAAGGACTTCTCCCGGAAGAGGCGCAGGCAGGCGTCCACGACTTCCGGGTCGTAGTACTTTCCCCGGTTCGTGACGATTTCGTCGAGGGCTTTCTCGATGCCCAAGGCCGGACGATAGGGGCGGTGGTTCATCATCGCCTCCACCACGTCGGCCACGGCCAGGATTCGCGCCTCCAGCAGGATCTCCCTACCGGAAAGGCTGCCCGGGTAGCCGGAGCCGTCGTACCGTTCGTGATGCTGGTGTACGATCTGGGCCACCGGGTGATGAAATTCGATGTTCCGGAGGACCCGGAAGCCGACGTCCGGGTGGGTCTGGATGAGGCTCATCTCGATGGCGCTGAGCCGCCCAGGTTTGCTCAGGATCTCGGCGGGGATCTGCATCTTGCCGATGTCGTGGATCAGGGCCGCCATCTGGAGACCCTCGATGCGGTCGTCCGACAGCCCCATCTCTTCCGCGATCGCCGCGGACAGGTCCCGGACGTGACGCTGGTGGCCCGCGGTATAGGGGTCCCGGGATTCGACGATATCGGAGATGGCTTTGATGGTGCTTTGCAAGGCCGCCTGCAGCATGGCGTGGCTCTTTTCGAGGGCGGTCATGTCTTTCATCGTCCCCACGATTCCTGTCAACTGCCCCGAGGGATCCACGTTGGGACAGGCACTGATGCTGAAGAGCCGCTCCGTTCCGTCCCGGCCGATCATGCGCCCCATTTCGCTCTTCACCGTTTCCCCGTTTTCCCGGATCCGCTTGAAGATCCGCGAATAGGAAGAGGTCTCGTCTTCCCTCACGAAGTCGGTGAAGGATTTCCCGATGACTTCCCCGGACTCATGTCCCAGCAGGGCCTCCCAGGCGGGATTGACATACGTGTAGGTTCCTTCCGGGTCCAGCGTGTAGATGATGTCGGGGGCATTCTCACCGAGGCTCCGGAATCGCTCCTCGCTTTCCCGGATTTTCTCGTAATCCCGGACCCGGTTGATGCTGACGCCGATCTGGGGGGCGATGCCCTGAAGCAGGTTCAGGTCGCTCTGGCTCATGGAGCGCTGGGAACGGTAGTTGTCCACGGCCAGGATTCCCTCCGCGTGTCCTTCGTAAAGGATGGGAACGCAGGCGAATGCCTTGACGCCCATGAAGCGTGCATATTCATAGCTCTTGGCGGACAGCTCGGGCCGGATCTGTTCGATGTCGTCCACGAGAAACGGCTTCTGCTCCCGGAAGGAGACGATGAAGGGGCCCCTGGAATGGGGCTTGTCCAACTGGAAGGACGTATTCTGGAGAAACCAGGATTCGTCGGAATTGTACCCGTATCCGTCGGCATACTGGAGCTTCGTGCCCTCCGGGTTTGCCAGGAGCACCATGCCGCGGTCGAAATCCAGGAGCCGCTCCATGGAGTCCATGACAGAGCGGAGGAGATCCTTCGTGTTGAGGATGCTCGCGGTCGCCTGCCCGATTTCGTTCACCAGGAGGGCATTGTTGTAGCTCGTATTGATCCGGTCCATCAGTTCGCCGGTCCGCTCGCCCTTTTTCCGGAGCGCTGTCTCGACCTCCGTTTTTTCCACCCGTTCCAGGCCCAGCGAAAGGAGCGAGACGACGGTGATGGCCGACAGCGTGAACACGACCCATTCGGTCTTGTCCATGAAGAAGAAAAGAACACCCGCGAGGACCGCTCCGACGAGAAGGGATGCATTCCGGATCTGTTTCCAGAGATGACTGGCGGAAATCTCCCAGGAAACGACGTAACGGCAGACGTCTCCTCCTTTGTGGATGCAGGTTTCATGGTCGATCCGGGCGAATTTGTCCGTGAACAGCCTGCCGATGGCCTCGAGGGTGCCGAGGCGATTGTCACACTGGTAGGGTTTTTCGATGATCCCCGGCCTGATCTTGACGATGATTTCGATCTGCTGTCTGCCAAGGCTCCGTGTGGAGACAATGCAGGAGCGGGAGGCCCGGGTGAAGATCCGGCTGAGCATCCGGTAGGCGATGGAGGGGTTGACAAAGCTCAGGGCATACTGCTGAACGTCCCCGGCGGCGGCGGAGAGGGCCGAGAAGCGGCCGGCCTCCCGGGAGATGTCGGGATTCGGAATGGCCTTGGTGATGGCTTCGTGGAAGCGATCCACCTGGTTCTGGGTGAACCAGTGGCCGGCGTCTTCGACCTGATACGGAGTCATGCCCGCATATTCGAGCAGGGCGCGGACATCCACCGCGGGATGGTGCGTCTTGAGATACTCGACGTAGTTCTTGGTGATCCGGCTGTTGTAAAGAGCGTCCGTTTTCATCTCTGGATCATTTTCTGGGCCCACTGGAGCAGCGCCAGGAGCGGCTTGCTGCGCTGTATCTTGCGCTCCATGTAGTTGATGAAGGCACGACCGTACTGGACGTCCAGGATCCACATGGAGTACTGCTTTTCCTGCTTGATCCCCTGCTCACCCGGGTAGGTGGCCGGGTAGATCATGACCGGGACCTTGGGAATGCCGTACACGGCGGTCAACTGCCCGACGGCTGCCTGGATCGCTTTCCAGGGCGTGCCGGCCGGGTCCAGCATGAACACCTTGAAGCCGTTGAGCAGTTCTGAAAGGTTCAGGCCCAGGTCCGATTCGTTCCTCCAGAGGGCGGCCTTCATCTGCCCGTCGTACAGGAGGGCGTGTGTCGAAACCCGCCGGACCATCCCGTTCCTCCGGTAGAACTCTTCAACGGTGGGTTCCTTCTCTCCCGGCCGGGCGTTCAGCACGTCCATCAGGAGCCCCCCCGAGAAGTGGCGGTAGAAGCTTTCCAGGGTCCTCTGCCTTGCGGGAGTCAATTCTTCCAGGGTCCAACCGGGTGGGAGGCTTCCCGCCTCCTCATCGTTCGTGGGGAATTCAATGAAAGCGAAAAGATCCTGGGAACAGGCCCGGGGTTCCTTGATGGCCTTGGCAAAGTCCCCCACGAGGTTGGGGAACCGGTTTTCCGGCCGGAAGTAAAAAACGAGGTGGTCCATCCGGACGGAGGGCAGCCGGTGAATCCCCTCGAAGTAATTCACAATCAGCTTGAGCATGGCCAGGGCTACCCGAAGCGATCCCTTGCGTCGCGCCGCCAGGTGATGCACCATCCACGAGCGTTCGTAGGCCTTCACCATCGAAAGGTGGCCGTAGATGATGCCGTCTTCCTGATAAAGGAAATGCTCTGCGATCTCCGGGTGGTTGCAGTACAGTTTCCGGTATGTTTCCTTGAACTGATCGCGATACTCCTGGATCATCCGGTACTTCTTCGGATAGAGAAATCCTGTCTGGAACAGGAAACTCCACAGGGCGTCCAGGTCCGGTTCCTGGGAGACGAAAAGGTGCGGATCCGTCATGTTCGTCAGGATGTGGCTCAACTGCTTGTATTCCTGGATGTCCATGTCCAGGAAAGCCAGCCCGCAGATGACCCGGGATCCCTTTTCCTGGCGGTATGCCACTCTTGCCCGGGGAGCGATGACGGCTCCGCCGGGAAAGTGAATCTGCACCTGGGGCAGCACCAGACCCTGGAGAAGAACGCCGTCGTCGGGGCGCTCGAAGACGGAAAAACCCGTGAGGGAAAGGTCGTGGATGTCCCGCTGGATCCTCTCCCCCGACAGGGGATGGCGGCACGTGATATACGCCGTGGGGTTCATCCGGTGGCGGAAACTCCGTTTCGGTTTGTTCCGGGTGCGGGGGAGGGGTTCCGGGAGGGCCGTCAGGACGATTTCCCGGGAGCGGACCCCCGGTGTATGCCGGATGCACCGGCAGGAACTGGAATATACGACGTTCCCGTCGATTGAAAGGCGGGTCAGAATGGGCCGGTCCGGCTGAAACCAGTGAAATGAGTCGGGATAGTCCGTCCGTGCCTGGATGCGGAACGCCTGATTGCTGAAATCGATGAGGTTTCCTCGGGCGGTGAAGCCGCTCTGGGTGATCTCAGCGGCAATCTCCACCGGGGCCGGGTGCCTTCTGGCACAGCGTTTCCCGATGGCAAGCCCTTTTTCAGGGATTTGAATGGTGAAATTGCCGTTGATGGACTCCATCTCCGGGATGGGGACCAGGATGACGGACTGCCCGTCGGGGATCACGAGATTGAGAAGCCGGAGGTGGTCGCTCCCGTTTGGAGGATCGCCCTTCCACCTGCAGGTGATGGTCCGATCCTGGCAGCATTCCGGGAACGCCTCGGCGAGAAAATCCTCTCCGTAGCGGACGTCCCGGAGATGAACCTGCAGGGGGGTGCCTTTGAAGTGGTGCAGGTTGATGATGTTGATCAGCTGGTTGGCGGAAAGTTTCTCGGCCGAACGCCTGCGTTTCAGGAAGTCGCTGCGGAAAACCCAGGAAGACAGGGACGGGGTTTCCCGGTGGTCGCTTTCCGTCGGGTGCTTTTCGCCGGTATGATCGATCTGGGTCTCGATCACGGGTCTCAACGGCTCCTGATGAAGAGCGGTTCGTCAGAATGAAATCTCTGCAAGGGCTGCTCCTCTGGAATCGGGATCCACAAATTGGGGTATCAGTATTATATCAGCGCCCGGAATGCAAGAAGAAATAAGGGGAAAATGAACGGGAGCGCATTGGACCCCGATGGGAATTGGAATCAGTCACAACGCCCGTTGAGAGATCGCACCAAGTCTGATAAAAGACAGCCGGAGGTTACGACATGACGGCTCTTTGCCGCTTTCATTGTGTCCCTGCCTGGAAACCCTTTGCCGCCGTGCTGTTGGCCTTGTGTTTCCTTCCCGGGATTCTGACCGGATGCGGAGCCCGGAAGGGGGTTGTCTGGCGGGAGCGACCTGTTGCCGAGAAGGCGAAACCCGTGCGGCGAGAACTGGCCCGGATGAATTACACCATCCAGGCCGGGGCGTTCGCCCGCGTGGAGAACGCCGCTCGCCTCACGGAAGGTCTCCGGCGCCAGGGTCTCGATGCTACCTATTTCAAGGCCCGGGAGGGACTGTACAAGGTCCGCTTCGGGAACTTCCAGACCCGGGAGGCGGCCCGTGAGCGCGCGGAAGCGTTGCGGCGCTCGGAAGTGATCGAAGAGTTCTACATCGTCGCCCCGGAGGATTACGCCGTTTCCAAAAGGAAGGCCCTGGGAGACGCTTACCTGCGGAAGGAACTGGTCAAAACGGCGGCGAGCTATATCGGCGTTCCCTACCTTTGGGGCGGAACGTCCGCGGAAACGGGATTCGACTGCAGCGGCCTCGCCATGACGGTCTACCAGCTCAACGGCCTGGATCTTCCCCGTTCCTCCCGGGAGCAGTTCGAAGACGGGACCACCGTGTCGATGGATGATCTGCAGGAGGGGGACCTTGTCTTCTTCGCCACGTCCGGAAGCGGAAACGTTTCCCATGTAGGGATCTACGTCGGGTCGGGGGTCTTCATCCACGCTCCGGGAAAGGGCAAGGCGATCGGCCGCGAGTCTCTGGCCAGGGACTACTACCGGAAACGGTTTCTCGGTGGCCGGACATACTTGTAGCCTGTTCCGCCGGGGTGGTCCGCGGTCAGCCTGCCGGTTGCAGAGGCCACGACCCCCCGGGAAGCATGGAGCGGGAGCGCCGCCGCGCGGCCGGGTATTCCCGTTTCGTATCCTGGAGACAAAAGGAGACGCGATGGCATTGCACACGTTCCGGGCCGAATCGGTCCTGGAGGAGGGGATGGCAGTGGCGAACACCGTGCGGGGATTCACCCTGACGGCGGACGAACCGAAAACGATGAGAGGGACCGACACAGGCATGAACCCCGTGGAAATGCTCCTGTGCGCTCTCGGTTCCTGCCTCTGCATCACGGCACGGTTCCTGGCCCGTCCCTCCAGGATCGACCTTCAGGAATTCCGCGTCTCCGTGGAGGGAACCCTGGACCCGGACGGATTCATCCGGGGAAAGGAAGGGGTGCGTCCGGGATACCAGGAAATCCGTATGACGATGACCATCCGCTCGTCTTCTCCCAGAGAGGAGGTCGAGGCCTTCCTGGGGCTTGTCAGGGCCCGTTGCCCCGTCAGCGACAGCCTCCTCAAGGGAGTGCCGGTTCGGGAGGAGGCGGAAATCCTGGATGGGGAAATTTCCCGTTGACAGGGTGGATGAATTCCATCATAGGCACACCGATGTCCGCCCCGGTCGGCGGGATCCGAAATGCCAAATGAGGGAAGTGTCATGCTGGATCTGAAAAACATTGTCTTTTCCGTGGAGGACGGTCCCGACGAAAACGGGGGGAACGGCGGCATCCGCCGCATCATCGACGGGATCGATTACAGCTTTGAACGGGGCAAGTTCTACGCCATCACGGGGCCCAACGGGAGTGGGAAAACGACGCTGGCGAAGCTCATCATGGGAATCAATCCCGTAACGGAAGGCTCCATCCTGTTCCAGGGCGAGAACATCACCGGGTACTCCATCACGGAGCGTGCGAAAGCCGGGATATCCTACAGCTTCCAGCAGCCAGCCCGGTTCAAGGGAATCACCTTCCGGGATCTCCTGTCCATCGCTTCCGGCACGGACGAGGAAATCCAGCTTCTGGCCCTGCTCCGCCGCGTGGGCATCTGCTCCCTGTCGTTCCTGGACAAGCCGGTGGACTCCAAGCTCTCCGGCGGCGAGATCAAAAAGATCGAACTGGCCACGACCATCGCCCGGAACCCCAAGGTGGCCATCTACGACGAGCCGGACACGGGAATCGACCTGTGGACCATCGGGCCCATGGTGAACCTGCTCAAGCGGGAGCAGGCGGAGCACGGGACGACGACGCTGGTGGTGAGCCACAACCGAGCCTTCCTGGAGGTAGCCGACGTGGTTCTCATCGTCAACGGCGGCCGCTTCGCCTACGAGGGTGATCTGAAGGGTGCCCTTCCTCTCCTGAGTGACATGAGTATCTGCAACTACAAGGCATGCGTGAGAATCGACGATGTTGGATGCTTTCGATAAAGACCTGCTGAAGACGGTGGCGGACCTGGAGGGGCTTCCGAAGGGGGCCTACAACATCCGAAAAAACGGGCGTCTCCTGGCCCGGGAGGTATCCGCCAACATCCAGATCGAGAGCCTCGAGGACAACCGGGGCATCGTCGTCACCATCAAGCCCGGAACGGTGAACGAATCGGTTCATATCCCCGTCATTTTAAGCCAGGCGGGCTTGAACGACGTCGTGTACAACCGCTTCATCATCGGCGAGAAGTCCGATGTGACGATCATCGCCGGTTGCGGGATCCACTGCGGCGGAGCCGACCCGGAAGGCCACGAGGGGCTCCACGAGTTCCAGGTTGGCCGGAAGGCGAAGGTCCGCTATGTGGAGAAGCATTACGCCACCGGCCCCGGCCGGGGCAAGCGGTCCCTGAACCCCTCCACCCGGGTCGTCCTCGCCGAGGGCGCCCAGGCGGAGATGGAGCTGACCCAGATCGGCGGAGTCGACGAGGCGAACCGCGTCAACGAGGCCGTCCTGGGGCCCGGCAGCGTGCTCCTGGTGACCGAACGAGTCATGACCGAGGGGAGCCAGCGGGCCGTCTCGCGAAACTCCCTGGTCCTGGAGGGGGACGACAGCCGGGCCAACCTGGTGTCCCGGTCCGTCATCAAAGACGACTCGGTGCAGGACTTTTTTGCCACGCTGGAGGCCCGGGCCCGGTGCTTCGGCCACATCGAGTGCGACGCCATCCTCATCGGAAACGGCCGGAACGAGACGATCCCCTCCCTCAAGGCCTTTCACCCCGAGGCGGAGCTGACCCACGAGGCCTCCATCGGCAAGATCGCCAACGACCAGCTCATGAAGCTCATGAGCCTGGGGCTGAGCTACGAAGAGGCCGTCAACCGGATCATCCAGGGGTTCCTGCGCTGATCCGCCGCTCGCCGGTTCCGGCGGCAACCTGAAAGGATCATCGATGATGTTCGAAAATCTCCTCGTGACGGGAGGATGCGGATTCATCGGGAGCAACTTCATCCGGTTTCTCCTGGAACGGAATGATTTTACCGGCCGCATCGTCAACCTCGACAAGCTGACCTACGCAGGCAACCCGGACAATCTGACGGAAGTCGCGGAGCGATACCCGGGACGTTATGTCTTCGAGCACGGCGATGTCTGCGACGCCGCGTGCCTGGAGGACCTCTTCGACCGGCACGGCATCGACGGGGTCTGCCATTTTGCCGCCGAATCGCACGTGGACCGGTCGATCCGTCGCCCCGAGAGCTTCATCCACACGAACATCCTGGGGACCTTCCAACTCCTGGAGCGGGCCAAGGCCCGGGGGGCCGCCTTCCGGCTCTTCCATCACGTGAGCACCGACGAGGTTTACGGGAGCCTCGGTCCGACGGGTCTCTTCACCGAGGACATGCCCTACCGTCCCAACAGCCCCTACTCGGCCTCGAAGGCCGCCTCGGACCACCTGGTCCGGGCCTATTCGGAGACCTTCGGACTTCCCGCGACGATCTCCAACTGCTCCAACAACTACGGTCCCTACCAGTTTCCGGAGAAGCTGATCCCCCTGATGGTTCTTAACGGCCTGGAGGGCAAGCCCCTGCCGGTCTACGGCGACGGCAGGAACGTCCGGGACTGGCTGTACGTGGAGGACCACTGCGAGGCCATCTGGCTGATCATGCGGGAAGGGAAGCGGGGGGAGACGTACAACATCGGAGGCAACGCGGAGATGGAGAACATCGCCATCGTCCACCTGATCTGTGCGCTCTTGGATGAACTGGCGCCGGCGGAAAACGGGGAGTCCCGGGAGCGGCTGATCACGTATGTCGCGGACCGTCCGGGCCACGACCGCCGCTATGCCATCGACTTTTCCAAACTCGCCGGAGAGCTGGGATGGCGGCCCCGCCAGTCCTTCGCGGAGGGCCTGCGGAAGACGGTGGCATGGTACCTGGCGAACCGGCCGTGGATCGAGGGGATCCGGACCGGGGCATACCGGTCCTGGATCGAGGAGCATTACGGCAAAGAAGCCTGACGGCGGAAAGGAGACAGCCATGGATTTAGGATTGAAGAACCGGGTGGCCGCGGTGGCCGGAGGGAGCATGGGCCTGGGGCTGGCGGTGGCAAAGGCGCTGGGGCGGGAAGGCGTCCGCCTGGCCATCGGCGCCCTCGACGACCCGGCCCTGCCGGCGGCAGCGGATGAAATCCGGAGGGAAACGGGGGCCGAAGTCCTGGCCGTGGCGGCGGACGTGTCCGATCCCGCACAGGCAAAGGCCTTTGTCAGCAAGACCGTCGAACGTTACGGCACGCTGGACATCCTTGTGAACAACGCCGGGGGGCCGCCGTCGGTGCCTTTCCTGGATATCGATGACGGGATGTGGGAGAAGGGCTTCCACCTGAACCTGCTGTCCACCATCATCATGACCCGGGAGGCCGTCCCCGTCATGAAGGAGAAGCGGTGGGGACGCATCATCAACATGACCTCCATCTCCGTGAAGCAGCCCATTGACGGCCTGATCCTGTCCAACACGATCCGCTCGGGCGTCATCGGCCTGGCCAAGTCCCTATCCAACGAGCTGGCGCCGTTCAACGTCACGGTCAACAGCGTCTGCCCGGGCTACACACTGACGGAGCGCGTCCGGAGCCTTTCCCGGACCGTTGCCGAAAAGACGGGCACGACGCCCGAAGCGGTGATCGCCAAGTGGGAGGCGGACATCCCCATGAAGCGTCTGGGGACGCCGGAGGAGTTCGCGGCCCTGGTGGCTTTCCTGGCCTCCGAGTCCGCCGGCTACATCACCGGCGCCGCCATACAGATCGACGGCGGCTGGTACAAAGGGGTCATGTAAACAAACGAAAGAGGGCGGATTTGAAATCCGCCCCCTCCCAAAATTGACAGGGGGCAGCTTTGGAAGCTGCCCCCTGTCTTGTCTTATCGATACGGTAAGTTGCAGGCCTCAGTGGCCGCCACCACCACCGCCTCCCCCAACACCGGCAGCCTGAGCGGCCGCTACGTCGGCCTCGGTCGCCACCGTGATGGATGTGACAACCGCTTCCGCGCTGGAGGCTGCTTCTCCGGACGACGGCGAGCCCGCGAGGGCTGATCCGCAGGGGCCGGTCGGATCGACGTTCACGCAGCGGGTGAAAGCGTCGATCGCCTTATCCCATTCCCCCAGGTCCTGCCAGTCGAGCCCCTCACCGTAAAGCAGCAGTCCCTGGTAGGAGCGTGTTGCATACCGGTTGATGATCTGCTCGTCGGCAGGCGTCAGCTTGATCCCCAGATCCTTCAGGATGCCGAAGACGATGGCCTTCTGAAGCTTGAAGAACTCCTCCGTTTTCCCGCGGGCGTCCTGGTCTCCCAGGTCTTTCCCTGTGGCGACGCTGGTCAGGATCCGAAGGATGTGCAGGTCGTCGGCACCGGCGCCGAGCATGCCGCCCGAGACGATCTTGCCGGCCCCCAGGAGCCGTCCGATCCGGGGCGAAGTGGCCGGATCCACAATCCCCGACTGGCCGAGCTTCATCTCGTCCAGCAGCTTCTGCAGCCTGATCCGTTCCACCACCTGGATCCCCTTGGCCTTGCTCAGGTCGGTGATGATCATCGCCGCCAGGGCCTTCCGAAGGTGTTTCGTCTTTTCCGTGTTTCCCTTGTCCCCGAAGGGGGACACGGCAATGATGTTATCATTCACCGGGAAGGCCTTGTCCAGCTTCTCCTTCGGTATGGCTGCCGCCTTGGGCCTGGTCGCGGCTGTGGAGCCGGGCTTTGGCGATGGAGCGACAGCTTTCACTTCCGCCCGGGGCTTTTCCTTCGTAGCGGTCCGCGACTTGCGACTGGTCCGGCTTCGTGTGGCCTTTTTGGAGGACCTGGGGGGCGGTGCCTCCCGGACGGTTTCCTGCTTGGCCGGGGAAGATACTGCCTCCTGCTCCGCAACGAGTCCGCTCGATATCAGTGCCCTCTCCTGGGCAAGGGCGTTCTTCGCCTGTTGGGATGCGTCCTTGTAGGTTGCCAGCAATCTTTGCTTTTTCACCAGGTTGGCTATGTTGCTGTCGGGTTCTCGGGCCAGGAGGACGTCCCAGGTATCGATCGCCTTCCCGTAATTCCCTGTCTCCGCGTAGGCCAGGCCGAGGTTGATGATGGTCCGCCGGTCCGGGTCGGCTTTGTAGGCCTTCTCCAGGGCGGGGACGGCCTCGGGTCCTTTCTTCATTTTGAGGTATGTCTCGCCGATTCCCTTGAGGGCCTCCACGTTGTTCGGATCCGACTTCAGGATTTCCTGGTAGGCCGCCAGCGCCTCGTCGTAACGCTTGTTCTGGAGCGCCGAGTTGGCCTTTACCTGGAGAGCAACGGAGCCACAGCCCGCCAAAAGGAAAACCGCTGCCAGGAGCAGCAGGAGCGTGCTCCGATTCGAGAGTGCAGACTTGTCCATGATGACCTCCTATGGAATCTGGGACGAAAGCTGCAGCAGAACATCCGCAGTCAGCTTCTCCTCGAGTTCTCGCAGCCGGGTGAATTTCCCGGTACCCTTTCCCGTGGATAGAATCTCGGCTGTTTCCGTCTTGACAACCCGGACACTGATTCTGACCGAATCCCGGTATTTGTGAAAGGATCCGAGGACCACGGCGTTTGCCCCCAGGAGCAGGCCCGCCCGAACGGCGTATCGCTCGTCCGGAACCCCCGATACTCCCGGATTCATCCCCTTCAGGATCTCATGCAGCCGCGACCGCTCCACGACCCGGACCTTTCCGGAGCGGGCGAATCCATCCGTGAGGGCCGCGGCAATTTTTTCCCCGAGGCCCCTCGTCTCCTCCGAGGCCGACAGGTCCTCCAGGGGAAAGACGGCGACCAGCCAGCCGCCTTTCGGCTGCCGGACGGTCTCTTCCGCGGCGTGGCATGCAAAGGATCCCACAAGGAGGACGGCCGCCAGGATGTAAATCAGACAGGAAGCCCTTCGGGTTCCGTTCAAGGCCGCTTCACCCCCCTTTTCAACTGCAGTTCCCTTCGTTTCTGAGCAGCCTGCTCGAAGCCCGGGTCGATCCGGAGGGCCTCTGTGAATGCCTTTTCCGCCTCCCGCCATTTGCGGCGGTCCATTTCGTCGAGCCCCCGGGAGTATTCCAGGAAAGCGGCAAAGGATCGTCCGCCCGCCCGCGTCAAGAGGCTCCGTTCCTCCGTCGTCAGCGGCGCGTCCAGACCAGCGGCGATTTTCTCCACGAGGGAGGTCTCCAACTGGAAGAAGTCGTCCGTTCGTCCGGTGACTTCCTCGGCCTTCAGGATGAGGCCGGTTTCCACCTCCACGATCCTGGCGTCGATGCGGATCATGTCTCCGATGGCCGTGTAACTGCCCATCAGGAGGGCCTGGACACCGAGGATCCTGCCGAGCCGGACCGCCGAGGCCGGGTCCGTCAGGCCCGACTGCTGGAGTTTCATCTCCGACAGCAGGGCGTCCAGCCGTTCCCTCTCCACGACCTGCAGGCGACCCAGGCGGCCCAGGTCGGCGATGAGCGTTTCCGCAATTCCTTTCTGAAAGGCGTCGAGCTTTTCCCGGTCAGCAATGCATTCGTTTTCGAAATAGAGAACCGCCAGGTGGATTTTCCCGGTTTTACGGGCCGCACCGGCTTCCACCGACAGGGACCACCACCCGGTCAGGGCCACAGCACATAACAGGATGAGGAAAAACGGGAATCGCCCGGAGGGGATCATAATGACGACCTTACTTGTAGGGTTTCGGCCTTTCTTATAGCGGGTTTTCCCCGGAAAGGGAAGGGGCTTCCGGTTCAATATGGGAAGTGTAATCCTATTTAACGACGGCTGCCGATGACGGATTCGAGACGGATCAGGAGGGCGGGAAGGGTCTCAGGATGGAGGGCCGAGACGGCCGGCGCCTCGTACCTCCGGGACAGGGTCTCCAGCAGGGCCGGGTCGTCGATGCGGTCCGCCTTGTTCAGGACCTTCAACAGCGGCTTCCCGGCGATGTCGAGTTCCCGAAGGATGTTATCCACCGCCTCGATCTGTTCCTCGAAGCCGGGGTTGCTCACGTCGATGACGTGCAGGAGCAGGTCCGCCTCCTGAAGCTCGTCCAGGGTTGCCCGGAAGGCCGCCATCAGTTCCCGGGGCAAGTTCCGGATGAAACCGACAGTATCTGTAATGATGGCCTCGGTGTCCCGCGGGAAGCGGAGGCGGGAGCTCTTCGGGTCGAGGGTGGCGAAGAGGCGGTCCTCGGCGAGGACGTCGCTCTTCGTGAGGGCGTTCAGGAGCGTTGATTTTCCGGCATTCGTGTAACCCACGATGGAGATGACCGGCAGGCCCTCCCGCCGGCGTCTTGTTCTTCTCTGGTCCCTGGCCTTCTCGATCTCCTTCAGCTCCCGTTCGAGGCGGTGGATGCGGTCGCGGACACGGCGCCGGTCGATCTCCAGTTTCTGCTCACCGGGACCCCGGCCGCCGATTCCTCCGGCGAGGCGCGAAAATGCGGTGTTTCGCTGGGCCAGGCGCGGGAGGCGGTACTTGAGCTGGGCCAGCTCCACCTGGATCTTGCCCTCACGGCTGTGAGCCCGCTGGGCGAAGATGTCCAGAATGACCTGGGTCCGGTCGATGACCCTGAGCTCCGTGAAATCGGCGATCGAACGGGCCTGCGCAGGGGACAGCTCGTGGTCGAAGAGAAGGCAGTTGGCGCCCATCTGGAGTGCACGGATAACGACATCCGCCAGTTTTCCCTTTCCCAGGAGGTAGCGCGGGTCCGGCTGGGGCCGCTGCTGGACGGCGGCATCGAAGACCTCCACTCCGGAAGTCCGGCACAACTCGCGCAATTCGACGAGGGCCGCCTCCGTGTCCGCCATGGGATTCGTCTCCACCCGCACCAGGATGGCCCGGTCGGCGGCATCCACCCGCCGGGAGGTCTGGCGCTTTGCGATGGCTCCCTCCAGGTCGGATATAAAGGAGGCGAAGTTCAGGACGAGGTCGGGGGGCCGGACGGGTTTCAGGAAGGACCAGTAGGAGCCTTCGGGATTTTCCGGGACCAAGTGGGCCGTGTGGACAATGCCGGGGAGCCCGTCAAGGTCCGCCAGCACGGCGCACACCAGGTCCAGCCGGAGGAGGGCCAGATCCGTCAGATCGTCTTCCGTGAGGCTTTCTCCGTTCAGGTGGGTGTGGATGAGGCGAAGCCCCCGCAGGCGGCTGGCGGCGAAGCGGAAGCGGTCCAGGCTGGGGATCAGGATGTCCCGGTGGGAGCCGACGATCACTTCCTCCACGTCCCCCCGGCGGTTCACGAGGATCCCGATCTGGCGGTTCAGTTCGCGGGACGGCTCCGTGAGATGCCGGGCGACGTCCTGGGTGACGACGCGGTCTGGCGGGATCCGGCGGCGGTAGAGCTGCTCGATCCGCCGGATCTGGTCCGGTTTCAGTCCCGTGAGATTGCCGTGAATTTTCCGGATGGAAGCACCTACTTGAACTTCTCGGGGCTGACCCTTCGCTCCATGCCGTCCAGGAAGGAAGACCAGGAATTCGTCTTGAACGCCGTGACGCGCTTCTTCGGCTTTCTGGCCCCGCACTGGGGACAGGCTAACCCGTCGTACGGTTCCCCGATCTTCAGGAAGTGGTCGTAGACGGTCTCACACTTGCTGCATTCGAATGTATAGATGGGCATGGCGGTTCCTGTTCCTTAAAATACAAGGGATTATAATGGTTTTGATTCAGGCGGATATGGTTCTTCTATGCGACACGGGCTGGATTTTGTCAATAAAAAACCCCGGAGGGTTTCCCCTCCGGGGCCGTCGGCAAACGGGGGTCGATGACGGCTGAACTTAGAAGCTCAGTGTCAGCTTGTGCATCAAGAGGTAGTCGTTGGACAGGGCCGGCTCGAAGTTGTAGCTGTTGGCCCAGTTGAGACCCGCAATCGTTGTGGGTGCGTTGTAGTTGCCCTTGAAGTAGTCACCGGGCCAGAAGTAACCGGCGCCGATCATGTACTCCAGGTTGTCGTAGATCTTGTACGAGGCCACGAGGTCAAGCTCGTACCCGTACTTGTCGGAGTTGTACTCGGACAGAGGGTTGCCCGTGTTGGGGGTACCCCCGGCAAGCCATGCGAATCCGGCTGTGGCAGGGGAGGCCCAGGGCTTCTTCTGCGCGGTGGCGTACGTGAAGGCCAGCTTGATGTCCGCCTTGGGAACAGGCTTCACGCCCACGTAGATGTGATAGAACCAGCAGTTGTCGAGGAACGTGCTGACATAGTCAGCCGCGCGTCCCGCCGTCAGGGCTCCGCGATAGTTTGCGCTGCCGCGGTCGCCGACCCAGGTGTGGAAGTCATCGTTGAACATCATGAGGGCCGGGTTGTAGGCCTGACCGGCGAGCAGGCCGGCCATGAAGCCGCCTTCCCGCTTGTCCGGGGTCGCCGGATCGTCACCGGTGATGTAGGCGAACTGGAGGCCGAAGTACACCGGGGCGAAATCAGCGCGGGCACCCAGGTAGAGGCCGTAGCCGAACAAGTCGACGTCCGTCGTCATCGATCCGGCACCGCCCACGATGGCCGCTGCCTGAATCGGGTTTTCCCAGGAGAGCTTCCCGTAGATGACCGCCGCCTCGCCTTCGATGTAGACGGGACCGAGGGTCGCCTTGAAGTAGGGATCCAGCACGAAAGCGCTCTGGAACGTACCCACGTCCCATGCTCTCGTGGTGTAAACATAGTTCGCACGGTTGACGGTAGCACCGCCGGCAGTACGACCCCACTGCAGGATGGCGCCGGCTTCAACCGACTGGCCCTTGTACACGAAACCGAGGTCGAAGATGTCCGCGTCGGTGTCGTTGTAGAACTCCGGAACCACACCAGCGGCAGCCTGAGAGGTCGGCCGCCCGCTGTCGCCTTCCGTCATCTTTTCCCAGGCCGCGATGATGGCCACCGGGCCGACGGGAAGGATGTACTTGATGCCGGGGCGGGTCGCGTTCGAGTCGCCGAAGAGCGTCCCGAAGGCGAGGAAGTTCTGGTAACCCACGAGGAATTTGCCGATGCCGGTGTTGAAGTCGACATAGGCCCGCTCGAATTCGATGTTCTCCTGAACACGAGCGTCAGCGCCGAGACCGCTCCACGCGGCGCGGCTGGTGCTGTCCACTGCACCTGCCCATCGCCGATCGCCCCACTTCTTCTCCAGGGCGTCGAACCGGGTCACCAGCGTGAGGCCTTCAACGACCTTGAACTCGGTCTGCATTCTCAGGCGCTGCTGGAAAAACGCCTGGGAGCCGTACTGGCCGATGCCAGCACCGGTCGCCGCGTTGCCGAGGAGACCGCCCGCCGCGTTAACGGCGTTCTCGTTATCGAGCAGGGAGTGGTTCTTGTCGAACACGCCCCACACGTGGTAGGTGCCGCTGAACTTTACGTCCACGGCGGATGCCGGCATGGCGATCGCGAAGACGACCATGGCCGACAGCAAAGCAATCCAAAGTTTCTTCATTGTTTCCTCCAAAAGAGAAAATCTGAATTTTGTCCGGTCCTTCCGGGCAGAAAGGACCCTTCTTCCGCTCCCTCTTGCTTCCCTGCCGCCTGACGGCGGAAGGAAATGACCGGCCGGGCGTTTGCCTTCCCGACCCGTCCTGCTGACCCCCGTGTCACCTCCTTCCTTTTTGAAAAGGTTTGCGGAAGGTATCACCCCCCGCTACCCTTTGTCAAGGCGACTGTCTGTATTTGTGACAAACGGGCAACCTTGATGAACGTTGAGCTTGCAAGGGGTGTACCACGGAAGGGCAGTACGGTGTGGATCGTGCCTCAAGGATCTCTTTATCTTATCGAAATGAAAGGAAATGTACGTTGTGTCCGGGCACCATTTGGAAACATTGCCCAGGAGCAGCCAAGGGTGCGGCCTGTCCCCGGTGTGTTCCCTTTTGGGATCGGCCCGCCGAGAGTGTAGCAAAAAAAACACACGCTCTGGAGATTCTCTGTCTGCTGTTTCCAGGTCTCTCAGCCTGGGGAGGACCGGGGGCCTTCCGGGAGCCCTTTCCGGCGTTCCGATTCACCGTGGAACACCCGCCGGACGGGCCGTGGCGGCCCATTGCCGGGGCAAAATAACGCTTGACAGAAAGAGGATAATTGATATAGGGCAAATCGCGCGTTAGCGTATGACCGGGAGTCAGCGAATGACCACCGTTCACAGGCCCCACGCATCTTGCCGCAGGCCATCCCCTTTTGGAATTCAGGCGGGTTTCATGTTCAGGTCGGATCGCCTCCGACGGTTCCGGCACGGTCGCGAAATGATGACTGTGATCATGACCCGGCGGGCACGGCCAGCCTGAATCCGGCAAACCAGGAGCGCTGGCAAACGCTCCTTCAGGCTTCGTAAAGGGACAGGGCGGGTACCCATCAATTCAAAAAACATCAAGCAAGGGAGGTACGTAGAACACATGGCAGAAGAAAAGGTTCAGTTGAAAGAGGTCTATCCGGTACCGGAGAAGATCAAGAAGATGGCCTACATCAGCGGCCGGGAAGCGTACGACAAGATCTGGAAACGCTCCATCGACGACCCTGATGGATTCTGGTCCGAGATCGCCAAGGAGTACGTGGAGTGGTTCAAGCCGTTTGACAAGGTCATGGACTACAACTTCGACATCAAGAAGGGCGACATCTACGTGAAGTTCTTCGAGGGCGGCAAGCTGAACGTGTCCTACAACTGCCTCGACAAGCAGCTCAAGACCCGGGCCAACAAGGTTGCCATCCAGTTTGAAGGCAACGAGCCCGGCGAGGACAGGGCCATCACCTACAAGCAGCTTCACGAGGAAGTCTGCAAGTTCGCCAACGTTCTGAAGTCCCTGGGCATCAAGAAGGGCGACCGTGTCTGCCTGTACCTCCCCATGATCCCCGAACTGGCCATCTCCATGCTGGCCTGCACGCGCATCGGCGCCGTCCACAGCATCGTGTTCGGCGGCTTCAGCTCCGACTCCCTGCGTGACCGGCTCCAGGACAGCACCTCGAAAATCCTGGTCACCTGCGACGGCACCTTCCGCGGCGCCAAGGCGGTTCCCCAGAAGGACAGCGCCGACGCAGCCGTGGCGGAGAGCCCCTCGGTGGAGAAGATCATCGTCGTGAAGCGCGTCGGCGACAAGATCAAGTGCAACATGAATCCCGCGAAGGACATCTGGTGGGATGATGCCATGGCGAAGGTCTCCGCCGATTGTCCCGCGGAGCCGATGGACGCCGAGGATCCCCTCTTCATTCTCTACACGTCCGGCTCAACCGGAAAGCCCAAGGGCGTCATGCACACCACGGGCGGCTACCTCGTCTTCGTCGCCTACACCCACAAGATGATCTTCGACTACAAGGAAGAGGACGTCTACTGGTGCACCGCCGACATCGGCTGGGTCACGGGACACTCCTACATCGTGTACGGTCCCCTCTGCAACGGCGCCACCTCGGTCATGTTCGAGGGCGTGCCCAACTACCCCGACATCAGCCGCTTCTGGAAGATCGTCGAGAAGTACAAGGTCAACATCTTCTACACCGCTCCCACGGCCATCCGCGCCATCGCCAAGGAAGGCAACGAGTGGGTCAAGAAGGCCGACATCTCCAGCCTCCGGATCCTCGGAACCGTCGGCGAGCCCATCAACCCCGAGGCCTGGAACTGGTACTACAACATCATCGGCCGCGGCGAGTGCCCCATCGTGGACACCTGGTGGCAGACCGAGACGGGCGGCATCCTCATCACCCCGCTCCCCGGAGCCATCGACATCAAGCCCGGCATGGCCACCATGCCCTTCCCAGGTGTCTGGCCCGTTCTCCTGGATGACGAAGGCAAGGAAATCACGACCACCGAGGCCTCCGGCGCCCTCTGCATCAAGCGCCCCTGGCCCGGCATCATGCGCGGCGTCTATGGAGATCCCAAGCGCTTCGCCGAGACCTACTTCGAGCAGTTCCCCGGCTACTACGTGACGGGTGACGGCTGCCGCCGCGACAAGGACGGCTACTACCAGATCACCGGGCGTATCGATGACGTCATCAACGTTTCCGGACACCGGATGGGAACGGCGGAAGTGGAGAGCGCGCTGGTCGCCCACGCCAAGGTTGCCGAGGCGGCCGTTGTCGGCTATCCCCATGACCTGAAGGGCCAGTCGATCTATGCCTACGTGACGGTGAAGAGTGGTGTCGAAAAGTCCGATGCCCTCAAAAAGGAACTGGTTGCCCATGTCCGGACCCTGATCGGTCCCATCGCCACGCCGGAAAAGATCCAGTTCGCCGACGGTCTGCCCAAGACCCGGAGCGGCAAGATCATGCGGCGTATCCTCAAGAAGGTTGCCGCCAATCAGATCGACGACCTTGGCGACACCACCACGCTGGCCGATCCTTCCGTTGTCGACGACATCGTGAAGAACCGGCTCTAATCGACAGGATGTAACAAGAGGGCGGGACTCCCCGCCCTCTTGCATGAAGAAACCAATACATGCTGGATGGAGGGGTCGTCCGCACAAGGCCGGCTCCCATTCGGGAAGGAGGAGAACGTGAATATCATTGCATGTGTAAAGCAGGTTCCGGATACGGAAGCCCAGATCAAGGTCAAGGCCGATGGTTCGGGGATCGACGAGGGCGGCATCAAGTGGGTCATGAATCCCTATGACGAGTTTGGTGTTGAAGAAGCCCTGAAGTTGAAGGAGAAGGTCGGCGGCGACGTGACGATCGTGTCCATCGGACCCGCCCGGGCCATGGAAACCATTCGCACCGCGCTGGCCATGGGCGCCGAGAAGGGCGTACACATCGACGACCCCGCCCTCAACGCGGCCGATGCCTACACCACGGCGGCGGCCCTGGCGGCGGCCATCAAGGGCATGCCCTATGACATCATTTTCTGCGGCCAGCGGGCCATCGACGATGACTCCGCCCAGGTCGGTGCCATCCTGGCGGAACTCCTGGGCATTCCCCAGGTGACCTTCGTCACGAAGCTGGACATCGACGGAACGGCCGTCAAGGCCGTGCGGCCCATCGAGGGCGCCCAGCTGGTCATCGAGACGGCGCTGCCCTGCGTGATTACTGCGACCAAGGGTCTCAACGAGCCCCGCTACGCCTCGCTCCCCGGCATCATGAAAGCCAAGAAGAAGCCGGTCGATGCGAAGAACGCCGCCGCTCTCGGCGTCTCCGCCGATGCCAAATCGAAAGTGGCGAAGATGGTCCCCCCGCCCGCCCGTCCTCCTGGAAAGATTCTCTGCGCCGACGATACGCCCGAAGGCAAGGCGGCGGAACTGGCGAAGCTTCTGCGGGAAGAGGCGAAGGTCATCTAATTATAAAAACATACGGAATCACGGAGGATATCGATCATGGCAAAAGGTGTATGGATTGTTGCAGAACTGCGTGACGGCGCCTTCCGGAAGGTGACTTTCGAGTTGGCCAGCACCGCCCGGAAACTGGCGGACCAGCTGGGCGAGGAAGCCTGCGCCGTGGTGTGCGGCTCCGGCGTGTCGGGCATTGCCGGAGAGCTGGGAAAATACGGAATCGACAAGGTTTACGTGGCCGACAATGCCGCGTTCGAGCCCTATACGACGGATGCCCATGCGGCGGCCGTCGCCAAGGTTGTGAAGGACAACGATGCGGCCATCCTGCTGGTGGCAGCCTCTTTTCAGGGCAAGGATCTGGCCCCCCGGCTGGTCGGCAAGCTGGCCACCGGCATGGCTTCGGACTGCACGGATGTGAAGATTGCCGATGGCAAGCTCCTGGCGGTTCGCCCCATGTACGCCGGCAAGTGCTTTGGTGAGATCGTCACGTCCGCAACGCCGCAGATCGCAGCCCTGCGTCCGAACGTCTTCCCGATTGTCGAGACCGCAAAGGCCGGCGCCGTCGAGTCGTTCGACCCGGGTTTGGGCGACCTGAAGACGAAGGTCCTGGAAGTGCAGAAGGAACAGTCGGGCAAGATCGACGTGTCGGAAGCGAACATCATCGTCTCCGGCGGCCGCGGGATGAAGGGCCCGGAAAACTTCGCCATCCTGGAAGAGCTGGCGGCCGTTCTCGGAGCCGCGGTGGGTGCCTCGCGTGCCGCCGTGGACGCCGGCTGGAGAGCCCAGTCGGACCAGGTGGGACAGACCGGCAAGGTCGTGTCTCCGAACCTGTACATCGCCTGTGGAATTTCGGGCGCCATCCAGCATCTCGCCGGCATGAGCTCCTCGAAGTACATCGTGGCCGTCAACAAGGATCCGGAAGCCCCGATCTTCCAGAAGGCCGATTACGGGCTCGTGGATGACCTCTTCAAGGTCGTGCCGGCCCTGACGCAGGAGTGCAAGAAGCTGCTTGGGTAGCAGGTTTCTTCAGTGGTAAGTCGCAGTGGGTAGCCGGCGGCCGTCAGGGTCGTCGGCTACCTGCACGTTTCCCATGCGTACGTCTTTCACCGCTGTCTTTGCTTCCCATTCGCCACCCCTCGCTGATCACGCAAGAACATATCGCTTGGAGGAGTTATGGCACACGGAATCGCACCAATCGGAATCGGCAACGAAGGCCGGCAGGTATTCTGGAATGCCGAGAGCTTCGAGCTGTTCCTCTTCCTTTTTACCGGCATTGCCATGGTCATCTTTGCAGTCGGCTTGTTCCGGCGCTGGCAGATGTGGACCGCCATGGGCAAACCGGAAATCCGCACGGACAACCGCAACGAACGGCTCAAGCTGCTCTGGAGAAACGGAATCCTGCAGATCAAGACTTGGCAAGACCTGTACCCGGGCATCATGCACGGCATGATCTTCTTCGGGTTCTTCGTTCTCATTTTCGGGGCCGCTTTCGACGCGACCGAGTTTCACATTACCGAACCTTTCGGCATCGCTTTCCTCAGGGGCAAGTTCTACCTCGTGTTCTCCATGATCATGGATCTCTTCGGTCTCTTCGTCCTGATCGGTGTCCTCATGGCCCTGTGGAGACGCTACATCCAGAGACCAGACCGCCTGACCTACAAGGGGAATCCGGATACGACCCCCGATGACGCCATCGTCCTGCTTTTGATCCTCGGTATCATCGTAACGGGATTCATCATCGAGGCTCTCCGGATCCATGTCACCTGGCAGGAGGCGCCCTGGGAGACCTGGTCGTTTGTGGGCTGGAACCTGGCCAAGGCCTTTTCCGGAGTTGAACCGGGATCTGCAAAGGCGATGCATGCGGCGACCTGGTGGATCCACACCTTCATCGCCCTGGGATTCATCGCCTACATCCCCTATTCGCGGCTGATGCACATCATCACGACACCGGCCAACCACTTCATGACAACCCTGAAACCGGTCGGCCAGCTGGAGCCCATCCGCGACTTCGAGAATGCAGAGAGCTTTGGTGTGGGCACCCTGGAGGAGTTCACCTGGAAGCAGATCTTTGACTCCGACGCCTGCACCCGCTGCGGGCGATGCCAGGATGGATGCCCGGCTTACCTGACGGGCAAGCACCTTTCGCCCAAGAAGCTGGTTCAGGACATCAAGACCTACTGGCTGGAGAAGGCACCGGCCGCCGTTGCGGCAAAGAACGCCACTGCCGGCGACGGCAAGCTCGCCAAGCTGGGAAGGATACTGGATCTGGCCTCCCTCATCGGGAAAGTCAAAATGGCCGGAGAGGGATACCAGCCGCCTGCGGAGCGGGCCCTCGTGGGCGAAGCCATCGATCTCCACGAGTTGTGGGACTGCACGAACTGCATGTACTGCATGGAGAACTGCTCGTCTTCCATTGAGCATGTACCCAAGATCGTCGGCATGCGGCAGTACAAGGTCCTGATGGAGGCGGACTTTGCCCCCGAGCTTCAGTTGACCTACCGTAACATGGAAAACAACTCCAATCCCTGGGGCGTGGGATCCCACCTCCGGGCGGATTGGGCCAAGGAACTTGGCGTGAAGACGCTGGCTGAGGACGCCAACGTGGAATACCTCTTCTACGTGGGCTGTGCCGGCTCCTTTGACGACCGCGGCAAGAAGGTCACCGTCGCGTTCACCAAAATTCTCCAGGCGGCGGGAGTCAGCTTCGGCATCCTGGGAAACGAGGAGAGCTGCTGCGGCGACTCGGCCATGCGGGGAGGGAACGAATACCTCTATCAGACACTCGCCCAGGCGAACATCGAGATGATGAAAGCCTATGGCGTGAAGAAGGTCATCGCCACCTGCCCCCACGGCTACAATGCCCTGAAGAAGGATTATCCAAACTTCGACGGGAACTTCGAGGTCTATCACCACACGGAGATCATCGCCGACCTGATCGCCCAGGGAAAAATCAAGCTGCAGAAACCTGTGGAAGGTGCCTTCACCTACCATGACTCCTGCTTCCTGGGACGTTACAATAACGTGTACGAGCAGCCCCGAAAGATCCTCGCGGCGGTTCCCGGCGCGAAGACGGTGGAGATGGCTCGGAACCACGGCAAGAGCTTCTGCTGCGGCGCCGGCGGTGCTCGCATGTGGATGGAGGAGCACGGCGACCGCATCAACGACGCCCGGGCCAAGCAGGCCATCGACGTGAATGCGGACACCATCGCCGTCGGATGTCCCTTCTGTCTCACCATGATGAGCGATGGAATCAAGTTCCACGGCAAGGAAGAGAGCATGAAAGCCCTCGACCTGGCGGAGATCGTCTGGAAGGCCATGGGTCTTGAGGAAGAGCCGGCCCCGGTCGAGGTCTGTGCCGCACCGGCGGAGGAATAAAATAGTTTCAGGCAGATCGTTTTCACGGCCCCGGCTCGAGCGAGCCGGGGCTTTTTTTATGGATAATGGGAAGACGATCCATTATAATCCAACCGATTAACTTCCGTGTCTCACCGCGCACCCCCTACCGGAACGTGGAATGCACGCGCGGCATCCGCGCCGGTATGGAAGAAACCGTTACAATTCGGTCCGTTTTTTTCTCGAAAGGAGGCTTTTCATGGCAGGAGAGAGCGTCTATGCAAAGAAACTGTGGCTGAAGTCTTACGAGCAGGGAGTTCCCGAAAACGTCAAGTACGAGAATATTTGTCTTCCGGACATCATGGAGCGGACGGCCGGGCAGTTCCCGGACAGGCCCGCTCTCATCTTCCAGGGATATACCGCTTCGTTCCGGCAGATGAAGGACATGGTGGACCGATTCGCCGCCTGCCTGACGGATTTCGGGATCCGGAAGGGCGATGCTGTGGCCCTTCTCCTGCCGAACGTGATCCCCTGCGTCGTGGCCTATTATGCAATCCTCAAGATCGGCGCCATCGCCGTCATGAACAATCCCCTCTATTCCGACCCGGAGCTGGACCACCAGTTCAACGACTCCGGTGCCAAGGTCCTGGTTACCCTGGATCTCCTGGGGAACCGGATGATCGACCTGCGACCGCGAACGTCGATCCGCCAGATCGTCTACACATCCATCGGGGACTACCTTCCCTTCCCGAAGAACCTTCTCTTCCCGCTGGTGGCAAAAAAGAAGAAGATGGCCGCCGACGTGAAGGCCGCACCGGACGTCTACCGCTGGAAGGACTGCCTGAGCAAATACGGTCCGACCGCTCCTGCGGCAAAGCTGACCTTTGACGACATCGCCATGTACCAGTACACCGGGGGAACCACCGGCGTGTCGAAAGGGGTCATGCTGACTCACGGCAACCTGAGCAAGCAGGTCCAGCAGCTTTCCGCCTGGTTCCCGAAGTTCACGAAGGGTACGGAGATCATGCTGGGCGCCCTGCCGTACTTCCACGTCTTCGGCCTTTCGGTGTCCATGAACTTTTCCATCCATATGGGATGGGCCCAGGTCCTGGTGCCGCGACCTCAGCCGGAGCCGCTCCTGGAGGCGATCGGGAAATTCAGGCCCACCTTCGCCCCCCTCGTTCCGACCATGTACATCGGAATGTTGAGTCACCCAAACCTGAAGGCCACCGACATGAGCTGTATCAAAGGGGCCTTCTCCGGAAGCGCACCGCTGCCCGTGGAGGTCATCCACGATTTCGAGAAGCTCACGGGGGCGACCATTGTGGAAGGATTCGGGATGACCGAGACCACCCCGGTCACCCATGTCAATCCCTTCCATGGCGGGGCCCGCAAGGTGGGAAGCGTCGGGGTGCCCATCTCCGACACGGAGTGCCGCATCGTGGACCTGGAGGACGGTGTTACCGACATGCCCGTGGGCGAGCGGGGCGAGCTGATCGTCAAGGGACCCCAGATCATGCTGGGCTACAAGGGGCGCTCGGAGGAGACGGCCAGCACGCTGAAGGACGGCTGGGTCTACACCGGGGACATCGCAACCATGGACGAGGACGGGTATTTCTACATTGTCGACCGGAAGAAAGACATGATCATCTCCGGCGGCTATAACGTCTACCCACGGGATATCGACGAAATCTACTACCAGCATCCCAAAATTCTGGAGGCCTGCTCCATCGGCATTCCGGACACGAAGCGCGGCGAGAACGTGAAGCTGTTCGTCGTCCTCAAGGAGGGGGAACAGGCCACGGCGGAGGAGTTGATCAACTGGGGCAAGGATCACCTGGCCGCTTACAAGCTGCCCACGGAGGTCGAGTTCCGTACGGAGTTGCCGAAAACGAACGTCGGAAAAATCCTGCGGAAGCAACTTCGAGCAGAGGAATTGGAGAAGAGAAAAAAGGGCTGATCGGGATTTCCGGCAGTCTATGCAGGAGACGGGGGGACCGGCTTGAAATCGGTCCCCCCATTCATTGTGGTTCAGGCACCGAACTTTTCCAGTCTTCCCGCATGGGCCAAGGCCAGGGCCATGAGGTTCACCATGGGGATGTGACCGAGCCCGCCCCCGATGCAATCTCTCTCCCCGAATCGCTCCACCCGGTCGGGCCGGCAGGTCCCGGCCGACAGGAGGACCGGGACGGGGTGCCAGCTGTGGCCGCTCAGGGCGGCCGGCGTGGAATGGTCGCCTGTCACCACCAGCACATCCGGCTTGAGATCGAGGATGCGCGGCAGCAGGGCATCCACCTCTTCGATCACCCTCACCTTGGCGTCAAAGTTGCCGTCTTCTCCGCGCGAGTCTGTCGGTTTGACGTGGACGAAGAAGAAATCATGCATCCCGAAGGACGCGCGGAGGGCCTCGAACTCGTCGGCGATCGTCTCTGTCGGCGCGTGGACCGTCATGCCCAGAAGACGGGCGATTCCCCGGTACATGGGATAGGAGGCGATGGCCAGGGGATTCAGCCTGAACCGCTCCGACAGGCTCGGGAACTTCCGGTATTTTGCATAGCCGCGCAGGAGGACCATGTTTGCCTTTTCCTCGTCCGCGAGAACCCGCCGGGCCTCGTTCACCAGTTCCGAGAGGACCGCTTCGGTTCCGCCCGCTTCCGGTACAATCGCCCGGGGAGGAAGGGGCGGCTTCCCCGTCTTCTGGGGATCTGTCTCCTCGATTTCATCCCGGAGACCCTCGTCCCGGAGGACGAGGAGGGCCCGATGCTCCTTTACGGGTTCGAAGAAGAACGGGACGTTGGACCGGAGGCGGATTCCCTCCTGAAGCTTGCGGCACACGCGGCGGTTCGTCTCGTTGTCGATCCGGCCGGCGCGACGGTCGATGACGAGTCCGTCCCGGTCCATGGTGGCGAAGTTGACCCGGATCAGCAGGTCCTTTTCCGTCATGGGGTAGTCGATGCCGGCCCCTTCCAGGATTCCGCGGCCGATGTTGTTCTTCACGGGGTCGTAACCGAAGAGGGCGAAGTGCGCCGGTCCGCTGCCGGGAGTGATGCCCGGGCCGACAGGGTCCAGCAGGCCGCATACTCCTTCCCGGGCCAGGGCATCGAGATGGGGCGTCCGCGCCGCCTCCAGCTCCGTATCCGTTCCGCCGGGAGCGGGCAGTCCTCCCAGGCCGTCCATGACAAGGTAAACAATTTTTGTAGAGCCCGGCTGGGCAAGGCGATCGATCTGTTCCGTGTCCATGATGTTTCCTTCTTCGATATCAGAAATGCTTGAGCGGTGGTTTCCCCAGGGGATATACGTTGAAGCCGAGATCGAAACACCCGCGATGGTCGAGGATGTTCCGCCCGTCGAAAAGGAAGGCCGGCTTCTCCATGCCGTGGAAGATCCGCCGGTAGTCCAACTGCCGGTAGAGGTCCCATTCGGTCATGACGGCGATGGCATGGCAACCCGCCGCCGCTTCATAGGGGTCTGCGACATAACGGATGTCCCCGACGGCGCTTCTCAGGTCCGCCCGTGCGCTGTCGAGTGCCTGCGGATCCGTGATGACCACCACCGCCTTTTCCTCCAGTAGCCTGCGGGCGATGAAGATCGCCGGGCTTTCCCGGGTGTCCCCCGTATTGGCCTTGAAGGCGAAGCCGAACAGGCAGATCCGCTTCCCTGCCAGGGTGTTGAACATGGCCGCCAGCATTGCGCCCATGAAACGTGACTGCTGGTATTCGTTGATGCGGACGACGCTTTCCCAGTAGGAGGCCACGTCGTCGAGGCCGTAGTGGCGGCACAGGTACACGAGATTGAGGATGTCCTTCTTGAAGCAGGAGCCCCCGAACCCGATGCTTGCATTGAGGAACTTGGGACCGATCCGGCTGTCCATGCCGACGGCCCGGGCCACTTCCTCGACATCGGCATCGGTCTTCTCGCAGAGCGCGGAAATGGCGTTGATGGAGGAGATCCTCTGGGCAAGGAACGCGTTCGAGACGAGCTTGGAAAGCTCGCTGCTCCAAATATTGGAGGTGACGATCCTTTCCCGGGGAACCCAGGAGGCGTAGATGTCCACGAGGATCTGCCGGGCCCGGAGCCCCCTCTCCGTCTCCCGCGACCCGATGAGCACGCGGTCCGGTGTCTGGAGGTCCCGGATGGCCGATCCCTCCGCCAGGAACTCGGGATTCGACAGGACCTCGAACCAGACTCCATTTCCGGTGTGGTGGAGGATGCTTTCCATGGCCTGGGCCGTCTTGACCGGGAGGGTGCTTTTCTCGATGACGATCTTTGGGGTTTCGGCGTACTGCAGGATCTGGCGGGCGGTCTTTTCCCAGTACTGCAGATCGGCGGCCATGCCGGCTCCGACGCCGAAGGTCTTCGTAGGGGTGTTGACGCTCACGAAGATGATGTCGTTCTCGCGGATTCCCTTTTCGATGTCCGTACTGAAAAAAAGATTTTTCCCCCGGACGGCCCGGATGACTTCATCCAGGCCCGGTTCGTAGATGGGCAGTCTGTCGGAATTCCAGGCTGCGATTCTCTCCGCGTTGATGTCCACCACGGTCACCCGGTAATCTGGGCACTTGAGGGCGATCATGGCCATCGTGGGGCCGCCCACGTAGCCGGCTCCGATGCAGAGGATGTTTCGGTTGTAAGGCATGGTCTCTCCTGAACTCACTCGATGGTACTGCGGAAGTAGGCGATGGTCCTCCGGAGCCCTTCTTCCAGCTGGACGGAAGGATTCCAGTCGAGGAGGCTCCGCGCCTGGGCGATGTCGGGTTTACGCTGAACCGGATCGTCCTGGGGCAGGGGACGATGAACGATCTTCGATCCGGATCCGGTCAGGCGGAGTATCTCCTCCGCAAGGGACAGGATCGTGAATTCAGCGGGATTTCCAATGTTGATCGGGCCGGTGCAGTCGTCGGGTGTGCTCATGAGCCGCTCCAGTCCCGCGATCATGTCATCGACGTAGCAAAACGACCGGGTCTGGGATCCGTCACCGTAGATGGTCAGGTCTTCGCCCCGGAGTGCCTGCAGGATCAGGTTGCTCACCACCCGGCCGTCATTAAGGGCCATTCTCGGTCCATAGGTGTTGAAGATCCGGGCGATCTTGATCCGGACCCCGTTCTGCCGGTGGTAGTCCATCATCAGGCACTCGGCGGCCCGCTTCCCCTCGTCGTAGCAGCTCCGGATGCCGATTGGATTCACCCGGCCCCAGTAGCTTTCCTGCTGGGGATGCTCCTCCGGATCGCCGTAGACCTCCGAGGTGGATGCGAGCAGGATCTTCGCCCGGACGCGCTTCGCGATACCCAGGGTGTGGATTGTCCCGAGGACGTTCGTCTTGATGGTTTTGATGGGGTTGTACTGGTAATGAACCGGAGATGCCGGACAGGCGAGGTTGTAGATTTCGTCGACCTCCAGGTAGATCGGGTTCGTGATGTCGTGGCGGATCAGTTCGAACCGTTCGTGGGAAAGCAGATGGCGGATGTTGTCCTTGCTGCCCGTGAAGAAATTGTCCAGGCAGATGACCTCCTCGCCTTTTGCTATCAGGGCATCGCAGAGGTGGGAACCGAGAAACCCGGCTCCGCCGGTAACGAGGACCCTTTTTTTCACAGTCATGGCGGAGACGCTCCGATTTCTTTGGCGTTGGCTTTTCCCGGGGAGGTTGCTATGAGTATCTCTCCGCCGGCCTGGAAACGGCTCCGTCGGTATCGTGCAGACCACAGGGGACGGTAGCCCATACGGCATCCGGACGATTCCAAGGCGGTGGCTTTTAACCATAAAACACATTGATATGTCAATCGAAAAGGGGATGCAGTCATGCCGACGGCAACGCTGTACATCGTGGCAACTCCCATTGGGAACCTGGAGGATGTGACCCTGAGGGCACTCCGGATTCTGAAAGAGGTGCACTGCATTGCGGCGGAGGACACACGCCGGACGAAGAAGCTCCTGAATGCCTATGGAATCCGGACCCCCCTGGTCAGCCTTTACGATCAGACGGAGCGCAGCCGTACGCCGTCCCTGATCCGGCGTCTTCAGGAAGGACAGGACATCGCCTATGTGGCGGACGCCGGCACCCCGGGGATCTCCGATCCCGGTTACGTGCTCGTCAACGGCGCCATCCAGGCGGGCATCCCCGTGGTTCCCGTTCCGGGGCCGACTGCGTCGATTGCAGCCCTCTGCGTATCCGGTCTTCCCATGAACCGGTTCCTGTTTGCGGGGTTCCTTCCAGCGCGTTCTCCTGCCCGCCGCCGCTTCCTCGAATCGTTGAAGGCGGAGGAAGGAACGCTCCTGTTTTATGAATCCCCGACGCGACTGACGGAGTCCATCCGGGACATGGCGGCCGTCCTGGGGGACAGGAAAGCCGTGGTAGCCAGGGAAGTGACAAAGATCCATGAAGAGATCCTCCGTGGAACCCTGGGGACGCTGCTGGAATCTCTGTCCGGGCGGGAGGTGAAAGGTGAGGTTGTCGTGCTGGTCGATGGGTGCCCGGACTCAACCGGGGAAGTGACGGACGAGTCGATTCTCCGGGTTCTCGAGGAAGCCCGGCGCAGGGGTATTCACTCGAGTCGAGACCTTGCCACAGAGGCCTGCCGCTGTTTGGGAGTCCCGAAGAAAAGGGCCTATGGACTGATCGTCCGCCATGCGGACAGGAACGGTCCGTCCTGACGGAGACAGGCTTTCTTTCCACGCAAATCCCATGGTTCGGATTCGGTTATCCCCTTGATGCCCATGGGGAGATATGATACCGTTTGCGCCGCTGTACGACCGGGAAGGCCGGTGTGGCCGGGAAATTAGACGAGGACGCGGAGGGAAAACCATGACGGGAGCGGAAATACAGGGAGGCAGCCGCAGGATCATCGATCTGGTGGACGTCCTGGAAGAGGGATCCGTCATTTCCGAAAGCCGTGAAGCTCCTTCCCCGTCAACGAGGGCTTCCGCCTCTGAAACACGGAAGATCCACGATCTCACGGACGTGGTGAAAGATGTCCCCCTCCGGGCCGTTGCCGATCCTGCTCTCCGGGACATGGTCCTCCAGCAGGTTACGGAAATTGCGGAGCGCCTGGCCAGGGAGATGATCCCGACCATTGCGGAAAGGGTGATCCGGGAGGAAATTGAAAAGCTCAAAGCGGCGGACAATCCATAAGACCATGTCCCGATCGGGCACTGAAACATGGAGACCCCGTCGGTCGGCCGTTTTGTTTTCTCTTTTACTCATGCTGTTCCCGGCGGCGATCCCTGTTTTTTCGCAGGATGATGTTGCCGTCATCCATGTCGAAGCGCGCGGAACGGCCCAGATTCGAGGCTCGGATCTGGCAAGGGCCAGGGAGGGCGCGGTTCGTGATGCCCAGAGGAAGGCGGTCCGGCAGGTCCTCTTGGAGGTCCTGAAGATCGAAGACCCGGGGAAGCTTCCTCCGGGCTCGGATCGGCTTCTTGCCCGCCATGACCGCTATGTGGATACCTTTTCCGTTCTGGAGGAAGGACCGGATGGGGGAAACTACAGCGTTCAGTTGAGGGTTGCCGTCATCTCTGAATTTCTGGTTCACGATCTCAGGAAAATGGGGGGACGGCGGGAGGGGATTGCCGAAGCTCGGCAACGTCGCATTGCCGTTCGAGTGAGCGGCGTCGGCCGGTTTGATCGCTACGTGAGGGTTCGCGAGGTGTTGTCCGGAATACCTGGTGTCCGGCAGGTCCTCCCCAGGAAGGTTGCCCGGGACGAGGTATGGCTGGAGGTGGAGTCGGTTGAAACACCGGCAGCGCTCGCGAAACATATCGAATCTTCGGGACTTTTCCGGGTTCGGAAAGACCCCGAAACGTCCGACCGCCTGGATTTCGAATTCCTGCCCTGAAAGGAAGAGTTGATGACCAGAACAATCCGGATTCTTTTCCTGCTGACTGCACTGTTCCTCCTCGCCGGGTGCGGTTCAAAGGCACCATATACGATTGTCGACGACTTCTCCAAAAGGGGTACACGGCTGATTGCCGTGGTGCCACCCATTCAGGCCTCGAAAGAGGTCGACCCGGCGGGAGGGAAGATCCTGAGGGACAGGGCGGTGGAAGAGCTTTATTTCAAGGGGTACCCAAAACTCCCGTTTGCGGGTATCGATGAGCGGCTGGCTGCAGCGGGAATAGAGATCCGGGACGGAGAGGCATCCGCCCGGTCGCTGGGCGGTGCACTGGGAGTCGATGCGATCCTGTTCATCACCGTGGAAACATGCGGCAGCTCCTTCTTTCTGAACACGGCCAAGACCACGGCGGCGGTTCAATTCACGCTTCGCAGTGCCCGGAGTGGGGAGATTCTCTGGCAAATGAGGGCGGTAAGGTCGACACGAACGTTCCATGTGACCCGGAAATGGCTTCAACAGGACGTAATTGGAATTTACGAGCCGCTTCTGAGAGAACTGGTGAGTAAAGCCCTGGCCACGCTTCCGGACGGGCCGGATGCATAATCGTCCGGAAGCAGGCGTGTGCCGGTAATTGGTTGGACTATTCGGGACAGCCCACCGGCTGGACGTTATCCGCTGCAAGGGGAGGTCGAGATGAAAAAGCATTTCTGGATAACCGGTTTATTGGCTGTCTGTGTCGCGCTGATCCTTTCGGATTCGGTACAAGCCGCCCGGGCGACCTTTCTGAAGATCGGACCCGGCCAGGCGGTGGTCAGCGTCCTCCAGGGATCGGCGACGGTGACGACGCCAGGAAAAAAAGGAGCCCGTTCACTGAAGGCGGGGGATCTCCTCAACGGCGGAGACGAGGTTGTGACGGGCCGTCGCTCCCGCCTGGAACTGACACTGCCGGACCGATCGCAGGTCCGTTTCGCCGACAACACGCGCTTCAAAATTCTGCAGATCAGCGTGGCGGAAGCGGACAAGAACCGCGACGTGCGTTTCCACATGTCCCTCGGGCGGTCGTGGGCAAAGGTCAGCAAAACCTTCACAGGACGAAGCCGTTTCGACGTGTCGTGTGAAAATGCCGTGGCGGGGGTCCGCGGAACGGTCTGGCGCATGAACGTGGATAACGACCAGTCGGCGATGGTGCGGGTTTACGACGGGGAAGTCAATGTGGCGGGAGGCGGAAAGACCATGGACGAAATCAGGTCTCAGGCGAAGCCTTCCATGCGACTGACGGCGCCCAAGCCGATTGCCGGGCCCCATGCGGTGAGCATGAAGGAATGGACCCAGATCGTTCGCGCCCTGCAGGAGATCCGCATCGACAAGAACGGTGTGCCATCAAAGCCGTTCTCGTTCTCGCCGGAGGCGGACCGTGACGAGTGGGTGGACTGGAACAGGGAGCAGGATCAGGAAGCCGACAGGTAAAAGGACGCATGACGGTTCCGAATAAGGCGGAGCGGATCAATATTCCCAACAGTCTGACTATCCTGCGCATCGTTCTGGTGCCGGCCATCGTCATTCTGTTGATGCAGGGATCCTTCAAGATCGCGATCGTGGTGTTTCTCATCTCGGGGCTGACGGATATCCTGGACGGATACCTGGCCCGGGTGCTTCACCAGCAGACCGTTCTTGGCTCCTATCTCGATCCGATCGCCGACAAGGCCCTCATGATCAGCTGTTACGTGACGCTGGCCGTGAAAAAGATCCTTCCGGGATGGCTTTCCGTCGTGGTGATCAGCCGCGACTGCATCATTTTGATCGGCGTGGCCGTGTTGTCTCTCATGTCCGTGTCCTATAAGATCCAGCCGGCCCTGATCGGCAAATTGACAACGGCCGTGCAGATCCTGACGGTCTTCATCTTCCTGGTTTCCCGTGCGGTTCCCGGCTCCGTGTCCGCTTCGGTCATGGAGGGGCTGATCTGGGTTACCGCGTTTTTTACGGTTGTTTCCGGTTTTCACTACATCATGGTCGGTGTGCAGCAGATCAACCAGCAGCAAAAGCCCCGGTCTGTGTAATTTTGTTTCATATTTGCCTTGACTTTGAAAAATCGAATTGGTAAAAGTACCAGCCTTCGAATCAGGGAATCCCATAGGCACGTAGCTCAGGGGGAGAGCGCCATCCTGACGCGGTGGATGTCCAGGGTTCAAATCCCTGCGTGCCTACCATGAAAATACACCGGTACAGCTCTTATCCCGTGCCGGTTGGGTTCAGGGAAAGGGCATCAGCATTTTCTTGATGATGCCCTTTCTTTAATTCGCAGAAATTGTTCTGTGAGCGGCATATTTGCCCGACGAAATGGACGAAGCGATGAGCGAAATCCGAGTTAGCCTGCCTGACGGATCGGTAAGAACCTACCCGGCAGGTGTGACGGCGCGGGAGGTGCTGACCTCCTGGCGGGATGACCTGGTGCCGTCGGCGGTGGCCGTGCGGTTCGGAGGGAATGCCCTGGATCTGAGTCGTACGCTTCATGAGGACGGGGCCCTGGAGGTGATCGGAATTGCCTCTCGGGAAGGGCTTGGGATCCTCCGTCACAGCATATCCCACGTCATGGCCCAGGCCGTTCAGGACGCCTTTCAGGGTGTCCGGGTCAGCATCGGTCCCTCCATTGAAGACGGATTCTACTACGATTTCGACTATGACGAGACCTTCACCCCGGAGGACCTCGCAAAGGTGGAAGCGCGCATGGCGGAAATCGTCCGTGCCGACAGCGCCTTTGAGAGACGGGAAATCAGCAGGGAGGACGCCGTTGCCCTGTTCCGGGAAAAGGGCGAGAGCTACAAGGTGGAACTGATCGAAGACCTTCCGCCGGACGTGAAAACGGTCAGCCTCTACAGCCAGGGCGATTACGTCGATCTTTGCCGCGGTCCCCACATTCCGTCCACCGGGATCATCAAGGCATTTAAACTGCTGAACGTGGCGGGTGCCTACTGGCGGGGCGACGAGCACAACAAGATGCTCCAGCGGATCTACGGGACCGGGTTTGCCACCAAAGAGGAGCTGGAAGACTATCTCCACATCCTGGAGGAAGCGCGCAAACGAGACCACCGGCGCCTGGGCCGTGAGCTCGATCTGTTCCAGGTCAACGAGGAGGCCGGTGCGGGGCTTGTCATCTTTCACCCCAAGGGCATGCTGCTTCGGTACCTGATTGAGGAGTGGGAGCGCAAGGAGCACCTGAAGCGCGGCTACGACATGGTCATGGGCCCGCAGATCCTCAAAGCGGATCTCTGGCGGCGCTCCGGTCATTTCGATCACTATCGGGAGAACATGTACTTCACGGAAGTGGAGAACCAGCTCTACGGCATCAAGCCGATGAACTGCCTCTCCCACATGCTGATCTACAAGTCAAAGGTGCGCAGCTACCGCGACCTTCCCCTCCGGTACTTCGAGTTGGGGACCGTTCACCGCCACGAGAAGGCGGGGGTCCTTCACGGACTGATGCGAGTACGCCAGTTCACCCAGGACGACGCTCACATCCTGTGCATGCCGGAGCAGCTGAACTCGGAGATCAGGGACATTGCCGATTTCGTCGCCTACGCCATGAAGATCTTCGGCTTCGATTACGAGGTCGAACTGAGCACGCGCCCGGAAAAATCCATCGGTTCCGACGCCGACTGGGACATGGCGACGAACGCCCTCGAGCAGGCCCTGAAAGACAACCGGATGACCTATGACGTCAATCCGGGAGACGGTGCTTTCTACGGGCCGAAAATCGACTTCAAGCTGAAGGATGCCCTGAAGCGGAAATGGCAGTGCGCCACCATTCAGTGCGATTTCACCCTGCCGGACCGTTTCGACCTGACCTATGTCGGGGCGGACGGGGAACGCCATCGCCCGGTCATGCTGCACCGGGTGATCCTCGGTGCCATCGAGCGGTTCATGGGCGTTCTCATCGAGCATTATGCCGGTGCCTTCCCGGTCTGGCTGTCCCCTGTCCAGGCTGTCATCCAGACGGTAACGGACAGGCAGATTCCCTTCGGGGAGGAAGTCTACCGGAAACTGATGGAAGCCGGGATCCGGGTGGAAAGGGATTTCCGGAACGAAAAGCTGGGGTACAAGGTGCGGGAAGCGCAGAGTCAGAAGATTCCTTTCATGCTCGTCATCGGAGACCGGGAAGTGGAAGGGCGGAAGGTTTCGCCCCGCCAGAGGGACGGTAAGAATCTGGGCCCCATGGATGCGGATTCCTTCATCGGCATGGTGGAGGATCTCTGCGCCCGGTATCAGTAACCAGGGGCTGACAAGACAGGGAGGTGGCCTATCCAAAAGGATTGGAGAATCAACCGGGAGATCCGTGCAGCGTCGGTCCGCGTGATTGACGCCGAGGGGAAGCAGCTGGGAATCCTGACGCTGGCGGATGCACTGGATGTCGCCGCAAAGTCCGGGCTGGACTTGGTGGAAGTTGCTCCCCAGGGGGATCCACCGGTCTGCAAGGTGATGGATTACGGGAAGTTTCGGTATCAGCAGAGCAAAAAGCTGCATACCGCCAAGAAAAGCGCGAGCGTAATCCAGATCAAGGAAATGAGGTTGAGGCCGAAGACGGAAGAGCACGATCTTCAGGTCAAGATCCGCCATATCCGGAAGTTCCTGGAGGAGCAGAACAAGGTTAAAATCACCATGATGTTCCGCGGCCGTGAGATTGCCTATGCCGACCATGCCCGCCGGACCATGGAGCAGATTCGGAACATGCTGGTGGATATCGCTACCGTGGAGCAGTTTCCGAGGCTGGAAGGGCGGCATATGACCATGTTCCTGGCCCCGAAAAAGCAGGGCTGAGCGGTCGAAAAAGGAAAATGAATGGAAAAGGGGTGAAAGAGACATGAGCAAACTGAAAACGCACCGGGGAGCGGCCAAGCGATTCCGTTTCACCGGGACGGGCCGGGTAAAGCGGAGCAAGGCCTATACCAGCCACATCCTGACGACAAAGAGCACCAAGCGGAAGAGGAACCTGAGAAAATCCGCGTTGGTGGACAAGACCAACGAAAGGGCGATCAAGGCGCTCCTGCCCTATCTGTAAATCCCGGATTCGTCGATTCACTTCACGGATACCCCGGTCGGGGCGTCCGCTCCCGCGATGGAATCATCGATTATCATCTGGAGAAGGGAAATCATGTCGAGAGTAAAGCGCAGCCTTACGGCAAAAAAGAAGAGAAGAAAGATATTCAAGATGGCCAAGGGCTATTTCGGTGCCCGGAGCCGTCTCCTCAGGACTGCCACCGAGGCGGTCAACCGGGCCATGAAGTATGCCTTCCGGGACAGGAGGGTACGGAAGCGTGAGTTCCGTGTGCTCTGGATTGCCCGGATCAACGCGGCGGCCCGCATGAACGGCATTACCTACAGCCGGCTCATGGAAGGAGTCCGCAAGGCGGGCATCGCCCTGGATCGGAAAATTCTCTCCGATCTGGCTATCCACGATCCCGGTGCCTTCTCGCGGATCGTCGGCATCGTTAAAGGTACTCCGGCGGCATGACCAGCGACCTGGAGGAGCTCAGAAAGCAGGCGGAAGTTGAGGTTGCAGAGGCCGCGTCGGAAGAGCAGCTTCTGGAGATCCGCACCCGTTACCTGGGGCGGAAAGGCCTGCTGACAGGTCTCCTGCGGACCATTTCCTCCGTGCCCCCATCGGACCGCCCTGCCTTCGGAAAGCGCCTGAACGAGATCAAGGCTGCCCTGGACGGGCGGATTGAAGACGCGCTGCAGGAAAAACTGTCCACCGGGCGTGAACAGGCGCTCCTGAAGGAGCAGATCGATGTCACGCTGCCGGGACGGGCGGTCGTGCCGGGCCGACTCCATCCCATCACCCGCGTCAGGCAGGAAATCTATGCCATTTTCTCGGGACTCGGCTTTTCGATCGTCGAGGGGCCGGAGGTCGAGACGGATTATTACAACTTCGAGGCCCTGAACATACCGAAGGACCATCCCGCCCGGGATATGCAGGACACGTTCTACGTAGAGGGTAACGTAGTCCTTCGGACCCACACATCGCCCGTGCAGATCCGGACCATGGAGCGGATGAAGCCGCCCGTCCGGATCCTTTCACCCGGCCGCGTCTATCGTCCCGATTCGGACGTGTCCCATTCGCCGATGTTTCACCAGGTCGAAGGGCTGCTGGTAGACCGCCGCGTCACCCTGGGTGACCTCAAGGGAGTCCTGACTTCCTTTCTGACCCAGTTCTTCGGGGAGGACACGGTCCTGCGCTTTCGCCCCAGCTTCTTTCCCTTTACCGAGCCCAGCGCCGAAGTGGATATCCGCTGCGTCATGTGCCATGGCGCGGGATGCCGCGTCTGCGGACAGAGCGGATGGCTGGAGATCCTGGGGTCGGGCATGGTCGATCCGGAAGTCTTCAAGAATGTCGGTTACGACCCGGAGGAAGTGACCGGATTCGCGTTCGGTCTCGGGGTGGAGCGATTAACCATGCTCAAGTACGGCATCAACGACATCCGCCTCTTCTTCGAAAACGACTGGCGATTCCTGGAGCAGTTCGGATGAAGGTTTCCCTCAAGTGGCTGAAGGATTACGTCGATTTTGACCTGCCGGCGCAGGAGCTTGCGGATCGCCTGACCATGGCCGGCCTGGAAGTGGATGCCCTGGAGGAGAAGCGGGCCGACTTCAGCGGTGTTGTGGTAGCACGGATCGTCTCCGCGAAGCGCCATCCCGATGCGGACAAGCTCTCCCTCTGCGAGGCCAGCATCGGGGACAGGACGCTCCCCATCGTCTGTGGCGCACCCAACGTCCGGGAGGGAATCCTCGTTCCGCTGGCCACTGTGGGTGCCGTCATTCCCGGCGGCTACACGATCAAGCTGACGAAAATCCGGGGGCAGGTCTCCGAGGGGATGTTCTGTTCCGAGGAGGAACTGGGCATCGGGTCCGACAACACGGGCATTATGGTCCTGCCGGATGAACTGATTCCGGGGATGCCTCTCGATCAGGCCCTGGATCTCACGGATACGGTACTGGATGTCGGCGTAACGCCCAATCGCTCCGATTGCCTCAGCATCGTCGGCATCGCCCGGGAAGTAGCGGCCATTACCGGCAAGTCGCTGCGCTGTCCGGCCATTGCGGTACCGGAGAGCGAGGAGAAGGTATCCGACGTCACCTCTGTTACGATCCTGGATCCCGATCTCTGCCCCGAGTACACCGCCCGCATCGTCCGCAACGTGGCGATCCGGCCCTCCCCCCTCTGGATGCGTCAGCGTCTGGAGGCTGTCGGCCTGAGGGCCATCAACAACGTTGTGGACATCACCAATTTCGTCATGCTGGAGCTCGGACAGCCTCTGCACGCGTTTGATTTCCGTTTCCTGGAGGAGGGACGCATCGTTGTCCGGAAATCCCGGGAAGGCGAGATCTTCATCTCCCTCGATGAAAAGGAACGGGTCCTGAAGGAAGGAACCCTCCTGATCTGCGACGGCGTCAAGCCGGTGGCCATTGCCGGGATCATGGGCGGCCTCAACTCGGAGGTGAAGGACGACACGTCCACGGTCCTCCTCGAAAGCGCCTATTTCAATCCGGGCTCGATCCGGCGATCCTCCCGCTTTCTCGGGATGGGCACGGATGCGGCGTTCCGCTTCGAACGGGGAATCGACCCGCAGGGGGTTGTGCGGGCCCTCGACCGGGCGGCCGGGTTGATGGCGGAGCTGGCGGACGGCGTATCCTGCCTCGGCTATATCGATGCCCATCCGCAAGAGGTCCAGATCGCGAAAGACATTCCCTTGCGGGTCACGCGGGTCAACGACATCCTGGGAATATCCCTGACGGAGAAGGAGATCGTCCCGATCCTGGAATCCCTGGAGATGACCGTGATGCCTGAAGACGGCAACCCCGGGATTTACCGGATCACACCGCCGACCTGCCGGGTGGACCTCACCCGGGAGATCGACCTCATCGAGGAGGTGGCGAGGCTGCACGGGTACGACCGTATCCCCGTCACCCTGCCCGCCGTCACGGCGGCGCCGTTTGCTCCGGATCCCAGGCGGCTCGTGGAGGATCGGGTCAGAGCCCTCCTGAACGGTTACGGGTACTCGGAGGTCATCACATACAGCTTCGTTTCGCCGAACTCGACTGATCTCCTGGCTCTTCGGCCGGATGATTTCCGTCGCCGGATGCTCAAAATCATGAATCCCCTGACGGAGGACCAGTCGGTCATGAGAACGGCATTGGTGCCGAGCCTGCTCAAGACCATGCTGGACAACGCCAACGCGGGAACCGTGGATTTGAAGATCTTCGAAATCGGGAAAGTGTTTCATCCGCGGGAAGGCCTTGAACTCCCGGAGGAAAGAGACCGCATCGGAGCCCTGCTCACGGGCCGGCGTTACGAGGACCGCTGGCACTTCACGTCCGTCCAATCCGATTTTTACGACCTCAAGGGATGCCTGGAAGGAGTCCTGGAGGGACTGGGAATCCGGGAAGGGGATTTCCGGGTGCGCTCGTTGGAGCCGTTCCTTCACCCGGGACGTTCCTGTGACCTGTTTCACGGCGATCTTCGACTCGGTTTTCTCGGAGAGGTTCATCCCGACGTACTGAGTCGCCTGGATTTGAAAAATCGGGCCATGGTGTTTGAACTGGACGTCGAGGCGCTGTCTACGATTGCCTCGCGGGAGCTGAAGTTCCGGGGGGTCCCGCGATATCCCTCCAGTTCACGCGACGTGGCGTTCCTGGTCAACGCCGGGATCACCAGCGGTGACATGATCCGCTGGGCTGCCGGCAATGAAGAAGAATTGCTTGAAAAGATATATGTTTTTGATGTATACGCCGGCCAGGGAATCCCCGAGGGAATGAAAAGCCTCGGCCTTCGATTTTCCTACCGCGCTCCGGATCGGACATTGACCGATCAGGAGATTCACGAAGTTCACAGCCGGATCATGGAGAGGATTATGGCGGCGAGCGGCGCCAGAATCCGTTAAGCCATCATTTTTGGTCACAGGGCAGGAGGGCAGAAATGACGAAAATCGACATCATTCAGGAAGTTTACGAGAAGCTCGGGTTTTCCAAGAAGGATTCTGCCAGCATTGTCGAATCCGTCTTTGAAATCATGAAGGAAACCCTCGCCAAGGGAGAGAAGATCAAGATCTCGGGATTTGGAAACTTCATGGTGAAGGAAAAGAAATCCCGCCGGGGCCGGAATCCCCAAACGGGAACGGAAATTACCATCACCGCCCGGAAGGTCCTGACCTTCAAATCCAGCCAGGTCCTGAGGAAGGCGCTCAACAACTGATCGCGGGCATCCGGTGATCGCGGCCGTCGATGCAGCGCCCTGTCTCCCGGATATGCACGAAATGATTCCCGACAAGGCCTACTTCAGAATCGGCGAGGTCAGCCGGATCCTGGCCGTAGAACCCTACGTGATCCGCTATTGGGAATCGGTTTTCAAGTCGGTCAGGCCGGAGAGGACGAGGTCTGATCAGAGGCGATACCGAAGGAAGGACGTGGAGGAGCTTCTGGTCATCAAAGACCTCCTGTATGGGAAGCGGTTCACCATTGCCGGAGCGAAAAAAGAGCTGCGGCGGATGAAGCAGGGTGCCGGGCAGGACTTGGAAGACCCGGTAAGACCTGACGATCCGGAGGGGATGAGCGACCACGAACCGGGAAGAGATCGGCTGGCGGCCGTCAAGGAGGGATTAACCCAGATTCGTGATCTGTTGAACTGAAAAGTCGGGCATTTCTCACCTGAAGGGAAATGAAAAAGGCCGATCCGGACTGTTTATGTACGGATCGGCCTTTTTTGTTTTCCTGGACTGAATTTCGCGGCCTATTTCTTTTTGGATCGTTTGGATGCCTTCAGGGGGTTCAGCTTCTGCACTACTTCCTTGACTTCCTTTTTGACATGGGAAGCCATGGGGCAGATACCATAGGCCCAGCGGGCGGCCGGGTCCGGGTAGATCCGGCAGTACGCGCCGCCGTTCACCTCGATCACCTTGTTGCAGCCGTTGCACTGCTCGGCGATGACCAGGCAGCTGCCTCCGGTGAAACTGCAACCCTTTTTGGACATGAAGGAACACTCGCTGCCCGCTTTCACGGTCTGACAGATCACGGTCGAGACTCCTTTCCGTTGCCTTGTATTTCCGCGGTCGGCCCGGATGGATGGGCCGGGATGATGGAATTCCGCGAGGCTGGGTTTGCTAACAAATAACGGGGGGACTGTCAAGGAAAAAGTCCCTGTCCGGACGGGAAACACTATCGCCCGATCTTGAATAACCCTTTGAATGGTTTGACTTTCGGGGATGATCATGGTAGATACGGCGCCGATTGATCCAATACGGAAGCATTGATCCGACAGGGAAACAATGAGGCCCAAACGTTCATGACCCGCCCCCCCCTGATCCAGGTTTTTGCCCGATCCCTTCTCATCCAGGCGTCCTTTAATTACTGGCGGATGCAGAATCTCGGATTTGCCTTTGCCATGATTCCGGTAATCCGCCGATTCAGCCGCGATCGGAAGGATGTGTCGGAACGTCTGGACCGTCACTTGATGCGGTTTCATACCCATCCGTGCATGGCGCCCTCGATCCTCGGTTCGGTCGTGTGCCTCGAGGAGACCGGGGGGGCGTCCGCCGGGGCCGATGCCATCGCTCTGAAGGATAGCCTTATGGGGCCGTATGCGGCCCTGGGGGACCCGCTGTTCCTGGGCGGAATACGGCCCCTTTCCTCCGTCTCCGGTGTTTTCTTTTTTGCCCTGGGGATGATGATGGCGGCTCCCCTGTGCCTCCTCGGTTTGTACAATGTGCCGTCCCTCTGGATCCGGTGGAGGGGGTTTCGGGAGGGGTACAAGAGGGGGCGCTGGGCCTTCGAGTTTTTCCAGACGCTGGATCTGACCCGCTGGACATCCCGGATGCGCTGGGCCGGGCTGGTTGCTCTGGCCGTGGTCGGGGCTGTGGTGGCCAAGGTATTCCTGCATCGTGAAGGGCTTTTTCCCCTGCCTGAGGGGTATTTGTCGGTGCTGGCCTTCCTGCTGGCGGTCTTCTGGCTCATTCGCCGGGGAGTGCCCCGGGTTTGGATTCCCTACGGCATATTTGTGCTGTTCCTGATCGTGCAAGCAGTCGTGTCATGATGATAATTCGGACCTTCGAGGTCAGAAATAAACTGGGCATTCATGCCCGGGTTGCCGCCAAACTGGTTTCCGTGGCGGTTCGTTTCCGGTCCACGATTTATTTCGAGAGGGACGGAAACGAGGTGAATGCCAAGAGTCTCCTCGGCATTCTCACCATGGCCTGTCCGCAGGGCAGTTTTATCACGATCCGGGCGGAGGGAAACGACGCGGAGGAGGCGGTAGAGGCAATCACGCGCCTTTTCGAAGATAAATTCGGCGAAGAGTGACGGGATGAAATCCAGGCAGGAAAAACAAACAGCCGTTTTGAGAGGGGTCGTCGTATCCCCGGGCATAGCGATCGGAAAGGCCTTTCATTTCGACCGCCTGGAGTCGCAGGTGGCATTCTACAAGCTCCGCGACAAGAGCCATGTATCCCATGAAATCAAGAGGTTTCGTGATGCCGTTGCGGCCTCGCTCCGGCAGCTCCGGGAAATCCGCCGTAAACTGGGCCGGGTGGAAGGCGTGGATCCCCTCTACATCCTGGATGTACACATCATGCTCCTGAAGGATCGGTCATTCCTCACCCAGGTCACCTCATTCATCCGGACCATGGAGGTCAATGCCGAGTGGGCCGTCCGGATGGCCATCGACAAGTACCGGGAGATCTTCGATAAGGTGGAGGACGAATACATCCGGGGTCGTTTCAGCGACATTCAGTACGCCGGCAACCGGATCCTCCGGAACCTGGGGGGCCACCGAAGGGAAACTGTGCCGGACCTGGACGAGGGGATCATCGTGATCGCCACGGATCTGTCCCCCGCGGACACGGCCCAGATGAAGATCGACCGCGTCCAGGGATTCGCCATCGACATGGGAAGCAAGACGTCCCACACGGCCATCGTGGCCCGTTCGCTAGAGATACCGGCCGTTGTGGGCCTGGAAAGGATCACCCGAGTCGTGAAAACCAATGACAACGTGATCATCGACGGTTCCGCGGGGCTTGTCATTGTCAACCCCGATCCGGAGATCCTCTTCCGCTACGAAGGAAAGAAGAGGGACTTTGACGAGGCCCGGCTTGAACTGCTCGCCGACGCCCGCCTGCCCGCCGTCACGAAGGATGGTCACAGCGTCGACATCGGCTGCAATATCGAGTTCATGGAAGAGATCCCTTCCGCCGTTACCCACGGGGCGGACGGCATCGGCCTGTACCGGACGGAGTTTCTCTACATCAACCGGGAGAATCTTCCGACGGAAGAGGATCACCTGGACAATTACCGGAGGGTTCTGGAGGAGAGGGAACTTCGCTGGGCCACCATTCGCACCCTCGACCTGGGTGGGGACAAATTCTTCTCCGACCCGAAGCTGGCGAAAGAAATGAATCCCCAGATGGGTCTCCGGGCGATCCGCCTGTGCCTCCGGGAGGAGAACATCTTCCGGGCGCAGCTGCGGGCGATTCTGCGTGCCGGAGCCGATGAGAGGGTCCGGATCCTGATTCCCATGGTCTCCGGAATCGAGGAGATCCGGGAAGCGAAGCGGATTCTGGCGGAACTGAAGGACGATCTGGCGCGGGAGGGGATCCCCGCTGGACTGGACCTGCCCGTCGGTGTCATGATCGAGGTGCCGTCCGCGGTCGTCATCGCCGAAGAACTGGCCCGGGAAGCCGACTTTTTCAGCATCGGCACGAACGACCTGATCCAGTATGCCCTGGCCATCGACCGGATCAACGAGCGGGTCTCCTACCTCTACGAACCGCTTCACCCTGCCGTGCTCCGCCTCATCAGGCAGGTGGTGGAGGCAGGGCACCGGGCGGGCATCCCCGTGGCCATGTGCGGCGAAATGGCGGGAGACCCTTTGTATACCCTCATCCTGCTGGGATTCGGCTTGGACGAACTGAGCATGAATCCCCTGGCGATCCCGCGGGTCAAGCGGATCATCCGCGCCTCCACGCGGAAGGAATCCCGGAGGCTCCTGAAGCGGATCTTTGCCTTTTCCTCCGCCGCGGAAATCCGCTCTCATGTCGAGGATTATATGCACAGTAGGTTTCCGGAGGCGTTTCCAGCCGCGGAATCGTAAAATGCGAATCGGGGAGGCGGCATCCGAACACCTCCCGTACTTCGTTTCTATCTTCGGGAGGCACCGGCCTTGTCCCTATCTCAGAAACTCAGATCCTGGCTCACCGGTCTTGAAGAACAACACAGCGGCTGCCTGTACGGGAAAGACAGCCTGCCCCTGATTCTCCTGCTGAAGAAAGTTCTCTCCAAGGTTCTCATTCCCGAGGAGACGGAGAAGAAAATCGCCAGGGCCGCCTCCGATGGCGTGGTCGTCTACGCCGTCAAGCAGCAGAGCCAGCTGAACACGCTGATCATCCGGGAATCGGCCCGCACCCGCGGATTCCCCCGGCCGACCTTTTCCCACGATACGAACATGCTGTTCTGGCAGCCCTTCGGCAAGGCCCTCCGGACCATTTTGGCCCTCATTCTGCTTCCTCTTTCCCGGCGCCGGAGCACCGGCCCGCGCGAGCGCTCCTTCGTCCGCAAGTCCGTCCGCCGGAGCGAGAGCGTTGTCGTCCACCTCGGAATGTCCGAACTGACCCCGAACAAACACGTGGAAGACGGCCTGTCCCAGCTTCTTTACGCCCAGTGGGAAATGGACCGGCCGGTCCTCGTCGTTCCGGCTTTGGTCAGCTATGGACGGCGGCGCGACATGGAGCGGGAGAGCGTGATCAATATCCTTTTCGGCCAGACAGAGGGCACCGGCACCATCCGGCGGGTGATCACCTTCTTCCGCTATTCAAACAAGGCCTCGCTCGTCTGCGCAGAGCCGGTGAATCTCAAGTCGTTCCTGGCGGACAACAAGGACCTGTCCAGGGAGGAGATGATCAACCACCTCCGGGGCGACCTCATCGAGCGGATCGACGAGGAGAAGACCGCCACGGTGGGTCCGATCCTCAAGTCCCGGCAGGAAATGGTTTCCCTGGTCCTGAAGGACGAGAAGGTACGGCAGGCCATCGAACAGCGGGGGATCGAGAACCGCAAGGGGTACGACGCGGCCTTCAAGGAGGCCAGGCGCTACCTGAACGAGATCGCCTCCGACTACAGCGAGATGTTCATCGAGCTGTGGGACAAGGTGCTCGGCTGGCTGTGGAACAACATCTATGACGGCGTCATCGTGGACCGCGACGGCATGACGAAGATCCGGAACCTGTCCAAGAAGATGCCCTTCGTCGTTGTGCCTTGCCACCGGAGCCACATCGACTATCTGCTTCTGTCGTACGTCTTCTACAAGCACAACATCCAGATGCCCTTCATCGCCGCGGGGACCAACATGCTCTTCTGGCCCCTGGGCTCCGTCTTCCGCAAGTCCGGCGCCTTCTTCCTGCGCCGCAGTTTCCGGGGGAACGAGCTCTACGGCGAGGTGTTCAACGGCTATCTCAACGTCCTGCTCAAAGAGGGGCTGCCCGTCGAGTTCTTCATCGAGGGGGGGCGCAGCCGCACAGGGAAGATGATCATGCCCCGCTACGGGCTCCTGTCGATGATCATCCAGGCCTACGCCAGCGGTGCCTGCGAGGACCTGGCGATTATCCCCGTCTACCTCGGCTATGACCGCATCATCGAGGAGAAGGCCTACCTGAAGGAGCTGGGAGGCGAACAGAAGCATGACGAAAGCGCCTCCGACGTGATCAAGAGCGGAAAGGTCCTCCGGAAGCGCTACGGCCATGTATACGTCAACATCGGCGAGCCCATCCTCATGAAGCAGTACCTGGAGAGCCAGGAAAAGACCTACGAGGGCATGTCCACGGAGGAGAGGCAGCGGCTATACCGGAAGATCGGATACGAGATCGTGCTGAACATCGACCAGGTCTCCGTGGTGACCCCGTTTTCACTCCTTTCGGCGGGATTCCTCTGGTCCGACCGCCGTGGTATCTCGGTGGACGACCTGATGGAGGTCCTGGGGCATTTCCGGGACTACCTCCTGGCCCGGAAGGTCCGGTTCTCCGAGACCTTCGGCGACATGGAAAAGGCCGTGACGAGCGCCCTGGGTCTGTTCGAAGAGTCCCGCCTCATTTCCCGTGTCGGGGAGGACGAAGACCTCCCGGACGAGGGAGAGGAGGTGGTCTACTCCCTGCCCGAGGAAAACCGGCTGAACCTCGAATACTACAAGAACAACATCCTTCATTATTTCGTTCCCGCCTGCTTCCTGGCCGCCTCCGTGGCGCTTCACCGGGAAGATGTCCTGTCCCTGCAGGAGATTATGGAGGATTACCGCTTCTTTAAAAAGATGTTCCGCCATGAGTTCATTTTCGATGACCGGGTGGACGACCTGGATGAGATCCGGGAGGTTCTGCTGTACCTGTCGCAGAAGGGCATGGTCTCCATCAGCGGCGGTGAGGCGGGGGGCTTTGCGTCCATCGAAGTGAAGGGCAAGGGGAAGCGGAACCTCATCCCCTTCGCGGGCCTGATCCGGAATTACATCGAGTCCTACTGGGTGGTCGTCCGGGCCTGTGCCTATCTCGCCCAGGGGCGGATGCCGGAAAAGGATTTTCTCAAGAAGATTCGGGGGCTTGGAGAAAGGATGTTCCAGAAGGGAGAGATCCGCCGCTCCGAGGCGCTCTCCCAGTCGAACTATGCCAACGCGCTTCGGTTCCTGGAGGACATGGGCATCGCCGGCATGACGGAGGAGGCGGTGAAGGGGGAGAAGCGCCCCGTTCGCTACTGGAGCCTCTCGGAAGACCGGACGCTCCTGGAGGGGCTGAGGCGGCGCCTGTTCCGGTTCCTGTAAGACAAGGGATCTGCAGGCTCCTCCGGTCGTTGTCGGTATTCGTCATGACGGTCCCAAGCCCATCCGCGGGATCAGGAACCGGTTCCACCGTTCTTCAGGACATTTAGAAAAGCCCCGAATGCGCTGTTGCATCCGGGGCTTCTGGTTTCATCCCTTCTCCCGTCAAGGAACGGTTTTCTGTCGCCGGGATCGAATCAGCCCCGAACGGAATACAATGCCCCCTTGCCGCGATAGACGGCCATCTCACCCAGCTCCTCCTCGATGCGGAGCAACTGATTGTATTTGGCCAGCCGCTCGCTGCGGGAGAGGGAGCCGCTCTTGATCTGGCCGCAGTTGGCTGCCACGGCCACGTCCGCCATGCAGGCATCCTCCGTTTCGCCGGACCGGTGGGAGACGACGCATGTGTAGCCGGCCTCCTTGGCCGTCTGGATCGTCTCCAGGGTCTCCGTGAGCGACCCGATCTGGTTCAGCTTGATGAGGATCGAGTTGGCCACGCCGAGGCCGATCCCCTTCTCCAGGAGCTTCTTGTTCGTTACGAAGATGTCGTCGCCCACGATCTGGACCTTCTTTCCCAGGGCCGCAGTGAGCAGCTTCCAGCCCTCCCAGTCGTTCTCGTCCAGGCCGTCCTCGATGGAGATGATGGGGTATCTCTTCACGAGGTCCTCGTAATACCGGACCATTTCCGCCGCTGTCTTGTTCGGCTTCTTTTCCGCTGCAAGCCGGTAAATACCCTTCTCGTAGAAGGAGCTGGCCGCCGAGTCCAGGGCGATGGAGACATCCTTGCCGGGCTTGTACTTTGCCTTCGTGATGGCCTCCACGATGAGCGACAGGGCCTCCTCGTTGGACTTCAGGTTCGGGGCGAATCCGCCCTCGTCGCCGACGGCGGTGTTGTAGCCTTTGCCCTTGAGGACGGCCTTCAGGGTATGGAAGACCTCCGCGGAGATCCGGAGCCCTTCCTTGAAGGTCCTGGCCCCGATCGGCATGATCATGAATTCCTGGATGTCCACGTTGTTGTCGGCGTGCTGGCCGCCGTTGATGATGTTCATCATGGGGACCGGGATATCCTTCGCGGCCACCCCTCCGATGTAACGGTACAGGGGAAGCTCGAGGGTCATCGCCGCCGCCTTGGCGCAGGCCAGGGAGACGCTGAGGATGGCGTTGGCGCCGAGGGCGCTCTTGTTCTCGGTGCCGTCCAGGGCGATCATGGCATAGTCGATCTCCCTCTGCATCAGGGCGTCCATGCCAAGGATCTCGGGGCCGATCTTGCCGACCACGTTGGCCACGGCCTTCTCCACGCCCTTTCCGAGGTAGCGCTTCTTGTTCCCGTCCCGCAGCTCCAGCATTTCGTGCTCCCCCGTGGATGCGCCGGAGGGGACTGCCGCGCGGCCTGTGACACCGGAGAAGAGCGTGACTTCCGTCTCTACCGTGGGGTTGCCTCTCGAATCCAGGATTTCCCTGGCGTGTACATTGATGATTTCTGTCATAAATCCTCCTCGTCTCTTCCACTGGAAGAGCTTGATTTTTTGGTAATCCGTTTCCGATATCCTTCCAGGCGCCCTGCCGGGGCCGGTCCTTATGTACTCGAATCCGCCCCGGTTATCAAGGAATGATGCGGCGTCCGGGGCTCTTGGGCTTGATTCGGAGACCCATCTGGGATAGAGGGAGAACTCCGGACAGCCCCGTGTCGAGGGGCGGCCGGGAGAAAGGCCGAAATCGGGCAGGAGCATGGAAAGAGAGCGCACGAGAACGCGCCTGTTCCTCCACCTCAAGAAGTGGCTGGAGCGGGCCGTCATGGAATACGGCATGATCGAAGAGGGCGACCGGGTACTCGTGGGGGTATCCGGCGGGGCCGACAGTCTCGTCCTCCTGGACCTCCTGGATTCGCCCATGGTCTTCACGCCGTCCTTCACGCTCCTGGCCGTTCACGTCGATCTGGGCTTCGATCCCGGCGGGGAGGACCTCCGGGCGGTGGAAGCGTGGCTCCGGGGCACCGGTTGCGAATACGTCCTCGACAGGACCGACTACGGTCCCGTGGCCCACAGCGAGGTCAACCGGAAGAACCCCTGCTTCCTCTGCTCACGCCTGCGGCGGAAACGGATCTTCGAGATCGCCGAGGAGCGCGGCTGCAACAAGATCGCCTTCGCCCACCACCGGGACGACATCATCGAGACGCTTCTCATCAACCTGTTTTACGGGCGCGAGATCAGCACCATGAAGCCGATGCAGGAGTTCTTCCGGGGGAAGCTCCACGTGATCCGGCCCCTGGCGTACCTCGAAGAGGAGCTCGTCAAGAAATACGCCCGGGAACAGGGGATCCCCGCCGTGAAGAACCGGTGCCCCACCAGCGGCGCCTCGAAGCGGCAGTATATCAAGGATCTCCTGGACCGGCTGGAGCGGGACAATCCGCAGATCCGCCACAACATCAACCTGGCCATGCGGCACGTCAAGCCCGATTACCTTCCAGGGGCGGGCCTGCGGCAGGCGCCGGGCCGGCCCTGAGGAGCAGAAGAACCATGGCCAGGAAAAGCGAAGCCGCCGAAAAGTCCATCTGCACCAACAAGCAGGCGCGGCGGAATTATTTCATCGATGAAACCTACGAGGCCGGGATCGCCCTGGTGGGGACGGAGGTAAAGTCCCTGCGGGAGGGCCGGGCCAACCTGAAGGACAGTTTTGCCTCCGTGAACAACGGAGAGGTGGTCCTCTATGACCTGCACATCAGCCCGTACACCTTCGGGAACCGCTGGAACCACGACCCGCTGCGGCCGCGGAAGCTCCTCCTTCACAAGCAGGAGATTCGCCGTCTCTACGGCAAGGCCCGGGAGAGGGGGCTCACCCTCGTACCCCTCAGGATGTATTTCAAGAAGGGTAAGGTGAAAGTGGAGCTGGGGGTTGGCCGGGGGAAGAAGCTCTACGACAAGCGGGACGACCTCCGGGCCCGCGAGGACAAACGGGACATGGAGCGGGGGTTCCGGGACAGGGGCCGGGATTGAGGCCTGCCGGTCCGGCTGTATTGAAGGCGGGCTTGGGATTTCCGGAGCGGATCATAGAATTGGCCGGGTCTGCTGGATACTCTGCCGCTGCCACGGCCGGATCGCTCCGGGATCATCCTGCGAATCGCCGCCAATCCGGATCCCGGGATTCCGCTTGACGATGACCGGATGAAGGTTATACAAAGGGCCAGTTCTTTCCAATTCCAATATGGGGGCGTCACGGTTTCGACGGGGATCGTTGAAGCTATCAGAAGCGTGCCGAGGTTCCTGCAGGCCTCGTTAAACAGGCAGGAAAACACTTAGTCGCCAACAACTACGACTACGCACTGGCCGCATAGGCCAGCGTCCTCCCGATTTCGCCTGCCGAGTCGGATGAGGGCGTCATAAAGGCAGGATAACCGACTTCCTCTGCCTGGGGGGAAGGGGGCGAAAATCTAAAAGGCTAGCCTGCATCCATCCCGCCCCTGGGAGGGATGACAGGCGAAATCAAATCAGGGGCTGCGCACGGAGAAACTGAAGTGGAAGGTTTCCGGACGCGGGTTCGACTCCCGCCGCCTCCACCATCGAAATAAAACTAATGATATCACATGGATACGTTTTGGCAGGTCGCGATTTCCGATAGGAAGCTTTAGGAAAAGGCTATACAATTCAAACAGTTATTAAATCAAACATCCAATTCTCTAATTATACCGCCGCCCATCTGTCGAAAACCCATAAATTCAATTGCTTAAAAGCAGCCGCCTTTTTTTGTGCCCACCATTGTGCCTAAAAATGGTTTTTGGGGTTGAAAATGGTGTGCCGGATGTTCCCACATATCCACTCATGGATGTTTAAAGCCTTTACATCCGTGAACCCCATTTTTATCAGTCGTGATCTTGGCTCACGGCGGTATAAGTGTCCCAGAGAACAGTGCTTGCAGCAAAGCATTGAAGCTACACATTTCAGTAGCCAAATGATAAATCAGATCCAAACCGATAACATCTCGGGGAAAATGGATTTTAAAACAGTCGACTCTATATCGTCTCTTGGTGCGTAACTGCTTCCCCATGAAAAGAGCCAAGAGGGGAGTCATCTTGGGAAGGATTGTCGAGCCAGGAGGAATGAATGGGAAGGGGAACAAAATACGATACTTCCGGCTTGTTGGAAAGTCAGTACCAGCAGGGGTCGCGGGGGCGAGTCCTGCGTAATTTGTGCGGGATAAAGAGCAAACGGCAAATGGACGCATTGGAGGCACAGGAGCTGCTGCGAGCCCTGAAGAATCTTGCCGGCCAATATGGAGAGGACCATCGGTTCACTGCGGCAGATATCTGCAGGATGCACAAAACGTGGCTTGGCGGCATCTACCCATGGGCCGGGCAATACCGTCAGGTCAACATCAGCAAAGGCTCGTTTCCCTTCGCCGCTGCGGCGCAGATCCCCCGTCTCATGGACGAGTTTGAGAAGAAAATTCTTGGCAGACATACACCCTGCCGCTCCAAGTCCCGCCATGACGCGGCCTATGATCTGGCCATCGTTCACACGGAACTGATCCTGATTCATCCCTTTCGAGAAGGGAACGGACGATTAGCCCGTCTCTTAGCCGTGCTGATGGCACTGCAGGCAGGGCTGCCGCCGCTGGATTTCGGACTGCTGAAGGGAAAGAAGCGGCAAGGGTATTTCGCGGCCGTACAGGCGGGAATGGACTGCAACTATGAACCGATGACACGGATTTTCAGCGAGGTGATCGATCGCTCTTTGAAGACTTCGCGGCCGCTTTCGGCTTCCGGGACGGCACGGAGATAGACGCCTTTTTTGCCGCGAGATGGACCCCTTCCACGGCTGCGGATGTGAACACCGATATCGTGAAGAGGGCGTCGCACACCTCGACATCTTTCAAGTAAGGATTGGTTTTCAGAAGGGATTTCTTATTCATGTCGGAAGTATACACGATGAAGACGGGGAGCGCACGGAATTTCCCCAAGGCACCGCGATCATGGGATAGATCCGCCCGGCGGGAAGATCTCGGTTGTTCCAGGGAAGGATTTCCTGTAGGCGTTGCGGGAATGGTTCCCAAAATTGTGCCCAAACAGTGATGACGACGGATGATTTTTGATGATCTTCAGTGACATACCAAACGGACGACGAGGCAAGAGAAAAGCCAGTTATGTCGTCATCATTCGTAATTGTTTGTCATCGTTGGTCATCCGTCATCATCGGCTTTTTATTGGTTCGACTCCTGCCGCCTCCACCATCACTTTTAAATCAAGTAAAAACAATAAGATGTAAATGCATAGGGGCCAAGGCAGGGGTCATGACCGCCGGGATGATCCGGTTGGTTTTGGCCCTTTTTTCTTACTTTTGGATTCGTGTGTCTGGGGAAATCGACTCCGTGTTTCTATCCGGGCGTAAAAAAAGGATCCGTTTCCACGGGCCACGTTATCGGCAAATGTGTTAAGTGACGGGAAGATCATCGATATAAAAAAAGAGAACGACCATGACGGAATGGAAATTGCCGCCAAAAGCCAAGATTTATGAAGCGTTGAGTGCCTTCGCCGACGGAAGGGTGCGTATCAAAAGCCCGAACGAGGCGGGAGTCACATCGTCCGCCGCCGACAAGGAATACTCCGTTCAATGGTCCGATGACATGAAGCGCCTCAGTTCAAACGACAATGCCTCTTATTGGCAGGGATACGCGGGATACCCTGTCGTTGCCGTTCTTCTGGCGCTTGGCAGAATCGATTTTGATGCCGAAATCGCAAACAGTCTGGCCGGGGTTCCGTGGAAGCGAATGAATGATCGGTTTAAGCGGGACTACGACAAGGCTGTCGATTGCGTCCTTGAGGAACTTGAAGCAAAGGGAGTGGATCGGGCTGCCATCGTCCGGCAGGTCGACAGCATTTATGCCCAGCTGGAGGCATTGAAAATCGAGCGCGGTCCCCGTACTGGGCCACCGCCGAAGTGATCAATCAATCGTCCGGGCAAGGGCTCATCTGCAAATCTCAAATTCTTGAGGCCTTAACTCGGCTGTCATTCTTCTCTCTTCTACCGTTTCCATTGTCATGAATCGTTTGTTATGGGACTTCCTGTTCCTAATCCGGTTTTATGACCCAGCGGAACCGGATCTCCAGGGGCGTGACAAGGGCGAGGATGTCGTAATCCGACCGATGGTTGTATAGGATGATGCAGGGCTGTCCCGCTTTGATCTTCTTTCGGAACCGGAAAGCGCTCACCTGGAAACGGGGGCGGTCAGGATGATCTCGCAGCAGTCAGCCCCCCGGTTCAGGTTTTTCGTGTGCCGGACGTCGAGGGCAAACTCCTTTCCGTAGATCCCCCGGGCGAGGCCCCGGTACGTTTCGGCCGTCGCGATGCCGCAGTCGGCGATTCCGGCCTTGGCGATGGCCTTCTGCGTTTCGCAGTCCGTCACCCTCACGGTGATCGCTCCGCCGTCTACAGTGATGCTCCTCCCCTCCATTTTCATCACGGCGCACAGGACCTCCAGCACGTCCAGGAAATCGTCCGGCCATTTCGGCTCCGCCGTCAGCATTCCCCGGAGCCTCTTCCCCATGACGTAGGAAAGCTGCCGCCATGCCGCCACGTCGGTCTCCCACGCCGCCTCCTTCCCGAATTTTTGCGCCACGGCCATGAACCACGCGCCATCCATGCGGATCATGGAGAACTGGGCAAGCTCGAAGAGCTGATTGCGATCGAGAATCATGCGAAACGAACCTCCTGGATGGATTTTTCGGGGAATCACCATGGCTCCTTAGCAGAAGCCGCCGGAAGAATCCACCGGGTCGGCGGCAGGGAGGGATCCTCCCTCGATTCCGAACGGGTGCAAGCGGCTCGTTGTTCCTGCCCGGGAGGAGCCGATTTCGGCCCGGAGGAGGGCATCCGTTCATCGAGATGAAACATCCACATGAAATTCCATGGAAATGAGCGATGCGGGCGAGTATCGCGGAATGGAAGTTTATGATGGTTACCATACCGTACGGTATGGTATGAAACGAGCCATGTCGAAAGAGCGAGACACAAGGAAAACTTGGCTTGAAGAGGGCCTGAACATCCTGGCAAAGGAAGGCCCCAGCGCGCTTTCCATCGACCGGCTCACGCTCGCCACGGGGAAGACCAAGGGCTCCTTCTATCACCACTTCAGCAGCCGTGACCATTACATCGAGGCCCTGCTCGAATACCACGAGAAGAACATGATCGACGAAGTCGTGGAGCAGACCAATGAGGCGGGCGATCATCAGGCCAGGCTGAAGAAACTCACAAAGCTGGCGTTCCAGATCTCGGGCGAGCTGGAGTTGGCCATGCGGGCATGGGCCCTGTACGATCCCAGGGTGAAGTCCTTTCAGGACCGCCTGGACAGGCGCAGGCTGGAATACGCCAGGAATCTGTATGTGGAATCGGGGATCGCCCCCGACAAGGCTCAGATGCTTTCACACCGCGACTACTCGCTTTTCATCGGGCTTCAGCAGCTCAAGCAGTACTGTGACGAAAACGAGTTCCGGAGCATCCTGCGCAGCGTTTTCACAGGCAGTGCCTGAACGGAATCCGTTTCGAACGGCGCCTCTGGAAAAATGCAGCCGGGTGAAGAGCCGCCGCGATCGCTTCATCGCATGGATGAGCGTCGCCGCATCGATCCGGCCCGCCACATCGACAAACGAAAGAAGATCAACACCGGCCGTTCGCTCGCCGGGATCTTTCCGGTGCGGTCGGCCCGAACCGTTCCGGCATATAGTCATGGATGCCGGCGCTATCGGTCATCGGCGTCCTTTCGGCGATGCCGCCGGCGGGCAAGCGAGGGGCGAGTCTCATGGCGGGTAGACCCCCGGTGGACGCTGTCGTGAATCAAATTTGAATGAGGGAGAAGGAATGGATCCAAAGGGTCTGGTTGAGAAGGCGAAACGGGAAGGCCGATCCGCTCTTACCGAGGCGGAATCGAAGCAGGTGTTGATGTGCTACGGCGTTCCCGTCGTGGAAGAGGGTGTGGCGAAGACCGCCAGGGAGGCGGTCTTGCTTGCGGAAAAAATCGGATATCCCGTCGTCCTCAAGGGACTGGGAGCGAAACTGACCCACAAGACGGAGAGGGGACTCGTCCGTCTGAATATCGGAACCGGAGAAGATCTGCTCGCTGCGGCGGACGCGGTGGCCCGAGCGGCCGGAGACGACCTGGAAGGCTATCTCGTTCAGCCCATGATCGGCGGCAGGCGGGAGTTTGTTGCGGGGCTCTTCTGCGATCCCCAGTTCGGCCCGGTCGTCATGTTCGGCCTGGGTGGCATTTTCACGGAGGCCCTGGACGACGTCGTCTTTCGGATCGCCCCGGTCAGCGAAGAGCAGGCGGAGATGATGATCGGCGAGCTCCGGTCCTCCCGTCTTCTCCAGGCGTTTCGGGGAGACGCTCCCGCCCGCCGGGAGGAGATCGTGAGGACGCTGGTCGGGTTGTCCCGTCTCGGCATGGAGATGACGGATATCGTGGAGGTGGACGTCAATCCGCTCATCATCGGCGCCGACGGACGGGTCACCGCGGTCGACGCCCTGGTCGTCCTCGGGGAGAGGCCGGTTCCTCCCGCCGCCCGGCCCCCCGTCGCAGGCCGGGACGTCTTCAAATTCTTCAACCCCCAGTCCGTTGCCTTTGTCGGCGCCTCGTCCCAATTCGGAAAATGGGGGGAGACACTCTTCACCAATGTCGTGGCGGGCGGATACGAGGGGAAGATCCATCTCGTGAACAACAAGGGGGGAGAGATCTTCGGCCGCCCGGTCTACCGGTCGGTGACGGAGATCCCCGGCGACGTCGACCTCGGGGTCGTGACCGTTCCGGCTGCCAGCGTTCCCGGGCTGATTCCGGAGTTCAAGGCCAAGGGCATCCGGTACATGCTCCTGACGACCTCCGGATTCGCGGAGCTGGGGAGTGAGGGGAAGGCCCTCGAGAAGGAGCTGGTCCGGAAGGCCGACGAGGCCGGCGTCGTGATCCTGGGGCCCAACACCATGGGCCTTGCCAGTCCGCATGCGAAATTCAACTGCGTATGGGCCCCCTACAGCCCGAAGCCGGGTTCGATCAGCATGATTTCCCAGTCCGGGACGATGGGGTCCATCTTCCTGCATTTTGCCGAGGAGGAAAACTACGGCATCCGGGCCTACAGCGGCACGGGGAACGAGGCGATGATCACCATCGAGGATTATCTCAGTGGTTTCCGGGAGGACGACCGGACGAACGCGATTCTGCTCTTTATCGAGAGCGTCAAGAACGGTCCGCGGTTCTTCGAGGAGGTCTCCCGCGTGTCCATAAACAAGCCGGTCATCATCCTGAAAGGGGGAAGGACAGAAGCGGGCCAGAGGGCGACGGCAAGCCACACGGGATCCCTGGCCTCCAATACGCGGGTTTTTGAAACGGCCTGCCGGCAGGCCGGGGCCGTGCTGGCGAAGCAGCCCCTGGAGCTGTTCGACCTTGCGGCGGCCTTCTCTTTCCTCCCTCTGCCGAAAGGGAAGCGGGTCGCCATCATGACCATGGGCGGCGGCATGGGCGTGGTCGCCACGGATGCCTGCATCGAGTCCGGCCTGGAGATACCGCGCCTGCCGGAGCATGTGATTTCCAGGATCAATGAGCTTCTCCCCGACTACTGGAGCCGCTCGAATCCGGTCGACATGGTCGCCGTTGCCGATCTGGAAGTTCCCCTGCGTGTCATGGAGGTGCTGGCCTCCTGGGACGGCTGCGATGCCGTGTTCCACATCGGGACCGGCGAGCGGGGATTGTTCGGGGGGAGAAAAGTCCGTATTTTCAATACGGTCCATCCGGGAGCCATGCCAAAATGGCTGGAGGACAGCGAGCGTCTCATTGCAGATATATACAGACAGTTTGTTGCCCACACGATCACACTGATGAAGAAATACGAAAAACCGATCCTGGGCGTGTCGATGGACGGCAAGATCGTGACGGATATCGACGGGGGCGGCTACAAGGGGATTTCCTTTCCGACGCCCGAGCGCGCCGTCCGGGTCCTGGCCCGGATGGTGGAATACGGTGGCTGGCTTGAGCGGGCCGCAGCCGGGCAGGCCGACCGGGCCGGGATCTGATCCATTGTTCGAGGTTTCATACGATCCCGCACGACGTGTTTTCTGCAGGCAGGCACAGTGCTTTTCTGTGGCCTGCCTGAACATTTTCTGCCCGAGTCCTGTTCGATTGGCATTGAAAAAAAGCCTCAATCCCTCTATGTATGGGGTCCCGTCCGACAGAGACAGCCATCAAAAGGAGGTAGAGAAATCATGGATCTGAGGAGAGGAAAAAGCTCGTATTGGCCTGTTGCGTTCGTGTGCATCCTTGGTCTGTTTTCGCTCGCCACGGGCGATGCCCTGGCGGAGCCGTCCACGGCCCAGGTGAAGAAGATGTGGGAAGGGCAGAACAACGTCAAGGACCGTGTCCTCAGCGTCAAGCGCATGGGTGGACAGCGTACGACCAATCAGCTTGATGGCAAGCACTACATCACCCCCGTGGGGACCTGCTGGGACTATGACATCGTCGAGCTGCAGAAATGCGGCTGCCGGCTCTTCCTGAAGGCCAGCGCCTGCTGCCGCAGGGGATCGACACGGGAATGCGAGATGCGGGTCGGCAACTCGAAGATGGTGGACTGCACGCCCTACGGAAAGCCCAAATTCGGCCTTGCGGGCAACACCGAGCCGCCCGACTGCAAGACACAGCGCATGCAGTCCGAGTGCTGGCATCGCAAAGACCTGGTTTTCGGAGCCGGTGTCGTCATCGGACCGTGCATGGGGAGCAATCAGAAACAGGACTGGCCGCCCACATTCAAGTGCCCCAAAGGCCAGGAGACCGTTCAGGACTTTCTGAACAAACGATGCGGTCCGACACCGGAAGACTGCGGTTGCACGCTCGTGGAAGAATGCTCCTCCGAAGGGGGGCTGAAGTGCTACAACGACTGGAAATCGAACAAGGCGGCCGTCGACTGTTACTACAACCCCATTTACAAATCGGGCTATGAACGGGAGAAGTGCTACAAGGCCGCGATGGCGGGCAGCTCCCCGGAAGGCGCGAAGGAGGCCGCAGCCAGTGTCGCCGAATCGGCGACGCAAGGGACCTCCGGTGCCGGCAGCTCGGCGAAATCAAAGGCCGGTAGCGCGGCCGACGCGGCCGTGGACGTCCTGAAGAAGATCTGGAAGTGATCCCGACGGCCTGAAGGGGAACCCGGAGCCCGCGCAGATTTCCGTCAGCGGGATCGGGCCTGTCAGGGAATGAACGGAATGAAAAGCGGCCGACCGGCTCACAACCGGTCGGCCGCTTTCGTATAAAGCCAAAGCTGTTGCCGGGTTGACGATGGACGCCCGGGCCGTGCCGGAAGAGCGATGATCGTTACCAGCTTCCGGATGCGCCGCCGCCGCCGGAGGAGCCTCCTCCGCCCGAAAAGCCACCACCGCTGGAGAAGCTCGACCCTCCGCCGGAGCCTCCCGACGTGACCCACATCCCGCCGATGTTGGCGCCCCCCTTGGTCTCGAAGCTCTTCTTGATTTCCTTGAACCGTTTTGTCCGGGAGATCAGGATCTTGGCGAGGGGGAACCCGACGGCATAGGCCATCAGCAGGTAGAGCGTGCCCGTGGTGCCGACGACGACAATCGGAAACGTTGCCCAGAACGGGATCAGGAAGAAGTAGAGGAACCAGCCGACCCCGGGCGTCAGGACGCCGATCACCGTGAACAGACCGATGATGCCGAAGATGAACGCGCCGAAGAGGATCCGCTCGGTGATCGACAGGTCCGGCTCCTCCAAGTGGAATCCGGACTTGGCGGGCTTTTCGCTTGCGCCCGTCGTCTCTCCGGCCTCCGGCGCCTTGCCCCCCTCCAGCAGGCTGATGACGCTTTTTACGCCCGCCTCGATGCCGCCGTTGTAATCCCCCTCCTTGAAGCGCGGCGTCATGTCGTTGCGGATGATCCGGCCGGCCAGGCCGTCGGTGAGCGTACCTTCGAGGCCGTACCCGACCTCGATCCGCATGCGCCGGTCGTTCGGCACGACGATGATCAGGACACCGTTGTCCTTCCCTTTCTGTCCGAGCTTCCATGCCTCGAAGACCCGGACGGCATAGTCCTCGATGCTCTCTTCCCCGATCGTGGGAACGGTGAGCACGGCGACCTGGTTGCTCGTTTGCGCCTCGTGTCTCTTCAGCTGTTCGGTCAGCGAGCGGCGCGTCTCCGGCGAGAGAATCTCCGCATTGTCGGTCACGCGGCCGGAGAGGTAAGGGACGTCCGCGGCCGCGGCGACCGCCGCCAGGAGCAGGACCAGGACCGGAATCAGCAGGAACCGCGCGGCTTTTCTCATGAACCTTTCTCTTCGATGATCCCGTCCGGCAGTTCGTTCTCCCCGGGCTCTCCCGGGGCCGTCGGGGCAAGGGCCTCTTCCAGGGATGCCAGCCCCTCTTCCAGGGCGTGGGAGATCTCGCCTTCCCGGAGGGCCTTCGTCATGCGCGCGACGACCGCCTGCAGGGCGTCCCGTCCCAGGCGCGTATCCAGCCCCGTGTCGGGAAGGACAACCACGCGCCGCTCGAACTGGCTGACCAGCAGCAGGATGCCCGTCCGCCCGCGGGTGGCGAACAGCTCGCGGGTGAGGAACAGGGATGAGGCGTACTGGCGAACCTCCGTGGAGGCGCGGTGGGCGTCCAGGAAGAGCCGGGCGAAGGCGGGCGCAAAGAGGCAGAGCAGGATGGAGAGGATACCCGCTCCGAGCGGCAGTGCCGCTGACAGGAAGGCCTCGTAGCCGGAGGCCCATCCCGGCCGCATCCCGTTCATTGCGAAGACCGGCAGCGCGGCGAGGGCCGTCCCGAGGGCGAAAGCCTTCCAGGGAAGCTCCGGATAGGAGTCGCTGCGCCCGATGACTGCGAGGACGATCTGGGCGCCGGTCCGTTTCTCCGCTTCCGCGACACGATGGTCGAGATGGGTAAGATCCTGATTTTTCACAGGCCGACTATAGGGTGTGCTTTTTTGCCTGTCAATTCCATTTGATGCGAAGGCGTTGCCCCGGTCGGGAAGGCGGCCGGCGGGATGAATGCCGCAAGCCCGGTGCGGGACCGGGAAACACGGATCAGGTGCGTCCTTCCTTTGAGAAGAGAAAACGGCGGCTCCCGAAGAACGCCTTGATGGAGGCATTCCCTTCCATTTTGTAAGCCAGTTCGTGTCCCGCGATGACGGACTTCAGGCTGCCGCCCAGGTTCTTGAAACGGGCGGCAATCATGATGTTCACCTTTGTTTTGGATGAAGAAGGGAGAAGCACCTCCCGTTCCAGGCGACCGGTTCCGGCCTCTTCGCCGTTGAGGAAAATCCTGAATTCGGCGGCGGTGAGCGTCAGATCGAAACGGTTCGGATTCTCAACGTCGAGACCGAGGACGAGGTTCCATCCCGAGGAAGATGTCGGGGTGATGTTGATGTCACGGAGGACGAAGGAAGGGGCCTCCATGAGCCAGCCCAGGCAGGATGTGAGACACGTGGACAGGACAAGCAGGAGGAGCCACAAGCCCTGATGGGTCGTCCGCCTGTTCTTTTTCAGGGCATCCATTTTCCCTCACCGTCCTTTCCGGGATCGGTCATTCCGTGATGATCCTTTCGCGGAGGATCGCCGCCACGGCCTGGGATTTTGTGCCGACTCCCAGTTTCTGGAAAATGTTCTTGATGTGGGATCGGACCGTGTGCGCCGAAATATTCAATACTGCGGCGATCGTCCGATCCGTCTGTCCGGCGACAAGCCCGCTCATGACCTCCAGCTCCCGTTTCGTGAAGATCGGCTTCTCGGCTTTTTCTACCACCTTTCCGTCCCTTTTGATCTCATCGATCACGGAGGAGGTCACCAGGGGATCGATAAAGGCGTGGTTGTCCATGACATGGCGGATGATCTTGTGCAGTTCGTCCTTGCCGACCGTCTTCAGCACGTAGCCGATCGCTCCCGCCTGGATCGCTTCCGTTACGAATTCCGCGTCGTGGTAAATGGTCAGGATGATGACCCGCACGCCGGGCTTCTTTTTGCGTGCCAGCCTGGTAGTCTCGATGCCGCTGATGCCCGGCATCTGGATGTCCATGAAGATGATGTCGGGGGAGAGGTGGTCGAGCTGCTCCAGGCAGTCCAGTCCGTTTCTGGCCTCGCCGATCACCTTCACGTCGGACGAAATTTCCAGGATCTGCCTCAATCCTTCCCGGACGATGTCGTGGTCGTCGACAACCATTACCTTGATGCTCATGATCCTTGTCTCTTCTCCAGGGGGACCGATATCTCGATCCGGCACCCCTTGCCTTGCGAACTTTCCATGGCGCAGCTCCCGCCGCACGCCTCGACCCGCTCCCTCATGAACACCAGGCCCAGCCTGTTCTGGCTTGCCATTTTCAGAAGTCCCGAAGAAATGTCGAAGCCTCTTCCGTTGTCCGATACGGTCAGGGAAATGCGGCTGCCTTTTTCCTTCAGCGTCACATGGGCGGTTGTTGCCTGCGAATGTTTGCCGATGTTCGCCAGTGCCTCCTGCAGCACGCGGTAGATGCAGATGCTTGCCGTCGCGTGGGCATCGACCCTGGCGGGCAGGTCGGCATCAACGTGGATTCCGGTCGCCGTCTCGAAGTTGTCCAGCAGGCGGCGGATCGCCGCCATCAGGCCGATGGTGTCGATAAGCTCCGGCCGAAGCTCCGACATGAGGCTGCGGGACTGGAAGATCGCATTCTTCACGATCCCCGTCAGGAGGTTGAGCTGGGCCTCCAGTTGTTCGGGGTGATGCACGTGCTCCTTGCAGAATTCGATCTTGTAGCCGATCGAGGCCAGGGTCTGGGCCAGGGTGTCGTGGATATCGACGGCGATCTGTCTGCGCTCTTCTTCCTGGATGGTGATGATCTTTTCCGTGAGAAACCGCAACTGCTGATTGTTCTGCTCGATCTGCCGGAACATGAAGGCGTTGTCCAGTGCAATCACGGAAATATAAAGGAACGGATTGAGCAGGTTCAGCTCCCTGGCCGTGAACTCGAAGGGGGTCTTCCTGTTGACCAGCGCGATCACGCCGTATGACTGGCCGCGGAGGTATACGGGAACGGCTGCGAAGGTCTTCTTCCTGATCCTCCGGATCCGGCTCGTGACCCATCCCGACTGGCTCTGAAACAGGATCGAACGGTCGAGATAAGACTTCTCCATGAGCCGGACGATGTCTTTTGCCGGGGTCTTCTGCGGCTGGCTGTAGACGTTGCGGCCCGCGCCGTTCTGGGACAGGAGGAAGTGGCAGGATCCCCGGTCCATGAGCCGGTGGATCTTTTTCAGGAGGATTTCTATAATGCTTTCGATATCCTGTGTGACGATAATCTCTTTTGTAAAGTCGTAGAGCTCCTCGAGATGAAAGACTTTTTCCTGAATGATGTCCTCGCGGGTGTTGATGTACGACTCGGATATCATTCGATAACCGTGGAGATAGTACTCCATCAGCCTTCGGTAGTCTGGGAAAAAGTCCGCCGTTGTCGGCTCGTCGGCCTCCATCAGGGCTTTGTTCAGGACTTTCAGGGCCGTCGGATAGAAGGGGGATGTCTGGGAGAACTCGTAGCCCTGGGTCGCCCGAATGTAACCGATATCATGCTGATCGTCGAATAAGGCCTGCTCCTTCCCCTCCAGGGACTGAATAATCAAATCCAGCCACAGACGGATCCGCCGCTGCCCTTCGGGAGAGCGGGCCAAGTGGTCGATGTAAGGCGTCGGCGTCAGTTCATCCAGGCCGCCGATGATGTCTTTCAGCAGCGACTCTTTTTTCTTCCTTAGGAAACGATTTAAGGACGGCATCGGGGATCCCCTGAATTAGGGATATTAAATTCCCTAATCTTGATGATGTTAAATCCCAATTTTTGCGGATTGTTTAAATCAAGCAACTGTTATCTATAGTGCCTCAAGTTTTTGAGGTGTTTCTATATCGAACGCGGCCGAAAATGTCAAATCCATTTTAATATTTAATATTCGATCTATTTAAACAAAGAGAATGTCGTTTATTATAGAATGTCGGATGGAACAAAAGCATGTAAAAACATAATAAATAGAAATTAAGGGGAGTCTTTGGATGAATAAACATTATAACAAGGGGGTGTTTTTATGAAAATGATGAGTTATCGCTGGGAAGTTGTATTCTGGGTGTTCGTTGTAACAATGCTTTCTTATTTTGATCGCTTTAATTTCTCCGTTGCTGCACCTCTCATCATTAAAGAATTAACGATCGACGTCGCCCTTATGGGCATCATCATGAGCGGATTTAATATTGGATATACCATCATGAATTTCTCGGGTGGCTATCTCGCCCAGAAATACTCCGCCCGCAAATTCCTGTCCGTAATCATCGTCCTCTGGTCCATCATGACCATCTTTACCGGTTTCGGGTGGTCTTTCATCAGCCTTCTGGTGATCCGGGTCCTCTTCGGGATGTGCGAGGGGCCGATGTTCCTCATTTGCACGAAGCTTCTGAACCACTGGATGCTGCCCACGGAAAGGGCCTTCTCCATCGGGGTCATGTCTTCCGCCATGAACGTGGGCGCCATCATCGGGATCCCGCTGGCGGGTCTCATTGTGGCGTCCTACGGCTGGCACATGGTTTTCTATATCTTCGGCGTCCTCGGCTTTGCCTTGGTCGGCCTGGTCATGCTGCGCCTCCGGGACAATCCGGCGTCCCATCCGCATATCTCGAAAGACGAGCGCGAAAAGATCGAATCGGCCATCGCCAGGGCGGACGGAGCGGCAGCGCTGACGGCGCCCAGCGCGACCCTGTCTCAATACCTCAAGAACCCGATCGTCTGGATGCTCTGCTTTGTCTACTTCTCCGACCTGATGTTCGTGTGGGCCAACATCAACTGGATCCCAACGTATTTTCTGAAGGCCAGGGGGCTGTCCCTCGTAAAGAGCGGCTTCCTGTCTTCGCTTCCGTTTGTGGGCGCGGCTCTCGGCGCCCTCGTTCTGGGCTGGCTTTCGGACCGGGGCCTCCCCTTCAGGCACCGGGCGAGCTGGGTCTCTTTCAACATGTTCTGCTCCGTGCCGCTGATCGTCTACGCGGTCATCACGCCGTCCATCGAGGTGAGCCTGGCCTGCTTCTTCATGGCCTCGTTCTTCGCGTACGGCACGATGAACATCATGTTCTCCCTGGTCATGGGAGTCTTCAACCGGGCCGACGTTCCCAAGGTCACCGGCTTCATGCTCGGCAGCGGATCGTTCTCGGGCATCCTGGCCCCCATGGTGGTCGGATTCATCCTCAAGGCGACCAATTCATTCAATTACGCCTATTACGCCTTTGCCGCCCTCACCCTGGTCGGCGGCTTCCTGGCCCTGGTCCTTCTCCACCAGGAAAAAGCTGTCGGCATCCAGAGAGCCGGGAAGGCTGCGTAATCAACCTCGGGACAACGATCCTGGCAGGGCGGATCGCTGCAAGGCCGCAGGGAGGCTGCGAGGCGCCGTCGGCGGGGCCGGGCTCTGAAAATAAGAACCAGCAAGACTTTATTTCGATACAGGGAGGACAGCTATGACCACGATGTTTCACGGCATTACGTGCGCGGACCTGTACGACCGGTCGGTTGCGGCCTTTCGGCAGAACACCGCCATTCTCTACAACGATGAAACGTACACCTACGACGAGATGCAGAAGAAGGCCTATTCGCTGGCCCACGCCCTGAACAAATTGGGGCTGAAGAAGGGCGACCGGGTGGCGTTTCTCATGGCGAACTGCCCTGAGTACATCTTCTGCGAGTACGCCCTGGGAAAGCTCGGCCTGGTGCGTGTTCCCCTGGCCGTGCTTCTCACTTCCCGGGATCACATCTACATGATGAACCAGTCCGAGTGCAAAGCGATCATCTATCACGAGAAGATGGCCGGGCGCGTGAAGGAGATGATCCCCTCCCTGGAGACGGTCAGGCACTGCATCTGCGTGGCCGGGGACGGGGCTTCGGTGGCTCCGGGCCACGAGCACCTGCAGGGGCTCATCGACGACAGCCCCCCGGAGGTGCCGAAGGTCGACCTGGACTGCGAGGACCTGGTGGGGATCTTCTACACCGGCGGAACGACGGGCCTCCCCAAGGGGGTGATGCTGAACCAGAACACCTGGGTGGGGACCTTCATCAGCGAGATGCTGCACCTCGGACTGGACTGGGACGAGGTGTTCGCCTTCGCGACGCCGCTCACCCATGCGGGAGGCTGCCTGATCCTGCCGGTCCTGCTGAAGCGGGGGACCTGCGAGATCCAGGACCATTTCGATCCGAAACTGTTCCTGGAGCGGGTGGAAAAGGTGAAGGTCACGTCGACTTTCATCGTCCCCACGATGATCTATGTCCTGCTCGATATGCCGGACCTCTTGAAGTACGACCTCGGCAGCCTGCGCAACATCATCTACGGCGCATCGGCCATCGCCCCGGCGCGCCTCGCCCAGGCGGTCGACACCCTGGGGCCGATCTTCACCCAGCTCTTCGGACAGACGGAGACGCCCATGATGATCAGCTGCCTGTCCCGGCAGGAGCACGTCATCGCCGATCCGGAGAAGCGCATGCGGGTCTACAAGTCCTGCGGCCGGCCGGTGATGACGGCGGACGTGCGGATCATCGGGGAGGACGGCAGGGAGGTGCCCCGGGGGGAATCGGGCGACATCGTCTGCCGGACGATCAACATGATGACGGGCTATCTCAAGAAGCCCGAAGAGACGGCGGAGGCGCTCCGGGACGGCTGGCTGTGGACCGGAGACGTGGGCAGGTTCGACGAGGAGGGATACCTCTATATCGTGGACCGCTCCAAGGACATGATTGTCAGCGGCGGCTTCAACATCTTCCCCCGGGAGATCGAGGATGTCCTTCACGAGCATCCGGCGGTCAAAAGCGCCGCCGTCATCGGCGTTCCGCACGAGAAGTGGGGCGAGCTGGTCAAGGCGGTGGTCGTACTTCACGAGGGAAAGACGGCCACGGAAGAGGATCTGATTCGCTTCGTGAAGGACAGGAAGGGGAGCCTGGTCACTCCCAAGAGCGTCGAATTCTGGGATGCGATCCCCCTGACGAACCTGGGCAAGATCGACAAGAAGAAGATGCGGGAGCGATACTGGGCCGGCGCCGAGCGGCGCGTGTAACGCCGGGTTTTCGACAGGACCGGATGCCGGGCGGGCATATGGAAATCAACCTTCAAAGGAGGAAAAAATGAGGGACGTCTATATCGTGGGGGCCTATTCCACGGAGTTCAAAAAGTATCCGGACCGTTCGTTCCGGGACCTGGTTCGGGAGGCCTATCTCGGTGCGATCAACGACGCCGGGATGTCCGATGGAAACGAGATCCAGTTCGGCTATTTCGGCAACTGCGCCATGCACCTGTTCGGCCAGGCCAGCATCCGGGGGCAGATCTGCTTTGTCCCCCTGGTGCGGGAGGGGCTCTTCCCCGGACGCGTGCCGATCATCAACGTGGAGGGGGCCTGCGCCACGGGCTCCATGGCCGCCCACTGCGCCTGGAAGGACATCCTGAGCGGGCAGAACGACGTCATCCTGGCCCTGGGGGTCGAGAAGCTGTTCATTCCCGACGACCCGGCGACCATGTTCAAGATCTTTGAGGCGGGCATCGACAATTTCACCACCGAGGAGACAATCGACGTCTATCGGCAGATCGGCGCGCTGGTCGGCCGGGAGTTCAAGACCGGGGGCAACCGCAGCCTCTTCATGGACACGTACGGGATGCAGGCCCTGTATCACATGTGGAAGTACGGCACGACCCAGCGCCAGATCGCCTGCGCCGCGGCCTTCACCCACGATTACGGGGCCAGGAACCCGAAGGCCCAGTACAAGTTTTCGATGGATGTGGATCAGGTGCTCCAGGACCGGATCGTGACCTATCCCCTGACCCGCTCCATGTGTTCCCCCATCGGGGACGGGGCGGCAGCGGCGGTCCTGTGCTCCGGCGATTATCTGAAGGGCCTTCCCCCGGCTGTCCGGGACCGGGCCGTCAAGATCCGGGCGAGCGTCATGACGGGCGGCAAGTACAAGGGGCTCGACGAGCCCGGCCTGAGCAGGGTGGCCGCGGACAAGGCCTATGCCATGGCCGGCGTCGCCGCCTCCGATATCGATGTGGCCGAGGTCCACGATGCGACATCGTTCAGCGTCATTCTTCAGTCCGAGATGATGGGATTCTGCCCGATCGGGGAGGGAGGCCGTTTCGTCGAGTCCGGCGGCACCACGCTGGATGGCTCGACGCCCGTGAATACAAGCGGGGGCCTCGTTTCCAAGGGGCATCCCGTCGGCGCCACGGGCATCTCCATGCTCTATGAGCTGGCGACTCAGCTGCGCGGGGAAGCGGGTCCCCGCCAGGTTAAAGACGCAAAACTGGCCCTGCAGGAAAACGGCGGCGGCGTGATCGGAACGGAGGAGGCCGCCTGCTCCGTGTTCATCCTGGAGAAGGATCGCTGAGAAAAAAGAGGACATAACCCGCCGAAACGTTCAAAATCGAACCGCCCCGGGGCAAAACCGGGGCGGTTCTTTGTTCGACCGGCAGGAAATCCGTCAGGCCCTGCAAGGCCGGGACACGGTCAGAGCGAAGCGGGCATCCATCGTGGGTATCTCTTGGCTTCGTTCAGGGCGCCCGCGGAAACGGGCATTCCGATCTTCGTGTAGTAGGGGCCCAGGTCCCGCTCTACGACCCTGGAAAACAGGATCACCCAGAGGTCCCGTTTTTCCTGGTCGGTTTTCGGCTTTTCGCCGGCGCTCAGCTTCTGATACGAGGCAAAGACCCTCTTGAAGGCCTCCCAGCCGAATTCCTTCTGGAGGAGGATATAGGTCGTCAGGGCGAGCTGTGGATCCTTCTTCCACTCCTCAAAGGGGGATCCCTTCGCGATGTACTTCTTCAGTTTGACCCAGCCTTCTTTGTGCCAGGGATGTTCCGCCGGGATGATGCCGTGCATCTTCTCCATGGCATACAGGGTGAACAGGTTCACCGTCACCTCGGTTGTGCCGTCGAACGTCCATTCGCTCCTCTGGCAGTTGTGTCCCAGTTCGTGAAAGTGTCCCCAGGATCCGGCCTTGTAGAGGTCTGTCCTGTCGGCGGGGTTCAGGGCCACGCCGGCCGTGAAGTCGCTGACATCCATGCGGATCACGATCGGATAGCCGGCATGCATGTAGCCGATCTTCGGCTGTACGTCCGTGACGAACCGCTCCTCGTAATTCTTCGGCGGCTCCTGCTGGAGCTGTGGATAGAAGCTCAGCACCCGGTCCCAGTATCTCAGGATTTTTTCAGGGTTGTCGATCTTTCGGATCGTTGCGGCGGGAAGGGTCAGGATGATCCTGTCGCCGGCGAGTTCTCCCCAGGGGGCATCATAATGCCTGATTTTGCTGTTCCATTTTCGGGTATCGGTTTTCCCCAGCCTGAAATAGGGCGCCTCCACCGCTCCATGCACCTTGATGCGGGCGGTCCTGTTTTCGGGTTTCCCGATCTTTTCAAAGTAAATCAATCCCCCGTGGGGCGAGGCGACGATTGTCTCAGCGCCGTCCAGGACGGTCGTCCGGGAAAGGTCCGGCCAGCGGTTCAGCTGCTTTCGGTACCGGTCGTCCAGGGGAAAAAGGACGTCGGAATGGGCTCCGACCCTGAGCATGACGGCCTTTGCATCGCCCGGGGCGATCGTGAAAGAGACGAGCCTGCCCGCCGGCGCGTACAGGCCGGTGCTCTGCCAGCGGAGCTTCGACAGGTCGACGTTGACCGTCCGGACGGTTTCGACCGCCGCCGGTCCCACGTCGCCGGGGAAGATCTCCGCGTCCTTCAGCCTGCTGATCCTTTCGTACGGTGCCGATTGGTAAAGAAGGTTCAGCATCCCGATGGTCAGAAGAAAGCCCGCGTCCGTCTTCAGTACGGGGTTCTTCGATGAAATATCCCTGCGTTTCCCGAACGAGTCGTAATGCGTCTCGAATTTTCGCAGAAGAGCCTCGTCGTGGGGGATCCTGTTCCGGTAGGCAAGCATCGCCGTCAGCAGGCCGTTCAGCTCGTTTTCGGGGACCCTTGCCCGGGTCTCGACGATCCTGCCGACTCGGTCGGCCAGCAGCAGGGGATGGTTTTTATTCCCGGCGGACTGGGCAAGCGGAATCCGGTTGCCCGTGAAATCCCCGTTGAAGATCATGCCGTACTCCTTCAGGAACCGGTTTCCGGCAAAATCCCTGTCCAGGCTCTTCCCGTTCCTGCCGTCCCCGTAGCTGTTGTAGACCCAGCCCAGTGCGGAACACAGGATGCCGCCCCCGCCTGCAACATACTGCTTCAGGGATGCCATGGAGGCGGCGTCGAACCCCTGGGGCTCTTTGCCGGTGAAGTCGATCAGGATCAAGTCATACCGGCTGAGATCTTCCGGAAGCCGATTCGCTCTTTCCATCTGCAGGATCTGAATGCCCGGGAGGGAGCTTCCGGGATTCAACCCGAGGCCGAGGACGTGGATTTGTGTCTTGTCGCCGGCAGTCCAGGAGAGGAGATTGGCGATGAACCGGCCGTTTTCGGGATCGGCTGTGACGTTCCCCTGGAACCAGGATCCGTGGGTGATCGCGGCGATTCTTCCGTTCCCGTGCGTGGCGCCGGCGACCAGGGACCTGCCCCTGGTATCGGTCAGGATCGTGAAGGCCTGTTCACCGAAAACCGTAAGCAGCCCGGGAGCCCCCTCGATTTTCAGCGTTTGAATCCCGCTGGTCAGTCGGGCGACGGTTCGGTCCTGGTCGTCAAATCGGCTCCCGGCATGGGAGGACGCGGCGATGAGAATGATCAGTGCTGGAATTGTGAGCAGAAGCCTTGATTTCATCGTGGATTTTCCTCTTTCTGGTTTCTCTGAAACGAAGCGGGACCGTGCGACTATTCCGTTTAAGCAAGTCGGCGCAGGCATCTTTTGAAATCATCGGCAGGGAGAGGATGGAACTAAAGAAATAATTGCAGAGTCCGATAGAAAAGGGGGGGAGCATGCAACGACCATGAAAATGATCCGCCGACGGATCAGGACCCGCAAAGAGGGGATGTTGTTAAAAAGGCTGTTCGTGGCGGCGGTGCTGGCGATCGCTCTGGCCGGATCGGCCCATGCCGGAGAGGAGCGGGCATGCCTGGAGAAGACCTGGAAGGGAACCATCGGGGAGGTTCCCGTCATGATGCAGTTCACCTTTCAGGTCGTGCTGCCCGTCGATTCCGAGGACTCCGGTTTCCCGCAGGCCGGTCGCTATTATTACCGAACGAGCCTTGTCGATTTCATCCTGATCCGGGACAGATCGAAACCGGATCAATGGAAGGAGCTCGACCCGAAGGGAAACGTGAGCGGCTGTTTCACGCTGACCTGCAGGGGTGACACCCTGGAGGGCACCTGGTCGTCGCCGGACGGATCCCGAACGCTTCCGGTCCATGCCGGGAGCGAGCCGGACGAGTCGTATACCCGGCAGCGACTGGTCGGCCTGAAGACGACGGTTGAAAGCGCTTCCATCGACGGGCGCCGTTATGAATTATTCAAGGCCCGGGACTTCGGCAGCGTGGAGGGACTGCGGCTGATCGGGAGCGGCAGGGCCGTCGCCGACATCAATCATGTGCTCATGGAGCGCTTCAGGTCCAGCCTCGAAGAGGGGATCGACTGCGTCTCCGCCGGCCGGATCCGGAGAGGCGCAGAGACGGAAGACGAGGACCGGGAAGAGGAAGACTGGTATCAATACGAATACGCCCTCTACATGATCGCCTGGAACAGGGAATTCGTGGTGATCGGCCAGAGCATGTCGCAGTACTGCGGCGGGATGCATCCCGATGTCTGGTCCGGGGCAACGGTCTACAGCCTCCGGACCGGCAAATCCGAAGACATGTCCCTATGGCTGGTCGAGAAGTACCGGAAGGACATTCCGAAAGAATCCGCCCTCGGGACCATGATCCTCGATCTCTATCGCCGGGAAGAAGTAAAGATCTTTCCCACGAAGGACGCCGGGGATGAGGACGAGTGCCCCGAAGCCATCGGGTTTTCGGGTGAGGACCTGTGGCCGACGCCGGCGGGAATCACCTTCCGACCGGATGCACCCTACAGCCGGAGCGCGTGCATCGTCGATGTGAACGTCCCCTACGCGAAGATGGCTCCTTACCTGTCGCCGCTGGGGAAGTCGAACGCAAAGGCGTTCCGGCGCCGCTGACTTCCGGGTGTTGTGTTTTTGTCCGGCCGCCTGCGGCGCGCCTGCCGCCGGCTCCGCCCCTTCGTCTATGCCTTTGCGGCATCCATCCCCTCGGCAAATGCCTTCAGGTTGATCTCCAGCTTTTCTCCCGAGGTGGTGCGGCCCAGGGTGGCCCGGAAATCCTCCAGGGTGAGGGGCAGGACACCGGAGCCCGCCAGGGCCCCGATCATGACGATGTTGGCGAGAATGGGATTGCCCAGCCGGATGGCCCTGTCGGTGGCGTCGATCATCCACAGGCGCGCCGAGAGCCCGCCCAGCGATGCCCTGATCTCGTCCAGGGAGGGGTAGCTCAGCTCCCCTGTGATGACGCCGATCGGGTAGACCGGGCGGGTATTTGTCAGGACGATCACGCCGGGATGGCCGTAGGCCGCCAGTACGCGGACGGCCTCCGCCGGCTCCAGGGCGACCACGACGTCGGCCTTCCCCTTCGGGATCTGGGGGCTCCATGTCCCCTCCACGGAGGCGCGGACGTGGCTCATGACGGAGCCGCCCCGCTGGGAGGCGCCGAAGGTCTCGCCGATCGTCACCGTCAGTCCCCGCTCGACCAGCATGCCCGACAGGACACGGGAGGCCATGACGTTGCCCTGGCCGCCGACGCCGGTGATGATGAGGTTGAAGGGATCCCGGGGCAGTTGCAGGGTCGCCATGATCAGGCCACCTCCTTCCGGATGGCCGACTGCGGGCAGATCTGTGCGCAGACGCCGCAGCCGGCGCATAGGACCTCGTCCACGCGGGCCCGCCCGCTCTCCCGGTCCCACACCAGGGCGGGGCAGCGGAAAATGCGGGTGCACAGGCGGTTGCAGCCACAGTCTTCACCGATGCAGAGGGTCTCGTCCACCCGGACATTGTATTTCCGGGTTCCTCTCTTCTCCGGGGAAAGGGCGCATTTCTGTCGCAGGATCAGAACTTTGACTCCCTGTTTGTCTTCCATCAGCCGGTTCAGCGCCTCCCGTGTTTCGGCAAAGTCGAAGGGGTCCCGGATCTCCACGTCGGCGCCGATGGCGCTGCAAATCTTCGCGATGTCCACGTCCGGCGCCGCACAGCCCATGGCGTTGACGCACAGGCCCGGGTGGGACTGGAATCCCGTCATGGCGGTTCCGCTGTTGTCGAGGATGATCATCAGGATGTTCGACTGGTGATGAACGGCGTTGACCAGGGCGGGCATGGCGGCGTGGAAAAAGGTGGAGTCGCCGCACACCGACAGGATCGGCCTGTCCAGGCCGAAGGGGCCGAGTTTTCCGAAGCCGCTGGCGACGCCCGTCCCGGAGCCCATGGAGTGCAGGGTCTTGAGCGTGCCCGCGCCGCCGGGAAAAACATCTAAGGTGTAGCAGCCGATGTCCCCGCAGACGAATCCGTCCCGGTCGTCCAGTTTCAGGGCCGTCCGGATGCTCCAGTAGGAGGCCCGGTGGGGGCAGCCGGGACAGAAGGCGAGTCCCCGCTGGGGTGCGCCGGTCCGGGCCGCTTCCTGGGCCTTCCTTTCGTACTCCGGGTCCGTGGCAGGGGAGGGGATGTCCAGGATCCGGCAGAGCGCCCCGATCACCAGGTCCGGCGACAGCTCGCCCCGCGCGGGGATCGTCCCGTCATTCTTCCCGTAGAAGGTCTTGATCCCGATCTTGCCGGCCTCTTCGGCAGCGATGACCTTGACGTTCTCCTCCAGGAAGGCGAGCACCTCTTCGACGACCAGGACCTTTTCCGCCCGGGCGAGGTGCTTTTTCAGGAGATTCGTCGGCAGGGGCCAGGTCGTCGCCAGCTTCAGGATCCCGACCCGGTCGCCCAGTCCCAGCGCGTGGACGGCCTCCCGGCTGTAGAGGGTGCAGGCGCTGCTCGTGACGATCAGGACCTCCGGCCGCTCCGGCCCCTCGCAGGTGTTGAAGGGGCACTGCTCGAAGAGGTCCCGGGCCTTCCCGATTCTCTCCTGCTGGAGGCCGTGCTTGAAGGCAACAGGCATGCTCAGGACGGGACCTTCGGCGGGGTCCAGCATGGACCCTCCGGCCCTGAACCGAGCCCGCGGCGTCCCCTCCGGAAGTGCTCCCAGGCGGACGTTGCCGCTGGCGTGGGACATCCGGGTAACGCTGCGCAGCATGACCACGGTCCCGAGTGCTTCCGAGAAATCGAAGGCCCACTTCGTCAGGTCCTTGGCTTCCTGGAAATCCCCGGGCTCCAGGAGGGGGATCTCGATCATGCGGGCGAAATGCCGCGACTCCCCCTCGTTCACGCTGGAAAGCGCGCCCGGATCGTCGCAGGTGACCAGGATCATGCCGCCCCGGGTGCCGGACCCGGCGAGGTGGAGCAGGAAATCGGAGGCCACGTTGACGCCGTTCTGCTTCATGACGCAGAGCGAGCGCAGCCCCGCGAACGAGGCGGCAGCGGCGACCTCCAGGGCCACCTTTTCGTTGGTCGACCACTCCACGTAGAGGTTTCGCGCCTCCGCGACCCCCGCCAGATTCTCCAGGATTTCCGAAGACGGCGTGCCGGGGTAGGCCGCCGCCACGGCCATTCCTGCCTCAAGGGCGCCCCGGGCGATGGCCTCGTTTCCCATCATGAGATGGCTGCTGCCTTCCTTTTCCTCCAGCAACACCGGCATGTGTCCTCCTATGAGCAGAGCCCGGCGATCACGGGGTCCCGCGCGTCCAGGTAGAGCAGGTCGCAGGCGTTGCCGCTCTTTTCCGCCAGGTTCTTCAGGGCTTCTCTCTTTTTCGCCGCCGCCGCCCCTTTCAGCATGTCCAGGTTTCCCTCGGGGACGTCGTGTAATTCGAGAATCCCCCTCTCTATCGCCAGCTCGAAGAGTGCCGCGCCGGCGGCGGTCCGGACGATGACCTGGTTCCAGGATCGCGATTCCTCCCAGCTTCCGCCCAGGCGCGCCGAGCCGATGGAGATGTCCGCGAACTCGGCCGTGGTGTCGGTGCAGTACCGGCAGGATTCGCGGATGCAGTCCCGGATCTCCTCGATCGGAAACGTCCGCCGTCCACCGTCGAGGCGGATTTCGAGGACGCCCTCTCCCGGGGGAATCTCCATCCCCCGCACCCTCTCCAGGCCGACATGCTTTTCGAGCAGACCCGACAGCTTCGACCAGGAAAAGGTGAATCCGCAGAAAAGCCCGATCGTGAGCTTCAGCCTGTCGATGGGGTTTGTCCCGCTGTCCAGCTTCGGCTTGAGGCGCATCTTGGCCAGGGCGAAGGCCTGGCAGGGTGTGGCGACGACGCCGATCCTTTCCGCGGTGCCCCGGGCCGCCCGGTTGAACTCGGCCACCGTCGCGGAGGCGATGAATTTGCTGCCGCCCCGCTTCCAGACCTCGTCGGGATCCTGAACGGCCGCTCCGGAATGGAGGAAGCGCTCCCGGCCCTCGGCGACGACGGCGGTATCGATCAGGCCTTCGCGAAGCGCCAGTGCCATGAGCGCCGAGACGGTTCCCCCGTGCTGGGCCTTTTCCCGGAGGCGGGCGTCGGAAGCCCGGATGATGTGGAAGGACCGGACCGGACCGATTTCCGGCGTGATTTCGGCTCCCGGCAGCAGCCGCCTTCGCATTTCCCCGAGATCCGCGGGGGTCCGGGGGCAGAAGGCGTAGCAGCGGCCCGCCTCGATGTCGCAGGGGTTGAGGACGATTGTCCGGTCACGGTGGAAAACCTGGTAGGGGCAGAGGTTGACGCAGGCGCCGCACCCCGTGCAGAGCCCGGCATCCCGGACCCGCTCCCCGAGCTCCTTCTGTCCCCCCGTTTCACGCGCCATCGATGCAGACCTCCCGGTTTTGTCTTTGCCTCGCTTCTCTGACGCCCTCCCGTTACCACAATCGGCGGAGCGGGAACAACGAGCAAAGTGAGGCCTTGCGCCCGAAGATCGGATGGTGCAGTCCGATTCAGGTTTTCGGGGGGGTGCGGGGCAGGGTCAGCGTGAAGGAGATCAGGCCGCCGGGATCGTCGTCCAGGCGAAGGGTCCCCCGGTGGGCGTGGACGATCTCCCGGGCGAGGCTCAGTCCGAGGCCGGATCCCGGGACGGCGCCGCTGCGCGATTGGTCGACCCGGTGGAAGCGGAGGAAGATCTTCTCGCGGTCCGCCTCCGGGATCGGGGTGCCGGTATTGGCGATCGTGAAGATCACCCGTTCCCCGCGCTCCTCCAGGCGGAAGCGGATCAGGCCGCCTTCCCTGTTGTACTTGACGGCGTTGGACGTGAGATTCTGGACGACCTGCCGGAACAGGTCCGGATCGGCCTGCACCGTGACGTGCGGGGCGATTTCCTGCTCCAGGCGCAGATGCGGTGCGACGGCCCCGACGTCCTCGGCAGCTGATTCAACGACGGCGCTTATGTCGAGGGGCTCCAGGTTCAGGGCCAGCTGCCCCGCGTCGGCGTGGGAGAGGATCAGGAGCTTCTGCACGATCGCTTTGAGCCGCTGGACCTCTTCGATGAGTGCGCCGTAGGAGCGCTGCTCGTCGGAGCCCGTGGCCGCGTGCTGCACGGCGTCGTCGAGCATCCCCTGCAGGATCGTCAGCGGCGTCTTCAGCTCATGGGCGGCATCGGCGCTGAACCGCACCGCCTGCCGGAAGCTCTTCTCCAGCCGGTCCAGCATGTCGTTGATCACGTTCACCAGCCGGGAAAACTCGTCGTCAGGTCCGGGCGACGAGGGGATCCGGCGATCCAGGCCCTGTGCCGTGATGGACTCCGCCGTCCGGGTGATGTCCGCGACGGGCCGGAGCGCCCTTCGGGTGATGAGCCATCCGCCCGCGGCAAGCAGGAGCAGCGCGATCGGCACGGCGATGAAGAATGTCTTTCTGTAGCGGGCTTCGTCCGAATGGAACCCCGCCATGTTCATGCCGATCAGGATCGTGACGAACGGGTCGCCCATGATCCCGACCCGCCATGTCTTCCCGTCGGCCTTCAGGGTCTTGAAGAAATGCTGCTTCATACGGAACGGTTCCGGCGGAGCGGGCAACGGCGACGGCGGAGAGACGGAATCCGCGGGAGGACCCGCCGGCCTGTCCGGCGGGAATCCGGAGCGGGGCGGCATCGGGGGCCTGTTCCCCGCGCCCGGGGGTGCCTGGCTCATCGGATAGACCGCGCCGGCATTGCGGCCGGAACGTTCAGGGCGTTGCCGGCGCTCCGGGAAGAAGGCGGGAAGGGGCGGAGGGGTTTCCATTCTCCGGTCATACTCGGGGAATGAGTCTTCGGAAATCACCGCGGGCCAGTGGGGGGACTGGTACAGGACCTCGTTCCTTCCGGTCCTGATCTGAACGATGATGTCTTTCCAGCGCTCGGTGCCGTAAACGGACTGAAGCCGCCGATCCAGCTCCTCCCCGCCCCTCGTGAGCCGCCAGAGGTGGATGGGGCGCGGTCCCAGGGAACGGAGCTCCAGGTCGATCCGGTCGAGGCTTACGTCATGGATCACGGTGAGGAAATACAGGCCGAAGGCGACGAGAACGGAGCCCGAGATCAGGATCGACAGCAGGATGATCTTGATGCGGAACAATCTCCTACTCCTTGGATGCCCTGTTGAACCGGTATCCGACGCCCCGGACCGTCTCAATGCGCAGGCGCTCCGGGTCGCTGTCCATCTTGCTGCGGAGCCTCCGGATATAGACGTCCACGACGTTGGTCTGGGGGTCGAAGAAGTAGCCCCAGACGTGCTCCAGGATCTGCGTCCGGGTATACACCCGTCCGGGAGAGCGCATGAGCAGCGCCAGCAGGTTGAATTCCCGGGCCGTCAGCTCGACCATCCCCTTGTCCGTCCGGACCTCCCGCGTGATCAGGTTGACCACGAGATCGCCGTCCTGGAGCAGGCTGAGCTGCTGGCCCGTTCTCCTCCGGGTGACGGCATGGATCCGCGCGTACAGCTCCTCGATGTAGAACGGCTTGCTGAGGTAGTCGTCCGCCCCCAGGTTCAGGCCCTCGACCCGCTCGCTCAACGCCGAGCGGGCCGTCAGCAGGATCACCGGGACCGTGTTCTTCATTTCCCGGAGCTGCCGGAGGATCGTCAGCCCGTCGCGGCCGGGGAGCATGATGTCCAGCAGGATGACGTCGTACGCCTGCCCGGTGGCCATGGCAAAGCCCTCGTCGCCGTCCTCGCAGACGTCCACGACGAAGCCCTGTTCCTGGAGGCCCCTTTTCACAAAGGAGATGATTTTCCTGTCGTCCTCGACGAAAAGCACGCGCATGGCGCTACTGTACCCATAATCGGATTTATTGCAACGGATCATGAGATGAAAAAAACGTAATCTTTCCCATTCCATCGCCGCGGGGAGCGCCGCCGGGCGCCTGTCCGGCCGCACTTGGGGACGACTCCTTTCCATCCGCTTTCCGCAGCCTCCAGCCATGACAATCTTTTCATGATTTCCCCGGGCGATCTGTCATCCGGAGGGCGTATGAATCGACCCGGCCTGCATGGTGCAGGTGGATTCGGGAAATTCCGGAGGATGGAGCATGAAAAAAGAAATCATGAAGGATGCCGTGGCGTTGAGCATCATTTTTACGCTGGTTCTGCTGTTCGTGTTCGAGATTGCCTGGGGGCAGACCCCCGGTCTGCGGGAACCGGACTGCCTCGCCGGGGTGAACGGCCCCTGTCCCGGCGAGGCGGACGATGGAATGCCCTGCCACGTTCCGGCCGGGCCTCCGCCGGAGGCTTACCGGGCCTGCGAGGGTGCGAAACCCGGAAGCATCTCCGGATTCACGGCCCTGTGGGGGGAGACGATCATCGGTGTCTGCCGGAGGGATGAAAGCGGCCGGCTCTTACTGATCCCGGATCCGCCGGAGGACTGGGAACTGGCCGGAAACACGCTGCCGCCGGCCTGCTGCGAAGAGGAGCCGGAGCCCATTCCCGGGGAATGGGGAGGCATGTGCCCAGTCCCTCCGCCTTGGAGGGAACAGGGCTTCGGGCGCATGGGATTCATGGATTGAGGATCGGAGAACGGAAGTCCTGACACCGGCCGGCTACCCGCCCGTGCCTGCCGCGTCCGGGGCGGACCGGATACCGGAACAGGCACGGGAAGGAGAGGCGATGAAAAACTGCCGGATGCCCTTTCCGGCCGCTGTTATGACTCCGTTCAACGGCCTTCATATGGTCAGGTTGTGGCTCTGGAACGTTTCCCAGGGCTTGTCGTCTGCGCTTTCCCTGCTCTTTTTCACGATGCCCAGTTTCTTCATCCGGCTTCTCAGGGTGTTGGGATTCACCTTCAATCGCCTGGCCGCGCCGTCGGGTCCGTAAATCTTCCCTTTCGTCATGCTCAAGGCTTCCTGGATGTGCCTGGACATTGCTTCATTGAGTGTCAGGATCGTGTTTCTTCCCTCCGTCGGCCTCCATGTATCCTGCGGATGCTTTGGCCATCCGAACGGCTCGAAGGTCAGCGCATGATTCCCGTTGGGCGTTCTGCTGCGGATCAGCTCGCGTTCCACGAGATTTTCGAGTTCCCGGACGTTTCCCGGCCAGTGGTAACTCATGAGGCGCTCCATCACGTCAGGGGACAGGGGCGGTGGAGTGTGGATCTTCAGCTCCCTGGATTTTTCCTGGATGAAGTGATCGAGCAGCCCGGGAATATCGTCCCGCCGGTGCCTCAGAGGGGGAATCATGACGGGAAAGATATTGAGCCGGAACCACAGGTCTTCCCGGAATCTCCCGCTGCGAACCATCTCTTCCAGGTTTCTGTGCGTGGCAGCGATGATGCGGATGTCGACGGAGATCGTCTCCGCGCCCCCCACTCGCTCGATCTGCCGGTTCTGCAGGACCCGAAGCAGCCTTACCTGAGCGGAGGGTGGAAGCTCGGCCACCTCGTCGAGAAAAATGCTCCCCCGGTCGGCCCGCTCGAAGCGGCCTTTCTTCTGGGCGATGGCGCCGGTAAACGCGCCCCGCTCGTGTCCGAAAAGCTCACTGTCCATCAGGCTCTCCGGGATGGCTCCACAGTTTACCGTAACGAAAGGCTTATCCTTCCGGGGAGACGCGTAATGAATGGCATTGGCGACAACCTCCTTGCCGACGCCGGTTTCTCCCAGGAGCAGGACGGGGCTGTTGAGGGATGCCACCTTCCTCACCATCTCCATGACTTCCCTCAGGCCGCCGTCGGCGCCGACGATTTCGTCTTCCGTCGTGTATCGCAGCTCCCGGGTCAGGTTCCGGTTCTCCGCGTCCACCATGTCCTTGAGCCTCATCACTTCCCGATAGCGCAGCGCGTTCGAGACGGCGATGTTGAAAGGCTCCCGGAGCTGGGAGACAAGGGCGGCATGCTCGTCCCGGAACACCCCTTTCCCGTCGGCCAGGAAGACGACGGATCCCAGGAATTTTCCCTCGATGACCAGGCTCATGTACATGATCGACGTCTTTGACGGATCGATGCTGCTGGCAAGTGTCAGGGCCGCCGGATGCAGCTCTGCCCGCTCCAGGATCTTGATCTCGCTCCAGGCGCCGGCGTCCCGGTTGATCCGGTTGATGGCCTCCTCCGACAGGGGTTTCGACGGGAAGGGCTGCTTGACGCCTTCCAGGTCCACCGTCGCGATATTATGGATCAGGTGTGTGTTCGGATCGAAGATGGTGAGCAGCATTTCCCGGGCGGGAATATGGTGGTGAAGGTAGGAAAGACAGCGGAACATCGCTTTCTCGATGTCGAGGCTGCTGCACAGCCGTACGGTTGCATCCCGGAAAAAATCCTGGCCCCCTTTACTCATGACGTCCCCCCCCGACTCTTATTGAGCAACCGTCAAAAAGCGACAATCCATACCAAATATGACGAAATATCGCAATTCTCGGCGCGATATTTCATCATATTCCATCGTCGATTGGCATCCAGTTGATATTGCAGGGTGTTAAAAATGGCATGGTTTCGGCTTATCAATTTTTCGGATGCATAAATCTGTCTCGCCATGCCGTCCGTACGGCTGGCTCCTCACGTTTTAAAACAGGAATGACAATTCGACGGGAAAGGGGGGATGTCCAGGGGAGGAATCTCGCGGCGGTTTTTCAGGTTTGCATGCAGGAATAATTCTTATAACGAGTGAAAAGGAGGAGGGTTTTATGGCACACGAGCATACGTTTGCGTCTCCCGGGCCTGGCGGGCTGGCGGCCCTTGCCGTTGCGTGTTTCGGTTTCGGGGCGGTATTTCTGGGCAAGGTGGACATATCCGGATTTCCCCTGCTGGCCGCCTGGCTGGTCGGCGGTTGCCTCGTTCAATACACCACCGCGGTGATGGAGTTGAAGGACCACAATATCGTCGGCGGCAACGTGTTTCTGTTCTTCTCGGCATTTTTCATGCTGGCGGCGGCGCTCAGCGTCTTTTCGAAATGGTATCTTGTCAGTTTCGTTTTCGGGCCCAAGGCGGCCAAGGATGCCATGGATGCAGCCATGGCGGCGGCCGGTGTGGCCGACGTGAAAATGCTCACCCCGGAGCAGCTGGCGGCGGCCAAGGCCGGAATCGGCAAGGCAGTCGGCGCCATGTTGGGAAAGGCGGTCCATGTCGAGGGATGGATGTGGATGGCGGGCGCGGGCTTCCTGACCGCGGTAACGCCGGCCTACGCCAAGAGCAATGCCTTTCTTTTCATCCTGGTTCTTCTGGTCGATGTCTCCCTGTGGTGCATCGTCGGTCTCGACACCGGATGGTTTGGAACGCCTGCGACGGTCAAGCCGATCGTGGGATGGTGCCTGATCATCGCCGGGTGGATCGGCATTTATATGGCCGGGGCGGTTGTGTGCAACACCACCTACGGCAAGTCCGTGTTCTTTGTGCCCAAGCCCCTGGTGAAGTAGGCAAGGAAGAAGGGGATTCAAGGGAAATATCGATTCATACAGACAGTCATGAATGATCCCCGGGGAATGTGCATCCCCGGGCCGTCAGAGACCGGGGGAGCGCCATCCCCCGGTCTCCTCCTTTCCTATTCCACCGGTTCCGTTGCCTTGCCTTGCCTGAACCGGGCGCCACGGTCTTTCACGCAGCATTTCGAACCTTATCCTGATCCATGAACCCTTCCGCCCGGCCTCTTTCCCCGGGGCATGCTTCTCCGGAAACCGCGTTTCCCGGCCCCCTCGGCATCCCGGTACACTCTCCGTGCCGCCTGCTCGCGGCAGGTCCCGCTGTCGGCCCATCCCCGGTATCCGGAAACGAGCGGCGCTGAACGCCGGATCGCAGTCTGATGGATGGTTTCATCAGGGGAAACAGGCACCTTCGGCATGACCGGACCGGATCCCGGAAAAAGGATTGACAGGATTTTCTTTCCGGCTTAGATTGAAGTATCACTTCAATGTTTACTAGAGGCGCATGAACGTAAAAATCGGCGATATCTCGAAACAGAGCGGGGTTCCCGCCTCCACCATCCGCTATTACGTCCGGGAAGGGCTGCTCCCGGCTCCCGTAAAGATCAACAAGAAGATGTCCCACTATGACGACGCCTGCGTCGAACGGCTGAAGGTTATTCAGTACTTTCAGGAGCGTCGCTACTTTCCCCTGTATCTCATCAAGAACATCCTGCGCAGGATGGACGAGGGTCTGAGCCTGCAGGAGGCCGAGGCCGTCGAAAACGCCGTCTTCAAGCCCGAGGAGAGCGACCGGAACCTGGTGGACCGGGGGACCGTTCTGGCCGAATCGGGGCTGACCGACGCGGAAATGCGGCAGGCGGAGGAGATCGGGATTCTGGTTCCCTTTGCCGTCGAGGGAGGGCAGCCCCTTTACGATGACGACGACGTCCGCTTCTGCAGGGACGTCCTGAAGAGGATCGTCGATTTCGGACTGGATCTGCAGTCCCTCGCCTTTTACGTGGACCTGGGCAGGTCCATCGTGACCAGGGAGATGAGCCTCCGCCGGAAAATCGTCTCCGGCAAGGCCTCCCGGGAAAACATCCGGATCACCGTGGAGCTCTCCAAGGTGGGTGACTTTCTGCGCGACTACGTCATGCGAAGGCTCTTCCGGCAGCAGGTCCAGGAGAATATCCAAAAGAGCCTCACCAAGACCACAAGCGGCAGGACAGGGCGCCGCAAAACCAATAACCAACAGGAGGTGTAGGATGTTCAAGACAGCGATTACGGAGATGTTCGGGGTGAAGTATCCGATTATCTGCGGGGCGATGATGTGGCTCTGCAAGCCGAAGTTCTGCGCCGCCATTTCCAACGCCGGCGGCCTGGGCAACCTGACGGCCGGCAACTACGATACGGATGCGGACTTTCGGGATGCCATCCGGGAGACGCGAAAGCTCACGGACAAGCCCTTCATGGTCAACATCACCATGCTGCCCTCGGTGCGGATCACCGCCGAACACCACAAGATGTACATCCGCGTCTGCGCGGAGGAGAAGGTGGACGGCATCGAATTCTCCGGGACGCCCGCCGACAAGGCCGCGGGCATGGAATATGTCGAGATGCTGAAGAAGGCCGGTGTGAAGATCTTCCACAAGGTCGGCTCCGTCCGCCACGCCGTCCACGCGGAAAAGGTCGGCTACGACGGGATCTATGCGGCCGGCATCGAAGAGGGAGGCCATCCCCTGAGCGACGACGTGACAACGATGGTCCTGACGCCCCGCATCGTGGAGAGCGTGAAGATTCCCGTCGTGACGGTGGGCGGGATCGCCGACGGGCGGGGCCTTGCCGCGGCGCTGGCCCTCGGGGCCTCCGGCGTGATGATGGCGAGCCGCTTCGTGGCAACGAAGGAGTGCGAGGTCCATGAGAATATCAAGCAGGAGCTGGTCCGTCGCCAGGAATTCGAGACGGTCATCTACGGGAAGTCCATCGGGCTCCAGGGCCGGGGGCTGAACACCAAGATCCTCCAGGAAGTGCTTGCCATCGAGGAGCGGGGCGGCGCTTTTGACGAGCTGATTCCGCTCTTGGCGGGCCAGAAGGTGAAGGAGGCCTGGGAGACGGGCAAGGTCGATTACGCTCCCCTCATGGTCGGCCAGTCCATCGGCCTGATCAAGGATATCCCCACCTGTGCCGAGCTTTTGGACAGCATGGCGAAACAGGCCTGTGAATGCGCCCGGAAGGCCCTCGCAAGCTGTGGTTGAGAGGTTCCCCGATGTGAAGTGAACATGAACCGGGAAGACCCCTGAACACGGGATTCGAGGAGCCTACCGGTGTTGAAGGCCGCCCTGGTCGAGCGACCGGCGGCCGGATCGGCAAGGAGGTTTCAGCAGCATGGTTCAGCAGGAGCAGATCGACAGCCTCGCAGTGCTCTGGGAGAAAGCCGCCTCGCGGCATGCCGACCGTCCCTATATCGGGACGCGGAATCCCTCCGGCACGTATGACTGGGTAACATTCAGGGAAGTGGACGTGCGAATCCGCAATCTGCGCGGCGGTCTCAGCAGGATCGGCGTCAAAAGGGGCGACGCCGTCGGAATCATCGCCAATAACCGCCTCGAATGGGTCATCGCGGCCTTCGCCACCTACAGCCTCGGCGCGCGCTATGTGACCATGTACGAGTCGGAGTTGATCCAGACGTGCCGTTATATTGTCAACGATGCATCCGTGAAGGCCCTGTTCGTCTCCAAACCGGAGATTCTCGAGAAGGTGAAGGACTTCCCGAAGGAGATCCCGAGCCTGGAGAACATCATCCTCATCGAGGGACAGGGAAAGGGCTCCATGGAGGAACTGGAGCGGATCGGTGCGAAGAGCCCCGTGGAGGCGGTCCGTCCCGAGCGGGACGAGATCGCCGGCCTCATCTACACGTCGGGAACGACGGGGGACCCCAAGGGGGTCCTCATTTCCCACTGGAATTTCTGCAGCAACGTCATGGCCTGCCGGGACCGGTACCCCCACCTGTCCGGCAGCGACCGGTGCATCAACATCCTTCCCTGGGCACACTCCTATGCCCAGACCGTCGAGCTGTATGTCTTCACCATCAACGGGGGATCCATCGGCATCATGGGGAGCACGGCGACGATCGTCCAGGACATGGCCCAGGTCCGGCCGACCTTCGTCGTGGCGGTGCCCCGGGTCTTCAACAAGATATACGAGAATCTCCACGCGGCCATGAATGAAAAGGGGGGGCTCGCGAAGGCCCTTTTCGACGCGGGGCTGAAAAGCGCCCGGGCCCGCCGCAACGGCGGGGCCGGAATCGTGGACGGGATCGTCTATGCCCTGGCCGACCGGATCGTCTTCCGGAAGATCCGGGACCGCTTCGGCGGCCGCCTGCGGGAGGCCCTGACGGGGGCCGCGGCGATCAGCCCGGAGATTTCCTATTTTTTTGACGACATCGGAATCAACCTCTACGAATCCTACGGCATGACGGAGCTCTCACCGGGCATCACGGCCAATTCCCCGAGGGCCAACAAAAAGGGCAGCGTGGGGCGTCCCCTCATGGGGGTTCGGGTCGTCATCGATCCGTCCGTCGTCGAGGAGGGCGCCCGGGACGGGGAGATCGTCGTCTATGGTCCGAACGTGATGCGGGGATACCACAACAAGCCGGAGCTGACGAAGGCGGCGATGACGCCCGACGGCGGCATCCGGACGGGCGACCGGGGCCGCCTCGACGAGGACGGCTACCTCTACATCACGGGAAGGATCAAGGAGCAGTTCAAGCTGGAAAACGCCAAGTTCGTCTTCCCCGCCGCCATGGAGGAGGACATCACCCTGAATCCGCTCATCCAGAATGCCCTGATCTACGGGGACAACCGGCCGTATACCGTGTGCCTGGTGGTGCCCGATCCCATTGCCCTCAAGAAGTACGCGGAAGCGCACAACCTGTCCGGCGAGACCGGGGAGCTTTCCAGGAGCAGGCAGGTGCAGGAGATGATCGGGAAAGAGATCGGCCGCTCCCTCGCGGGCAAATACGGCACCTACGAGATTCCCAAGAAATTCGTCTTTATCCATGAGCCGTTCTCGGTGGAAAACGGCATGATCACCCAGACGATGAAGATGAAGCGAAAGGCGATCCTGGACAGGCACATGCCGGAGATTGAGGCGTTGTACGGCGAGAATTGAACTGGAACGGACTTCAATTTATTTCATTGCGAACGGGGGATGGATGAAAATCCGCCCCCCGCTCTGTTTCATGGGATGGTCCGGGAAATTCGGATCCATCGACCGGGTGAGAAGCGAAGCGGGTTTTCTCTTGCCCCGATCCCGGCCCTCTGGCAGATAGAATGGCGATGCCGGGGAGGTCTCATCGCTCCCCTGGAAAAACGGTGCGAAAGGAGCATTCATGGCCGACATCCTGAAAGGCTATCCCGTCAGTCTGGAAGTGCCCGTCGCCTGGGGCGAGATGGATGCCATGGGGCACGTCAACAACATCGTGTACTTCCGCTATTTCGAGAGCGCACGGATCGCCTATTTCGAGAAGATGGGGCTGATCGACTTCATGAAGAAGACCGGCATCGGCCCGATTCTCGCGACGACGTCCTGCCGGTTCCGGATTCCCCTGACCTACCCGGACAGCGTCCTGATCGGGGCGAAGGTCGTCTCTGTGGAGGAAGACCGGTTTGTCATGAATTACATCGTCGTGAGCAAAAAACACCGGAAGCCGGCCGCGGAAGGGGAGGGTGTGATCGTGGCCTTCGATTACCGGGGAGGGAAGAAGGTGCCCGTCCCGGAGGCGCTGAAGCAGAAGGTCCTGGAAATCGAGAAATCCGGGCGTGCCGAGCGGCCCAGCCGGCTCAACAGTTGATACCCGGGAAGGGGGACATCGGGATCAGAAGCGCAGGATGTGCAGGCAAAAGGGGATGAAATAGAGTATCGACAGGCCGATCACTCCCCAGCAGGCCGGAGCGGCCGTCTGTTCGAGGCGCGACAGCGCCTTTTCCCAGTCGCCCGCTTCGACGAGATGCCGGCCCCTCTTCAAAAGGCTTCCTGCGGTGTCGCACGTGCGAAGCCGGAACATTTCCTCGGACCTCAGACAATCTGGAACGTACGCCTGCATATCGAACCTCTTCTCCCTGAAACGTTCATCCTATGAACTGTATTTTCGGACCACCGCCGTCACGACTCCTCCGAGACGGAGTTCGTTCCGCGGAGCAATCGGCGGGTATTTCGGATTGGCGGCCTCCAGGAAAATCTCTTTCCCCTGCCGGCGGAAATGCTTGAGCGTCCAGTCCCCATCCACTTCCGCGACGACAATGTCTCCGTTCCGGGGCTCCCGCCCCTTCTCGACGACGACAAGGTCCCCCTCCATGATCCCGGCCCCGGTCATCGAGTCTCCGCTCACCTGAAGCAGGAAGGAGGATTCCGGTCGCGCTACCAGGAACTCGTCAAGCGACAGGATGTCGCAGAGACCCTCCTCTTCCGCGGTGGGAAATCCCGCCTGGACGGAACCGGCCATGGGGACGCCGAAGGTCATCCGGGTGGGCTTCAGAAAGCCCTTGTCGTCCTTTTCCAGAAAGCCGTTCTGGATGAGCTTGTTCACCCAGAAGTGGACGACGCTCTTGGAGCGCACGTCCAGGAGTTCGATCATTTCGGTGTAGGTGGGCATCCGCCGGTTCCGGCGGAAAAAGGAGCCGATGGTCTGTTCGACGCTCTGGATCGTTCGTTTGGCGGCCATGGGGCGACCATATAGAACGTCCGTTCTATTGTCAAGAAGAAAAAGCGGGGAGGACCCGCAGGACCTCCCGGAGGGCGAAGACGGAAATGCTGTTGCCCGCCAGGTGCCAGCGCTTCCGCAGGCCCATTCCTCCGGGCCAGTGGAAACCCCGGGGAAATCCAAGGAGCCGGAGGATCTCGTCGGGAGAAAAATGGCGGAGCCGCCCGCCGTCGGCCAGGAAGGCCCCGGAGTGCATCGCCGCACGGCCATAGGACGAGGTGAAGCAGGTCGTATAGGAGCTGGAATTGCACGGGTCCAGAACCCGGAGCCCCCGCCGGAAGCGTTCGATCCGCTCCGCCGGCAGAAACAAGCCGGGCGAGGGGGGCTCATCCAGGTAGTACGCCAGGGGCTCCTCGCGGACGGTCGGCGGGGGAGGATCCAGAAGCTCCTCCCGCGAGGCGATCAGGTAATACCGGGGACGCCGGCTGGGAATCCCCAGCTCCATCGGGCACAGCCGCCGCTCGGCGATCCGGAAGCCGCCGGCGTCCAGGATTTCCAGGAGCCGTTTCCGGGCCCGCGATTCGGCGAAGCCCTCCACGTTCTCCAGGCCGAGATGGAGGGGCGGATCCACCTGGAGGATCTCCAGAAGGTTCCGGAAGCTCAGCGCCCGGGGGTCGTCCAGGTCCCGCCGGTGACCGCGCACCGAGTAGGGCTGGCAGGGAGGGGAGAGCCACCACATGTCCGCCGGAAAGGCCCGCAGGTCTTCCGCGGTGACCGTTTCCAGGTTCCACTCGACGGCGGGTGTCTCCGGGTGGTTGAGCCGGTAGACCGCCAGGGCGTGCGGGCTCTGGTCCACCGCCGCGACGATGTGTGCCCGGTTCCCCGCCGCATCGGCAAAGCCTCCGATTCCGCAGAACAGCTCCAGAACGTTCAAAACATGGTCCTTCCCGCAAAGCAGAATTTTCTTTTGGATGGATCCTATGCTACCATGCCGGGCGGAATCATCGCCTGCAAAATGTCTCCGTGTCCGGACCGGGCCTTGACGCCTGCCGTTGCATTGCAGCCGTCCCGGTTTCTTGACAAACCATCCGGGGATGGCCAATATTTTCCCACTGTCCGGGGGAGAGGTAAGGTCCTTCACCCCGTGTCCAATTGTTGATTCATTGTGGTCTCTTTTCCAAGGCGGGGAATCCCGGGACCGTCCCGAGTATCGATTTCACAAAGCCGGAAAACATCGGCGGCCGGCAGCCCGAACCGGAGCCCGCCACCGTCCGGTCTTTCAGAAACCGGGCATTCGCAGGAACAAACTAACCACAAGGAGGTTATCACATGGCAAAATCACTGAAGGGAACCAAAACGGAGAAGAACCTGCTGGCCGCTTTCGCCGGCGAGTCGCAGGCCAGAAACCGCTACACCTACTTTGCCAGCGCGGCCCGGAAGGAAGGCTTCGAGCAGATCGCCAACATCTTCACGGAAACGGCGGAGAACGAGAAGGAGCACGCCAAGGTGTTCTTCAAGCACCTGGAAGGCGGGGAAGTCGAGATCACCGCCATGTACCCCGCCGGTGTCGTCGGCAGCACGAAGGCCAACCTGGAGGCGGCCGCCGCCGGTGAGAACCTGGAGTGGACCACCCTCTACCAGGATTTTGCGCAGGTGGCCAAGGACGAGGGCTTTCCCGAGGTCGCCCGCTCCTTCGAGCAGATCGCCAAGGTGGAACGCTTCCATGAAGGCCGCTACCGGAAGCTCATCAGCAACGTGGCCAACGGGGAGGTCTTCAAGAAAAAGCAGGCCGTGAAGTGGCACTGCATCAACTGCGGCTATGTCCATGAAGGCGAAGAGCCGCCGAAAAACTGCCCCGCCTGCCTGCATCCCCAGTCCTACTACGAAGTCCTGGCGGAGAATTTCTGAGCGTAAACAGGGGGACACTTCCCCGCGTTTCCCTCCAGCGTGAATCGGGGGAAACAGGGGAGGTGTCCCCATTATTCGATAGGCGGGCGGATGAGACATCTCTGGAAGGTCTTTCTCAACGAGCGCCTCCACATCATCCTGAGCTCCCTGGCTCTATTGTGGTGCTGGGACCGGGTCCTCGGCATGGGGGTCCGGTCCGTGGACTATTTCATCCTGCCGCTGGCGGTGGCCTGTATCTGCCAGTGGAACCGCCTGACGGACCTCCGGGAGGACGCCGTCAACTGTCCGGAGGAGCTGGAGGAGGCACTGAAGCGGCAGCGCCGCATCCGCATTTTTTCCTATGCCGGCGGTGTGACGGCCATTGTGCTTGCCCTGGTGACGGATCCCACGTGGCCCGTGGCGGCCGTCGTGGCCGCCGGGGCCGCTGTCGGATTCTTCTACAGCACCTCTCCCTGGCCGGGCCGTGCCACCCTGCGCATCAAGAACCTGTTTGTCCTGAAAAACCTCAGTTCCGGAATCGGCTGGACACTGGGGCTCCTTGTCTATCCCGCCCTGCGGGCGAACCATTCACTGGACGGGCCTTTCTGGCTGGCTTCCGCCTACATGTTTCTGGCCGTCATGGCCCACGAGATGATCTGGGACCTGCGGGACGTGGCGGGGGATCGGGCGGCCGGTGTGCGCACCCTTCCCGTCGTGGCCGGCCCGGGGGCAACGAAGGCCTTCGTGCTGGCGGCCATGGCCATCCTGGCGGCCCTCATCGCGGCCTCCGTGGCGGTGCGCATGGTTCCGCTCTGGTGGCTTCTGCTCATCCCCCACGCCGGCATCCTGGCCGTCGTCACCGCCCAGTTCGACGGCTGGTTCCGATCGAGCCGGCTTGTGACGTATCTCCTGGTCGTCATGACCACCGTGTTCAGCTTCGCGATGGGGGCCCTGGCAGCCGGCCCGACCTGAGATTTCTCTTGTGACCCCCCGGTGGATCTGTTAGGAATTGCCCAGGAAGTCCGCGTCCTGTCGGCCTTTCCGGGGTTTCCGGGATCCTTCCCGCTTCCGGTTTCCCCTTCGCCCGTCAGGTCTTCATTCCATGTCCATTCAAGGAGGTGCTCATGTCGTCGCTGGTGTATGAAAAGGAAGGCGCCATCGCAAGGGTCGGGCTGAACCGGCCGAAGGAAAAAAACGCCCTTGACCCGGGAATCCTGCTGGACCTGCACCGGACCTGGGAGGACATCAACCAGGATGCCTCCATCCGGGCGGTCATCCTTTATTCCTGCCTGGACGAGATCTTCTGCTCGGGCATGGACCTCAGGACGGCCATCCCCGTCCTCACGAAGGCCCGGGAACCGGAGAACGAGGCGGAGCGCTGGCTCGTCCAGGTCGGGCCGCACGTGGGCGAGGCGATGCTGAAGCCCAGCATCGTCAAGAAGCCCGTCATCGCCGCTATCAACGGCTACTGCCTCACCGGCGGATTCGAGATGATCATGGGGGCGGACCTGCGCGTTGCCTCGGAGGACGCGATCTTCCAGATGCGGGAGGCGAGCCTGGGCATCATGCCCACCGGCGGCTCGAACGTCTACCTGCCCCGGATGCTGACGCCCTGCCGCGGCCTGGAGATCCTGCTGACGGCGAACAACTTCAAGGCCCGGACCCTGTACGAGTGGGGCTTCCTGAACCGCGTCGCCCCGGACCGCGACGGCATGATGAAGGACGCCATGGAGCTGGCCGAGCGCATCGCCGGGAACGGCCCCCTGGCCGTGCAGGGGATCATCCGCTGCTGGCGGGAGAGCCGGGACATCTCCTGGGCCGAGGCCTTCAAGAAGGAGCTGGACATCGGTATCCCCGTGTTCGGTAGCCAGGACGCCAGGGAGGGAATCCTGGCCCAGCGGGAGAAGCGCAAGCCGAATTTCCCCGGCAAGTATTGACCGGAACCGGCACGGGGGGGGAGGGTTGCCTCTCCCCCGGACCGGTGATCATGGCCCGGAGGCCGCCGGAAAGGCGGCTTCGGGGCCGCATTCCCCCCTTCCCCCTCCGGATCCGGGCGGAGGCGGGGGAGGGGACGTCCCCGCGCAGACCCTTTCCCCATGAAAGACCTGCTATTCCTTGCCGCCGGCCTGCTGATCTTCCTCTACGGGATGCTCCGCCTCGGAGAGCAGGTCCAGCGCCTTTTCACGGTTCGGATCCGGCAGTTGATCCGCTACGCCGTCCGCCGGCCCCTGACGGGCCTCCTGACGGGCATCACCGCGACGGTCTTCTTCCAGAGCAGTTCCGCCGTGACGGTTCTCACCATCGGCATGGTGAGCGCCGGCCTCGTCACCTTCTACCAGTCCCTGGCCATCATCCTCGGTGCCGACATCGGCACGGTCCTGACGGTGCAGCTCGTGGTCTGGAAAGTGACGGACCTGTCGCCGGTCCTCGTGGTCGTCGGGGGAACGCTCTGGTTTTCCGGCCGGGGGGGATGGAAAACGGCGGGGGAGACGATTCTCTACTTCGGCCTGATCTTCTTCGGGCTCTACCTGGCCGGCATGGCGACGGCGCCGCTGAAGCAGGACGGTGCGGTGATACGGTTTCTCCGGGAGGCGGATAATCCCTTCCTGGGATTCGCCGTGGGCCTCGTCTTCACCGCCCTGGTTCATTCCTCCCTGATCCCCATCAGCCTGCTGGTCATCCTTGCGCAGCAGGACCTGGTGATCCTGGAAAGCGCCCTGCCCATCGTCTTCGGGGCCAACGTGGGAACCACCTCCACAGCCCTCCTGGCCGCCTGGGTGTCCTCCGTGAGCGGCCGCCGGACCGCTGCCGCCCATTTCCTGTTCAAGCTCTGCGGGGCCGTCGTTTGCATGGCCGCTCTGCCGTGGGCGGCGGTTCTGCTGCGGACCGTCACGCCGCTGGTGGGGCAGCAGATCGTCTTCGGCCACCTCCTGTTCAACGTTCTCATCGTGGCGGTCTTCATCTTTTTCCTGAGGCCCTTCGCCGGGATGGTGGAGCGCATCATCCCGGGCCAGGAGGATGCACTCCCCCTGTGGCCGGAATTCCTGGACGAGCGCGACCTGGATAGCCACGAAAAGGCCCTGGAGAACGTCCGCCGGGAGTTGGGCAGGGAGATCCTGCTGACGCAGCGGATGGTGGAGCAGGTGAGCCGCCTCGTTTTCGACTACCGGGAAGGGCTCAGGCGGGACATCGCCTACCTGGATGTCGTCGTGGACAACCTGCGCCGCGAGATCGTCGACTATCTCCGGAGGCTCGCCGGCCGGAACCTGGCTCCAGGGGAGTCACGGAAGGTCTTTGTATACACGTCCGTGGCGGACGACATCGAGCGGATCGGCAATCACGTCCTCGTCATCGCCGACCTTTCCCGGGACAAAAGGGAGCGGGAGATCGCCTTCACGGAGTTCGCCCGGGAGGAGCTGGACGGGATCGGGAGGCTGGTCATGGAGAACCTGCGGGACGCGGCGGCCCTGATCGAACAATTCGACCTCCCGCGGATTCAGGCCATGAGCCGGCGGGAGGAGGAGATCGACGAGAAGGTCAAGCTGGCCCGCTTCCGCCACCTGGAGCGCTTCCACCGGGGGGTTTGCGTGGCCGAGGCGGGGCCGCTCTACATCGAGATGCTGATCCGGCTCGAACGCATCAGCGACCACTGCGAGAACATCGCCGAGGCCGCGCAGGATCTGGTGAGCCCGGCCCCCCGTTCCTTCGAGCCATAGAAAGAAAGGAGGTTCCCGTGAAGATCGCCAACCACCGGCTGGTCGGGGAAGGCACAGAGGCGGTGTCGTTCCGGAAGAGCCCGAATCAGTCCGGAGGCCTCTCTCCATTGTACCTGATTTTGCACTTCACGGCCGGCACGACGCTGGATGGGGCGGTCTCCTGGTTCCTGGACCCGGAGGCCCGGGCGTCCGCGCACCTGATTATCGGCCGCGACGGCGCCGTCGTCCAGATGGTGCCCTTCAACCGGCGGGCCTGGCACGCCGGCAAGAGCTCCTGGGGCAACCTGGAGGGGATGAATCCGTATTCCATCGGGATCGAATTGGTGAATGCCGGCAAACTGAGGAAGCGGGCCGACGGGCAGTGGGTAAACTGGGCGAATCATGTGATTCCGGCGGATGAGGTGTCGATGGCGACCCACCGGCATGAAAAGATCGAGGCCGGGTGGCACGAGTACACCGAGGCGCAGATGGAGGCCCTGCGGAAAGTCGCCGTCCTGCTGAATGCTTCCTATGCCTTCACGGACGTCCTGGGCCACGAGGACGTCAGCCCCGGCCGCAAGGTGGACCCGGGACCGCTGTTCCCGCTGAACAGCTTCCGCTCCATCGTCCTCGGCCGGGCCTGACAGGCCGTTTCCAGGCTTCCGCCGGCTGCTGCAACCGCACTCCTGCAACGCATGGAGACCGAATGAGAATGGACATATCACCCATCACCATGGAAGACCTGCCACAACTGGCGTCCCTGCAGCGGGAACTGATCGACGAAGAGGCGGACGTTCAAAAGATGAGGGAGCTCCTGCCGGCGATTCTCCGGGCCGGGAATTACTGTCTCCTTGGAGCCAGGAAGAACGGTCGCCTCGTCGGGTCCCTGGCGGGCATCGTCTGTTACGACCTGTTTGGCAGATGCATTCCCTTCATGGTCGTCGAAAACGTGATCGTGACGAAGGAGCTGCGACGGCAGGGCATCGGCCGGGCGCTCATGAAAGAGATCGAGAGCGTCGCGAAGGAGCGCGGCTGCCGGTACATCGTGCTCGTCTCCTCGATGAAGCGGGAAGGCGCAACCGGCTTCTATCGCGGGTTGGGATACGACACGGACCCCTACAGGGCCTTCAAGAGATACCTGGAACCGGGGCGATGACAACCGGTGCGGAGGACCCTATCTCAACCTTCCCGTAATGTCCTGAACGACCTCGGCGTCGCCGTAGAGCGGGATCATCTTCGTTCCGCCGCCGCTGAAATCGAGCTGCTTCAGGTCGATCTTCCGGAGGGTAAAGTTGTCGTAGGTCCGGAAATAGAAGATCCGGTTCGTGATGTCCCGGAAGGATGCCCACTGCGTCGTCGAACTCGCCGTGATGCTCTTGTCGGGTCCCCGGGTCACGGACATCCCTTTCACGATGTGGAGCGTACTGATGATGTGCGCGGCGAGATTGAGGGCCTGGGCCGCGTTTTCCGGGGGATCGGCGAAACGGGTCATGACGGCCATGCGCACGAAGCGGCTCGGCGGCGTGATGTCGCCGGGGAGTCCCAGCATCCCGGAGCCGCCCCCGGTGGGGCGGGTCTCGATGCCCGAAAAATTCTGCGTCGTCCGCTGTTCGCTGGTCATGCCGACGTAGTTCCGGAGATTGGTCACCATCCAGGGAAAGTTCGGGGAATTGGTCATGAGGCCCAGCGGGTTCTCATGGATCCGGAGCTCGCCCTGCTCGTATTCGACCACCACGCAGCCCCCCTTCGCGTCGTAAAGGATGAAGTGGCCCGGGGGCGCCTTTCCCATCTGCGGTACCTCCATGGCGAAGACCTTGACGCCCCGGATCGCTTCGGTCGCTTCCCCCACCGTGGCGAAGCGGCCGAGAATCAAGGAGCCGACCATCATGTGGGCAATGGCCTTGTCCCGGTCCCGGGGACCCACGTCCTGGTACCGGGTGTCGACCTCGAACCACAGGGCGCTGAAGGTGAGTCCCGCCTCGTTCATGCCGTCCGTGACGGCCCCCTCGATTCCGAAAACGTTCGTCGCCACGTACCCGTAGCGCGACGTCCAGGACAGTCCCGTTTTGGCGTCCGGCGCCGGGCTGACGAATTTTCGGCCGCGGGGAACCGCGATGAGGCCGGGTTTCAGATCGCTGCCGAATTCCATCGTCCGGCCGCTCATGATCGTCCCGTCTTTGGCGGTTACGCGGAAAACGGAGCAGGCTTCCGTGAGCGAAGCGGACCAGGCGGCCGTCAACAGCGCCAGTCCGCAGATGAGAAACGCCTTCGTGATGGTTCGCATGATACCCTCCATGAATGGTGCGATGGCTTCGACCGCCGGGGGCGTGGAATGCCTTTCTGCCCACGGAACACGGATTCCGGTCCGGCCGCATCGGGTGATGGCGAACGATGCCGGCTTTCAGAACGATATGAGACCTTTTTTTCGCCTTGTCAACAGCGGACAGCCGTTCCTCGGGCAACCCCTTCCGTGGTCCCGGACGGTGATGACGGCCCCGGTGTCGGAAGATGTCCCGGTGCAGCAAAGAGCGGTCTTAAGCGGGGTGACCGGATGGGAGATGCCCTCCCGATTCCTCAGAGACGGGGCCCCCACAGGGCGTCCCGGAGGCCCGAGAAGCGGGCGGTCCGGCGGGAGCAGGCGGCGGTGAAGACGTCCTGTCGCCCGCAGATTGCGATCCGCTTCCGGGCGCGGGTGACGGCGGTGTAGAGAAGCTCCCGCGTCAGGATCGGCGCGTCCCGGTCCGGCAGGACCAGGAGAACGCGGTCGAACTCGGATCCCTGGCTCTTGTGGACCGTCATGGCCCACACGGTCTCGTGCTCCGGCAACCGGGAGGGCGGCAGGGATCGCAGCGACCCATCCGGGCTTCTGAAGAAGGCGCGCAGTTCGCCCCCGGCCTCCCGGTCCGGGAGGATCATGCCCACGTCGCCGTTGAAGAGGCGGATCGTGTAGTCGTTCCGCGTGATCATGACCGGCCGGCCCGCGTACCAGCGCCCCTCCGGTTGGATGATCCCCCGCCGGCGGAGGATCCGCTCGACGAGACCGTTGACGGCGCTCACCCCGTATGGCCCCTCCCGGAGGGCGCAGAGAATCCGGAAGCGGTCCAGAAGGTTCAGGGAAGACTCCGGAGCGGCGTTATCCCGGAAATCCCCCGGCCATTCTCCAAGGTGCTCCTCCAGGAACCGCTGCAGGGCCTCGGGCCGCGGAAGGTCCAGCCAGTGCAGGTCGGCAAAGTGCCCGCTCCGCGCCTCGTCCAGGGCGCGCCGCCCCTCTCCCGCGTTGACGGCAAGGCTGGCCGTCCGGATGCCGCTGTCCTCCCCGAATCGCCAGCTCTTCCGGAGCCCGACGATGCAGTCGCCCATGGCTTTGTCTTCTTCCCGCGGATCCGCCGGGGGGAGCTTCTCCCCGGTCAATTCCCCGTACCGCTCCCGGTGGCGGCGTGTATAGCCGTGCTCGCGGCCGGTGTCGCAGATGTCCCCCAGGACGGCCCCCGCCTCCACGGAGGCGAGCTGGTCCCGGTCCCCCAGGAGAATCAGGCGCGTCCGGGCCGGGAGCGCCTGGACGAGTTGGGAAAAGAGGGCCAGGTCCACCATGGACGCCTCGTCGATGACCACTGCGTCCGCGGCCAGGGGATGGGCGGCGTCGTGCCGGAACAGAGACGTCCCGGGAACACTTCCCAGGAGGCGGTGAACCGTCGCGGCCTCCTCCGGAAGTCGGCTGCGGACTGAATCGGTGCAGGGCAGGGTCCGGGCGACGCCACGGATGGACTCCTGGAGGCGGGCCGCTGCCTTGCCCGTCGGGGCGGCCAGGGCAATGCGGCAGTCCGATCCGCCGGCCTGCTCGATCAAGAGCGCCAGGATCTTGGCCACGGTGTAGGTCTTTCCCGTTCCCGGCCCGCCGGAGAGCACGCAGAGCCGCTTCGTCACCGCCGTGAAGGCGGCGGCCTTCTGCCAGTCTGTTCCGTCCCCGCCGGGCGGGAACAGGCGGCCCAGGCCTTCCCGGAGGAGGGCGTCGTCGATTCCCCCGGGATCGTCGGCGGCGCGGCTCCGGAGCCCCTCCGCCAGCCTCCGTTCGTAGTCCCAGTAGCGGTAGAGATAGAGCCTCGTCCCATCCAGGACCAGGGGCCTCCAATCTCCTGGCCGGCCGACGGCGGGGCTTTTCCCCAGGCGGTCCAGCCATCGCTCCAGGGTCGGGAAGCGGCGGCTGTCGCCGTCTTGAGCCGGGGCGACGAGGCCGGCCGCGTCGGCCAGGTCCAGGCAGATGTGGCCCTCCACGCGGGCACGGCTCGCCAGGGCCGCGGCCAGGGCGACCTCCGGCGACTCCGCGCCGGCGATGCGCTCCGCCAGGCGCGCGAACTGGATGTCCAGCTCCGAGAATCCCTGCTTGGCGTCCCCGTCAAAGGGCATGTTCACTCCCTCATTCCAGGAGGCCCCGGACCAGGGCCTCCACGGTCTCCCGGGGCGGCCTGGTCCTGTACAGGCCGTAGTCCGGTCCCTTCCGCGGGTCCACGCCCCGGAGAAAGACGTAGCAGACGCCGCCGAAGTGCGTCCCGTAATCGTACCCCGGTACCCTGCGGGCCAGCCAGCGATCCAGGGCGGTGACATAAAGAAGGTACTGGAGCACGTACATCTCCTCCTCCATGGCCTCCTCCAGCCGCTCCGGGCCATAATTCTCGACGCGGTCCCCGAGGTAGTTCGATTTCCAGTCCACCAGCCAGAACCGCCCTTCGGCCCGGAAGACCAGGTCCATGTAGCCCTTCAGGAACCCCCGGACGGGGTCGAATTGCAGGCGTCCGATCCGTTCCGGGACGGAAGGGGGGAGGCCGGCCGCGCCGCCCAGGATGTCGGCGAGACGGCCGGGAGTCAGGGGCTTCAGCGGAACATGGAACTCCAGCTCGGTGAGCCGGTCGCCCGGAGGGATCTGCGAAAAAGGGACGCCGCCGTCCGGGCCGAAGGGGGCCGCCAGGACCTTGCCGACCGTCTCCCCGACAATGTCCCGCCACTCGGTGCCGAAGCCGTGGCGGCGTAGCGTTTCTTCGATCAATCCGTTTGTGATTTCCGGGTCCCTCTCCGTGAAGTCCAGGTGCTCCAGGAGGTCGTGGAAAAAGGTTCCCGCCCGGGCGCCCCGGGGGAAGGCGAAGATGCCCGCCGGCTCTTCCGGGAGGACAACTCCGGGCGTGAAGCCGTCCCGGTCCGGCAGGTCCGGGGCGGCCTCGGCCGCGATTGCACCGGCCTCCGCGCGGTCCGCCGTGAGCCGGGAGAAGCTGGCGACCTGCCAGTCCCGGGGGATTGTGCCGGCGAAAGGCCGGAAGCGAAGCGGCTCCGGCTCGCCCGGGGCGGGGAGGGATGCCGCTGGCGTGCGGTCCGGCGGCAAGAGGACGGCAATGGATCCTCCGGCGCGGTCGGCGATCCCGTCGAGATCGATCCGCATCGTTGTGTCGTCCAGGGCGTCGAACCGTTCCGCCGCGGCCCCGCAGACGTCTTCCGGGTCATGGTCGCGAAGGTGGAGGATCCGGGCCAGCGCCGAGGTTCCGGCGTCCTTGAAAGGCCCCCAGGCGACGTGGCAGCGGTGCTTTGCCCGGGTCAGGGCCACGTAGAGGAGGCGGATGTTCTCGGCCATTTCCTCCCGCATGGCCCGGGGGAGGTTCCCCGCCCGCTCCGGGTCGAGGACGAGAAGGGGCCGCCAGTCGTCGTCGGGATCGTGGTAAAGCCAGGTCTCCTGCTTCGTGAGGCGGGAGCCGGCCCACAGGAACGGGCAGAAGACCACGGGGTACTGGAGCCCCTTGCTCTTGTGGATCGTGACGATCCTGACCGCTTCGGCATCTCGCTCCAGGCGCAGCTCCTGCTCCTCCGGCCGCGTGCCCTCCGCGCGGGCCTTTTCGCTGCGCTGCCGGGACAGCCACTTCATGAGCCCCGGCGGTCCGAGACGACGGGAGGAGACCTCGCCGTGGAGCAGCTCCCCCAGGTGGAGGACGTTGGTCAGCCGCCGCTCGCCGTCGGGAAACGCCAGGAGCCGTTCCCGCACGCCCTCCGCCCGGAGCAGCTCCCGGAACATGGGCATGAAGCCGGCCCGGCTCCAGAGATCCGCGTACCCGCGGAACCGGGCGACACGGGCCTCCCAGAGGCTCTCCGTCTTAAGCTCCCCGTCGAGCTGCAGCCCGTTCAGTCCGAGCATCTCCGTCGCCAGGGCCGCCTTCAGGTATCCCTCGCGGCCCGGCTCCGCCGCGGCCGCCAGGACCTGTTCCAGTTCCCCCGCCTCGTCGGAGTCGAAGACGTTCTCGGCGCTGTGGATCACCGCGGGGATTCCGATCCGCTTCAGGGCCTCCCGGACGTCCCGGGCCTCGAACCGGTCGCGGACGAGGACGGCCAAGTCCCCCTCGCTGAGCGGCCTGTCGCCGATCCGTACGCGGGAGTCTCGGCCGAGGCGGATCAGGCGGGAGATTTCCGCCGCCGTGGCGCTCGTAATCAGCCCTTTCGTCCGGGCCTTGTTGCCGGCTGCTTCGGCGGCAGCCAGCCGGTCGCTCCCGAAAAGCCAGATGCCCAGGGGAGGGATCGACCGCCCGTCCTCCCGGAGGAGCGGCCGATCCGGCACGTCTCCCGCTGTGGCCTCGTGAAATTTGATTTCCTTGTACAGGAACGGGTTTTCCACACCCGAGAAAAGGGTGTTCACGGCGGCGACGAGGTCCGGCTCGGACCGCCAGTTCTCCGTCAGGGTGTAGCGGCGGTCCACGTGGCGGGACGCCCGCATGTAGGCGAACAGATCGGCGCCGCGGAAGCTGTAGATCGCCTGCTTCGGATCGCCGATCAGGAAGAGGGTGCGGTCGCCGCCGCCGAAGACGGCCTGGAAGATGGCGTACTGCACCGGGTCCGTGTCCTGGAACTCGTCGATGAGGGCCGCCCGGTAGCGGTCCCGGAGACGGTCGGCCAGGCGCTTCCCCGTGGGTTTCTCCAGCGCCCCGTGCAGGTCCAGGAGGAGGTCGTCGAAGGACTGGAGGTTCCGTTTCCGCTTCCGCAGGGCGAGCTCCTCCGGGAGCCGGCGTAGCGCCTCGGCCTTGAGGAACAGGAGGCGGTCCGCCATCTGCGCCTCCAGGGCGGCCCGCCGCTCCAGGAGTTCCGCGCAGAGGCCGAAGAACGGGTGCTCCGGCGTGACTTTTCCCTTGTTGGTTCCCGCTCGCAGGGCTTCCGGGGTGAGCTTCTCCAGTGTGTCCGGGACCGGGATGCCGCATCCGGCGGCGGTGTATCCGTCGATGGCGGACACCAGGGCCTCCGGATTGCGGTACTTGCTCCTGCTCAGGCCCGATGTTTTCAGGAGGGCTGCCACGTCTTCCCGGCCCGCCTTCCAGGCGGCCTGCAGGCGGGCGAAGGCCTCCCGGAACGGCTCCAGGGCGTCGAGGGCCGCCGGCGGGGCCTCGGGGACGATTTTGAGGGCCGGGTCCAGGGATCGCCGCCGTGTCAGCTCCAGGAAGGCCTCGGGGCCGGCATCCTGCGCCAGGGCGAAGGCGGCGAACTCCCGCGGGGCGTCGTAGAAGTGGCGGCGCCAGAAGTCCTGAAGGATCTCCCGCCGGAGATCCTCCACGTCGGGGGTCATCTCCGTTCCGAAAAGGCTGTGGCTCTCGAAGACGTTTTCCCGGAGGGCCCGCTGGCAGAAGGCGTGGATCGTGGTGATGGGGACCTCGTCGAAGTCCCGCAGGGCGTCCCGGAGGACCCGCCGGGCCTGCCCGGGCCGGGGATGCTTCTTTACCAGGCCGTCCAGGAAGGGGTCTTGGGGTCGGCCACCGGCCTCGAAGGCCCCCATGGCGTCGCGGATGCGGTTCCGGATCCGGTCCCGGAGCTCCTCCGTGGCGGCCTCCGTGAAGGTGACGACGAGGATCCGCCGGGCCTCCAGCCCCTTCTCCAGGAGGAGCCGGAGGAAGATGGCCTCGATGGCGTAGGTCTTTCCCGTTCCGGCGTTGGCCTCGATGAGGTTCGTCCCCTCGAGGGGGCTGGACAGGATGTTGAAGGGCCGCGCGTCCGCCATCATGCCTCCTCGCTTTCCAGCAGGGGGTTGAAGACCGCGAGGGCCGCGGGACCGAAGGTCTCGTCCTCCAGCGGGGACGCCCCGCGGAAGCAGATGCCGTACCAGGGATCGTCGCTCTCGGGATATTTGAATGCGCTCCATTTGCCGTCGGCGGCGGCCAGGGCCGAGCCGTGGTCCTTCTCTTTGGCGCGGCGGACCGCGTATTCCAGGGACGATTCGGGGACGAAGGGCAGGGGTCTCGTGAGGCCCCTCCAGTACAGATCGAGAAGCGTTGCGAGCGAGCCTTCCGGATCCGCGGGAGCGCCGTAGAGCCGGGTCTTCCCGTCCCGGCCTACCAGGACGGACCTCCAGGCGGCGCGCCCCGCCGCGTGGCCCGCCAGGTGGGCGATCCAGGCCCGCAGCCGGTCCCGGGCCTTGATCCGGGCGGGCCTGAAGGATACGGGCCCGCCGGCGTAGACGTTTCCGATCCGGCCGGTCAGGCGAAATTCACCCAGGGAAAGATCCAGAACCAGCGGCTCCGCCGGCCCCCCCTCCGTATGGGGCTGCACGGCCGCCAGGAGTGCCGCCGCCTCGCCCCACAGGTCGTCGAACCGGCAGAGGCCGGGGGTGCCGTGAGGAAGGAGTCCGGCGGCCCGGAGGGCGTCCCGGGCGCTTCCCGGGTCCGTCCCGGTCCGGACGGCCCCGAGCAGGTATTGCAGGACGCCGTATCGTTCGAGACTCCCCAGGGCGAAGGGCTCGGCGTCCTCCAGCGGCTCCTCCTCCCGCACCAGTCGGAGCCCCAGGCGGCGGGACAGGAGAAACCGCGCCGGGTTGGAAAAGAAGGACGCCAGGGCGTCGATGTCCACGGTCCTCCATTCCGGCTCCGGCTCCGGCAGGTCCGACGGCAGGAAATCCTGCGGCGGCGTCCGCTCTCCCGCGGCGCGCAGGGCGGCTGCGCCGTTTTCCGGGGAATAGCTGGCAAAGCGCTCATCGCCCTTGAAATACAGGGGGCTGAAGGCCTGAAGGGGGTGTCGCGTCACCAGGCAGTCCCGGAGATCCCCTCCCTCCGGGCCGGCAAACCCGGATTCCACTGTGTCGAGGAGCTCGCTCACCAGGACCGACGGGGGGCGGGGGGCGTTGTCCCGGATGCCCTGGCCTGTGTAGCTGATGTAGAGCTTTTCCCTGGCCGACAGGAGGGATTCGAGGAACAGGTAGCGGTCGTCCTGCCTGCGGGAGCGGTCGCCCCGGCGGGGATTCTGCGCCATCAGGTCGAATCCCAGGGGGACCGAGACGCGCGGATAGGCGCCGTCGTTCATGCCCAGGAGGCAGAGGACCCGGAAGGGGATGCTCCGCATGGGGAGCATGGCGCAGAAGGTGATCCCGCCGGCGAGGAACCCGAAGCCGAACCCCTTTCCCCCCAGGCGCTCCCGGAGGTGATCGCGGACCACCGCCGGGCCGACGGAACCGGTGAACCCCGCCGCGGCCGCCAGGTCCGCCATCTCCGTAATCGTCCGGTAGAGCGTCTCGATCTCTCCCAGGGGATCGTCGTCCCGGGAGAGAAAGGCGTCCAGCGTCTCCGCGAGGAAGAGGGACCAGTCCGCGAGAGGACGGGGGCGGTCGAGATCCGTGGCGATGCGGAAGAGGGCGTCGGTGAAGCCGAGGAACCTCGACAGGATCTCCGCGTCCCCTCCCTCGACGCGGTCGTAGGGCACGATGCCGTGGAACGAGGCGTCGTCGTCCCGGGCCGTCAGGGCGTAGCCCAGGAGCATCCGGTCGAGGCCCGCCCGCCAGGTGTTTTCGGCGATCTCCGGCAGGCCCAGGGCGGCCCGGTGGGCGGCGTCCCTGCCCCAGCGGATGCCGGACTCGCGGATCCAGACGGCGACGCGCTCCAGGTCCTCCTCGGAGAGGCCGAAGCGGGACCGGACCGGGGCCGTCTCCAGGAGGTCGAGGACGTCCGGTGCGCTGAGGCGGCTCCCCGCCAGGTCCAGGAGGCGGAAGAAGGCCTCCGCCGCCGGGCTGTCCTGGGGAAGGCTGCGGTCGGCGATGCTGAAGGGGATGCGCCGGGGATCGTCCGGCGGCAGCGAGAACACCGCCTGGATGTAGGGCGCATACAGGCCGAGGTCCGGCGTCATGACCAGGATGTCCCTCGGCTCCAGTCCCGGGTTTTCTTCAAAGAGGACGAGCAGGCGGTCCTGGAGGACCTCCACCTCCCGCATGGGGCTGTGGCAGGAGACGATCTCGACGGAGCGGTCGCCCGGCGGGATGAGAACCCGCTCCCCGTCTTTTCCCCGCTCCCGGAGGTTCAGGATGTCCGACTGCAGCGCCGCGAGCAGCGTCCCTTCGCCCGGGTCCTCATAGGATTCGTCTTTAGGCACTTCCCGGGATTCCAGGAGGTCGAAGAAGTCCCGGCCGAGGGTCCCCAGGGAGGCCAGGAGGGGATTGCCCTCCTCCAGGTGGAGTTCCGTCCCGTTTCCGCCGGACCCGGCGATCCGGCGTCCCGGGACGATGTCGCCCCAGTACTCCCGGCAGGGGTTCATGACGAAGAGGTGGACATCCGCATGGACCGATAGCGCGGCCAGGACCTCGACGTGGAACGGCGGGAGGGCCGAGATGCCGAAGACCGAGACCCGCGGGGGCAGGCCCTCCGGCTGGAAGGCGGGATTCGCCAGGGCCCTCCGGAACGCCGCCAGCATCGCCGCCCGGTGGCTCGATCCTTTCCTCGCCGCCAGCTCCCGCCAGAGGGCGGCCTGCCAGTGGCTGTCATCCCCCTTCTCCCAGCGGAGGATCCAGTCGGGCCGGAAGAGGAGATAGAGGTCGAAGAGATCGGCGATGCGGCCTGAGAGTTGGTAGAGCCGGAGATCCCGCTCCGCCTCGCCCAGATAGCCCCGGAGATCTCCGAAGCCGGGCCGGTCGAGACAGGCCGGCAGGAGCTCCATGATCTCCCAGGCCATCACGGCCGGGTCGAAGGGGGAGCCGTCCGGTTTGCCACCGCCGGCGGCGTCTCCGAGGACCGCCCGGAAGGTCTCCTGGACGAAGTGGTTCGGAAAGGGGAAGCGAAGGTTGGCCGCCACCCCGTGGCGCTTCGCCAGCTCCAGGGAGACCCACCGCTCCATGCCCCGGCTCTGGACCAGGATCACCTCGGCCTGGAACGGGTCCGCCGGCGGGGCGTCCAGCGCCTCCGCCAGCCGGTCCGCGAGGATCTCCAGGCGGTTGCTCGCGTGCAGGGTCAGGCCGGGCATGGGAAGGTCCGTTTTGTGGGATGGGTCAGCATGGCCTGCACTCTGCCACGGCTTGGCCGCGCTTTCAAGGCCAAGTCGACGATGGATTGTCGCATAGATTTCTTTGCCATGGCAGGATCATGGATGTGCCGTCGTCATACAGGTGGAAAACAAGGACATGTTCCGCCTGAGTCTTGTGGTTGACAAACCTGTCAGAATATGAAATGTTTGTAAACCAAGAAAGATGGTGGAAGGATGATTGATCGAAGACTGAAACAGATCCGGCTGGCCCAGGGCCTTTCCCTGGATCAGCTTGTTGCAAGAATGGACGGTTTCGTGACGAAGCAAGCGCTCTCCAAGTATGAGCGAGGCAAAGCGAAGCCGACCCCGGTCGTGTTGAACAGACTGGCGTCGGCTCTCGGCGTAAAGGCGGCCCATCTGTGGGCCGAACCCTCCGTGAATTGCAGCTTCATTGCCTACCGGAAAGGCTCGGGGCTGGCAAAGCAGGAGCAGGCCAGAGTCGAGGCCGTGGTATGCCGGATGCTGGAAGAGCGCATTCGCTTGCGGGAAATCTTGCAGGAACCGGCAAGAGAGAATTTGCCTGTGCAAAACCTGCGTATGGTCCGTCTTGAAGATGCCGAGCACCTGGCAAAGGAATTGCGGCACCAATGGGGTGCCGGCTTGGAGCCCGTCGCCAATCTCACGGCGACCCTGGAAGACCATTGTGTGTATGTCATGGAGATTGAAGCCGGCGAAAAGTTCGACGGTCTGGCGGCTGTGGCCCGCGATGCCGATGACAATCCGGCCGCGGCCGCTGTCGTGTCACGGAAGTCACTGGCAGGGGAAAGGCAACGGCTGAATCTGGCTCATGAACTGGCCCATCTCGTCCTTGATGTACCCGATGCCGTCGATGAGGAAAAGGCGGCGTTCCGTTTCGCCGGTGCATTCCTGGCCCCGGATGAAACGCTGTACAGGGAGGTGGGCCGGAAACGAGCGTTTGTCCAGCTTGAGGAGCTGATTCTTCTGAAACAGCGATTCGGAATGAGCCTCCAGGCCCTGGTTTACCGGCTTCACGACCTCGAAATCATCTCGGACGCCCATTACAGGCGATGGTTCATGGACATCAACCGGCTGCACTGGAAAAAGAAAGAACCGTGTGAACTGCCGCCGGAACAGCCGCAGTGGCTGAAGAAAAGCGTGCTCCGCGCCGTAGCGGAGGGGCTGCTCACCGAAGTGGAGGGCAAGAACATGCTTGGGGAAACGGTAACCGGAAGAGAGCCTCTGTCGCTGATCGAACGACGCGCCTTCATGAAACTGCCCCTTGAGGAGCGCCGGAACATCATGGCGCATCAGGCGAGGGAGATTGCGTCGCATTACGCAAGCGAAGTGGCGAAAGAGGAACTGGAGACGGGAGACATCGTTGAATATTAGAAGAGGCGAGGTCTGGCTGGTTAATTTTGATCCGACCAAGGGAGCCGAGATCCAAAAAACCCGGCCGGCAGTGGTAGTCAGTTCCGATGCGATCGGCATTTTGCCGATAAAGCTGATTGCACCGGTTACCGAATGGAAAAACCACTACAACCGAAATCTCTGGCACGTCCGAATTGATCCCGACAGGACAAACGGTCTAATGAAGCCATCCGCTGTCGATGCCCTTCAAGTGCGCGGCGTCTCGACAGATCGATTCATCCGGAAACTCGGCCGCGTATCTGCGGCGACAATGGAGGAAATCGCGGCTGCGATTGCGGCGGTGGTGGAATATGAATAACACGTTATTTGCCGTAGGACGAACTTAAGCATGATGCCTTGTGTAAGACAGTACAGAAGAGAACTCCCTGAAAGCCGTAATTCATTAAAATATCCAAATATTGTCGTTTCAAATTGCAAATACTAAAAAATCATTTACGTCACCGGAGGTGGTTTCTATGGGAGATGCCGCATGCTGCCCGGTCCAGACGGTTAGGTCTTGGAAGGAGCTCAGGGATGTTGAAGAGAGTTATAATGAGCACAAATGGGCCTTTCGAGGACAGAATACATTTAAATTTCCATCATCAAGTCTTGAACGTCATTGCATTGAATTTGGCTTCACAGGAGATGGGATTATAGATCTGGAAGTGAAACTGATACGAGATTTTGCCCGTAGATATCATCTTTACAGTGGTTCGACGCCACCGCAGAAAGGCAACACGCTTGAATGGCTTTCACTTATGCAGCACTACGGCGTACCAACAAGATTGACGGATTTCACATATTCATTTATGAACGCGGTTTTCTTCGCCCTTGAAGAAAAAGGTAATTGTCTTTGCCCAATAGGTAATTGTACTTGCCCAAGTGTTTGGGTAATTGACCGGATAAAGTTGCTTGAAGAGGCTGATAAACTAATAAAAGCTTCAATGAACAACTTGAAGGATCCGATCAATAGCTACAACGAGAAAAGAGATAAAAAATCATTTCGCGACCTGTTTATAAATGAACAGCCGAAAAAGTTTGTGTATCCGGTCAATCCAATTCGTTTCAACGATCGATTGACAAATCAGCAAGGTGTCTTTCTAACACCTGGTGATGTGCGATGTACATTTAAAGAAAACCTGAAAGCAATTCCAAAATCCGAAACTATAATGGTGCGAGTTGCGATAAGTGACAGCAAAAGATCAGATATACTTGAAAGACTTCATAGGCTTGGAATTAACCGAGCGAGTCTGTTTCCAGGACTTGAAGGGTATGCTCGTTCGCTTCGCACGAAGTCATTGATTCTGCGTCATTTGGACAAACAAAATATTGATATGCTCAAACAGGTATAACTGAACGGCGTTGGAAGCGTTTCAACACCTTTCAGGCCGCAATGCAGAACTTCGATAATGACATGCGTTTCAATAGTAGTAGGTGAATTCAATGGGCAGGACTTTTTTTAACTCTGTCTGTTGAGTCGTTTTTATCCGTTGTCTGAGAAAACGGTCCCTCCACCCCCCCCTCAGTCCCTGGCCTTCCCCACCGGGGCGAGGTAGATGACGAACTCCTCCTCGCCGTCCACGCCCAGCAGCCGGTCCATGGCCTCCTGGTCGTAGGCGGCCACGGCGCAGGTCCCCAGCCCGGCGGCCTCGCAGGCCAGGTAGAGGTTCTGGCAGACGTGGCCCGCGTCCAGGGCGATGACCTTGTGGGCCGCCTGGCCGTAACGCCACTCCATCCGGTAGGGGATCACGGTCCAGAGGAAGGTGACCGCCGCCCGGCCGAGGCATGGTTGGCCGAGGGCCGCCGCGACGAGCTGCGCCGCCGGGTTGTCCTCCCGGGATACCGGCAGGAGCTCGTGCTCCAGGGGAAGGTAGCGGTAGATCCCGGGATCGAGCCCTGCCACGTTGAGGGCACAGAGATACGTCTCCAGGGCGTGGCGGCAGCCCGCCGAGGGAACCGTCCGGAGGGCGTGGCCTCGGTCGAGGACCTGGCGGATACCCTGGGTGGCCCAGAGCAGAAAGGACAGCGTCTCCAGGGAAACCGGCTCCGGCAGGAAGTCCCGGCGGCTCCGGCGGCGGGCGATGGCCCCCGCGAGGTCGCAGGCGGGCGTCGATTCACCGGGGCGGACGGGCGGCAGGGCGATGCGGGCGGCGTCCGGCGGCCAGGGCTTCTCGATGGGCGGCGCGGGAACGCCCCGGTTCTGGTCGGTCCGGGAGAAGTCGGTGTGCCGGCGGATCGTGTCCTTGAGGAAAAAACGGAGTTTTTCCAGGAGCGGATCGGTCATGGCGGGTCCTTTCCGGAGCCGTTTTCTGTCTGGCCCGACTGTAGGGAAAACGACGGGGGGTGTCAAGACGGCCGGTGCTGCCGGATGAATTACAGATCGGCCCGCTCCCTGCGCAGGCTCCCTCCCCGCTTGACACGAAGTGCCCGCTTCCGTATAGTAACGATACCCAAAAACATCGTATTATTGAAAAGATATGAAGGAATGACGGGAGTTTCCATGACCCTTGACATGCTCATCGTACTGGGAGTGATCGCGCTGGCCGTCGCCCTCTTTGCGTCGGAGAAGCTTCCCGTTGACCTCACGGCGATTCTCGTCATGTGCATCCTCCTTGTGACGGGGATCGTTACTCCTGCGGAGGGGCTCTCGGGTTTCAGCAACTCCGCCACGGTCACTGTCGCCGCCATGTTCATCCTCAGTGCCGCGCTGACGAAAACCGGGGTGGTGAATTTTCTCGGGAACTGGACGTCCAGGATGTTCAAATTCAACTTCTGGCTGGGCCTGATCGGGACGATGCTCGCCGTCGGCGCCATGTCGGCCTTCATCAACAACACGCCCATCGTGGCCGTGTTCATCCCGATTCTCCTGGGGCTTTCGGCGGTGAACGGTCTCAGCCCCTCCCGGCTCCTGATGCCGATCTCCTTCGCCTCCATGTTCGGCGGCGTCTGCACGCTCATCGGGACCTCAACCAACATCCTCGTCAACTCCATCGCCGTTCAGCACGGCCTGCCGGCCTTCGGCATGTTCGAGTTCAGCTCCCTGGGGCTCGTCTTCTTCGCCGCCGGCATGGTCTACATGGCTGTGATCGGCATCCGGATGCTGCCCGAAACGGCCGTCGCCGCCGACCTGACGGAAAAGTTCCAGATGCATGAGTACCTGACGGACATCGTTCTCCTTCCCGAGGCGAAGTCCGTCGGCAGGCGGGTCGGGGAATCCCCCCTGGTGCGGGAGTTGGAGATCGACATCATCGAAGTGATCCGGGGCGGCAGGCGCCTGTTGACGCCCCTGGAGGAAATTGTCCTTGAAGAGAACGACCTGCTGCGGGTCCGGTGCGACATCCGGCAGCTCCAGAAGCTGAAGGAGCGCCTGGGAATCCGGATGATCACGGACTGCCAGCTTCACGAGGGCGATTTCCAGTGCGAGGACCTGGCCCTGACGGAGGTTGTCATCGCCCCGAACTCGAGCCTGGTGGGAAAGACGGTCAAGTCGGCCCGGTTTCGCAACATCTTCCGGGCAACGGCCCTGGCCCTGCGGCATCGCGGTCAGCTCATGAACGCCGGTTTCTCCGAGACCCGCCTCCGGGCCGGTGATGCCATCCTGGTGGAGGCGCGGAGGGAGAATGTCGAGGCGATCCGGAGCGACCGGAATTTTGTCGTCGTCTCGGAGATCGAGACGCCCCAGTACCGAAAAGACAAAATCCTTCCCGCCCTGGCGATCATCGCCGCAGTAATCTTGACGGCGAGCCTGGGCGTCCTGCCCATCATGATCGGGGCGATCATCGGAGCCATCCTCCTCGTCGGGGCCGGATGCCTTTCCCTGGAGGAGGCCTATGAGGCCATCGAGTGGAAGGTGATCTTTCTGCTCGGAGGGATCATCTCTCTGGGGGTCGCCCTGGAGAAGACGGGGGCGGCCATGTACCTGTCCGGCCGGATGATCGATCTCCTCGCCGGTCTGGGTCCGGTGGCCATCGTCTGTGCCCTGTATTTTCTCACCTCGCTTCTAACGGAGGCGATGTCGAACAATGCCACGGCGGTTCTCCTGGCGCCGATCGCCATCGCCGCGGCGGGCGCCATGGGAGTCAGCCCCAAGCCCTTCCTGATGGCCGTCACCTTTGCCGCCTCCGCCAGTTTCATGACCCCTGTGGGCTACCAGACGAACACGATGATCTACGGCGCGGGCCAGTACCGGTTCGCCGATTTCCTGAAGGTGGGGACGCCGCTGAACCTGATCTTCTGGATCCTGGCGACGATCTTCATCCCCGTTTTCTTTCCCTTTCAGGAGGGGCCATGAACACGATCTCCGACATCGCGAACCGCATCGTCGAGCATCTGAGCGTTCCCCTGTTCTCCCTGGGCGGGTCCACGTTCACCCTCTGGATGCTCGTCTACCTGGTCTTCTTTTCCGTCCTCCTCGTCTTCGCGGCGTCCAGGATCAACCGGATCGTCGCGTACCGGATCCTGGCGAACAGCCGGATCGACCTGGGCGTCCGGATCGCCATCGGGTCCATCGTGAAGTACGCCCTCCTGACGATCGGCTTCGTCATCATCCTGCAGACAGCGGGGATCGACCTGAGCAGCATCACCATCCTGTTCGGGGCCCTCGGCGTCGGCATCGGCTTCGGCCTGCAGAACATCACGAACAACTTCGTCAGCGGGCTCATCATCCTGTTCGAGCGGCCCATCAAGGTGGGCGACCGGATCGAGGTGTCCGGCATCGCCGGGGACGTTGTGGACATCTCCATGAGGGCCACCACCATCGTCACGAACGACAACATCTCCATCATCGTCCCGAACTCCGAGTTCATCTCCTCGACGGTCATCAACTGGAGCCACACGGACCGCAACGTCCGCTTCAACTTTCCCGTCGGAGTGTCCTACCGGGAGGATCCCCTGAAGATCCGGGAACTCCTGCTGAACATCGCCCTCGACCATCCCGGAGTCCTGAAAGAGCCCAAGCCGGACGTGCTGTTCACCGAGTACGGCGACAGCGCGCTCATGTTCAACCTGCGGGTCTGGACGAGCGAATTCGTCAACCGTCCCGGGGTCCTGAAGAGCCAACTGTACTATGAGATCTCCCGGCGGTTCCGGGAGGCGGGTGTGGAAATTCCGTTTCCCCAGCGGGACATCCACATCAAGGAGCTGCCAAAGGGGTGAGGAGTCGAAAATGATTCGGAAAATCATGCATTCCCTGAAACTGGACAGCGACATCGAGGATTGCGAGGTCATTCACGCAACCATCGAACGGGACGTCATCTTCAAGGGAACCAATCTCTGGATTCTGGCCTTCGCCATCATCGTGGCCTCCGTCGGGCTGAACATGAACTCCACGGCCGTCATCATCGGCGCCATGCTCATCTCACCGCTCATGGGGCCGATCAACGGCATGGGTTACAGCCTTGCCACGTATAACTTTCCGCTGTTTCGGAGGGCCGTAAAAAATTTCTCCTTCGCCGTCTTCGCCAGCCTCGCCGCCTCCACCCTCTACTTCGCCATCAGCCCGGTCTCCGCGGCCCATTCGGAGCTGCTGGCGAGAACCAGCCCGACCATCTACGACGTCCTCATCGCGCTGTTCGGCGGCCTGGCCGGCATCGTGGCCATCAGCAGCAAGTCCAAGGGAAACGTCATTCCCGGCGTAGCCATCGCCACGGCGCTGATGCCGCCCCTGTGCACGGCAGGGTATGGTCTGGCAACGGGCCAGCTGACCTTCTTCTTCGGGGCCCTGTACCTCTTCACGATCAACACGGTCTTCATCGCCCTGTCCTCCGTCGCCGTTTCCCAGGTGCTGAACTTTCCCATCCGTACCCTCGTGGAGCAGTCGCAGAAAAACAGGGTCAACCGGATCATCACCTACGTGATCCTCGTCACGACCATCCCCAGCATCTACTTCGGGTACGGCCTGGTCCAGAAGGAGGCCTTCATGGAGCGGGCCTCGAAGTTCACCCGGAACGTGACCATCGTGGAGGGGACCTACCTGCTGAAGGACGAGGTCAATCCGGGCGACCGGACGATCACCCTGATCTACGGAGGAAGCACCCTGACGGAGGCGCAGAAGCGAGCCATCACGGAGCGGGCGAAGGATTTCGCGCTGGACGAGACGAAGCTGGTTTTCCGGCAGGGCTTTTCCATCGACGATGCGGAGAGGCGGGAAACGCAGGTGGACAGCCTGAAGGCGGAAATCAACCGCCTGAAGGCGATGCTGGGGGAGGAGGAAAAGCGGCGGGCGGAGGCAGGCCGGCGGGCGGCACAGGGGAGGCAGCTCCTGGCGGAGATCAAGCCGCTCTACCCGCAGGTCCTGGCCTGCACGTACTCGGAGGCGAACACGTTTCGCCACGGCGCCGAAGCGCCGGAAAAGCAGGATGTTATCGTTTTTAAAATCAGAAAGGGTTCGCTCAAAAAAGCGGATCGGAAGAAAATCCAAAACTGGCTCGCGTCGCGCCTGGAAAAGAAGGCGATCAAGGTGTTCTTCGAGACCTGATCCGGCTGGTACCGCCGGTATTGTCCCGCGTTCCCGATATGGGGCGGGAGGATGGAACATCCATCCGGAAGAGGAGGAAGCCATGGAATCCCATCGCAGCGTCACGAACGTGCCATTCGATGAAATCCGGATCGGTGCATCCGAGGAATGGACGATCGTGCTGAACCGGACGCAGCTCGATCTGATGGCCCTCGTCTCCGGGGACGTGGATTCCTTTCATCTGTCCGCGGAGGCAGGCGGCGGGGATCCAGACCGGACCGAGACAACGGAAGCCGCCGGCTCCGAGGCCCTGTTGTCCGATCTGATCGGAACGCGCCTTCCCGGCCCCGGGACGAAGATCCTGAGCCGGGACATGCGATACGCCGGCGACGTCCGGGTGGGGGATTCGCTCACGGCCCGGGTCACCGTGACGGCGAAGGACGACACGGGCCGCCGCGTCGTTCTTGACTGCCGGGTCGTCAACCAGGAGGGCCGGGAGCTGGTTGCCGGCACAACGGTCGTGGAGGCCCCGGAGAAAAAGCTTGCCTACAGCGAAGTCGCGCCGGCCCACCTGGAGCTCAGGCGGCGGGACGTCTTCGTGAACCTTTTCCGGGCCTGCAGGGTCTGCGGTCCCGTCACGTGCGCCGTTGCGCATCCATGCGACCGCGACTCCCTCGCGGGAGCGCTCCTGGCGGCCGAGCGGGGAATCATCATCCCGGTTCTGGTCGGTCCCGAGGAGAAAATCCGCCACGCCGCCGAGGAGGCGGGGATCGACCTGGGAGACCATCGGATCGTCGCGGTTCCCCACAGCCACGCGGCGGCGGCAAAGGCCGTCGAGATGGCGCGCCGGGGCGAGGTGGAGTCGATCATGAAGGGGAGCCTCCACACCGACGAGCTGTTGGGGGCCGTCGTCCCTTCCGCCTCGGGGCTCCGGACCGAACGGCGGATCAGCCACGCCTTTGTCCTGGACGTTCCCGCCTACCCCAAAATGCTCATGATGACCGACGCGGCGGTCAACCTCTTTCCCGGCCTCGATGACAAGAGGGACATCATCCAGAACGCCATCGACCTGGCTGTGGCGCTGAGGATCTCAACGCCACGGGTGGGCATCCTCTCCGCCGTGGAGACGGTCACCTCCCGGATCCCCTCCACGCTGGACGCGGCGGCCCTGTGCAAGATGGCGGACCGGGGCCAGATCCAGGGCGGCATCCTCGACGGACCGCTGGCTTACGACAATGCCATCAGCGCACGGGCCGCGAAGACCAAGGGAATCGAATCCCCCGTCAGCGGCGAGGCGGACATCCTCCTGGCACCGGACATCGAGTCGGCCAACATGCTCCTGAAGCAGCTCACCTACCTGGCGGGAGCGGAGGGTGCCGGGATCGTGCTGGGCACCCGGATCCCGATCATCCTCACCAGCCGGGCCGATACGGTGCGGACGCGGCTGGCCTCGGCGGCACTCATGGCCATTGTCGCCCGGACGGCCCGGGCCGGCCGCTCTCCGGTGAAATGAGGGAAGACGGCCGTCAGCGGGATCACCGAAGGGAACGACCATGAAATTTCTTCCATCCGTCCTCAGCTCCTTTCTCGACAGCGAGAGCACCCGGCAGAACACCCGGATGCTCCTGCGCTACTGCCTTGTCCTGTTCACCATGGTCACCGTCTACAGCGTGATCTTCCATCTGATCATGGCGGCGGAGGGACAGGACCATTCCTGGATCACCGGGTTCTACTGGACCCTGGTCGTCATGAGCACCCTCGGGTTCGGCGACATCACCTTCCAGTCGGACCTGGGGCGCCTCTTCTCCATCCTGGTCCTCTTTTCCGGGGTGATCTTTCTCCTGGTCCTGCTTCCCTTCACGTTCATCAAGTTCTTCTTCGCGCCCTGGATCGAGGCGGAGACCCGCAAGCGGTACGCCCGCGAGCTGCCGCCGGAAACGAAGGGCCACGTCATCATCACGTCCTACGATGCGGTCACCACGGCGCTGATCGAGAAGCTGAAAACCTACAAGAGGGAATATGTCGTGGTCGTCGATGAGTACGAAAAGTCCAAGGACCTGTACGACGCGGGCGTGCGGATCGCCATCGGCCACATCGACGACCCGGAGACATACCGGAAGATGCGGGCCGACCGGGCCGCTCTCATTGTCGCCACCAACCGCGACGAGGTGAATACCAACATCGCCTTCACCGTCCGGGAACTGACCGAGACGGTTCCCATCATTGCCACGGCCGATTCCCCCCATTCCGTGGACATCCTGTCTCTTGCGGGGTGTTCACGGGTTCTCGAACTGACGGAGATTCTGGGACGATCCCTGGCGGGGTGGACCCTGGGTGGCGACTTCCGGTCCAACATCCTGGGGCGCTTTGACAACCTCCTGATCGCCGAGGCCCCCGCCATCAGCACTCCTCTGGTGGGAAAGACCCTGGCCGAGAGCCGGCTTCGGGAGCAGATCGGAGTGGCTGTCGTCGCCATCTGGGAGCGGGGCCGTTTCGAAGTGCCCGGGCCGGATACGGTGATCCAGCGCTCCACGGCCCTGGTGTTTGCCGGCACGGAGGAACAGATCGCCCGCTACGACGAGGTGTATTCCTTCTATCAACTGAGCCGCCATGCCGGAGACCCGGTGATCATCATCGGCGGCGGGCGCGTCGGCAAAGCCATCGGCGAGCAGTTCAAGCAGCGGGGCGTGGACTTTCTCATCATCGAAAAGAACCCCCGGCGAACCGAGGAAGACACCCTTTACGTCACCGGAGACGCCGCGGACATCGGCACGCTGAAAAAGGCCTGGATCGAGAAGGCTCCAGCCGCCCTGATCACCACGCACGACGATGCGACGAACATCTACCTGGCAAAGTACCTCCGGAGCCTGCGTCCGGACATGCAGATCATCTGCCGGGCCAATGCGGACAGGAACGTCTCGACCCTGCACCGCGCGGGTGCGGATTTCGTCTTGTCCTATGCCTCCCTGGGAGCCGACGCCATCTTCCATTACCTGGAAAACGAAGACATGTTCCTCCTCGCGGAGGGACTCAACATTTTCCGTCTACCCACGCCCTCCTCCCTTGTGGGGAAGACACTCGCCCAGGCCCGGGTACGCCCGCAAACGGGGTGTACCGTTGTCGGTATCCGGAAAGAAAGCGGCGACGTGACCATCAATCCGGATCCGTTCCTGCCCGTGGAGGAACACTCCGAGCTGATTCTGATCGGTACGCCGGATGCGGAGCTGATGTTCTCCCGCACGTTTCTCTGAGGATCCTGAAAGCCGGTTGAAAACATTCGCTCTTTCGGGTACCTTCTGTACACCCGTTTCGGCGGGGGGGAGAAACAACCATGGAACAGCTGTACCTGTCGGAAACGAACCGGAAACTCGGTGGCGTCTGCGGCGGCATCGGGGAGTACACCGGACGGGATCCCACGGTGATCCGGGTTCTTTTCATCCTGGTGACCCTGTTCTCGTTCGGCTTCGGGATCCTGGCCTATCTGGCCATGTGGCTCATCATTCCGAAGCGGTCCGGGGCTGGACTCTAAAATGGATCATGACGGGACCGGACGCGAGTCGGCAGGGACGGGCCGATTCCGTTGGACCTTGCAACGGGGAGGTGCGACATGAGGAGAATCGAGAGGTTGGCCGCCATCTTGAGTGTCCTGGTGCTTCTGTGCGGCTGCGCCGCGTTTGCCGGGAAGGCAGGCCGGATCACGCCGGATCTGGAGGCGCTCCGCATGTTCGAAGCGGACTCCTGCCGCGCCGATTATGCCTGGTATGCAAGCGGGTCTCACGCCTATCCGAATGCGATCATCGGGATTCGGAAGGACCTGAAGCTCGTGGACGACACGCTGTGGCGGAAGCTGGACATGAGTCCCAGGACCTGCAGGGATCTGGTTGATGGTGTCCAGCGCAGGGCCCGGGATGTGGGCCAGGTGCCTTACGGATTCTCTATCCTCAACGACCGGGGAGAGCGGATCGGGATCTGGTATTCCATCACGACGGCCCGGACGGGGGCCCGCATGCTGGACGACAGGACCGTGCTCCTGTACACGCCCGACATCGACACCTACGACCGATACGAAAAGGACCGCGGGGACTGAACCCGCTGCGAATCCGGACGATCCGGCGGAAAGGAGGGAGGGAGGAGATGAAAGAGAGCCTGAACGCCCTGGAGGTGGCCCTGAACAACGAGCTTCAGGAACACCGGTTCTACATGGAGCATGCCCGGAAGACGGCCAATCCTGTGGGGAGGGCGATGTTCGAACAGATCGCCGTGGAGGAGATGGAGCACTACGCACGGCTCCGGGAGCTGCACGGGAAATGGTCGAGAGAGGAAAAATGGCCCGAGACGGTTCCCCTGAAGGTGAAGTCCACGGTGGTGAAGGACGTCCTGGCAAAGATAATCCGTGAGGCCGGCCGGGGGCCCGCCGGCGACAAGAACGACCTGGAGGCGCTGGAGACGGCGATCGAATTCGAGGCCAACGGTGCGCTCTACTACGCCCGGCTCCGGGACCAGGTCACGGATCCCCGTGAGAAGGCCTTCTTCAACCTCCTGGCCGACATCGAGCACGAACACTTCGTCTCGCTGAAAGACACGCAGGAATACCTGGCCGATCCGGCCGGCTGGTTCCGCACGAGGGAGAAGGGCGGTCTCGATGGGGGATGAGCGGGAAGGAAGGTCCGGCGGTTCGAATGGCCGGTTTCGTTACTTCCGGGTTCCCTTCATCTCCGCCAGCAGTTCGCAGGCTCGCCGGTGTTGCAGGGCGCAGGCGCTCTCCAGGTTGTGCCTTGCCTGGTCGAAGCGGCCCGATTTGCGGCAGGCCAGGGCACGGTTGTAGAAGGCTTCGCTGTAGTCCGGCTTCAGCCGGATCGCCGCATCGTAATCGGAGATGGCCAGATCGGCCCGCTGAATCGCCTCATAGGTGATGCCCCGTCCGTTGTAGGCCTCCGCAAAGCTCGGATCCAGCTCGATGGCGCGGCTGTAGTTTGCCACCGCGATCTCCAGCATCCCCTTCGCCACGTATTCGTTGGCCTTGTTGAAGGATTTCCGGGCCTCCAGCCGATCGCCGGGAATCGCTGGGGTCGCCTGCCATTCGGCGGTACGCACCGGTGCCGTGCCGGAGTCGGAGCGTGTCGGTTCAGCCGACGGGGCCGGGGCTGCCGGCTGGCGCGGATCGTTTTCCCCCGCGGCGGGCTCCTCCTTCATGTCCCCCCAGGTGATGCCGCCCGTCCCGGCCGGCTCCATCCTTTCCGGCTTTGCCTCGACGATCGCCGGTCGAGCGGGTGCCGGGGTTGATGCAGTCCGCGAGGTGTTCGCGGGAGGTTCCGTCATTCTGGGAAGGTCCCTGGATACGGGCTTCGAGCGGCAGGAATCGTCGCGGCATGGTTCCGCAGGGGACGTTCCGGCCTGTGCAGGTGTCACGGGTGGGGCTGCCGGTCCCGCGGCCGCGGGCTTTCGTGCCGATTCAACCGTCCGGGAGTGTTCGATCGGCTCCATTCTGGTCTTTTCAGGAAAGATGATCTTTCCGTTTGACGGAGCCGCCGGCTCCGGGGTTGGGGCGGTCCGCTCCGGGATCCGGACGGTCTTCGCGGCCGGCGGAGGAGGCGCAGGATTCGCCTCGGCCGGCCCCGTCCGCTCGATGGCGGCATACCGGGTGAGTCCCTGTGCCTTCAGGCGGCTCGCCTGCCTGCCGGTTTCCGCCTCGCTGGTGTACGGTCCCACGTACACCCTCCACCAGGTTCCCTTCCGGGGCAGGATGACTTTCCGGTAATAGGTCGGCCAGCCCTTCGCGGCGAGTTGCCGCACATGCTTGATCGCGTTGATCTCCTCCTGGAATGACGAGATGTGGATGCTGTAGGGCCTGTCCGATGACGAGGCGGCCTCTGCGGTCCACATGCCTGCGACAGAAGCGGCAAGGACCAGCATGGCTGCACATATCCAGGGGCCGGCGGTTTTCAGGAATCCGCCGTATGGGACGGGATTGGTGTTCGATCGTTCCATGAATGATTCCTCCTGACCGCGGCTGCGATTCTTCGCTCCTATATCACAACCCGGCTGTTTCTTCACGGGTTTCGCGGGCTTTCTGCCGCTGCTCCATTTGTCGGAGGGGCCGCGTCCAGCGCCTCGATCCGCTGGCCCAGGTCGCCCCAGCGTTCATACAGATCCTCCAGTTCGGTCCGGATCTGCCTCAATTCGCCATGGAGAAGCCTCACCCGGTCTCCGTTCCGAAGGACATGGGGGTCGCACAGCATCTCCTCCCGGGCCGCCCTGTCGGCCTCCAGGGCTCCGATCCGCCCTTCCACCTCCGAGAACTCCCTCTTCAGGGCGGTCCGGGTGCGGGACAGGCGATTCCGCTCTTCTGCGGCGAGACGGCGCACTTCCTTTTGCGGCAGCTCGCGGACTCCCTCCGCAGCCGGTCTCGTGCCTTGCGCGTCCCCGGCCCGTTCCATCTCCCGCTTCTCTATGAAGTAGGAATAGTTCCCGGCGTATTCACGGAGTTGCCCGTCCCGGATTTCCAGGACCCGGTTCACCATCCGGTCGAGGAAGTAGCGGTCGTGGGAGACGATGACGACCGACCCGGTGTACTGGAGGAGGGCGTCCTGGAAAAGGTCTTTGGTCTTGAGGTCCAGGTGGTTCGTCGGCTCATCGAGAATGAGGAGGTTCGTGTCCTCAAGGATCAGTTTCAGGAGGGCCAGGCGGGACTTCTCGCCGCCCGAGAGCACCCGGACGGGCTTGTGGATGTCGTCCCCGGAAAAGAGGAACGCCCCCAGGAGATTGCGCCGCTCCTGGTCGGTGGCGCGGCTCCCGGCGTCGCAGACCTCCTCCCAGGCCGTCCGACCGTAGTCCAGGTTTTCCGCGCTTTCCTGGGAAAAGAATCCGATCCGGACATTCAGGCCGAGCTCGACCGTTCCCGCGGTCGGGTCCTCGTCTCCGCTCAGGATCCTCGTCAGGGTGGATTTCCCGGAGCCGTTGACGCCGACCAGGGCCACCCGGTCACCCCGGCTGACAGAGAAATGGAGATCCCGGAAAACTTCCAGCGTGCCGTAGGATTTGGCGAGATCGCGAACGGTCAGGACCTCCCGTCCGCTCCGGGGTGCATCGGGGAAGCGGATCGTCACGGTCCTTGCTTCCGAGAGGTCCTCGAAGACCTCCAGGCGCTCCAGCCTCTTGATGCGGCTCTGAACCTGCCTGGCCTTGGTGGCCTTGTAGCGGAAGCGCTCGACAAAATCCAGGGTCCGCCGAATCTCGCCATCCCGGCGCAGCCGCTCCTGTTCCAGGGCCTCCCTCCGGCGCTCCCGCTCGGCCAGGTAGGCGGTGTAACTGCCCTTGAAGACGGAAACCTTTCCGCCCGCCAGTTCGGCGATCTGGCCGACCATCCGGTCCAGGAACGTCCGGTCGTGGGAGACGGTGATCAGTGTGCCCGCGTAGTTTCCGAGATAACCCTCGAGCCACTCCATGCTTTCCGTGTCCAGGTGGTTTGTGGGTTCGTCCAGGAGCATGACGGACGGGTCGGAGAGGAGAATGACCGACAGGAGGATCCGCATCTTCCAGCCGCCGGAGAAGTCGGAGCACGCCTTGCCGAAATCTCCCTCGCGGAAACCGAGGCCGCGGAGAACCTGCCGGGTCCTGGCTTCGAAGCTGTAACCGCTCCGGTTGCGGAAGACCGTCAGCAGGTTTTCGTAACGCTCCAGGAGGGCCGCGGACGGGGTCGTTTCCCGGGAGATTTCCTCTTCGCAGCGGCGAATGTCCCGTTCGAGGTCCCCCATGCCCGTGCGGTCCTTGATGAAATCCATCAGGGGTGCCGCTTCGAGCTCCACCAGGTCCTGTGGGAGATAGCCGACGGCGCGGTCCCGGCGGCCCGCGATCTCAATGGAGCCCCCGTCCAGCTCCACCTGGCCCAGGATGGCCCGGAGCAGCGTCGTTTTGCCGGTTCCGTTGTCCCCCACGAGCCCGATCCGGCTCCGTTCGGTGATGGCCCAGTCAATGCCTCCGAAGAGGACCCTGGCTCCGAAGGAGAGGCTGACGTCGCGGAGAAAAATCAAAGGGAAGCCCGCCTTACTTGGTTTCCCGCATCTGGGCGAGCAGGTCCTCGAGGGAGGAGCTCTCCTCGATGGTCAGGTGGTAGTCTCCCGAATCTCCTTCCATCGCATTAGCAGCATCCTCCGGCCGTACCGCGGGGAAGTGAATCACCCTCTCGTCACCGCCGGCTGTAGGAACCGCCGTAACGGGTCTGGGGACGGCTTTTGAATAGAGAAGAGAAGGTGTGTAATCCGGGTACTCCGGGGGCAGCTCGGAGGGACGAAAAACCGCCGAGGGTGGCACGAACTGGTTCCGGTAATTCAGGTAGTCCGTCATATACGCTTCGCTGGTGAACATCCCTTCTCCCTTGGCCGTCTGCATGGCACTCTCGATCTGGGAGATCTTGTTGTCCCGGATGAGGGACCGGACCGCCTGGTTGTTCCTCATGATCGTCATCAGGGGGACCTGAAAGCCGGTGCGATCCAGCAACTGCAGTTGCTGAACAGCGATCAGAATCAGGCTTGTCGAGAGCTGGTTGCGGACCTCCGTCTGGGCTTCAAGAGGAAAGGCGTTGCAGATCCTGAAGATGGCTTCTTCGGGACTGGAGGAGTGCAGCGAGGCGATGACCAGGTGCCCCGACTCGGCCGCGTCCAGGGTCAGGCGCATGACCTGACGCTCCCGGAGTTCGCCGACGACGATGACGTCCGGGTCCTCCCGGAGAACGTCCAGTAGACCCTGCTCGAAGGAGATCATGTGGGTCCCCAGCTCCCGCTGCTCCACGAAGGCGCGCTTGGAGATGAAGCGATATTCGATGGGGTCCTCCAGGGTGATGACGTGGGCGGATCGGGTTTCATTGATCTCCTCCACCATGGCCGCGATCGTCGTGGACTTGCCGCATCCGGTGGGACCGCAGACCAGGATCAGCCCCGCCTGATTCTGGCAGTACTGCTGGATGGAGGGGTGGATGTTCAGGTTGTTCAGCCGCGGCACTGTTCCAGGCAGCAGGCGGATGGCGAGGCTGAAGCCCCGAAGGGTCACGAAGGCGTTGATTCGCAGGCGCGTGTTGCTGACGGTCCGGGCAAAGTCGACGGACAGGCGCGCCCGGAGCCGGTTGAGGTGGTCCCCCTGTACCAGCCAGGCGACAAGGGCGTCCACGGCTTCGTGCGTCCAGCGGAAACGACGGTCGAACTGGATGGAGCCGTTCTTTCGGAAAACCAGGGGGGAACTGCCGGCGATGTGGATATCCGAATATCCCTCCCGGATGGCCATGGTAATCAAATCCTGAAACTGTTTCTCCAATGTCGCAAGATTTCCCGTGTCGTTCATATTCAAGCTCCTATGTAGGCCCGCTTGACGTCTTCGTTGTGGAGAAGGCTGTCCGCCGTTCCTTCCAGCGTGATCCGGCCGTTTTCCATGACGTAACCCCGGTGGGCCACCCGCAGGGCCATGTGGGCGTTCTGTTCCACCAGGAAGATGGGCGTTCCGTTTTCCCGGTTGATTTTCCGGATGATTTCAAAAATCAGCTTCACATACATCGGCGCGAGTCCCAGGGACGGCTCGTCCATCAGGAGCAGGCGCGGCCTTGCCATGAGAGCCCTTGAGATGGCCAGCATCTGCTGCTCCCCGCCGCTCAGGGTTCCGCCGGGCTGGTGGCGGCGCTGGGCGAGAATCGGGAACAGGTCGAAGACATACGCCAGGTCCTTCTGGATGCCCTCCCGATCCTTTCGCAGGAAGGCGCCCATGTCCAGGTTTTCCGTAACCGTCAGGTTCGGAAAGATCCTCCGTCCCTCGGGCACCTGAGAGAGTCCCATGGCGACGATGGCGTCCGGGCTCAGCTGCGAGAGGGGCCGGTTCATGAACAGGATCTCCCCCGAGCGCGGGGGGACGATTCCCGAGATGGACATCAGGGTTGTTGTCTTCCCCGCCCCGTTGGCCCCGATGAGCGTGATGATCTCCCCTTCCCGGAGGATCATGCTCACGTCCTTCAGGGCCTGAATGTTGCCATAATACGTCTGGACGTTTCTCAATTCCAGCATGAATTCAACCAGCCGATCCGTATAGCAGGGGAATGCTATAAAACCAATTGCAGATCCCGTCAAGCATCGAACTCTTCCCCGAGGTACGCCTTGATTACGACCGGATTCTCCCATATTTCCGCCGCGGTTCCCTCGGCGATTTTCTTTCCGTAGTCCAGGACGAAGATCCGGTTGGAGATGCTCATGACCATCCTCATGTCGTGCTCGATCATGAGGATGGCGATCTTCTCCTCATTCCGGATCTTCAGGATCAGCTCCTCCAGGTCCGCCGTCTCCCGGGGATTCATGCCCGCCGCCGGCTCGTCCAGGAGCAGGAGGAAGGGCTCCGTTGCCAGGGCGCGGGCGATCTCGAGGCGCCGCTGGTCCCCGTAAGGGAGGTTGCGGGCCATGGTGTTGGCCGCGTCGGCCAGGCCGATCCGTTCGAGGATGTCATAGCTTCGAGTTACAATGGCCTTTTCCTCGTTTCGGGTGGTCCGGTCCCGGAACACGGCGCCCAGGACTCCCGCCTTCGTCCGGCAGTGGCGCCCCACCATGACGTTTTCCAGGACGGTCATGTCCGGGAACAGGCGGATGTTCTGGAACGTCCGCGCCAGCCCGCGGGCCGTCACCTTGTGGACCGGCAGGCCGTTGATCCGCTTCCGCTTCCGTCCCGGCGGGGAGATGAAAACGTCTCCCTCGCTGGGCGGGTAGATTCCGGTGATGCAGTTGAAGAAGGTTGTCTTGCCGGCGCCGTTGGGGCCGATCAGGGCGCAGACTTCTCCGGGGTGGACCTGCAGGTCCACCCGGTTTAGAGCCGTGATGCCCCCGAAATTCATGGTCAGGTTCTTGGTTTCCAGGATCGCTTCCATGGTCCTCTCACGCCGGCGTGCCGGGCTCGCCGTTCTGTTTCCGGTCGAAATGGTACTCGTAGGTCCGGCGGATGTTCGTGATGATCCCCTGGGGGCGGAAGATCATCATCACCACCATGATCGTTCCGAAGAGGAGCATCCTATAGTCGCTGAAGGCCCGCAGGTATTCCGGCATCAGGATCAGAAGAAAGGAGGCCAGGAACACCCCCAGGGTGGAGCCCATTCCGCCCAGCACCACGATGGAGAGGATCATGGCCGATTCCAGGAACGTGAAACTCGCCGGATTCACGAAGGTCGTCTTGGCGGCGAAGACGACCCCCATCATGCCCGCCCAGGTGGAGCCGAGGGCGAAGGCCGTCATCTTCGCCATGGTCTTGTTGACCCCCATGGCCTGGCAGGCGACCTCGTCTTCCCGGAGGGCAAGCCAGGACCGGCCGATCCGGGAGTTCTGGAGCCGATTTGTGACGAAAATGGTAAACAGGACGAATCCGATCATGAGGAAATACAGGTAAATCGTGGATTCTTCCAGGTTCATCTCCACGCCGAAAAATCCCGGGCGGGGGATCTCCGAGATGCCGCTGGGGCCGGAGGAAAAGTCGCTCCAGTTCTCCAGGACGAGGCGGGTGATCTCGCCGAATCCCAGGGTCACGATGGCCAGGTAGTCGCCGCGGAGGCGCAGGACCGGGAAACCCAGCAGCAGGCCGAAGATCGTGGCCATCAGGGCGCCCAGGGGCAGGGCCGCCCAGAAGCCGATTCCGAAATGCTGGTAGAGCAGGGCGTAGGTGTAGGCGCCCACGGCGTAGAAGGCGGCATAGCCGAGGTGCAGGAGCCCCGCCTGACCGACGACGATGTTGAGGCCCAGCCCAAGGACGACGTACATCAGGGCCGTCGTCATGATGTTCACCTGGTAGGTGGAGGAGAGGAACGGGAAAGCCAGGGCCGCGACGGCCGCGGCGATCATCGCGCCCCGGGAGAACCGGGCGTCCCGGACAATCCGGAGCAGGACTCCCTTCGGATCCGTTTCCTCCCCGCCGCTGTTCCGCCCGCCCGCCTGGGTCCTGCCGAGGAAGTAGCGCCAGACGAACGACAGGGCGAAGCTCCCGATTCCGATGTAGAGCATGTTCTGCCAGCGCCAGATGATGGTTTTTTCAATGGTGTTCACCTGGATGACCAGGATAGGGAAGGTGAGGAACATGAACCAGAGGGCGATGACGAGGGATTCCCGGAGGCCGGCGAGCCGCTTCATGAATCCCTCCTATACCTTCTGCGTCGTGGACCGGCCCAGCAGGCCCGAGGGGCGGAAGATGAGGATCAGGACCAGGAGCGCAAAGGCAAAGACGTCTTCGTAGTCGCTGGAGACGTATCCCGTGGCGAAGCTTTCGGTCCATCCCAGGACAAGGGAGCCGAGAACCGCGCCGGGGATGCTGCCGATCCCGCCGAGGACCGCGGCGGTGAAGGCTTTGATGCCGGCGATGAAGCCGATGTAGAAGTTGATCCGGCCGATGTGGGACGCGATGAGGATGCCGCCGATGGCGGCCAGGGAGGAGCCGATGATGAAGGTCATCGAGATGACGCGGTTCACGTTCACCCCCACGAGCATCGCCATGTTCCGGTCCTGGGCGGTGGCCCGCATGGCCTTGCCGATCCTCGTGAACTTGATGAGAACGGTCAGCAGGATCATGACGACCGTCGTGGTGGCGACAATGACGAACTCCGTCGAGCCCATGACGTGACCGAACGATTCCATGAACGGCACTTCCGGCAGCAGGTTCGGGAAGGGGAGGAAGTCGGAGGTCTGGGCCAGCATGACGTAATTCTGGAGAAAGATGGACATCCCGATGGCGCTGATCAGGGGTGAGAGACGGGAGGCGCCGCGAAGGGGCTTGTAGGCGATCTTTTCCACCGTGAAGCCGTGGCAGGCCGAATACAGGACCGCCACGAGAAACGCCAGGATCAGCACGGAGATTCCGCTCATGCCGCTCATGGTCAGGACGGTGGCCGTGATGAGGGCCGTGAACGCCCCGATCATGTAGATCTCGCCGTGGGCGAAGTTGATCAGCTCGATGATGCCGTAGACCATCGTATAGCCCAGGGCGATCAGCGCGTAAATGCTTCCCCGGGTCAATCCTCCTATAAACAGTTCCAGAAAATAATCCATGATTCCTTCGGAAATAAGGGCCTTCCGGCGCACCCGGCCGGAAGGCCCATGTTTACGGTTCCCCGCCGGTGGCGGAGAACCCCTTCGGATCGTTTATTTGACTTCCACGTACGTCCCGTTTTTCACTTCGTACATGGCAAAGCCGACACCGATGGCGTCTCCCCGGTTGTCAAACCGGATCTTGCCCACGGGGGTGTTCACGTAGTTCGTCCGGAGGGCTTTCACGAGGGCGTTGTACTCCGTGGATTTCGCTTTTTCGATCGCGTTCACAACCGCCAGGGCGGCGGCGTACCCTTCCAGGAAGAAGGCGCCCGGATCGGTGTTGTAGGCCTTCTTGTGGGCGGCGGTGGCGGCGATGGCCAGGGGGTTTTTCTTCGTGTCCTTCGGCCCGGAGGCGTAGACGCCCTCGGCGTACCGGCCGGCGACCTTGATGAACGTGTCGTCCTTCACGCCGTCGTCGGAGATGAACAGGGTCTTCATGTTCTTTTTCCGCATCTGGGCGACGATGGACGACGCCTCGGGATGATATCCTCCGTAAATCACCGCTTCCGCTCCGGACTGGCGGATCTTGTTGACCACGGCCGAGTAATCCACCGCCCCGGGTGTGACTCCCTCGAAGAGAACCACTTTGGCCCTTTTCCCTTCCTGGATGAATTTCCTGGCAAACTCGGCGAAGCCCTTCCCGTAGTCCCCCTTGTCATGGAGAACGGCAATCCTGGTCACCTTCAGTCTGTTCACGGCGAACTCGACACCCAGCTTTGCCTGGGCGTCATCGGAGGCGATGGTGCGGAAAAAATTGGGGTATCTCCCGCTCTGGGTCAGCTCCGGGTTGGTCGCCGAGGGGGAGACGGTGACCAGCCTGGCGTCCTTGTAGATCCCCAGGGCCGTCTTGGTCGCCCCACTGCAGATATGGCCGATGATCACGTCAGCCTTTTTTGAGACCAGTTTCGTGGCCGTGTTGGTCGCTACTTCGGGCTTGCAGACATCGTCCTCGACGAGGAGCTCGATCTTTCGGCCCAGAACGCCGCCCCTGGCGTTGGCGTCCTTGACCACGAGCTCGACGGCCTTCACCGTCGGGAGGCCATAGGAAGCCAGGTCTCCGCTGTGGGCACCGGCCACACCGATTCGGATCGGTTCGGCGGCGGGCGCCGGGCCGGCCAGGGCAAAAACGAGACACAGTACGGATACTCCAAGAAGAAAGCGCTTCATCATGATAACCCTCCTTTTCAGGATTTGAATTCCCGGTCATGATTGCTCCGCAGCCCCGGACAGACCGGCACACGATGGCCGCCGCCCGGGCGGAAGCGGGCCCCGGTCCGGCAGGTGTGTGACGCCGCGGTGGAAGGGGTGAGGAGAGAAGACCGCCTACCACATTTTGCTCCCTCCGTCAAACGGGATGGTGATGAATGTGCCGGTTATGACGATGCAATTTTGCATCATACCCCCGACGGCTTCTCGCAGGCGGGAGAGGCGGTTTTTGTATTGTCACGAAATGAGCGTTCATGTTACAGGGGCCGCCGGGCAGGACGGAAAGAAGAGGAGCAGCCGAATCATGCACATGGCCGATGCGTTGATCACACCCGCCGTCGGCGGGACGATGTGGGCCGTCACGGCCGGCCTGACGGTTTATTCCGCGAAGAAGATCGGGGAGGACCCGGACGGGAAAACCGTTCCGCTCATGGGGGTCCTGGGGGCCTTCATCTTTGCGGCGCAGATGATCAATTTCACGATTCCGGCCACGGGCTCCAGCGGCCACCTGGGGGGCGGAATGATCCTGGCGATGCTCCTCGGACCCCATGCGGCGTTTCTCACCATGGCCTCCGTCCTGGCCGTCCAGGCCCTCTTTTTCGCCGACGGCGGCCTGCTCGCCCTCGGGTGCAACATCTTCAATCTCGGCTTCTTTTCCTGTTTCGTTGCCTATCCCCTGATCTGCCGGCGCATCGTCGGGGGGAGCCCCTCGGCGGGAAGAATCATGACCGGCGCCATGCTGTCCTCCATCGTCGCCCTGCAGCTGGGAGCCTTTGCCGTCGTGCTCGAGACGGTCGCCTCCGGCATCAGCGAGCTTCCCTTAACCACGTTCGCCCTCCTCATGCAGCCGATCCATCTCGCCATCGGCATCGTCGAGGGGCTGGTGACCGCCGCGGTCATCACGTTTGTCTGGAGTGCCCGGCCCGAGATTCTGCAGGCAATTCCGGCAGTGAAGGCCACCGGGGGGGGCATGAGGAGACTCCTGGTTCTGCTGGCCGCGCTGGCCGTGCTAACCGGCGGCGTCCTGTCCTGGTTTGCCTCCACGAACCCCGACGGGCTCGAGTGGTCCATGCTGCGCACAGCGGGGAAGGAGGATCTGTCCGGGCCGGGAAGCGCGGCCCATGCGGTGCTGGCCGGGATCCAGGAAAAAATATCAATCCTGCCGGATTACGGTTTCCGAATGGTCCCGGAAGGAACGGCAGCCAAGACCGGCAGGAGTGAATCGTGGCCCGATATCAATGCCGGCCGCTCTCTTGCCGGCATTGTCGGCGGCGGGCTGACCCTGCTCCTGGCGGGGGCGGCCGGGGTCGTCCTGAGACGGGCGACCCGGTCCGGAAAGAGCCGGCGGCTGCCCGATCGATGACGGATCCCCGGATATCCGCCGGATACGGAAAGGACCGCATCTCCACGGGAGGACCGAACCCATGAGCGGTGCCGGTCAGACCCTCGACGCCATAAACGGTCTCGACGGTTCGGGGAGGGCCGGCTCGCCCGCGCTCGGGGTGGACCCCCGTGCCATGATCGTCACGACGTTTCTCTACATCGCCGTGGTCTCATCCTTTGAAAAATACGACCTCCTCGGCCTTCTCCCGCTCGTTCTCTATCCCGTTTCCCTGTCGGCCCTGGGCCGCCTTTCCGTCCGCCGGATCGTCCGGCGGCTGCTCGTTGCGTCGCCCTTCGCCGTCATGATCGGCATGTTCAATCCCTTCTTCGACGGCCGCATCATCGCCGAACTGGGGCCGCTGGCCTTTTCGGGGGGCTGGGTTTCTTTCCTTTCGATCCTGGTCAAGTTTCTCCTCACGGTGAGCGCGGCCCTCATCCTCGTGGAGATCTGCGGCTTTGACGCCGTGTGCTTCGGCCTCGGGAAGATGGGTGTGCCAAGGATCCTCGTTTCCCAGCTTCTCTTCCTGAAGCGGTACATCCACGTGGTGGCGGACGAGGCGGGCCGGATGGTCCGCGCCCATGCGCTGCGGTCATTCGGCCGGCACATCTCCTTTCGGGTCTTCGGTTCCCTGTGCGGGCAGCTCCTGCTCCGCTCCCTCGACCGGGCGCAGCGCATCTATCAGGCCATGATCTCCCGCGGCTTTTCCGGACGGATTCATCTTCTCAGGGAGCGGTCCGTCGGGGCCGGGGACGTCCTCTTCGCGTCCCTCTGGATCGGTTTCTTCCTGCTTGCGCGCTGTGTCAACATTCCCCTCTGGTTCGGGACGCTTGTCCTCGGGAGGCCCGCTTGAGCCATCACATCGTCGAGCTGAAGAATCTCGAATTCGCTTACCCCGACGGCACGCCGGCGCTCCGGGGCGTCTCCTTCCGGATCGTTCACGGAGAGTCGGTCGGACTGGTCGGCGCCAACGGAGCGGGCAAATCCACGCTGCTGCTTCACCTCAACGGATGCCTCTTCCCGGCCGGCGGAACCGTCCAGGTGGGCGATTTCCCGCTGACCCGGAAAAACGTGGACGACGTGCGCCGCCGGGTGGGCATGGTCTTTCAGGATCCCGACGACCAGTTGTTCATGCCCCGCGTCTTTGACGACGTGGCCTTTGGCCCCCTGAACCTGGGCCTGCCGCCGGGCGAGGTGGAGGCCCGCGTTCACGGGGCGCTCCGGGAGGTCGGCGCCGTTCACCTGGCCGAACGGCCGCCCTACCGGATATCGGGAGGCGAAAAGCGCGCCGCCGCCATTGCCACGGTCCTGTCCATGTCGCCGGACATCCTGGTCATGGACGAGCCGAGCTCCGGCCTCGATCCCCTTTCCCGGAGGCAGCTGATCGGGCTTCTCCGCAACTTCCGGCACACAAAGATCATCGCCACCCACGATCTCGATCTCGTCCTGGACGTCTGCGAGCGGACCATCATTCTCAGCGGCGGCTGTGTCGCCGCCGACGGTCCCACCCTGGAGATCTTCCGGGACGAGGCCCTTCTTACGGCCAACCACTTGGAGAGGCCGCTCAGGATGCAGCCTCTATTGGACGGTTGAAAAACGCCCGCCTGCCGCGTTTCCCTCGTCCCTCGCCGCTCGACGTACGAAAAAGTACGCCTCGCGTCTCGGAACGTCGGGGGCCTTGCATCCGGGCATTTTTGAACCGTCCGGGCGGAGTGATTCATGTTGGACGGTTGAAAAACGCCCGCCTGCTGCGTTTCCCTCGTCCCTCGCCGCTCGACGTACGGGAAAAGACCCCTCCGTCGCGGCACTTGAAGCGGGCCGGGGAGAGAGCCCGTCCATCCGGTTGACATGCGGGGCCTTCCCCCCTTATACTCCCGCCCGCGGGGCGAGGTCGCCGGTGCGGCGCCGTCCGCCCCGTGCAATGTCCGGCGTTGAGCCGGCTTCCCGTTTTCCCTTCGACAGGTGCGGACATCCGCACGGGAGCATCCCATGAAAAAGAGAATCCTGATCGCTGTCGGTGTCCTGGCCGGGGTTGCGATCCTGATCGCCGGCTATGTGCTGGTTCCGTTCCTGATCGAAGTCCGGAAAATGACGCCGGCGGCTACCGGCGAGGTCGTTCCGGGCGTTTTCGCCATCCGGGATGACTACGTGAACCTCTACCTGGTCAAGGGAAAGGACGGCTATGTCATGATCGACGGAGGCAGTGGTGCCGCCGCCGTCGAGGAGGGCCTCCGGACGCTCGGCATCCTGAAGGACAGGATCAGCGCCGTCTTCCTGACCCATTCCGACAGCGACCACACGGCGGCCCTGGCCGTGCTCGGGGATGTCCCGCTCTTTGTCGGGTCCGAGGAAGAGAGAATCATCAAGGGTCCCGAGTACCGGATGTTTTTCACCCGGAATTCGCTGCCGGACCGCCGGAGGCTCCTGGCGGGAGGAGAGACCGTGGACAGCGACGGCGTCATCGTGCAGGCGTTCCGCACCCCTGGACACACGCCGGGTTCGCGCTGCTATCTCGTCAACGGCCGCTGGCTCTTCACGGGCGACACGATCAGCCTGAAGGAGGGCAAGGCCGGTCCCTTCGTGGAGCGGTTCAACATGGATACGCCGACGGAGATCGTCTCCATCGGGAAAATCGCGAAGCTGAATGGCGTGGAGGCGGTCTTCACGGCGCATCACGGCTGGACGAAGGATTTCCAGGGGGCCTTCGCCGCATGGAGGAAATGACGGACCCGGTCCCGTGTTTCGCATGAACATGGGAGGGCGGAGTCCGAAGGAGGAATCATGGACGTAAACAGGCAATTCGGTTGCATGATCCTCGGCCTGTGCCTGCTGGTTCTGGCCGGGTCCGTTTCCCCGGCATGGGGGTACGACAGCGGCGTGACGGTCAGGACGGTCCTGAAATCGACCACCGCCGGCAACGGCCAGCCGTTGGAATACCTGCGGACGGACCGGCCCGAGGTCACGGCGGCCGTCGTCGAGATCGCCCCGGGAGCGCAGACGGGATGGCATCTCCACCGGGTTCCCGTTTATGCCTACGTCATGGAGGGAACTCTGACAGTCCAGCTGGATGAGGGGAAGGAGATCACGTTTAACAAGGGCCAAGCCATCCTGGAAGTTCGCAACACCCCCCACAACGGGATCAACGCCGGGAAGGATACGGTCCGTCTCATCGTCTTCTACACGGGAGCCGTGGGGGAGCCCCTCTCGGAAAAAGTGGAGCGCTGACCCCGGATGGTGCGTCCGGAGGACGTTCCCGGTGATCTGCCTCATCCCGGCCCCGGCGGCGATCTTCGAGCGGGCGTGGCGCCTTGTCGGGGATGCGGATGGCGTCAGGGGACTTCCGCGATCGGGAACAGCGAAGATCGGGGACGGATTTCAAATCTGTCCCTTTCCCATAGGGTAACCAGCTATCCGACGAGCCTTTGAGGCTGTTCAAAAAGGGTCGGATGCAAGGCTCCCGATGTTCTGAGCCACGAGGCGTATTCCAGGAACGTTGAGTGGCGAAGGGCGAGGGAAACGCAGCAGGCGACCTTTTTTCAACAACCTCGGCTAGAACTTGTCGATGTCAATCCCCGCCTCCATGGCAATCCGGTAGGACTTCCCCTTGCAGTAGATGCCGAGACCGAAAATGCCGACCGACGCGACCAGGGCAATGACGAGCCAGGCAATCCAGTCGCCCGCCGATTCGATCTGCATAAAGGCGTAAAACAGCGCCGGGATGCAGATCATCGTCATCAGGAGGCCCAGGTGGTACAGGCGGTCGCCCACGATCCACCAGGCGGCGGCCCGGGGCGCGCGCTTCTTCATTTTCTCGAAGAGCGGGTAATCCCTCGAAGGACTCACGGTACCGGAACGACGGGTCACTTCGCCCTGACTTTATGGGTGTTGATCGTGGAGGCCGTCAGGCGGTCCCCCCAGCCCGCGAGCTTTCCGTCGATGAAAACGACGGGCGTACACTCTTCCTTCACCGACAGGACCGTGACGTTCTTCGTCTCGGTCTGGTAGTAAAGGATACTCACCCTCTCTCCCCCCGCCGCCTCGTAAGACTCGCTCAACGTGGGCGCCCCCATGATTTTCACGGCCTCCGCCTGCGGCATCCCGACCTTGAGCATCATCAGGTTCTCGTTGTTCTTCCGGATGGAGGCCCCGCAGCCCGCCAGGAGGAGCAAAGCAACAAGGATTGCCAGTGCTTTTCTCATCATTCGTTCCTTTCCCTTTTTTTCGTTGCCCACGATACTTAACGAACACGTATGATGAAATCAATAGGAAATGGCGTATGGAGATCCTTATGTCATATATTGCATAATAATATCAATGGCATGTTTCATGCGTATCTGATGCATTTTTTTATGAATATACCTAAAGTTTACTTGACAATTTTTACCCTTGCGGGCAGTATTCATCCACCCGGTAGCCCATTCGAATCTTCGTAGAGGCTGCTTGTTTTGATTCTTGATTTGCTTGCCAACGGGTGCTGTGGAGTCCCTGATTTCCGGTTTCATCCGGACTGCGAAGTGGACTGCCGCCACGGCGCCTTTTTTGTTCATCCAGGTATATCAGGACAGCATGGTTGTCCGCACGCCGGTAGCCGGCATCCGGATGCGGCAGCGGGCCTTTCTGCAATCCAAATTCAGCTTGATCCGGAAACGTGACGGGAAAGGGGACCTTCATGAAACATGGCATTGCACTCCGGTCGGTACGCGGGCAAAGAAACGTCCGGTCCGGTCCGCTGGGAATCGGGACGTTCCTGATCCTGGCGCTGCTCTTTTCTACCCAGCCTTCCTTCGCCGTGGACCTGCTCGGCGCGTATGGGCTGGCCCTCAAGAACGATCCCCGGTTCGTCGGCGCCCGCTACGAGCGCGATGCCTCGGTCGAAAAGTTGAGCCAGGCCAGGGCAGGGCTTCTGCCGAAACTGACGGCCGAGGGGGTGTACACGCAGACGCGGCAGAACATCATCAGCAGTGACAACACCGTCTACGGCCAGGGCTCATCGACCTTTCCCACAACGGAATATTCCATCTCCCTTGTTCAGCCCCTGTTCAACATGGCATCCTGGGCCAGCCTTCAGCGTGCCCGGGCGACGGCCAAGGGGGCGGACCTGAAACTGGAGACGGCGAAGCAGGACATGATGGTCCGGCTGGCCAAAGCCTACCTGGGAGCCCTGGCGACGCGCGACAATCTCGAGTTCATCGGTGTCGAGGAGACGGCGGTGAGCCGGTACCACGAACTCGTCACCGGCAGGTTCAGCTCCGGCCTGACTTCAAGAACGGACTTTCTCGACGCCAAGGCCAGGCTGTCGGATGTCCGGGCGAGAAAGATCGCCGCCCAGAGCAACCATGACGACGCCTTCCAGGCGCTCAGGGAGATCGTCGGGCAGGATATCGAAAAGATTGCCGCCGTCCGTGAAGAGCTGCCCCTGGTCAGCCCGGATCCAAACAACATCGAGACGTGGATCGACGCCACGGTGAAGCAGAGCCCCTCCCTGGAAATGCAGCGGCAGGCTGTGGAGGAGGCCCGACACGAGGTCCGCCGGCAGCAGGCGGGGCATTATCCCTTTATCAACCTGGAAGCGGAATACGACCGGACGAAAACCGAGGGTACCCTTTTCGGGGGCGGCAGCGAAGTCGAAACGGCGTATGTTCTCGCACGGCTGACCATTCCGATCTTCGAGGGCGGTGTCGTGGCTTCCCGCACGCGGGAAGCCAAGAGTCTGCATCAGGCCGCCGCCCAGGAAGAGGAGCGCCAGACGCGGGCAGCCAGAAAGGAAACGCGGGCCGCCTATCTGGGCGTCATCAGCTCCATCGACCGCGTGAAGGCCCTGCGGGAGGCCCTGGAGGCGCAGAAGATGGTCCTGGAGGCCAAGCGGGAAGGGTATCGGTCCGGTCTCTACACGATCCTGGCCGTCATGGATGCCGAGCGGGATCTTTACCGGGCGCGCCGTGATTACGCCGTGGCCCGATACGATTACATCATGAACAGCCTGCGCCTGAAGAAGGCGGTGGGCACCCTGAGCGACGGGGACATCGCCTCCATCAACGACTGGTTTGAAAAGGAGCCGTAAGGCGGTACGGGTTTGCATGAACCCCGGAACGCGCCGTTGCAGCAGGTCATGTGATCATCCCGGACCGGGAGCCGGTCAGGCATTCCGTTCCGGGACCCTGTTTTTTATGGCAGGTTTTTTTCCTTATCTTCCCGGCGGGGGAGCCGAGCCTGGAAGATGGCGGATTTCTTGAGAGGGCACCATGTGGCGACTGAAAGGCAAGAGCAGGGCGGCGGACAAGTCGAATAGGGCGAAGAACGGCCGGGGAAAGAAACCGCGGCCGTACCGGTTCGAGGCCCTGGAGCCGCGCCTCCTTCTCTCTGCGGACGTTGGACTTCCCGTCGATGACCTCCAGGCTGTTCCCGGAATCGCGGCGCCGGTGATCGAAGAGGCCGCCCCTGCGGAAGTCGAAACCGTCCAGGCCGGAGACAATCTGGATCCGGCGGCAGCGGCTGAAACCACCGGCGATGGGACAAGCGGGACCGAGGTCCAGGTCCCGACCGCAACGACGGATGCCTCGGCCACGGACGATGCCTCTGCCACGTCTTCCGGCGCCACGGACGATTCCTCTCAGGCCGCGGTCCCGACCGCCCAGGACAGCCGCTGCGAACTCATCATCGTCGATCCCTCCGTTCCCGATGCCCAGTCCCTCATCGATGCCCTGCTCGAAGACTCCGGGAAAGACTGGTCCGTCGTGACCGTCGTGGACGGTCTCCAGAAAGAGAATGCTGCCACGACGGCCAACGCCGAACAGGGGGACGCAGGTGCTTCCAATCCCGGCATGACCGGCCGGTCCGGTGTTTTCATCTACTACCTCGATGCCGGCAAGGACGGCGTCGGGCAGGTGACGGACATCCTGAAGCAGTACACGAACCTCGACGCCGTGTACCTCCTGTCCCACGGCGCATCCGGCGAGATCAGCCTTGGGACGACGGCGGTGCTTCAGAACGTGCTGCAGGACCGGGCGGCGGAGATCACGGCCTGGGGCGACTCCCTCAAGGACGGCGGCGACATCCTCCTGTACGGCTGCGACGTGGCTTCGGGCGAGGCAGGCGTTGAGTTCGTCAGGACTCTGTCCTCGCTGACCGGCGCGGACGTGGCCGCCTCGACGGACGAGACGGGCGCGGCCGAGGCCGGCGGCGACTGGGACCTGGAATACCGGGCCGGCGAAATCGAGGCGGCGGCCCTCTTTGCATCCGGCGACGGCGGCTACCGCCACCTGATGCAGGACTTCGTCAGCACAAGCGCCGGCGAGACCCTGACGGGCACCAATTCGGGCGACAATTACATCTTCTCCGACGGCTGGGGCAACGATACCGTCAGCGAGACCGGCACGACCGGAACGGACACCCTGAATTTCTCCGCCGTCACGGCGGACCTCACCTTCACCATTCACGCCGGCGGCACCGTCTCCGTGACCGACGGCACGAATACCCTGAACTCCGTCGCCAACATCGAGCGGATCATCGGCGGGTCGGGCAACAACACCTTCGTCTTCGAAAACGGCGCGGTCTTCGCGGGGACCATCGACGGCGGCACCGGCGGGACCAACACCCTCGACTACGCGGCCTGGACCACGTCCGTCACGGTCGACCTGGCAGGCGGGCTGGCCACGGGGACGTCGGGTGTCAGCAACATCCGGAACGTGCGGGGCGGTTCGGCCGCGGACACCCTGAAGGGTGACGGCCAGGCCAACGTCCTCACCGGCGGCGGCGGGAACGACACGCTGACGGGACGCGCCGGGGACGACACGTACCGGATCACCGACGGCGGCGGGATCGACACGATCGTCGAAGTGACCGGCGAAGGCAGCGACACCCTCGACTATTCGCTCTATTCGACAGCCGTGATGGTGAATCTGGCGACCGGGACGGCGTCGGCCACCACAGGCATCACGTCCATCGAGAACGTCACCGGCGGGGCCGGAAACGACATCATCGTCGGGGACGGCAACGCCAATGTCCTGTATGGCGGCGCCGGAAACGATACGATTACCGGTGGCGCCGGCGCGGACGTGCTGGGCGGCGGCATGGGCGTCAACACCCTGACCGGCGGGACCGAAGACGACACGTACATGCTGGCAGGCGGGACCGACACGATCGTCGAGAACGCCGCCGAGGGGAGCGACACCCTGGACTACTCGGCCTATTCCGCAGGCGTGACCGTGACGCTGGGCGGCGCGGCGACGGGCGTCTCCGGAATCGTGACCAACATCGAGAACGTCACCGGCGGGGCCGGCGACGACGTCCTCACCGGCGACGACAGGGCCAATGTTCTCTACGGAGGAGCCGGAAACGACAGGCTGAACGGCGGGGCCGGGAACGACACGCTGGCCGGCGGTTCGGGCGACGATACCTACGTGTTTGCTGCCGGCGGCGGAACCGACACGATTCTGGAGAGTGCCGGCGAGGGAAGCGACACCCTGGACTACTCTGCCTACGGATCGGCGGTGACGGTGGACCTGGGGGCCGGGACGGCGACGGCCACGGCGGGCGTCGGCAACATCGAGAACGTGACCGGCGGCACGGGCAGCGACACGATTACCGGCGACGCGAATGCCAACGTCCTGTCGGGCGGGGCCGGGGACGACACGATCATCGGCGGGGCCGGGAACGATACGCTGTCCGGCGGCTCCGGGACGAACACCCTGACCGGCGGCACGGACGACGACACGTACGTGCTGACGTCCGGCTCGACGAACACCATCACCGAGAACGCCGACGAGGGGAGCGACACCGTCGACTACTCCTCCTATGCAACGGGCGTGACGGCTGTGCTGGGCGGCGCGGCGACGGGCGTCTCCGGGAACCTGGTCAACGTCGAGAACCTGACCGGCGGCTCCGGGGCCGACACGCTGACCGGGGACGCCAACGCCAACATCCTGAAAGGCGGCGGCGGCAACGACATCCTCGCCGGCGGAACGGGGAGCGATACCTACGCCTTCGGCAACGGCTGGGGGACGGACGTCATCGTCGATTCCAGCACGGCGACGGATACGGATGTGCTGGACTTCTCCACCGTCTCGGCGAACCTGGCCGTTGCGGTCCTGGCGAGCGGCGCCCTCTCCGTTACAAGCGGGGCCAACGCCCTGAACAACGTGGCCGTTGCGGAGCGGATCGTCGGAGGCAGCGGGAACAACACCTTCACCCTGGCGGACGGCGCGAACTTCGCGGGCTCCATCGACGGCGGCACCGGCGGGACGAACACCCTCGACTACTCCGCCTGGACCACCGACGTGATCGTGAACCTCTTCGGCGGCGCGGCGACGGGGATCGGCGGGGCCGTCAGCAACATCCGGAACGCCACCGGCGGCTCCGGGTCGGACATGTTCATCGGTGATGCAAAGGCAAACGTATTCACCGGCGGCGCGGGCGACGATTACTACTACTTCTTCGTCGACGGGGAGGCCGACACCATCGTCGAGGCCGCCGGTGGCGGCAGCGACACCCTGGACTACTCCGAATACGGCGCCTCCGTGACGGTGAACCTGGCGACCGGGACAGCGACGGATGTCGTCAGCGGATTCGCCAACATCGAGAACGTGGTCGGCAGCACCGAGGTGGACACGATCACCGGCGACGCCAACACGAACTACATCGCGGGTCGGGCGGGGAACGACATCCTGGCCGGCGGCGGCGGGAACGACACCTACATCTTCAAGGACGGCTGGGGAACCGACACGATCACGGATTCCGCCGGAACGGACACCCTGGACTTCTCCGCCGTCACCTACGACCTCACCTTCACCATCCACACCGACGGGACGGTCTCCGTCACGGACGGCACCAATGCGCTGAGCCACGTCGCCGGAATCGAAAAGCTCATCGGCGGGAAGGTGGACAACACCTTCGTCTTCGAAAACGGCGCGACCTTCGCCGGGACCCTCGACGGCGGCCGCGGCCTCACGAACATCCTCGACTACTCCGCCTGGACCTCCGGCGTTTCGGTAAACCTGCCGGCCGGGACGGCGACGGGAACGAACGGGGTCACCGGCATCAACAAGGTCATCGGCGGCACGGCGAGCGACACGATCGCCATCTCCGACACCTGGGGGACCGTCACCGTCGGCGACGCCTCCGCGGCCGATACAGACGTCCTCGATCTCTCCTCCGTTTCCGCGGATCTCACGATCACCTTTAACGCCGACGGAACCATCTCCGTCTCCGACGGCACGAACGACCTGACGGTCACCTCCAAGATCGAGCGGATCGTCGGCGGCTCCGGGAACAACACCTTCGCCTTCGAGAACGGTGCGACCTTCGCGGGCACCCTCGACGGCGGCACGGGCGGGACGAACACCCTCGACTATTCGGCCTATGCGACCGCGGTGACGGTGAACCTGTCCACCGGGGCGGCGACGGGCATCGGCGGCGGCGGGGCCGGCAAGTTCAGCAACATCCGGAACGTGACCGGCGGCTCCGGGAACGACACGATCACCGGCGACGCGAACGCCAACGTCCTGGCCGGCGGTGCGGGCAACGACACGCTGAGCGGCGGGGCCGGCGACGACACGTATGTCTTCGCGGCGGGCGGCGGGACCGACACGATCGTGGAGGCCGCGGACGGCGGCAGCGACACCCTGGATTACTCCGCCTGCACGACGGCCGTGGCGGTCAGCCTGGCCGCAGGGACGGCGACGGGCACCGCGGGCGTCGGCAACATCGAGAACGTGACCGGCGGGTCCGGGAACGACACCATCACGGGCGACGCCAATGCGAATATTCTGAGTGGCGGGTCCGGGAACGACACCCTGACCGGCGGGGCCGGCGACGACACGTACGTCTTCGAAGACGGCTGGGGGACCGACGCGATCACCGATTCCGCCGGCACCGATGCCCTCGACTTCTCCGCCGTGACGGCCGTCTTGACGCATACCATCTCCGGGAGCGGCACCGTCTCCGTGACGGACGGCACAAATGCCCTGAGCGGGATCACCGGCATGGAGGGCATCGCCGGCGGCCAGGGGAGCGACCGCTTTGCCTTCGCCAACGCCGCGACCTTCTCCGGCACCATCGACGGCGGGGCGGGGGCGAACACCCTTGACTATTCCCTTTATACGACGGCAGTCGTCGTCGACCTGGGGGCCGGGACGGCCCTGGCTACGGCCGTCACCGCCACCGTCGGCAACATTCAGAACGTGATCGGCGGCTCCGGGGCCGACACGCTGACCGGCGATGCGAACGCCAACATCCTGGCCGGCGGGGCCGGCAACGACGTGCTCACCGGCGGGGCCGGCAACGACACCTACGTGTTCAAGGCGGGCGGCGGGACCGACACGATCAGCGATTCCGGCGGAAGCGACACCCTGGACTACTCCGGCTATACGGGAGGATCCGTTTCCGCGAACCTGACCGCAGGGACCGCGACGGGGGTGACCGGCGGCTTCAGCGGCATCGAGAATGTGATCGGAAGCTCCGCCAACGACGCGCTGACCGGGGCGGCCGGGAACAACGTCTATTCCTTCACCAACGGCTGGGGGACCGACACCATCAGCGATCCCGGCACGACGGGCAATACCCTCGATTTCTCCGCGGTGACGGTGAACCTGACCTTCACCCTGCACACCGACGGCACGGTTTCCGTAACCGATGGCACGAACGCCCTGAACCACATCGCGAACATCGACAAGCTGGTCGGCGGCCAGGGGAGCAACCGCTTCGTCCTGGAAGACGGTGCCACCTTTGCCGGGACCCTCGACGGCGGCCTCCTCGGCACAAGCACCTTAGATTACTCCCTCTGGACGGCGGCGGTGGCCGTCAACCTGGGCGCGGGAACGGCCACGGGGACGAGCGGCATCGTCCACATGGACAACGTGACCGGCGGCGCCGAGGACGATACGATCACCGGCGACGCCGGCGACAATGTCCTGATCGGTGGACCGGGGGACGACACCCTGGCCGGCGGGACCGGGGACGACACCTACGTGATCACCGCCACGAGCGGGACCGACACGATCACGGAGGGGAGCGACTACGACGACGGCAGCGACACCCTGGACTATACGGGCTATGCCGGCGCCGTGACGGTGGACCTCGCGGCAGGGACGGCGACGGGCACGTCCGGGATCGGTGAGATCGAGAACGTGAACCTGGGCTCCGGGAGCGAAACCCTCGCCGGGTCGACCACCGACAACACCTTCATCATCCACAACGGCTGGGGCACGGACACGATCACCAATGCCGGCGTCATGGACTACGACACCCTCGACTTCTCCGCGGTGACGACGAACCTGGTCTTCTCCATCCTCGCCGACGGATCCCTCACGGTCACCAGCGGCGCCAACACGCTCACGGTCGGGACCGGCATCGACAACATCGTCGGCGGGCAGGGGACCAATTATTTCAGCATCGCCGCCGATTCGGTCTTCAACGGATACATCGACGGCGGCGTGGGGACGACGACCCTGGACTACTCCGCCTGGACGGAGGCCGTCGAGATCGACCTCACCGCCTACGGGCTCCGGGAAAACACCGGCGACGCCCCGGGCACGAACGGGATCCTGAACATCGACACCATCATCGGCGGGTCCTCCGGGGCGGATTCCCTGACGGGCCCCATGGCGGCCAACACCTGGACCATCACAGGGGCGAACGCAGGGACCCTCTCCAACTCCATCGGGACGATCAGTTTCACCTCCTTCGAGAACCTGACCGGCGCGGCGGACTTCGACGACCTCTTCGCCATCGCGGCCGCCGGGAGCATCAGCGGCACGATCAGCGGCAACGCCTACGGGGTATCCAAGGGCACCGACACGGTCCGCCTCAGCGGCGGGACCTTCACCCGGGTGACCTACAGCGTGTTTTCGTCGGATGCAGGGCTGATTTCCCGCGACACCGATAACCTCCAGTACAAGTACATTGAGGCCGTGGAGGATGCGTCCACGGCGACGACGCGCGTCTTCACCTCCGCGGGAGCGACGGTCAACCTCGGCGCGACGCCCGCCGCCGGCGAGACCTGGACGGTCACGGTGGACGGCACCGCCTTCAGCCACGTCGTCACGGGGGCCACGACGGCAACGGTGACCTTCAGCGGCGCGCCGGTCGAAGGGGACGTCTGGACGGTCCGGGTGGGAGCCACGGATTACAATTACACGCTGGGGGCCGGAGAGGGTCTGAGTGCGGCCGTGGCGGGCCTGGCCGCCCTGATCGACGCGGCGAACGGCTATGCGGCCGCGGCGGAGGGGAATGTCCTTTCCGTCGTCAAGCTTGCCGGGGGCGCGATGACCGTGACGGCCAATGTCACGGACACGGCCGGCGCCGCGGCGGCCGTCGACGGAACGACAGCCCTGACCTCGACGGTGGCCCTGAGCGGCACGGTGACATTGAACGACGTCTGGTGGCTTGTCGTGGACGGGGCCGGCTACAGCCACACGGTGGCCGCCGGCGACACGCTCCCGGGTATCGCCGCCGCCCTGGCGGCCCAGGTCAATGCCGTGAGCGGATACACGGCCTCCGTGGACAACGGCGTCATCGCCGTCACGAAGCTGGCCGGGGTGGCCATGAACGTATCGACGTCCCTGCCCGCGGCCGTCTCCGCGACCATCGTGAAAACGGAGGGTCTGGAGTCGGTCGTCGCCGCGCTCGCCGCTCTGGTCGATGCCGCCGCCGACTACGCCGCCTATGTGAGCGGCGACGGCGCTGGCGCTGTTGCGATCTCGCGGCTCGATGGGGCGACGCCGGGCGTGACCGTCACGGTGCCGGCCCGCGTCACCAAGAGCGTCGTCCTCGCGACGACGGGGGACGACAACATCGACCTCGACTGGGACGGCTCCAACTGGACGGTATCGAGCCTCTACGGAACCTTCGGCGACTTCACCTTCAAGGACCCGACGGGCACGCTGACCCTCAACGCCGGGGCCGGCAGCGACACGATCACCGTGGGCGCCGTCGCCAAGGCGGGCGGGCTGGTCATCGACGGCGGGGCCGGGACGGACAGCGTTTCCCTCGAAGTCGACGCGGTCGCAGGAACACCGAAGTCCATCACCTTCGGCGCCGGCGACGTGCGGCTCGGCGGCGCCGTCCAGTTCGCTTACGCCGGCATGGAGAGCGGCAAGAACGTCATCGTCAACGCCACCAGCGGGGCGGATACGATCACGCTGGCCTCCTCCGGGGCCAACTACACGGTGAGCGCCGGAACATTCGGCACGATCACCCTGGCCGACCCGGGGACAGGCGGCTCCCTCACGATCCGGGGCGGTGCGGGGGACGACTCGATCAGCGCCACGGGCATCACCACCTTCGCCGCGGGCCTCCGGGTGGAGGGCGGCGACGGGACCGACTCCCTGGCCCTGGGAACGGGCACCTTTGCCAACGTGGCTTTTGCCGCCGACATCGAGACGGTCACCGCCGACGCCGCCACGATCGCCGACTTCGTCTTCAACGCCCGGCCGGCCACTGCCAACCGGGTCACGGTATCCCGGCCCGAGGCCGGCAAGATCACCATCACCGACGTCACGGACATCGGCACCACCACGATCACCATCAAGGATCCCACGTCGTCCCTGACGATCAACACCGACTACAATGCCCCCTACACGACGACGGAGTACATCCACCTGCAGGCCCTGGGCAACTTCAGCGCCGACCTGACCCTGGACGGCGGGAGCCTGAACAAGAACCTCGACGGGTCCGACGAGGTCATCATCGAGGGCAACCTCACCATGACCGGCCACTCCCTGAAGGTCCAGGCCGAGACGATCACCGTCAACAGCGGCGTGACCGTCTCCACGAGCGACGGCTCCGGGCAGGCGGGGAGCATCGAGTTCGACGGGTACCACATCAACATCGGCACCAACGCCAAGCTCCTTGCCCAGGGCTCGTCCACGGACACGAGCGGCGACATCTCCCTCCTGGCAGTGGACGACGACGCCCTCCTCACGCCCTTCCTGAGCATCGACCTGACGGACGTGGACGTGACGGTTGCCACGGGCGCCGAGATCCGGGGCCGGGACGTCACGATCCTCGCCACGGCGGACAGCACGAAGTTCCTCACGGCGGACGACTGGTACACGAACTACCCGGCCAACATCCTGGGCTCCCTGATCGAAGGACTCACCAAGATCGGGGCCGGCATCGCCGTCGCCCAGGCGGACTCGGACATCGACATCCAGACGGGGACCACGATCACGTCCCGGGATTTCACGGCCTACGCCAAGAGCGCCGTCTATGCCTCCGCGGCGCCCACCACGTTCATGATCGGCGTGTCCCTGGGGATCGCCCTCACCGACGCCACCGTCACCATGGCCGGCAACCTGACGGCGACCGGCGACGTCACCTTCCGCGCCACGACGGACCAGACCCTCGACGTCGTCTGCGACACCACGGGCCTCAAGGGGATCGCCGGCTCGGTGGCCATCGGCGTGATCGTCTCCAACGCCAATGCCATTGTTACGGACGACGCCGTCCTGATCGTCGGCGACGACCTCTACGTGCAGGCGGACACGTCGGACGCCGTCCGCGTCATGGCGCGGTCCACCGCCGGGAAGGACGGCTCCGTGGCCGTGGCCATCGCCTTTACCTACGAGGACGGCGAGACCAACGCCTTCCTGGACGGGAAAGCAACCGTCGGCGGGGACGTCGAGGTCAACGCGCTCATGGTCCAGAATTCCGTCGACACGACAAAACTCTTCGTCATCCCGTCGACGGCCATCGGGACGTCCGCCTCGGCGGGGGTGGGTGACGACTCCAAGGGCGACTACCTGGACGACGCGAAGGCCGGCGCCATCAGCAAGATCACGACGCCGATCAAGAACTGGGTGACCAAGAAGTGGTACGAATTCAAGAACAAGCAGCCGGACGACTCCAAGTCCACGGAGCCCTCCTACGACGTCGCCGCGGGGCTGGCCATCGCGGTGGACACGAACACGACGACGGCCCGGATCGGCGACGGAAACACGGACCTGGACAACAAGAACGGCGAGGTCCAGGCCGCCGGCTCCGTGAAGGTCTACAGTTCGATAGCCAACGCCCCCTACGTCAGCGGCGGGGCGGCCACGGAAAACAACGACGACGCGAAGATCCCCAAGGGGAGCAACAAGTTCTCCGGGGCCTTCGGCGTCACCATCGGCGTCTACGAGAACGACGCCCAGGCCTTTATCAACTCGAACGCCAAGGTTAACGCCGGGGCCGACCTGACGGTCCAGGCGGAGACACTGGCTGACTACGTCTGGTCCGGCTGGTCCAACATCGTCGAGCCGACACTGGAGAACCCCACCTACACGACGGAGAACGCCGAGGCGGACATCACGGTGACGAACGGGGACATCGTCGAGGTGTGCTCCAACAACACCGGCGGCGGCGACGTGGGGACCTGGTACGAGTACATCGGCAACGCGCCCTCGCGCGACATCAACCTGGTCACGGAGGACTTCTCCAATACCGACCTCTGGGAGAGCATCAATCCCTATGCCCGGAAAGCCCTGGGCCTCATCACCAACCTGACGACCTATATCAACAGTGACCTGGGAACGTCCAACTGGCTGGCCAACGACTGGACCTCCGCCACGGCCTCGGGGGAGGCCCTGGCCATCGCCGGGGCGGTCACCTTTCTGGATCTGACGAACAGGGCCGGGGCGGTCATCAAGAGTGACGCCCTGATCAACCAGGAGGCCGACGCCACACCGCTGACGGACCGGAACGTCATCGTCCAGGCGGTGAACCATAACGAGTCCGTTCATTTCATCGGCAACATCAGCCTCCCCGATCCCATCGGCATCGTCAAGGACTGGGACCGGACGAAGAGCGCCAAGGAGAACCTGAAGGAGGGCTTGGATCCCAGCGGAACGAGCGGTGACAAGGGGGCCGTCGGCGTTTCCATCGGAATCTTCCTGTACAACGACGACGCGATCGCCCGGATCGAGGACGGGGTCCTCCTCGACGCGGACAGCCTGAACGTGGACGCCGAGACCGTCGTCCTCGACATCACCCTCGGCGCCTCCGGCGGCAACTCGGAGAACCTCGCCGTCAACGGCGTGGTCCTGGTCAACGTGGTCCAGAACCGGACCATCGCCCAGATCGCCAGCGGTGCCGTCATCGACGTCGGCTCCGGCGATGCCGGAGACGGGTCCTCGGCGGTGAGCGTCGCTGCGACGGACACGTCCTACGTCATCTGCGTGGCCGGCAGCGTCGCCGTGTCGGAGGCGACCGGGATCGGCGCCTCCGTGGGCGTCAACTACGTCAGCCGAGACACCCAGGCGGTCATCGGGGACCTCGCGACGGACACCCCCACGGCCGCCCTTGACAAGGGGAGTTTCACCTCCGTCGGAAACGTCAAGGTCGAGGCGAAGAACGACGGCTTCATCGGGGCCTTCGCCGTCTCCGGAGCCATCGCCGCGCCGAGCAACAAGCCCGAGAGCCCGACGACCAAGCCGAACAATCCCGGCACCGGCGGCACCCAGGGATCCGACGGATCGTCCAAGAGCAACTCCGACCTGTCCAACTGGCAGTCCAAGTGGGGCGACCTGCTGAAGGAAGGCGTGGACAAGGGCAAGCTCTCCGGCAACATCGCCAGCACGACGAAGACGGAGACCAGCCAGACGTCCCAGAACAAGTCGGGCGTCGGCGTCTCCGGCTCCGTGGCCATCAACATCGTCGACGACGACGCCCGGGCCTACGTGCTCAACACGGGCGCCTTCACCGTCTCCGGCGGGGTCCTCGACCTCGACGCCGCGAACAGCACGGGGGTGATCTCCCTGGCGGGCGCCGTGGCCTTCGCCAAGAGCACCGGCACCGGGTCCGCAACGGGAGTCGCCGGCGGCTTCGCCATCAGCGTCCTCTCGGGCACCACGGATGCCTATGTCGACGGGGCCGTGAGCCTCGCGACCAGGGGGCTCACGATCGACGCGGTCCGGTTCGGCTGGCTCGTCTCCCTGGCGGCGGGATTCGCCGGCGCCACGGGCAGCAAGGGAACCGGCGTCGCCGGCTCCGTGGGCGTCAGCATCGCGAACTACAGCACCGAGGCGGCCCTCCGCAACATCGCAGGCACCGTCTACATCAACGGCGACGTCCTCCTCAACGCGGAGGACGAGACCTACCTGATCGCCATCGCCGGCTCCGCCGCGTTCGGGAGCAAGGCGGGCGTCGGCGTCGCCATCGGCTTCTCCTATACCGAGAACACGGTCCTCGCCCAGCTCTCCGCTCTGGACGACTTCACCATCACGGGCTACCTGAACCTCGACGCCACCGCCGACGGCCTCATCGTCGCCGTCACCGGGTCGGTCGGCGTGTCCACGGGCGGATCGAACGACTCCGGCGGATACGCCGGGGCGGGAACCGTCTCCATCAACCTCCTGAAGAACACCGTGAAGTCGGAGATCCTGGACACCGTAACGGGTGCAGACAACGCGCTCGGCATCACGCTCAATGCCCAGGACGACACGGACATCTACTCCTTCGCCGGGGCCTTCGCCGCCGGCAAGAAGGCCGGTCTCGGCGCCGCCATCGCGGTGAACAGCGTGGACAACGACGTCCTGACGCTGGTCAAGGACTCGACGCTCGGGACCCTCGGTGCGTTCAACGACACGGCCACCGAGGACGGCACCGTGGTCACGCTGGCCGTTGCCGGAGCGGGGTCGCAGAAGCTGGCCATCGCCGGCTCCGTTGCCATGAACATCTTCACCAACGTCATCGACGCCCAGGTCATCGGCAGTACGATCATGGCGGCCGGCCTGATCCGCATGGCCGCGCAGGACAAGGAGACGAGCGTGGCCCTGGGCGGCGGCATCGCCGTGTCCACCGGACAGGGGGCGGTCGGCGCCGCCATCGGCGTCAACCTGATCTTCAACACGGTCACGGCCAAACTGCAGACGTCGACGCTGAACTCGACCGGGTCGACCATCGACATCGAGGCCCTGGCGGAGGAAGTCCTGGTCAGCGTCACTCTCGGCGGGGCGGGAGGCGAGAAGTTCGCCCTCGGCGGGTCCATCGCGGCGAACATCGTCATGAACACCATCGAGGCCGGTGCCTACGGAGGATCGGTCCTGCAGGCGAACGGTCTCGGGGCGGCAACCGGCGACATCGGCATCACCGCGAGCGACAAGACGACGTCCGTCCTCGTGGCGGGCGGGTTCGCCGGCTCCTCCAAGGCCGCCGTCGGGGTCGCCGCCTCGACGACCTACATCGAAAACAAGGTCCGGGCCGTGGTCGACGGCTCGAACGTCACGACCAGCGACGGCCAGGTCACCATCGCGGCCGGAGTCGGACAGCCCGCGACGGCGGCGGATCCGTCGGCCATCGGCCTCGGCACCTCCGGCGTCGAGCTGCCGACGACGAGCAGCTCCTCCGTCATCAACGTCACCGTCGGCGGGGCCGGATCGGGCAAGTTCGCCGCCGGTGTCGGCATCTCCGTCAACACGATCAACAACACGATCGAAGCGGTCGTCACGAACGGCTCGACAATCGATTCCTACGGCTCCGTCGGCCTGTCCGCGGTTGACGCCTCCGTGATCGACGCCATCGCCTTCGGCGGGGCCGGGGCCGGGTCCATCGCCGGCGGCGGGGCCATCTCCGCCAACGTCATCACGAACAGGATCCGCACGGCCGTCGAGGATTCGACCATCCATGCCGGCGTGAACTTCGCCGGAACCCCCGGGACCACCCTGACCAACGCCAACGCGACGGTCACGCTGGGAGCCACCTCCTCCTCGATCATCCGGGCCCTCGGCATCGGCGTCTCCGGCGGAGGCGATGTCGCGATTTCCGTGACCGCCCTGGGGAACGCCGTCGCCAATGACGTGACCTCGATGGTCAGCGGGTCCACGATCATGGCCGGCGGGGACGTTGCCCTGTCCTCCGCCGACATCGCCCCGGGCATCCTGCCCTCCTGGATGCTCCCGGCGGACAAGCAGGCCCAGCTGGACGATGCGCTGGACGGGTCGCCCCTGGAGCCGGAGGCGAACATCCTGGCCATCATGGTCAGCGTGGCCGGCTCCGGAAAAGTGGCCGTCGGCGTCTCCCTCATGGGCAACGTCGTGAACAATGAGGTGCGGACGAAGATCGACGACTCGACGGTCCTGGCGGGAGTGAATTCACAGACGGCGGCAACCCTGAATTCCAATGCGGACGTCCGCCTGACGTCCCTGTCGGACGCCGCCATCATGGCGATCACCGTGGGCGTCGGCGCCTCCGGGCAGGTGGCCGTCCAGGCGACCGGTTTCGGGAACGTGATCGCCAACTCCATCGAATCCTCGATTGTCGGCGGATCCATCGTCCGGGCCGGCGGCCTCGTAGACCTGACGGCGACGGACCAGTCGCAGATCACCTCCTTCGGGCTCAGCATCGCCGCCTCCGGCAGCGCCGCCATTTCGGCCATCGTCGGGGCCAACGTCATCACCAACTCGGTGACGGCGCAGATCTCCGGCTCGACGGTCTCCAGCGGATCGACCCTGAACATCGACGCACAGAACAAGGCGACCATCTTCAGCTTCGCCGGCGGCGTGGCCGCCTCGGGCTCGGTGGCGGTCCAGGTGACCATCGCGGCGAACGTAGTGGCCAACACCACGGAGGCCACCATCAACGACAAGGTCTACGACGACAGCGGCCGGGTGATCGACGGCTCCGCTTCGGCGTCGAATGTGACGGCGGGCGGAAACGTCACCATCTCGGCCGCCGACACGTCGAGCATCGACGCCCTGGCCTTCGGGGTTGCCGGCTCCGGAGCCGTGTCCGTAGGCGTGGCCTTGGGGGCGAACGTCATCACGAACACGATCCTGGCGGGCATCGACGGTTCCTCCCTGACCGCCGCCGCCGCCGCGGGCGTGGGGCTGTCCGCGAAGTCGTCCGCCGTCATCCGGACGGTGGCCGTCGGGGTCTCCGCTTCCGGGACCGTGGCCGTCCAGGTGACCGCCATGGGGAACGTCATCGCCAACGACGTGACGGCCGTGATCAGCGATTCCACCGTGACGGCGGGGAAAGACGTGACCGTGAAGGCCGAGGACGTCCCGCCGAGCCTGATCCCGGCCTGGATCGTACCCGCGGACCGGGCGGACGAGCTCAACGACAACCTCGCCGGTTCCCCCGTCGACCTCGACGGGAACATCCTGGCCATCATGGTCAGCGTGGCCGCCAGCGGCACCGTGGCGGTCAACGCGTCCTTCATGGGGAACGTCATCACGAACGACGTCCGGGCGACCATCGACCATTCGACCGTCACCACCACCAATGGCGGCAAGATCGATCTCGATGCCGACTCGGGCGCCGGGATCATCGCGCTGACCGTCGGCGTGGCCGGCTCGGGTGTCGTGGCGGTGAACGCCACCGGGTACGGAAACTGGATCCAGAACACGGTGGACGCCTCCATCCGGAACGGATCGACCGTCCACTCCGCCGGGCTCATGGAGCTGACGGCGGACGACGGCTCCAGCGTCCGGTCGCTGGCGGTCAGCGTCGCCGGGACGGGAGCCGTGGCCGTGGGGGCCTTGATCGGCGTGAACGTGATCACCAACACGGTGACCGCGGAGATCTCCGGATCGACGGCCGCGAGCGATTCGACCCTGAACATCGCCGCCGAGAGCACGTCCGGCATCATGGCGCTGACGGCCGGCGTGGCCGGCTCGGGCGCGGTCTCGGTCCTGGTTTCCTTCTCGGGCAACGTCATCACGAACACGACCCGGGCGGCCGTCACCTCCGGGTCGAACGTGGACGCGGCGGGTGCCGTCGACATCTCGGCGAAGGACACCTCCGTCGTCGATGCCTTGTCATTCGGCGTCTCCGGGACGGGAGGCGTTGCAGTGGGGGTGGCGATCTCCACGAACGTCATCGCAAACACCATCGAGACGGCCGTCTCCGGTTCGACCCTGGACGTGACGGCGGGAGGGATCGACCTGACCTCCGAGTCATCCGCCGTCATCCGCGCCCTGGCGATCGGCGTCTCCGGGTCCGGCGGGGTGGCCGTCCAGGTGACGGCCATGGGGAACGCCATCGCCAACACGGTGAAGGCGAGGATCGCCGGCTCCACGGTGAACGCCGCGGGCGACGTCTCGCTCCTGGCGCAGGACATCGCGCCCAGCCTGATCCCGACGTGGATCGTACCGGCCGATCAGGCGGCCACGCTGAATGAGAACCTGGACGGATCGCCCGTCGACCTCACCGGGAACATCCTGGCGGTGATGGTCAGCGTGGCCGGGACCGGCGGTGTCGCCGTCAATGGCGCCCTCTCGGGGAATGTGATCAACAATACCGTCCTGACGGAGATTGACGGCTCCACCGTCCACACGGCCGGCGGGGCGGATACGGTTCATACGTTCAACCCGGCCGGTGTGGTCAGCATCGCCAACGACACGATCGACCTGGGGGCCGGACACGGCCTCCGGACCGGCGACGCGGTGGTCTACGACAGCGGTGTGGGGACGGCCATCGGCGGCCTCACGGACGGCGCGACCTATTTCGTCATCGAGGTCGCCGGCGACGCGAACAAGGTGAAACTGGCCTCCAGCGCGGCCGATGCGTATGACGGCGTTGCGATCGATCTCACCGCGGGAGCGACGCTGGCTTCCCACAGCCTGACCCGGGAGAACAACAGCGTGTTCCTGAACGCCCGATCGAAGGCGGGGATCGCCGCCCTGACCGTGGGCGTGGCCGGTTCCGGCACCGTGGCGGTCAACGCCACGGGCTTCGGGAACGTCATCACGAACAGCGTCACGTCCACCATCAAGGGCGCCTCTCACGTCCACGCGGGCGGCCTGGCGGACCTGTCGGCCACGGACACCTCACTGGTTCGCTCCCTGGCCGTGAGCATCGCCGGCTCGGCGGTCGGCGTCGGCGCCCTCATCGGGGCGAACGTGATCACCAATACGGTGGGAAGCGAGATCACCGGCTCCACCGTCATCACCGGGGCCATCCTGAACCTGCACGCCGAGTCCGATGCAGGCATCCTCGGCTTCACCGGCGGCGTCGGAGCCGGCGGCGTCGGCGTGATCCTGTCGCTCTCGGCGAACGTCATCACCACCACGACCAAAGCTTACATCAGCGCCGCATCCGACGTGGACGCCACCGGCACGGTGAGCCTCCTGGCGAAGAACACCTCCAGTATCGACGCCCTGGCCATCGGCGTCGCCGCCGGCGGGGCGGCGATCGGCGTGGCCCTGGCGGCCAACGTCATCACCAACACGATCGACGCGGCCATCAGCGGCTCCGCCGTGGATGTCACCGCCGGCGGGCTGAACGTCACCGCCGAGTCCTCGGCCATCATCCGGGCCCTGGCCATGGGCGTGTCCGCGGGCGGATTCGCCGTCAACGTCTCGGTCCTGGGGAACGTCATCGTCAACACGGTAACCGCGAAGATCAGCGGCTCCACCGTCTACGCCTACGACGACGTCGCGCTGACGGCGCGGGACATCGCACCCAGCATCATCCCCGACTGGATCGTGCCGTCGGACGACCAGGACGACCTCGACGGATTCCTGGCCGACTCTCCGGCAGACCTGACCAACGCCAACATCCTGGCGGTCCTGGTCGGCGTGGCCGGCGCCGGCAGCACGGCGATCAACGTGTCCCTCTCGGGGAACAGCATCACCAACACGATCGCCGCTACCATCGACAACTCGACGGTCCGGTCCGGCGTGAGCGCCGCCGGGGCCACGACCCATGCCGGGTCCGACGTCACGCTGAGCGCCCTGTCGGGGTCGCGCATCCTCGCCATCACTGCGGGCGTCGGGGCCTCCGGCGACGTGGCCGTGAACTTCACCGGCTTCGGGAACCTGATCGGTGTCGGCAACCTGACCCCCGACGTCGAGGCGACCATCAAGGGCGGGTCCTACGTCCAAACGAGCGGTGCCGTGAACCTGAACGCCCTCGACGAATCCAGCATCATCACCGTCGGGCTCAGCATCGCCGCCTCCGGCGGCGTGGCCGTCAGCGGCGTCGTCGGCTACAACCGGATCGAGAACAGCCTGCTGGCGCAGGTCGCCGGCTCCACGGTCATCGCCGGGACGAGCCTGGCGCTGACCGCCCAGTCCGACGCCTACATCTTCAGCTTCGTCGGCGGCGTATCCGGCTCCGGCATCGTGGCCGCGCAGCTGTCCGTGACGGTCAACGACATCGACAACGACGTCGAGGCATCCATCGTCAACACGGGGGGCACCCGCTCGACCGTGAACGCCGGACAGAGCGTGTCCCTCACGGCCCGGGACGCCTCCACCATCGACTCGATGGCGATCGGCCTCGCCGCGTCCGGCATCGTGGGCGCCGGGGGGGCGCTGTCCAAGAACTTCATCGGCAACGCCGTCGCGACGTCCATCACGTCGTCGGACGTCACGGCCGGCTTGAACGTCTACCTGACCTCGGAGACGATCGCCGTCATCCGCTCCTTCGCAGCGGGGCTCGCCGGCGGCGGGGCCGGTGCCCTCCAGGCGTCGATCACCCTGAACGAGCTTCGGAACTCCACCACCGCCGTGATCACCGGGTCCACCGTGACGGCGGGCTACACGATCCAGGTCTCCGCGTCGGACAAGGCGCCCGCGTCGGTTCCGGACTACACGACGAGCATGCTGATCCCCACGGACGTGATCGCCGACATCCTGGATCTCGTGTCCGACACGGGGGTCTCCAAGACCGCGAACATCCTCTCCTTCGCCGGCAGCATCGGCGGGGCGGGCCTGGCGGCGGGCAGCGCGGCGGCCTCGGACAACGATATCGTCAACACCATCGAGGCCAGGATCACGGACTCCACGGTGACGTCCACTTATTCGGACGTGGTCGTCATGGCCGAGTCGAGCGCCAAGATCGTCTCCCTGGCGGCGGGCATCGGCGCGGCGGGAATCGCCGCCCTGAGCGCCTCCGTGACGACGAACGACATCGCCAACACGACCACCGCCGCCATCACCGGGACGTCGACCGTCTCGGCGGGGGACGACGTGCATGTCGAGGCCACGAGCGGAGCCACGATCGACTCCGCGGCCATGACCCTCTCCGGTGCCCTCGTTGCGGCCCTCGGGGCGTCCGTGGTCACAAACACCGCGGGCAACACTACGAAGGCCTACGTGGACGGCACGTCGGCCGCCCTGAAGGCGAAGATCACGAAGGCCGACCAGGTGTCCATCAGCGCCTCCTCCACGACCGCCCTCAACGGCGTCAGCCTGGGGGCCAGCATCGGAACGGTGGCGGCGGGCGCCATGGTCTCCCGGTCGACCGTCGACGGAACCACCTGGGCCTACGTCGGCAACTACACGGCGATCGGCCAGCAGGCGGGCAGCAGCGTCGGCTCGCTCAGCATCGCCGCGACATCCACCGACTCCGCCATCACGAAGGCCTACGCCATCTCGGCGGGCATCGGGGCGGGAACGGGCAACGACGCCAAGTCGACCATCACGCCCGACACCCGGGCCTACATCGGCAACACCTCCCTCCGCGTGACCGGAGCCGTGGACGTGGCCGCCCAGGCCAGCGTCAGCGCCTATGCCGAGACCTACGGCGTCAGCGCCGGGGCCCTGTCCGTGGGCGTGTCCCTGGCGGAGGCCACCGTGTCCCCCGAGGTCAAGGCCTACGTAGGCGGGAGCAGCTCGACCATCCACGCGGGCAGCCTGTACGTATCCGCAACGGAGACCTACCCCACGAGCGGCTATGCCGCAAAGACGTACGCGACGGGCTCCTCCGGCGGCCTCGTCGGGATCAACGCCACGGAGAGCACCGCCTCGAATACCGGAACCGTCGCGAGCTACGTGGCCGACGGAACCACGCTGGTCGTTGCGGACTCCATCGCCGTCCAGGCGACCGGCGACAGCAAGCAGTACGCCTCCTCCGACAGCAACACCTACGGCCTGATCGCCGCGGGCGGCAACGTGTCCGACGCCGTCTCGAACGTGACGACGAGCGCCTACCTGGGCAACGGCGTCACCGTCAGCTCCGGCACCGCCATCGGCGGCCTGACCGACGGCGGGACGTATTACGTGATCCTCGACAACAAGCGGCCCTTCACGCCGTCGACGGCCATCAGCGACAGCTGGATCAACCTGGGCTCGGGCCACGGGCTCCTGACGGGCGACACCGTCGTCTACCGCACCGGCAGTTCGACGAACACCGCCGTCGGCGGGCTCACAGCGGGCCAGGAGTACTACGTCGAGGTCAGCACGGCCAATCCGGCCCTGGTCCGGCTCTATACCCTGGTCGTGGATGTCGGGACCGGAAACCTTGTCAAGGGAACCCTCGTGACCCTCGATGCCTCCGTCGCCACCGGCACGGGGCACCGCCTGGACATCGTCAACCCGCGGCTGATCAAACTGGCCGCCTCCTTCTCGAACGCAACGGCGGACACGCCGGTGGCCATTGACCTCTCCGCGCCGACCGTGGCGGGGTCCGAGAACACCGTCACGCCGGTCTCCAGCGCCGAGACGGTGACGCCCATCGCGTTCTCCCCGGAGGCGGACCTCAACGTCACGAAAAACACGATCGACGTGGGCGCGGACAGCGGCCTCTACACGGGCAAGGCGGTGGTCTACAGCAAGGGGGCGGGTCCCACGCTGACCATCACGGCCACCGGCGACGACTACAACTTCGCGAAGTCCGAGGCCGGAAGCGGCGGCCTCGTGGCCGGCTCGGGCGCCGAGTCAAACGTCACCGCCACGAGCTCGACCAGTGCGGCCGTCGCCGACGACACGAACACCGGCGACGCGGTCCGGACCACGCTGGACGTGTCGAGCCTGGCCATCCGGGCGCAGCACACCGCCCGCTTCGACAGCCAGACGAACACGATCCAGGCCTCCGCCGTCGGCTTCAGCGGATCCTGGGCCACCAACGTCGTGACCTCCACGGTGGACGCCAAGATCGGCGACAATGCCCTGGTCACCACCCGGAACCTCACCGTCGATGCGATCAACACAACCCGGAAGAACCTGCTGGGAGCCGACGAGTACAACGTCGAGGCGGGCTCCGGCGGTGTCCTGCAGGGCAACGCCGCGGAGAGCGAGACGGACATCGCCAACCGGACCTACGCCAGCGTGGGCGCCGGCGCCGACATCACGGTGACGGGGGACGTCTACAACCCCGGTGACTTCCGCCTGACCACCTACAACGACGTCGAGGGCTACGACGACGTCCGGCTGGACTCCGGCGGCGTGATCGTCGGCTCCGGGGCGACGTCGGCGATCCGGGCCGACGTCAACGACGGCATCGTGACCATCGAGGACGGGGCCACCATCGATACGGTGGGCGAAGTCAACCTCGAGTCCCGGACCCGCGGCGTACTGAAGGTGGAGCCCCAGGTCCACACCTACGGCCTCGCCTCGGCGGCCGTTGTGGACGGCATGGCCCGCGTCCACAGCAACAACCAGGTCACGGTCGGCGCCAACGTCGATATCCTGGCCATGGGCGACATCAACCTCCTGGCGGGGCGGGACCATTACGGCGTCCTCAATTACTTCTACGTGACGTCCCACGGGGACGAGCTGAACGCGTCGGCCATTCCCATCAGTGACCTGAAGTCCCACGGCGAGATCGTCCAGACCCTGGGCGTCTCCGTCGGCACGGGGTCGTCGCTGAGAACCGCCCGGGACGCGAACCTCCTCACGGACGAGACCGGCACCGCCCAGATCTGGGCATACGGGAGCGGCAAGAACTGGATGACCGCCCTGGCCAGCGGCATCGATGCCATGTGCGGCTCCGACGGCATCTCCGAAGAGATGAAGGGCGGGTCGTCGACCCTCGAGGCCAACAGCACGGTCACCGTCAACGGCACCATCGAGGTCGGCATCATGAAGGACCTCGAGCTGGTCATCGGCCTGGACGGGACCGCATCGGTGCAGAACGGGATCACCTTCGCGACGACCCAGGAATCCATGGTCTCGAACCTGGTGGAGGAGCTGAACCGCTGGTACGAGCTCCTGGCGGACTACTCCGGCGACCCGACCACCACCGCCGCCTACCAGGTGGAGATCAACCGCATCCTGGCGGACCTCACGGCCATGGGCCTGACCGAGACGGTCACGGAGAACGGGAACACCTACACGGTCTACACCGGCTCCTACGTGGTGCCCTACATCACCGTGGACGACATCTGGGCGCAGGCGGGCACCATCAACGTCTGGGCCGACGACTTCTACGGCGGAGGACAGCTGGTTGCGGAAGGCGACATCACGGTGTCGATCACCAACAACAGTTCCTCCTACCTGCGGATCAACCGGATCACGATTCCCGACACCATTGGAGGCGTCCGCTTCAACTCCCAGTCGGTCAGCTCCAACGCGGCCATCGCCGACCTGAACGCGACGGGGACGGCTTCGTCGTTCACGAGCATCCTCACCTCGACCACCGGGGCGGCGCCGGTCATCAACATCACGAACACCTTCGACGCGGGCGACCCGATCTACTCCGGAACGGACTACGAAGACAGCCTGACGCCGGACGTCGAGCTGACCGGGGAAATCGACGCCATCCTGGCGACGGTCACCATCAAGAGCGAGGGGAGCGTCGTCTCCACGGCCAGCATCGACGCCGGAACGCTCTATATCATCAGCGGAGTCGATTTCGTCCAGACCTACACCGATTCGCTCTACAGCATCGCCAACCCCGGGACGTTGTGGACCGCGGTCTCGACCATCGCCCAGAATGCGAAGGTCGACACCACCGTGAACGGCCTCAGCACCGGGACGGCCCTGGAGCAGGCCGTCTACAGCGTCCTCCACCCGAACGCGGCCGATGTTTCCAACATCATCGCGGCCAACAACGTCTACATCAGCGCCCGGTACCTCAACATCAACGGAGTCATCCAGAGCGGCATCGCCGAGAGGACGGTAACAATCGCCGCAGCCGAACAGACGGCCATCAATGCGGCGGAGACCGCCTACTCGCAGTACCGCTCCGGCTCCCGTGCCGCCGCGGCCGCCACCGCCGCCGCCGCCGGCCTGACGACGGAGGACTTCAAGTATTTCAAGCTGGCCAACACGAGCACCGAGAACATCGACGTCTTCTGGAACGCCGAGCTTGACCGGCTGGAACTGGAAGACGTGAAGATCCAGGGGGGCTACATCGAGCTCTTCGGCCAGATCCTCAGCACCGGCAGCGGGCAGATCAAGGTCCTGGACGGCTATGGCAAGATTACCGTCACCAACCAGACCTCCAACACCCTGGTCACCAACCTCCTCGACACGGGCCAAGGGGTGGAGGGACTCATCCGGATCACCGACACGTCGCCGGACTACCTGATCGGCGGCCTGCCGCGGGTGACGGAGTACCGGTACGTGAGCGGCCAGGTCGTCAAGACCGTGTTCGCCCCGGGCGGTGTCTCCGTTGGGACGACGACGCAGGGAGCAGCCGGAACCAACGAGGTCCAGGTCATCTCCAGGAACGCGGCGGTGACCGGCGGGACCTTCACGCTGACGTACAACGGCCAGACGACGGCGGCCCTCGCCTGGAACGCCACGGCGGCCCAGGTTCAGACGGCCCTGTGCGCCCTGTCCACCGTCGGCGCCGGCAACGTCTCGGTCAGCATCAACGGGAGCGGAAACTGGGTCGTGACGTTCCAGAACGCCCTGGGCGGCACCAACGTCAACCCGATCCGGACCGACGGCAGCGCCCTGCTCGCCGGGGCGGCGGCGTCCACCGCCGGGCGGACGGCCGTCTACACCCCCCAGGCGGGCATGCGGTACTACTGGGCCAACGGCCAGGATTACAGCATCCAGACCAGCACCACCTACGCCTCGTCGGACTGGCTGGGCGTCGACTCCCTCGTGGCGGACCCCGACAACATCGTCGAAGGACCGAAGCGGACGCAGGTCGGGGAGATCCGCCGGCTCGAGGACGGGACCTACGTGACCGACACGGACAGCGGCGACTACGGCTACGGCTACGACTATTCGTACGACTACGTGCAGATCACCCAGAGCACGTCCACGTACACCTGGGCCGGCAACATCGTTACGGTCACCTCCGCGGATCCCCACCTGATGAGCACCGGCCAGAAGGTCCTCCTGGACTTCACCACGGGAGGCGCCGTCAACAAGGACGGGACCTTCACGGTGACCGTGATCGATGACCATTCGTATCAGTTCATCCTGCTGGGCGCCGGAGCGGGCGGAGACGTCACCGTGACCCGGGTCCAGCGGAACACCTGGGAGGAGTCCACCTGGTACGGAAAGACCACGTACTACTGCAAGGAGACCCTCACGACGCCCTACAAGGACATCCACGTCCAGAGCGTCCGCGCCGACCGCGACATCGGCATCGCCTTCATCGGCTACGAGGCGGGGGACACAAATATCCGGGTGACAATCACCTCCGTGGGCAGCGTCCTGGTGAACGACTCGATCCAGAACCCGGAAGGGACGACGAGCCTCACCAGCAGCAGCGGCCAGATCCGGCTCGTCAACGACACGGCCGTCGTCGGCGGGCGGAACATATCCCTCAGCGCATCCACCGGCATCGGAGCGGACCGGACCCTGCGGACGAACCTGAACGACGGCTACAGCGGGTCCCTGAGCGCCGTGACAACGACCGGCGACATCAGCATCCAGGAGATCTCGGGCGACCTGATCGTCGACCAGGTCACGACCTCGAAGACGACCACGACCACCACCAGCAATGTGACCCTGACCGCCCACGGCGATATCCTGGGGAAGGACGCCTCGAACCAGGTCCGGGGCCAGAAGGTGACGCTGACGGCCACCTACGGCGACATCGGCACCCTGGGTACGGGAGGGACGGCCTCCACACCCGGCGCGGGCGCACAGGCCCTCCGGATCGACACGGGCGACGCGGACGACCACTCCCTGACGGCGACGGCGGTGGGCGACGTCAACATCACGGAGACCGCCGGGACGCTGCACCTGAACAGCGTGGTGACCGACGGGAGCGTCCGCATCACCGTGGAAAACGGCGGCCTCACGGACGTCAACTCCAACGAAGTCCGGGACGACCGCACGTGGGCGCAGCTCCTGGCCCTGTACGAGCGGATGATGGCCACGGGCGACGCGGCGGACGAGAGCGTCGCCGCAACCATCGCCGCCTACGAGGCCCTCAAGACCCAGGAATACCAGGCTTACTGGCGGTACCGGAACTCCGTGGGCGGCAGCTACGACCCCTCGCAGACGATCGCCCTCTCGGATTCGGAGATCGACTGGTACACGGACTACTACACGAGCCAGGGAAAGACGGCCGGAGAGATCGCCATTGCCCTCCAGACCCTCGTGAACGCCCGGACGGCCTCGTATCACGTACTCCACAGGACCTATGGCGACGTCTCGGCGACCTACGATTCAGCCTGGTCCTACGATGTGGACTCCGTCGCCCTCCATGATCGCGTCGGGTCCGCCGAGATCAACGGCAGCGCCGTCGAGCTGACCCGCCACGTCTTCACGACGGGCCAGGCCGTGGTGTACCACGCCGGGGGCGGCACCATCGACGGGCTCGTCGACGGAACCACGTACTACGTCGTCGTGGACGCCTCCAATGCAAGTGTGATCCGCCTCGCCGCGACCCTGGCCGACGCCGGCACGAACACGACGCTCAGTTTCACCTGGGTGAGCGGCGACAGCCACTGGTTCTCCGACGGCGACGTCCTTTCCCAGCGGGCGAAGTGGAGCGAGGCCCAGCTGAAGAACTCCATCAGCGCCAGCATCCTGAGGCCGAAGACGGTCTCCGGGACGTCGGCCACCACCGAGGAGCCGAACATCACCGGCTCCGAGATCGCCCTCGTGGTGTCCGGGGAGATCGGCTCGGCCGATGTCACCATGGACATCACCATGGCCGACATCAACGCCGGGCTTTCCGAGGAGCAGAAGGTCGCCCTCGCCGCCGCGGAGAAGCAGGACGTCACGTTCTACGACACCGAGGGGAACGTCATGCAGCCGGACGACGTGGGCAAGACGTTCGCCCGCCTCCACATCAGCGTGAAGAACGATGTCGATTTCAAGACGGAGGGCCTGCTCACCGTCTCGGCGGGCACCGGCGCAAACCTCGGCTCAGACCAGACCGCCGACGTCAACGTCGACCGGATCACGAGCACCGACGGCGAGGTGCGCCTCAAGGTCCAGGGGAACATCATCAACGCCCGGACCGACGGCGGCTACAACATACGGGGCGACGGCGCGGTCCTGGAGGCCGAAGACGGCAGCATCGGGACGCAGGCCAAGCCGTTCCTGATCGACATGATCGAGGCGGGCCGGACCGGCGCGCTCACCGCCCGGGCCAAGACCAACGTCTACCTGCAGGAGACCTCCGGAGACCTGTATGTGTCGTCGGTGTACGCGGGGACGTTCATCGACCTGCGCTCCGCGGGGTCCATGCTGGACGCCGACAACGACGACGCAACGACCCGGGCCTGGAACATCTACAGCCCCGACGCCTACCTCCAGGCGGGGGCCGGCGGCACCATCGGCGCCGACGGGAGCGCGCTGGAGACGGACCTCCAGGGCGGGGTGCTCAACGCCGACGCGGGCCAGAGCATCTACCTGTACGAGTCGGCGGGCGACATGATCGTCGGGGTGATCAAGTCGGCCAACGCCAACGTCAGCCTGGGCGCCGCCCTGTCCATCCGCGACAACGACGAAGGGGCGGTGGGGAACCCCTCCCCCGACGTCATCGGCAACAGCATCACCCTGACGGCGGGATTCGCCATCGGGGCCGTCGACGACTACCTGGACATCGACACGGCCTTCTCCGGAGCCGGGACGCTCACCTCGGCCAGCGAGTTCAACACGTACATCATCGAGATCTCGTCCAAGGCGACGCCCGGCGCGGGCGACGAGGACCTGAGCCTGTACTCCGTCGCGACCAACGCCGGGACGGCCTTCATCACCGCGCCCACGGGGAGCATCTACAACGGGCGGACCGACGGCGGGTCGAACGTCGTCTCCGGAAAGACCTACCTCTTTGCCGGCCTGAACATCGGCGCGGAAGACAAGCGGATCATGACCCTCGTGGACAACATCGAGGGCCTGGCCACCTCGGGGAGCACCTGGATCACGAACACCTCGAACCTCACCGTGGGCGGGGTCGTCGAGGGAAGCGAGCAGGGTTTCCTGGGCGGCGGCGCCGTCAACATCACCGCGAGCTGCACCATCGACGTGAAGGAAGACGTGATCTCGGCGACGGATTACATTGTCCTGACCGCGACCGAGCGGGCGGCGGACGTCGACGACCTGATCGTCCGGGACGGCATCACCGTCTGGTCGAAAACGAGCTATGTCACACTGCGAGCCGGTGACGATGTGACGCTGGAAGAGGGCAGCTTCGTCCTGGCGGCGGGCAAGGTCACCATCAGCGGCGACTACGGGAGCGCCGACGCAGCCGGCACGACCATCCGCCTCCTGGGCGTGGTCGGCGGCAGCGAGGTCGAGGTGAACGGGAACGCCGACGACGACACGATCATCCTAGAGCGGACCCACGATACCGTGGACTACCCGAGCGCCGACGTCCAGGCGGCGGTGGCGGCCACGTACGGCAACGTGACCAACGTCTATGCGTACGCCGGGAACGACACGGTCACCCTCCGCTCCATCGACGGCCAGACGAACGTCTACGGGGGCGACGGGGAGGACCTGCTCATCGCCGACACGCTCAAGACGCTGACCAGCAGCAAGTACGCGACCCGGGACGCCCTGAACCTGGACGGCCAGGCCGGGACGGACCGCTACGTTGTCAACGCCTCCGGCACGGGCGACTACATCGTCAACGTCACCGACACCGGGGCCCCGGACGACGGCGCGGACACGCTGATCGTGAACGGCACGGCGGACGACGACGACTTCCTCCTCCGGAAGAGCTTCGTGGCGGTTCTCCACGGATCCTATGCCGGCGGGTACTCCGCCGACGTCGAGCGCATCAACTACGACACGAGCATCAACGGCCGGCTCATCGTCACCGGCGGCATCGGCGCGGATTCGTTCTTCACCGACGACAACTCCTCCATCACCACCCTGGATGGCGGCGCCGGGGCCGACTACTTCCAGATCGGCCAGCTCTTCGGCTCCCTGCGCGACGTGGGCGCCAACATCGCCGCGGGCGACGTCTTCGAGACCATCGAGACGACCATGGGCTTCCTCAGCCGCGGGATCAGCTACGCGACGACCGTCTACGGCGGCAGCGGTAACGACACGTTCTCGGTCTACAACAACATCGCCAAGCTCCGCCTGGAGGGCGGCGACGGGAACGACGAGTTCGTGGTCCGGGCCTTCATCATGCTGAATTCCTTCGACCCGGAGCAGCAGCTCACAGAGGTTGACGGCGGCATCGGCGACGACTACATCCAGTACAGCATCAAGTCCCCCATCAGCATCAACGGCGGCGCCGGCTATGACCGCGTCGTGGCACTGGGCACCGAGGCGAACGACGTCTTCGTCGTCACCTCCTACGGGATTTTCGGCGCCGGCATCAACATCACCCTGGACGGCGTGGAGGAGGCCCTCGAGGTGGACGGGCTGGAGGGCGACGACACGATCTTCGTCCTCAGCACCTCGGCCAGCATGGTGACGACGATCATCGGCGGGCTGGGGAACGACACGGTCAACGTCGCGGGCGATGTGACGGGCACGGTCATCAGCGCCGAGCTGGAAGGGAGAAGCGGCGTCATCAACCACAGCGTCACGAGCGACGACCCCTCCTACGACGGGCTCCTCATGGACGGCATCGCCCTCAACGTGGCCGACGCCGCAACGGGCGCGGTCGTCATCACGGAGAGCGGCGGCGGCACCGTGGTGGAAGAGGACGTACCGGGCTCCGTGGACACCTACACGATCTCCCTGGCCGCGGCATCCCTCGATCCGGTTGAGGCGGGCGACGTGGCCTACATCACCGTCTCCGCGGCCAAGTCGGAGTCGGAAGAGGACGCCCTCGGGGCGGATACGGTTCTCCTGTCCACCGACGGCGTCAACTACTTCGACGCGGTGGTCCTGACCTTCGATATCACAAACTGGACGGACAACCAGACGATCTGGGTAAAGGCGGGCTCCGACGCCGTCTCCGAGGGCGAGCGGAACGTCGCGGTGAGCCACAGCGTCATCAGCAGTCGCGCCGACCTGGACAAGGCCAAGATCAACGACGTGATGGTGAAGGTCCAGGACGACGACAAGGCGGGTCTCATCATCGTGGAGAGTGGGAACGACACGCAGGTCCTGGAGGGAGCCGCCGACACCTTCACCGTGCGGCTGACCCATGCGATCACAAGCGACGTCACCGTGACCCTGGCATATGACGCCGGGCAGCTCTCCCTGGACACGGCGACGCTGACCTTCACCAGCGGGAACTGGGACGTGGCGCAGACGGTGACCGTCACGGCCGTGGACGACGGCACGGCGGAAAACACGCAGACCTCGGTGATCACCGCCACGGTGACGAGCACCGACGCGGGGTTCGCCGTCAGCGAGAAGCCGACGGTCAACGTGACCGTCATCGACAACGACTCCGCCGGCGCCCTGGTCACCCAGACGGACGGATCCACGCGCGTGGTCCAAGGCGACGCCACGGGCGACACCTACAGCATCGTCCTGACGAAGGCACCGGCCGCGGGCACGACCGTCACCGTGAAGATCCTCACGGACGGGCAGACGGTCGTCTCCAGCGCCGACGGCCGCTTCAACTCCACCGACGGCACGGTTACCTTCACGGATGCGGACTGGAACGTCGCCGCGGAGATCACCGTGAAGGCCACGGACGGGGCGCCCACGGAGAACAACTTCGAGAAGTCCTTCCCGCTGATGTCCCACACCCTGAACCGGATCCAGGGGCCCCTCGTCATCGAGGGCGGCGTCGGACCGGAGGACCGCTCCGTGAAGCCGGGCGTGACCCTTCCCGGGGAGCTGAACCCGGACCTCCCGGAGGTCGTCATCAACGTCGACGAGTCCACCATGACGGACACGCTGAACGTGTACAACGACTCCAGCGTCTCCGACGATACGGGTGTGATGTCGACGCTCCTGCTGCACACCGATTACAGCGTCAAGGCCGACGGTACGGTTTCGGCCACCCTGATCAGCGGCCTGGGCATGGGGACGGACCTCGTCGTCAACAAGGGCACGGAGGCGGCTCCCGACCTGTTCACCTACAAGGGGGGCATCGCCTATACGAACCTGGAAGTCGCCGAGGTGCTCCTCGGGACGGGGAGCGACACCTTCACGGTAACGGGCACGCGGGCCGGGACGGCCACAGCCGTCCACGGTGGCGGTGGTGCCGACAACCTGATCGTCACGGGCGGCGGCGGTTCGGCCTCGCCCCTGGTCCTGTACGGCGACACCTCCGAGGACGGCAGCCACTACACCTCGACGGGCGGCACCCCCTCCAGCTCCGGCATCCACTTCGACACCCCCGGGGCCGACACGATCGATGCCTCTGCCTCGAGCGACGGCGTCGTGATCTACGGCGGTCCCGGCGATGACATCATCATCGGCAGCCAGGGGAACGACCAGATCGCCGGCGGACTGGGCGACGACACGATCGACGGGCAGGCCGGGAACGATATCATCTACGGCGATTCCGGGTTCAACGCCACCCTGTCGAGCCGCGCCCTCGCGGTGCCGACGACGGAAACCCCGGGGACCGACACGATCGAGGGCGGCGCCGGCAACGACATCATCTTCGGCGACCACGGGATCGTCACCCAGGCAGCCTCCGGGCTCCTGGGCACGGGCGGCGTCAACCGGATCGAAACAACGAACGAGGCGGCCGGCCTCGGCGACACGATCCATGGTGGCGACGGCGACGACCGCATCTTCGGAGGCCTCGGAGCCGACACGATCGAGGGGAACGCAGGCAACGACACGATCTTCGGCGACCACGGGGTCATGGACTACGTCTCCGGAGATGGGAACAACGCGACCGTCGACCTGGCCTACACGCGGAACACGGCGTCCGGCGACATCGACACGATTTACGGAAACGCCGGCGACGACACGATCTTCGGCGGTGTCGGCGCCGACCTGCTCTACGGCGGCAACGGCTCCGGCGGTGCCCCTGTCGTCGGGAGCGACCGGGACGCCATCATCGGCGACTTCGGCCGGATCACCTTCGCCGCCGGCATCGTCTCCGCCACGGAGACCATCGATCCCGGCCATGGGGCGAACGACACGATCGAGGGGAACGAGGACAACGACATCCTCATGGGCGGCTTCGGGTCCGATACGATCGACGCGGGTGTCGGGAACGACATCGTTTTCGGCGACAACGCCCGGATCGACCACGACACCGACGGCGCCCTGAAGGTCCTCCAGACGACCGACACGGCGGCGGATTCGGCCTTCGGCGACGCCGACACGATCACAGCCGGCAACGGCGACAAGGTGATCCTCGGCGGTATGGGGGCCGACATCATCACCACCTTGGTCGGGACAGACGTGATCCTGGGCGACAACGGAACGGTGACGTACGCCGGTGCCACGGGATCCCTGAAGATGAGCCAGATCGTCTCGACGGTGCCGTCGCGCGGTGGGAACGACATCATCACAGCCGGGAACGGGACAAAGCACATCATCGGCGGGTACGGCTCCGACTCGATCAGGGCACTCGCGGGAGACCACGATGTCATCGGCGACAACGGCCTGATGACCTTCGACACGACCGGGATGGCCATGACGCTGAGGACGACCGACACGGAGGCCGCTCCCGGGTTCGGCGGGAACGATACCATCACGGTGGGTGACGGAGTCGCCAACATCCTGGGAGGCATGGGCGCCGATCTGATCACAGTCGGTTCCGGCCGGGGCATCATCTTCGGCGACAATGGCGAGATCCGCTACAACGGCGCCGCCGGGCACCTCAAGGCATACCTGGCCATGTCTTCACTCCCCTCGAGCGGCGGTGACGACCGGATCGTTACAGCGGGCGGGAACAAGCACGTGATCGGAGGCTACGGCGCCGATACGGTAACGACCGCCGGCGGTGACGACATCCTCATCGGCGACAATGGCGAGATCCAATACGAGAGCGGTATTCCATCCATCGTCCGGTCCATAAACCCCAGCGACGGCGGAAACGACCTCCTGAGAAGCGGCAGCGGCGTCGACATCCTCATCGGCGGCACCGCCAGCGACGACATGTACGGCGGGGAAGACAACGACGTGCTGATCGGTGATGGCGGGCAGGTCACCCTGACCTCCGGCGAATGGCTCTATGTCGAAACGATCGACCACCACTCCGGCGGCGGCGACGACTACCTCGACAGCGGCTCCGGCGAAGACATCATGTTCGGCGGCGAGATCAGCAACACCTTCGTCGGCACACTGGGCCAGGACGTCATGGTCGGCACCTACGGCCGGGTCACCATCACGGCCGGCAAGGTGCAGTCCCTGGTCCGCCTCGACAGCATCGACCTGATCACCAATACCATGACCAGCCTGGAGGACGGCACGAACGCGGAGTCCCAGCCGCTCTGGACCAGCGGAGCCGGTACGGGCGGACAGGCTGGGGCCGGCGGGACGGAGGGCGGAGGGGCGACGGGAGGGACCGGAGGCGCGGGATTCGGCTCCTACTTCTCGACCGGATCGACCCTGCCGGGCGTCTGGGTGGCGACAAGCTACGGAACGGAGCTCATGAGGCTGGGCGACGCGGACCTCTCCCAGGAAGACGACGGGCACAGCGACGGCCAGGCGGGCTCCCAGGCCGGCTCCCAGGCCGGATCATCCGGCGATTCCGGATCCGGACAGGGGGATAACGCCCAGGGCTCGGATGCAGGCTCTGGACAGGAGTCCTCCGGCCAGGAGGGTGAGGGCCAGACCTCCGGAGAAGGCTCCCCGGGTGAGGCGGGTGCCGGGCGGCAGGCGGGCGACGGCGCCACCGGCGAGCAGGGGGCGCAGGGCCGGAGCGGCGAAGGCGGTGGCCCGCAGACCGGGGCCGGCGACGATGGTTCGGCCGTCCTGGGCGACGACGGGACGGATATCGCCCGCACGGTGGACATGGGGGCCGGGGCGGCGATGGCGGGCCTCCTGGGCTGGAAGGTCATCAGCGGCGGGGACCTCGGAAAGGGCGGCCTGATCGACCGCCAGTCCTTCAAGGACCTCAAGGAGCGACAGGAAAAGAAGCGCTTCAAGTCCTGGAAGAGCGCCGGGTCCTGGAAATAGCGGCCGGCTCCTGCGGTACAAAGCCCCGCCCGCAAGGCGGGGCTTGTTTTTCGTGGCGGAAGGAAGCAGCGGCGCTGGACGGGGATAAGCGGATGGCAGACCTGAAGGCGGAACTCATCCACATTTACATCTCTCCCGCGGGGGAGTTCCATTTCCTCGTGCGGGGAAAGCCTCCGGAGGCGGCCGCGAGCGGGGGGATGGCCCTCCCGGTCGACAGGAGGATCATCCTGCCTCCCGCCGCCGCAAAGCGGCTGACCCTGGTCCTGGAGGCGGCGGTGGAGGACTACGAGGCGGAGTTCGGGCCGGCGCCGGAGCCGGGGGAGGGCCGCTCTCCGGCAACGGAACGGCGGCGGATCATCGACTCCGTTCAGGGGGAAAAGGCCCGCCTGCTCATCGACCGGATCGACGGGCTCGGCGTCCACTACGGGTTCGAGCAGTCCTTCAAGATGCTCCCTGGGACGCTCCTGGGCAACCGCTTCCTCGCCGGTTTCCACAGGGAGGCGGCCGGAGAGGGCCTCGAAGGGAATCTGGACGGCCTCTGCCGGGCCGTCGGCATGCCCGAGTCCCAGCGGCAGGAATTCCTCCGGGGGCTTCCCGAGGCAAACATCGTGCTGTTCGGCTTTGAAGAGGGCGAAGGCTCTTCCCTCTACAAGGCCTACCTGGAATATGGAGCGGAGTTCCGGCGCGTGATCCGGGAATCGCCGGACGACCCGGGCTCTTTCGTGATCCACCGGGGCTTCAAGTGGGATGCCGGCGACAGTGCCCGACACACGACGGCCCGCTACGTGTGCCATCCCTCCTGGTCCGTGGAGCGGATTCTCCAGCGGCTGTCGGAGTCCTTCTACGGGGGAGGCCGGAGTCCCGTGTTCGGGATCGTGAAGGGGATCGTGGAGACGGCCGCCGGGAGGATGCGTCCCGAAGAGCATCTCTACGTGGAGGTGGAGGAGGAGGGGAATCCACGGGTATCCTTCGATCTCAACCTGTACCGGGCCAACCTGCTCCTGGGGGAGCTGTACCCGTTCCTGCTCGCGATGTGCCGGCACCTGTCGATCGACGAGGAGACGTTCCTCCGCGCCTACGAGCCGGCGAAAAAGTTGATCTTCGGGCATGTTTCCGGCGGAACCGACCGCCGGGGACGGGACTTCCTGACCGTCTACTACGGAGTGAAGGGAAGCTCCCGCCGCGGACCCGGCGGGCCATGAGGGGACATTCGTGAGGAAACCCGGGACGTTCCGGATTTCCCGCGGGGAGGACGGAGAGGATCGTGGAGCGCAAGGTTCCGGTGGGGCGCGTCGACCTGACGCAGTACATCGTCGTCTCCGTCTGGTTCGGCTGTAACAACGCCTGCAGCATCTGCATGCTCTCGGACATCCGGGGGACGCTGCCTCCCATCGGCTTCAACCGGTACCGGGAGATCATCCGCGACGTCGTCCGGGAAGAGCGCTTCGAGAACCTGATCCTCTCCGGCGCGGAAGCCACGACCTTTGAAGAACTGGACCGGTACGTCCGCTTCGCCGCGTCCTTCGACCGGTTCCGGAAGATCCAGGTCCAGACGAACGGCCGTCGCCTCGCCGACCGTCGCTACCTGGACAGCCTCATCGCCTGCGGTGTGAATGAGTTCTTCGTCAGCGTCCACGGGGTCGAGGGAGTCCACGACACGATCACCGGCGTGGCGGGATCGTTCCGGGAGACCCTGGCGGGGCTCCGGAACCTGGAGGCCTACAAGGGCGTGAACGTGATTACCAACACGGTCCTGAACCGGGTCAACATGGGCGTGCTCCCTTCGCTGATGTCGTTCCTGGCGGGCCTCGGGACCAGCGAGATTCACCTCTGGAATCTCTTCCCCATGGGGGAAACGGACCGGCGCGACCTCCTGGTGGGGATCCCGGAGTTTCTGGAGATCCTGCCGGGCGTTCTGGATGCGGTTGGCCCCTCGGGCAAGCCCCTGGTCCTGAAGAGCTTTCCCGAATGCCTGCGGGCGGGGCCGCCGGCCGTCTTCGACGACTGGTTTCCCGTGACGGTGCTGCCGAACCGCTTCTGGCAGGAATTCGGCCGGAGCGGCTTCGGGACCTGTGTCCACCGGGAGGCATGCGGGGCCCGGGAATGTTGGGGGCTCTCCAACGCCTATCTCAGGAAATTCGGGGACGAGCGGGAGCTGCTGTCGCCTCTGGGCGGGCGGGACGACGCACGGCCCCGGGGAGCGGATTGAGGAGCGTTCATGGACCGGCTCGAAATCATGACAGCGGGGGAGCCCTTCTTCAACTACTGCCTGTGGCAGTACGACCCGGCGGCTCCCTGGGAAGGCAAGATGCGGTCGGCGAACCTGCTCTTCCACTCTTTCGAGTACGCCGGGGCCGACGGGCGGATGCTCGATCTGGTGGACCATATCCGGAACGGCATCGGCCCCTCCATGAGCGTCTGGGGCGTGAAGCGGGCGGGGGATCGGATCGGCTGGGAATACTATTTCTACGACTACCGGAGGCGGGAGCGGCAGCGGTCCGCCACGAGGGTACTCCGGGCGATGGCGCCCCTGGTCGGATCCACGGCGGCCCTCAACGAGGATCATCCCTATTTCATGTTTTCCCTCGACATCGACGACGCGCTGGTATCGGGAGCCCGGGATCTGGACGAGATCCACATGTACATCGGCAACCCCGGGAGCGCCGTCTCCTCGGGCATCTGCTATGCCATCACCCCGTCGGGCTCCCGCCTGGAGAACTTCTACTTCTTCTTCGACGCGGGAAAACACCGGCAGGACATCCTGGCCAAGATCGCCTGCTCCGCCCAGATCGATGCGACGGCCCTGGACCTCGAGGCGATCTACCGTCCGGAGCTCCGGGACTGCCGGACCGTCTGCCTGGCCAACAAGCCGCGGAGCGACTGCATCTATTTCTCCGGCATCACCGTGGACCAGTTGATCTTTTTCATGAACTGGCTGGAGTATCCGCGGGGGCTCCGCTCCTTCGTGGAGGAGAACCGGTCTCAACTCGATCACCTGCTGTACGACGTCGGATTCGACTACCGGATGGAAGATGGGCGGTTACGGATCGACAAGAGCGGTTACTACGGGATTTTCTAGAGTCATGGCGCAGGGGGCTGCCACGGGGGCTCCCGCCGTCGCGGCCTTTTTTTCCACGATCCATCGTCGACGACCAGGAAGGCTGGAGGGATGGAAAAAAAGTCCTGATCGCTCCTCTGGGAACCCCCGGTCGCGCCCCCGCGGATGGGAGGTTGGGGAGAAAAATGCGGCCCGGGATTTCGGGCGCCTTGCATTCAACCCTTTTTGAGCAGTACGCGGGTTCGAGGATGATGGCGCAGGGGGCTGCCACGGGAACGAAGACCTTGATGGGATGGGAGGGGGACTTCCCTCGCGCTCAGGAGCGTTTTTCCGACCCTGCAACGTCTCGCTCCGCTGCAAAGTCATAACTCGCGCCCAGGGGCGCTCAGACAGATGACTTTGCGGGCGCTGCGCTGCGACGGCAGGGTGCCCCGAAAAAGCCGCTATTCGCGCTCCGGGAAGCCCCCTCTCCCGGACGAACGTTCGCGGGGGCGCGACCGGGGGTTCCCAGAAGAGCAATCAGAAAACGTTTCCGGACCACTGGCTCATCGGTTTCAGAAGGCGAAGAGCGGAAACGTTTTCGCGACAGCGGGAGCCCCCGTGGCAGCCCCCGCGCCCCGGATGAAGCGGATCAATCGTGGCGGCGGCGGTCGTTATCGGGAAAGCGTTCTATGATCGCCTCGAGGGCCTGGCGGACCAGGGTGTCGAAATCGGTCCGGCCGTCGAGGGTGACGTCGGCGCGGAGAGGCACCCGCTCCCGCTGCATCTGGAGCATCCGGCTCACGATGCGGAGGTAGTTGTCGAGGTAGCCGCCGAGCCAGGCGATGAAGGCCCGGGCGTCATGCTCTCCACCCGTCATCGGGAAGAGGGCCGTGAATTCCCGGATCTTCCGGGCCAGGGCCACATCCGGGGGCGTGTCGACCCAGACCAGGAGGTCGATGAGGGGGGCCGTCGCCGCGTGCTCGCGCCCGAGGGGCGTCTCCAGGACGATCCAGCGCCCCGCCGTGATGGGAGAGCCGGTCCGCGGATCCATGGCGGATTCGCCCCGCTTCAGCCGGGACAGGGCCTCCGCGAGTCCGGGGACGTTCAGGTCGTCGATACGCGCGCCGTCGTCGATCCAGCGCTCGACGTCGCCGGCGGATCCGCGGGTGGCCTGTTCGAAGTGGTCGTAACTGATCAGGGAGGCATCCCCCAGGCCGGATGCGATGGCCGTTGAGAGGGATGTCTTTCCTCCCCCGACGGGTGCCGCGATGGCGATGACGGGTATCATGCGGACTCCATAATGGGAAAGGGGATTTGTTGAACGGAATGACACTGCACGGCCCGAACCGGGAGTTCGATCATCTCTGCGTGGACGATTTTCTGCCGGATCTCCTGGCCGCCCGGTGCCTCGGCACGGCCTTCGAAAGCGGCCTTATCGACGATTTCCTGGCGCGCGAAACGGCCTCCCCGGAGGAGTTGGCGGACCGGTTCGGGGCGGACCGGCGGGGCATGGCGCTGCTTCTGGACCAGCTTCTGGCAAACCGGGTCCTCGTCGATCGCGGAGGCCGCTTCGGGCTGTCGGAGGCGTTTCTCCACTCCCTGTCCTACCGGGATCTCCTGGAGTTGAAGCTGGAGCTGGCGAACTTCTGCGCCTTCGACGTCCTGAGCCTGTTTCCGGACCTTGTCTTTCGCCCCCGGGAGTTTGCAGGGAAATCCGGCTTTTACGGGCTGTTTGCCTACGACCGGTGCTTCGAGCGGAGCGAGGAGGCCGTCCGGACGGCCCGGCGCTGGATGCGGATCACCACGGTGCTGACGAAGTACGAGGCCCGGGCATGCCTGAAGTACCACGATTTCGGAGGATGCCGGCGCATCCTGGACGTGGGCGGAAACAGCGGGGAATTTGCACTCAGGATCTGCAGGAGCCATCCCGGCGTTGAGGCCGTGGTCTTCGACCTGCCGCTGGTCTGCGAGATCGGCTCGGCCCACCTGCAGGCGGAGCCGGAGGCGCCCCGGATCTCCTTCGTGAAGGGCAACGCCCTCGTCGACGACTGGCCCGGCGGCTTCGACCTGGTCAGCTTCAAGTCGATGCTCCATGACTGGCCGGACGACCTGGCGGGAGAGCTGCTCGCCCGGGCCGCGGGTGCCCTCCGCCCGGGCGGAACGGTGCTCATCTTCGAGCGGAGTCCCCTTTCGCCCGGCGGAGGTCCGCTTCCCTATTCCCTGATTCCGTTTCTGCTCTTCCATCACAGTTTCCGCCCGCCCGGCTTCTATGCGGACCGCCTGCGGGCCCTCGGCTTCTGCAGGGTGGAGATCCGGAAAATCGACCTGGAGATGCCCTTCCATCTCGTGACGGGCACCCGCTGACCGCGGATCCGGGGTGGCCGTCCGGAGGCCCACCGACCGGTTGACACGGCGTATGCAGTCATATAAGAAAATTGGACAAAAGAGAATCCTGCAAATCCTGTTGAGGAGGAAAACATGGCACAGAAAAACGAGAAGACCGTTCAGGCATCCCTTCCCGGGGCCGATGCGGATAATGTCAAGGCGACGATCCGCTGGGACGTCGCCAAGATGCAGACGACCTACGCCAACGTGTGCAACGTATCCAGCACGAAGGAGGAGTTCACGCTCCTGTTCGGCATCAACAAGACCTGGAATCCCGAGCAGCGCGAATTGACGGTGGACATCAGCGACCGCGTCATCCTGAATCCCTTCGCGGCCAAGCGTCTCTCCCTCCTGCTCCGGAACATCGTCCGGCAGCACGAGAGCCGCTTCGGCGAGATCCAGCTGGAAGCCGGCGAAAAGCCGGAGGAGAACGCATAACCGGCGGGAGAAACCCACTGCCTGCCGGGGGCCGACCTGGCTCCCCGGCAGGCGGTTTGCCCGCTTCTTTTCGCCATTCACCCGTCTTGTCCGAGTCCGCCACGCCGGGCGGCCGCCAGCGGCGTCCCGGTGCCGGCCGTTCATCGATGCCAGGCCGTCCCATGTGCTTCCCGGGAAACGCCCCGCCCGTCCGCCGGATCCCGTTTCCCGGGGAGGAATTTTCCGGGAATGACCCGGTCGAGACAGGCCGTTCCAGGACCGAAGCAGGGAACCGAGAATGATTGAAAAACTCTGGGTAGATCTCGAACACGCGGATCGCTCCGACGACTTCGCTGCCGCCTGGCTGTCCATCCAGTCCTCCTTCATCCGGGGATGCGTGCAGGCCGTCCTGGTGCTTCGAGATCCCGTACGGCAGAGCTTCGCCCCCGTGGCCTCCTGGCCGGAGGGAAGCACCGGCGAGCCCTTGGCGGCGGTCCTGGAGCACACGATCACCGAGGCCGAAGGAATGCTCGTGGAGCTGTCCGAGGTCGACGGGGTTCCCGCGGACATGGAGCGGCACTACGGCCTGGCCTACCCGGTCATGGTGGACGGGGAGCTTTACGGTGCCGTGGCCATGGAGGTGACGGCGCCCTCCGGGGACGCGCTGCGTCCGGCCATGGAGGGGTTGCGCTGGGGATCCGTGTGGCTGGAGAACCGGATCCGCCGGCTCCGGGGCGAGGAGGACGCGAAGACCCTGAAGCGCATGAAGGCGGCGGTGGACATCCTGGCGGCGGTCCTGGCGGAGGAGCGCTTCGACGGGGCGGCCATGGCCTTCGTGACGGAGATCGCCAACCGCCTGGAATGCGACCGGGTGAGCCTGGGACTCGTGAAGGGGAAGCATACCCAGGTGAAGGCGATCTCCCACACGGCGATCGTCGGCAAGAAAATGAACCTGATGCATTCCATCGGCGCCGCCATGGACGAGGCGGTGATGCACCGGGGCGAGATCCTGTTCCCCGTTCCCGCGGAGGCCGGGGTCCTGGTCGTCCGGGACCACGAACAGATGGCCCGGCTGCATGGCACCCGGGCGATGATGACCCTGCCCCTGTACGGCCATGAGAAGTACTATGCAGCGATTACCCTTGAGCGGCAGGACGACAGGCCATTCTCCGAAGATGACGTCGCCTACGTCAAAAGCGTTGTCGCCCTGACGGGACCGGTGCTGGAGAGCAGGCACCGCCAGGACCGCCCCATCGTGTTCGGCGTGCTCGAGGCCATGAAGCGGCAGGCGGTCCGCCTGTTCGGGCCGGGCTACATGGTCCGGAAGGCCGCCGTCCTGGCCCTTGCGGCGGTGGTCGTCTTCTTCAGCGTGGCCATGGATGAATACCGGCTCTCCGCGGAGGCGGTCCTGGAAGGGTCCGTGAGCCGCTCCCTCGTCGCGCCCATCGACGGGTACATCAAGACGGCGAGTGCCCGGGCGGGCGACGTCGTGAAGAAGGACACCGTCATCTGCCAGCTGGACGACCGGGAGCTCATGCTGGAGCGGATCAATCTGCTGAGCAAGCGGGGCCAGTACGACCGGCAGTACAAGAAGGCCATGGCCGAGCACAACCGCGCCGAGGCGAACATCGTCAGCGCCCAGGCGGGGCAGGTCCAGGCCGAGCTGAACCTCCTGGACAACAGGCTCCGCCAGATCGTCATCCGGGCGCCATTCGACGGCATCCTCCTCAGTGGCGACCTGAGCCAGAAACACGGAGCCGCCGTGAAGCGCGGCGAAGAGCTTTTCGTGATGGCGCCGCTGGACGGGTACCGGCTCATCCTCAAGGTGGACGAGCACGGCATAGCCGACGTGAAGGAGGGGCAGCGGGGCACCCTGGTCCTGTCGTCGCTCTCCCGGGAGAAATTCCCCTTCACCGTGAAGAAGATCACCCCCCTCTCGACGGCGGAGGAGGGGAAGAACTATTTCCGCGTTGAGGCCATGCTGGACGAGATGTCCCCCCGCCTCCGGCCGGGCATGGAGGGCGTGGGCAAGATCGAAATCGACCGCCGGCTCATGATCTCCATCTGGACGAGGGGCATGATCGACTGGTTCCGCCTCCGCCTGTGGGCGTGGCTGCCCTGAGGTTTCCCGGTGGACAAGACCCTGTACAGCAGCTCCTGGTATCGCGTGGCGGGTCTGAAGCCGCTCGTGAGACGGCACGCGGAGATCCACCGGCACACCTACCGGGGGAAGGTCTGGTACGTCCTCCAGGATCATTCCTCGGGCCGCTTCCACCGGTTCACGGAGGAGTCCTATTTTCTGATCGGCCTCATGGACGGGAAGCGGACCCTCCAGGAGATCTGGGAGGCCGCCTGCCTCAAGCTGGCGGACGACATGCCGACGCAGGACGAGGTGATCGGCCTGGTCTCTCAGCTGAACAGGGCGGACGCCCTGCAGTCCGACACGGCCCCCGACGTGGAAAACCTGAGCCGGCGAAGTCGCAAGGACCGGTCGTCCCGGTTCTGGAACGCCGTGCGCTCGCCCCTGGCCATTCGCATTCCCCTCCTGGACCCGGAGCGGTTTCTCGAACGGACGAAGGGAATCGTCGCTCCGCTGTTCACGACGCCGGCTTTCCTGGTCTGGCTCGTCGTCGTCGCGGTCGGGGCCGTCCTTGCCTTCCTGCACTGGAGCGAGCTGACCTCCAACCTGGCCGACCGGGTCCTCGCCCTCGAAAATCTCCTGATCTTCTGGCTGATCTATCCCCTCGTCAAGGCGCTCCACGAATTCGGCCATGCCTGGGCAGTGAAGCACTGGGGCGGCGAGGTTCACGAGATGGGGATCATCTTCCTCGTGTTCATGCCCATCCCCTACGTCGACGCCTCGGCGACCTCGGCCTTCCGGGAAAAGAGGCGCCGGATCGTCGTCGGCGCCGCGGGCATCATGGTGGAGCTCCTGATCGCCGCCCTGGCCATGATCCTCTGGGTGAACACCGGCCCCGGGATTGTCCGGGCGGTGGCGTACAACACGATGGTCGTCGCCGGCGTCTCCACGCTTCTGTTCAACGGCAACCCCCTTCTGCGGTTCGACGCCTATTACGTCCTGTCGGACCTCCTGGAGATCCCCAACCTGGGGTCGCGTTCCAACCAGTACATCGGCTACCTGGTCCAGCGCTACGCGATCCGGAACGACGAGGCTGAGTTTGCCCTGGCCGATGCCGGGGAGGGGAGGTGGCTCGTCCTCTACGGCGTGGCCTCGTTCTTCTACCGAGTCTTCATCACGCTGCAGATCGCCCTTTTCATTGCGGGCAAGTTCTTCTTTGTCGGCGTTGTGATCGCCATCTGGGCGGTTATCGGGCTGATGGTCGTCCCGCTCGTCCGGATGACCCGAACGGTCATGAACAACCGGGCGCTCTACCGGCGGCGAGGCCGGATCGTCGGCCTGGTCGCCGTCGTTGCGGTGGTTGCCGGCGTCCTCGTCGGGGCCGTCCGCCTGCCCTCATTCACCGTCGCCGAGGGGGTGCTCTGGCCCGCGGAGCAGGCCCGGATCCACGCCCGGGTGGACGGCGAGGTCAGGGAGGTCCTGGCGAAGCCTGGCGCCCATGTGAAGAAGGGGGATCCGATCCTGCGGTGCGAAAACCCCGATCTCGTCTCCCGGGTGCACGCCCTCGAGGCGGAGATGCGGAGCTTCGGAGCCCGCCAGCGGATGGCCTTCGTCCAGGACCGGACGATGGAGCGGATGGTCCAGGAAGAGATCGCCCGCATCGCGAAGGAGCTTGCGGAGGCCAGGGAGCAGCTGGCCTACCTGGTCATCCGGAGCCCCATCGACGGGGAGATCCTGCTCCCCCGGTCCGACGACATGCCCGGCCGTTTCCTCCGGCGCGGGGAGGCCGTCGGCTACGTGGTCGACTACTCCGGGGTGGCGGTCCGGATCGTCGTTCCCCAGTCGGAAGCGGACCGGGTCCGGACGGACGTGCGCGCTGTCCAGGCCCGGCCGGCGGAGAACGTTGCCCGCGTCATCCCCTCGGAGCTCGTCCGGGAAGTGCCGGCGGCGACGGGCGACCTGCCCAGCTTCGCCCTGTCCCTCAAGGGAGGCGGGGCCTTTGCCCTCGATCCGCGCGAGACGGAGCGGCCGCGGGCCTTCGAAAAGCTCTTCCATTTCGAGGTGCGCCTGAAAGACACGACGGGGATGCGGATCGGGGAGCGGATCTACGTGCGGTTCGAGCATACGCCGGAATCGCTGGCCGAGCGGGTGTTCCGGACGTTCCGGGGCGTATTCCTCAAGCGGTTTGAAACCTGAGGCGGAAACGGCGGGCCGGCCGTACCGGCGGCGTCGCACGGCGGGAGAACGGAAGCATCCACCATGGGCAGGGACGTCAAGGATTGGCCGGTAGCGGACTACTTTCACCGCCCGGAGCGCCGGGAGCGGAGGAGGACACTGCTCGACCGCGCCGCCTGGGACCTGGCGGGCCGCTTTCTCGGTCCCGCGCGCGTCCGCACGAGCGGGCTAAAGGAGATCACGGAGCGGGTCGGCCGGCACGACCAGGCGATGCGGAGCGGGTCGGACGTGGAGCTCCGGGAGCGGGCCCAGTCCCTGAAGATGAGGCTCCGGCGGGAGGGCTTCCAGGACGACCTCATCGCGGAGACGTTTGCGCTGATCCGCGAGGCCGATGCGAGAATCCTGGGAATGCGCCCCTTCGACTGCCAGGTGGCCGGCGGCTATGCCCTGCTCCAGGGATTTCTCGCCGAGATGGACACGGGGGAGGGCAAGACCCTCGTCGCGACCCTGCCGGCCGCCACGGTAGCCATGGCGGGCCTTCCCGTCCACGTGATCACGGTCAACGATTATCTCACCGCCCGGGACGCGGAGCGGATGGGGGAGGTGTACCGCTTCCTGGGCCTCTCGATCGACTGCATCATCCACGACAAGACTCCTGCCCAGCGGCGCCGCGCCTACGGCTGCGACATCGTCTACTGCACCAACAAGGAGATCGTCTTCGATTACCTCCGGGACCGGATCGCCCTGGGCGACCGAATGGACCCGTATCGGCTGCACGCCGAGCACCTCTACGACCGGCGGGGGAAAAACAGCCGACTCCTGCTCCGGGGCCTGCATTATGCCATCGTCGATGAAGCGGACAGCGTGCTGGTGGACGAGGCCCGGACGCCCCTCATCATCTCCAGGACGGAGACCTCGGAAGACATGCAGGCCGCCCTGCGGCAGGCTCTCGAGATCGCCGGCGGCATGGAGGAGGGACGGGATTATCGCATCCACTACGAGGCCGACGACGGGATGCGGACCCTCGCCATGACCGAGGCCGCGAAGGAATCGATCCACCGGGCCGCCGATTCCATGGGGACCCTGTGGAGAAGCTCCGTCCGGCGGGAGGAGCTGGTCATGAAAGCCCTCACCGCGCTGCACCTGTATCGCCGCGACGAGCAGTACATCGTCCGGGACGGCAAGGTCCAGATCATCGACGAATTCACGGGGCGGGTCATGCCGGACCGCTCCTGGGAAGGGGGGCTCCACCAGCTCATCGAGGCGAAGGAGGGGTGCAAAATCACGGGGCAGCGGGAGACCGTGGCGCGGATCAGCTACCAGCGTTTCTTCCGTCGCTACCTCAAGATCTCCGGAATGACCGGGACGGCGAAAGAGGTGCGGCGGGAGCTGTGGTCCGTCTACGGCCTGCCCTTCGCCCGCATCCCGACAAACCGGCCCGTCCGGAGGCGCATCGAGCCCGACCGGATCTTCGCCACCCAGGACCTGAAGTGGCGGGCCGTGGCGGGCAGGATCGCGGAGCTTCACGCCGGGGAGCTCCCCGTCCTCGTCGGGACGAGGACCGTCGCGGCGTCCGAGCACCTGAGCCGCCTGCTGGCAGAGGCGGGGCTGCCTCACCAGGTTCTCAACGCCAAGCAGGACAAGGAGGAGGCGGAGATCATCGCCCGGGCCGGAGAGCCGGGGCGCATCACCATCGCCACCAACATGGCGGGCCGGGGGACGGACATCCTCCTGGCGCCGGGGGTTGCCGAGCGGGGCGGCCTCTACGTCATCATGACGGAGCGCCACGAGGCGGGACGCATCGACCGTCAGCTGGCGGGACGCTGCGGGAGGCAGGGCGATCCGGGGACCTGCGAGGCCTTTCTTTCGCTGGAGGATCCGCTGGTCAGCGAAGGGGCCCGGGCGGCGCTGGGCCGGCTGGGGGGGTGGTTGAGAAAACACGGATATGCTATAGGGGAAGCCGTCGGGAAACTGGCGATCCGGCAGGCGCAGAAGAAGGTCGAGAGGGCCCATGCGGGTGTCCGGAAGCGGCTCCTGAAATATGACGAAGAACGGGGAGACACCCTGTCGTTCTCCGGGAAAACGGAGTGAAGGCGTCTTATGAAAAAAGTATCCCGATGGGGATGGGAGGCGGCGATCGTGGCCGCGGCATGCCTGGGCCTCTTTGCCGGTGCGGCGGCGGCGGCGGATTTGAGGGGCATCCTCGAACCGAGCGAGGATATCGCGGTCAGCAGCCAGGTGCCCGGCATTATCGAGGAATTTGCGGTCGAGCGGGGGGACCGCATTACCAAGGGCCAGGTTCTCGTGCGGCTGAAGGCGGGGGTGGAGAAGGCCCAGGCGGAACTGGCGCAGCAGCGCTATGAGTTCGCGAAGCGGAAGCTCGAGCGGAACAAGGACCTCTACCAGAAGCAGCTCATCTCGATCCACGAGAAGGACGAGATGGAGACGGAACTCAGGATCATGGAGCTGCAGTACCAGGAGGCGACGGAGAAGTACAAGCTGCGCATCATCCTCAGCCCCGTCGACGGCGTCGTGGTGAAGCGGACCCTCAGTCCCGGCGAGTATGTCGGTGAGGGGGCCATCATGACCATCGCCCGCGTGGATCCGATCAACGTCGAGATCATCGCACCAGCCGGACTGTACGGATCGATCCGGAAGGGCATGTCGGCGGAGGTCCGGCCGGAGAAGCCCGCGGGCAGCGTCTACCGCGGCAAGGTGGTCGTCGTCGATCCCGTGATCGACGCCGCCAGCGGCACCTTCGGCATCCGCGTGGAGCTGCCCAATCCGAAGCATGCGATTCCGGCGGGGTTGAATTGTCGCGTCAGAATATACGGCCGCTGAGGCGACCCCGGAAAAAGCCCGGATGCTGCGTTGCGCGGCACCCCTCGTCGCTGCGGCGTACGGACAGAGTACGCCTCGCTCCTCGGGGCTTGCGCGCCTTGCCTGCGGGCTTTTTGCGGGGTCGTCCCGGCTGTCCTTGATGGATCGACTCACGGCTCGGGACTTCGGGCGCCTTGCATCCGACCATTTTTGAACAGCCCGAAGACGACGTGGAAAAAGCCCGGATGCCGCGTTGCGCGGCGCCCCCATGAGAAAATCATGATCACCCGCCTCATCTCCGGCGGCCAGACCGGTGCCGACCGGGCCGCCCTGGATTTCGCCATCCAGCGGGGCATTCCCCACGGGGGATGGGTTCCCCGTGGCAGGAAGACCGAGGCCGGGCCGCTTCCGGATCGGTATCGCCTGCAGGAAACGGCCTCGGGCGCCTACGCGGAGCGGACGGAAAAGAACGTCCTCCTGGCCGATGGAACCCTGATCATATCGAGGGGAAGCCTGAAAGGCGGCTCGCTCCTGACGAAGGAGCTGGCGGAGCGCCACGGCCGTTCCTGGATGCATGCCGACCTGGACCGCGGGTCCGTGGAGGAGGCCGCCGAGAGGATCCGGGGCTGGATCCGCGACCGGTCGATCGGCGTCCTGAACGTCGCCGGCCCCCGGGCCAGCCAGGACCCGGAGATCTACAAGGCGGTGCGAGGGGTCCTGGAGGCGGTCTTTGCCGGGTCCGGAAGGGCGGCAATGGGAGACGGGACATGAAGAGCGACGCTCAGGACATTTTCCGTGCAGCCCTCCGGGCGGTGGACCCGTTCGAGTGCGTCCGCCGTCATGCCGGCCGGGTCGAGGCCCGTCTCCGGGAGGAGCGCTGCGGGAGGCTGGCCGTCGTCGCCTTCGGGAAAGCCGCCTGCGCCATGACGCGGGGTCTCCTGGAAAGCCTGCCCGGCTGTGATGCCCCGGGAATCGTCGTCACGAAATACGGCCATGCCTCCGGCACCGTTCTGCCGGAGCGGATCGCCGTCTTCGAGGCGGGCCATCCCGTGCCGGATGAAAACGGGGTGTCGGCGACGGTCCGGGCCGTCGATCTCGCCCGCTCCGCCGGGGCGGACACCCTGGTTACCTGCCTCGTCTCCGGCGGCGGCTCGGCCCTCCTGGCTGCGCCTTGCGAAGGTGTCACCCTCGGGGAGAAACAGGAGATGACCCGGCTCCTGCTCGATGCCGGGGCGGACATCGTGGAGCTGAACACCGTGCGGAAGCACGTGTCCCGGGTGAAGGGGGGGCGCCTCGCGGAGGATGCCGCACCCGCCGGTGTGATGTCACTGATCCTCTCCGACGTGATCGGCGACCGGCTGGACTCCATCGCCTCCGGTCCGACGGCACCCGACGAAACCACCTACGGCGAAGCCCTTCGGGTCCTTGAGCGTTACCGTCTTGCCGGGCGGGTCCCCGGCAGTGTTCTCCGGACACTGGAGCGGGGGGCCCTGGGGGAGATCCCCGAGACGCCCAAGCCGGGATCGCCCCTCTTCGAACGGGTGGAAAACGTCATTGTCGGGAGCAACCGGCTGGCCCTGGAAGCCGCGCAGGAGAAGGCCCGGGAGATGGGCTACGAGGTGGTTGTCCTGACGTCGGAGCTGCGGGGCGAGGCCCGGGACGCGGCCCGCCTGCTGGCGGGGAAGGCCCGGGAGGCCCGCTCCGGAAGGACGGGCGGCGGCCGGCCCCTCTGCCTGATCTCCGGCGGGGAGACCACCGTGACGGTGAGGGGAAACGGAACCGGCGGGCGCAATACGGAGCTGGCCCTGGCCTTCGCCCTCGAAATCGAGGGGCTGGACGGGATCACGCTCCTCTCCGCCGGCACGGACGGAACGGACGGTCCCACCGACGCGGCCGGGGCCTTTGCGGACGGGAATACCGCCGTCGAGGCCCGCCGGGCCGGGCTCGATCCGGAGGCCTTCCTCGGGAACAACGACTCTTATCATTTTTTCAAAAAGGCCGGAGGGCTCCTGGTGACGGGGCCGACCGGCACCAACGTCATGGACATCCAGATCCTGCTTCTCCGTTAGGAAAGGAGGATGCCATGCAGTGCTTCGAAAACGGCGTCTTTGTCTCCTGCGAGGACGAAAACCGCGTCTTTTCCGTTCTTGTCGAGGACGGCGGCCGGATCCTCTTCACCGGCGACGAGGTCCCGGGGATGTACCGCGATGTACCGTCCCGGGTCGATCTCGGGGGAGCCTGCGCCGTTCCCGCCTTCGGGGACACGCACCTCCACTTCGCCTCCTACGCCCTGTTCCAGGCAACCCTGGACGTCCGCGACGCCCGGAACTTCTCCGAGCTGGGCGAGGCCGTCCGCGCCTACGGGGAGGCCAACCCGCGGGAAAAGGTCATCCTGGCCTTCGGCTCCTCCGCCCACACGGTGGAGGAGCGGCGGCTGCCGAACCGGCGCGATCTCGACACCGTCACCTCCCGGCCGCTCCTCATCGTGAAGTACGACGGCCACGCGGCCATGGCCAACTCAGCGCTCCTGGCGAAACTCCCCCCTGCCGTAGCCAGAAGGCCCGGCTTCGAGGGGGAGGACGGATGGCTCTTCCAGGAGGCCTTTTACGAGGGCGTGAACGCCATCACGAAGTCTGTCTCGCCGCTTCAGCTCTTCCGGAACCTCATCGGCGGGAACGACGCCCTCGCCGAAAAGGGGATCGGCTTCGCCCACACCTCCGAGGGCGTCGGGTTTCCCCTCGATCTCGACGTCGACCTGATGCGCCTTGCCGCCCGGGGGCTCCCCCTGGATTACACGGTCTTCTTCCAGACGCTGGAGGTCAAAAAGGCCCTCCGCCGGAAGCTGCCGCGCATCGGCGGCTGCTTCGCCACGGCCCTGGACGGCTGTTTCGGCTCCGAGGACGCGGCCCTCCGGGAGCCGTACTCGAACGGCACGGGCAATCGGGGCGTCCTGTTCTACGACCAGGACCGCGTTGATGCCTTCGTCAGGGAGGCGAACCGGGCGGGCCTCCAGGTGGCCCTCCACGCCATCGGCGACGCCGCCGTCGAGCAGGCCGTCCACGCCTTCGAGGCGGCCCTGGCGGACTTCCCGAGGACGGATCACCGCCACATCGTGATCCACGCGGACCTCATCCCGGAGCCCCTCCTGGACCGGGCCGCCCGGCTGGGACTCTGCCTCGCCGTCCAGCCCGCCTTCCTGGACTGGAAGCAGGAGCCCATGGAATACCTGGAGCGCATCCTGGGGGACCGGGCCGACAGCCTGATTCCCCTGAAGAGCATGCTCGACCGCGGCCTTACCGTGGCCGCCGGCTCCGACGCCCCCTGCACCCTGCCGGACCCCATGGCGGGCATCCACGCCGCCTGCAACCACCCGAACCCGGCGGAGCGCGTCTCTGTTCTCGACGCGCTCCGGATGCACACGAGCCGGGCCGCCCGGCTGTCCTTCGACGAGGAGAAGCGGGGGACCCTGACGGAGGGAAAGCTCGCCGACTTCGCTCTCCTCGGCGCGAACCTGCTGGAGACGCCGGCGGAGAGGCTCCGGGACATCGGGGTGACGGGCCTGTACCTGAGGGGGAAGCCCTTTGAAAGGAAGATCCGGGGCCCCCTGGATCTCCTCCTGGGGGCCCTCGGAGGGAAGGGCTGAGTCAGCGGGCGAAGCCGCCGTCGGGGATGTCCAGCATCGACAGGTCCTCGCTCCGGATCGCCTTCGCCGTGGCGCCGGCCTCCGGCAGGACGTGCTTGATGAAATAGCGGGCCGCCGCGATTTTCCCGGCATAGAAGGACGCTTCCGCGTCGCCGTCGATCCAGGCGGACCGTGCGGCCGGGTCCGATGCATTTACTCCCGCCGCCACGGCCAGCGCCGCCAGGCTCTTCTCCGCCACGCCGGCGCCCCAGAGCAGAAGCCACCCCAGGACCACCTTTCCCATCAGCATCAGGAACGGGTAGGCGTTGCCCACGGGGATCATGAACTTTCCCGCCCTGGCCGAGGAGGCGAAGAACATCGCAAGCTCCGCCAGCAGGTTCGCCGCCTCCTGGACGTCCGCCGCCAGGTCCCCAAGCGTTTCGTGGTTCCGGCATTCCCCGACAGTCTTCGACATCTCCCCGAGGAGGCTCATGAAATAGAGGCCCTTCTTCATGCCGAGCTTCCGCCCCACCAGGTCCAGCGCCTGGATGCCGTTGGTGCCCTCCCAGATGGAGGCGATCTTGAGGTCCCGCATGAACTGCTCGACGGGGTACTCGGAGCAGAACCCGTAGCCTCCGTAGACCTGGACCGCCGTCTCGGTGACCCGGAAGGCCGAGTCGGAGCAGTAGGCCTTGCAGATCGGCGTCAGGACCTCGATCATGCCCCGTCCGCTCTCCCGGGCCGCCTCGTCGGGGTCGGACCGGACCCGGTCGGCCAGGAGGGCCGTGAAGTAGACGAGCATGCGGATCCCCTCCACGTGGGCCTTCATCCACAGGAGCATGCGCCGCACGTCGGCGTGGCGGAGGATGGGGACCCGGGGGGCCTCGGGGTTTTTCATCTCCTCCAGGGCCGAGCCCTGTAGCCTCTCCCGGGCGTAGCGGACGGCATGGAGATAGGCGGCGGACGAGACTGCCAGGGACTGGAGGCCGACGCCGATGCGGGCCTCGTTCATGAGCTGGAACATGACCTTCATGCCCTGCCGCTCCTCGCCCAGGAGCTCCGCATAACAGTTCCCCTCGTCGCCGAAGGACAGGACGCAGGTGGCGCTTCCGTGGAGGCCCATCTTCTCCTCGATGGCGGTGACGGCGTAGTCGTTCCGCCGCCCCGGGGTGCCGTCGCCGTTCACCAGGAACTTGGGGACGAGGAAGATGGAGATGCCCCCCGTCCCGGGCGGGTCCCCCTCGATGCGGGCAAGCACCGGGTGGATGATGTTCTCCGTCAGGTCGTGGTCCCCGCTGGTGATGAACTGCTTGGTCCCCTGGATGCGGAACGTCCCGTCGGGCTGGCGGAAGGCCTTCGTCTTGATGTTGCCCACGTCGCTCCCCGCGTCGGCCTCGGTGAGGCACATGGTGCCGGCCCAGATTCCGGCGTACATCTTGTCCATGTAGCGCCGCTTCTGGTCGTCCGTTCCGTAGACCTCGATCAGGTGGGCCGCCCCCTGCGTGAGGTAGGGGTAGGAGAGGAAAGCGTCGTTGTGGACGAACCACTCCTTGGCGGCCACCTCCATGACCAGCGGAAAGCCCTGGCCGCCCGCCTCGGGGGAGGCGATCATGCTGATCCAGCCCCCGTCCCGGTAGAGCTCATAGCAGCGGCGGAATCCCGGCGGCACGGACACGCTTCCGTTCTCCAGGCGGCACCCCACCCGGTCACCCTCGCGGAGCGTCGGGAAGAGGACCTCCGTGCCGTACTTCTCCGCCTCCTTCAGGGCCATGTCGAAGAGGTCCCGGGAGAAGGCGCCGTAGCGCTCCGTCCGGAACAGGGAATCGATGCCCAGCATCTCGTAGAGCACGAACCGCTGGTCCCGCTCGTCGACGATCACACCCGACATATCCTCATTCTCCTTTCGTGATGCAGGAATGAACTGCCCGTTCGTTTTGTCCGTTCATGCCAGGTAGCCCTTCACGGGCAGCAGGGCCTGGCGCCGGAGGACCTCCCGGGTTGCCGCCAGGACGTCTCCGGGGATGCGCTCCCTCGCGTGCAGCATCGGGCCACGCCCGAGGTCCGCCGCGGGACCGAAGGCCAGGAAATGGTCCATGGCCTTGTTGGCGTTGGTGAAGGCGTTGCCCCACGGAAGCGGCCGGACGAGGGTGAAGACCTCGTTGATCGTGTCCGTCAGGCGCCGGGAAAGCATCACGGCGGTCCGCTCGTCATCCGTTTCCATTCCTTTGACCACCTCGCTCAATTCGCGTGCGAAGCAGTTGGCCGTGCTGAGGAGGAAGCCGTCATAGGGACCGCCGGCTTCCCGGAGCCACCGGGCGTAGTCCCCCTCGGCGCCCCGGACGAGGAAAACCCCACCCTTGTCGACGGCGGAGGCAGCGATCCGGTCCGCGCCGCTGGAGTCCTTGAAGAAGACGAGGCGGGGATATTTTGCCGCGAGGCGGGCGAAGGTCTCCGGCGCGGTCTCGCTTTCCGTTACCTGGGGAAGCTGGTACAGGGCCGTCGGGAGGCCGAGGTCGAGGACCGCCGTGAGGCCCGCCTCGATCTCCGCCTGTGTGAGGGAATTGCCGGCGGGAGGGCAGACGGTGAAGCCGGCAATGCCGCGGTCCGCCCAGCCGCGGATTGTTTTCTCTTCTCCGGCTTTCCCGGCCGGCCGGCCCGTGATCTTCAGCAGACCCGACAGGGTGCGCAGCACGTCCTCCGTTTTCCCGCGCAGCACGCCGATGAGGAGGCGGGAGCCGCGCCGGCGGGCCTGGGACAGGGCGAACTCCGTCACCCGGAGCGTCTCCTCCTCGTCCAGTTCCCAGCCGTCTCCCGTCGAGCCGGGGATCAGGTACCCCCCGATCCAGGGAGAGATTGCGTCCAGGTGGGCCTCCATGCGGCCGAAGTCGATGGAGCCGTCCGGGCCGTAGTGGGTGAGAAGGGGGCACCACAGGCGGGGGATCCCCCCGGGAAACAGGCCCCGCATCCAGGCCTGCCGAGTTTCCGGAACGGTCTTCATCGGTTGTCCTCCAGTTCAGAATGGGTGATTGCCTGTGACACCCCGGCCGCGCCCCCGCGTCTGGCGAGCCGTTCGAGGCGCGGGGGCTGTCACGGGGGCTCCCGCCGTCGCGGAAGCGTTTCCAGGTGTTACCGCTGTTGAACCGGAGCCCCGGAGATGGAAACGCTTCCTGATTGCTCCTCTGGGACCCCCCGGCCGCGCCCCCGCGGATGGTGGGCCGTTCGTGGCGCGGGGGGATGTCACGGGGCTACTCGTACTCCTTCGGCACGGCGCAGATCATGACGAGCGGCGCGTCCGGGGCGGTGTTCCTGTAGCGGTGCTTCTCCCCGGGGAGAACGAGGACGAAGTCTCCCTTCTTCACGGGCCGTTCCTCGCCGCTCTCCAGGACGACGGCCCCTTCCCCCTCGATGAAGTAGTTCATGTGCTCGAAGGGGTGGGTGTGGTAGGGCGTGTGCCCGCCGGGCAGGATGGTGAAGACCCGGAACGAGAACACCGGAACTCCGTCGGCCTTTCCCAGGGGAACCTGCTTCCAGACGTCCTTGACCCCCTCCATCGCCATGGGGTTCTTCTCCAGCTGGTCGAGACGGGTAATTTTCATGGCCTTCCTCCTGTCATACCGGATGATGTTGACATGGTGCGGCGCCGGATCATTCGCCGGCGACGGCCCGATCGGCCTGGCCGGTTCCTCCGGCCGGGGGTTCCGGGCCGCCCTTCTTCTTTCGCAGAAACTGGGAGAGAAACGCCAGCGCAAAGAGGGCGATGCCGGTCAGGTCGGTTATCCAGCCGGGCTTGATCAGGAGGAGTGCCGCCGCCATCAGGGCGACCGTTTCGGGCCAGGTCGCCCGGATGAGCAGGCACCGCTGCACCGAGGCGGCCAGGCAGACGATTCCGAAGGCCGCCGTGCAGACGGCCAGGAAGATGCCCGGCCAGTGGCCGATCATCAGGAGCTCCGGGGCGTAGACGAACATGAAGGGGATGATGAAACCGGCGATGCCGAGCTGGAAGGCCGCCAGCCCCGTCTTCCAGGGGTCCGACCGGGCGATTCCCGCGCCCGCGTAGGCCGCCAGGGCGACCGGCGGTGTGATGTCGGCCCTCGTGCCGAAGTAGAGGATGAACAGGTGGGCGGCGATGGCCAGGACACCCATGTCGACGAGAGCCGGGGCTACCAGCGACGTGATGATGATGTACTGGGCCGTCGTCGGCACGCCCATGCCCAGGAACAGGCAGGCGATCATCGTGAAGGGCAGGGCAAGGAACAGGTAGCCCTGGGAGGCGTCGATGACGAGGGACGAGAACTTCAGGCCCAGTCCCGTCATGGTGATGCTGCCGATGATGATGCCCGCCGCGGCGCAGGCGGCGGCGACCTGGACGGAGCCCACGGCCCCGTCGCGCAGGGCCTCCAGGATTCCGACCCCGAAGGCCTTCAGGGATTCCTTCCGGACGACGGCCATGAGAAACGAGGTCAGGACCGTCACGGCGATGGCCCAGAAGACTGCCCGCTCGGGGGAGTAGTCTTCCATGAGGAAGTAGATGAGGGCGCCGATGGAAAACAGGTGATGCCAGCCCCGTGCGAAGGCGCCGCGGATGCCGGGGAGCTCCGATTTGTCCAGGCCCTTGAGGCCGAGGGAGACGGCCCGGAAGTGGACCTGCATGAACGTGGCGAAGAAGGCCAGCGCGGCGGGGATGAAGGCGGCGACGCAGACCTTGAAGTAGGGGATCGCCAGGAACTCGGCCATGATGAAGGCCGCCGCGCCCATGACGGGCGGCATGATCTGGCCCATCGTGGAGGCCGAGGCCTCGACGCCCGCGGCGAAGTGGGCGGGATAGCCCGTCCGCTTCATCAGGGGGATCGTGAAGGAACCCGTGGTCACCGTGTTGGCCACGGAGCTTCCCGAGATCATCCCGAAAAACGTGGACGAAATGACCGCCGCCTTGGCGGGTCCTCCCCTCGTCCTCCCCGTGAGGGCGAAGGCGACGTCCGTGAAGAACTCCCCCGCCCCTGTCTTGCGCAGCAGGGTCCCGTAGAGGATGAAGAGGAGGATGAAGTTGGCAGACACCCCGACGGGCACGCCGAAAATGCCGTCCGTGGACAGGGCGAGATAGGTCGAGAGGCGCTTGATGCTGTATCCCTTGTGGGAGATGAAATCGGGCAGCCAGGGCCCCAACAGGGCATAAAGGAGGAAGAACACGGCGATCAGCGTGACGGCCAGTCCCGTGGACCGCCGCGCGGCCTCCAGGACGATCAGGACCATCAGGCTCCCCATGACCACGTCCAGGGTCTCGTAGGTACCGGCCCGGTTCATGATCGGCGTCGAGTAGAGGAAGATCCAGATGCAGATGGCCGCCGAGGCGATCAGGAAGACCCCGTCGAGGATCGACATGCGGTTCCAGGGAGAGCGCTTCTTCGAGAGGGGGTACAGGGCGAACACCAGGACCGACATGAAGAACCAGTGGAGAACCCGGTGGTCCAGGGCGAAGAAGGGGTGGGCGTAGGCGTAAAAGAGGTGGTAGAGGCTGGCCGCGACGGCAAAAACGGAGAGCAGCATCTTCGCGGCACCCCGGTACGTGCGCACCCGCTCGAATTTCTCGAGGATCTCCTGGCCGCGCTGTTTTTCTTCCTCGAATTCCCGCTGGAGGGTCTTTTCGATTTCCGGCATGCGATCTCACGCCCCACGTCGGACGATCCGGATCCGGATCAGGCTTCCTCCCGGCGCGATCTCCGCCAGGACGATCCTGCCGCCGCCCGCCCGAATCTCCTGGCGGGAGACGCGGCCGACCCGGAGCAGAAGCTCCCGGAAAGGCCGGTTCACCGTCACACGTGTCCGGTCTCCCCGGAAGGAAATTTTGGCCTGCGGGTGCGATTCCAGCCCCGCGCCGTACCATTCGTACTCCTCCTCCACAAGGACAAAGCCCCCGTCGTCCCCGACCCGGAAAAGGTCCAGGACGGGCGTCCCGTCGGAAGAGTGGATGTACTCAAGGCGAAAGACGTCACCCGGCCTGACGGGGATTTCCCGGAGCAGGCCGCCGTCCGGGTGGCGAAGGATCTGGAGGAAAAGGGAATCCGCACCCTCCGCCGCCCGGAAGACGGACAGCAGCAGGACCGCCGCCAGAAGCCATGTCGTCGTCCGCTTCATCGGTGGAAAAGGCCCGGCCGGATGGACACCGGCCGGGCGGGATATCCCTATTTCAGCGCCTTGACTTCCCGGAAGTAGCGGATCGCGCCCGGATGCAGCGGGATCGGGCTGTTGACGGCGTTGGCCGGCGTCAGCTGCGCGGCAACCGGATGGATGTTGACGAGGGCGAATTTGCCTGTCTTGACGTTGCTGAAGATGGCCTTGGTGACCTTGTACGCCACGTCGTCGGACATCTTCCTGTTCGCCACGAGGACGTTGGAGTCGCCGAGGCAGAGGATTTCCTTGTCCTGTCCGGGATAGGTCTTCGCCGGGATGGGGATCTTGATGTAATAGGGGTATTTCTTGACGATCTTGTCCGCCATGGGCCGCTCGATGGGGATCAGGACGATGTCCCGGGAGGAGGCCAGGTCCAGGACCGCGGCGCCGGGGTAGGCGAAGTTGAAGAACACGGCGTCCACGACGCCGTCCTTCAGGGCCTGGACGGATTCGTTCTGCGAGAGGTTGGCGATGGTGATGTCCTTGTTGAGCCTGAAACCGTACTCTTCGAGGATGGCCTTCGCCATGTTGGCGCAGCCGCTGCCGGGGACGTCGATGGAGACCTTCTTCCCCTTCAGGTCCTTGATGGATCGGATTCCCGACTGCTTCGTCGTCACGATGTGCTCCGGTGCCGGGTACATCTGGAAGAGGGCCACGAGTGGGTATTTCTGCTTGAAGGGATCCTTGCCGAGGGTGGCGTTGTAGGCGATGCTGCCCATCACCATGCCCATGTCGGACTCGCCGCCACCGACGAGACGGGTGTTCTCGACGGAGGCTCCCGTGGATTCCGAGGCACAGCGGAACCCCTCCACGGTCTTTTCGATGATGACGGCCATGCCGCCGCCGAGGGGATAGTAAGCGCCGCCGGGGCTTCCCGACGAGAGGGTAAGGAAGGTTTTCTTCTGTGCCAGGGCTTCACCGCCGGGGACCAGCGCCAGGACCAGCATGAAGGCCGCGATGCAAAGGAAAGCTCTCTTCATGATTCCACCTCCGTCGTTTTGGTCCACCTTCAATATCGTTCGTATTCCAATATGTCGAGACTTTTTCGGGCGGGCTCAGATGTACTGCTGCATGATCCTGGTCAGGTCCCGGTCCATCGCGCCGTTGCCCTGGTCCGAGTAGGAGTCGATGATCCCTCCGAGGTGGTTGTAGGTGTACGCATCGGAAAGGTCGCCGAGCCGGCGGTAGATCCCCTTGCGCCGGCCGAGGCGGTAAATGAGCCGGTCCCGGTCGGGAAGGGCGAAGAACCGGTCGATCGTTGCCAGGAGCTTCGGCTTGTCCTCCGGCAGCTTTCCCTCCAGCTCCTCCAGGAGGTTGAGGATGTGGTCGCTCACCACGGTGGAGGTGATACCGTCGAGCGTCTCGATGAAGAGCCGGATCTCCTTGAGGATCTCCTCGTCCGGGAGAGGGCGGAATTCCCCGTTCTGGCGCATGGTGTACAGATCCGTTCCCGGGACGACCTGGAGGGTCCGGAGGCGGATGAAGTCGGGGTTGATGGCGTTGAGCACCTTCGCCGTCTCGACGGCGTGTTCGTTGGACCAGCGGTCGCCCCCGAGACCGGGGATGACGTATTCCGAGAGCGAGATTCCCGCGGCCACGACGTTCCTGCCGCCCTGGATGTGGTCGGCGGCGGTGGCGCCCTTCTTGATGAACTCCAGGACCGGATCGTACCCGCTCTCCAGCCCGATGTGAATCCGGGAGAGGCCCGCCTCCTTCAGCCGCGTGAGATCCTCCACGCTCTTGCGGGCCGCCGTCTTGGACCGGCAGTAGGAGGTGATCCGCTTGACCCAGGGGAACTGTTCCCGGATGAAATTCAGTACGTCAACGAGGTCGTCGGTCTTCATGATGATGGAGTTGGCGTCCTGCAGGAAGACCGACTCGCCGCCGAAGTAGAGCCAGGCGACGACGGAGCGGATGCCCTCGGAGCCGTCCTCGTCGGACTCGAAGAAGTAGTTCGCCAGCGACTGGGTGATCCGGCCGCCATGACCGTATTTCCAGGAGGTCTCGGTGATCCGGTCGACCATGGACCGGATCGTCCGGATGTCGCGCTTGATCTCGTCCACGGACCGGAGCTCGAATTTCGTGCCCCGGTAGGTGTGGCAGAAGGCGCACTTGTTCCAGGGACAGTTGCGGGTCAGCCGGATGAGAAGGCTCTTTGCCTCGCTGGGAGGCCGGATGGGGCCCAGTTCAAAGGTTCCGTTCATGAGGGAAAACTCCGCGGGATTATTTTTCGGTAATATGGGTGCTCAATTGAGGAAAAGCAAGGGATTGCAGGCCTTGTTCTTCACGCGCACTTCGAAGTGAAGCGCGCCGGAGCCGCTCCGGTGGTCCCGCCCCACCGAGCCGATCCGGGACCCTGCCCGGACCCTGTCGTCGGCATTCACCTGGCGGCTTCCCAGGTTTGTGTAGACCGTGGCATACGCGTCGTCATGCCGGAGGATGATGGTCTCTCCGTAGTCCTTCAGGGGGGCCGAGAAGATGACGGTCCCCTCCTCGGCGGAAAGAACGGCCGCTCCTTCCCGGGCGGTGATCCGGATGCCGTTGGAATACATGCCGTTCGGCTGGGGACCGAAGCGCGTGATCACCTTGCCCTTTACCGGCCACAGGAGCTTCTTGCGCTTCGGCTTTTCCGTCTTCTGCTCCGCGTCATCGGTCCGGGCCGGTGCCGCGGCCGTCTCTTTTCCGTTGCCGCCGGGTGCGGCCGGTGCCTGCGTTTTGCTGCGTGGTGGATCTTCTTTTGGCCGGACGGCTGTCTCGCGGGCCCGGTCGGCCTTCTCCTCCGCCCGGGCCCGGGACGCCTTCAGGGCATCGGCGGCCCGCTTCTTCTCCTCTGCCGCGGCCTGCTCCGCCTTCTCGCGGTCCGCCTCCGAGACATAGACCCGCCCCTCGGCGATGGTGATCCGCCCCGCCGGGGCTCCCGTTTCCTCCCCGCGGACCGGGGCCTTCGCCGCGGCCTTTGCCGGTGCGGCAGCCGGGCCGGTGCCCGGCTTTTCTTTCGGCTCTTTTCCCGTTTGCTCCCGAACTTTGGTCGCGGCGGCCTTTCCCGGGGCGGGCTCCGGTTTTACGGTCTTCCCGGTGCTCCGCTTCGGTCCGGTCCGCTCTTTTCCCTGGGCGGGCTGCTTGTCCCGGGCCGTCCGGGGTCGGGTGTCCTCGATGATTTTTTTGGCCCCCGGGATGAAGAGCGCCCGGTCGGCCTCCAGGTGATCTTTCCGGGACATGCCGTTGGCCTCGCGGATCGCATCGGCGTTGATGCCGTAGGCCCTGGCGATTCCGGACAGGGTCTCGCCCTTCTTGACCAGGTGGTAAACGCCTTTAGCAGGGCGGGTCCGGGGAGCGGCGTCCGCCGGGCCGGGTAGGATGATCGCAAACAGGAAAAACGGCAGGATTGCCAGCGCGGCCAGGATGCGGCACAGAGCCGTTCCGGGGAGCCGGCGGGATGACGTTCCGGCGGCGGTTTCGTCAGAATGCCTGCCAGCCGTGGTCTCCGATGAGGTCCACAAATCGGCATCCCCCCAGGTTTTCCTTTTTCAGGTCGTTCGGGTCCTCGGAAAGGCGGGTGTACTTCATGAGCGTCTGGGTGAATCGTCCCCCCACGGGAACGACGAGCCGCCCCCCCACGGCCAGCTGGGCGGTCAGGGGTTCCGGCAGCGCGGGCGCGCCGGCCGTGACGATGATCCCGTCGAAGGGGGCCTCGTCGCGCCAGCCGTAGGTGCCGTCGGCCACCCGGATGGCGACATTGAAGAGATTCAAGCCCTCCAGGAGCCGCCGGGCCTTTGTCGCCAGGGCGGGGATCCGCTCGATGGAAAAGACATGGTCCGCCAGCATCGCCAGGATCGCCGCCTGGTAACCCGATCCCGTTCCGATCTCGAGCACCTTTTCCTTCCCCGTCAGCTCCAAGGCCTCCGTCATGAGCGCCACGATATAGGGCTGGGAGATGGTCTGGTGCTCATCGATGGGGAGGGGACTGTCGTTGTAGGCCTGGCTGATGATGGCCTCGTCGACGAAGAGATGGCGCGGGACCGTCTCCATGGCCTTCATGAGGCGCCGGTCCTCGATGCCCCGGGCCCGGATCTGCGTTTCCACCATCTTCAGTCGCTGTTTCCGGTAGAGATCCGTCATCGGTCGACCAGGCGCCGCTTCTTCGGCGGAATGCGGTAGAATTCCTCGATCCGCTGGTGCCGGCGGAGGCCCAGGGCCTCGCGGGTGACGATGAGGTAGTACTTGCGGATCTCCGCGTATTCGCGGGCCGAATTGAACTGCTCGATCTTTTCGTTGATGTCGGAGACCAGTTTCCGGTGTCGCCGGTGTGCAGGACCGCCTTCCGCGGGATCGTTTTCCGGGGCTTTGAGCAGGGCCATCTCCTCCCCGATGGCCGTGTCGATGACCTTCAGGCTTTCGAGGGCCTCGGCCAGGCGGTCGCTGGCCCGCGTGAGAACGGCGATCCGCTCTCTCAGGAGCTCTTCCTGCAGGATGTCCTGGGCGGTCTTTTTTGTCGAGATCATGAGGCGGTCCGTTTCGGAATTCTCCCCCCGGGGTAACAGTTTTCCACTATCATGCCGGACGCTTCAATTCAACCCCAAAGCCCATTCCGCCAAGGCCCGCGGCAAGTTCCCCTTTACACCCCCCCGGGTTTTCGCTACAACGTCCGGGCTGAAGAAATCCCTCCGAAAGGTTTGTTGCCATGACTGTTTTGCACCCTTTTCCCCTGTCCGCCGCCGTCCGCGAGGCCTACCGCTCCGGCCGCGAGGACGAGACCCTTCCGCCTGTTGTCCTGTGCGACGCCGGGGGACGCCCCCTGGGCCGCTTCCGGAAGGGCGATTCCGTGATCTTCTACAACATCCGCGGCGAGCGGGAGGGGGAGCTGACGGAGAGCCTGATTCGAAACGATTTTCCGCATTTCCCGGTGGAGAACGGCCTGGATCTCAAGTTTGCCACGATGATCTCCTACGGGAAGGACCTGGACGTCCGGGTGGCCTTTCCCTCCGAGGAGGCGGTCACGGATACCCTGGGCGACGTCCTCTCGCGGAACGGCATCCCCCAGGTCCGGATTACCGAGGCGGAAAAGGCCGTCCATGTCGGGTTCTTCCTCAGTGGGAAGCGGACGGGGCTTCTCCCCGGGGAGGAGCGGATCGTCGTTCCCACCCGGAAGGACGTGGCCCTCTTCGACGAGGCGCCGGAAATGTCCGTCGCGGGCATCACGGAGGCGGTCCTGGAGAAGCTTCGCGATCCGTCGTCCCGCTTCGTCTTTGCGAACCTCCCCAACGTGGACGTGGTGGGCCACATCGAGAACGAGGGGGCCGTCATGAAGGCCGTCGAGGCGGTGGACCGGGCGGCCGGTGTCCTGACCGACGCGGCCCTCCGGGCGGGCTGGACCGTCATTGTCACCGCCGACCACGGGTCCGCCGAGAAGTGGCTGTATCCCGACGGCGCCGTGGACACGGGCCACACCGACAGCCCCGTGCCGTTCCTGCTCCTGGGACCGGCGGGACCGGTTCCCCTCCGCCCCAGGGGCACCCTGATCGACGCGGCGCCGACGATCCTGGACCTGCTGGGCCTCCCGGCGCCCGCCGCCATGACGGGCCGGAGCCTCCTGGCGAGCGAAGGGGAGAAGCCCCGGGCCGAACGGCTCCTCGTGCTGCTCCTGGACGGCTGGGGCTTGAATCCCGGGCGGGAAGGGAACCTCATCGCGAAGGCGGATACGCCCGCCATGGACAGACTCCTGGCGGCGGGGGCGCACGCGGCGCTAGAGGCGGCCGGGGAGGCCGTGGGGCTCCCGGCGGGAACCGTGGGGAACTCCGAGGCGGGGCACCTGCACCTCGGCGCCGGGCGGGTGATCTACTCCGACCGCGTCCGGATCGACCGGGCCATCGCCGACGGGTCGTTTGCCCGGAACGAGGCCTTCCGCTGGGCCGCCGAGGGGGCAAAACGGGACGGGAAGGCCCTTCACCTGATGGGGATCGTCTCGTTCTTCAGCTCCCACGGGTCCCTGAACCACCTGTACGCCCTGATGGACCTGGCCAAGGACACGGGGCCCGGGGAGGTCTATATCCACGCCATGCTCGGCCGGCGGGGGGAGCAGCCGGAGAGCGGGGCCCGGTACATCGAGCAGGTGGAGCGGCGGGCCGCGGAGTCCGGCTGCAGCAGGGTCGTTTCCGTCATCGGCCGCTACTGGTCCATGGACCGGGAGGAGAACTGGGACCGCATCGAGAAGACCTACCGGATGCTCGTCCATGGGGAAGGGCAGCCGATCCGGGTTGAAACGGGTTCGTAAGGCCGGGCTTTCCACCGGAGGGGTCGGTGCAGCGCCGCCCGCCGCGGCAGGGGCGGGGGGAAACCGTCCGGAACCGGACGGGAGGGGAAGACATGGAAGCGGTGGTCAACAAGACCAGGCTGGCCCTGGTGGAGGGGGACATCACCCGGGAGGAGACGGACGCCATCGCCAACGCGGCCAATGAGGGGCTCCGGGGCGGAGGCGGCGTGGACGGCGCCATCCATCGGGCCGGGGGACCGGCCATCATGGCGGAGTGCCGGAAGATCGGCTTCTGCCCCACGGGGCAGGCCGTCGTCACCACCGGCGGGAACCTGAAGGCGAAGTACGTGATCCACACGGTGGGGCCCGTGTACCGGGGCGGGACGAGGGGCGAGGAGAGGCTGCTGGCGAGCTGCTACATCGAGTGCCTGAAGCAGGCAGTCGCCCGGGGGCTGAAGAGCATCGCCTTCCCGTCGATCAGCACGGGGGTCTACGGGTATCCCATGGACGAGGCCGCCCGCGTGTCCCTCAAAGCCGTAATCGATTTCCTGAAGGAGAACGAGACCCTGGAGACGGTGCGCTTCGTCCTGTTCGGAAAGGCGGCGCTGGAGGCGTACGAGCGGGAACTGCGGAAGCTGTTATAGAAACCGGTCAGGCTTCCGTCTTCCGGGTGACGTCGGCCTTGATCGCGTTCACCGCGTCCATCAGGGCGGCGAAGACGTTTTCCCGGAAGTCGCCCGCCACGACGACGTACATGACGTCCTCGCCCACGCGCAGGGTCCCCTCCCGGATCTCCGCCAGGACCTCCACGATGCCGGGGCGGGCCTTGATCCCGGCGATGATGGCGGCGAGGCGCTCCCGGTCGGCCCGGACGGTCACCTGCGAAACGGGGCGGCCGTCCCGGGAGGTGGCCCGGACGACGCCGTTGTGGCAGAGGATCATCCCCGCCTCGGAAAAGCGGGGATGGGACTTGACAGATTCGATCATGTCCATCAGATTCATTGCGAAACCTCGATGTTGTCCTGGTTGTTGAAACGCCCCTGAACGGGCGTCCTTTCATCCGTTTTTCAGCAGGACCGCCATGCGCCGCAAAGGAACCCCGAGACTGGAGCCCCTCGGGCTGATCATCCGGAAGGTGGCAAAGCGCGAGGGAGTCCCCCTCCAGGCGGCGGACCTGCGTCTCCTGTCCTTCTGGGACCGGTCGGTGGGACCCCAGGTGGCCGCCCAGACCTATCCCGAGGACATCCGCCGCGGCATCCTCCAGGTGCGGGTCTCCTCCTCCGTGTGGATGCACCAGCTCCAGTTCCTGAAGGAGGACATCCTGCGGAAGCTCCGGGACGTCATGGGAAGCGAGGAGGTCAAGGGGCTTCGCTTTTCCATCGGCGAGATCCCCCGGTCGGCGGCGGCGCCGAAACGGGAGGCTCCGCCCCGGGAGATCCTCGGAACCTCGCTCCTGAAGGCCAGGGACCGTCGGCTCATCGACGAGAGCCTGGCGGTCGTGGCGGACCCGGAGCTTCGGGAGCTCCTGAAGCGGGTCATGACGAAGGACCTGCTTCGCCGGCGGATCCGGGAACAGCGGCGAGGCCGTCCATGATCCGCTCCATCTCCCCGGAGTAGTGTCGCCCGTCCCCGTAAAGGAACAGCGGCGGCATCACGTCCAATTCTTCTCCCCCCCCACGGGTCCCCTCGACGAGGAGAAACTCGCCCTCCGAACCGGAGCGGGAGTGGACCATCCGGAGGCGCTTCGGCTCGATGCCGCGGGCCTTCATGCCCGCGATCATCGCGGCGGCCCTCCTCGCGGGATAGATCGCGCACATGCGGCCGCCCTCCCGAAGGAGTTTTGCCGCCGCGTCGAGAAAGTCCTCCAGGCTCCCGGCGATCTCGTGGCGCGCCATGGCCTTCTCGGGGTTCGGATTGACCCGGCCGGAGCGGGGTTTCCGGTAGGGCGGGTTGAATACCACCAGGTCGAAGGAGGATGCTGCCAGGATCGGGACCGCCCGGCGGACGTCGCCCGTCCGGACCCGGATACGGTCGGCCAGGCCGTTGAGCGCTGCCGACCGGCGCGCCCGGTCGACCATCTCCGGCTGCAACTCCAGGGCCTCCACGAAGGGGCGTTCCGGGCGGGTGGCCAGGATCAGGGCGAGGATGCCGCTCCCCGTCCCCAGGTCCGCCGCCGTCTCGTCCGGCCGGAGACACACGAACGAGGCCAGGAGCAGGGCGTCCACGGAGAACCGGTAGCCCCGCTTCGCCTGGATGACCCGGAGGCGCCCGCCGCAGATGGGGTCCAGGGTCTCGTCTTCCTTCAGGGATACCGCGTGTTCCATGGGTGCCGGCGAAACCGGACGGCGTCGTCCCGGGTCGTCATTCCAGGAAATGGACGAAGAGGCCGCTCCGGAGCTTTGGCTCGAACCAGGTCGATTTCGGGGGCATGACCCGCCCGGTGTCGGCCACTGCCATCATCTGGTCGAGACTCGTGGGAAACAGCGTGAAGGCCACGGCAGAGCGGCCCGAATCGACCAGCCTCTCCAGCTCCCCGGGGCCTCGGATGCCGCCGACGAAGTCGATGCGGTCGTCCGTCCGGGGGTCGCCGATGCCGAGAATCGGACCCAGGAGGCGGTCCTGGAGGATCGAGACGTCCAGCGAGGCGACGGGGTCGTCCGTGTCTTCCGGTCCGGGAAGGTACGTCAGGCCGTACCAGCGCCCGCGCAGGTACATGCCGAAGTCGCCCGCCCGGCCCGGTCTTTTCTCCGGGATGCCGGGGGTGACGCGGAAACGGCGGGACACCTCCCGGAGGAAGGACTCGTCGTCCATCCCGTTCAGGTCCCGGACGGCCCGGTTGTAGTCCATGATGCGGATCTCGTCGTGGGAGAACAGGACGGCAAGGAAGAAGTTCCAGGGCTCATCCCCTTTCCAGGCCCCCGGGTCGGCCTCTCTCCGAGCCCGGGCGACCGCGTCGGCGGCCGCCGCCCGGTGATGGCCGTCGGCGATGTAGAGCGCGTCCACGGTCGAGAAAGCCTGCCGGATGGCCGCTTCCACGGCGGGATCGTCCACGGTCCAGACGGTGTGCCCGACGCCGTCGTCGGCGGTGAAGTCGACCGCCGGAGGCCCGCCGCTCACCTTCCGCAGGGCGTCCCGAAGATCCTCCCGGCTCCGGTAGGCGACGAAGACGGGTCCCGTCTGGGCGTTCAGCCGGTCGACGTGCCGGGTCCGCTCCCGCTCCTTGTCCTCCCGGGTGAACTCGTGCCTGCGGATGGTTCCGGACTCGTATTCCTTTGTGCTCAGGACGGCCACGAGGCCCGTCTGGCTGTGGCCGCCCATGGTCTGGCGGTACAGGTAGAAATGCGGGATTTCGTCCCGCACGAGGGTTTCCTCCCGGAGCAGCCGGTCCAGGTTCTCCCGGCCGCGGGCGAACACGGCGGCGGCGTCGGAGGGAACGTCCGCGGGGAGATCGACTTCCGACTTCTCGACGCGGAGAAAGCTCTGCGGGTTGTCCGCGGCCAGGCGGGCGGCCTCGTCGCGGCTGACGACATCGTACGGGGGGGCCGCCACCTGCCGGGCACAGTCCCAGCGGGGATGAACGGCGGTGAAGGGTTCTACGGTTACCATGGTTGACAGATCCTTCTTGTGAAAATGACTTGGGACTGGCAGAATCCGAATCCTTCATAACACAGCCGGAAAAACCTGAACAGGAGGAAGTTTCCATGTCCCAGCCGATACGTGTCTTCATCCACGGTCTCGAAAGCACCAGCCAGGGCACGAAGGGGGTCTGGTTCCGGGAGCGCTATCCCGGCATGATCATCGGGGATTACCGGGGGAGCCTGGCGGAGCGGATGGAGGTGCTCCGGGAGAGGCTGGAGGGCAGGGAAAACCTGATCCTGGTGGGCTCCAGCTACGGCGGCCTCATGGCGGCCCTGTTTGCCTGCGCCTCCCCGGAGCGGGTACGGCGGCTCGTTCTCCTGGCGCCGGCCCTTCATCTGGACGAGTTTGCGCCCTGCCTGGACCGCCGCATCGGCATGCCCGTCTCCCTCTATCACGGCTCTTTCGACGATGTTGTGCCCCCGGGGCCCGTCCGCGAGATCGCCGGCCGGGTGTTTTCCGATCTGACGTATCACCTCTTGGAGGACGACCATAGCATCCACCGGAACTTTCCCCTCCTCCCCTGGGACCTTCTCCTGGAGGTCCGCTGAGGAGGGGAAAGCCGGGATTCCCGTTGACACGGATCCGGATTCATATTACCTTTCAGCCAGTTCCCACGCTCAGAGCCACCCGCTCTGAGGCATCCGGTCCCCATTTCGGGGCACAGCCGTTCACCCATTGCCGTTACCGTCGGGAGGTCCATCATGAGTGCTGAACAGGAGGGGCGTAGCCGGTCGGAGTTTCCGCTGGCCGACTGGATCAAGCAGTCCCAGGAACTCTGGACGAGCTGGATGCAGGTGGCGTCCCAGGCCCGGGGAGTCCCGGATCCGGAGGAGCGGCAGCCGGGAAAGGCGGAAGCGGGAGCGGGCCGGGGGCGCATGCAGGAGAACTGGGAGACGGCCTTCCGGATGTGGAAGGCTCTCTCGAGCGCCACCAGCGATCCGACCACCGCCGATGCCGCCGTCAAGGGGCTTGGAACCCTGCCCGATTTTTACATGAAGCTGGCGCAGGCCGGCTGGCTGGCCGTCATGAAGGCCCAGGAGCGGATGGTCGAGAAGGCCGGCAAGATCGGGCAGAAGACCGAAGCCTACCAGTTTGAAGCCATCGACCAGAACCTGATCAACGCCTGGAAAGAAATATACGAGGAGGAGGTGCGGCAGTTTTACAAGATTCCCCAGTTGGGCCTGACCCGCTACTACCAGGAGCGGTTCAACGAGTGCCTGGACCAGATGAACCTCTTCCAGGCGGCCCTGTCGGAATTCCTTTACGTCCTCTCCGTGCCGGTGGAGAAAACCACCAAGGTCTTCCAGGAGAAGCTGGAGACGCTCCAGAGCGAAGGGAAGATTCCCGAGAAGTCCCGGGACTACTATCAACTCTGGCTCCGGATCCTCGAGGGACACTACATGACGCTGTTCCAGTCTCCCGAGTACCTGGAGGCCCTGCGCAACGTGCTCGGCCAGCTGGATTCCTTCATCGCATCGAAGAACCTGGTCCTGCAGGACGTGCTCCAGTTCCTGCCGGTGCCCACGAACAAGGAGATGGATGAACTGATCAAGGACCTGCATGTCTTCAAGCGGCGCGTCCGGGAACTGGAACGAAGGGTGAAGGCCCTCGAAAAAGGATCCGCCCCCGCCGCCGGATAGGAGGGAACGATGGAACAGCCGAAGATCTCCCTGGACCTGATCCTGACCAGCCTGGCGGAAGACGCCGAAAAGGCGCAGGAGCGCGTGACCAAGGCCTCGGAAGTCCTCCTGAGCCCGCTCTATACCGACCTGGCCACAACGCCCTACGACGTGGTCTGGCAGGAGGACCGGGTCAAGCTCAAGCATTACCGGACGGACATCGAGAAGTCCCTGAAGACACCGCTCCTGGTGGTGTATGCCCTCATCAACCGGGAGACCATGCTGGACCTTCAGCCCGACCGGAGCGTCGTCCGGACCTTCATGAACAACGGGCTGGATCTCTACATGCTGGACTGGGGCTACGCGACGCGCAAGGACCGGTATCTGACCATCGACGATCACGTGAACGGCTACATCGACGGGGCCGTGGACTTCATCCGGGAGCGGACCGGCGTGGAGAAGATCAACCTCATGGGGATCTGCATGGGCGGTACGTTCTGCGTCATCTACTCGGCCCAGCATCCCGAAAAGATCCGGAACCTCGTCACCACCGTGACCCCCTCCAGCTTCGACACCACGAAGGGGCTGCTGCACAGCTGGATGCGGGCCATCGACGTGGACCGGCTGGTGGACACGTTCGCAAACCTGCCGGGCGACATCATGAACCTGGGATTCCTGCTCCTCAACCCGGCCCGGTTGATGATCGACAAGTACATCGGCTTCTTCGAGAACATGGACAACAAGGCCTTCGTGGAGAATTTCGTCCGGATGGAGAAGTGGATCTTCGACAGCCCCGACGTCCCCGGGGAGACCTTCCGGCAGTTCGTCAAGGATCTCTATCACGGGAATCTCCTCATCCAGAGCAAAATGATGGTGGGCGGTAAGCGGGTGGACCTGAAGCGGATCACCATGCCGCTCCTCAACTTCTACGGCCGGTACGACCACCTGGTTCCCCCGGAGGCCTGTGAGCAGCTGACGAAGGCGGTGGGAAGCAAGGACACGGAGGACATCTGCCTGGACACGGGGCACATCGGGATCTACGTCAGCTCCAAGACCCAGCGGGAGTTCGCCCCGAAGATCATCCGGTGGCTCAAGGAGAGGGACGGTGCTCCCGCGGCGGCTAAAAAATCCGCAAAGCGAGCGGGCGTGCTGGTCGTGAAGGCCTCGCCGGCGGCGAAGGCAACAAAGGGGAAGGGGAAATCCAGTACGAAACCGGCGAAGCCGCCAGCCCGGGGCGGCCGTGCACCGGCGGACCGGATGACGGGCCGCGAATCCATGGAAGCGAGGTAGAGACGATGCCTGCGAAGAAAAAGGAAGGGAAGGATTATTTCCAGACGATCAAGACGGTCAGCCGCGCCCTGGGAACCACCATGGAGAGGGACAAGCTTCTCGACCTGGTCGTCCGGAGCGCCGTGGAGACCATGGACGGCAAGGCGGCCGCCCTGTTCCTGGCGGATGAAAAGACGAACCGGTTTGTACCGGTCGCCCAGAAGGGACTCTCCCGGAAGTACCATCATGCCGGCCCGGAGAGCGTGGGCCAGGTCCCGAAGGAGATCATGAAGAATGGGTACCTTCACTACCGGGACGCGGTGAACGACAAGCGCCTGGCGAACCGGGACCTCAAGAAGGCAGAGGGGATCGGCTCCATCCTGGCGGTGCCGGTCCTGGTGAAGGACCGGCCCATCGGAATCCTCTCCCTCTACACGGCAAAGATCCGCGACTTCTCCGACGATGAAATCGAGTTCCTCACCACCCTGGCCGAGCAGGGGGGAATGGCGATTGAACACGCGCGTCTCCTGGAGACGATCCGCGCCTACATCCGCATCTCCCTGGAGCTGATATCGGACATCAACTCGAGCCTCGACATCCGGGTGATTCTCCAGACCCTGACGGAGAAGATGGCCAGGGCCCTCGACCTGAAGGCCGCCAGCATCCGCCTGCTGAACGACGACAAGACGGAGTTGCGCCTCGTCGCCAGTTACGGCCTGAGCGAGAAGTACCTCCACAAGGGTCCGGTCTACGCCGAGCAGAGCATTGCCGAGGCGCTCTCGGGGGTGCCCGTGATCGTCCGGGACGCCGCCAAGGACAAAGGAGTCCAGTACCGCAAAGAGAAGAAGGAGGAGGGCATCGTTTCGATCCTCTGCGTTCCCATCAAGGCCAGGGAGGGCGTCATCGGCGTGCTTCGCCTCTACACGAACGCTCCCCGGGAGTTCTCGGACCAGGACATCCAGCTGGTGTCGGTCCTGGCCCATCAGGGCGGCCTGGCGATCCAGAACGCGAGCCTCTTCATGATGCTCCAGGATGATTTGAAGGGGATGAAGGACGACGCGTGGAGTCATCGCTGCTGGTTCTGACGATCTCGCACGAAGCCCGGATGCGGCGTTGCGCTTCATCCCTCGTCGCTGCGATATGCCGGGGAAGGCCGGACATCCTGAAAAAGACGACCGACGCTCGGATCGGAAACGGAAAGGAGAAATGACATGATGGGCATCACCATCGACCGGATGAAGGTCGGAGACGCCGCCGAGCTTTCCAAGACCGTCTCGGAGACGGATGTTTACCTGTATGCCGGCATCAGCGGCGACTTCAATCCGGCTCACCTGGACGAAGCCTATGCCGGGAAGACCTTCTTCAAGGGCCGCATCGCCCACGGCATGCTCTCGGCGGGCTTCATCTCGGCCCTCCTGGGGACGAGGCTGCCGGGGCCGGGGACCATCTACCTGCGTCAGGAGCTGAACTTTCTGGCGCCCGTCCGCATGGGGGACACGATTACGGCACGGGTGGAGGTGGCGGAGCTGACCCCCGACAAGAACAGGGCCCGCCTGAAGACGACCTGCCGGAACCAGGAGGGGACCGTCGTGCTGGACGGGGAGGCCGTCGTCATGCCGCCGAAGGCTCCGAAATCGTGAAAACCGGGATGTTTCGCAATGATCCGGCCGAGGTGACGCCCGGGGAAAGCGGGCGCCCCCCGGCCACCGCAACCGGCCGGGAGGGCGGCGACAGGAAGGTCCGGGCGGCCTTTTTTCGAAGGAGCCTGTTTCTCTTCCTGGTGATGGGTGTCCTGTCGGGCTGTGCTTCCCTGTCGGGACAGCCGGTGACGGATCCGGCGGCCTGGCCCGGCCGATGCGAGGCCCTGCGGCGGGACCTTGAGAAAGATCCTTCCGCCGCCGTTGTGGCCACCCCCCGGCCCGACCGGTCCTATTCCGTGCCCTACTGGGTCCTCGTGGTCGACGGCGTCTCCATTCCCATCCCCCCCGTTCCCTATCGGGACATCCGCGTCCTGCGCGCCGGGTTTTCCCGCGGCCTGCCGACGGTCGTCCTCGTCGGCGCGGAGCCTCCGACCGCCGTATCCCTGACTTCCATGCCTCCGCCGCCCCCCTACGAAGACCTCTTCGCCCTGGCCGGAGAAGACCCGACGGACGAGGGCCGGGCCCTGACGAAGCGCCTCTTCGGCGGTCCCGTGAAGCACGACCGGCTCCTGGAGATCGGGTACGCCGGCCGTCCGGCCGACCTCACCTGCCGCCCGGAGAACCGGGAGAAGGAAATCCCCCTGGCCGTGGCGCTGATCCTGAAGACCGTCGGCAACCCGCTGGAGGAAGTGCATGAAGGGATCGCAGGACGGCGCGGCTGGATGACCCTCACGACCGAAAAAGGCGAGGCCGTCCGCTGGCAGGCGACACTTCCCGCGAATGGCCGCTGGCTCCTCATCGACGTTCGCACGGCCGCCGGGGGGCCTTTCCGGGACGCGGGCCTGGCCGTCGGCAGAAACGACATGGTGCGGGCCCTGGGCCGGCCTTCCTGGCTGGCGGCCCTGGCGGCGGTCCTGGATGACCCGGAGAACGGAAGGCTCTGGGAAGTCCTGGCGGACGCGCTGGCAAAGGCGGACTTCCCGCCGGAGTCCGTCGGTCGTGTCCGTCAGATGGCCCCGGGGGCGGTGCGGTGAATAATCCGGGAGCCGGCATGAACCCTTCGCCGTTCCGTCGGACGGCGCGCACGATCCTGACCGTCCACGTTTTTCTCGGCGCGTTCCTCCTGTTTTCCCTGGAGCCGATGACGGGGCGTCTCCTCCTGCCCATCATGGGCGGAACCATCCAGGTCTGGCTGGTCTGCCTGATGTTCTTCCAGGGAATGCTCCTGGCGGGTTACCTCTATGCCCATCTGTACGCCGCCCGGGCCGGCGCCGGCCATCTCCTGCTCCTCCTGGTCCCGCTGGCTTTTCTTCCCCTGTCGATTCCTTCGGCCCCCGACCCGGCAGCACCCCTGGCGTCGCTCCTCCGTCTGCTCGCGCTCCATGTGGCCGTCCCATTCGGCATTCTGTCCACCACCGCCGTGGTGGCCCAGCTCTGGCTGTCCCGCTCCGCCCTGGGCGGCGGAACCAATGTCTTCGTCCTCTATGGTGCATCCAACGCCGGTTCGCTTCTTGGACTGCTGGCCTATCCCTTCCTGGTGGAGCCGTACCTCGGCCTGGCGGCCCAGGGACGGATCTGGACCGCCGGCTACATTCTTTATGGGATCCTCGCAGCGGCCGCCTGGCTCCTCCTTCGACCGCAAAAGCGGCTGCCGGAGGAAGCGGAGACGTCCGGTCCGGCGGCCGGTGCCGCTTCGGAGGGGGGGAACTGGATCCCCTGGATTCTCCTGAGCGCACTGCCTTCCGCCTTCCTCCTGACGGTGACCAACGTCATCGCCGTGGAAGTCGGCTCCTATCCGCTTGTCTGGATCCTCCCGCTGGCCCTGTACCTGGCCAGCTTTGTCGTTGTCTTCCGGGACGGACCGGGACTTCCGGGCAGTTTGAGACTCCTGTGGCCGGAGATCCTGCTGGCGGCACTCCTGCTCTACCTGCTGACGTCGCCCCGGCTGACGTACCTGGCGGCGCACCTGGCGGTCCTCTTCGTCCTCTGCCTGCTGGCCAACGACGCGCTGTACCGGCTCCGGCCGCCGCCGGCCCGCCTGACGGGATACTACCTGGTGATCGCCCTTGGCGGCGCCCTCGGCGGCGCCGCCATCAGCCTCGGCGCCCCGCTCGCGTTCGGCGGCCTCTACGAATACCCGCTGACGGTCCTTGCCCTGGGTGGGGTCTTGGCGTGGATTCAGCGAAGGGACCTGGCGGAGTTCTGGAGACACTCGACGGGGGTCATGAAGAGCATGCGGGCGGCAGGCCTTGGCGTCCTGGCAGGGATGATCCTGCTGGGCGCCTGGTCGGTGGGCTCCTTCCAGGAAAAGGAGCGTCTGCGGAATTACTACGGCATTCTCCGGGTGGTGGAAGAGGCCGCTGGTTCCGACGCCCCCCGGGGGGTCCGGACGCTCATACACGGATCCACGCTCCACGGCACCCAGTTTCTCGACGAATCGAGGCGCAGGAAGCCTACCCTGTATTATGGAGAAAACCGGGGGTTGGGAGACGTCTTTGCGGGGCTGCCCGTTCCCCGGAGAGTGGGTGCCGTCGGGCTCGGGGCGGGAACCGTGGCGGCCTACGGGCGGCCCGGGGACCGGATCGACTTCTTCGAGATCGACCCCGACGTGGAGACGGTTGCCCGGCGCTGGTTCACCTACCTGGCCGATACACAGGCCCGGGTGCGGGTCTTCCCGGGGGACGGACGGCTGTCCCTGGAGCGGGCCGCGGGGGGAGAAGAAGGCTACGATCTTCTGTTCGTCGATGCCTTCAGCGGCGATGGCATTCCAACCCACCTGCTGACGGTGGAGGCTGTCGAGGGATACCGGAAGCGGCTGTCCGCGGACGGGCTGATGGTCTTTCACCTCTCCAACCGCTATTACGACCTCCGGCCGGTCGTGAAGGCGATTGCCGGGAGCATGGGTCTGATAGGGGCCGTGAAGGTGGCGGGTCCCGATCCCGCCGATGGCCGCTACCGTCTGACAACGGTCTACGTGGCCCTGGCGGCGGCGCCCGGCCGGCTGGATGCGCTTACGGAACGGGGATGGATTCCCTTCAGGGCGGACGACGGCATTCCCGCCTGCCGCCCCTGGACGGACGATTACGTGAACGTCCTGGTGCCGCTGGCCGCAAAGATCCGGGCCGGACAGCTATGATGCGAGGGGCTTCTTTTTTTTCTCGAGATGCCGCCCCATGCTTTTCATGAGATTCTGAAACTCCTCCGTCTGCTTCTGCATCAGGCCCTGGAGCCCCTCGATCATGCCGGACGGATCCAGCCCCTTCTCCGCCAGGAGATTCTGCTGACGGAGAACGGTTTCTTCCAGCCGGGCGACCGCCTGCTTCAACTCCTCGTTTTCCCGCTGCAGGGCCTCCAGATCCTCCCGGGGGGCGACATTGAAGAGGGCCAGGTATTCGTGGAGGGACTGGAGGAAGGATTCGCGGGTCTGCCGCCAGAAATCGGTGATGTCCGTGTCCCTCTCCCGGTCGAGTCCGTAGGCTTTGCGAAAGAACTCCGTCAGGCTCTCGGAGCCCTGGAAGCCCTGGCGCATCCAGGCCGTCACGTCCTCGAACTGCTGGCGGCCCCGGGCCAGGGCCAGGAAGTAGCGTCCCCAGAATTCATAAAAGCTTCGGTCCATCGGGTCACCTCCCAGGGGCATCCTCAAACGTTCGGATGCAGGGTCTTTGTCCTTCCGGCATTCATGCTTCCGGAAGGGGTTTTTCGGTTTCTTCCGCCTCCGCCTCGAGATCGAGCTGGAAGCGGACGGGCCCCCGGTATCCCTTGCCGAAACGGGTGTGGAGGGCGCAGGCGGATTCAGGATCGGACCAGGACGTGGCAATGGCGCCGTGGCCCTTCGGGAAGGGCGTCACCTCCACGTTGTCGAGGTGGTCCAGGGGCGCCAGGGCGGCATCGCGGTCCACCAGGTCGTCCCCTTCGGCGTAGCAGATGAGCCAGCGGATCCCCTTCTCGCGGATGCCCCGCAGGTTGAGGGTCCTGCCGAAGAGCGTCACCGGAAGCGTGCCGTCGGCGGTGATGGGGATCGTGTAGGAGTCGAAGCTGAGCCGGGTGATTCCCTCCGGCAGGTCGTTCCGGTCGTAGATCAGCCAGTGGTTCATCGCCGCCGCCGTCTTTCCGATGTGAACGGGTCCGCCGTCTCGCTGGAAATTGGTCATGTCCCGGTAGAGGGTTACCAGGGGCGCCTCCTTCTCCATGCTCTTGAGCTTGTAGACCCAGCTCATGACCTTGCCGTCGACGATGCGGTTTCCGCTGGGCAGCTCCTTGACGGCGTAGTTCAGGTCCCGGAAGCGGGGAGGAAGGTGCTGCATGTATTCCACGAGCGACCTGCTCCGGGTGCCGTCCATGGGAGCGACACAGGTGATCAGCGCGTCCGCCAGTCCGTCGAGTTCCCCCGACAGGATGTCCAGGAGGGCGATGAAGCCGCCCTGGCAGAAACCGTTGAGCGTGACGGGGCGGCCATGGGCGGCCTTCAGGGTCTCGCAGAACCGCCGGGTGTCCAGGGCATCGTCCTCTCCGGTCATGACCTGCACTGCCGGATTCGTCTCGATGTCCTTGAGGATCCGGATGTACGTCGGAACGCCCTGGTTGGCGAAGGCGTGGACGTAGCTCTTGTTTTCCCCGGGCAGGAAGGCCAGGATGTTGGGGCCCAGGACGTAGGGGTGCATGATCAGGACGGGCTTGCCGGATTCCCGGGTTTTCACGTCCGGATCCCGCGGCAGGACCCGGTACAGGGAGAAGCGGTCCGTTTCATCCGCCAGAACGTATCCGCCATCGTCGAAATGAAAGCCGAACTCCGGCCCGATGGCCCGGATCGCCTCGGGGTAGCGGTACACCAGCGCGTCCATCAGCCGGGCCATGCCGGCGCTGTAGTCCCTGAGCCCTTCCTCCCGTTTGCCCAGGAGGCTGTTGAGAATCGCCCTGCCAAGACGGAGAGCCTCCCGGCGGTGGAAGTCGTCAAGCCCGCTCATCGTCCCTTTCGCGCCCTGCTCGGCAATCTGGGTGTTGAACCGGAGCAGTTCAAAATAATCTACGGCGCTCTGCAGAACGGGCGTCCGGACGAGCTTGTCCTTCTCCAGCGAGCTGAAGGAGCCCAGGGCCGTCCAGTAGGGGTTCATGAACTCGTTGAGATAGGCCAGGACGCCGACGCCGTAGTGCTGTCCGGCTTCGACGGTACCGGTCGCCGTCTCCACGGCCCGCAGGTAGTACTCTGTCTGGAGATCGAGGAGGGAACGAACGGATTCCCAGAGGGGGACCGAGATGCCGGCGGGATACGTCAGGGTGCTCTTCAGGAGCGAGGTGTTGGCCTGCCAGGTCTTCGTGAAGGCAGTGAACAGCTCCATGTGTGTCTCGGCAAGCCGCTGCCGGCATTCGCGGGTTATGGAGAAGGCGGCTTCGGAGATGGTTGCCGGTGACCCGGCGGTTCTTGTGTTCATGGCGAATCCCAGGATCGGTTGCATAAACGAATCCCGGCGGTCTCACGGCCGCCGGGATCCGAAGTTCAGGAATTCCGAAGTCGAATGAATTTCCCGGGCGGGACGCCTCGGTCTACTTCGCCTTGGCGAAATATTCCTCGACCTTCTTGTAGTTGGCGTCCACGATGCCCTTGTAGTCTTCGCGGCCCTTCTTGTAGGCCCGGACCCACTCGCTGATGAGCTTCTTCCCCTCCTCGGGAAACCACGGGGCCTGCTCCATGTACATGTTGACCATCTTTTCCGTCTGGTCCTGGAGGACCATCATGGCGTTGAATGTGTTGTCGAAGGCCGTCTTGTTGAAATCGATCATCTGTTTGGTAATCTGTTTGGGATCCATCTTCCAACCTCCTTTCATAGGGATACGGGTTCTGCCGGCACGTTCCGGCGATGCTTACTTCGCTTTGCCTGCCTTCCCTGCTTCCTTTGCCACGTCCTCCCATGTCTTGGAGGCGAAGAACTTTTCCACTTTCCCGTAGCTCTCGTCCACGGCGCTCCGGAAATCCTCACGGCCCTGGCGGTACGTCTTCATCCACTCCCCGACGATCTTCCGGCCTTCTTCGGGAATCCAGGGGGACTGGTCCATCGCGGTCTGCATCATCTTCTCCGTCTGCTCCTGCAGAATCGTCATGGCGTTGAAGCTGCTGTCAAAGGTTGTCTTGTAGAAACCAACGATCTGTTTTACGATTTTTTCCTGTTCCATGCTCCGGGTACCTCCCTGCGCTCCTGCGCTTGATTTTTGCCGCTAATATAACCCGGCGGAAGGGCATGTCAAGGGAAAATGTTGCATTGCAATATAAATCATTCGGAAGCGGTCCTTGGTGTCGACCTATGATCTGAATGATATTATTGATGTATTATTCGTCATGCTTTTTTCCGTTCAGAAGAAAATATAATTTATGTTGCAATGAAACAATCTTCCCGGTAGATTGTTTCCACACCGGGAGAAAAGACCATGGCCGAGACACTGCTCGTCAGAAAATATGGAAACCGCCGCCTCTACGATACGGAGCGGAGCACCTACATCACGATCGAGGAACTGACCCGCCTGATCAAGGAAGGCCGGACCGTCTCCGTCGAGGATGCTAAGACGAAGGAAGACGTGACGGCCTTTATCCTGACCCAGATTCTCCTGGAGGAATCCCGTAAGAGGGAGTTTCTGCTTCCCGTCCCGCTTCTTCACCTGGTGATCCGCTTCGGGGACAACCTGCTCTCGGATTTTTTCGAGAACTACCTCCAGCAGATCATGAAAAACTACCTTGCCTACCGGGCCGTCGCGGACGACCAGTTCAGGAAGTGGCTGGACCTGGGGACCGAATGGTCCCAGGCAGCCGGGAAATCCGCCTCCCCCCTGTCTCCTTTCCAGAACTTTCTCGACCTGTTTTCCGAGACCCCCGGCAGGGGAGAGGCCTCAGAAAAAGGAAAGGAGCCTTCGCCATGAACCCCGAATGGACGAAAACGGTTGACGCCGTCCTCGATCGCGTCCGGGATCCCGAGAGCGGGCTTCCCGTCTCGGAGCTCGGGATCGTGAAAAAGGTCCGGCTGAGCGAAGAGGAGAAAACGCTGTACGTATTCCTCGACACGTACGGGCACCTGCCCCGGTGCGTCACCTGCGCCGCCATTGCCCAGACGGTCCTGGCCGGAATCGTCCGGGATCTCGATGCCGCCTTCCGGGACACATTTCCCGGCCTGGACGTTCAGATCGTTCCGGCTGACGTGGAATGAGTACAGCCCTGAAACAGGGTGATCCGCTTAAAAGAAGCGTCCGAACGTCAGCGCTGCATACATGGGATCGTGATCCGCGCGCAGGTTGCGGACCATCACGACGTGGGACTTCTCCTCCTTGATGATCTTCTCGATCAGCTTCTTCTGTTCCCGGTCCCGGGAGAGTCTCACCATTTCCGTATAGAACAGGATCGCGTTCGTCTCGGCCTTCATGGCTATGACGGCCGCCGCCACGACACCGTCCACCTTTTCGAGGCGCTTGTTCACCGTTTCACCCTTCGGAAACAGCCCCTCCTGTACGATGGACTCCAGGTAGTCGTCGATGTCGGGGTTCTTCAGCGACGGATCGATTCCCCCGATGTCCGCCTTCGACTTTATCTCTGTGAACAGCTTCAGGTGCTCCGCCTCCTGTTTGGCAAGCTTCATGAAGAGGTCCTTCAGGTCCCGGTCGGCAAACTTCTTCGCCGCCTTTGTATAGAACTCGATGCCTTCCTTTTCGGCCCGGATCGCAAAATCGAACACATCCAGCTGCTGTCTCTTCGCCATGACTCCCCCTCCCGTGATGGATGATGTACGGTTGGTTTTTTCCAGTGAAAGCTGACTGTGACCGAGATGCGGAACCGGATTCCGCGGTTCCGCCTGACCGGTTGCCTGGATGAGTCTCGTGGAAAGGATCGATTAAGCCGTTTGTCCTTACCGCAGCGGGAGCGGCGGCGCGGACCCTTCAAACACGTGCGATTCGCGAAAGGTTCAGGATGGAAACCGGAAACGTGTGTGCTGGAGGTTGCCGTCTTTTCTTTAAAAACTGCCCGACGGTTTCCGGGATGTCAAGAAGAAACTCCATCAGAATACGGACTTCCTCCCGTCCTTGAGCCCCTTCTCGGTCTCCGGCTTCCCCTTGCACTCCACCGGCATCGGGATGTCCTCGCCGGGTTCGCAGGGTTGGTTGCTCATCGATTTGGCGGCACAGCGCCCGATGAGATAGCCCGCGTCGTAGCAGGATTTCGGAGCCTTCGTTTCCGGTCCCGAGGCTGCGGGTGCCGGCTGCTTGACCGCACCGGTCGCGGCGGCCGGGGGGGCCGTCTGCGCCTTGCCGGCCGGGGGCTTTCCGTCTCCGCAGGCGGCCGGAAACCAGGCGGCAAGCATCAGCAGGATCGCCAGCCCAATCCCAAGACGTTCCCGTTTCATGAGTCCTCCTTGCCTGCTTTTTTCTTTCCCGGGGAGCCGGGCCGCTCATCCTTCAGGATTCCCGGGAGCCACCGGTATACGGGACCGAAGGTCCGGCCCACCTGCCCCTTCCGGGGGACGATGAACACAAAGCATCTCTTCTGCTCCGGGACGACTGCCACATGCCGCAGCTCGCCCGGGTCAGCATGGTCCGCAACAAGGCGGGCAAGCTCGTCGCGGATGGCCTTGTTCCCGAAGTAGAGCCAGAATTCTCTTCCGCCCCAGGTGAGGGACTCTTTCCGCAGCGCCGCTTCGTTGGTGATCTTCGGGCCCCGGAAGCGGGCGTAGCCCTTTTCGATCAGGTGCCCTTCCTTGATCGGATCCCGGCGCAGGTAAATGGTGATGAACATGCGGTCGTACTTCCGGATGAGCTTCGAGATGGGCATCCAAAGCCAGGCCTGGCGGGGCAGGAAGGTGAGGGTGGCATCGATCCTCTCCGCCGGAGCCTGCTTCGGGGGAAGCAGGTTTGCATGGTAGCCGATGAGTCCCCCGATGTTCGTGAACCGCTGGTCCACGGGCTTCACCACGTCCACCAGGTCGTTGAAGGCCGAGAGGAAGAGGCCGTTGTTGATGCGTTTGCCCCAGAAATATCCCAACCCCAGGAGGAAGGAGAAGGCCAGGAACAGATAGAAAAGTGGTTCACCCATCAGGTGTTCGTATGGAAACATGGTATCCTTCTTTTAGCGTGTCGACAGGTGGACCGTCAAGTCCTCCGGGATCTCGAAGAGCCGCCCGCCCTGCTCCATGCCCAGGGACGGATTCCAGGAAACGTTGACGAAGTGCACCCCGCCGCCGGCGAGCGCCTTGATCGCCCCGGTCACCTGGCGGGCCGCCGCGCCGTTCTCCGTTGTGATCTTGTTGAGGATCAGGAGCCGCAGGGGCAGCTTCAGGTCCCGCAGCCCTTCCAGCAGGCGCTGGGACTCCCGGAGGGAAAGCAGGTCCGGATTGAAGACGACGGTGACGCCGCAGTCCGCTCCCTGCAGGGTCCCGGTCAGGCTCGCAAAGTTTGCCCGCAGCGTCTTGAGGTGGTCGAGGATATCGTCGCCCTCCTCGTCGTATTTCAGGCGGATCTCCTTCGCCTTCGACCGGGAAGCGGGGTTCCGGATCTTCTGGATGGTGTGGCGCTTCTCCAGGATGTGCCGGCGGATGGCCATCAGGCGCTCGATCCAGGTTACCGTCACCAGCGGCAGGGCGAGGAAGCGCAGGGTCAGGCCCGTGGGCGGTGTATCGAAAACGACATGGTCGAACCCGTCGGCCTCCCGGATCGTCCGCTCGATGGCCGTCAGGAGGGCGTACTCCTCGATCCCCGGCGAGTACTGGAGGATCGAGAAATACCGGTCCAGGTTGAGCGTCTGGAGGTAATGGTATGTCTCGTTCAGGACCCGGGACTCCCGCTTCAGGTAATCCTTTGCCAGCCGGTGCAGGTCCACTTCTTCCAGGTGAAGGTTCCTGGAAAAGGCCTTCCGGCGGTTCTTGAGCTCGATTCCAAAGATGTCTCCGAGGTTGTGGGCCGGGTCGAGGGAGACGATCAGGACGCGGGCCCCCTGCGAGAGCTGCCAGGCCGCGGCGGCCGCCATGGTGGACTTGCCCACCCCTCCCTTGCCGGTGAAGAAGTGGATTCGCATCAGTCGACCCCCAGGACCCCGATCATTTCGGCCAGCATGTCGCCGGCGTCCTCGGCCCGCTGGTTCAGGACCTTCAACTCCTGTTCCATGAAGGGGAGGAGTTCCACGGCGAGAAATGTCGGCGGGGCCGGGTGGCCGACGAAGGAGCCCAGAAGCAGGAGGGCGAAGATGTTCTCCAGTTCCTGGGCTTCCACGCAGGTTAGGGCTACCAGCTGCTCCCGGTGGGCCGCGTCCATGTCCGAGAGAATCTGCCGGCAGCGCTTGAGGAACGATCGGGGCATGGGGAGGGGGCTCTCCGGGGATGAACGAAACGGGGGAAAAGGGGTATGGAACCCCGGCCGTGCGGCCGGGGTTCCGCCCGGGTTACGGTTACCGTCAGGACTCCTTGCGCATCTTGATGAAGTCCCAGATGAACAGCATGTTCAGAACGAGCATGATGCCCATGATGATCTGCACCGTCCAGCCCTGTCCGGGGGCCTTGGCGATGTTCGCCGGCATGACCACGATCATGAACCAGATGATGGCGCAGGTCACCGTGATCCAGAGCAGGTAGGCCGGGATGACCGCCATGATGGCGAACTTCGACTTCAGCCGCTTGGACACGTAGGCCGCCCCCGTCATGAGGGCGATGGCGGCGATGAGCTGGTTCGCCGCGCCGAAGGAGGGCCACACGATGGTGAACTGCTTGCTCCAGGCCAGGTACATCCCGATCAGGGCCGGCACCAGGGAGGCGATCCAGCGGTTCGTCAGGACACCATAGATCCCCTTGGCCGTTTCCTTCACGGGCGCCAGCATCTCCACGAGGCAGTAGCGGGCGATGCGGTTCGTCGTGTCCAGCGTGGTCAATGCAAATGCGGAGATCCATAGCCCCGCGATGATCTTGACAAGCTTGTTCGGGAGGAAGTTCAGGAAGCTTGCCGCCACCATGTCGGCGTAGGTCTGGACGACCAGGTTCGCCTGGGAGAGCTTCAGGCCCTCGGAGACCTTGGTGAAGAGGGCTCCCCAGTTGTCCAGGGTCAGGGCAAAGGCGGGGGCCGTGAAGACGGCGCCCGCGGCGGCGGCCTTGGCGGCATCGGCGGCCACCTGGGCCGCATGGGCGTTCTTCAGGGCCGTGTAGCCGAATCCGGCGATGCCGCAGATGACGATGGTGGAGAGGAACCCCTCCGTGAACATGGAGCCGTAGCCGATAAAGAGGCCGTCACTCTCCTTGGAGATCTGCTTGGACGACGTCCCCGAGGCCACCAGGGAGTGGAATCCCGAGAGGGAGCCGCAGGCGATGATCAGGGGGATGGCGGGCCAGAACGGTGTCGGCTTCCCACCGACCAGGATGGGGGAGAACTCCGTGAAGGCCGGGATCTCGACCGCGTGGAAAGTGAAGAAGGCGGCGATGAACCCGATGGCGATGCCGAAGTAGAGGAGCCACGAGTTCAGGTAATCCCTGGGCTGGAGCAGGATGTTCACGGGGATGGCCGCGGCGATGATGATGTAGAAGAAGAGGATCACCAACCACGTCTCGAAGCTCAGGGCTACGGGAACGAAGGTTCCCCCCCAGATGGCGGCACACATCAGGGCGATCCCGATGATCGTGGCCACGGGCAGGTTCATCTTCATCTGGTAGATCAGGTACCCCAGGATGAGGGCAACGATGGTCACGAAGATGGAGGCCCCGGCGATCTCCGGGGTCTTGACGAACATGGACGAGATGACCGTCGCAAAGGCCGCCACGACAAGGACCAGGAGGAAGAAGACGATCCAGTAGAAGGCCGTGCCGGTCCGCTTCGAGATGAGGTCCGAGGCAACGAACTGGATGGACTTGCCGTCGTAGCGCATGGAGGCCATCAAGGCCAGGTAGTCGTGGACGGCGCCGATGAAGATGTTGCCGAGCCAGACCCAGGCCAGGGCGGGGAGCCAGCCCCAGCACATGGCCATGGCGGGACCTACGATGGGACCCGCGCCGGCGATGGAGGAGAAGTGATGGCCGAAGAGGACCATGCGGTGGGCCGGGACGTAGTCGACGCCGTCGAAGAGGCGCTTCGAGGGGGCCTCGACCTCGTCCGAGGCCCGGACGACGTCCCGCTCGATCTTCTTGCCGTACGTGAAGTACAGGCCGACGTAGAGAATGAAACCGATAATACCGATGACAGTGGTGGTCATGCGCGACCTCCTTTCCAGAACAACGGGCTATGCCCGGAAGACTTGTTCCACCGCAGGATTCCCGGCCGTGCTCCACCTTCGAGCAGGAATGCCGGGGACCGGCGGCCCGAAGAATAATGAATTGCAGAGAAAAACTACTCTCCCGGCACTTTGCAGTCAAATGATTTTTTCCCCTCGAACCATTTTCAGAGTATTCCTTAGGCAATCAATACACACTTTCATCATTCCGTGTGGCACCGCTTTTCCGATGTCCGTGTCGATGGATTCAATTTTTGGAAAATCTGTGCTGGAAAAAAAAGTTGACATCCGATGCGCCGGGAGTACTCTGATCACCGGGGACGCACGCTGCGTCCATCCTTTCATCCGCCCGGCATCGCCATCGAGGTGCACCATGAATCAGGAACAGGCAATGGAATCGTTTGAGGGGCTCAAGATCGGTGCCAAGATCCGGGAAGCGAGGGAGAAGAAATCCCTGACCCTGCAGGATCTGGCGGCCCGATCGGGAATCAACCGGGAGAGCCTGGAGAAGATCGAGGCCGGTGAATTCGTCCCGCCCGTGGCGACCCTCCTGAAACTCGCCCGGTCGCTCGGCGTGGGGATGGCCCGCTTTTTCGAGGATGACCAGCCCGCCGTCAGGGTGTCCATCACCCGGCTCGCCGACCGCCGCCGGATCGCCCGCCGGCCTCACCACGGCGAGGGGGAGGTGGATTACGCCTACGAGTCGCTGGAGACCCGCAAGCCCGAAAAGCACATGGAGCCGCTCTTCGTCGAGTTCCAGCCGCTGGAGACGGGGGGCATGGTCTTCGCGTGCCACGACGGCGAGGAATTCGTCTATGTCCTGGAGGGGCGGCTCGAGTTCCGCACCGACGACCGGGTGGAGACGCTGACCCCCGGGGAATCCCTCTACTTCGATTCCAACCAGAACCACAGTTTCCGGGGTCTCGACGGACGGCCCGCGCGGGCCATCGTCGTCGTCTGGAGCCCCTGAGCACGGGAGACGGGACATGGTGGAGATCCGGTTCCACGGCCGTGGCGGCCAGGGGACGGTCGTGCTGACGATCCTCCTGGCCAAGGCCTTCTTCCAGGCGGGCTGGCAGGTCCAGAGCTTTCCCTTCTTCGGGGTCGAGCGGCGGGGGGCGCCGGTGGAGGCGTATCTCCGGCTGGACCGGACAAAGATTCTGGCCCGGACGAACGTCACCACGCCGGACCACGTGGTCGTCCAGGACCAGACGCTCCTGACGAGCATCGACGTGACCCGGGGGCTCAAGCCGGGGGGATGGGTTCTTCTCAACAGCGCAACCGATCCGGAAGACCCGGGTGCCTACGCCGGCCAGCAGCTCGCCTGTGTGGACGCGGGCCGGATCGCCCTCGGTCACCGGCTCGGGAGCCGGACCGCACCCATCGTCAACACGGCCATGATGGGAGCCTTCGCCCGCATGTTCGGTGAGCCGCCCATGGAAGCCATTGTCGCCGCCATCCGCGAAGAGGTTCCGTCAGAGCCGGACCGCAACATTGCAGCGGCCGAGGAGGCCTACCGGGCAGTCCGGATCCTCGGCCGGGTCCCCGTGTCCTGACCCAACGGGAGGGGAACGCATGAACCGAGACCAGAGCAGGGCCGAGGCGCTGTTTCTGCCCCGGTCCTTCACCACCACGGAAAGCAACCTGACGGGCTCGTGGCGGTACCTCCGTCCACGCTTCGAGGAGAAGACGGCTCCCTGCAGCGCCGCCTGCCCCGCCGGAGAAGACATCCCCCGCATCGAAATGCTGACGACCCAGGGCGCCTTCCGGGAGGCCTGGGAGACGATCCTGATGGAGAATCCCTTTCCGGGAGTCTGCGGGCGGGTCTGTTTCCATCCCTGCGAGGGGGTCTGCAACCGCGGCGGATTCGACTCGGCGGTGGCGGTCCACACGGTGGAGCGCTTCCTGGCCGACTCGGCCGTCCGCAACGAATTCCGGTCCGACCTGGGACGGCTTCCAGCCCGGAAGGAGCGGATCGCCATCGTCGGGTCCGGTCCCGCCGGCCTGTCGGCGGCCTGGTTCCTGGCCCGCCTGGGATACGGCGTCCGCGTCCTGGAGGCCCTTCCGGAGCCGGGAGGAATCCTGCGCTGGGGCATCCCCGCCTACCGTCTGCCGCCCTCGGCCCTCCGGCCGGAGATCGCCCGCCTGGAAGCCCTGGGCATCGAAATCAGGACGGACTGCCGGATCGACCGGGCAGGCCTGGAGTCCCTGGAGCGGGATTATGACGCCGTCTTTCTCGGCTGCGGATTCGGAAAGGACCGGCCGCTGGGAATCCCCGGGGAGGAGGAGCGGGGAGTCGAAGACGGGCTCGCCTTCCTGTCCCGCATCCGCGGCGGTGAGGAGCCGCGCCTGGAAGGCGTGTCGATTGTCGTGGGCGGGGGAAACACCGCCGTCGACGTCGCCCGGACCGTCGTCCGCCTGGGCGGACGGGCGGTCATTGCCTACCGGCGCCGCCGCCGGGACATGCCGGCCTTCGACGAAGAGCTGCAGATGGCCCTGGAGGAGGGGGTCGAGCTCCGGGAGCTCATGGCGCCCGCGGGTGTCGCGCGCCGGAACGGGAAGCTTGCGATCACGTTCCGCCGGATGAAGATCGAGGGCGAGGACGCCGACGGACGGGGGCGCATCGTCCCGGACGGCGAGGCGACGCTGGAGGTGGAGGCGGACCGCCTGTTCACGGCCGCCGGCGCCGGTGCCGCCGAGGACTGGCATCTGCCGCCCCGGAAGGAGACGGGCCTCGTCCGGCTCAGCCACACCGTCCTCACCGCGTCGGAAGGCCGTCCGGTGCGGGTGTACGGCGGCGACACGACGAACGACGTCCAGATGGTCGTCACCGCCGTTGCCTCGGGCAAGCAGGCTGCCCTGGCCCTGGACGTCCTGTTCCGGGAGGGGCCGGCGGCCGTCACGGAGCGGCTCTCCGCATGCGCCGTCGGGCCCGGGCCGTCGCTTTCCATGGAAATCTACACCGGCGGCCCCCGTGGTCTCCGGACCCGTCATGTTGTCCTGCCGGAGGAGATCAACACGGACTACTTCGCCTTCGAGCCCCGGATCACCCAGCCGCGCCTCCTGGTAGACGAGCGGTCCCGCTCCTTCGCCGAGATCGACTTGAAGATCTCCGCCGGGCTGGCCATGCGGGAAGCGGGCCGATGCTTCAACTGCGGCATCTGCAACGGTTGCGACAACTGCTACCTCTTCTGCCCCGACGTATCCATCGCCCGCGGCCGGGAAGGGGAGAACCGCCGGATCAACTACGACTACTGCAAGGGGTGCGGGCTCTGCGTGGTGGAGTGTCCCCGCAACGCCATGACCCTGGAGGGGGAATCATGAAACGGGTCCTCGAGGGAAGCCATGCCGTGGCCGAGGCGGTCCGGCTGGCCAACGTCCAGGTCATCTCGGCGTACCCCATCACGCCGCAGACGCACATCGTGGAGATCCTCTCGGACTATTGCGCCTCGGGAAAGATGAACGCCCGCTTCCTCCGGGTCGAGAGCGAGCACTCCTGCCTGGCGGCCCTGATCGGCGCCCAGAGCACCGGCGTCCGGACCTTCACCGCCACCTCCTCCCAGGGGCTGGCCCTGATGCACGAGCTCCTGCACTGGGCCTCCGGGGCGCGCCTGCCCATCGTCATGGCGGAGGTGAACCGGGCCCTGGCACCGGGGTGGAACATCTGGACGGACCAGAGCGACAGCCTGGCCCAGCGGGACACCGGCTGGATGCAGTTCTACTGCGAGGACGCCCAGGAGGTCCTCGATACGATGCTGATGGCCTACCGACTGGCGGAGATGGTGAACCTTCCGGCCATGGTGGTCCTGGACGCCTTTTTCCTGTCCCACACGTATGAGCCGGTGGACATCCCGGAGCAGGAGGAGGTGGACCGCTTCCTGCCGGCATACGCGCCGGGCTTCCGCCTGGACACGGCCCATCCCTTCGCCCTGAGCCCCCTGGTGGCGCCGAACGCCTACATGGAGATGCGCCGGGAGATCGCCGCCGCCATGGAGGACGTCCTGGTGAAGCTCGACGCCGTGGAAGAAGAGTTCGCCGGGGTCTTCGGCCGCCGCTACGGTGCCGTGGAGGCGGTCCGCTGCGAGGACGCGGAGATCGTACTCGTGACCAGCGGAACGGTGACGAGCACCGCGCGCATTCTCCTGGAAGAGCTGCGGGCGAAGGGGGAGAAGGTGGGCATTCTGAAGATCAAGCTCTTCCGGCCGTTTCCGGTGGAGGCCATCCGCCGGGCCCTGGCGGGGGCAAAGAAAGTCGCCGTGGTGGACCGCAACTTCTCCTTCGGGGCGACGGGCATCTTCGCCCAGGAGGTGCGGGCCGCCGTGTGCAACGTGCCGGACCATCCGCCCGTCTTTGGGTTCATCGCCGGCCTGGGAGGCCGGGATGTCACGACGACGGTGCTGGCGTCGATGATCGAACAGACAAAAGCCGCCGGGGTTCCGCCGGCGGAGAGCATCTGGATCGGGCTTACGGAGGCGGCCTATGCAACTGGACGTCCTTGATCAGGAACTGATGTGCTCGGGCCATGTGGGCTGCCCGGGATGCGGGGCTACCATCGCCATGCGCTTTTTCCTGAAGACCCTCGGGGAAAAAACCGTCATGGTCCTGCCGGCCTGCTGCTGGTCCGTCATCGCGGGACCCTATCCCCAGTCCACCCTGAAGATCCCGGTCATCCACTCGGCCTTCGAGACGGGGGGAGCCACCGCCACCGGCGTCCGGGCGGCCCTGGACATGCTGGGAGACACCGAGACGACCGTTGTCACCTGGGCCGGCGACGGGGGGACCTTCGACATCGGATTCCAGGCCTTAAGCGGCGCCGTGGAGCGGAACGAGGACTTCATCTACGTCTGTTACGACAACGAAGCCTACATGAACACGGGGATCCAGCGCAGTTCCTCGACGCCTTACGGGGCGTGGACGACAACGACGCCGGGCACGCACTGGAAGCATCTCCGGAAGAAGAACATCGTGGAGGCCCTGGTGGCGCACCGGATTCCCTATGCGGCGACGGCGAACATCGCCTTCCCGGAGGACCTTGTACGGAAGGCCCGGAAGGCCAAGTCCATCAAGGGCTCCCGGTTCCTTCACATCTATGCGAGCTGTCCCACGGGCTGGCGGATTCCCTCCGAGATGTCCATCAAGATCGCCCGCATGGCCGTCCAGACGAACATCTTCCCCCTCTACGAGGTGGAGGACGGCGTCCGGTACACCATCAACTACAAGCCCAGGGAATACCTGGTCCGGGAATACTTCAAGCTCCAGGGGCGGTTCCGGCACCTGACGGACCAGGATCTGGACGCGATTCAGGAGATGGTGAACGAGGACTGGCAGCTCCTGCTCCGAAAGGCCGGGGAGCACGCCTGAGCGGCGGGGCCGAGCGGCGGCCGGTCATTTCCCATGTACGCTCTCCGCTCCGTCGGGTACAGGCGGCGGTACGGGGGAGGGCGCAGCGGACTCCGGCCCCCCGGCGGACGCATCCGCACGCAGGGGGAGCACCGGTGCCGGCAGCCGGCCTCCCATATCCCGCACCATGTTCCGGAAGGGCTCCGACGAGAGGAGCAGTCTCTGCGCGACGCCGCGGAGGCGGTCCACCTCGCCCGCCGGCAGGTAGAGGGAGGTGGGGATGGACTGGAAATACTCCCGTTCCGCCTGGTCCGGCAGATAATCGAAACTCAGCTCGATGACGTAAAACTCGATGGGCGGCATGCCGGCGGCACGCAGCTCCTCGGACCAGTCCCGCACGTATCGCCTCAGGAGGTCGACGGTCTCGAAGTTGTAGCGGTTGATCATGACGGTGGAAGACGCCCCCAGGATCGCCGCCAGGCCCGGGACCTCGTCCAGGAGGCGCCACCGCGGCTTTTCCCGGGTCTCCGCGTTGACGATGACGAAGGCCATCCGCCGGACTCGGGTGTAGCCCTGCTCCCGCAGGGATTCCCGGATTCCGCCCCTCACCGCCAGGTACTCCAGGATGCTCCGGAGTCCCAGGTTGTCCGAGACGCCTCCGTCCAGCAGATGAATGTAGGGCTTGCTGCTCCGGTCGAGATAGGATGCCATGCTCCTGGCCATGTGGTAGCCGCGGCTGGCCGGATCGGGCCTCTCCAGGGACTTGTTCATCCAGTCGGGGGGCTTCCAGCCGCAGTCTCCGGCGTAGTTCTTCAGGATCACCGGTGTGAAGGCGCCCGGGAAGGCCGCCGAGGCCGCGACGGCGCGCGCAATGGGGAAACGCTTCCAGTCGGAGCAGATCAGGGAAAACTGGAGGGTCGTGAAGGGAAAAACCTGGCCGTTGAGGATATCCGTCGCGAGGATCATGACGGCGGGCCGGTCCCGCCTGGGGATGTCTCCCAGCGTCGCGCCGTCGAAGAGGATCTGGTCGTAGTATTCCTGGGCCATGTCGCTCCTTCCGAAGCGGGGCGACCAGAGACGGGCCCAGTTGAAGGGGCTGAGGAATCCGGCGATCAGGTGGGACTGGTGGTCCCGGAGGAGAAAGCGCTCGCGGTAGTCGAGGAACATGTCCCGGCCACGGAGTCCGTAGGTGGCCGCTGTGAAGCTTCCGCCGGAGACGGAGGTGATCAGGTTCACCTCATCCAGGAGGGTGCGGTGGCCCGAGCCCTCTTTCGCCTGGATCTCGATGCGGTCGAGGGCCTCCAGTACGCCGTAGGACAGCGCCGCCGCCCGGGTCCCCCCGCCGGAGAAGGCCAGGATGAGGAACAGGGGATCGTCCTTTTCAACAATGCCCCGGTCCTGCGGAGCAACGATCGTCCGCGGTCCCAGCACGGGATTGAGCGGGTACTGGGCCGTGCAGCCGGCCAGGACCGAAAGGATTCCAAGGATCAGGAGACCGAGTCGGAACGGCCCGCTGCGGAAAGGCGAATACCGTTTTGTGCGCCGGCGACGACCGGACAATCTGGAAGGATCCATCGCTTTTCCCCGGGCTCAAGGTGAAGCGGAGTATAGGCCGCACGGCCGGGTCCGTCAAGGAGAAGCATTCAATTTCCTTGCCTTTCGGCGCCCGATGCCTGTATAGAGCGACCCAGGACCGGAAAGGACGAGACGCATGGCGACGGAAGCAGACACGTTTTCCAAACTGAAGATCCGGGAGCGGGAAGCCAGGAAGAACCTGATCGTCAACGCCGCCGAGCGGTCTTTTGCCGGCAAGCCCTTCAACAAGGTGAGCATGCGGGACATCGCCCGGGAGGCCGGCATCTCGCCCGCGTCCATCTACCGGTATTTCCCGGACCAGCAGACCCTCTTCGTGGAGGCCTTTCTCCGGGGCTCCCGCCGCGTCATCGAGTCCTTCCGGGTGGCCGTCGAAGAGAACAGCGGCGTGTCCCTGGAGCGCATTGCCGGAGAGTTTCTGGACTTCCTGATCGAAAACGATCCCTATTTCCGCATGATGACCCACTTCATGCTGGACGGCTCCTTGAGCCCGGCCCTGGTGGAGCGCCTCAACGAGGAGTCCCGCCTCCTCATCGACCAGTTCGACTTCCTCTTTGAAACGATGCATGCCAAGGGCGACCGCCGCCTCCTGGCCCATGCCTTCTTCTCGGCCATGAACGGCATCCTCATCACCTTCCGGGACTATCCCGGCCGTTCAAGGGAAGAGGTGATAGAGCACATGAAGCTGGTCGGCCGGGTGATCGCGAGGCTCTTCACGCTGAGCATCACGTCGGACGGCTGGGACCGCGGGCTGGGCGTTCAGGCGTGACAGGGGGGGCGGACTCCGGCCCATTCCCACTCTTTCCATTTGTCTTTCCACAAACCAGTTGACTTTCGGCAGCGGTCCCGGTTAACAGTGAACACTGTTTACATCCAGGAACAAACCGCCGGAAACGTATACCAAAGGAGGTTGCCATGACCCTGCCGAACCGAAACAATCCCTACAAATTCGATGAGTTCTTGGACTGGAGAAAGTCCGTTGACTACTATGCCGACGACCCCTTCATCCAGAAGGTCGTCCGCTGCTTCACCGGCGCCGAGGCGGAGGCGGTGGACCGGGCGGCCCGGGAGATCTCGAAAAAGGTCTCCTTTCGCTGGCGGGACCTGACGGAGCGAATCTCCTGGCCCGAGCGGCGGCCCTTCATGATGCACTACGACGGCCACAACCGCCGCATCGACCGGATCGTCCGCCCGGCGGAGACGGAGACCCTCGAGCGGGAGATCTTTTCGGAGGCCCTCTTTTCGGAGAAGACACCGCCCTGGGTAAGGCTCATCAAGATGTACCTGATCTACCAGAACGGCGAGGCCTGCGTCTCCTGCCCCATCACCTGTACGGAGGGCATGGTGGCTCTTCTCGACCGCTTCGCCGACTCGCCGGAAGCGAAACAGATCCTGCGCCACGCCAAGGAGGGCATCGACGGCGAATTCGCCATCGGCGCCCAGTACCTCTCGGAGATCCAGGGCGGCTCCGATGTCCCGGCCAACCTTCTGGAGGCGGTCCGGGAGGACGGGGGCTGGCGCCTCTACGGCACGAAATTTTTCTGCTCCGCCGCCCACGCCGACTACGCCGTCGTCACGGCAAAGCCCGCGGGCTCGGAGGACGTGGCCCTCTTCGTCATTCCCTCGTGGCTGCCCGGAAACAGGGAGAAGGAGATCCGCAACGGCTTCACCATCGACCGGATCAAGTGGAAGACGGGAACGAGCGAACTGCCCACGGCGGAGATCACCTTCAACGGCGCCGTGGCCTACCCGGCGGGACCCCTGGACCGGGGGCTGGCCAACGTGGTGGGGATCGTCCTGACCTACTCGCGCCTCACCGTCGGCCTCTCCTGCGCCGCCTTCATGACCCGGGCCGTCCGGGAGGCGAAGCGGTACAGCGAGTTCCGCAGCGCCTTCGGCCTCGTCATCGGGCAGTTCCCCATGGTGGCCGGCCAGATCGACTGGATGGACCGCTCGGTGAAGCGGAGCACGGCCGGGGCCTTCAAGCTTTACCGGGATTTCCTGACCCTCGAGGGCGGGCTCAAAGGCGGCCTGGAGACGGGCGAGCCGGAGGCCATGAAGAAGAAGCGCTTCGACATCCGGGAGCTCATCATGCTCCAGAAGATCACCGCGTCATGGGACTGCACGGACGTGATCCGCATGGCCATGTCCATCTTCGGCGGCCACGGGATCATGGAGGACTTCTCGTCGCTCCCGCGGCTGTACCGCGACGCCGCCGTGAATGAGCTCTGGGAGGGGCCGCGAAACGTGCTGCTCACCCAGATGCACCGCGATTTCCAGCGGGCGGCGAAGTGGTATCCCCCGGCGGAGTTCGTCGGAAGAGTCCTCGAGGGCGCGGATCGATTGTTCATCGAGAAGATGTCCGCGGAGATCACGGAGCTCCTGGCCCATCCGCACCTGTTTGCTCCCGACGAAAAGACCCTCGATATCTGCCGGCGCTGGGACACCTTCTGCGCCGACCTGACCCACGCCTATCAGGACCTGGCGATGAAGGAAGTGGAGGAAAGCCGGTAGCGCCCGGGAAGGGGCGTCCGGACCGACTGAAAAAAGCTCCCCGCGCCGCGACCAGCGGTTGCGGGAGAAGAAAAGAATCCTGAAGGGGAGGTTGCCATGTTCGATTACGTATTGACGCCGGAGCAGATCAAGATCCGCGACGAAGCGCGGGACTTCGTCAAGTCCATTCCCCGCCAGATGGTCCTCGACATGGACCAGGACAAGATCAAGTTCCCCAAGGAGTTCCTCCGGGAGGCGGGCCGGCGGAACCTGATGGGCTGCCGTTACCCGAAGAAGTGGGGCGGCCGGGACCTGGACTGGGTCACGACCGGCACGGTCATGGAGGAGATCGGCACGCTTGGCTACGAGTTCGCCTGTGTCTTCGGCGTCGGGGCGGAGCTGGTCTGTGACGCCATCATCCAGCACGGAACCGACGAGCAGAAGGAGAAGTACGTGAAGCCCCTCCTGGCGGGCGAGCTCTTCGCCGCCGAGTGCCTCACGGAGCCCCGGGGCGGCTCGGATTTCTTCGGGGCCACGTCGAAGGCGGAGGACAAGGGCGACCACTTCCTCCTCAACGGCCAGAAACGGTTCATCGTCGGCGGTGAGGGGGCGGATTTCTTCTTCGTCTACGCCCGGACGAACTTCGATCCCAAGGCGAAGCCCCAGGACTGCCTCACGGCTTTCCTCGTCGACCGGGGCCCCGGTGTGGAGACGAAGTACCTTTACAACCTCCTGGGATGCCGCGGCGGCGGCACGGCGCGGCTTGTCTTCAAGGACGTGAAGGTCCCGAAGGAGAACGTCGTCGGCCGGGTAAACGGCGCCTATGACGTCTTCAACACGATGATGATCCCCGAGCGGCTGGGAACGGCGCTGATGACCATCGGCCCCGCCCGGGCGGCGCTGGAGGTGGCCACCCACTACACGGCCCGGCGCAAGGCTTTCGGACAGATCATTGCCACGTTCGAAGGCGTCAGTTTCCAGGTGGCCGAGGCGGCGATGCTGCTGGACGCCTCCAGGAGCCTGGGATACGCGACCTGCCTCGCCGTGGACAATAAGGTGGAGCGCGCGCGGGTCCGCCGGATGATCTCGGAGACGAAAAAGTTCATCACCGAGAACTGCCAGAAGGTGGTCCACAACTGCATGCAGGTCGTGGGCGGGATCGGGTACACCAACGTCTATCCCCTCGAGCGGATCTACCGCGACATCCGCCTGGCCTCCATCTGGACGGGCACCAGCGAAGTCATGTCCATGATCGTGGCGCACGAGTGGTACCGGGAGTACTTCAAGGCCCGCATGGCGAAGCTGACCCGCGACATCGAGGAGGACGCCGAGGAGGCCTTCGCCGAGGACGAGAAGATCTACGAATAAGGATGGGCGGGGCGGATTTTCAATCCGCTACCCTTTCCTCTTTTTTTTTATAGAATCAGGCTCGGATGGGGGGCCGGCATGTGGGAGCGAAGGCTTCCCTCGCGCTCAGAAGCGTTTTTTCGACCCTGCAACGTCTCGCTCCGCTGCAAAGTCATAACTCGCGCCCGGGGGCGCTCAGACAGATGACTTTGCGGGCGCTGCGCTGCGACGGCAGGGTACCCCGAAAAAGCCGCTATTCGCGCTCCGGGAAGCCCCCTCTCCCCGACGGATGTTCGCGGGGGCGCGACCGGGGGTTTCCAGAGGAGCAATCAGGACGTTTTTCCCATCCCTCTTGCCTGACAAACCGTCGAAGACGGATCGCGGGAAAGACGTCCGCGACAGCGGAAGCCCCCGTGGCAGCCCCCGCGCCGTGACCGAACCAGCCAGCCGCGGGGGCGCGGTTGGAAGTTTCCAGAAGAGCGATTGAAAACCCCTGCGGGAGCATGGGACGGGCAGTTCAAAAATGCCCGGATGCAAGGCCCCCGAAATCCTGAGCCATGAGGCGTACCTTTTAAAGATGAAAGGAAGGTTGCCATGGACGCCTATGAAAAGCTGCGGACCGTTCTGGACGCCCACCCCACCGGGGCGCCCCCGTCTCCTGCCATCGACCGGATCCTCCGGATCCTCTTCACGCCCGAAGAGGCGGCGCTGTCTGCCGTTATGAGCTTCGCCCCCCGGCCGGTTCCGGCGATTGCCGCGAAGGCCGGGCTCGATCCCGCGGATGCGGAGCGGATGCTCGAGGCCATGGCGGACCGGGCCGTCGTCTTCTGTCGGGAGAAGGACGGGAAGCGATCCTACGGGCTCCTGCCCACGATCCCAGGCCTCTTCGAGTTTCCCTTCATGAAAGGGAGGACCCGCCCGGAGCACGAGGAACTGGCGAAGCTCTGGGATGAATACCACCGGGAGGGCCTGGGGGCCTCCTTTTCCGGGAACCCGACCCCCGTGGCCCGGGTGATTCCCGTTGGCGAGTCCCTGGAGCCGGCAGGCCGTGTCCATCCCTACGAGGAGGTGGCGAAGCTCATCGGGGAGTCAGAGTTCATCGGACTCGGCCGGTGCGCCTGCCGCATCGCTGCGGGTGCCTGCAATTCGCCGACGGAGACCTGTCTCTTCTTCGACGCCCCGGCCCGGTTTCTCGTCCAGCGGGGATACGCCCGGGAGGTGGGCCGGGTCGAGGCCCTGCGGGTCCTGGGTGATGCGGAAAAAGCGGGCCTCGTTCACGTCAGCAACAACAGCGCCGACCGGCCGACGTTCCTGTGCAACTGCTGCCGCTGCTGCTGCACCATCCTCACCTGCAAGACCCAGCTCTCTCTGCCCAACGCCTTCTCGACCAGCGGCTTCCTCGCCCGGGTGGACGCGGAGGCCTGCACGGGATGCGGCATTTGCGCCGATGAGCGGTGCCCCGTGGGCGCCGCCACAATGGTGGAGGATGTGGCCGTGGTTGCCGTCGAGGCCTGCATCGGCTGCGGCCTCTGTGTTACGGGCTGTCCGGCGGAGGCCATCGCCCTGGTGCGGAGGGAGAATCCCCCCGCCGTCTGTGCCGACATGCAGGAAATGGGTGCCCGGGTCCTCCAGGAAAAAGGGAAGCTGCAGCGCTTCATGGAGGTCATGAAGGGGTAGCGCATAGCAGGGAATACGTTCAGCCCGTTTGTTTTTTGACAAGACGGCTGGTTTTCCGTACCTTGAGGAAGCTTCAGATCACGGGAAACAGGAGGCGACCATGAAAAAGAAGGCAGTGAAACGGGACGTGGAGAAAGCCGTGACCCGGGCGGCTTTTGTGCGGAAACTCCGGCGCCTGGCCGACGACATCGAGGCAGGACGTCCCTTCCGGATTCAGGTGGCGGGAGAGACGTTGACTGCGCCCGTCAGCGCCGAGATCAGCATCGAGCACGAACGCGAGGGGGGCGTCAACGAGCTGGAGTTTCAGCTCCGCTGGAAGAAGCGCCGCTGATCCGGACGTCCTGTTGATCTTTATATGAAAATGCCGGTTCCTTTCCGCACCGGCATGAGATTGGAGAGACCGTCATGGAAAGCCGGATCGCCGAGGCCATCCGCCTGAAGATTCCCCCCGTGGGCCTTCTCTGGGCCGACGAGAAGCCGGACCGCGCCATGATGTTTCAGGCGGGGAAATGGGGCTGCGTCATGTGGCTTGTGGCGGCCGCGGCCAAGGGCAGGGCGGCGGCCTGCGACGCCGGGACCTTCGGCTGCTTCGGCGGCGGTGTCGGCCTCGGGTTCGGCAACCAGTACCGCAATTTCCCCGGCGGCGAGGAGGGATTCTGCCATTTTCTGTCCAGCGGGAATGCCGGCCGGGAAGGGGGAGCGGAACTGGCCGAACAGGTCCGGCCATTTCTCCGGGATGAGGCCCTCGACCACTTCCTCCACGGTGAGCGCTATGTCAAGGATCCCGAGGGGGTGCGCCGCTTCATCACCGCCCTGCCCATGCGGGAGATCCCGGCCCGGTACATCGTGTTCAAACCCCTGGCGGACGTGGAGCCCGAACGGGACAACCTCCGGACGGTCATCTTCTTCGCCGATCCGGACCGGCTCTCCGCGCTCGTCGTCCTGGCCAACTACGGCCGGGGGGACAATGAAAACGTGTTCATCCCTTACGCCGCCGGCTGCCAGACCATCGGCATCTATCCTTACCGGGAGGCCGAGTCCCCCCGTCCCCGGGCCGTCGTCGGTCTCACGGACCTCTCCGCCCGCCTTTACCTCCGCCGCCAGCTCGGGGGCAATCTGCTGACCTTCGCCGTCCCGAAGGCCCTCTTCGAGGAGATGGAAGGCAATGTGACAGGCTCCTTCCTGGAGCGATCCACCTGGCAGGGGTTGCTGAAAGGCTGTTGAAAAAGGGCGTCTGCGGCGTTGCCCTTATCCCGTGCCACTCAACGTACTCAAAAAGTACGCCTCGCGGCCCGGGACTTCGGGCGCCTGGCATTCAACCCTTTTTCAACAGCCTTGAATAGACACCTATTTTTCATGTGAAGGGCCGTTTGCTGCAGTCCCTTGCTCCCGAAAACCGTTTGCCGGCATCATCGTCCTTGAATTTCCCCTGCCGTTCCTGTACGCAGAGCCAGTCGGCTTCCCTTGCTGACCTGCAGGAGGACGGCCCGGTTCGGCCGGGAGGTTTCTACACAGCAAATCGAGAGGAGGACTCGGATACCATGAAACGAACGGCGTTGATCCTGTTGTCCCTGGCCATGGTCGCGTTCCTGGTGGGGTGTGGCGGGGGCGACAAGCCCGCGGCAACCGGCAAAGGGGAAGCAAAGGTGGAGCTGAAGCTGGCCTCCATGACCCCCACGAGCCATACCTACAACCAGGGGGCGGCGAAGTTCGTCGAACTGGTCAAGCAGCGCTCGAACGGCCGCATCGACATCAAGATCTATCCCGAGGGACAGCTCGGCAAGGGCGAGCGGGAACTGCTGGAGGCGATCCAGCAGGGAACCATCGACGTCTACGTCGGCTCCACGGCCCCGCTGAGCGGATTCAGCGCCACCATGGGGATCCTGGACCTGCCGTTCCTGTTCCGTGACTATGCCCATGTGGACACGGTCCTCGATGGTCCCATCGGGCGCCAGCTCATGGACGAGATCGAGAAGTCCGGCATGAAGGGCCTGGCTTTCTGGGAGAACGGCTTCCGGAACCTGACGAACTCGAAGCGGGCCATCAAGGCGCCGGCCGACGCGAAAGGGCTGAAGATCCGGACCCAGGAGAACAAGATCCACATCGCCGCCTGGAAGGCCGTCGGCGTCAACGCCGTTCCCATGGCCTGGGGCGAGGTCTACGGGGCGCTGCAGCAGAAGGCCATCGACGGCCAGGAGAACCCGATCGCGGTCATTTATTCCGTGAAGCTCAACGAGGTCCAGAAGTACCTGACCCTGAGCCAGCATGTCTACTCGCCCGCGATGATCATCTTCAGCCTGAAGAAGTGGCAGGCCTTCTCGAAGGAGGACCAGGACCTGCTCCTGAAGGCGGCCCTGGAGACGGCGGCGTACCAGCGGAAGCTGGGCCGCGACAACGAGGCGAAGCAGATCGCCGAGCTGGCCGAGCGGGGCATGGCGGTCACGAAGGACGTGGACAAGGCGGTCTGGCTGAAGGCCATGAAGCCGGCCCTGGAGGAATTCATTCCCCAGTTCGGCAAGGACCGCGTGGACGCCATCCAGGCCGTGAAATAACGGGAGCGGTGCTTTCCGTGGCCGCCCTGGCAAGGCTGAACGGTTGGCTCGCCCGGGCTGCGGAGGCGGCCCTCGTCGGTTTCATGGCGGTCATCGCCGTCATCGTTCCCTACGAGGTATTCGGCCGTTATGTCCTGGGGGAGATGCCCGCCTGGTCAGGCGAGGCCGCGACCTTTGCCCTGGTATGGGTGACCATGATGGGTGGCGCCGCGGGCTTCCGGCGGGGCTACCGTATCGGCATCACCATCCTGTACGAAAGGCTGCCTTCCGGGGCATCCCGGGCCGTGCGCATCGGTGCGGACGTCCTGGTCCTCGGATTCTTCCTGGTCATGGCCGTTTACGGCGCCGACCAGGCCCTGATCAATGTCCGGCAGACGTCGCCGGCCATGGGGCTTCCCATGGCTGTTCCCTACGCGGCCCTGCCGGTGGGTTTTGCCCTGATGTTCCTTTTCACCCTGGAGGAGACGATCCGGCTCCTCCAGGGTCCAATCCGGGAGGGTTGACCCGTGCTGGCGGCCTTCCTGGTCCTCTTCGTTCTCCTGATTGTCCTCGGCGTTCCCATCGCCGTTGCCCTCGGCGGGTCCGCACTGGGCTACGTGCTCTTTCAGGACGGTCTGTCCCTCACGCTGCTCGTGCAGACCTCCTTCGCCGGCATGTCGTCCTTTCCGCTCCTGGCCATTCCCCTGTTCATGCTGGCGGGAAACCTGATGAATGAGGGCGGCATCACGGAGGACCTGGTCCGCTTCGCCCGCCTGGCCATGGGCCACGTGAGTGGTGGCCTCGGCCTGGCGACGATCCTGGCCAGCGCCATCTTCGCGGCCATCTCCGGCTCCGCCGTGGCGACCGCCGTGGCCATCGGCGCCGTCATGCTGCCGGCGATGCACGCCGCCGGCTATGACGACGACGTCTCCGCCGCGGTGACGGCGACGGCCTCCTGCATGGGACCCGTCATCCCGCCCAGCATTCCCTTCATCATCTACGGCGTCCTGGCCAACGTCTCCATCGCGTCTCTCTTCCTGGCGGGGATCCTGCCTGGAATCCTCCTGGGGGCGGCCCTGATGGGCTACATGGTCCTGACGGCCCGCCGGAGGGGATACCCCTTCGGCGAGCGGACGAGGATCGCGGATCTCGTGAAGGGAACCGTCCGGGCGATGCCGGCGCTGCTCATGCCGGTTTTCATCGTGGGGGGCATCCTGGGCGGCATCTTCACGCCCACGGAGGCCGCGGGGGTGGCGGTGGTTTACGCCCTCGCGGTGGGGGTGTTGTTCTACCGGAAGATCCGCTTCCGCCGCCTGCCGGCGGTGCTCCTGTCGGCGGGGCTGGAGACGGCGGTGGTGATGCTGCTCCTGGGGCTGTCGGAGCCCTTTGCCTGGGTGGTGGCGGTGGAGCAGGTCCCTCTGAAGGCAGTCGACTTTCTCGCTGAGTGGAGCACGTCGCCGGTCGTCTTCCTGCTCCTGGTCAACCTGTTCCTGCTCCTCGTCGGGATTCCCATGGAGACGGCGCCGGCCCTGACGATCGTCACGCCGGTCCTGGCGCCCATGGCCGAGCGGATGGGGATCGACCCTGTCCATTTCGGCGTCATCGTCTGCTTCAACCTCGTCCTGGGCCTCATCACGCCCCCCGTCGGAGGCGTCCTGTTCTCCATCTGCAGCATCTCCGGCCTTTCCCTGGAGCGCCTGAGCCGGGCCATCTGGATCCCCTTCGTGATCGCCGTGGCGGTGCTCCTCCTGGTCACGTTCATTCCCGCCCTGAGCACCCTGATTCCATCGACGTTCCTTGCCGGCAGACCTTAGCGCCCCGGCCGCCCGCGGGTTTTGTAGAGCCGCAGCGGGATGATAACGGCGAAGTACGGGATCAGGTACATCGCCGCCACCGTGGGCTCCAGGGGGCCGAAGAACCGGGAGGCGAAGACGATGACCAGAACGTTGTTGATGTTGCCGGCGGCCACGGCTCCTGCAAGCTGGTCCTCGACGGGTCCCTTTCTGAAAAGCAGCCCCCCCGGAACGATGAAAAGGACACAGAGGATGCTTGCCACGACGGTTGCCTCAACCAGGAGGGCCGGCTCCCTGCGGAAGAACTCCGCGTACTGCGAGAATACCCCGAGATTGATCAGGGCAAACAGCAAAAGTGACAGCGGATAGTTCAGCTTCAGAAGCGGCGGCAGCGTCCGGGGCGCCCAGCGCCGGAGGATCTCGACGGCGATGATCGGGATGAAGATCACCGTGGCCAGCATCCGGATCATGCCTGCGAAGGAGAGCTCCACCGCCTGCCCCAGGAACAGCTCGATCAGGAGCGGGAGCGTGACCGGAACCAGGGGAGAGGTGGTCACGACCATGACCATCACCAGGGCGCTGTTTCCTCCGACCACGCCGGAGATGAAGGGGGCCGTGACTCCCGTGGAGACGGCGGCCAGGAGGAGCGCCGACATGGCATAGGCGGGGGCCAGGACGAGGAAAAGCCCGTATACCGCCGCCGGCAGGAGGATCAGTTTGAAGAGCGTGAAGAGCACGATGGCGCCGGGCGACCGCTTGAGCAGAGCCCCGATTTCGTCCAGCCGGACCGTGAGGAAGCTCAGGAAGAAAACGAGCATCAGCAGGTGCTGCGGATAGGGCCGGAAGGGCTCCCCGAGGTCGGGAAAAAGGACGGCCGCCAGGATGGAGGCATAGACGACCAGGAGGAGTACATAGTCCTTTGTGCGCAGCATGACGATCCTTGATGCCGGCCTCATGGATGCAACCGGGGGGTGGGGACCGGCGAGGCGACACTGTATCCGATCCCTCTCCGGTTGTCAGGGGTTATTTCCGGTTCATCGGAACGGGTCCCGGGAGGCCTGGAGGCGTGCCGTTCCGGTTGCCTTATGCGGAAAGGGAAACCGGCTGGTGATCATCCGCCGGCTATAATTTCGTTGCCTCCATCGTCCTGAATCATGTAATATCAACCCCCTATTGTCGCGGACGGAGGAAGGATACCATGAAGAGCGCCGTCATCCGCGCCACCGGCAGCCACGTGCCGGAACAGGCCGTTGCCAACGAGGAACTGGAACAGTTCTCCCCGGAGGCCCGGGAACTGATTTTCCAGAAGACCGGAGTCCGCTCCCGGAGGCATGCCGCCCCCGGCGAGTGCACCTCCGATCTGGCGATCAAGGCTGCCGGGACCTGTCTGGACCGGGCCGGTTTCCCGGCGGACGAACTGGACGCCGTCGTGGTGGCCACCTCTTCCCCGGACCGGATGCAGCCGGCCACGGCGACGAAGGTCCAGCATGACCTGGGAGCCGGGAGTGCCTTTGCCTTCGACATCAACTCCGTTTGCTCCGGCAGCACCTTCGGTATCGCTCTGGCGGATGCCTTTCTCCGCTCCGGCCAGGCTCGAAATCTCCTTCTCATCGGTTCGGAAGTCTATTCGAAGATCACCAATCCGAAGGATTTCTCCTCGTATCCCTTCTTCGGAGACGGTGCCGGGGCGGTTCTCTTTACGGCGGAGGAAAACTCGGGCCGGGGGGTCCTCCGTTCCTGCATGCAGAGCGACGGCGGCCTCTCCGACGTGATCTGCGTCCCCGCCGGCGGGACGATGCTTCCCTTCGAGCGGATGACGTCTCCCCGGCAGGCCTATTTCCGGATGAAAGGGGTCGACGTCTTCGGCTTCGCCGTGGAGAAGGGGCCGGAGATCATCCGGCGGCTCCTGTCGGAGGCCGGCGTGGCCCCGGGCGACGTGGCCGGATACCTGTGCCACCAGGCCAACATCAACATTATCCGCAGGATCGCGGGGACGCTGGAGGTGCCGGTCGAGCGTTTCTTTGTGAACCTTCACGAATACGGCAACACCGCGGGGGCATCGGTCCTGATCGTCCTGGACGAGGCCCTGGCGGCAGGCGCCGTCGGCCCCGGGGATCTGGTCGTGACGGTGTCGTTTGGCGGGGGGCTGTCTTGGGGGGCGAATCTGATCCGCCTGTGACGGGCCGTTGAAAAAGGGCTGTCTGCGGCGTTGCCCTCACCCTGAGCAGCTCGACGTACGAAAAAGTACGCCTCGCAGCTCAGGATTTCGGGCGCCTTGCATTCAACCCTTTTTGAACGGCCCGGACAAGCGGGGAGATAGACCGGCTGTTGAAAAACGCCCATCTGCTGCGTTGCCCTTATCCCGCACCGCTCGACGTACCAAGGAGTACGACTCGCGGCTCGGGACTTCGGGGGCCTCGCATCCGGACGCTTTTGAACAGCCGGAGCAGATGGAGGAAATTGAACGGCCCGGAAAAGCGGGAAAACAGACCGGCTGTTGAAAAACGCCCGTCTGCTTCGTTTCCCTCGCTCCTCTGAAAATAATCGTATGAGGTGAACTCCCATGGATGAGATACTCGAGAAGATCAAGGCCGGCATCCTGGACATTTTTCCCGATGCGGCGGCTATCGTTATCACGCTTGAAATGAAGCTGGGCGATATCCCCGAGTGGGACTCCATCGCCGCGGTCAATCTCCAGACGTACCTTCAGGAAACCTTCCCGGTCCGCATTCCCCTGGACCTCATGAGCGACGAGACGGCCATCGGGGAACTGGCGGCGTTCATCGGCAAGCGCACGGCGTGATCAAGAACCGGATGCCTGTCCGGCACGGCCTTCGGCCCTGTCCGGATCCTGCGGGAGGGCGTCATGGATCCGTTCGGCATTACCGACACCTTCCAGAAGGTGGAAAGCTCCTGGCGGGGGAACCCGGAAGAACTGAACGTCCGCATCCTGGACCTGATCACCGGCCTGCATCGCATTTCCATGGAGGAAGCCACCCGGATGGGCGCCGTCCTCCCGGAAAAGCCGGCTGCCGAAGGGAAGCCCGGCGAGTCCCTGATGGAGGCGGTCCGGCGGAATTCCGACGCGGCCAGGAAAATCTACGGACTATACACCGCCTGCCTCAGGGACATCGTTGAACGGGGACCCGGCCTCAGCGTCCGCGAGCGCGACCGGGCCGCCTTCTGGATCCGCCAGCTCGTGCAAGCCCTGTCACCGGCCAATTCCTTCTGGACCAACCCGGCCGCCGTTCTCCGCTGCCTGACGTCGGAAGGCGACAGTCTCCGGCGTGGGTTCCTCCGCTGGATCGAAGACCAGGGCCGGGGCGAGTTCCTGCCCCCGATGGTGGACCGTGCCGCATTCCGGCCCGGGGAAAACATCGGCACCGCGGAAGGCGCCGTGGTCCACCGGAACAGGCTGATGGAGCTGATCCAGTATCGGCCGGCGACCGAGCGGGTGTACGCCGTCCCGGTCGTCTTCATCCAGCCGTGGATCAACAAATACTACATCTTCGACCTGGAGGAGGAGAACAGCTTCGTCCGGTACCTCACCGGGAACGGTTTCACCGTTTTCATCACGAGCTGGAGAAACCCCGGACCGGAGATGCGCGGCGTCACGTTTGACGACTACATGATCCGGGGCGCCCTGGAGGCCGTCCGTGCGGCCCGGTCCATATGCGGGGTCCCGGCGGTTCACGCCGCGGGATACTGCATCGGCGGGACCGTCCTTGCAGCCCTGATGGCCTGGCTGGCCGTGGGAAGCCGCCGCGCGGGGGAGCCCGTGGCGGACTGGACCCTCTTTTCGTCGCTGACGGACTTCTCCGAGCCGGGGGAACTGGGATTCCTGGTGACCCACCGGTCCGTGGCCTTCCTCGAGGGCCTGATGGAGCAGAAGGGCATTCTGGACGGGCGCCTGATCGACGCCTCGTTCCGGCTCCTCCGGGCGGACAGCCTGATCTGGCGGAACTTCGTGAACGGATACCTCTACGGCTGCGATCCGCCGAAGTCGAGCTTCCTGTACTGGAACAGCGATTCGACGAACCTTCCCGAGGCCATGGCGTCTTTTTATCTCCGGAATTTCTACCTGGAGAACCGGTTCCCGGAGCCGGGCGGCCTGACCATCGGCGGCCGTCCGCTCGACCTGGGGCGGGTCGCGGAGCCGCTCTACGCCGTGGGGGCGCTGCTCGACCACATCAGTCCCTGGCAGGGCACGTTCCGGACGTGCCGCCTGGCGGGCGGTCCCGTCCGCTATGTCCTGGCCGGGGACGGCCACATCACGGGGATCATCAATCCTCCCTCGGAGTTCGGGAAAAAGCGCTACTGGGCGGGCGAGGACGGCCTGGACGGAGATCCCGAGACCTGGCTCCGGGGAAGGGAAGAGCGGCCCGGATCCTGGTGGGAGGACTGGATGGAGTGGCTTGCCCGGCGGAGCGGACCCTCCGGCCCGCCGCCGCCTCTGGGCAACCGCCGCCATCCCGCCCGGGAGAAGGCGCCCGGGATGTATGTTTTCGGGTAATTCACCGGCCCGGGTCTAACCCGTCAGCCCCTTGTACACCTTTTCGTTCAACGGTGTGGGAAGGCCCAGCTCTTTTCCCGCCCGGACGATGTAGCCGTTGAACAGCTCGATCTCCGTGGGATTTCCCTTCTCGAAATCCAGCTGCAGGGATGTCTTCGTCGCCGGTGGGAAACCGGCTACCTTGGAGATGGACTCCTCCACGATGTTCGCCGGCAGGGCCACGCCCTTCGCCCGGGCGACGGCCTCCACTTCCTCCATCAGGCCCTTCAGGAACGCCCGGCTGTCCGGATTTTCCATGATTTCGCCGAATGTTTTCTTCTGGAGCGCCGTCAGCCCCGCGGAGGGGCAGATGAAGATGTATTTCGTCCAAAGGGGAACCAGCGGCTGGTCCGTGAGCGTGGCGTTGATGCCGGCTTTTTTGAGCAGCGCCTCGATCGGCCGGTACGGCTCGGCGTTTCCGTCCCGGGGCCCGAAGACGATCTGGTGGGCCGGGCTGACCTGCTTGATCTTTCCCGGCGCCTCGACGAAGGCGGAGACGTAGACGAGACCTTCCAGGATGTCCGCCTCCGGCAGGATCGCCTTGAGCCGGTCGGCGATGTCCACACCGTTGAGGAGCGGAATGACCACTGCCTTTTCCCGCAGGGCGCCCTTGAGCCAGCCGGCTGCCTCATCCAGGGAGTATCCCTTGACGCAGAACAGGACCAGATCCAGCGGCCCCGCTTCTTCCATCCGGTCCGTCACCAGATCGGGCCGGGTCGTGAAGGTGCCATCCGCCGCCGACAGGGTCAGTCCGTCCCGGCGGATCGCTCCCATGTTGAGCCCCCGGGCCAGGAAGACGACTTCGTGTTCGCCCGTTCCGGCATACGCCTTGGCCAGCTTTGCGCCGAAGACGCCCCCGACTCCCCCCATTCCCATCACTGCGATTCTCATGGCCGGTATCCTCCCTGAATGGTTGTTGTCCCGTCACCCCCAATGCCTCTTTCCTGTACCACAAGGTCCTCCGGGAGGGCATCCGAAATTCGTGTGTCTTTCCGGTTGCAATACGCGGCCTCTTTGGCGATATATGCGGCGTCCCGGTGGGTCAGTGATTGCCTGCACATGGAGGTGGATTCCCCCCGGGGAAAGCGATCCGAACACGGTACATCCTGACAGGGAAAAAGGAGGAAACATGAGCGGCATAGGAATCCGGATCGTCATCGGCGCCCTGGCGCTGGTTCTTGTCTGCGGGAACGCCCTCGCGGGGCCTGGGCCGGGCCGGCTTACGGTATCGGGGGGGATGGCCGTGAGGTACGCCTGCGAAAACGGGGATCGAGTCCTGGCTACGTACTATCAGCTCTCCGACGGCAGCCTGTCCTTCGTCAAGGTCCGAATGCCCGACGGGAAGGTGTACACCCTGCCCCAGGCGCTTTCCGCCTCCGGATCCCGGTACACGGACGATAGGGAACTGGTGTGGTGGACCAAGGGAGATTTGGCCTTTGCGGAGGTCCGGGACGACAATGGCGAGTGGACGCAGAAATACCGGGACTGCCGGGTGACGAGCGAGGGCAAGGGGGCTCCGAAGGCCGGCCGGCATCCTTGACAGACTTCCGGACGATCCGGGGAATCTCGGGAGGCGGCGGATCCGGGAGACGGAACGCTCCGGGTCCGGCATGCCGGGCCTGCATCCGGGCCGTCGCCGGCGGCACGGCGGGGGACCAGGAAGTCCTTGACTTCCCGGCTCCGTTCCCGTAGGATTCCCGAAAATTCAAGGAGAAACGGGACGTTCCATGTATTCCAGAAAGGTTGTCATCCGCTACACAGCGGACAATGTCGAACAGCCCATCATCTGCCATCTCGTCAAGCAGTACGACCTGGAGTTCAATATCCTCAAGGCCCGCATTTTCCCACGCCGGGACGGAATGATCGTCCTGGAGCTGGGGGGTGCGAAAGAAAATTTTGACGCGGGGATCCAGTTCCTGAGGGAGAATGGGCTGAAGGTGGAGCCTCTCTCCAAGAGCGTCAACCAGAATCGCGACCGCTGCGTGCACTGCGGAGCCTGCACGTCCTTCTGCCCAACCGGCGCCCTCGCGTTCGAGGCGGGCTCGGCGCAGGTGGCTTTTGACGCGGAAAAATGCAACGGCTGCGAGCTCTGCGTGTCCGCCTGTCCCGTCCGGGCCATGGAGGTGGACCTGCTGTAGCGCCCTCCGGGAACCAGACTCCCGGCTCATGCCGGAGGCGGGCGACCGGCCTTTGCCGGTCCGGGGAAGCGCTCCATCCCGCCGTCACTTCCCTTTTGCAGGTTTCTCCGTCTCCTTCGCGTCGTCCTTGACGGCGCGCCCTATGCCGTCGGTGATTTCCCGGCCCTTCTGGTAGACATCCTTGCCCTTTTCGTACACCTTTTTGCTTGTGTCGATGACCTCGGAAGCCTGCTGACTGGTTTTGTGGATCAGGGCCTGGACGTCTTTCGTGCCCTCGAAGTAGAAGTATCCCGCCATGCAGAGCAGGACAAGAGCGACCACGAGCGCCAGTTTCAGAAGCTGCTTGAAGAGGAAGTACAGGAGAATCAGGCAGACGAAAATCAGGGCCATCAGGGCGACCGGGTGGGCGGTCAGGTAATGGGTGATGCCTTCCATGCAAGGTTCCTCCTCGGGAATTCGCGGCATTCTAATGCAGTTGCCCGGAAATTTCCAGAGGGCCTTTGATCTTGACAAACGAAGGGCGGCCGCCGTAACAGGGGGACATTCCCGGGGTCCGCGGGAACGGTTCGGAAGTGCATATACGGTGGCGTGTAAGGTGGTGATTTGACCGACAGGGGCAGGAAAAAGCCGGTGGCGGCGCTGGCCACGCTGGGGTGCAAGGTCAACCAGTGCGAGACGGCGGCGGTTGCCGAGGCGCTCCGGGAAGCGGGTTTTTCGGTGATCCCTTTCCCGAGCCGTGCGGACGTCTACGTCATCAACACGTGCACCGTAACGGCCCGGACGGATTTCCAGTCCCGCCAACTGGTCCGGCGGGCCTGCCGGGCCAATCCGGAGGCCGTGGTGGCGGTCACCGGCTGCTATGCCCAGTGCCGCCCCGAAGAGCTCCGGCGGATCCCCGGTGTCCGCCTGATCGCGGGAAACGCCGAGAAGGAGCGTCTCCCGGAGCGCCTGCGGGAGCTCCTGCGGGAGAAGCATCCGCCCGGGATCGGACCCTCCGTCGAGGTGGGGGACATCCGGGACTGCCGTAAGGCCGGCAGCCTGTGGGCCGGCTCTTTCCCGGAACATACCCGGGCGTTCCTGAAGATCCAGGACGGCTGTGACGCGGCGTGCAGCTACTGCACCGTTCCCCGCGCCCGCGGCCCTGTCCGGAGCGTCCCCCCGGAGGAGGTCTTGCGGCGCCTGTCCCGCCTGGCGGAGGCCGGTTACCGGGAGGTCGTGCTGACGGGGATCCATCTGGGGGCCTACGGCCGGGACCTGCAAGGGAGCGGGGACCTGACGGACCTGCTGGAGCGGGTCGAGGACGGAGGCATCGTGGACCGCCTGCGCCTCAGCTCCATCGAGCCCGGGGAGATCCCCGACCGGATGCTGGCGCTCCTGCGCCGGGGAAAGCGCCTCTGCCGCCACCTGCACGTCCCGCTCCAGAGCGGCGACGACGGGATTCTCCGGGCCATGAACCGGACGTACGGGCGCGAATTCTATCGGACGCTGGTGGAGCGGATCACCGCGGAGGTTCCCGGCTGCGCCGTCGGGGCGGATGTCATGGCGGGCTTTCCCGGGGAGGATGGACGGTCCTTTGCCAACACGGTCCGCCTGATCGAAGGCATGCCGCTGGCCTACCTGCACGTGTTTCCCTATTCCCGGAGGCCCGGGACGCCCGCGGCGGAGTTTCCGGACCAGGTGGGCGACGGAGAAAAGAAGGAGCGGGCGGCACTGCTGAGGGAACTGGGGAACCGCAAGAGGAGGGACTTTGCGGCCTGCTTCATCGGGAAGGAAGTGGAGGTCCTCCTGGAGGACAGAAGAGACCGGGAGACGGGACTCCGGAAGGGATTTTCCGGAGAATACGTGCCCGTCCTGGTGAACAACGGAGAAAAAAAGGATGTTAACCGGCTGGTTCCGGTGGTTCCGGTGGAAGCGCGGGAGGGAAGACTGGTGGGGGCGATCGGCGCCCCTGACCCGGCAGCGGCGAAACGCCCTGCGGGTGCTTGAAAAGAGCCTGGGACATTCCTTCGGAAGCATCGAGCTCCTGAACGTGGCGCTGACGCACCGGTCCTATGCGAACGAAAACGCCCATCTCGGCTGTGCCGACAACGAGCGCCTCGAGTTCCTCGGGGATGCGGTGCTCCAGCTCTGCACCAGCAATCTCCTGATGCGCCTGTTTCCGGGGGATGCCGAGGGCCAGCTCTCGAAGCGCCGCACCTCCATCGTCAACGAGCGTCCCCTGGCGGAACTGGCCCGGCAGGTGAGCCTGGGCTCCTTCCTTCTCCTGGGAAAGGGGGAGGAACACTCCGGCGGCCACGAAAAATCCTCCATCCTTTCGGACACCTTTGAGGCGGTCATCGCCGCGATTTACCTGGACGGAGGATACCCGGCGGCGAACCGTTTCATCGAGCGGTTCTTTGTCCCGCTGATCCGTGAGGAGGGCCGGGACCTGATCTACCGCGACTACAAGTCCGATCTCCAGGAGCTGGCGCAGGGCCGCTTTCGCTTCATTCCCCGCTATGAGCTGGTGGGCGAGTTCGGCCCGGACCACGACAAGACCTTCGAGATGGAGGTGACCGTGGCCGACGTCGTTTCCATCCGGGCCCTGGGAAAGAACAAGAAGGAGGCCGAACAGGAGGCGGCCCGGCGGGCCCTCGATCTCCTGGCCCTCCAGGAGGGAGGGAGCGTTCCGTGATCATCCCGTTCTTCCTGCCGAATCGGGGCTGTCCCCAGCGTTGCCTCTTCTGCAACCAGTCGGTGGCCTCCGGCGAAATCCCGGGAGACCTCCGGGAGGAGGGATTTCACCGCCGGGTGAGGAGCGCCCTGGACGGACTGGACGGGAAAGAGGGCAAGCGGCCACGGCGGGTCCAGATCGCCTTTTACGGCGGGAACTTTACGGGCCTCTCCCGGGAGAGCCGGAGGGATCTCCTGCAGTGGGCCGACATGTATCTCCGGCAGGGGAGCGTCGACTCCATCCGGGTTTCCACCCGTCCCGACCACCTGGATGCAGGCGTCCTCGACGAGATGAAAAGCCATGGGGTTACCACCGTGGAGGTGGGCCTCCAGTCCCTGAAAGACGCCGTTCTGGATCTCTCCCGAAGGGGCCACACGGCCGCCGACGGGGAGCGCGCCGTTGGCCTGCTGAAGGAAAGGGGATTCGAGACGTCGGTCCACCTGATGGCGGGCCTTCCCGGCGACAGCCCCGTCGTCTTTGACGATACGGTCCGCCGGACGGCGGCCCTGGAACCCGACATGGTGAGGCTCCACCCCACGATCGTCCTCCGGGGAACCGCCCTGGAGGAGGAATACCGGACCGGGCGCTACCGTCCGCTGACGCTGGCCGAAGCGGTGGAGTTGTGCGCCGGGGCCGTCCGCCGCTTTTCCGCCGCCGGCATTCCCGTCATTCGCCTGGGGCTTCAGCCGACGCCGGGCATGACCGGGGGAGACGGCATCGTAGCCGGACCGTTTCACCCCGCTTTCGGTTCCCTGGTCCATGAATCCCTCTTCCGCCAGGGAGCCGCCACACTGCTGGAAAGAATGCCCGGAGTCCGCCGGGATGCCCGTTTCCGGGTTGCCCCGGGGGACGTGTCGTTCCTCCGGGGCCAGCGAAACGGCAACCTCCTTGCCCTCCGGGAGCGCTTCCGCCTCGATTCGCTGACCGTCGAAGAGGACGCCGGCCAGGCCCGGGGGGTCCTGGTCCTGGAGTCGGGGCCGTCCCGTTCGGCCGTCAACTGCCTGGTCCGGCCCTGACGGATCTCCGTTCAATTCCCTCCGCTTCGGCCCTTGCCTTTTCCTCTGCACCCGCATGCATCGCATCGGCATGTCTCTTGCAAAAGCTCCTTCGGTTGATTTGAAAATCAGGCCGATATCCAGAAGAAACAAGGCCTGAAAGAGCATCTTTTTTCCATAACGGGTTTTCCCATCGATGGATGCTTGACGATCGAGTCAATCCGTTGACGGTACGGGGCGGTTCATTCTGCCAGACGGAGAAGGACCGCCGGACGATGCCTCCGGCAAGCGGGAGCCCGCTGCCCGGTATAACCATTACACCAGTTCAAATTCGAGTTGAGGAGGTTGCTATGGATCACGTTCGTGAAGTAATGGGCTTCGGAGGAATTCTTTTTGGCATGCTGGCTTTCGTTATATGCGGGCTGCGGGTCATCTTCGGGAAGAACCGGCCAACCAAGATGTATCTGGTTGTCGTGCCCGTGATCCTGCTCACGGGCCTGCAGTTTTACCTGATCGGGCGGTTTTCCCTCACGATCTCCTGGTGGGGCACGCTGGCCGCAATCGCGGTGGGCGGCCCTTTCCTGCTGGTTTCATTCGTTGTCATCGCCAGGCGCAAGGCGATCCCGATCCTGAGTTCCGTTTATGGAATCACCACGGGAGTGGAGGAGATCGTCGTGGGAACGGATCAGATGACGTCATCCAGCTCCACGCTGGCGGAGGGGGCCAGCGAGCAGGCCGCGGCCATCGAGCAGACCTCGGCATCCCTCGAGGAAATGACGTCCATGACCGCCCAGAACGCTGAAAACGCGAACCAGGCGAATGCCCTGATGTCGAAAGACACCCGGGAAAGCTACGGCATCATGGAGAAAAAGATGAACCTGATGCACGAGGTCGTCCTGGCCAGTGTCCAGGCCGGCGAGGAGACCGCCAAGATCATCAAGACCATCAACGAGATCGCCTTTCAGACGAATCTCCTGGCGCTGAACGCCGCTGTCGAGGCGGCCCGTGCCGGGGAAGCGGGGGCCGGTTTCGCCGTCGTGGCCGAGGAGGTCCGCAGCCTGGCCCTGCGCTCCGCAACGGCGGCGCGTAACACGGAAGACCTGATTGCCGATTCGACGGGGAAAACACGCCAGGCCTCGAACCTGTTCGAAGAGATAAACAAAGAACTTGCGAGGAATCGGAATATCGCGATGAAGGTAACGGACCTGATCGGACAAGTCGCCGAAGCCTCCAGGGAGCAGGCCCAGGGGATCGACCAGATCAATCGGGCCGTGGCGGAAATGGACAAAGTCGTCCAGCAGAATGCCGCCAGCGCGGAGGAATTCTCCGCCGTGACCGAGAAGATCAAGGATCAGGTGAGCAACATCCATGGCTACGTCGACAGGATCAAGCCCATCCTCGGGGAGGAGATCATTCTGGCCATGGGGAAAAGGGCCGGCGCATCGGGCAGGCCGATGAGGGAAGAAGACGCTGCGTTTCCGGTGCATGTGGGGGAAAGGCCGTTGAGCCTTCCGGCAAAAGTCTGAAATTGCGGGTGTCCTGCCCGGAGCGGCTTTCGGTCCGATGGCGCATCGGATTTCAGGGGCCGTCCTGAACGGCAGGCAGGCCGCCGTATGGAGTACAGGGACCGGCTGAGGGATCAGCCGGTCCTTCGCATTCAAGGGGCGCGTTCCGGGGGGATTTCGCCGTAAGCCGTTCTTCCATGTTTCCCGATCGGCTCCCGTATGCTATGACCACCCCATGGAAGACCGTTCCCCCTTCAAGTCCGGTTTCATCGGCATCATCGGCCGGCCCAACGTGGGCAAATCCACCCTCCTGAACACCATCCTGGGGGAGCGCCTGGCCATCACCACACCCAAGCCCCAGACGACGCGCAACCGGATCATGGGGATCCACACGGATGCGCAGGGCCAGTTCATCTTTCTGGATACGCCGGGGATTCACCGCGGCGACAATCCCCTCAACCGGTCCATGGTTTCCGCCGCCCGGGAGACGTTCCGCTCCGCCGATATCCTGCTCCTCCTGGTGGAGGCGCCCCGCATCGACGGGAACGACCGGGAGATTGTCGCGTCCCTGGCGGAGCTGTCCCTGCCGGTGATCCTCGGGGTCAACAAGATCGATACGATTCGGAAGCCCCTCCTCCTGCCGCTCATCGACGAGGCCCGGGGACTGTATCCATTCCAGGCGATCGTTCCCCTGTCGGCCCGGAGCGGCGATGGAGTCCCGGTCCTCCTGGAGGAGATCCGGAAGCTCCTTCCGGAAGGCCCGCCGCTCTTCCCGGAGGACACCCTGACGGACCGGCCGGAGCGGTTCATTGCCGCGGAGATCGTCCGGGAGAAGATCATCCTGTCCACGAGGCAGGAGATCCCCTATTCCTCCGCCGTCACCGTAGACACCTTCCGGGAGGAGCCCGGGCGGCGGCTGATCCGGATCCAGGCCACGATCCACGTGGAGAAGGAGTCCCAGAAGGCGATCCTGATCGGCCGCAAGGGGGCCATGCTCAAGGAGATCGGCACCCGGGCCCGGCAGGAGATGGAGCGGTTCTTCGATTCCCGGATTTTCCTGGAGCTGTTCGTCCGGGTGCAGAAGGACTGGACGCGGGATCCGCGGGCACTCCGGGAGTTCGGGTATGCGGAAGAGGACGGGTAGCCGCAGGGGGATAGATTCCGCCGATGAGCTGGCGCGAACGGATCGTCGACGTCCTGGGCCTGAAGAGCAGCATGGTCGCCCTGCTGTCCATGGTGGTCCTCGTCGGCCTGGGGGAAAAGATGGCCGAGCGGTTCCTGCCGCTCTACCTCCTGGCCCTGGGAGGCGGCATCCTGTCCGTCGGCATCCTCAACGCGATGGACAATTTGCTGTCGGCCCTCTACTCCTTTCCCGGCGGCTACCTGAGCGACCGCCTGGGGACCAAGCGGGCGCTCCTCGTCTTCAACCTGATCGCGATGTTCGGATACGCCATCGTGATCCTCTTCCCCTACTGGCAGGCGGTGATCGTCGGATCCGTCTTCTTCCTGTCCTGGACGGCCATTTCGCTCCCCGCCACCATGAGCCTCGTCTCCCGAATCCTGCCGGAGAACCGGCGCACCATGGGGGTCTCCCTGCATTCCCTGGTCCGGCGGATTCCCATGGCCCTGGGGCCCCTTTTGGGAGGGCTCCTGATCGGCCTCTACGGGGAAAAAACGGGGATCCGCCTGGCCTTCGGGGTTGCGCTGGTCCTGGGGCTTGTTTCCCTGGTCCTGCAGCAGGCGATGATCGAGGACGATCCGGTGCGGGGTCGTGGGGAGAAACGTCCCTCCCGGCTGTGGCGGTTCATGAGCCCGTCCCTGAAAAACCTCCTCGTCTCCGACATCCTGATCCGCTTCGCCGAACAGATCCCCTATGCCTTTGTCGTTATCTGGTGCGTGAAGAACAACGGGATCAGCCCGTTCCAGTTCGGAATCCTCACCGCCGTGGAGATGGCCGTGGCGGTCCTGGTGTACATCCCGGTGGCATACCTGGCGGACCGGAGCGCCAAGAAGCCCTTTGTGGTGATCACCTTCGTCAACTTCACGGTCTTTCCGCTGTTTCTCCTGTTTTCCACGTCGTTTCCCATGATGGTGGCGGCCTTCGTGATCCGGGGACTGAAGGAGTTCGGCGAGCCCACGAGAAAGGCCCTGATCCTGGACCTGGCCCCGGAGGACCGGAAGGCTGGGATGTTCGGCCTGTATTACCTGGTACGGGACGTGATCGTCTCCGGAGCCGCCCTTGCCGGGGCGTTTCTGTGGGAGGTCTCGCCGGAGGTCAACATGCTGACCGCGACGGCCTGCGGCTTTCTGGGGACCGTCTATTTCTGGATCTTCGGCAGGGACCTCGGAGGGACGGGAACGCCCGCGGAGTCTCGTTGACGGAAGAGAAATGAGGAACCCTGCATCGTGATCAAGAGATCTTCATGGAAAAGAGCTTCCCGGAGCGCAGCCTTCCTGATTTGTGCCTGCCTCCTTCTCCAGTGTTCGTTTCCGAACGCGGTTTTATGGGACAGCGGCGAGAAGAAACCGGATCGGCTCTCGGGGGAAATGGAAACCCTCGTTTCCCGCGTGGAGAAGAAGCAGGAGAGCGCCTCCGGTTCCGACGGAAAACTCCGCATCACCTATCCCTATGACGGGTCCCTCTTTCCCCCGGAGATCGCCTCCCCGACAGTCACGTGGAATGACGATGATCCCCGGTCGCGGTGCTGGCTGGTTGCCGTCCGGTTTGAAGACGGGCGGTCCCCCATCTTCCTGCTGACGGAGGAGCGGTCCTGGACGCCCGGGCGGGAGACCTGGGAAGCCGTCAAGGATCACTCGAAGGAGAAACCGGCGACGCTGACCGTAACCAGCCTCCCGGACCGCCGATCGGGAGACGTTCTGTCCGGGCACACCGTTTCCATCGGCACGTCCAGAGATCCCCTGGGCGACTCCGTCCTCTTCCGCCAGATTCCCCTTCCGTTTGCCGTTGCCAGCAAGAGCTTCGAGAAGACCCGGTGGCGCCTGGGCGACATCTCCTCGTACGGAAAACCAGCCACCGTCATGACGGGCATCTCCGTGTGCGCCAGCTGCCACGCCGTCTCATCCGACGGGAAGTGGATCAGCATGGAGTACAACTACGGCGACGACAACGGAGCCCAGTTCATCACGCCGGTCCGGAAGGACATCGTTCTCACGAAAAAGGACTTCTTCACCTGGAGCGACTTTCCGAGGTCCGGCGTTCTCCCGCCGACGCGGGGGCTGTACGGGCGGATGTCCCCGACGGGCCGGTACGCCGCCGCGTCGGTGAACGAGATCTCCTACGCCGCCGTGATGGACGACCTGGACTACTCGCAGCTCTTCTTTCCGACCTTCGGCGTGATCGCGGTTTACGACTCGAAGGACGGCTCCATCAGGCTGCTCCCCGGCGCCAGCGACTATGATTACGTCCAGGCCAACCCGGCCTGGAGCCCCGACGAAAAATACCTTCTCTTCTGCCGGGCCAGGACCAAAAACGAGGTGCACGCGAACATCCTGAAGGTGACGACGGTCTTCGAGAAGAGAAGCATCCACGAACTGAACAAGCTCTACAACATTCAGTACGACCTTTACCGTGTCCCCTTCGATGGAGGGCGCGGAGGGGTGGCCGTGCCCCTGAAAGGGGCGTCGGAAAACGGCATGAGCAACTACTTTCCCCGCTATTCGCCCGACGGGAAGTGGGTCGTGTACACCCGGAGCCGTTCGGGGAGCATGCTCCAGCCGGACAGCGAGCTCTGGATCGTTCCCGCCAGGGGAGGGGAGGCGAGACGGATGAAGTGCAACCGGAAGACATTCAACTCCTGGCACAGCTGGTCGTCAAGCGGCCGCTGGCTTCTGTTCAGCTCCAAGGCGAACGGACCCTACACGGAGATTTTTGTCACCCACGTGGACGGGGAGGGGAACGATACGCCGCCGGTACTCCTGGCGCGGTTCAGCGACACCGGCTATGCGGCGAACGTCCCAGAGTTCGTTCCCATTCGTGCCGACGCGATCCGCAGCATCCGGGTTCTGGGTCCCTGATCGGTTGACATCCCCGGGAAATCCTGCTATGAGACCGACGCTTCTTAAATGGTTGTTTTCAGGAAGATTGCTCGCTTAATCCCATCCCCAAGGAGGAGATCATGAAACGCATTGCACTGTTTGCGGTCGGGTTGCTGCTGTTGACTTCCACCGCCATGGCCGCCGGTCCCGTGAAGATCGGCCTCATGGCGCCTCTCACCGGTCCCTGGGCCAGCGAGGGGAAGGAGATGAGGCAGGTCCTGGAGATGCTGAGCGCGGACCTGAACGCCAAGGGCGGGCTCCTGGGACAGAAGGTCGAGGTCATTGCCGAGGATGATGGCGGGGATCCGAAAACGGCGGCCCTGGCAGCGCAGCGCCTGACCACGAAGGGCGTGGCGGCGGTGATCGGGACGTACGGCTCCTCCGTCACGGAGGCATCCCAGAACATCTACAACGAATCGAAGATCATCCAGATCGCCAACGGGTCCACGGCGGTCCGCCTGAGCGAAAAGGGGCTGAGGTACTTCTTCCGCACCTGCCCGCGGGACGACGAGCAGGGACGGGTGGCTGCCCAGGCCATCCAGAAGATGAAGGCGAAGAACGTGGCGATCCTGCATGACAACACCACTTACGCCAAGGGCCTGGCGGCGGAGACGAAGGCCCTCCTGAAGGGCGTCAACGTCGTCTTCTACGACGCCCTGACTCCGGGCGAGCGGGACTACACGGCGATCCTGACGAAACTGAAAGCGGCCAGGCCCGACGTCGTATTCTTCACGGGCTACTATCCCGAGGCGGGGCTCCTCCTCCGGCAGAAAATGCAGATGAAGTGGAACGTCCCCTTCATCGGCGGGGACGCCCAGAACAACCCCGACCTGATCAAGATAGCCGGCAAGGAGGCCGCCAATGGCTTCTACTTCCTCAGCACGCCGCTTCCCAAGGACCTGCCGACGAAGGAATCGAAGGCCTTCGTGGATGCATACAAGAAGAAATACCGGGAGGCCCCGAGCTCCATCTATGCGCTCTTGGCCGGGGACGGATTCCGCGTGATCACGGCGGCCATCAAGGAGAAGAAGTCCGTCGATCCGGATGTGCTGGTGGCCTTCCTGAAGAAGGGCTTCAAGGACGACCGCGGCCTGACCGGGCGGATCGCGTTCAACGCGAAGGGCGACCGGGTGGGCGAGCTGTACAGGGTCTACAGGGTCGACGCGAAGGGGAACTTTGTCCTGCAGAAGTAACGGTCCGGGTGCTGGAACCGGCCGGATTCCAGCGGCCGGCGGACCGGACTGGATGAAGGGGGCGGAAAGGGGCGTTTCCTTTTCCGGTGTTATTCCATAGAGAAGGAGGGGTTCGGAGGGGCTGCGGTTGGAGCCGCGAGGAACCCCTTTTGCACGTCTGGTTCAGACGGCACAACGTGAAGTGCGCAGATGCCGCCGCCTTCCCGCGGGCGAGGCGGCGGTTGCGGGAACGGATCCGTCGTGGAGGAGTTTTTTCAGCAGTTTGCCAACGGGCTCGCCGTGGGCGGGATCTATGCCCTGATCGCCCTGGGCTACACCATGGTGTACGGGGTACTCAAACTCATCAATTTCGCCCATGGGGACCTGTTCACCATCGGCGCCTACCTGGGGCTGACCGTTCTGGCCGCTCTGGGACTGACCGAATTCTACGGTGCCGTCATCGGCGTCCTCCTGGTGGCGGTCATGATCATGGGAATGCTGGCGGCCATCGGTGCGGTCCTGGACCGGGCGGCCTATCGCCCCCTGCGGGAATCGCCCCGCCTCTCGGCGGTGGTATCCGCCCTCGGGGCCTCCATCTTTCTCCAGAACCTGGTGATGCTCATCTACGGGGCCAGGTTCCAGGTCTATCCGCTGGATCTCCTGCCGTCCACCGCCGTCTCCCTGTTCCAGGTGGACATCCCCGTCGTGAAGATCATCGTCCTGGCGGCGTCAATCATTCTAATGGCGGTCCTTTATCTCTTCGTCCAGCGGACCCGGATCGGGACGGCCATCCGGGCGGCCGCCATCGACCAGGGAGCGGCGAGGCTCATGGGGATCGACGTGAACCGGGTCATCCTGATCGTGTTCCTCATCGGACCCGCCCTGGGCGGCGTGGCGGGCCTGATGGTGGGACTCCTCTACGGACAGATCAACTTCACCATGGGATGGACGTACGGCCTCAAGGCCTTCACCGCGGCGATCCTGGGCGGGATCGGCAACATTCCCGGGGCCATGGTGGGAGGCCTTCTCCTGGGAGTCATCGAGGCCCTCGGCGCCGCCTATATCTCCATCGCCTGGAAGGACGCCATTGCCTTCTGCGTCCTCATCGCGATCCTCATCGTCCGACCCACTGGACTCTTGGGTGAACGGGTGGCGGAAAAGATCTGAGAGCCCGGGGGTAAAGGACGCATGAAAAACAACAGAAACGCCATCCTTTTCTTCCTGTCGGCGGCCGTCCTGGCGGTGCTCCCTCCGTTCCTGAACGCCTACTGGGTGGATGTCCTCAACGCGATCGGAGTCTATGCCATCCTGGGACTCAGCCTTAACCTGATCGTGGGCCACGCGGGGCTGTTCAACCTGGGCCATGCAGCCTTCTTCGCCATCGGGGCCTACACGGCAGCCATCCTCAACACGACCTTCGGAATTCCCATCCTGTGGCTCCTCCCGGTTTCCGCCCTGGCCGCCGGCCTTTTCGCCGCAGTGGTGGCCCGTCCCATCGTCCATCTCCGGGGCGATTACCTTTGCATCGTCACGATCGGCGTAGGCGAGATCGTCCGCATCGCCCTGGTCAACGACGTGTTCGGGATCACCGGCGGGGCCAACGGAATTTTCGGAATTTCCCGGCCGTCGGTGTTCGGGCTCGTCATCCGGACGCCCCATGAATTTTTCTACCTCATCGGGTTCTTCCTGATGGTCACCATCGTCCTGTTCCACTTCCTGGAAAACTCCCGCTTCGGCCGAGCCCTGAACTATCTCCGGGAGGACGAGGTGGCCGCCGAGGGGAGCGGCATTCCGACGGCCCGCTACAAGCTCGGTGTTTTTGCCCTCGGGGCAGCATGGGCGGGAATGGCGGGGCTGATCTTCGCCTCCAAGATGACCATCATCGCCCCCGAGTCCTTCAGCTTCTGGGAATCGGTCCTGATGTTCACCCTGATCATCCTGGGAGGGGCGGGAAGCATCCCCGGCGTGCTCCTGGGCGCCGCCCTCATCGTCGGGATCCCGGAAGTCTTCCGTGACCTTGCCAATGCCAGGATGCTCGTGTTCGGCGCCGCCATGGTGGCGATGATGATCTTCCGGACGGAGGGAATCATCCCCCAGAAGCCCCGGGTCTACCGGCTGGAAGGAATTTCCGGGGAGGAACGGCCGTGACCCCTCTGCTCTCGCTCCAGGATCTCACCAAATCCTTCGGCGGCCTCACGGCGGTGAACCGCGTCACCTTCGACGTGGAGGGGGGAAGCATCGTCGGGCTGATCGGCCCCAACGGCGCCGGCAAGACGACCGTCTTCAACCTGATCACGGGCAACTACAAGCCCGATGCGGGCCGGATCCTCTTCGAGGGAAAACCCATCGGCGGCCTGCTCACCTCGAAGATCGTGACCCTGGGAATTGCCCGGACGTTTCAGACGATCCGGCTGTTCCAGAGCTTGTCCGTTCTGGAGAACGTCCTGGCGGGCTGTCACTGCCGCATGCGGGCCGGATTTCTCTCGTCCATGCTCCGGACGCCCTCGCAGAGGCGGGAGGAACGCGAAGCGGTGGCAAAGGCCGTGCGGGAATTGTCTTTTGTGGGTCTCCACGAGCAGGTGAACCAGCTCTCCCGGAACCTGTCCTACGGGAACCAGCGTCTACTGGAAATTGCCCGCGCCCTGGCGACGGAGCCCCGCTTCCTGATCCTGGACGAGCCGGCGGGGGGAATGAACGAGCAGGAGACTGCCCAGCTGGCGGGACTGATTGGGCGGATCCGCGACCGCGGGGTCACGGTGCTCCTCATCGAGCACGACATGTCCCTCGTGATGAAGGCCTGCGAGAAGGTCGTGGTGCTGGAAAACGGGGAAATGATCGCCGAGGGCACGCCGGAGCAGATCAAGGAAGACCCGAAAGTCATCGAGGCCTACCTCGGGGTCGAGGGGGACTGAAATCCTGCAATGCTGAAGGCATTCACACCGGGAATACCTGAAAAACAGATCTTTCGCTTCTTCAGCGATTCACCAGGAGCAGATTGACATCCCGGCTGCTTTCCTTGAGCAGATGGCGCAGGACGGCCTTGTGGGCGGCGAAATCGTAATTCAGGAAGGCGTCCCGGACCTCTTCCGTCTCTCCGAGAAATCGGATTGCGACATGAAACCCCTGCTCCTGCTCGATGGAGCGGAGGACTTCCCCGTAAAGCGTGAGCAGGACATGGGGCTGTCCATAGAGGAGCAGCTTCAGCTCTAGAATTTCGCCCGGTTCGAACGCCTCGAGGGAGGAAAAGCGCATCCCGTTGGCGCTCAGGTTCAGAACCCGGAATGAAAGGGCTATGAATCCCTTTCTCTCGGGAATCAGTAGACTCAGGATGGCCGACAGCTTGTTGTCCAGGCGGGAGAGGACCTCGGAGAGGGACGCGCTGTCCAGGGAGGGGGGAGTCGTGAAGTCCACGATGATGGCCCCTTTTTCCACCTTCGAAACGAGTTCGTCGGCGGATGTCGCCGCAACGCGGAATGTCGCCATGGGCTGGTACGTATTAACCCTGGAATACCGGCGCAGATTCTTTTCTTTTTTTGAAGGTTTTCTTTTCAAGAGCATAACCCCCTGTTGTAACCGTGCATTTCATCCACCAGACCGGGATTGGGGCGGTCGGCGGGGAACCGGTCATCGTTTCTCGAATTCCTTGATGAGTTCCTCAATGGAGGCTTCTTCTTCGATACTTACCAGGTTTTCCAGGCCGCCCACGTCATGACCGCGCCGTGATGCAACGGCAGGTCCCTGCACGACCTCGAACGTGTCCGGGGCCGAGGCTGCCTCCGGAATGCGCAGAGGGGCCTCTGCGAACCCTCCCTTGCTCAACAGGGCTGAACGATACATGGGCTCCTGGGCCTCTTCTTCCGAAGGGCGGAAGCTTTCCGACGGGGAGACGAAATTGCGTCGCGTCGAGAGAAATTCTTCCATGTAGCGGTCCGACGAGAACATGCCGCTTCCTTTCCCTGTCTGGAGGAAGCCTTCGATCTGATGCAGCTTGTTGTCCCGGATGACCGTTTTGACCGGTGAGGTTCCTCTCAGGATGGAAAGGAGGGGAACCCGGAAATCAATTCCCTTGACGGATACGAGCTGTTGCACGATGAGCCAGGAAATGACGGAGGCAAGCTGAACCCGGATGGCATCCTGGGCGTCCGGAGGAAAAGAGTTCAGGAGCCGGTAGATTGCCTCTTCCACGCTGGAGGCGTGCAGGGTTCCAATAACCAGGTGGCCGGACTCGGCTGCGTTGAGGGTCAGGCGCATCGTCTCGGGATCCCGGAGCTCGCCGACCACGATCACGTCCGGGTCTTCGCGCAGGATGTCGACGAGTCCCTGGTCGAAAGACGGCATGTCCACGCCGAGCTCCCTCTGCTGGATGATGCATTTCTTGGAGCGGAATCGATACTCGATGGGGTGCTCCAGGGTAATGATGTGTCCCAGCCGGTTGAAATTGATTTCATCGATGATGGCGGCAATCGTGGCCGTCTTTCCCACGCCTGTGGCCCCGCAGATCAGGACGAGACCGGCGTCCGCCTGGCTGATTTCATGGAGACAGGGATGCAGATTCAGTTTGTCGATCGTAGGAGGATTGCCCGGCAGGACACGGATGGCCATGCTCAGCCCGCGGCTGGTGCTGAATGCGTTGATGCGTAAGCGGGCGCGGGCGACGCTGACGCCGAAGTCCACGGAAAAGCGCTCCTGCAGGGTCTGGAACTGTTCCGGGGAGATAAGCTTCCGGACGAGCACGTCGATTTCCCTGGCGCTCCAGGGACTGGCGCCATGGAAATAGATGCGTCCGTGTTTCCGGAAGGCCACCCGGTGGCCGGGAATGATATGAACGTCGGACGTCCTTTCCTGGATTGCCTGTTGAATCGTTTCTTCGAAACGCTTCATGATGTCCCCCCAACAGACGTGTTAAATATGCGTAAGATAAAAGAACCGAAGGCTGAGCCGGGACACCTGCCTTGCCATTCCCGGGGTATCGTCGCGTGCTCCATGGCTTCTATGAAATAGCAGCAAAGTAATTACAAAACGTTCTGGTAAATGCAAGGGGAAATGTTTTGGATTGTTGGATATTGCTGGTTTAGAGAAACGATCGATCGGGTCAGGAAGCAAGATTTCCCGTTGACTTCACCGGACCGAATATTTATGGATGCAGCCGTGCCGTTCATGACACGGCGGCGAGGAGCAAGATGTCGGAGATCCTGGGAATCAAGAACCTTCATGTTTCCTACGGGAATGTGGAAGTCCTGCATGGAATCGATCTGTCCGTAGAGGAGGGAGAGATCGTATCACTCCTGGGCGCCAACGGAGCCGGGAAATCGACGACCCTCCTGGCAGTCAGCGGGCTTGTCCGTTCGTCCGAAGGGACGATCTCTCTGGATCGGGATCCCATCCACCGCCTTCCCGCCCACGAGGTTGTCAAACGCGGGGTTACCCAGGCACCGGAGGGCAGGCGGATCTTCGGAACCTTGACGGTGGACGAAAACCTGACCCTGGGCGGCTTTGTCCGTTCGGATGCCAAGGGGATCGAAAAGACCCGCGACTGGGTCTACCGGTTGTTTCCCGTGCTGAGCGAGCGGCGTGAGCAGCTCGGCGGGACGCTGTCCGGGGGCGAGCAGCAGATGCTCACCATCGGCCGGGCTCTCATGGCCAGGCCCAGGATTCTTCTCCTCGACGAGCCTTCGCTCGGCCTGGCGCCGCTTCTCGTCCAGACCATCTTTCAGACCATCCGGGAAATCAACCGGGCCGGCCTGACGGTTCTCCTGGTCGAGCAGAACGCGCGGGCGGCCCTGAAGCTGGCGAATCGGGGATATGTCATGGAACTGGGCCGCATCGTTCTGGAGGATTCGGCAGCGAACCTGCTTGCGAACCCGGACGTCCAGAGGGCCTACCTCGGGGGGAGCCACAACTGACGGCGTTGCTGGGGAAGGCAGTCATGCGTTCCCAACAAGCGTGAAACGGCGACGAATGGATTTTCGCCTGTACGGATTCCTTAGCGATGGGAAACCGGCGGCCGGTGTGGGGAGAGGAGGGGCGCCATGGACGATATCCGCTCCGAGTTGAAGATTGCCCTCTACCGGAAGGGAGCGGCTCTCCTTGGATTTGCAGACCTCCGGGATCTTCCACCCGATTGCAGGATGAACCTGCCCGTCGGGCTTTCCATTGCCGTTGCCCTCGATCCGGTTATTGTTGCCGGCATCGGGGAGGGGCCGAATGCGGCCTATTTCGACGAGTACGGGCGGTTGAACCGGCTTCTGGCGGAACTCGGCCGGATGGCCGCGGAAATCATCGCGGACCGGGGATGGAAAGCCGTTTCCGTGGAGCCGACGCGGGAGGTCTTCTCCTCCGATTTCCGGACGCCTCTCCCCCATAAAACGGTGGCCACCCGGGCCGGGTTGGGCTGGATCGGCCGCAACGCCCTCCTGATCACGGAACCTTATGGCTCCGCTGTCCGCCTGATGACGGTTTTGACGGATGCCCCCTTCACGACATCCCCTCCGGTGGAGGTGTCCCGGTGCGGGACCTGCAGGCTGTGCGTGGACAAATGTCCCGGGCGGGCGCCGCGGGGGGAGGAATGGAGCGTGGGAACGGACAGGGACGAGATTCTGGACGTTTATGCCTGCCACGCCACCGCCCGGAATCTCTCGGAACAGGCGGGCATCGCCGCCACGACGATCTGCGGTATCTGCATCGCGTGCTGTCCCTGGACGAAGCGTTATCTGAGGCAGAGCCTCCGATCCGACCGTCCGAGTCAGGGGATCCGGACACTTACGGATTGACGTTGGCGAACCACACGAAGCGGCCGTCCTGGATCTTCATGATGACAGCGCTCTTGATCGGATCGCCGGAGCCTTCGCGGAATTCCATCACTCCCGTAACCCCTTCGTACCGGGGGATTCTCGCCAGCGCATCCCGGACGGCCTGTCTGTCGAGCCTTCCCCCCGTCCGGAGGGCCTGCCGGAGAAGACCGAAAGAGTCATATGTGAGGGCGGCCACGTCATCCGGCACGCTGCCGTATTGCTTCCGGTAGGACTCCACGAACGTCCTGGCCTCTTTCGTGGCCGTTTCCGCGTCGTAGTGGGTGCTGAAGTAGCAGCCGTCGCAGTCCTTTCCGCATGCAGCCGGGAGATCCGCTGTGCCCCATGAGTCGCTGCCGAGGAACAGGGCCTGGATCCCGAGTTTTCTTGCCTGCCGTATCTGACCGGGAACCTCCGTGTAGTGATTAGGGATGAAAATCACGTCCGGCTTGGCATTCCGGATTCTTGTCAGCGGATCCGTGAAGTCCCGGGTACCGGCGGTGTAGGGCTCGTATGCAACGATCTTTCCCCCTCTCCGGATGAACACATCCCGGAACACCTCCGCGATACCCCGGCTGTAGTCCTTCGTTTCGTCGAAGAGGACAGCGGCCGTACCGGCTTTCCGCTCGTCATAGGCGAATTTTGCCAGGACCTGTCCCTGGAACGGATCGATGTAGCACGCCCGGAACACGTATTTCTTGGGTCCCCCCGTCCGGGCGTCCAGAGTCGTTCGGGGAGTGGTGGATGATGGAGATATGAGGACGGTCGCGGCGCTCTCGGCGGCGTCCGAGGCGGGGATGGCGAAACGGCTCTCGTTGGGACCGACGATGGCCACGACCTTGTCGCTGTCGATCAGCTTCCGGGCAGCCTGTGCCGATGCGTCCGCCTTGCCGCCGTTGTCCATGACCAGAAGTTTTACCTTGTATGTCCTGTCCCCGATGGTCAGTCCGCCGCCGTCGTTGATTTCCTTCACGGCCAGCTCGGCGGCGTTTCTGCAGGAGAGACCTACCGCGGATGCCTCTCCGGTCAACTCCGCGATCAGTCCAATCCGGAGGTCCGTCAGGCTGTCGGAGCCGCTGCATCCGGCCAGGAACATAAGAAGCGGGACCAGCAGCGCGGACCGAAGTGTTTTCATCATGAACGGCGTCCTCCCTGTCTGTCGGGGTATGCCCATTTTGATAAAGGAATGTCCGGTGTGAATCAAGGAGAATAAACGGAATCGGAAACCGGGTGTGAAGACCCGGCCTCCGGAAAGGCACGGCGGCGAAACGAAGCCCTTGTGCCTGCGGGGATGCGATGGTAAAGAGAAACCGGTTTCCCGCCGGCCCGCATCCCGTTTTGGCGGATCCCCCTCCCAGCCATGCGCCAGGAGTCTATGGACAACCAGAAGAAAGCCTACGGGTATGCCCTGGCCACGGTATTGCTCTGGTCGACGGTGGCCTCAGCCTTCAAGATCACCCTGCGCTACCTGACGTTCCTGGAGATGCTCTTTCTGGCTTCTCTGACATCCACCGTGGCGATCTTCGGGATCCTGTGCATCCAGGGCAAGCTCGGCCTTCTCGGGGGCATGACCCGCCGGGAGTGGCTACGCTCGGCTCTCCTGGGACTGCTGAATCCGTTCGCCTATTACCTGATCCTCTTCAAGGCATACGACCTCCTCCCCGCCCAGGAGGCCCAGCCCCTGAATTACACCTGGCCGATCATGCTGGTCCTCCTGTCCGCCGTCATCCTTCGCCAAAGGATCCGCGCCGCGAGCATGATCGCGATCCTCCTCAGTTTCGCAGGCGTTCTGGTCGTTTCCACCCAGGGCGACATCCAGAGCCTTCGGTTCACCAACCCGGCGGGAGCGGCCCTGGCCCTTTCCAGCTCCATTCTATGGGCCCTTTTCTGGCTTCTCAACGTGAAAGACACCCGGGACGAGACGCTCAAGCTATTCCTGTGCTTCGTCTTTGGCACGGTCTATACGTCTGCGGCGCTCGCACTGTTTTCCCCTCTCCGGTGCCTTCCCCTCCAGGGCCTTGCGGGGGCCTGCTACATCGGCCTTTTTGAAATGGGCATCACCTTCGTCCTCTGGCTGAAGGCGCTGACCCTGTCCCGGAGCGCCGCCCAGGTCGGCAACCTGATCTACCTTGCCCCGTTTGTTTCTCTCTTTTTCATCGCCGTGACGGTCGGCGAGCCGATCCTTCCCTCCACCGTCCTGGGGCTGTCTCTGATCATGGTGGGAGTGTTGCTCCAGCGGCGCCTGTCATGACTCCGCGAACCGTCCCCGGAGCCGGCCAACCTCCCGGGGCGGTTGTGACAATTTCTTGACAAATGACCGGAATCAAGTTAGCAAATACACGCTTTACCAGTGCCCGCAGTTCATGGGGATGGTCTTTCGGAACCGGACCCTCAGGCTCTTGGCAGAAGCGCTCGTCTTGATCCGGTGTTCGGTCCGGAGGGGGGTTTTCAGACACAACATTCAAAGATCACGGCCGTATGGTCGGAGGGTATGAGTGTTTGTTCCATTCATATCGCACCCCCCCTGCATTCTTTCCCCGGTTCTGTTCGCCTGGCCCGCTTTCCGCGGCGGGTTGTTTCCCTTTTCGTTTCGACTGTACGACCGATGTTCCGATCCATCCGGGAGGCCGCGCCGGGATTTCCTTCCGCGGCGCTGAACGTTGGCAGCGAATACTTTGAAAGGAGGGGGTAACGTGTATTTCGCTACGGAAGTGTTGACACAGTCGAGTGAGCTCCGGAAGAAGTGGGAGGATGCGGTCCGGAAGGTGATCGCCAAGAATGCCGACCAGAAGCCCGAAGCGCTATGGTCCACCGTCTCGGATCTTCCCATTCGGCGGCTCTACGGGCCCGAGGACATCAAGGACATGGACTTCGTCCAGGACATCGGGTATCCCGGCCAGTTCCCGTTCCTCAGGGGCAACCAGGTGACGGGGTACCGGGGGAAGTACTGGACGTTCCGCATGTTCTCAGGCATGGGAGACGCCAAGACGACGAACCAGCGGTGGCACCTGCTCCTCAAGGAGGGACAGACGGGGCTTTCCACGGCCTTCGATTTCCCGACCCTGATGGGGTATGACACCGATTCGCCGAAGGCCCGCGGGGAATGCGGAAAGTGCGGTGTCGCCATCGACACCCTGGAGGATTTTCTCCAGCTTGTTGAGGGCATCCCCATGGATCGGGTGACGACGTCCATGACGATCAACCCACCGGCGACGGCCCTCTGGGCCATGTACTGCGCCGCCGCCGAGATCAGGGGAATTCCCCTGAGCAAGATCGGCGGGACGATCCAGAACGACATGCTCAAGGAGTTCATCGCCCAGAAGACCCTGATGTGCCCGCCCGAGCCGTCGGTGAAGCTGATCAGCGACACCGTCGAGTTCGGAACCAAGCATGTCCCCCGGTGGAACACCATCTCCATCAGCGGGTACCACATCCGGGAAGCCGGCGCCACGGCGGTGCAGGAGCTGGCCTTTACGCTCCGGGACGGCATGGAATATGTGGAGGACGTCATCCGCCGCAAGGGGCTGGACGTCGATTCCTTTGCGCCCCGGCTGTCCTTCTTCTTCAATTCCCACATCGATTTCTTCGAGGAGATCGCCAAGCTCAGGGCGGCCCGGAGAATCTGGGCCAAGGCCATGAGGGACCGCTACAAGGCCAAGGACGAGCGGTCCTGGTGGATGCGGTTCCACACGCAGACGGCGGGCTGCTCCCTGACGGCCCAGCAGCCCTACAACAACGTCGTCCGCACGGCCACCGAGGCCCTGGCGGCCGTCCTGGGCGGGACCCAGTCGCTCCACACGAACTCCCTGGACGAGGTGCTCTGCCTGCCCTCGGACCATGCCGTTCAGATCGCCCTCCGGACACAGCAGATCATCGCGGAGGAAACGGGGGCGGCCAACACCATCGATCCGCTGGCGGGTTCCTACTTCGTCGAGGCCCTGACCAACGAGATGGAGGAGAAGGCCTGGGAGTACATCCACAAGATCGACGAAATGGGCGGTATGGTCGCCGCCATCGAGAAGGGCTTCCCCCAGTTGGAGATTGCCGACTCGGCGTACAAGTACCAGCGCCAGATCGACGCCGGGGAGAAGATCATGATCGGGATCAACAAGTACCTGACTGCCGATGAAGCGCCCATCCCGTTCCTGGAGATCGACGACAGTGTCGAGAAGGAGCAGATCGAACGCCTCAGCGCCGTCCGCCGGAAGCGCGACAACAAGACCGTGAAGCGCTGCCTGGACGACCTCAAGGGTGCCTGCAAGAAGGGCGAGAACGTGATGCCCTACTGCATCGAGGCCGTGAAGAACCTGGCCAGCGTGCAGGAGATCTGCGACGTCTACCGCGAGGTTTTCGGCGAATACCGCGATCCGGGACTCTACTAGCGAGGAGGGAGGGACAGCTCAATGGCAGACAAGAAACTGCGAATCATGGTTGCGAAACCGGGCCTGGACGGTCATGACCGGGGGGCCCGCGTGCTGGCCCGCTGTTTCCGCGATGCGGGCTTCGAGGTCATTTATACGGGTTGTCACCAGACGCCCGAGCAGATCGCCGCGGCGGCCATCCAGGAGGATGTGGACATCGTCGGGCTGAGCTGCCTGTCGGGGGCGCACCGCTATCTGTTTCCGGCGGTGGTGACACTGCTGAAGGAGAAGGGAGCGGATGATATTACCGTCATCGGCGGCGGCATCATTCCGGACCAGGATTTCAAACTCATGTTTGACGCCGGTCTCAAGGCCATCTTCACGCCGGGGGCCACGCTGGACAGCATTGTGGAATGGATCAACACGAATGTACAACCAAGGGCGTGACATCATGGAAAAAGTCAATAAAATCAAGGCGGGGGATGTCAGGACGGCCTCCCGCCTCATCCGCAACCTGGAAGACGGCGTCGATGAGGCCCGCACGACCATCAAGCACATCTTCCCCCTCACGGGAAAGGCCCACGTGATCGGCATCACCGGGTCCCCCGGGGCGGGAAAGAGCACCCTCGTGGACGGTCTCGTCGAGTGTTTCCGGAAGCGCGAAAAAACGGTGGGCGTCCTCGCCGTGGACCCCACCAGCCCCTTCACGGGAGGCGCCATCCTGGGCGACCGGATCCGCATGCAGCGCCACGCGGAGGACCCCGGGGTCTTTGTCCGCAGCCTCGCCACCCGGGGTGCCCTGGGCGGCCTGGCCAAGGCCGTGGGAGACGCGATCCACGTCATGGATGTCATGGGAATGGACATGGTGATCGTGGAGACCGTCGGAACCGGCCAGCAGGAGGTGGATATCATCAACCACTCCCATACGGTGATCGTCGTGCTGATTCCCGGGATGGGAGACGAGATCCAGGCCATCAAGGCCGGGATCATGGAGATCGCCGACCTGTTCGTCATCAACAAGGCGGACCGGGAGGGATCCTCGAAGCTGCGGCGGGAACTCATGGCCATGCTGGACATGGCACCGCCGAACACGTTTCCCGGAGGGTGGCGGCCGCCCATCATCCGGGTGGAGAACGCATTTGAACCGGAGGGATTCGGAAAAAGCCTGGAAGAGCTGACGGCAACCATCGTGGAACATTATCAGCATCTCGTAAAACACGATCTGCTGGGATCCCGGATCCGCCGGAAGGCCGTGGTGGAGCTCAACGAGGCGGTCCGGAACTGCATGCTCGAACCGGTTCTGAAACGTCTTGTTGCCTCCGGGGAGATGGAGAAGATGGTGGAGATGCTCCTCAAGAAGGAGTCCGATCCTTACACCCTGGCGGAAAACATTGCCGGACGGTATTTGAAAAACTGCGACTGAGCGGGGCCATCCGGATGAAGCGGCAGCAGACCCGGGATTTCGCCCTCCGGGGGCATTGCCTCCCGGAGGGAGCCCGGGTTTTTTCATTGCTGTCGCAGGATGCCGCTGTCCACCGTCCGTAGGAAGAAGGAGTGATGGAGTGGAAGCAGCAGGCGATGATCGTATCACGGAAGCCCTGTCCCGGTTCAACCAGGGGGTGGTGATCGTCCTGACGGGCAACGGGAAGGGAAAGACCACGTCCGCCATGGGACAGGCCCTGCGGGCCCTGGGACACGGGAAGAAGGTTCTTGTGATCCAGTTCATGAAAGGCAGGAAGTACGGGGAAGTCCTGGCGGCGGAGCGGCATCTGCCGGGGATCACGATCGTCCAGAGCGGCCTCGACAGCTTCGTGATGCGGGACAATCCGGCCCCGGTTGATGTCGAGCTGGCGAGACAGGGGCTGGAGATGGCCCGGGAGGCCCTGGCGGCGGGGAACCATGACATGGTGATTCTCGACGAGATCAACGTCGCCGTCGATTTCAGGCTGATCCCCCTCGCGGACCTGCTGGCGCTGATCCGCAGCAAACCGGCGGCGGTGGACCTGATTCTCACGGGCCGCTACGCGCCACCGGAGGTCCTGGAACTCGCCGATACGGTCAGCGAGATCCAGGAGGTACGGCATCATTATTCGAAGGGGATAAAAGAACGGGCCGGCATCGAATACTGAGACGACCTCGGAACAAGCCCGGATGCTTCGTTGCGCTTCACCCCTCGTCACTGCGGCGTACGAAAAAGTACGCCTCGCTCCTCGGGAGTCGCGCGCCTCGCCTGCGAGCCTTTTGCGACGTCGTCCATGAGGAGTTTCCGAGACTACGGAGATAGGTTATTCACGGCTCGGGACTTCGGGCGCTTTGCATCCGACCATTTTTGAACAGCCCGGAGACGACGTCGGAAAAGCCCCGGAGGCGGCGTTGCGCCGGATTGTGATTTCTCATGGCAGGCAGTCATCCATTCGAAAATTCACCATGGTTCAGGCGAATGAAGGCCTCTCTCCGCAGGGGAGGAGCGACGGAGGTGCGGCCGATTGCCGTCGATTCCGTTGTCGTGGACGAGCGGGTCAGGCTTAAATGCCAGGTGCCGCTCTGCGACAGCTATGGACGGAATTTCACCTGTCCCCCGTTTCTCCCGCCGGTATCGGAGTTTCGGGAGATGCTGCCCCGCTTCACCAATGCCTTGCTGGTGCAGGTTTCCGCTGACGGTCCGTTTGATCCCCCGAAAAGCGTTTTCGTTTATGCGAAAAAGCTTCATGAACTGATGAACCGGGCGGAGCGGATGGCGTTTGTGGAAGGCTTCCGTTTCGCCGCGGCCCTGATTGGAGGCTGCTGCCGTCTCTGCAATGAGTGTGCGGCAGTCCGGCCCGGAGAGCCTTGCCGCCATCCATTCCGGGCGAGGCCTTCCATGGAGGCCATGGGCATCGATGTCCTGGCTACCCTGGAAAAGGCGGGGCTGCCGGGGCGGTTTCCCGTCCACAAGCGGGTTGACTGGACGGGGCTCCTATTGTTCTGAGAACGGGCGGTTTCGTTCCTGCCGCGAGGAGGAGAATCGTTATGGCCATTTTGAAGGAAGGGGGAATCCCCATCGGCAGGATGCTCTTCATCCCGCGGGAAGGGGACCTGAAAAAGGAAGATCTTGAGATCGAGTCAAACGGCCAGTATTCGCTGATCGAGCGTCCCGACTGTTTTGTCATCAAGAACGGCGAGTGCTGCCGGAGCATCCTGGTGAAGGTGTTCCGAAAGGAATAGCCGTGCGCAGAGGCGGCGGCGACAGGCCGGCTGCAATTCCTGTTCAACCGTCGGAATGAAAAAAGAGCCTCCGGGGTCCCCCGGGGGCTCTTTGCGTTGTCGCGTCGGCCTTCAGGCCTTATTTCAGGCTGCTCAGGATGTCCCGGGCGATGATGACCCTCTGGATCTGGTTGGTTCCCTCGTAGATCGAGGTGATCCGGACGTCCCGGGCAAAGCGCTCTATCGGGAATTCCCGGGTGTAGCCGTATCCGCCCAGGATCTGAAGGGCGTTATAGCAGGCCCGCTCCGCCGCTTCCGTGGCGTAGTACTTGGCCATGGATGCCTGGCGGGCGAAGAACCGGCCGTTTTCCTTCTGGTAGGCCGCGTTCATCAGGAGGAGCCGCGCCGCTTCGAGCTCCGTGTAGGACTCGGCGATCATCCACTGGATGGCCTGAAAATTCGAAATGGGCTGATCGAACTGACGGCGCTCCAGGGCGTACTTGGCGGCATACTCGATGGCCGCCTGGCCGATGCCGAGCCCCAGGGACCCGATGCCGATCCGGCCTCCCGCCAGTTCACCCACGGCGGTCCGGAAGCCGTCGTTCGGCTTGCCCATGAGGGCGTCTTTGGGAACCCGGCAGTCCTCGAAGATCAACTCGTTCGTTATGGACGCGTGCTGGCCCATCTTGTGCTCGGCCCGGCCCACGGTGAATCCCTTAAGCCCGTTTTCCACGAGGAACGTGCTGATACCCTTTCCTTTGGGAGCGGATTTGTCCGTCACGGCCCAGACGACGAAGACGCCGGCGTACTCTGCGCTGGTGATGAACATCTTGTTGCCGTTGAGGACCCATTCGTTGCCGTCCAGGACAGCGGAGCACCGCATTCCGGCGGGGTCCGAGCCGGCCGTGGTTTCCGTCAGGCCGAAACCGCCGGCATAGTACTCGCCGGAGCAGATTTTCGGGATGTATTTCATCCTCTGTTCTTCCGAGCCGATGGCCTGGATGACCTCGCAGACCATGTTGTTCACCGACATGGTGACGCCCGTGGAAGCGCAGGCCTTGCCGATCTCGGTCACGGCCAGGCTGAAGGCCACGACGCCCGCCTCGGATCCGCCGTAGTCGGCCTTCACGTTGATTCCCATGAGTCCAAGGCCGGCAAGCTTCCTCAAGTTGGCGCAGAAGGCCGCTCGGTCGTCCTGCTCGTCCAGTTTTGCCGCCAGGGGCTCGAGTTCCGTCCTGGCAAAGTTGCGCGCCGTGTCCTGGATGATTCTTTGCTCTTCCGTGAGATCTAGATTCATCGTTTCTTTCCTTCCCTCCGAATGTATTACGCGCCGGCGGACTCCGTTGGCAGCGGTTCTGGAGGGCGCCGGATCATGCGCGTTCTCTTGAAAGTCCGGGAAGGGGGATCCATCCCCCCCTCCCGGACGGCTGGCTTGCAAGCGGCGCGGGGCATGGAGTCCCGGCGCCGATTGTGTGAGGCATCAGGCCCCCTTGTCGATGATGGCCTGAATTGCGGGCGTATAATCCGTCTTCGCGGGCAGGAAGATCAGTTCCGGATCGACGAACTCCCGGAGCACGAACAGCTCCCTGTAGGTCGGATGTGGGGTTTCACCCTTGACATTCGACACATTGAGATCGAAGCCGCAATTCTCCTTGACCTGTTCCACCGTGACGCCCGGATGGTGGGTCTCCAGGTAGATGATCCCATCTTTGTCGAAGCGGTAGACGCCCATGTTGGTCACGACGGCGGTGGGACCGCAGTCGGCGAAGGCGGTGTTCTTCCAGACTTCCTTCTTGGGTTTCCACTCGTTGGTCTTGAAGTCCCAGCACCACCAGCCGGGGGTGGTCGTGTAGTCGTTCCGCTCCAGGAAGCGTCGTTTCTCCTGGAGAATGATGTAGGCGGTCCGTTTTGCCATGGTCCCGATGTCGGAGTTTCCGCCGGACCCGGTGAAGCGGTGGGAGGGGGCGAAATAGTCTCCAATGGAGGTCACGTTGACGCCTCCATACTTGTCGATCGCCGCACCGCCGAGGAACCCGAGTGTGACGTAACCCTGCTGCAGGTAGTAACCGAAGGTGTCGACGAGGCCGCCCAGGGTGGAGCTCATGTTGGCCGCCCGCTGGTCGCAGACGGACATGGGGACGTGCATCGTCTTGCCGTCGCAGATTCCTGATTCGTAGATCAGGGTCGCCTTCGGCGCGTTCGTGAAGTTGGCCGTCATGATGCCCACCATGGGTAGCCCCGTGCCGGCGAACACGATATCTTCATTCCGAACTTCATGAGCCACGGCAATGGCCATCAGCTCCGGAAGGATGAATTCCCCCGGCTTCGCGGACTCATTGGGAATCAGGTCGATCAATCCCATCAATTCTTCCATTGATTTTGCCATGTTTCGTATCCCCCCTTTCTTTTAATAACCGCTTCGTGCCACGGACAAGGGCATCTTCATCCTGGGCGCCGGTTTCTTTCCTCTCATCATGCGAACGCTGTAACCGGTCGTGCTGTCCGCCTTCAGGTCGAGAAGCCGTTTGGCACCCAGCTTGACAACGAAGTCTTCCCAGCTCTTGGGACCGAAGACCCACTCGTCGAGCCACTTTTTCAGGTCATCGTTGTTCCGGGAGGCCTTGTCCATATCCCGCATGAAGGGCGCGTCGTAGTCGTAGTAGAAGGGAACCGAGCTCGGGAATGCGCCCCATGGGCACTCCACGACGGCGTCCACGACGAAGTAGGGGATCTGGTTCGTCTCGGGAAGTTTTCTCATCTCCGATTCAGGGACAATCTCCTCGGCGAGGATCACGACCTTGTCACAGGCAAAGGAGATCTCCTTGTCGATGGTGCCGACGCCGCGCCAGCGGGCCGTTCCCTTGTCACCGGCCTGGGCGACGTGGATGATGGCCAGCTCCGGCTTGGCTGCCGGCAGCAGGATGGTGTCACCCTCGCCCCAGAAGGGTTCTTCCATCTGGATAAATTTCTTCCGGGGGATTTTGGCATTCTTGCCGTCCCGCATGCCCGCCTTGCCGAGGGCGTCATATTTGGGATTGTAGAGATCGGAGCCCAGGGGGGCGGAATAAGGGATGAAGGGCGCCCCGATGGCGCCGGCGAGGAACCGCATGGCCATGGCGCCATGGGAATAATCCTCCAGAATCACCTTGCCGGCCTTGTAGTGCCGCTCCAGGTTGATGTCGATCTTGCCGGCCATTTCACCCCAGCCCATCCAGTCCGTCTCATAAATCTTCATGGCGTTGACGGAGTTCAGCAGCCAGGTACACACACCGCCATGCCGGTCGATGACATGAATGTCTTTGATGCCCTGACGGACCGTCTCCCAGGCGAAGGCGAAGGGGTTCCGGTTGAAGCCCGTGAACCCGCTGAACGCGCAGATGACCCCGTTGTGCATGTACGTCTTGACTGCTTCCTCCAGCGACAGGATCTCCGCCTTTTTCGATTTCCCGCGAATTCTTGCCATTGTTACCTCCTTTTCAGTGCAATGATAAACCCCCTTGAATAACCTGAAAACTCATAAGAACAGACCGGCTCTGTGTTTTGTGTGCTCACCTCCCTTCTTCGTGAAGAAATGAATGATGGCCTGATGTACGGAAAAAGACGCCGCAGGGAGCGGCAATGTGCTGATCATTCCGCGGCGGATGCGAGAGGAGCGGCATAAAGAGATCCCTTGGGCCTCTCAGGGCGAACTCCTGTTGAATGGTGCAACTGTTATGTCAGAGGTTGAGGAAACGACGATCCGCCCGGCCTCCGGCTGACCGGTTTACCCGGTTCTGGTGCAGTGTCGGGGGGCGGGCATGACGGGATGAAATTCGAAATAGGGTATAAGGGATCGGCCCCTCGGTGTCAAGAAATAATTGGGGATGTTTCCAGGGGTTGAGACCTCCCCGGTACCATCGCGGCGGATGCGGCGCAGGGGAGGCCGGTCATGCCGGCCGGGGAGCCATCTCTTCCAGGATCTCATCCAGGTAGGCCGGGGGCAGCGATTCGCCGAGGGTCTCCATGTCCGTCTCCAGGACTTCGCAGAGGGCCAGGGTCAAACCTTCATACAGGATCATCAGATGGTGGAGGGACTCTTCCGCCCGCTCCTCCAGCAGGGCCTCTTCCAGGGTTTCCCGGATGAAGGGGTCTCCTGCCAGATCCAGCGAGGACCGGCCCAGGGCTTCCAGGTACCGGGACGGCGCCTCGTCGCTGCTGTAAAGGATCGCCATCTGCCGGAAGGCCAGATAGCAGTAGATCGCCCGCTGGGTGATGTCCTCTTCGCCAAGCATATCATGCTCCTTCGGGGTCGGAAAAAAGGCGTTCTCCCCTCCGGCTCCGGTCGAAGCAGCACGCCTCCATGCCGGGGACGACTACGCGCACCGTGGGGATGCCGGTCGCATCATCCGTCAGGTCCACGGCAATCACCCGGTCCAGGCCGCGGTTCGCGCATCTGGACATCAGGAGGCGCACGTCATCGCAAATGTCGTCCCGAAAATCGGCGTCCATGTCGCCCAGGCTGATCTGCCGGTGGCTGAAGAACCGGTAATCCTGTTCCTCCTCCCGGAAATAGGCTGAGCAAGCCTCCTGCAGGCCCGCCAGACCCTTCGTCTGCAGGAACAGGGCGCGGGTGGTGACGATTTCCAGCAGGGCCCGGGCCAGGGCCACGCGAGGATCCAGGTGGGTTCCGAAACCGTCGATGGGGATCATGGAATCGTACTGCAGATCCCTGGAAAAGGCGGCGATCGTGGGTACCCCGACGTCCGAGGTGATGTTCTTGGCCACGATTTCGACCTCCGCCTCGCTGAATTTTCCGATGATGTCGAGGAGGAAGGCATTGCCGTCCGCCGCCTCCACCGACAGGGCGTCCAGTGCCTCGGCCCGGTACTGGGCGATGCTCCAGGCGTCGCGCTCGATCACCTCCGTGAGGCCGTGTTCCACGGCTTCTTCCAGGGTATTGCCTGCGGCGATGCCGTTGGTGTGGGTGTGGATGACCAGGATATCGTCCAGATGAAAGGGATGAAAGACGGCGCAGGCGGGCAGGTATACCCCCTCTTCGCGCAGGAGGTCGTAGCCCGCGGTCCAGAAGATGGGACGGTCGTCGTCGTACTCGCTGACCCGCGAGAGAATCAGGTCCGGCGGGTGGAGGACATTGAAGCGTTGGGACAGCCGGCGGTAACTGTCCCGGATCAGCCTTTCCCGATGGATTTCCCGGAACTCGGATGCGTATCGCTCAACGGACTCCATTGTCAGGGATACCCGGGCCTGGACGGGCGTGATTCCCTTGCCGGTGTGTCGGGTCTGGGATCCGTCCGGACGGATCCTCCGGCAGGTGAAGACCGGGATGCCGATGCGATCGTCTCCCGCGGCGTCCCGGACTTCCAGCATTCCGACGGTCTCTTCCAGGCGGGCGATGAGCGCCAGGGTCTCCGCGGGCGGGCATGAGCGGTGGGTCTCCAGGATGTAGGTCTTCGGACAGGGCTTGAGCGAGAAGGGCGGCATCCGTCGTCTCCTGGTGGATCGGGGCTGCCGGATCAGCAAACTACGCCTGCCGGCGACGGGAAGGAAGTCAATCCCATATCGGACGGACTGTCAACCGTTTTGTGAAGCGATATCCGAAACTCCCGGAGAATCCGGCGGCGGGAGCCAAAGAAATTGACAAACAGCCGGGGTTGTGAGAAAAACCGGAACCAGTCTTTTACTGGTAAAAGCGCCTTTTTCCCCCTTCCCCAACATAGCAACGAACCGGACCTGCACGGCAGTGGAGCGCGCGGGGCAGGTCCGGGGGAAATAAAAGGAGGATGAGATGGAGAAGGTACCGCAGAAACTGGATAAAACCAGACCAAAGTTTTACGCCGATGCCAAGATCAGCGGGTTCGGCGAACGGAAACCCGATTATTCCGGCATGGGGAGAAAGATCAAGGGGCAGTTCAAGGGACTCCGCGAGGTGGTCTGTGTGGAGGCATGCCGCACACCTTACGGTGTCTTTGGCGGGTCCCTCAAGGGGTTCGACGCCCCCCAGCTGGGAGCCCTGGCCATCAAGGAGTGCCTGCGGCGGACAGGCGGCAAAGTCAAGCCGGAGGACATCGATTATGTGTTCATGGGCCAGGTGGTGCCTGCCGGATGCGGACAGGTGCCGAGCCGCCAGGCGACCCTGCTGGCAGGACTTCCCGAGTCCGTGCCGTCCATCACGGTGAACAAGGTCTGTTCGTCGGGCATCAAGACGATCGACCTGGCCGTTCAGATGATCCAGACGGGAAGGGCGGAGGTCGTCATCGCCGGGGGCCAGGAGAGCATGTCGAACTGTCCATACTCGCTTCCCGACATGCGCTGGGGAAACCGGATGGGCCTTCCCAACGGAAGGATGGTAGACCTGATGGTCTATGACGGTCTCTGGGACGCCTTCTACAACCGGCACATGGCGATCCATGGCTCGGAAACGGCTGACGAGTTCGGATTCACCCGGCAGGACCAGGATGAGTGGGCGTACACCTCGCAGATGCGGGCCGTGGAGGCCATGAAGGCGGGCCGCCTGGACGATGAGATCTTCCCCGTGGAGATCAAGAAGGGCAAGGACACGGCGGTCTTCGACAAGGACGAGGGCCCCCGGACCGGAACGACCATGGACGGCCTGGGCAAGCTGCCTCCCGTCTTCAACCACAAGAGCACCGTCACGGGACAGCCCGGCAGCGTGACCGCGGGCAACGCGCCCGGCGTGAACGACGGCGGCGACGTCTGCATGCTCATGAGCGCCGAAAAAGCGAAAGAGCTTGGCCTGAAGCCCCTCTTCACGATACTCGGTTACGCGGAGGTTTCCCAGCCGACGAAGGACATCGCCACGGTCCCGGGGCTCTCCATCAAGAAGATCCTCGAAGAGAACGATCTGACACTCGACCAGGTGGACCTGATCGAGATCAACGAGGCCTTCGCCGCCGTCGTCCTCGTCAGCGCCCGGAGTATCCTGGGCATGTCCAAAGAGGAGATGATGAAGAAGGTCAACGTCAACGGAAGCGCCATCGCCTACGGTCACCCCATCGGGGCCACCGGCGCCCGGATTCTCATGACCCTCGGGTATGAACTGAGGAGGCGAGGAGGCGGCATCGGCGTCTGCGGGATCTGTTCCGGCCACGCCCAGGGCGACGCCATGCTCATCCGGGTGGACAAGTGAGGGAAACCGAAGGGATCCGATAGATTGATCGATCCATATTGACATTCCGGAAACGGCAGGAAAAAAGGGGGAGACGGCGGGCTCCGGGCCCGGCCGCCTGTCCCAGCCGGCCGTGTTCCAGGGGGAAAAAAACAAGGAGGGCAGGAGATGACAATCAAGACAATCGGTGTAGTGGGTGCGGGTCAGATGGGAAACGGAATCGCCCAGGTCGCGGCATCTCCGGGCGGTCTGAACGTCATCATGAACGACATTGCCGAGCCGTTCGTAAACCGGGGCTATGACACCATCTCCAAAAATCTCGACCGGCTGGTGGCCAAGGAGAAGCTGACGGCGGACCAGAAGGCGGAGATCCTCGGACGGATCCGGAAGAGCACGAACGTCGAGGACATGAAGGACGCCGACTTTGTCGTGGAGGCGGCGGTGGAGCGGGAGGACCTGAAACTGGGGCTCTTCAAGAAGCTCGACGAAATCTGCAAGCCAGGGGTCATTCTCGCAACGAATACCTCATCCATTCCAATCACCCGGATCGCCGGAGCCACAAAACGCTCCGGACTGGTCATCGGGATGCACTTCATGAATCCCGTACCGGTCATGCGGCTCGTGGAGATCATCCGTGGTCTCGCCACATCGCAGGAGACGTACAACACGACGGAAGCGCTCAGCAAGCAGTTCGGCAAGGTCCCGGTGGAGTGCAACGATTTCCCCGGATTCGTGTCCAACCGGATCCTGATGCCCATGATCAACGAGGCGGTCTATGCCCTGATGGAGGGCGTCGGGCAGCCGAAGGCGATCGACGATATCATGGTCCTGGGGATGAACCACCCCATGGGACCGCTGGCCCTGGCGGACCTGATCGGCCTGGATACCTGCTGGGCCATCATGGACGTCCTCTACAAGGGTTTCGGCGACTCCAAGTACCGTCCCTGCCCTCTCCTGAAAAAGTATGTCGACGCGGGGTTTATGGGACGAAAGAGCGGTCGCGGTTTTTACGATTACAGCAAGTAATGCGGCAGCCAGCCGCCATTCCGTGGTAAGATTCCGTCACCCTCTCCCGGCATGTCCGGGGGAGGGTGACGCGGAAACGGCCGCCGATTTGGGCCGAACCCTTTCCAAATGCCGCTCCCGCGGGGTATCCGGCCGGACGATGGGGGAGGATCCATGGAAATCGATACCCGCAAGGAAAAAGACGCGGTCGTTGTGTCCGTCCGCGGGCGGATGGATGCCCTTTGCGCCCCGGACTTCGACCGGATCCTGGAGCACTGCCTGGAACGGGGGGAGAGCCGTTTCGTGATCGACTTCAGCGCCCTGGAGTATATCAGCAGTGCCGGCCTTCAGTGCATCCTGGAAGCGGCCCGGCAACTCGAGGAAGGAAAAGGGGAGATCTCTCTGGCCAACCTGAAAGGGCCGGTCCGGGAAGTCTTTGAAATATCCGGTTTCGATACCCTTTTCCCGATCTATGATACGGTGGAAGCCGCTTTGAATTCCGACTGATCTTCTTCAGCCGGCCCTTTGGACCCTGTATGCCGTCCATGAAGCAACCCGCAACACTGGATTCCCTGAGGCCGTTCATGACCTTTGTGTCGAACTGTCTGAGCCATCGGGGCTTCAGCCCGCACCGGTCGAGCGAGATCGAGCTTGCGGTGGAGGAGGCCCTGGTGAACATCTTTCGCTACGCCTATCCTGACCGTTCCGGTGACGTCGAGGTCCGGTGCCGTGCCATGGAGGACGGGCAGCTCGTCATCGAGATCGAGGACGCGGGCATTCCCTTCAATCTCCTGTCCACACCCGATCCTGAGTTATCCACGGAGATCAGCCGTCGCAAGGCGGGTGGACTCGGGATCTACTTCATTCGGAAAATGATCGACGACATTCGCTATCGACGGGATGGGGACCGCAATGTACTGACTCTGGTCGTCTCCCCGGAAAGGCCGGCTCCGTTCATGGGCGAGCCGGGATGCCGTCATTCCGGTCAACCCCTGTAGACCCGGGAGGAACCCCCATGGGTGACCAAAAGAAGGTCCGAGTGGAGAAATATCTTCGGGCGTCGGTCCTCAACGATGTCGTCGAGCTGGAAAAAAGGGTGTGGAACCGGGACGGATACCGGGAAGTGAACGCCCCGATGCTGTATTTCGAACTGGCCTACCTGACCAACGGGCTCGTTCTGACGGCGTTCGATGACGGAATCTATCCCGAGGAGGAACGCCGCCGCATGGCCCAGGAAGACCCCTGGTATGCCCAGGACCGGCCCATCGGCTTCCTGGTCTGTTTCGCCGACTTCGACAAGCGGGGTCATTTCTGGTACGGCGCCCGGATGGGCGTGGACCGGCTCTACCAGGACAAGAACATCGGCGATGCTCTGGTCCGTGTTCTCTACGACTGCGCCAGGGAGAGGGGCATTTCGAGAATCCGCTGGACCTATGATCCCCTCGTCTCGAGAAACGGCTATATTTACATTCACAGGATGGGTGCTATCGTCCGGGAAATCGGATTCAATTACTACAGCGCCGTCTTTACGAGCGACGAATTCAACCGGGCCATCTCGACAGACCGTTTCATCGTGGAATGGCTTATCCAGACCGACCGGGTCCGCGACCGGATCGAGCGTGGGATTTTCCCCTCCCTGCACGACACGTCGGAGATGACGGACGAGAACATTGTCAACTCCGTGGACTTGGACAAGGAAGGACTCGAGTGTCCGGGCGGGAAAAATGTCTTTCATCTCAACACCTCGCCCCTGTTTGTCGAAATTCCGTACAATCAGGATCGAATCCTGAAAACGGACCGTGCCAAAGCCCAGCGACTGCGGGATTACTGTCGAGCCCTGTTCATGCATTACCTGGCCAGGGGCTATGTCGTCCGCGGATTCGTGGTCGGCAGGGAGCCCGACGGGCGTCACCGGCCCTATTATCGACTGGAGCGGGAACCGCGCGGGAAGACCCTCAATATTTAAGGGTGATTATGAAGTACGGGGAGTGCCGTCCGAAGGCGGGTCCGGCAACAGGGAGCATCGGGATGGCGAATGCATTGATCGATCCAAGAGCGGGCAACCGGTGAAGCTGAAGATCCCCATTCGCACCAAGCTGCTTCTCGCCTTTCTGGGATTGCCGGTGATCTCGCTGGTCATCTTCGGCTATTTCGCCTTCGAAGATATCCGGCAGATCGGGAACTACGCCCTGGAGAGCAGTTCCTCCCTCGGGGACAGCGCCGCCGGAGACAGCGCCCGGGCCCTGGAAGACCTGGGAGAGAGCATCATCACCCAGAAAGCGAGGGATGTCGCCCTCCAGTGCCGCATCTACCTGGATGCCCACCCCGGCATCCGCCTCGACGAACTCAGGAAGAAACCGGATTTCCAGAAAATCGCCGTCCAGTCCGTGGGGAAAACGGGCTATACCCTGGTCTACGACCGCGGAACGGGATTGATGAAGTTTCATCCGAATCCGGAAATCGTGGACTTCGATCTCCAGCAGTGGCGGGACAAGCTTCCCGACTTCTGGAAAATCTTCGAAAAAACCTTCGACGGCTCCCCCAACAGCGGTTATTACGACTGGCTCGATGTGGACGGAAGCATCCGGCGAAAGTATATGTCCATCGTGCCCGTTCGTGACTCCATGTTCATGGTTGCCGCCACCACGTACATTGACGAGTTCTCCATTCCCGTGAAGGAGACGAAGAAGCGGATCGACGCGACGACCCGGCAGATCAACGAACACGTCAATGAGACCCTGGACGATATCTACAGGAATTTTTTTGCATTCCTTCTTGTTCTGATGGTCATCGTCCTCGGTGTTGCCGTTTTTATCTCCCGTACGATTACGCGGCCTGTTCTTTCCCTGATCCGGGGCGCCAAGGCCATCGGTCGCGGGGAGATCGACCACCGTGTGGAAGTGCAGACGGGGGATGAGATGGAGGAACTGGCCGCGGCATTCAACCGCATGACCATGGACCTCAAGGAACATATGGCGGTCCTGAAACAGACAACGGCGGACCGGGAGGGGCTTCTCAAAGAGCTGGAAATCGCCCGGGGAATCCAGCAGCGGCTGATTCCGGACCGGGCGCCCCGGATCCCGAACATCGACCTGGCGGCGAACAACATCCCGGCCCGGGAGGTGGGAGGGGATTTCTACGACTTCATCCCCGTTCGGGACGACCTGTGGGGTGTCGTCATTGCCGACGTGTCCGGCAAGGGAATGCCTGCGGCCATGTTTATGGGCCTGTCCAGGACAGTGGTCCGGGCCAGCGCCACGGGAACGCTCGACCTGGCGCATGCGATCCGGCAGGCCAATGAACTGATCTGCCGTGATTCCACATCCGGAATGTTCGTCACCCTGTTTTATGCCGTTGTCGAACCGGGTCCGAAACTGAGGTATGTAAATGCCGGTCACAACCCTCCAATCCTGTTGCGCAGAGACGGGAACGATCCGGAGTATCTGAAGACACACGGGATTGCCCTCGGGGTAAAAAAAGACATTCACGTGCAGGAAATATCGCTTTCCCTCTCGGAGGGGGATCTGGTCGTTCTCTATACGGACGGCGTCACCGAAGCGGTTGATGAAAACGATCAGACCTTCGGCCTCGACCGCCTGAACCGGGTGGTGCGGGATAACCGGCACCTGTCCGCCGGACAGATCATCATGAAAATTCAGGACGCCGTCATTGCGTTTGCCGGAGGAAGGCCCCAGTTCGACGACATCGCCCTGGTCGTTCTCAAGGCCATATAACCCGGCACCAACCTTCCGCCGGGGACATCCGGGGCCGGTGTCTTTGCACATTTCTTCTTGTCTCCCCCTGGCGATTGGAGTATAACCCTTCTAATTTGTAAGGCAATCAACCGATGGAAAGAGGAGTGCCGATGAAAGATCGCCTGACCCAGTTGGCCGACCTGCTGGACATCGAGGATCACGATGCGGTCGTCGAGGAAATACGGATCATCGCCTCCCTTGTCTTTCCCCGTTTTGATTATGGGCCGTTCGATCGGGCGTATGGTGATATCGTCCGATTGTTTCGGGGGGATTATCCGGGCTATCGTTGTTCCAACGTGGACTACCACGACTTGAGTCACACCCTGTCGGTCACCCTTGCCATGACCCGTCTGATGCATGGAGCCATCGAGTCCGGCTGTCCGCTCACGGAGAAGGAATTCGATGTCGGCCTCATCTGCGGACTGATGCATGATACCGGTTATATCCAGCGAAGCGGAGATACGGAAGGTACCGGGGCGAAGTACACGCTTGTCCACATCAACCGCAGCGTCGAGTTTATTGTTGAATATTACCGGAACGACCCCCTGTTCCAGGAAGAGCTTCCTTTTTTCGACAGCATCCTGCAGTGTACCGGTCTCAACACCAGGGTCGGAGAAATCCAATTCCAGAGCAAAAACATCAGGTGCCTGGGACAGATGCTCGGCACGGCGGACCTGCTGGGGCAGATGGCCGATCGGCATTACCTGGAAAAGCTCCTGGACCTTTATTATGAGTTTGTTGAAGCCGGGATCACGGCGTATTCGAGCCAGTTGGACCTGCTGGAGAAAACCCGGGGATTCTTTCAGATGACCCGGAAGCGGTTCAGCGATGAATTGGGAGATGTGTATCTGTACGGCCGGCATCACTTCCGGAAGCGATGGAACATCGACGAAAACCTCTATATGAGCAGCATTGAAAAAAACCTGAACTACCTGGATTACCTGGTTACCCATCGCCGGGACGAATACCGGTTGCATCTGCGCAGAACGCTCAACAAGAGGATGCAGGCCTGACGCACAGACGGGATTGCCTGCCCTGTCGTTCTAGAAAAGGCTTGATTTATCCATCCCGATGGGATAGAAGGCGACTCCTTTTTTAAGGGGTCAGACTCCTTGCCCAGGCATCCTGCCCGGGCTGCATAGCCGTGAGGAGGTAAATGAAATTGAGGAGATATGAGACAGTTTTTATCATCCATCCGGACCTGAACGACGAGGAAGTCGGCGCGTTGACGGATCGCTACTGCGACATCATCGCGGCTTATAAGGGCGTTCTGGTCAAGGTGGACCGGTGGGGAAAGCGCAAGCTTGCGTACCTGATTCGCAAACAGTCGAAGGGGACGTATGTTCTCCTGGACTACGCCGGGTCGAGTGCCGTCGTTTCCGAAATGGAGCGGAACTTCAAGATCGACGATCATGTCCTGAAATACATGACGATCCTGAAGAACGAGAACGTCAGCCTGCAGGATATCGAGAAAGAGACTGCCCAGAAGAGCGGGGAAAAGGCTGAGGATTCGACTGCGGAACCGTCGGGTGCACCTTCCGAGACAAGGGCTCCGCTGACGGTTGTTTCACCGGCATCGCCACCGGTCCAGCCGGCGGCAAGGGAACAGGGGGAGTAGAAACATGGCGCATCCATCATCGGGAAGCCGGCCGTCGAGGCCGCACAAGAAGTTCTTCCATCGGCGGAAATTCTGCCGTTTCTGCACGGACTCCAATATTCAGATCGATTACAAGAACCCCTCCATTCTGCGGGACTTCGTTACCGAGCGGGGCAAGATCATGCCCAGGAGAATCACCGGGAACTGCGCCGGGCACCAGCGCGAGCTGACGGTAGCCATCAAGCGGGCCAGGACCCTGGCGCTTCTCCCGTTTGCGGTTCGAGAGAGCTGAAATCGATCCCGGCCGGACCCGACGGCGGGGTATCGAAGCGGCGAATCAGCGGGCCGGACGGCGCGCAGGATTTCCAGCTCGAGGTGGAGGACCTGGGGAGGCGGTCTCGGAGGGATTGCGTTGTTTGCCGGTTTTCTCTGGACCACGCTGATCTGCCTTGCCGCCTTGTTTCTGCCTTTTGCCGGGTCGTTTCTGATTCCCCTGACTCCACTGCCCTTCCTTTACCATTACCTGCACCAGGGCAGAAGGCGGGGTGCGATCATCCTGATCCTGTCGTGGATCGTCGTCTTCGGCGTTCTGATGATGACCGGTGCAGGATCATCGATGCCGGTCATCCTTCTGGCGGGGCTGGCCGGTGTTGCCCTGGGGGAGCTCCTGAGCAGAAGGCTCTCCCTTGAAAAGGTCGTTCTTTATCCGGTTCTGGTCTTTTTTGTCACGGGCTGCATTGCCCTTCTTGCCCAAAGCATCCTGACGGGCCGGGCTCCGTTCGCAGTCCTGGAAGCCTATGTGGCCACCGGTATTCATGACAACCTCCGGATTTACGGCATGCTGGGCCTGCCGCCGGAGCAAGTCCAGGAAATCCGGGATCAACTGCCGGAACTCATCCGCTTCTTCTCCTCCATTGTTCCGGCGCTTGTCATCGTGATGGCCACCGTCGTTCTATGGCTCAATGTCCTGGTCGGGGGCGTGCTGATCCGCCAGCGAGGCGGGATGTATCCCGATTTTGGAGACCTGACCCTCTGGAAGGCGCCGGAACGGATCGTCTGGTTCCTCATCGCCGCCGGCGGGTCCATGCTGGTTCCGGCCGAGCCGGTCCGGCAGATCGGCTCGAACGTTCTGATTCTCTGCCTGTTCGCCTACCTGTTCCACGGATTGGCGATTGCGGCTTGTTTTTTCAAGCGGAAGAGGATTCCGCCTTTTTTCCGATATCTCTTTTACGGCCTGGTCTTTGCCCAGCAATACGTGGCCCTGACCATGGCGATCCTCGGGCTGGTCGACCTGTGGCTGGACCTTCGAAAATACATCGGAGAACGGGGCGGTCCTTCCTGATCAGGCAGGTTTGATTTCCAATAACGGGATGCGATACTATCCATAAAAAAGGAGCATGAACCATGAAGGTGATTCTGAAGGAAAATGTGGATTCCCTGGGCAAGGTCGGTGAAACGGTCAAGGTGTCCGACGGGTATGCCAGGAACTTCCTCATTCCCAAGGGGCTTGCTGTGGAGGCGAGTTCGAAGAACGTGAAATCGGTGGAGGACGATCGGCGACGCATTCTTCAGAAAGCGGAAAAAGATCGCCGGAAGGCCCAGGCAATGGCGGATCACCTGGCCGGTGCCACCTTCGTCATCCGGCGCCGGGTCGGGGAGCAGGAAAAGCTGTTCGGCTCGGTGAACGCGAGGGACATCGAGGAGTGCGCCGTCGAGATGGGATTGGAACTGGAGCGGAAATGGATCGTCCTGGAGGAGCCCATCCGGGAGCTGGGAACCTTTCCGCTCAAGGTCAAGCTGCCGGGGGGTGTGACGGCTGAAGTCACCGTTTCCGTAGAGGCGGAGCAGGAATCCTGAACGGTTCATCCCGGAGGGCCATGAAAGACATCGACGCCTCCCTGCATCGGATTCCTCCCCAGAACTTGGAAGCGGAGCAGTCCATCCTCGGGGGGATTCTCCTGGATAACCAAGCCCTGAACCCCGTGCTGGAAGTCTTGGACTTCAAGGACTTCTACAGCGAGGCGCACCGGAGGATTTTCCGGGCGATCGTGGAGCTTTCGGACCGTAACGATCCGGTTGACCTGATCACCCTGAGCAATCTGCTCAAGGAGAAGAAGCAGCTCGATCCCGTCGGGGGGACGGCATACCTCGCCTCGCTCGTGGACAACGTGCCCTCGGCCGCCAACATTGCCTTTCATGCCCGGATCGTCAAGGAAAAGGCCATCCTGAGGGGGTTGATCGGGACGGCCACGGAGATCCTGGGCAAGAGCTACGACGCCTCGGCGGACGTCGACCAGGTGCTTGATGAGGCGGAGCACGCCATCTTCGAAATATCCGAGCGGAAAATCCGGCCCACCTTCTGGCCCTTCAAGACGGTCATCAAGGAAAGCATCCGGACCATTGAGAAGCTGTATGAGCGCAAGGAACTGATTACGGGCGTTCCGACGGGCTTCGAAGGGATCGATACACTGACCTCCGGCCTCCAGAAGTCGGACCTCATCATCGTCGCCGGACGGCCCAGCATGGGCAAGACGGCCTTTGCCCTCAACATCGCCCTCAACGCTGCTACCCTGTCCAGTGCGCCGGTGGCGGTCTTCTCCCTGGAAATGTCCAAGGAGCAACTGGCACTCCGGATGCTGGCATCCGAAGCCAAGGTGGATTCGCAGAGGATCCGGAAAGGATTGCTGGGGGAAACGGATTGGCCAAAGCTCATTGCCGCCGCGGGTAAACTGTCGGAAGCGCAGATCTTTATCGATGACACCCCCGCTCTGAGCGTTCTGGAGATGAAGGCCAAGTCGAGGCGCCTCAAAGCGGAAAACGGTCTGGGGCTGGTGATCCTGGACTATCTTCAGCTCATGAAAGGCGGCGGCTCCCGGGATTCGCGGGAGCAGGAGATCTCGGAAATCAGCCGTTCCCTCAAGGCCTTGGCCAAGGAGCTGGCCGTGCCCGTCATCGCCCTTTCCCAGCTGAACCGGAAAGTGGAAGACCGGACCAATCGGCGGCCCCAAATGGCGGACCTCCGGGAGTCCGGGGCCATCGAGCAGGATGCCGACGTGATCGCCTTCATCTACCGGGACGAAGTTTACAACCGGACGGAAGAAAACCCCGAAAAGGGCATTGCGGAAATCATCATCGGCAAACAGCGGAACGGTCCCACCGGGACCGTCAAGCTGGCCTTCCTGGAAAAGTACACGAGTTTCGAGAACCTGGCCCGTTCCGACGTGGAGCCTTAGCCGCCGGGCCGCCGCACGATCAGTTCCCCAGAAGCGGTGTTTCTTTTCCCAGATAGGGAAGAGCCGTGGCCAGTTTCTTCAGAGCCTGCTTTTCGATCTGGCGGGCCCGCTCCCGGGTGATGTTGTACCGGTCCCCGATCTCCTGAAGGGTTTCCGGGTCGTCCGCCATCACCCGGTGGCGGATGATGTAGCTTTCCTTTTCGTTCAGCATGGCCATCGCCCCGGCGATATTCTTCTGCGCCAGTTCCATTTCTTCTTTCTTGATCAGTGAGATCTCCTGGTCATCCCCGTCGTAGGTCAGGTAATCCAGGTGCGAGACTTCCCCGTCGTCGCTGATCGTTGCGTCCAGGGAGAGGTCGCGATGGCTGAGCCGCAGGTCCATCTGTTCGATATCGATCTCCTTGACCCCCAGGGCCTCGGCGATTTCCGAGAATTCGGGGTTTTTCTGGGAAAGGGCTTCGAGTTTCTTCTTGGCCTGGCCCAGCTTGAAGAACAGCCGGCGCTGCGCCTGTGTTGTACCGATTTTGACGACACTCCACGTCTTGATGATATAGTTCTGGATGTACGCGCGGATCCACCAGACAGCGTAAGAGATGAGGCGATAGCCGCGATAGGGATCGAACTTTTTCACGGCATGCATCAAGCCGATGTTGCCCTCCTGGATGAGGTCGGCCAGCTTCATTCCGTAATTCCTGTATTCGTGGGCGATCTTGACGACGAACCGGAGATTGGAAACGACCATGTGTTGAGCCGCCTCCATGTCGTTGTATTTTCGGAAACGGACTGCCAGGCGGAATTCTTCTTCCGGTGTGAGAAGCTCGAACTGGTTGATCTCCGAGATGTATCGATCAAGCGTTCCCGTGAGGGAGGGAAGTTCCAAGGATCCTCCTGCAATGCATTGATATCAAAATAAATTAGCCTGGAGAGAAGATTCCTGTCAAGCCTTTTGTATTCACCGTCCATTCCTTGACAGGGAACGGCCCGGCACTTAATTTAACGTCGATTATAAAAGAAGGGTACGCCATGAATTCAATCAGCCAGATTATTCTCGATGCGGCCTGCAGGATTGCCAGGGAGGCGGAGGCAAGGGCGATGCTTCTGTATTCCGATCTGGTGGACCAACTACCTTCCACCAATGACGGAACGTGCTGTTATGACCTGATTGTCGTCACCCGGGGGGATGAAGAGATCCCTGATCATATCCGGAGCAGGAGCATCCTGATCAATGTACCCGATGTCAAGCTGACGCGTCTCGGCCAGATCAAGATCGCCATCACCAAGGGGATCGCCATGGGCATTTTCCGGAAAGGGGACAAGGTCGTGTGTCTCAGCGGGGTGTCCCGATTCGGGTATGCCGACAGCCTGTTCGTCATTGACGTTGGAAAGGAATTCGAGATCCTCACCTCCGAAAACATGACGGGACTGACCGAAACAGTCTATCCGGAGGTCTTCGGAACCGTTCTGAATCTGGCCCTGGAACTGGCCGCCCAGGGAAGGGAAGGCCGGAAAGTGGGTACCATCTTCATCCTGGGGGATCACGAACGGGTTCTTCAGCTCTCCCGGCAGATGATCATCAACCCCTTCATGGGCTATGCCGAGGAGCAGAGGAACATTCTGAATCCGGACCTCAAGGAGACGATCAAGGAATTTTCCGCCCTCGACGGGGCGTTTGTTCTCCAGGACAACGGCGTTCTCGTCACGGCCGGGAGGCACCTGAGCGCGGCCCTGGAAGGAAAGGACTTTCCCCACGGGCTGGGAAGCCGCCATATCGCGGCGGCTGGTATCACCAGCATCACCGACGCCATCGCCATCGTTCTGTCCGAATCGTCCGGCAACGTGACGGTTTTCAAGGGCGGGAAGATCTTCGTCAGCATCGAAAAGCCCACGGAATAGAGTGATTTGTGCTGCCGGCCCGGCCGGGCAGAATGCAGTACCCGGATGCATCGGATGTTTCCCGGCTGTTTCCCATGCGGCTGAAGCGGCCGGTTGAATAGAGAGAAAAACAGCGGAGGTTGTCATGCGTTTCGATAAATTCACCCTGAAAGCCCAGGAGGCTCTGCAGGAAGCGCAGGCCCTGGCACAGAAGAACGGCCACCAGGCTGTGGACGTGGAGCACCTTCTCCTGGCTCTGCTTCGGCAGCCGGAGGGAGTCGTCGGCGAGATCATGGGCAAGCTGGGCGCCGACAGCGGGAGGCTGGAGAAGGAGCTTGACGGTGCCCTGCAAAGGATCCCCAGGGTGGAAGGAGCGGGAAGAGGACAGACGTACCTGTCCCCCCGGCTGGGACGGGTCCTGGATCAAGCGGTATCTGAGGCGGCGCGGTTGTCCGACGAATACGTGAGCGCGGAGCACATCCTGGTCGCCATGACGGAGGAGAAGGAAGGGCCGGCCCCGGGTATATTGAAGGGGATGGGAATCACGCGCGACAACATTTTGCGCGTCCTGGTCGACATCCGGGGAAACCAGCGCATCACCGACCCCAATCCGGAAGAGAAATACCAGGCCCTGAAGCGCTACGCCAGGGATTTCAATGAGCTGGCGAGAAAGGGATCCTTCGACCCGGTGATCGGACGGGATGACGAGATCCGCCGCATCATGCAGGTCCTGTCGCGCCGGACGAAAAACAACCCGGTCCTGATCGGCGAGCCCGGCGTCGGCAAGACGGCCATCGTCGAGGGCCTGGCACAGCGGATCGTCAACGGCGACGTCCCGGAAAACCTGAAGGACAAACGCGTCATCGGCCTCGATATCGGAGCCCTCGTCGCCGGCGCGAAGTATCGCGGGGAGTTCGAGGAGCGTCTCAAGGCCGTGCTGAAGGAGGTCATCGCGGCGGAAGGAGAGATCATCCTCTTTATCGACGAGATTCACACGGTGGTCGGGGCGGGGGCGGCGGAGGGGTCCGTGGATGCCTCCAACATGCTCAAGCCCGCCCTGGCGCGGGGCGAGCTCCGCTGCGTCGGAGCCACGACCCTCAACGAATACAGGAAGCACATCGAGAAAGATCCGGCCCTGGAGCGCCGCTTCCAGCCCATTCTGGTGAAGGAGCCCACGGTGGAGGACACCATTGCCATCCTCAGGGGTCTGAAAGAGCGATACGAAGTGCATCACGGGGTCCGGATCAAGGACGATGCCCTGATCGCCGCGGCCACCCTTTCGAACCGATACATCAGCGACCGGTTCCTTCCGGACAAGGCGGTGGACTTGGTCGACGAGGCGGCCTCCCGCCTGCGGATCGAGCTGGACAGCATGCCCGCCGAGATCGACGCCATCGACCGCCGGGTGATCCAGCTCGAGATCGAGCGGCAATCGCTGAAGAAAGAGACCGATTCGACGGCGGTGGAACGGCGGGAGAAAATCGACCGGGAACTGGCGGACCTGAAGGAGTCTATGGATCGGATGAAGCTCCACTGGAGCGCCGAGAAGGAGGCGATCAAACAGATCCAGGCGATCAAGAGCCGGATCGAACAGTTCAAGCTGGAAGAAGCGGATGCGCAGCGGTCGGGAGACCTGGCAAAGGCGGCTGAAATCCGCTACGGCCGTCTCGTCGAGCTCAACGCCGAGATGCAGAAGGAGCAGGCACGCCTGGAGGAGGCCCAGAAGGGCGAGCGGATGCTCAAGGAGGAGGTGGATGCGGAGGACGTGGCCGAAGTCGTGGCCAAGTGGACCGGGGTCCCTGTCTCCAAGATGCTTGAAACGGACGTCCATAAGCTGATCCACATGGAGGAGCGGCTTCGGCAGCGGGTCGTGGGGCAGGATGAAGGCATCGCCGCGGTTTCCAGCGCCCTGCGGCGCGCCCGTTCGGGGCTTCAGGACCCGAACCGGCCCATCGGGTCCTTCATCTTTCTGGGGCCCACCGGTGTGGGAAAGACGGAGTTGGCCAGGGCGCTGGCGGAGTTCATGTTCGACAGCGAGCAGGCCATGATCCGGATCGACATGTCGGAATATATGGAAAAGCATTCGGTAGCCCGTCTGATCGGTTCACCCCCGGGATACGTCGGTTATGACGAGGGAGGGCAGCTGACCGAGGCGGTCCGGCGCCGCCCCTATGCGGTTCTGCTGTTCGACGAGATCGAGAAGGCACACCCGGATGTGTTCAACGTGCTGCTCCAGATCCTCGACGACGGGCGCCTGACCGACGGCCACGGCCGGACGGTGGACTTCAAGAACACGGTGGTGATCCTCACGTCCAACGTAGGGAGCCAGTGGATTCAGGATCCGGACATGAGTGCGGAGGATAAGAGGGCACGGGCCATGGAGGCCCTGCGGGCCACGTTCCGTCCGGAGTTCCTCAACCGGGTGGACGACATCATCATGTTCCGGGCCCTGGCGATCGAGGACATCCGCCGGATCATCCTGATCCAGATCGGGCTGATCGTGAAGCGGCTGGAGGAGCGCAAGCTGACCCTCGAATTGACAGACCGGGTGAAAGATACTATAGCCGAGGCCGGATACAGCCCCGTATACGGCGCGAGACCGTTGAAACGAGCGCTTCAGAAACAGCTGCTGGATCCGCTGGCCATGAAGATCCTGGAGGGGACATTCCGGGAGGGCGACACCATCCGCGTGGATGCATCCGAGACCGGCGAGATCACCATGCAGAAACAGGAATCAGAGAAAGGGAGGTCCACATGAACTCGTTCCGAACAGCACTCCTCCTGGGAGCACTGACAGGACTCCTGATGCTCATCGGGGGATATTTCGGAGGGCGGGGCGGGGTCGTCCTGGCCTTCATCTTTGCGATGGTCATGAACTTCGGAAGCTACTGGTTCTCCGACAAGATCGTCCTGAGGATGTACCGCGCTCAGGAGGTCACGGAGGCCGAGGCTCCGGAGCTCTATCACATGGTGAAAACCCTGGCCCTGAAGGCTTCCCTTCCCATGCCGCGGGTCTATATCGTCCCTGGAGATACTCCCAATGCGTTTGCCACGGGCCGCAACGAGCAGCATGCCGTCGTGGCCGTGACGGAAGGGATCCTCCGGATCCTGAACCGCGATGAGCTGGAAGGGGTCATCGCCCACGAGTTGACCCACATCAAAAACAGGGACATCCTTATCGGCTCCATCGCCGCGACCCTGGCCGGAGCCATTGTCATGCTGGCCAACATGGCCCAGTGGGCGGCCATCTTCGGCGGCGCGAGGGGAGACGACGACGAAGGGGGAGGGGGGATTCTCGGCCTGATCGCGATGGCCATCCTGGCCCCCATCGCCGCGACAGTCATCCAGATGGCAGTTTCACGCTCCCGGGAATATATGGCCGACGACGGCGGTGCAAAGATATCAGGCAAGCCCTACGGGCTGGCGGGAGCACTCGAGAAGCTTTCCCGGGCATCCCAGGCCGTCCCGATGGATGCCAATCCGTCGACGGCCCACATGTTCATCGTCAACCCGCTGACGGGACGTTCCCTGATGAGCCTGTTCAGCACTCATCCGCCGATCGAGGAGCGGATTGCCAGGCTGCGCAGCATGAGAATTTCCTGAGAAACCCATCGGACTTCCGGTAATCCGGGCCTGTTTCCGCCTGTTGCCGGAAGTCTCTTTTTTACAGGAGGTATGCGTCATGGCGGAAGAAAAGGAAGGAAAGGGATTTGTTGTCCGGGATCGGCGTCTATTCGACGAGTCGGGGGATCCGAAAGAAGAGCCGGATCCCGCCAAGGCCGCTTCCACCCCCTCGGAGGAGCCGGCCGCCGCTGCCGAAGAGCCCCCTCCCCGGCAGGAGCCGCCCCGTGAAGAGCCCGCTGCGGCCGGTTCTCCGGAAGAAGAAGCCGCGTATCCGGAGGTATCCTTTGCCAGCTTTGTCGTGTCCCTGAGTACCTCGGTTCTCTATCATTTCGGAGACATCCCCGACCCTGTGACCAACCGGACGGAGCGCAACCTCCCGGCGGCCAAGCAGACCATCGATATCCTGGGCATGCTGCAGCGGAAAACGGAGGGCAATCTGGAAGAGGGAGAAAAAGCCCTTCTGGACAGTGCGCTGTTCGAATTGCGGATGAGGTATGTGAAAGAGAGCACCAGGCAATGATTCGGAGGCTTTCACCGGCTAAGGTGAACCTTATCCTCCGGGTCCTGGGGAAACGTGAGGACGGTTATCACGAAATCGCCTCCCTGATGCAGGCGATCAGCCTGTATGACGAACTGATCTTTTATCCAAAAAAAGCGGAGGGGATCACGCTCCGCTGCCCCGAAAGCGGGTTGCCGGAAGACGAGCGGAATCTGGTCTATCGGGCTGCCCAGGCTTTTTTTTCGAGATCCGGCGTCGCCGGGGGAGTCGAGATCGAACTCAGCAAACGGATCCCCATGGCCGCCGGACTGGGCGGCGGGAGTTCCAACGCCGCGGTCACCCTGTCCACCCTTAATGAAATCCACGGCTCCCCGCTTCCGGGGGACGTCCTATCCAGCCTGGCCGCGTCGCTGGGGGCTGATATCCCCTTCTTCCTGTTTGGAAATCGGGCTTGGGCCTTCGGGATCGGCGAGCGGCTCGAACCGGCGGATCCCCTCCCTTCCTTCGACCTGGTCCTTCTTCACCCCCCCCTCGAAGTGCCCACCGGACCTGTCTATCAGGGGCTCAATTTGGGATTGACAAACGGTCCCATAAATTATAGCATCCCGCGATTTTATACGATCTGTGATGTGGCGCAGGGTCTTTGGAACGATCTGGAGAGCGTGACCCTGAAGCGCCATCCGGAGCTTCAGGAACTGAAGAATCTCCTGCTTCGAAAAGGCGCTTTGGGAACCCTGATGTCCGGTAGCGGTCCCACCGTCTTCGGCATTTTCGAAAGGGGAGAAGATGCCCGGAGAGCAGCGGCGGCCCTGACGGGATCGGGGAAATGGGGTGTGTATACGGCCCGTTCATTGTGACTCCCGGTTGCCTTGCTGTCATACGCCGGTTGACGGACCCGGGTTCGGACATGCAGAGTGGTCTGGATGGCATACTGGGGCGTCGTCAAGCGGTAAGACACAAGAATTTGGATCTTGCATACGGAGGTTCGAATCCTCCCGCCCCAGCCACGCCATGAATCGCTAACCAACCGGGACATGGATTCCCGCCCAGAGAGAGTTTATCATGCTGGAAAGAATAAGGATCTTTTCCGGGAATGCCAATCCTGAGCTTTCCCAGAAAATATGCAACCATCTCGGTGTAACACTCGGAAAAGCCCATGTCTCGACGTTCAGCGACGGAGAGACGCGAGTGGAAATCGATGAAAATGTTCGCGGAATGGACGTTTTCATCATCCAGTCGACCTGCCCGCCAGTCAACCTGACCTGCATGGAACTGCTGATTATGATCGATGCCATGAAGCGGGCCTCCGCGGACCGCATCACGGCGGTCATCCCGTATTATGGGTATGCCAGGCAGGACCGGAAGGTAGCTCCCCGGGCACCCATATCGGCAAAGCTCCTGGCCGATCTCATTACCACGGCCGGCGCTAACCGGGTTCTTTCGATGGACCTTCACGCCGGCCAGATTCAGGGCTTCTTCAACATCCCCGTCGACAACCTCTTCGCCACCCCCATCCTCCTCGAGTACTTCAAAGAGCGCTATACGGAAAACACTGTGATCGTGTCGCCCGACACGGGCGGCGTCGAACGGGCGAGGGCCTTTGCGAAGCGCCTCGGGGCAAGCCTGGCGATCATCGACAAACGGCGGGACGGTCCCAATGAAGCGCAGGTAATGAACATCATTGGTAACGTTGAAGGGAAACGGGTCATCATCCTGGATGATATGATCGACACGGCGGGAACGGTCGTCCAGGGCTGCAACGCCCTGAAAGAGGCGGGAGCCCTTGAAGTAGCCGTCTGCTGCACCCACCCGGTCCTTTCCGGGCCGGCTATCGAGCGGATCGAGAGCTCGTCGCTCAAGGAGGTCGTTGTTACCGACACCATCCCGCTTCACGAGGGGGCAAGGGCCTGTAATCGCCTCCAGGTCCTCTCCGTGGCGCGCCTGTTGAGCGAGGCGGTGCGTCGGATTTACTACAACGATTCCATCAGTTCACTATTCATATAGCAGGAGGAAGTCATGGAAGTCATGGAGTTGAGGGCTGAGGCCCGGACAGGATCGGGAAAGGGGCCGGCCCGGCGCCTGCGCAGTCAGGGGAAGATTCCGGCCGTGTTTTACGGCGGCGGGGCCGACTCCGTGCCCATATCTGTCAGTTCCGCCGATCTGCTCATGCTTTTAAAGAGTTCGGAAGAAAATATCTTTGTGAAACTGGTCATCGATGAATCGGGGCAGAAAGCGGAAAAGCTGTCCGTGATCAAGGAACTGCAGATCGATCCGGCCAGCCGGAAACTGTTTCATGCCGACTTCTGCGAAATCAGCATGGACCACAAGATGACGTTTGACGTTTCCCTTCACTTTACGGGGACGCCTGAGGGCGTCAAGGACGGCGGAGAGATGCTCCACCTCAAAAGGGAAGTCCGCCTGAGTTGTCTGCCGGGTCAACTCCCCCAGTTCATCGAGGTGGATGTGACCGGCCTGGGGATCGGAGACTCTCTGAGAGTTGCGGATCTCAAGGTGGCCGAGGGGATCCTTCTGGTCGACGGTGAGGATACGGCCATTGTGACGGTCATGGCCCCGAGGGTTCCTACGGCGGCCGAGCTGGAAGAGGCCGGGGAAGCGACGAAGGAACCGGAGGTTATCAAGCAGAAGGCCCGAGAGGAGTAAGGATCGGGGAATCCGATGAAGCTCATCGTGGGGCTGGGCAATCCGGGGGAACGATACCGGTTCAGCCGGCACAACCTGGGATTTCTGGTGATCGATGAGCTGGCGGAAAGAGAAAACATACCCCTTTCCCAGAAACGGTTCGAGGCCGTTTTCGGCAAGGGGGCCGTCAGCACGACCCCCGCTCTGCTCACCAAGCCTCAAACGTACATGAACCTTAGCGGTCTGGCTGTCCGCAGGCTCTTTGACTTTTTTAAAATCGACCTGGAAGACCTGATCGTGGTCCATGACGATCTCGACCTGCCCTTCGGAGCCCTCCGCCTGAAAAAGGGGGGAGGATCCGGCGGGCACAAGGGTTTAATCTCCGTCATGGAATCTCTCGGGGGGGACAATTTTATCCGCGTTCGCATGGGGATCGGGAAACCGCCCCACAAGGGAATGGTGGAAGATTATGTTCTCCAGATCCTGCCCCGGGAACAGGCGGAGAGGCTTTCCGAGGTCGTTTCCGAAGCGGCGGAAGCCATTGGCTTTCTCATGACATCCGGACTTCCGGCGGCCATGAACCGGTACAATGGCAGAGCCAAGAAAAATTTTGAGGAAGAGGAGGTTTAATGATGCGTAAAGGTAAAAGAAGTATTTTTTCCCTTACCTTGGCCATCGCGCTCTTGCTGTTGTGCATGGCGCCCATGGCCTTTGCCGGTGAGGCGGACATCAAGCTGCCTGACCTGAGCCAGGTTAGCTTCATGGCCGGCTCCCTGAGCGGCATGCTGATCCTGAACCTGGGTCTCATCGTTTGTGTGGTCGGTTTGATCTTCGGCTGGATGCAGTACACCCAGACGAAGAATCTGCCGGCCCACCAGGCCATGCTGGATGTTTCCCAGACGATCTGGGAAACCTGCAAGACGTATGTTCTCCAGCAGGGTAAATTCCTGGCGGCGCTGTGGGTTCTGATCGGTGCCTGTATGATTTACTATTTCGGTGTTCTGTCGCACATGGGCGCAATGGAAGTGGTCATCATCCTTGCGGCCTCCATCCTGGGGATCCTCGGTTCCTACGGCGTCGCCTGGTTCGGAATCCGGATCAACACGGTGGCCAACTCCCGGGCGGCCTTCGCTTCCCTGAGCGGAAACCCCCTGAGCATCGTCAACATCTGCCTCCGGTCCGGCATGAGCGTGGGTCTTCTTCTGGTCAGTATCGAGCTCTTTTTCATGATCATCATCCTGGCCTACATCCCGGGTGAACTGGCCGGTCCCTGCTTCATCGGCTTCGCCATCGGCGAGTCCCTGGGCGCCTCCGCCCTCCGCATCTGCGGCGGTATCTTCACGAAGATCGCCGACATCGGCTCCGACCTCATGAAGATCATCTTCCACCTTCCGGAAGACGACCCGAAGAACCCCGGCGTCATCGCCGACTGCACCGGCGACAACGCGGGCGATAGCGTCGGCCCCACGGCGGACGGTTTCGAGACCTACGGCGTGACGGGCGTGGCCCTCATCGCCTTTCTGGCCTTGGCCCTGGCGGACAATCCTATCATGGGCGGCAAGCTGGTCGTCTGGATCTTCGCCATGCGTATCCTCATGATCCTGACCTCCCTGATCTCCTACTTCGTGAACGATGTTGTCAGCAAGTCCGCCTTCAGCGGCAAGAAAGACTTCAATTTCGAGCACCCCCTGACCAACCTGGTCTGGATCACCTCGATCGTTTCGATTGCCGTCACGTTCGCCGCGAGTTACCTGCTGCTGTCGGAGCTCCCCCCCGTGGGCGACTCCATGGCCCTCTGGCTGGCCCTCTCCATCATCATCAGTTGCGGAACCATCGCCGGTGCGTTGATTCCCGAATTCACCAAGGTCTTTACCAGCACGAGCTCCCGACACTGCGAGGAGTGCGTCAACGCCTCCCGCCAGGGCGGCGCTTCGCTGAACATCCTCTCCGGTCTGGTCGCCGGCAATTTCTCCGCCTTCTGGGAAGGCCTGACGATTCTGCTCCTCATGCTCATCGCCTACCTCGTGTCCCAGACACCCGCGGTGATGATGATCCTGCCGGATGCCTTCAAGTTTGCAGCGCCGGTCTTTGCGTTCGGTCTGGTGGCCTTCGGCTTCCTGGGCATGGGTCCGGTGACGATCGCCGTGGACAGTTTCGGTCCCGTCTCCGATAACGCCCAGTCGATCTACGAGCTGTCGATGATCGAATCCCGTGCCGACGCCAAGGACGTCGTGAAGAAGCATTTCGGCGTCACCCCCGACTTTGAGCAGTCGAAGCACTTCCTCGAATCCGGCGACGGTGCGGGCAACACCTTCAAGGCGACCGCCAAGCCGGTGCTCATCGGAACGGCTGTCGTCGGTGCCACCACCATGGTCTTCGGGATCATCATCCTCCTGGAGAAGATGTTCGGGAACGTCATCGCCAAGCTCAGCCTCGTTCAGCCTGAGATCATCCTCGGCCTTCTCATGGGCGGCTGCGTGATTTACTGGTTCACCGGCTCCTCGATCCAGGCCGTCGTGACGGGCTCCTACCGTGCCGTCGTGTACATCAAGGAAAACATCGACCTCAACAAAGCCGAGGCCTCCATCGAGGACAGCAAGGAAGTTGTCCGGATCTGTACGGTCTACGCCCAGAAGGGGATGATCAATATCTTCATCGTGGTCTTCTTCATGGCCCTGGGCCTGGCCTTCTTCGATCCCTACTTCTTCATCGGCTACCTCATCGGGATCGCTTTCTTCGGCCTGTTCCAGGCTATCTTCATGGCCAATGCCGGCGGTTGCTGGGACAACGCCAAGAAGATCGTCGAAGTCGATCTCAAGATGAAGAACACTCCCCTCCACGAAGCAACCGTGGTCGGCGACACCGTCGGCGATCCCTACAAGGACACTTCGTCGGTATCCATGAACCCGATCATCAAGTTCACGACCCTGTTCGGCCTCCTGGCGACGGAAATCGCCGTCACGATGACCAGCAAGGGAATGAAGCTTGGTCTGGCCACCCTGTTCGTCGTCATCGCCCTGATTTTCGTGTACCGGTCCTTCTACGGAATGCGGATCTCGGCGGAGAAGCTCGGCGAGTAACGTCCTGATCGGTTCTTTGCAAACCTCATCATCGAGGCGCCCCGGATCAAACCGGGGCGCTTTTTTTGTCCTGGTTTCCCATGCCGGCGGCTTCTTCAATGGAGATTCATCGGTATGTCGTGCCGAACGTCCGGGACGGGAGGGGCCGTTTTCCCGGCTTCATGGAGAAAATGGAAATGGGGGGGCGGGCCGGCTCCTGTGCGTCTTCAGAATCGGCCCCGGGAGAGGGAGAGAAGCGGTCATGATGGATTGGGTGAACGGTGCCTGCCTGATTTCTTCTGCAACAGGACGGGATGACCGGCCGCTTCAGGACGGAGCGACCTCACTCGGATGGAGAATGCGCTCGATTTCCAGGTTCAGCCTGTCGAAACTATACGGTTTTTCAATGTATCCGGAGGCCCCGCTCTCAATGCTTGCCGTCAGCGCCGCATCGGGAAGACAGCCGCTGGATATCACGATCTTCGTATCCGGGTTGAGATTCAGGAGCTCCTTCATGCATTTTTCCCCTCCCATTCCGGGCATGATCAGGTCGAGGACAACCAGGCCGATGCAGTCCTGTTGATCCCGGAATATTTCGAGAGCCCTTTCCCCGCTGTCGGCTGTAATCACTTCATATCCGTAGTATTGGAGCATATCCTGGCCGATTTCCCGGAGGTTGTGATCGTCGTCAACGAACAGGATCGTCGTTCTGGAGGACTCCGGTTCGATGGCGGCTCCCCGGTCCTCCTCCAGCATTCTCCCTTCCGTCGCCTCTTCACAGTAGGGGAGGTAGATCTGGAACTCCGTTCCTTTCCCGGGTTCGCTGCTGCACAGGATCGACCCCCCGTGATGCTTCACGATGCCGTACACGACGGAGAGGCCGAGTCCTGTTCCCTTGCCGGCCTCCTTGGTGGTGAAGAACGGCTCGAAGATGTGCTCCTGTGTCGTCCGGTCCATGCCCATGCCGGTATCCTGAATGCTCATCCATGCGTATTTCCCGGGTGCCAGGAATTTCATCTGCGCTTCGTGTGGATCGTCCAGGTGGACCAGGTCCGTCCGGATGTTGATGGTTCCGCCATCCGGCATGGCATCCCGGGCATTGACGATGAGGTTCATGATGACCTGTGAGATCTGGACGGGATCCGCATGAACGGTACAGGGGCTCCCGGAGGGCCTGAAATCGACGGCGATCATCTTCGGGATGGTCCGGTAAAGCAGTTCACAAAGGGATTGAATCTCCTTGTTCAGGTCCATCCGTTCCGGCTTGCTTTCCACGCGGCGGCTGAAGAACAGGAGCTGCCGGATCAGGTCCGCCGCCCGTTCCGTAAGTTCATGTATGCTTTCAAGATGTTTCCAGCCTCCGGCGGTTCCGTGATCCCGCATGAGGATCTGGTTGTAACCGCTCAGGGCGTGGATGATGTTATTGAAGTCGTGGGCGATTCCGCCGGTCAGCGTGCCGATGGCCTCCATCTTCGAGGCGTGGTTCAGCTGCTCTTCCAGACGGCGCTGTTCCGTGATGTCCTTCAGCGATCCGACGATCCCCTTCACGTTGCCGTCGGAGTTGATGTCTGGGGCGACGTTCGCGATGAAGAGGCGTGCCTTCCCGGAGTGATCCAGGATCGTTCCGGTTGCGTCCCGCATGATGAACCGGTCGTCCCGGATTCTTTTGAACTGATCAATGTAGAGCTTGTGATCCTCATGGCTGACAAACTCCAGGAAATACCTCCCCAGAACCTCTTCCGGCCGATGGCCGAGGATCTTTTCCCAGGCGGGATTGACATAGTTGAGCCGCCCGTCCGACTCGAGGGTGAAGATGATGTCCGGTGAGTTCTCACTCAGGTTGCGGAAACGCTCCTCGCTCTCCTTGAGGGACTGGTAAACGCGGCTGAGTCGGATGCTGAACGCGATGGAGGGGGCGATTCCGAGCAGCAGGTTGAGGTCGCTCTGGGTCAGGTTTCGTTTCGTCCGCTTGTTATCCACGGCGAGGATCCCCTCCACCTCTCCCTCGTATGCGATGGGCACGCAGATGAAGGACTGGACTCCCATTTCCTTCGCATATTCGAGGCTCTTGGGTGAGAGATCCCTGCGGATCGAGTCGATGTTGTTGACGAAGAGCGGTTTCTGTTCCCGATAGCAGATCACGAAAGGTCCCTTGGAGGAGGGGCTGGTGGAGAAGAACGAACGCCCCATGAAGAAAAAGCCCCGCTCCTCCGGACTGTATCCGTATCCATCGGCGAAGACCAGCCTGCTCTTGTCTTCATTGGTGAGCAGGATGAGGCCCCGGTCGAAATCGAGCAGTTTTTCCATGCTTTCCATGATCGTCCGCAGAAACTGGCTGGTCTGCAGCGTCTGGGAGTTCGCCGCGCCGATCTCCTGGATCAGGAGCAGGCTCTTGTAGGTCATGTTGATTCGGTCCAGCAGGTCCCCGGCGGTTTCTCCCTGCTTCTGCAGGCGATTCTCGATCTCCCGATTTTCCAGATGTTTGACGAGCAGAGACAACAGGGAGACGGCGGCGATATAGGTGACGGACAGGAACGGCCAGTGCGAGGGGTTCATTGCGGGAACCAGAGCCAGGAGGGCGATGAAACCGATCAGGATGGACCAGTTGCGAACCTGCTTCCAGAAAGTGGCGGGAGGCCTTTTCCACGAGACAATGTAGCAGCAGACGGGATCGCCCCGATGAATGCAGGATACGTGTTCAATGGCGGCGTATTCTCCCGTGAACAGTTTTCCGATCGCCTCCAGGGTGCCCATCCGGTTGGAGCACTGGTACTGTTTTTCATGGATGCCCGGTTTCGGGCGGGCGGTCACCTCGACCCGGTTTCTGTCCAGTTCTTTTGTCGAGACGGTGGATGATCGGGACGCCTGGCCGAAGATTCTGCCCAGCATGCGGTAGGAACGGGAAGGGGTCATGAATCCCAGGGCCAGCTTCTGCACGTCCCCGGCCGCCGCGGAGAGGGCGGTGTATCGCCCGACTTTCCTGGGGAGCTCATGGTCCCCGACCGTGGCAAACAGAGCCTCCTGGAACCGGTCCACCTGCTCCTGGGTGAACCAGTGTCCCCGGTCTTCAATCTGTCCTGCGGTGATCCCGGAATTATCGAGCAGCTCTTCGACATCCACATCCGGATGATGCGCTTTCAGGTACTCGATGTAACCTTTCGTGATCCGGCTGTTGTACAGGGCTTCGTTGCTCATGGGTCCGCGGAATAACCGCTCATCCTATCATGCGGAGTTGATGCGCGAATCTATAGGATTTGTTTTCGTTTTTCAACCTGGATTTTCACACGGGATTTCCATGCATGACACGAATGCTCCGTCACGTCCGGGGAGGGGGACCCGAGTGGGTCGGAAAATAAATAATACGTAACAAATACGAGAAGATAAAAATGCATTCGGTGCTAAAGAAATGAAGGCAATCGTTCGATAGGAAAAGCAGGGAACCCGGTTTGAAACGTAACGCTGCACTCCGCTTTGTTTATGAGACCCGGAAAAGCGGCCGGGATACGGAACAAGAGGATTCTCCTCCTGCGGAATAACGGGGTCATGCTTCCGAAGACATACATTCAGAACAAGAAACGATACCTCGCCTACAACCAGTTCCGGAAAGGGCTCTTTGCCGAACTCGCCCCGAAGGACAGCGAGGCCGTCCTGTACCTGCTTCCTTGGATGCTGAACGAAAACCATCCCCAGGTTCCCGGATATGTCCCTGACCTGGCCCGCCCCATCGGCGTCTACGGCATGGAAGGCGACCCGGAGATCCGGAAGCGGGAGGCGTCATTCAGTTTCCTGTTCCACATCGACAAGGCCAGGCGGAAGGTCAAGTTCAAATCCGATTCGTGGATGATCCAGGGCATCTTTACGATCGGGAGTGTCGGGTCCGTCATGCAGACCGCCTGTTCCGACTGTGACATATGGCTGTGCGTGGACCGGGAGCGGTTCGGCAGGGAGGGCATGTCGCAGCTGCAGCAGAAGGTAAACCTGATCAAGGACTGGCTCGATGCAAACATCCGCATGCCCGTCTATTTCTTTCTCTGCGACGTGGAAGACGTTCGAAAGGGTCATTTCGGCGATGTTTCCGGTGAAAGCAGCGGGAGCACCCAGAAGAATATCCTGAAAGAGGAATTCTACCGGACGGCGGTCCTGATCGCCGGCAAGATTCCCCTCTGGTGGCTGGCCTTCGATCCGGAAGGGGACGTCGACTACCGGAAGCTGGCCGCCGATTATGAACGGGACGTTTTCGGAGACTACGACGCCATCGACTTGGGGAACCTGGAACGGGTCGAGCGGGACGAATACTTCGGCGCCGCCCTCTGGCAGTTCAACAAAGCCCTCACCCACCCCTTGAAGTCCATCACCAAGATGCTGCTCCTCCAGATGTTTCTGGCCTTTCCCTCGGGCCATCTCCTCTGCCACCGCTTCCGGGCGGAGGTCATGAATCCGGTGAAGGACCGATCTTTCGTCGATCCGGGCACCTTCACGATCCGCTCCATCTTTGACTTCAACCGGGATAGGGACCGGGATGACTTCCATTTCATCCAGAAGTGCGTCTATCTGCGCTGCGACGTCAAGATGCATTCCCGGAAGGCGGGGATGCGGGAGGAGCTTCTCCGGGAGACCTTCCAGAAGGATCCCCTCTCCCGGGAGGAGATCCACAGCCTCAACCGGTTCAAGACATGGCATTTCCAGGACCAGGTCCGCATCGGGAACCGGGCGCTGGCCCTGCTCCTGAAAATCTACAAGGACATCACCCGGGTGCACTCGAACGTCGAGCCGAGCCTCGTCAGTCCCGGGGATCTCCGGATCCTCGGCCGGAAACTTTCCTCCTGCCTGGAGAAGAAGTCCAACAAGGTTCCCGTGATCCACAAACCGACGGATTCCCTGAACCAGCCGACCCTGGTTTTCCGCTTCAGCGGGAAGAAGTGGCAGGTCTTTCCGGCCGACGAGCCGGAGACCGTGATCGTCGAGGACGTCCGCATCGTATTCTGCATCGCCTACCTCGTCTGGAACGATCTCTTCCGGCCCGGGGAGCTCCGCATGCTGCCGAATCCCACCTCCATCACCCTCCAGGAGATCCTGAACCTGGGAAACAAGATCCGCGTTCTGTTCGGGACCTACGACATCTCCGCCGTCGATTTCCATAATTTCGGCATCCAGGAGCAGTTGGAAACGATGCTGGTGATCGCCAACTTCGAAGACACCCCGGGGGCAGGAAACGGCGACTCGTACAGTGTTCTCTACGGGAACAACTGGGGCGAACTGTTCCTGGAGCGGGTCGGTTCCACGGAAGCGTTCCGCGGGACCTTCAACGGACGGAGCCGTAAAGAGCGCTCCCTCAGCGTGCATTACCACGTTCAACGAACCAGCCTTCAATATGAGAAGATCATCGAGCGGGCGAAGCGGATGGTGATGGAGACGCTGGAGGAGGGATAGAAAAGACAATGCGGTCGGACGCTGGACGCGGCGGCATGCCTCAGAGCAGAGCCAGCCGGTCCGCCACGGCCATGCCCGCCCGGGTGGGGCGAAGGAATCCCCGGGACATCTCCACGAGTCCTTCCCCGGCCAGTTTCTGAAGCAGAGAACGATACTCCCATTTCAGGTCCGTCCCGAATCTCCGCCTGTATCCTTCCAGGTGGAGCCCCCGGGCGGTCCTCAGGGCCAGGAACCGGGCTTCCAGGGCTGCCTGTTCGCGGGAAAGGATCTCCGAGGCGTCGACGGGCGGACGCCCCGCTTCGACGGACGCCAGGTAATCCGGAAGGGAGCGTACATTCCACCAGCGCCGGTTTTCCCGGAACGAGTGCGCCGACGGGCCGAGGCCGAGATAGGGAACATGGCGCCAGTACTTCGTGTTGTGGTGGCTGGCAGACAAGGGTCCCCGGGAGAAGTTCGAGACCTCGTAATGGAGAAATCCGACTCCCGCCAGGAATCGGGATGTGGCGAGGAAAAAGTCGGCCGCAAGGGATTCTCCCGCCGGCTCCAGCCGGGATTTCCCGAGACGCCGGGCCAGGGGAGTGTCGGGCTCGACGCTCAACTCGTAACAGGACAGGTGAACCACCGGAAGCGCCGCCGCGGCCGCCAGCGTCTCCAGCCAGCCCTCCATCGTCTGGCCGGGGATTCCGTACATCAGGTCGATCCCCAGGTTTTTGAATCCGGCCCGCCCGGCATCCCGGACGGCCCGCAGGGCCTGCTCCGCTGTGTGCCGCCGTCCCAGAAAGGACAGGACCCCGTCGTCCAGGGACTGCACGCCGATGTTCAGGCGATTCACCCCAACGGCCCGGACGGACCGCAGGTCCGCAGCGGTCCAGTCGGCGGGATTCATCTCCGCGGTGATCTCGGCGTCCGGGGCGATGCGGAAAGTATTCCGGAGACCTTCCAGGGTCCGCCCGATCTGCTCCGGCGCGAGGACCGACGGCGTACCCCCCCCGAAATAGACCGTATCGAAAGACCGGAAGGAGCGTCGGTACAGGGCCGCTTCCAGCTGCAGGGCCTTCAGGAACCCGGGGATTTCCCACTCCATCGCCGGAAGGGAATAGAAACCGCAGTAGGCGCACTTGGAGCGGCAGAAGGGGACATGGATGTAAAGGCCCGCGGCCATGATCCCGTTCAGTCCGTGTCGGACTTCAGGACCGCCAGGAAGGCGCTCTGGGGGATGCTGACATTTCCCACCATCTTCATGCGCTTCTTGCCTTTTTTCTGCTTTTCCAGGAGTTTCCGCTTCCGCGTGATGTCGCCTCCGTAGCACTTGGCGGTGACGTCCTTCCGGAAGGGGGAGATGGTGCTCCGGGAGATGATCTCGCCTCCGATGGCCCCCTGGATGGCGATCTTGAACATCTGCCGGGGGATCTCGTCCTTCAGGCGGTCGCAGGCCAGGACGCCTCTTGCCCGGGCCCGGTCGCGGTGGACGATCTGGGAGAGGGCGTCGACCTTCTCCCCGTTCACCAGGATGTCCAGGAGCGCCAGGTTGCTCTCGCGGTAGTCGATCACGTCGTAATCGAAGGAGCCGTACCCCTGGGTGATCGACTTGAAGCGGTCGTAGAAGTCATAGATGACCTCCGCCAGGGGCATCTCGTAGGTCAGCTCGGCCCGTCCCGGGCTCGGGTAGTTCAGAGTCGAGTTGACGGCCCGCTTCTCCATGCAGAGTTTCATGACGGCGCCCAGGTAACGCTCCGGGAGCATCATCATCGCCCGGATGAAGGGCTCCTCGGAGCTTTCGATGGAGATGGGGTCCGGGTAGTGGGACGGATTGTCCACGTCGACGACGGATCCGTCCTTCAGGGTGAATCGATAGCGGACCGAGGGGACCGAGAGGATGATGGAGAGGTCGAATTCCCGCTCCAGGCGCTCCTGGACCACGTCCAGATGGAGGAGCCCCAGGAATCCGCACCGGAACCCCTGGCCCAGGGCGACGGAGGAGTCTTTCTCGTAAATGAACGAGGCGTCGTTGAGCCGGTATTTCTCCAGCGCCACGGCCAGATCCTCGTAGTCGTCCGAGGCGATGGGGTAGATGGAGGCGAAAACGACGGGCTTGACCTCCTTGAATCCGGGAAGGGGGGCGTCGCAGGGCCGGACGTCCAGGGTGATCGTGTCGCCCGTCTGTACGTCAGCGACAGTCTTCACCCCGGCGATGATGTAGCCCACCTCGCCCGCCGAAAGGGCGGGCCGCTTTTCCCGGCTCAGCAGGAAACGTCCCACTTCCTCCACCCGGTAGGTTGTCCCGTTATACATGAAGCGGATCGTGTCCCCGCTCTTCACCGTGCCGTCGAAGACCCGGCAGTGGATGACGGTGCCTCGGAAGGCGTCGTACTGGGCGTCGAAGATCAGGGCCGCCAGGGGGGCCTCCGGGTTTCCCCGGGGCGGCGGGATCCGCTCCACCACGGCCTCCAGGATCGCCTCGATGCCGATGCCCTCCTTGGCGGAACAGCGCAATGCATGGTCGGGATTCAGCCCCAGCTCCGCGTCGATCTGTTCCAGGACGCGCTCCACGTCTGCCGCGGGCAGGTCGATCTTGTTGATGACCGGGATGATCTCCAGGTCGTGCTCCAGAGCCAGGTACAGGTTGGCCAGGGTCTGGGCCTGGACGCCCTGGGCCGCGTCGACGAGGAGCAGGACGCCCTCGCAGGATGCGAGAGAGCGGGAGACTTCGTAGGAGAAGTCCACGTGTCCCGGTGTGTCGATCAGGTTGAGCACGTAGTCCCGGCCGTCTTTCGCCCGGTAGGGCAGGGTGATGGCCTGGCTCTTGATCGTGATGCCCCGTTCCCGTTCAATGTCCATATTGTCGAGGATCTGATCCTGGAAATTCCGGTCGTCGCAGACGCCGGTATGCTGGATCAGCCGGTCCGCCAGGGTGGACTTGCCGTGGTCGATATGGGCGATGATGCTGAAATTGCGGATGGTTTCCATAAGCTCCCTTCGAGGCGCCCTTCCTTACTAAAGCCGCGGGGTTTTGTCAATGCGTCCAGGGGGCCGGATGTCTTTGGTTTGGGTGGGGATAGAGCCGTCCTCTCCCGGGATCGGCACCTGCATGAACAACCATGATATTGTCGATTGCCCGGAGGAAAGGAGATACCGCCGGAGTCGGAAAACGATGCGGTTCCTCACGGGGCAGGAAACGAGCAACTGGAAAACCGACGGATACATTCGCACGGGGCCGGGGCCGGCGGACATGCAGGTCTGTGCAGGAGTGAAAGCAACGTTTCCAGGCGGTTGCGAATCGCCGGTCGGAAGGTCAGGGCGCCTTCTGAAAGCTCACTGTCATGGGATTCTTGAGCTCGAACTTCAGTCCCTCGACCTTCTGGAACAGCGCCTTCATGTCGGCGAAGGACTCGGGCTTCCCGGCGGTCATCTTCTGCATCAGGTCCTTGTTTCCAAGGATCTTCTCGAAATCGAGATCCATGAGGGTGATGTCCCCGCCCTGCCGCCAGGTGGCGTTGGTTTTGACGATGGAACCCTCGATCCGGACGGAGACGCTCATCCGCATGCCCTTGAAGAGGGCCTGCATCATCTCGAGGGTTTTGGGATCCATGGGCTGCTCCGGAGCGGTGGTCTCTTTCCTGGCAGAGTCCTTGGACTCCTTCTCTTTGCTCTGGTCCTTGGACTTCTCCGGCAGGTGGACGGTCAGCAGGGCCGGGGTGCCGGTCGCGGCCCTTGTGAACTCGAAATGAATGGCGTCGTCGGCGCTTTCTTTTTCTTCCGGTTTGCCCTCCGGGGCGGCCGTTCCGCGGTTCTTGTCCTTGCCGATCCGGATCTGGCGAATATCGTCAAAAGCGTATACGGCACGGTAGCCCGCCGCCTCTTCCGTCTTCTCCGGCACGGCCGACACGAAGCGGACGCCGGAACCGAACAGGGCCGATTTCTTCTTGGCGTCCTCCATCATCTTGGCGATCTCATCCGGTTTCTCCGCTTTCTTCTCTTTAGCGGTGTCATTCTTCGGACCGGTGTCCGCTTTCTCCTCGGTGCTCCCCTTCTCTCCCGCATCCGCCATGCTCTCCATGAATTCCCGGACGGTGTTGGAGACGAGAAGCTTCTCCTCGATGGTTCCGGTTCCGTCGGGACGCACGGAAATCCGGATGTCGTCCTGGACGCATCCCTGCAGCAGCATGGGCAGCAGGGCGATGAAGCCGACGGTGATCAAGCGTTTCATGGGACCTCCCGGAACCTTCGATATGATTAGGGACGGAATGAAATTCCTTTCATCATAAAACCATGATGCAGGCAAGAAAAGAAAAGCCCTCCCGGAGACCGGGAGGGCCAGATGTTTCCAAACAGGGAGCGAGAAGCGGTTATGCCAGTTTCTTCAGCAGGTCTTCGGACACTTCCTTGACGCCGGCCGTTCCGTCCACTCCGATGACTTTGGTGCGCTCCTTGAAGTAGTTCACCGCCGCCAGCGAGCCCGTTTTCGTGTCGTAGTAGATGCCGTGACGCTTGTCGATGGCGTCCTCGTCCTGGTCGTCGGCCCGGGCCGTCAGGGTCTCGCAGCCGCAGACCCGGCACACCGGCTTGCCGTCCTTCTCGGCCGGCTTGATGGCGTCGATGAAGATGTTGTTGGGATGGTTGTTGTCGTTGGCGCAGAGCCTCCGTCCCATGATGCGCTGCTTGGCGATCTTCCGGTCCAGGAGGATCTCAATGACGAAGTCGAGCTTCATGCCCGCTGCCTGCAGGGCCTTCCAGAGGGCCTCCGCCTGGGCCAGGTTTCTCGGGAAGCCGTCCAGGAGCCAGCCCTTCTTGCAGTCGTCTTCCTGAAGGCGGCTCAGGATCATGGGAACGGTGATCTCGTCGGGGACCAGTTCTCCCTTGTCGATGAAGGCCTTTGCCTTCATGCCCAGTTCCGTACCGCCCTTGATGTTCTGGCGGAAGATAACTCCTGTCTCGATGTGGGGCACGCCGAACTTCTTCTGGACGATGGCGCCCTGGGTGCCTTTGCCGCTGCCGTTGGGTCCGAAAATAAGAATGTTCATGCGGGAACTCCTTTCGTCTTTATGAGACCCCGGAATACTTCCGGATCCGACTCGCGGCGTCGGACTCTTTTGGTTGGGATTCTCCGGGGGGACTCTGCGGTGCGGGAGCCTTATAACCAATCCGGGTCAAGTTGGCAACGGGAAAATGCGGCGGACCGCCGCATCGGCTCAGTGGCCTCAGCCGGGGCTGCAGGAGGTAGCGGCGCAGGATCCGCAGCCCGATTTTCCTCCGGCGAAGGCCGACATCAGTTTTCGGATCTTCTTCGATCGGCAGGACGGGCAGGAGAGATCCGATTCCCGGTCGCTCGGGCGGACCAGGAGTTCAAAGTGCTCTTTGCATCTCCGGCATTCGTATTCGTAGATGGGCATGGCGGTTTCTTGGTTTCCTTTGGATTTTCCCGAGTCGGAATCGCCCGTGACGACGGCTTCCCGTTCCTGGGAATGGCTGAAATGTATGGTACTGACTGCGAAATGTCAAGAATTCCGGGTTCCGGTGGAGGACGGTCTGGCGATGGGCGGGAGACGGATGCCCGGCTTCGGAACTCCCTGCGTTGACGCCGTCCGGACCCTGTGGTACAAAGCCTGCCGGCGGATCCCGGAGGCGGCAGGCGACCCGGGAAAACACCCGCCAGGAGGCTTTTCATGGCCATCTCCCGGAAGATCCAATCTTTCATTTCCCAGTCTTCCTGGATCCGCAAAATGTTCGAAGAGGGCGTCCGGCTCAGGCAGATCCATGGCGCCGAGAACGTCTACGACTTCAGCCTCGGGAACCCGAACGTGGACCCCCCGGCGGTCTTCAAGGAAGAACTGCGGCGGCTGGCAACACAGGTAACAGAAGGAATGCACGGCTACATGCCCAATGCCGGCTACCCGGATACCCGCCGGGCCGTGGCAGACCATCTCTCCGGGGTTCACGGGATTGCCCTGACGGCGGATCACGTCGTCATGACCTGCGGGGCCGGCGGCGCGCTCAACGTCATCCTGAAATCGCTCCTGGACCCGGGGGACGAGGTTGTAGTCCCGACCCCCTTCTTCGTGGAGTATCGCTTTTATGCGGACAACGCGGGCGGAGTCCTGAAGCTTGTTCCGACGAAACCCGACTTTTCGCTGGACCTGGAAGCCATGGCCGCGGCTGTCAACGACAAGACGAAGGTCGTCCTCATCAACTCGCCCAACAATCCGACCGGCCGCGTTTACGACGAGGCCTCCATCGGCGCCCTCGCAAAGCTGTTGAAGGAAAAAAGCCGGGACCTGGGGAGGCCGGTCTATCTTGTGTCCGACGAGCCCTACCGGGAGCTGGTCTATGACGGCGTCAAGGTCCCCAGCATCCTGGCAGCGTACGGAAACAGCATCGTGGCGACGTCTTACTCGAAGAGCCTTTCCCTTCCGGGGGAGAGGATCGGCTTCATCGCCGTCAGCCCTTCCGCCGAGCCGATGGAAGACCTCCTGGGGGCCCTGGTCCTGTGCAACCGCATCCTCGGCTTCGTCAACGCCCCCGCCCTGATGCAGCGGGTGATCGCCTGCCTCCAGGGAGTCCAGGTGGACGCGGGCATCTACCAGAGAAAACGGGACCTCCTGTACGAGGGGCTCGTCAAGGCTGGCTACGAGGTGACGAAACCGGAGGGGGCCTTCTATCTCTTTCCCAGAAGCCCCATTGAAGACGACGTGGCCTTTGTCCGAGCCCTGCAGGAAAAGCGGATCCTGACCGTGCCCGGAAGTGGCTTCGGCGGTCCCGGGCATTTCCGCATCGCCTACTGCGTCGATGACCGGACCATCTCAGGCGCCATGGACGGATTCGCCGAGGTCCGGCGCGCATATCGCTGAAAAAAAGCCGGGAGCGGTTTCTTCCACTGCTCCCGGCTTCCTTAACCTTCCGGTTTCCTTCCGGAAACGAAAAGATCTCCCTTCCCCGGGGACAGGCTGCTCCTTCCCCACTCTCCTTTTTCCCCTTGATTGCACCAATATGTAGTGGTAAAAGGGAGCCTCTACCCCAATATGTTGGGTGAATCTTCGTTATTCCAATCATCGGTCCATATATAAAAAGCGGAGGGAATTTCCATGCGTGGGAAGATCAGGAAGCGGGACGGGCGGCTCGTCAAGTTCAACGCCGAGAAGATCACGAACGCCATCGCCAGGGCCGGGGAGGCGACGGGGGAATTCGACGAGAAGGCCGCCCGCAAGCTCACCATCCGGGTCCTCAACCTGGCGGAAAAACTCTACAACGGCAACATCATGACCGTGGAGGACGCCCAGGACATCGTCGAGGAGGTGCTTCTCGATTCCCCCTACCGCAAGACCGCCAAGGCCTACATCATCTACCGGGACCAGCATGCCCGGTTGCGGGAAATCACCCAGAAGATGGAAGTGGACCTGGTCGACCAGTACCTGAAGAAAAAGGATTGGAAGATCAATGAGAACAGCAATATGGACTATTCCCTCCAGGGGCTCAACAATTACATCTCCTCGGAGGTGAGCAAGGTTTACTGGCTGAACGAGATCTATTCTCCGGAGATCCGCAAGGCCCACTCGGACGGGGATTTCCATATCCACGACCTCTCCCTCCTGTCGGTCTACTGCGTCGGCTGGGACCTCTACGACCTGCTCCTGGAAGGCTTCCGCGGCGTCTCCGGGAAGGTGGAGAGCCGGCCCGCGAAGCACCTTCGGAGCGCCCTGGGGCAGATCGTCAACTTCTTCTACACCCTCCAGGGCGAGGCTGCGGGCGCACAGGCCTTCTCCAATTTCGACACCCTGCTGGCGCCCTTCATTCGCTATGACGGCCTCCAATACATGGAAATCAAGCAAGCCCTCCAGGAGTTCATCTTCAACATCAACGTCCCCACCCGGGTGGGCTTCCAGACGCCCTTCACGAACGTCACCCTCGACGTGACGGTGCCCCGGTACTACCGGGACCAGTCCGTCATCATCGGCGGCCAGCCCCAGGCGGATGTCTACGGGGAGTTTCAGGCGGAGATGAATCTCTTCAATCGGGCCTTCCTGGAGGTCATGGCGGAAGGGGACGCCAAGGGGCGGGTGTTTACATTTCCTATTCCGACCTACAACGTCACGAAGAATTTCAACTGGGAAGACCCGAACCTCGCCAGCCTCTGGGAGATGACGGCCAAGTACGGCGTTCCCTACTTCTCCAACTTCATCAACTCCGACATGAATCCGGAGGATGCCCGGAGCATGTGCTGCCGGCTCCGCATCGACAACCGGGAGCTGGAGAAGCGGGGCGGCGGGCTTTTCGGCTCCAATCCCCTGACGGGCTCCATCGGCGTCATCACCATCAACATGCCCCGGATCGGTTACCTGTCCAATTCGGAGGACGAGTACCTCCAGCGCCTGGAGCGGCTGATGAGCGTCGCCCGGGAGTGCCTGGAAACAAAGCGCAAGGTCCTGGAGAAGTTCACCGACGGGAACCTGTACCCCTACACGAGGCACTACCTGCGCAAGATCAAAGAGCGCTTCGGCGAGTACTGGAAGAACCACTTCTCCACCATCGGCCTGGTGGGGATGAACGAAGCCTGCCAGAACCTCCTGGGAGAAAACCTCGCCAGTCCCGAAGGCCAGAGATTTACAAAGAAGGTCCTCGACTTCATGCGGGACCGGCTGGTTCACTTCCAGCGCCAGACGGGAAACAACTACAACCTGGAATCGACGCCCGCCGAGGGGACCAGCTACCGGCTGGCCAAGATCGACAAGGAAAAGTATCCCGAGATCCTCTGCGCCAACGAGCGGCGCTACCAGGAAGAGAAGGCGGAGCCCTTCTACACGAACTCGACCCAGCTTCCGGTGAATTATACCGACGACATCTTCGAGGCCCTGGACCTGCAGGACGAGATCCAGTCCAAGTACACGGGAGGAACCGTCTTTCATACGTTTGCCGGGGAGCGCGTCGACGATCCGGAGGCGGTCAAGAGCCTCGTCCGAAAAGTCTGCACTCGCTATCACCTTCCGTACCTGACCTTTACACCCACCTTCAGCGTCTGCCCGTCCCACGGGTACCTGAAGGGGGAGCAGGAGGAATGTCCGGAGTGCCAGTCGCCCTGCGAGATCTATTCCCGTGTGGTGGGATACCTGCGGCCGGTCCAGCAGTGGAATAAAGGGAAGCAGGCGGAGTTCCAGCTGAGAAGGGAATACGGGTTCTGAGCGGGCGGATGCGGGGAGTATCGCTCACGACATGAAAATCGGCGGATTTCAGAAAGTTTCCCTGATCGATTATCCCGGACGGATCGGTGCCGTCGTCTTCACGCAGGGATGCAATTTCCGCTGTCCCTTCTGCCATAACCCGGAGCTGGTCGATCCGGAGCGGTTCGAGCCCGTCCTGGACGAGGCGGAAATCCTCGGTTTCCTGGAGAAGCGGAGGGGCAAGCTGGACGGGGTGTCCATCACCGGCGGCGAGCCGACGCTCCAGCCGGACCTGGCGGCGTTCGCCGCCCGCCTGAAAGAGATGGAATTCCTGGTGAAGATCGACACCAACGGCTCGCGTCCGGAAGTCCTGAAGGATCTGGTCGAAGGGCGGCTGGTCGATTTCCTGGCCATGGACGTCAAGGGACCCCTGAGAAAGTACGATGTCCTGACGGGCGTCAGGAACAGCGGCAGGGACATCCGGGAGAGCATCGCCCTCATCATGGCCTCCGGTCTCCCCTGCGAATTCCGCACCACCGTTGTGCCTTCCCTCCTTGTCGAACGGGATTTCCGGGAAATCGGGAAACTCGTGGAGAAAGCCTCCCGTTTTGTGCTACAGAGGTACGCGCGAACGAAACAGCTCGATCCCGCCGTTCCTCCACCCGGCGCCGAACCGCCGGACCTGGAGAAATGCGCGGAGATCCTGATGCAGCATGTATCTCTGGTCCGGATCCGCTGAGTTCCGGTTTCTTCTCCCGAGTCGGCCGGTGGCGCCGGCAATCGCCCGTGAGGTATTTCCATGAACGAGACACGTGAGCGGAAGACCGACATCCAGTTTACCGCCTATCCCCAGGTGAACCGTCTGTTGAATCATCTCGTTGCCGAGGTCCAGGAATTCACCGAGGAACAGCTCGGCCTGATCCGCCGGCTCACCCGGATCGGCTCGGCCCTCTCGGCGGAGCGGAACCTGGGGAAGCTCCTGGAGATGATTATCGACGAGGCCCGGGAGTTCACCACCGCCGACGGCGGGACGCTCTACATCATGTCCGACGACGAGACGGAGCTCCAGTTCGCCATCGCCCAGACCGAGTCGTTGGGCGTTCGCATGGGCGGAACGGGGGACAAGATCACCTGGCCCGCCGTGCAGCTTCGCTGCCCCGACGGAACGGAGAACTTCTCAAACGTGTCCGCCTTCGTGGCCCTCAAGGGCCAGGCGGTCAACATCCCCGACGTCTACCATGCCGAGGGATTCAACTTCGAGGGAACGAAGAAATTCGACGAACGGACGGGATACCGGTCCAAGTCCATGCTGGTTCTTCCCATGAGGAACCATGAGAACGACATCATCGGTGTCCTTCAGCTCCTCAATCCCCGGGATCCCGAGACGGGTGAGACGATCCCCTTCAGCAAGGAGAGCCAGGAAATGACCGAGTCCCTGGCCTCCCAGGCCGCCGTGGCGATCACCAACAACCGGCTGATCGGAGACCTGGAAGAACTCCTCGAATCTTTCATCCGGACCATCGGCAGCGCCATCGACGAAAAATCGCCTTATACCGGAGGCCACATCCGGCGCGTGGCCGAATTGACGATGGACATCGCCGATCGAATCAACAAAACAAAGGAACAGCCGTACGGCGATTACCACCTCACCGCCGACGAGATGAGGGAACTCCGGCTCGCGGCATGGCTCCATGACGTCGGCAAGATCACAACACCGGAGCACGTCGTGGACAAGGCCACGAAGCTGCAGACGATCTGCGACCGGATCGACCTCCTGAAAGCCCGGGTCGAGATCATCAAGAAGAACCACATCATCGATGTTCTCAGAGAGCGGCTGGACAGTGCCGGAAAGGACGTCCCCGATGCGGACTATGAGGACGAATTCACCAGGACCATCGACGATGACCTGACATTCCTGGAGATCACGAACCAGGGTGGTGAATTCCTGCCGGACGACAAGGTGAAGAGGCTGCAGGCCCTGACGGAAACGACGTATTGCCTCCACGGCGAGGATCTGCCGGTCCTGACACAGGACGAATGCGCGAACCTCAGCATCCGCAGGGGTACCCTGAACGACGAGGAGAGGGAGATCATCAACAACCACACGGTGGTGACGTTCAAGATGCTCTCCCAGCTGCCGTTCCCGAAGAAGCTCAAGCACGTGCCGGAATATGCCGCGGCTCACCACGAGCGTCTGGACGGCACCGGCTACCCGCGCGGCCTCAAGGACAGCGAAATACCCATCCAGGCCCGCATCCTGGCCCTGGCAGACGTCTTCGAGGCCCTTACGGCGCGGGACCGGCCCTACACAAAGGGGAAGACCCTGGCGGAAGCCCTCAAGATCGTCGGCTTCATGGTGAAGGACCGGCACATCGACGGGGATATCTTCAACCTGTTCGTGCGGGAGAAACTGTATACGGATTATATCCGCCGGGAGGCTCCCCACCTCTTGGCGGAGTTGGAGGGCGGCGAGTCGGGGGCATCCTGACCCTTCTTGAGGGAATCGATTTCCTTCTGAATCCGCCGGGACTTCTCCAGGTCCCGCCTGAGGAGTTTCCGGGCCTCTTCGAGATGGTAGAGGGCATTGTCCTTCCGTTTGTTTATCTTCAGGAACAGGCCGTAGAAATAGTGGTAATCCCCGGTCCGGCCCGTTTTTCCGTACGCCATGGCCATGCTGTACAGGATATCCGCCTCCCGGGGTGGATCGTTCTCCAGCCGCCGGTATTGGTCCACGGCGGCTTCATAATTTCCCATTGTCCCATAGGCCCTTCCCAGGTAGAGCAGGGCCTCCATGTCGTCCCGGTCCAGCTGCAAGGCCTTCCGCAGGGGACCGACAGCCTCCTGCGTCCGTCCGGTCTTTACATAGACGATTCCGGTTTCCCTCAGGATGTCCACGTCGTTCGGGGCTTCCTTCAGGATCTGGTGAAAGATCTCCAGGGACTCGGACACGCGGCCGGTTCTTTCCAGGGAGACCGCCAGGCCGAGCCGGTCGTCCAGGGAAGCCGGATTCTTCTTAACCCGGTCCCGGAAATAGGCGTAGTTGGCCTGTGCGTCCGGTCTGGTCAGGGCCATCTCGATCCTGATCCTGTCAAACCGTTTCGTGAGGTTGTCTTTCCCCTGCTGCCTCCTGTAAACCGTCTGGAGCATGCCGTCCAGGTAGCGGATCCGGTCGTCCGTTCCCGGGTGGGTTTTGAAATACGAGGGGACGGTGCTCGAGTAGAATTCATACCGCCGCATCAGGCGCAGCATCTCGACCGAACTCCGGCCATCATATCCCGTTGAAATAAGGTAGGATAAACCAAGGCGATCCGCCTCTTCCTCGTTTTCCCGGCTGTATTGCAGGTTGAGGGTCGTTGCCGCGGCCAGGGAAAAGGCCATGGCTCCGACGGCCAGGTCGCTGCCCCCGCCCAGGAACGCCCCGGCAAGAATGGCCGCCAGGGCGGCCACGTTCACCTTCGTTGATTTCTCGATAATCCTGGCGATGTGGCGTGCATTCACGTGGGCGATTTCGTGGGCGATGACACTGGCCAGCTGGGCCTCGTCGTCGGCCATGGCGATGAGGCCCCGGCTGACATAGACGTATCCCCCGGGAGTGGCAAAGGCATTGATGGCGGAATCCTTGTAGACGGAGAAACGAAAGTCGAAGGGCGCCTTGTTGCTGTGGGAAAGGATGCTGTTGCCCAGCTCCGCGATGTAGGACTGGACGCGCTTTTCCTTGTACAGAGCGTTGCTCTTCTCCATCTTCTCGTAGAATTCCCGTCCCACTTTCCGCTCGTCTTCCAGGGTGAAGGCGGCCCGGGCAATACCGGCCGTCGCAATCGCAAAGCAGGCGATCAGAACGATCATGGGAATGATGAGCCTGGAACAGCGTTTCATGACGGTTTCCTCATGGCTGTTTCTATTTCGGGGAACGATCTTCCCTTTGCCGGTGTATTCCGGGCCGTTTCTGTTTTCCCGGGAAATGATGCCCATCCAGACGGGGAACATCTCCGCCCGGGGCTCCGGCCTGGCGTTGCCGATCCATGCCGGTGGGAGACGGTCCCTGGCGGCGGCAGTGATCGTCCGAGCGTTTTCATTCCCGTGCGTATAGAAAACCATCGGCGAACTCAAGGTTTTCTGTTGCCTGGGAAAAACCACCGGAGGATGGATATATCGGCGGACGTAACGGAAAGTTTTTCTATATAGCCGAACGTTATACCCTTCCAGGGGGGAGCGTCAACGGATTTGTAGCCACGTGATCTGTCGCTTCGATGCGGTTCGGGGCCTCCGGGGAACCGGTCGATTCATTCCCGTCGGAGTCGTCCGCCCGGTCCCGCGCCGATCGGTCGCCCCAGCGGAATCAGGTCTTCTTTGAGTCGGGCCAGAAGGATGTCTCCGTCCGGCACGGCTGACTTTCCCGGATAGATGTCGTACCGTACGCGCAGGGATTCGGGAGTGAAGTCGGGCATGACGACGTTGGCCCCCGCCCGGAGCGCCCGGATTCGGCCTTCCGGGTGCAGGGTTCCCAGGGCCGTGGTGGCGGGGATGTTGGTATTCCGGGTCAGGAGGCGCGCCAGGGCGAGGACCCGGAGCGTCCTTGCCAGGTCGCCGCCCGGCGAGCCGGCGAGGGGAGTTCCCGGGTGGGGAATGAAGGGGCCGATTCCCAGCATGTCCGCATCGAGGGAGCGGATCAGGAGCAGGTCGTCCGCCAGGATCTCCGGCGTCTGTCCGGGCAGCCCCACCATGTTCCCCGTTCCAACCTCGTAACCCAGGTCCCGGAGTTCCTTCAGGCAGCGGAGGCGGTTCTCCAGTGCACACTCCGGCCGGAGCCGCCGGTAGAGGTCCGGCGAGGCCGTTTCATGCTTGAGGAGATACCGGTCCGCGCCGGCCTCGCGAAAGGCCCGGTATTCGTCGCGGGACCGTTCTCCCACTGACAGCGTTACGGCCAGGCCGGTCTCGTCCTTGATCCGGCCGATGATACGGCAGAGGTCGCTACGGGTGTATGAGGGGTCCTCGCCGGACTGCAGGACTACCGTTCCGATGTCCCTGTCCCGGATCCGGTGGACGGCGGCGAGGACGGCATCCTCCTCCATCCGATAGCGCGCAATGTCCCGGTTGTCCCGGCGGAGGCCGCAGTAGAGGCAGTTCTGCCGGCAGAAATTGGAGAATTCGACGATGCCGCGAAGATAGACCGCATCGCCGACGGCTTCCCGGCGTACGGCGTCGGCCGCCGCGCCGAGTGACTCCAGGGACCCGGCGTCTTCCAGGCCGAGAAGGAGGGTCAGGTCTTCCCGGGAGAGGTCCTCCCCCCGGCAGGCGGCCCCGATCAGCCCGCCGATTCGGTCCGGCGTCTCAGACATAGAGATCCCGCTGGCCTTCCTCGATCTTCCGCAGGCGCTTTTCCAGATTCTCCCGCTGGCGGGTGTTTTTCGTCTCCGCAATCAGGCGCCCGATCAGGGCGTCGCCCACGGCCTTAGTCTCCGGCGAGGCGTAGTCCTCCAGGTATTCCTTGTAGGTGAGGACGGCGTTTGTGCGGCAGAACTTCCGGATCAGCCCCGGTTTCGCCAGGTCCATGAAATCCGCCCCCGTCCGGCCCAGCCGGTAGCAGGCGGTGCAGAAGCTGGGGATGTGCCCGTGGGTGCTGATGTCGAGGATCACCTCGTCGAGGGTCCGTGTGTCCCCCAGGTTGAACTGGGCCGCCCGGAAGCCCTCGCTGGAATCCTCCCGATAGCCTCCGGGGTTCGTCCGCGAGCCCGCGCTGATCTGGGAAATTCCCAGGTCGAAAACCTCGCTCCGGAGGGCTGCCGTTTCCCGGGTGGAGAGGATCATGCCCGTGTAGGGGACGGCCATGCGGATCACTGCCACGAGCTTCTTGAACTCCTCGTCGGAGACCGGGTGGGGCGGCTGGATGGCCGCCGGCGCGTTGAGGGCCGGCTCCAGCCGGGGAATCGAGATGGTGTGAGGACCGACGCCGCAGTCCTTTTCCAACTGCAGGGCGTGGAAGAGGAGCCCCAGGACCTCGAACTTGTAGTCGTAGAGGCCGAAGAGAGCGCCGATGCCCACGTCGTCGATGCCGCCCTCCTGGGCCCGATGCATGGCAGTCAACCGCCGGACATAGTCCTTCTTGGGGCCGGTGGGGTGCATCCGGCGATACGTCCCGTGATGGTAGGTCTCCTGGAACAGGACGTAGGTCCCGATCTTCGCCGCCTTGAGCCGCCGGAACTCCTCGACCTCCAGCGGCGCGATCTCCACGTTGATCCGGCGGATCTCCCCGCCCTTCTCCGTCTTTACGGAATAGGCCGTCTCGATGGCCTCGATGAAGTAATCCAGGCTGGACCGGCCGGGGTGCTCGCCGCAGAGCATCAGGAGCCGTTTGTGCCCCTCCCGCTCCAGGACGGCCACTTCGCTTGCGATCTGCTCAAGGGAGAGGGCCACACGCTGGAGGTCCTTGTTGTCCCTGCGGAAGCCGCAGTAGAGGCAGTTGTTGCTGCAGAAATTGGCGATGTAGAGGGGGGCGAAGAGGACCAGGCGGTTTCCGTAGATGTCCCGCTTGATCTGCCGGGCCGTCCGTCCGATCTCGCCCAGGAGTTCCGGGTCCTCCGTCTGGAGGAGAAGGGCCGTCTCCTCCGGGGTCAGGCCCTTGAGCTTTTTCGCTTTTTCAATCAGTTCTTCAACCCGCCGACGGGACGGGTTCTTCGATTCGGTGAGCAGTCGCTCGATCTTTCCGTCGTCGATGAAATCTGCGATCATTTTGTTTCCCCTTCTATGCCTTGGTCAGGGCCGACTTCACCTGCACCCCCTGCAGGGCGCCCAGCTTTCCCGTGAGGGAGCCGATTTCGTCGGTGGTGGCGTGAACGATGAGCGAGATGATGTGGAGGCCTTTGGGCGGGTAGGGCAGCCCCATCCTGCCGATGACGGCCTCGCCATGCTCGCTCAGGATGGCGTTGACCCGGTTGGCCTGGTCGGCCCGGTTCGTGACGATGATGGTGACGGTTCCGATGCGGCGGTTCATGCCATCTCCTTTCCGTATAAAAAAAGAGGCCCGCCCCGAAGGGAGCGGACCTCTGATGATGACCCGTTGCGCTCCCCTCGAGGTCAGACGGCGTCCTTCCCCTCAGGACCGGCCGGATCAACCGGCCGCCGGCTACTCATCACACATCGGTGGAAATGTCAACGATTATGTTGAAAAAGACATACATCGGAACCTCGGGATTTTGTGATTGCAGGGGCCGGTCGCTGCGGTATCGATGGGGCATGAGGCCTGGTCGGCGAAGGGGACGAGAACATGAGGACGGGCATCGCCACGTCCGCCGGGGAAAGCCTATCCGAGCCGATATCCGCCCTCTCGAAACAGCCGGAGGCAGACGTCGACGACCTCGGGATCGTAGCAGGTATTTCTTTTCACGGTGATTTCTTCCAGAGCGGGATCGATGCCCAGGGTCGGGCGGTAGGGGCGGTGGGTGGCGATGGCCTCCACGACGTCGGCTACGGCCAGGATTCTCGCCTCCATCAGGATTTCCGAACCCCGGAGACCCTGGGGATACCCGGAACCGTCCATCCGTTCATGGTGCTGGTGCACGATCGCCGCGAGATCCCAGGGGAAGTCGATTCCCTTGAGAATCTCGAACCCAACCTGCGGATGGGTTTTCATGAGCAGAAATTCCGCTTCCGACAGCCTTCCGGGCTTGCTGAGAATCTCCGAGGGGATGGCGATTTTGCCGATGTCGTGGATGGAGCCCGCCAGGCGGATGGCCTCGATTTCTTCAGGGCTCCGGTTCATCCCCCCGGCAATGGCCACGGCGAGTTCCGAAACACGGCGCTGGTGGCCCGCCGTGTAGGGGTCTCTCATTTCCACAACGTTGACCATGACCTGGACGATGCCCCCGATGGCGGTCCTGAGCCTGTCGAGGCTGGCCCGGATCTGTTCCTCCGCCCGTTTCCGGTCTTCGACGTCCCGGGCGAAAACAAGGGCGCCCCGTTTTTCCCGGAAGACAATGGGAACGGCGGAAATTTCCACTGTTATGGGGGATCCGTCCAGCCCGAGGCAGACCTCCTCGATCCTCGGTACCGGTTCCTGCTCGACATAAAGTTTGTGGACCCGCCGCCTCACGCTGTCGTGGTAGTCCGGGTGGAACCGTTCGATGACGGGCCGTCCCAGGATCTGTTCCGCCGAGGCCGCGCCGAAGAGCTTCACGGCGGCGCGGTTCAGATAGGCGAACCGCTGCTCTGTCGATACGAAAATGACGTCGGGTGCGTTGTCCACCAGGAGCCGGAAGCGGGTTTCGCTTTCCAGGAGCGAGGCTTCCGCGCGCTTACGTTCCCGGATGTCCCGGGTGCTGCCCTGGAGTCCGATCACCTCTCCGTTCCGGTCCGGAAGCCAGGAGGAGCTGACCTCGATATCGATGATGCTCCCGTCCTTTGCGTACTGCCGGAGCTCCAGGGTCCGGACACGGGCCCGCTCGGAGGGTGGCTTGGCCAGTTCCGTCGCAATCTGTGCCATGACAGCATCGTAATCTTCCGGGACGACGTATTCAGCGAAGGGGATCGCCATGGCCTCCTCGGGTGTGAATCCGGCCAGCTCCCGGACCGACGGGCTGATGTAGGTAAACCGCCCGTTCAGGTCCATGGTCCAGATGACATCGGTGGAATTCTCCGTCAGGAGCCGGTATTTCCGCTCCTGTTCCTGCAGGAGCCTCTCCATCCGTTTCCGTTCGGTGATGTCCCTCGATACGCCGTGCAGTCCGACGGGCTTTCCGTCGGCATTCCAGATGCCGCTGACCAGGTTTTCCATCCACACGGTGGAGCCGTCCTTGTTGATGTACTCCACCTCCACTGCCATGGTGCGGTTACGGTCGGCTTCGCCTCTCTGCTCCCGCTCGATCTCGGCGGCCAGGAGTTCCATGGCCCGGGCATAGGACTCGGGGGTCATCTGATCCCTCACGTCCTGTCGGATCCTCTCCTCCGGCGTGTATCCGTGGACCTGAAGCACCGAGGGACTGACATAGGTGGTCTGCAGGTTGAGATCGACCGTCCAGACAACGTCGGTCATCCGCTCCGTCAGAAAGCGGAACAGGGATTCGTCCACGAAGGGTGGTTTGCTCTTTTTTTCTCTTGAATTCTGGTGATCCATAAAGAACTCCTGGATCGGAACCGCCCGAAAAGAGTCAATGAGCGGCATGCAGGATCGCGATGATTGGGAATGAGCCGCGTATGTATTGGGCAATAAAGGGGTAATGCCCTGCTGTCAAGAATTTATCGCCTCGGGCGGGGAACGGCGCAGTGGAGGGCTTCTTCGCTGCAGCCCGGCTTCAGAGGGCCGCCGCGGCCCGCTCGTAGGCCAGGAGTGCCGAGGGAAACGGCGTGAGGACCCGGCGGATGACGCCCTGGGTGTAGGAGATGGCCAGGCCGTAGTTCGTGGCGGGAACACCGGCCTCGCGGGCCTTGTGGAGGCGGCTCAGCATCTCCCGGCGGTTCAGCATGCAGGCGCCGCAGTGGATGACGAGCCGGTATCTGGAAAGATCCTGCGGATAGTCCCGTCCCGCCGAGACGTCCACCGCCAGCTCGCCGCCGACGTACTGCCGGAGCCACCGGGGGATCTTCACCCGGCCGATGTCGTCCTGCAGGGGATGGTGTGAGCAGGCCTCGGCGATGAGGACCGGGTCCCCCGGACGGAGGCGTTCGATGGCGGCCACCCCCGCGGCGGCCGTGGCCAGGTCGCCTTTCTGCCGCGCCAGCAGGATGGAGAAGGTCGTCAGCGGTACACTCGGCGGCGTGTCGCCGGAGACCTTGAGGATCGCCTGGGAGTCCGTCACCACCAGGTCCGGGGGCCGAGCCAGGCGGGCCAGCATGGCCGCCAGCTCCCGCTCCTTCACCATCAGGGCCGCGGCGTCGCTGTCCAGGGCGTCGCGGATGGTCTGGACCTGGGGCAGGATTAGGCGTCCCTTGGGGGCCTGGAGGTCGATGGGCACCACCAGCACCGCCAGGCCGCCCGGGGGCAGGAGGTCCCCCACCAGGGGCGGCGGCTCCAGGAAGTGATCCGGCGCGGTCTCCAGGAGGTGCCTCTTCACCGCCTCCAGGGCCGCCTCCCGTCCCGTCCCGTCGGTACTGGAGACGGCCAGAACCCGTCCGGCCTTCTCCCGGAGAGAGGTAAGGAACGCCTCCGACGGAGTCCGGAGGTCCGTCTTGTTCACGATCGGGATCACGGGGATCTTGCGGGCTTTTGCCTCCCCGAGCAGGTTCTCCTCGAATTCCGTCCAGTCTTCCGCCTCCGTGACGAGGAGGATCGCGTCGGCCCGGTCGAGGATCCGCCGGGTCTTCTCCAGGCGTTTCGCCGCCAGCTCCGTGGCGTCGTCCAGGCCCGCCGTATCCAGGAACAGGACGGGTCCCAGGGGCAGGAGCTCCGCCGCCTTCTCCACGACGTCCGTCGTCGTCCCCGCCACGGGGGAGGTGATGGCCACCTCCTGGCCCAGGAGGTAGTTGAGCAGGCTCGATTTGCCCACGTTCGTGCGGCCGAAAAGGGCCACATGGAGGCGGTTTCCCTTGGGGGTGGCGTCCATGGTCACTTCTCTTTCCGGTATCCCAGGGCGGTGAGCGACCAGGGCGACAGAATCCGGTCGATCCTTTCTTTTCCCAGCTTTTCCTCCAGGAAGGTCCGCATTGTCCGGCCCGCAAGGAGTCCCTGTGTCTCCAGGTCGCGGTATTCCCGGATCAGTCCGGTCGCCCGCACATAGCCCAAATGGGGGACAAGGGCCGTCACCAGCATGGGGCTCCGGTCGAAGGTCCTCCGGCAGGCCTCTTCATCCGCTGCAATGCCCAGGACGTGCTCCGCCAGGAGCGCATCAACCCTGGCCAGGAGGTCCAGCGAGCCCAGGAAGGCATCCGCCGCCAGCGGGAGGAATTCGCTGATCTGGCCGGTGCCCCGGCTCAGCGCGTCCGAGACGATCGCGTCGTTGGCGAAGACCCTGAGGCCCGCCTGGATCACCGCCTCCGGCAGGACGGGATTCACCTTGCCCGGCATGATGGACGAACCCGCCTGGAGGTCCGGCAGGCGGATCTCCCCGAGGAGATTCAACAGGCGCAGGTCTCCGGCGATCTTGACGAGGTTGGCCGCATGGGCCTTGAGAACGCCCGAGACTTCCACGAGGGGATCGGCGAAGGCCGTCTCGCCCGCCAGGTTCTCTCCCCGGGAGAGGCCCTGCCCCGTTGCCTCCCGGAGCTTTTCGATGACCAGGAAGATATAGTCCCGCGGGGCCGCGAGTCCTGTTCCCACGGCGGTCCCGCCCAGGTTGACCACCCGGAGCCGCTCCTCCCCCTTGAAGGTCCGCCAGCGGTCCCGGGAGATCGCCTCGGCGAAGGCGGCGAACTCCGCCCCGAGGGTCATGGGCACGGCGTCCTGCAGCTCCGTCCGTCCTACCTTGACGATGGCGCCGAATTCCTTTTCCTTTTCCTGGAAGGCTCCCTGGAGGTCCGCCGCGGCTCGGCTCAGGCTCCGCAGTCCGAAAATCCCGGCGACCTTGACGGCCGTGGGGTAGGTGTCATTGGTGGACTGGTGGAGATTGACATGCTCCAGGGGGTGGACGAGGGCGTAGTCGCCTCTCCGGCCCTCCAGGATCTCGATGGCCCGGTTGGCCAGGACCTCGTTCAGGTTCATGTTCGTGGATGTCCCCGCCCCGCCCTGGAGGGCGTCCACGGGGAACTGACCGGCAAGCCCGCCCCCCGCGACTTCGTCGCAGGCCTGCTCGACGGCCCGGGCCCTCTCCGCATCCAGGTGACCCGTTTCGGCATTGGCCAGGCAGCAGGCCTTCTTGACCAGGGCATAGGCCCGGATCAGCCCGGCGTTGACGGTCCTCCCGGAGAGGGGAAAGTTGCGGACCGCCCGGAGGGTGTGGATCCCCCAGTACGCATCCGCCGGGATCTCCAGCTCGCCCAGAAAGTCCTTTTCGATGCGCGTCGAATTCATCCGATGTCTCGCTGCATGCCTTCGTTGGTGCACGTATCGCATCTGTGCGCCGGCAGCCGTTATAAGGGACCTCGAACGGTCCGGTGCAGTCCGCCTCGTAATCATGGGTGCCCGTCGTTTATATACGACCGTCCCGCCGCTGTCGAGGGGGGAATAAGGCCCGGACAGTCGTCGAAACCGCGTCTCTGCTATGGACATCATCCTGGGAAATTTCCGCCCGCTTTCTTGACACTGCCCCCCGCTTTCTGTATCGTCCCGGTATCCTCAATCGCTCCACGGTATTGATTTCCCTTTCGCCCTGATGAGGTATCCCGTGCCCAGACCCAGGAAAAACTCCGGCTCCAAAACAAGCAACGGCGCCACCGTCGGCTATGAAGCGCAGCTCTGGCAGATGGCCGACGCCCTGCGGGGCAGCATGGACGCCGCTGAATACAAGCATGTCGTCCTCGGCCTCATCTTCCTGAAGTACATCTCCGACGCCTTCGAGGAGAAGCACACCGGCCTCGTCGTCGAAAAGGCCCAGGGCGCCGACCCCGAAGACCCGGACGAATACCGGGCCGTCAACGTCTTCTGGGTGCCCCCGGAGGCGCGCTGGCCGACGCTGAAGGCGCGGGCGAAGCAGTCTACCATCGGCCGCCTCGTGGACGACGCCATGGCGGGCATCGAGCGGGACAACCCGGCGTTAAAAGGCGTGCTGCCCAAGGACTACGCCCGGCCGGCCCTCGACAAGGAGCGCCTCGGCCAGCTCATCGATCTTGTCAGCAACATCAAAATCGGTGACGAGGAGAGCCGGTCGAAGGACGTCCTCGGCCGGATCTACGAATACTTCCTGTCCCAGTTCGCCAGCGCCGAGGGGAAGAAAGGCGGCGAGTTCTACACGCCCCGATGCGTGGTCAAGCTCCTGGTTGAGATGATCGAGCCCTACCGCGGCCGGGTGTACGATCCCTGCTGCGGATCCTCGGGCATGTTCGTGCAGTCCGTGGAGTTCATCCGCGCCCACGCCGGGGGAAATGGAAACGGCGGCAAGGCCAAAGCCGACATCTCGATCTACGGTCAGGAGTCGAACTACACTACCTGGCGGCTGGCGAAGATGAACCTCGCCATCCGCGGCATCGAGGGCCAGATCGCCCACGGCGACACCTTCCACAGCGACTGTCACCCGGACCTGAAAGCCGACTTCATCCTCGCCAATCCCCCCTTCAACATCTCCGACTGGGGCGGGGAGCGCCTGCGGGAGGACAAGCGCTGGGAATACGGTGTGCCGCCGGCGGGCAACGCCAACTACGCCTGGGTGCAGCACATCGTCCATCACCTGGCACCCGCGGGTGTAGCCGGATTCGTCCTTGCCAACGGCTCCATGTCCTCCAATCAGTCCGGTGAGGGGGAGATCCGCCGGAAGCTGGTCGAGGCCGATCTTGTGGACTGCATGGTGGCGCTGCCGGGCCAGCTCTTCTATTCGACACAGATTCCCGCGTGCCTCTGGTTCCTTGCCCGGGACCGGAAAAACGGCAGGTTCCGGGACCGGCGGGGGCAGGTGCTCTTCATCGACGCCCGCAAACTCGGGAGCATGGTGGACCGGACCCACCGGGAGCTGACCGACGGGGACATCGCCCGCATCGCCGGAACCTACCACGCCTGGCGCGGCGAGAAGGAAGCCGGGGAATATGCGGATGTTCCCGGCTTCTGCAAGAGCGCCGCCCTGGAAGAAGTCCGCAGGCACGGCCACGTCCTCACCCCCGGCCGCTATGTCGGCGCCGAGACCCGGGAGGACGACGGCGAGCCCTTCGAGGAGAAGATGAAGCGCCTTACCGCCCAATGGCGGGAACAGCAGGCCGAGGCGGCGAAACTGGACAGGCTCATCAAGGCCAACCTGGAGGAGCTCGGCTATGGCGTTTGATCATGAAAATCTATTTCAATACGGGACTCCATGATCTCCTCTCTCATTGACATGTCGATGCCGGCGACACGTTTTCCGAACGTGTCCAAAAAAATGGATTTTATGGACACGTTTTTCGAAAGTGTCCATGCCGTGGACATGTTCGGACGGACCCGACCCGTCGCGAGGCTGGATGGCGATGCCGCTGCTGACCGGAAGGAGATTGGGTATGGCGGGTGAGATGCAGGGGCATCGTATGCATAATATCTCTGGTAGTGGCAAGTCTCACTCAGATACGTGTCGATATTCATCCCATTTATCGACACGTTTTCTGAATATGTCGATGACGTCGATATGAGGGAGCATGCACGTACCACCAAGTAGTTATGTGGGGATAGACACAACAATTCAAAGGAAGTTGGTTATGGCTAGTGATTGGATCGATACAACAATCGGTGAGCAAGTCACGCTCCAACGAGGTATAGACATCACGAAAGCTGAACAACGCTTTGGAGCAATTCCTGTGGTCTCTTCGGGTGGATTTTCTAGTTGTCACGATACTGCTGCATCGACTGGTCCAGGGGTGATCCTCGGAAGGAAAGGTGTTGTAGGTAGCGTTTACTACGTCCCGTCAGACTATTGGCCGCATGACACCACTCTATGGGTGAGAGATTTTCACGGAAATGATCGGCGCTTTGTTTACTACTTTTTCAAATGGTTAGCACCACGACTTTCTACCATGGATGTCGGTTCGGCGAATCCGACGCTGAATCGGAACCATGTGCATCCAATTGAAATACGATGGCCGGCTAAAGTAGATGAACAACGTGCCATTGCCCACATCCTCGGTTCTCTGGACGACAAGATCGAACTGAACAGGAGGATGAACGAGACGCTGGAGGCGATGGCACGGGCGCTCTTCAAGTCCTGGTTCGTGGACTTCGATCCCGTCCGTGCCAAGTCTGAAAGCCGTGATCCCGGCCTCCCAAAGCATCTTGCCGATCTCTTCCCGGACGCCTTCGTGGACTCGGCGTTGGGGGAGATTCCGAAGGGGTGGGTGGTGAAACCATTTACGGATATGGTTGAAATTATTGGAGGTGGAACACCAAAAACCGCAGTGCCCGAATACTGGAATGGCGATATCCCATGGTTTTCAGTTGTCGACGCACCAAGAAAAGCAGATGTCTGGGTCATTGATACCGAGAGAAAGATAACAGAGCAGGGGATTGATTATTCCTCGGCTTGTGTCCTCCCGGTAGGAACGACAATCATTACCGCTCGTGGAACGGTTGGCCAGATTGCTCTTGTAGGAGTGCCAATGGCCATGAACCAGTCCTGCTATGGTTTATACGACAGAACAGGAAACCAGGGGTTGTTTAACTATTTCAGAATCTTTGAATTGGTCGTAATTCTAAAACAGAGGACGCATGGATCTGTGTTCGACACGATCACTCGCGACACTCTTGCCAGCGTCCAGGTTGTCTGTCCGACTACCAAACTGATCGATGTTTTCGAAATACAGATTGGACCTGCTTTAGAAAGAATTCGTGCTAATCTTTTCGAATCCCGAACCCTTGCCGCCCTCCGCGACACGCTGTTGCCCAAACTCATTTCGGGCGAGCTGCGGATCAGGGACGCCGAACGCTTTGTAAATTGATGGAGGGAGAAATGAGCGCAAATCCCCTTGGTCGTTTGCAGAAGGTACCCCTGCGAGAGGTCTGGTCGTCCGAGTCAAGCGAATTCACACCCTGGCTGGCAAAAGAGGAAAACCTGAATCTTCTGGGCGAGACCATAGGCATCATCCTCGAACTGGAAGCACAGGAAAAGGACGTTGGGCCGTTCAGGGCCGACATCCTGTGCAAGGACACCGCCACGGGTGAATGGGTGCTGATCGAGAATCAGCTTGAGCGCACCGATCATACACATCTCGGGCAATTGCTCACCTATGCTGCGGGGCTGAATGCCGTCACCATTGTCTGGATTGCAGGACGTTTTACCGACGAGCACCGGGCCACCCTGGACTGGCTGAACGAACGCACCGATGAAAAGATAAATTTGTTCGGCCTTGAGATTGAACTGTGGCGGATCGACGATTCGCCAATTGCGCCGAAGTTCAATGTGATCAGCCAGCCGAACGACTGGTCGCGAACGGTGCAAAGAGCGGCCTCCAGTGGAGAGATTTCAACGCACAAGCAACTACAGGTTAGATTCTGGACGGCATATAAGCAATACTTGGAAGATAAAGGCAGCTCTCTTCGTAGTCAGAAACCGTCACCGCAAAATTGGACCTACCATTCAATCGGGAAATCGGGCACTTGTCTTGCGTCCGTCATATCGCTCTGGAGCTCCGAGACGGGGATCAAAGATCCGGAGATCAGGGCAGAATTGTATCTGGATGGACAAAATGCAGTACGGGAATTTGCTCTCCTGGAGAAGCAAAAGGAACGCATCGAAACAGAACTCGATTTTCCAATGATTTGGTTCAATCCGGAGAAAAAAGCTACACGGAGGCTATATACGAGAATTAGTGCGGATTTCACAAATGAAGCGTTGTGGCCGGAACAATTTGAATGGTTGCGACAACGATTGGAGAAAATGCAAAAGGTGTTTGTACCCATTGTGAAATCCATGAAGGTGAATCCGGAGTAATGATCATAGGGGCGTTGTTACGGATGTCAATCATCAAGAATACAGTTTGGGGTACCTGATGATGAGAGGTTATATGGCAGCCAGCATTTGTAGGCTGTAGAAGTGATAAACGATGACCAAAATATAACCAGCGGCGTGATGAAGGAGAGAGATTGAAGGCACAGATCGTGGGAGACTTCGCTGGATTCCAGCTACTTGAAACCATCCGCCGTATCGTCGTCATAGGGCGCCGGTTGGCAGGTGCTGACCGTCGTCACCAGATGGAGTTACCCTCATGACCTACCGGCCTGAACGGGCGCTGGAACTCCTCCGGATCGGCACGGGTCTGGCCGGCGCCGTGTTCCGCCAGGGCCAGGAAGAGGCGATCCGCCATATCGTGGAAGGTCGCGGGCGGCTGCTGGTGGTTCAGAAGACCGGGTGGGGCAAGAGTTTCGTCTACTTCATCGCCGCCCGGCTGCTGCGCGAGCAGGGCCAGGGGCCGGCGCTCTTGATCTCGCCCCTCCTTTCCCTGATGCGCAACCAGATCCTGGCGGCGGAGCGCATGGGCGTCCGGTCGGCCACAATCAATTCCGACAACGAGGATCGATGGGCGGAAGTCGAAGCGGCCATGCAGCGCAACGAGCTGGATATCCTGCTCATTTCACCCGAGCGCCTGGCCAATGAGCGATTCCGCACGGAGGTGCTGGCGGGCGTGGCGGCGCGCGTCAGCCTGCTGGTGATCGACGAGGCGCACTGCATCTCGGATTGGGGGCACGATTTCCGGCCGCACTACCGTCTTATCGAGCGCATTATCCGCAATCTCCCGCCCAACCTGCGGCTGTTGGCGACCACGGCGACGGCCAACAACAGGGTGATGGATGATCTACTGACGGTGCTTGGGCCGGAGCTGGCCGTTTCCCGTGGCGACCTGAACCGTCCTTCTCTCGCCTTGCAGACCATCCGTCTCCCGGGCCAGGCCGAGCGGCTGGCCTGGCTTGCCGGCCAAGTCCCGACGCTTCCGGGGCACGGGATCATCTATACGCTGACCGTGCGGGACGCGGAGTTGGTTGCCGAATGGCTCAGATTGTGCGGGATCGACGTGGAGGCATACACCGGCCGGTCGGGCGAGCGGCGTCCGGAACTGGAGCAGGCCCTCCTCGGCAATCGGGTGAAGGCGCTGGTGGCGACGACGGCGCTGGGCATGGGCTTCGACAAGCCGGACCTGGCGTTTGTGATCCATTACCAGACGCCGGGGTCCGTGGTCGCCTATTACCAGCAGGTGGGACGGGCGGGACGGGCGCTGGAGGCCGCCTACGGCATTCTGCTCAGCGGCGAGGAAGAAACGGACATCACCGATTATTTCATCGCCGGGGCGTTCCCGACCCGGGAGGAGGTACGACAGGTACTGGAGGTCCTGGAAAGCAGCGCTGAAGGCCTTTCTCTGCCGCAGTTGCTGGGCCGGGTCAATATCAGCAATGCACGCATCGAGAAGACAATCGCCCTGCTCTCCCTGGAGTCCCCCGCGCCCATCGTCAAGGAGGGAACGCGCTGGCAGCTCGTCGCGACCACGCTGAGCGAGGAATTCTGGCGGCGGGCGGAGCGCCTGACGGAGCTCAGGCGTTCGGAACAGCGGCAGATGCAGGAGTATGTGAGCCTGGCATCGGGGCACATGGCCTTCCTGATTTCTGCGCTGGACGGGGATCCGTCTTCCGTGGATCCTCCCGTCCTGCCGCCCCTGTCTGTCGTTCCGGACGAAAAAAAGGTCCGCGATGCGGAGGCGTTTCTCCGCCGGACGAGCCTGCCCGTTGAACCACGCAAGAAATGGCCGGCGGGCGGTATGCCGAGCTATGGACTAAAAGGGTTCATTGCCCCGGAGCATCAGGCCAGCCCGGGAAAAGCGCTGTGCGTCTGGGGCGACTCCGGATGGGGCGGGCTGGTGCGCCGCGGCAAGTACTCGGAACGGCGCTTTGCCGACGACCTGGTGGAGGCGACAGTGCAGCTTGTCCATGAATGGAATCCGCAACCCTCTCCGGCCTGGGTAACCTGTGTGCCGTCGCTGCGTCATCCGGATCTGGTGCCGGACTTCGCCCGGCGGGTGGCGGCAGGGCTTGGACTGCCGTTTCACGCCATTCTGGTGAAGACGAGTGACCGCCCCGAACAGAAGACCATGGCCAACAGCGTACAACAGGCAAGGAATATTGATGGATCTTTGGGCATCGATGGGCAGGAGCTTCCTCCGGGACCCGTTTTCCTGGTGGACGATATGGTGGATTCGCGCTGGACGCTGACCGTCGGGGCCTGGCTGCTCAGGAAGCACGGCAGCGGCGAGGTTTTGCCTCTGGCGCTCTCCCTGACGGGGTTTGGAAAATGACAGCTCAACTTTCATCCAATACGCAGGCCGTTCTCCTGCTGACGGCACCGCTGATGACGGGGCGCGCCCTGCCCTCGCCGGATGTTCTGTCGCCGGGGGAATACAAGCGCCTGGCAAGGTTCCTCATGGAAAGGCAAAAGGAACCGGCGGACCTGCTCGGTGTTGATTCGGGAACGCTCCTGAAGGAATGCACTTTCTTGGACGGCACCCGGCTCGCCCGCCTGCTGGAGCGGGGTTTCCAACTGAGCCAGGCGGTGGAGCGCTGGCAAAGCCGTGCGATCATGGTCATGAGTCGCGCCGATGCGCCGTATCCGAAACGACTGAAGGATCGGCTCCGGGAAGATGCGCCGCCCGTCCTGTATGGGTGCGGCGACATTTCGATCCTGGAGACAGGCGGGCTGGCGGTGGTCGGTTCCCGCCAGGTGGACGCTGCGCTCATTGAATACACGGAGGCGGTCGGGAGGCTGGCGGCGGCGGCCAGACGCACCATCGTTTCCGGGGGAGCGCGTGGCGTCGATCAGGCGGCCATGAGCGGCGCCCTGGAATCGGGCGGCAGGGTGGCCGGGGTCATGGCGGACAGTTTAGGACGGGCGGCCCTGGTCCGGGAGCACCGGAATCTCCTCATGGAAGGCCAACTGGTCCTGATCTCTCCGTATGACCCGGCGGCCGGATTCAACGTCGGCCACGCCATGCAGAGGAACAAGCTGATCTACGCCTTGGCAGACGCGGCCTTGGTCGTAAACGCCGACTACAACAAGGGCGGCACCTGGGCCGGAGCGGCGGAACAACTGGATAAGCTCCGCTTTGTCCCGCTTTATGTCCGGAGCGACGGTGAAACGGGAAAGGGGCTGGAGGCGCTGAGACGGAAAGGCGCACTTCCTTGGCCGAACCCCGTAACGCCGGATGAGCTCGTGCAGACGCTGGACGCGCCGGCGGATCGGTTTGAGGAATTCCGGGAACAGGTTCCGTTGAGCTTCTCCGGGACCGGCGAAGCGATGCCCGCTTACCGGGGCGAAAGGAAGGAGCCGCCGCCATCCGCATCCCGGGAAGAAACCATGGCGCCATCGATTTCTTATCCCGCGGAGTTTCTTTTCGCGGCGGTGAAATCACTGGCTGAACAGATGCAGGCTGCGAAAACCGAGGCGGAGATCGCCAGAGAGTGGAACGTTTCGAAGGCTCAGGTAAAGGCCTGGTTAAAGCGCCTCATCGAGGAAGGCGTGATCGAAAAGAGCGGCCGGCCCGTTCGTTACCGAGCCGTTTCGTCGAAGGCAAAGCAGGTCTCCCTCTTCGATAAGGGGATCGAATGACGACTTTTACCGAATCCGTCGTTGAAGAGGCCGCCCTTGCCTGGCTGGAGGGAGTCGGCTGGACCGTCCGGCATGGCGTCGGGATCGCACCGGGGGAGCCCGGGGCGGAGCGGAGCGATTACGGGCAGGTGGTCCTAGAGGGACGGCTCCGCGACGCGCTGGCGCGACTGAATCCGGAGTTGCCAACCGAGACCCTGGAGGACGCCTTCCGGAGGCTGACCCGTCCGGAGGGCGCCGATTTGGTGGCGAGGAACCGGCATATGCACCGCCTCCTCGTGGACGGGGTGACGGTGGAGTACCGCACCGCCGCCGGGGAGATCCGCGGCGCCCAAGCGCGGGTGATCGATTTCGACCGGGCGGAGGCCAACGACTGGCTCGCGGTCAACCAGTTCAGCGTCGTGGAGAACAAGCGCAACCGCCGGCCCGACGTCGTGTTCTTTCTGAACGGCCTGCCGCTGGCGGTCATGGAGCTGAAGAACCCGGCCGATGAGGAAGCCACCGTCCGGACGGCCTACAGGCAAATTCAGACATACAAAACCGAGATTCCGTCGCTGTTTGCCGCGAATGCGCTCCTGGTCGTCTCCGACGGCGTGGAAGCGCGCGTCGGGACGCTGACCGCCGGGAGCGAGTGGTTCAAGCCCTGGCGCACCGTGACGGGGGAAGGCCTGGCGAATCCGGCCCTCCCGGAGCTGCAGGTCATGATCGAGGGTGTCTTCCTGCCGCGGCGCTTTCTCGATCTCGTGCGCGATTTCATCGTCTTCGAGGATCCGGGCGACGGGGTGGTGGTGAAGAAGATGGCGGGCTATCACCAGTTCCACGCCGTGAAGGCGGCGGTGGACGAGACGTTGCGGGCCGCGGAAATGCGCCGCATCGCGGAAAACGGAGTCGCGGAGACCGGCCGCTACGAAGCCGGCCGCCGGCCCGGGGGCAAACCGGGCGACCGACGCATCGGCGTCGTCTGGCACACCCAGGGGTCGGGCAAGAGCCTCACCATGGCCTTCTACGCGGGACGCATCGTCCGCGAGCCGGCGATGGAGAACCCGACCATTGTGGTCATCACCGACCGCAACGACCTCGACGACCAGCTCTTCGGCACGTTCGCCCGCTGCCGGGAACTCCTGCGCCAGCCGCCGGTGCAGGCCGGGAGCCGGGAGCACCTGCGGGAACTGCTCTCGGTGGAGGCGGGCGGCGTCATTTTCACGACCATCCAGAAGTTCTTCCCGGAGGAAAAGGGCGACCGGCATCCGGCCCTTTCCAACCGTCGAAACATCGTGGTCATCGCCGACGAGGCCCACCGCAGCCAGTATGATTTCATCGACGGGTTTGCGCGGCACATGCGGGACGCGCTGCCCCGGGCCTCCTTCATCGGCTTCACCGGAACGCCCATCGAGCTGCATGACGCCAACACACGGGCCGTCTTCGGCGACTACATCAGCGTGTACGACATCCAGCGGGCCGTTCAGGACGGGGCGACCGTGGCGATCTACTACGAGAGCCGGCTGGCGAAGCTGGCTCTGGACGAGGCGGAGCGGCCGAAGATCGACCCGGACTTCGAGGAGGCCACGGAAGGGGAGGAAGTCGAGCGCAAGGAGAAGCTGAAGACGAAGTGGGCGCAGCTGGAGGCCGTGGTCGGGGCGGAGAAGCGCCTGAAACTCGTCGCCCGGGACATCGTCGATCATTTTGAAAGGCGGCTTGAAGCCATGGACGGCAAGGCCATGGTGGTCTGCATGAGCCGGCGCATCTGCGTGGAGCTGTACCGCGAGCTGGTGCGGCTCCGCCCCGACTGGCATCATGAGGACGACGCAGAGGGAGCGATCAAGGTCGTCATGACCGGTTCGGCCTCCGATCCGGTTGACTGGCTGGGGCACATCCGTAACAAGTCGAGGCGCGAATCGCTGGCGAAGCGCTTCCGGAGCGACACCGATCCGTTCCGGATCGTCCTGGTTCGCGACATGTGGCTCACCGGCTTCGACGCGCCGAGCCTGCACACCATGTACTTGGACAAGCCGATGCGCGGCCACGGGCTCATGCAGGCGATTGCGCGGGTGAACCGGGTTTTCCGGGACAAGCCGGGCGGGCTCGTGGTTGACTACCTCGGCCTGGCCCAGGAGTTGAAGGCGGCGCTGGCGACGTACACGGAAAGCGGCGGCACGGGGCGCACCGCCATTGACCAGGATGAGGCGGTCGCCCTGATGCAGGAAAAGTACGAGATCTGCCGCGGTCTGTTCCATCCTTTCGACCGGTCGAAGTGGACGACCGGGACGCCGGTTGAGCGGCTGGCCCTCCTGCCGGCTGCCCAGGAACACATCCTGAAGCAGGAAAACGGAAAGGACCGTTGCCTCCGCTCCGTGCGCGAGCTGTCGCAGGCCTTCGCGCTGGCGGTGCCGCATCCCGAGGCGCTCGGCATCCGCGACGACCTGGCGTTCTTCCAGGCGGTCCAGGCGGTCCTGGCCAAACGGGCGCCCGGGGATGAACGAAAAGAAGAAGAGATCGAACATGCCGTCCGGCAGATCATCGCCCGCGCCGTTGCGCCGGCAGGGGTCATGGATATCTTCGCCGCGGCGGGCCTGGCCAGGCCCGACATCTCGATCCTCTCGGAGGAATTCCTGGCGGAGGTGCGCGGGATGCCGCAGCGCAACCTGGCGGTGGAGCTCCTGGAGAAGCTCCTCAAAGGGGAACTCCGTACCCGCCGGCGGAAAAACGTCGTGCAGGCGCGCTCCTTCGCGGAGATGCTGGAGCGGACGATCCGCCGCTACCAGAACCGGGCCATCGAGGCAGCCCAGGTGATCGAGGAATTGATCCAGCTTGCCAGGGAGATGCGCGAGGCGAACGCCCGCGGTGAGGCGCTCGGACTTTCGGAGGAGGAACTGGCCTTCTATGATGCGCTGGAGACGAACGACAGCGCGGTGAAGGTGCTGGGCGACGAGACGCTGCGCACGATCGCGCGGGAGATCGTCAGCACCGTGCGGGCCAACGTGACCATCGACTGGACCCTGCGGGAGAACGTCCGCGCTCAGATGCGGGTGCTTGTCCGGCGGATCCTGCGGAAATACGGGTATCCGCCGGACAAGCAGGAAAAGGCGACGCAGACGGTGCTCGAACAGGCGGAACTGCTGTCGGGTGAATGGGCATCTACCTGAAAGACCATAACAATCCCCACCCTACCGGTAGATCGGCACGCTCATCCGCTCGATCTTCATCTGCTGCTGGGCGCCGAAGACGTCCGGGCTGCCGGGCGTGCCGGAGATCCGGTCCCGGTAGCGGGAGATCTTGACGGCGAAGCACGGGTCGGCGCGGAAGGTTCCCATGATGCGGTCTTCCGGCACGCCGAGCGTTTTCGCGATCGCCCCCTTCGTGAAGGCATTCGACCGGAGGGCCTGCCGGTATTCCTCCTCCGATTTGAAAAAGACGTCGTAGGTGATCGTGTTGATCCCCGCGTCCTTGGAGCGCAGCACCTGGATCATGTCGAGGAGCGGCCGGGATTCGACGGGCTCTCCCGAATGCGCCACCGGTTCGATGGCGTCCACGACGCGGTCGTCCAGGCTCCCGGGATAGTCCGTGAGGCCGATCGGCGCGTATGCGGGCCGCATCTCCCGGATCGGGCGCCAGTCCCGGCCGTTCGCCTCGAACAGCCGGATCGGAAACAGGTGCTCCCGGATCGCCTCCTCATTGTTCCAGAGGTGAAAGACGCTCCAGGCGTAGCTGTCGGCTCCTTCCAGACGGAGGAAGGACGGACGGCCCGGGTCACGGTACGCCTCCGCCTGCTTCAGGTCCTCTTCGTGACGCCTTGCGGCCTCCTCGGCGGTCTCCTCCACTGTCTCAAGAAACAGCAGCGGCTTCTCCGGGCCGGCGATGATGAAATCGACGGTGCACCCCGCGTAGATGGCCGGGTACTCCTCTTTGGCGAGGGCCAGGATCTTCCGGAAAATGTCTTCCCTCTGCTCGATGAAGCGCGGCTCCCTCGTCCCCGCCAGGACGAGAGCGGTATGGGTGCCGTCCGCTTCCCGGAAGACGACCTCGCTGGGCGACATGGGAAACGCCAGGTTTCCCGCTGTCGTGATGCGGCCGGGATACCCGAAGTGCAGCATGAAGCCCTTCAGGACCGTAGAGAGCGCCTCGACGCCGTCCCTGTCGGGTCCGCTGACCTTGAGCAGGATGCCGATCTCCTGTTCTCCCGGGAGGAGGCGGCTTCGCTCCACGGCGTTCAGGCCATAGACGAGGTGCCGGTCGAGGAAGGGATCGCGGGAGAGGGCGGCTTCCCCTTTCAGGGGCAGGAAAGAGACCAGCCTTTTGCCGATCTTCCGGCTGCCCTCGATCTTGACGGTAAGCGGGCTGTGCACGAAGGCGGCGTTCCGAATTCCGGCGGTCCGGTCGCTGTCCTGGAAATACTCCGTCCGCTGCATGACCAGGACGCCCTCGGGGTAATACTGCAGGCAGGGGTGGCTTTCTTCGTAGAGCGCGTGGGCGGCGACGGAATAGACCGTGGCCTTCCGCTCGGGGTTCGGGGGGATGAAGACGACGCTTCCGTCGTCCCGGAACTCTGCAATCAGGTAGTCGCTGGCCGAGCCGGGATCGCAGGCGATGGCGCCGCATTCCAGGATGTGGGCCGCCTGGAAGGCCAGGCCCGGGTCGATCCCGCGCCGGACCGGGTCCGCGGCGAAGATGGACACGTCGCAGGAGCGGCCGCAGAGAACGATCTGCGCCCCCGCATCGAGGGCGGTGATGTACGGGGCGATGCCCATCTGGGCGACCAGACGGCTGTTCCGTACATCGTCCTCGGTCAGCGCCGGTATGGACCCCAGGGGACGCAGCTCGTCGATGCGGCCGATCAGCAGCCTGTTATCCACGTGCCCGTCCACGACAGCCACCCGGAGGCCCCTCGCGTTCTCCTCCTCGAAGATTTCCCGGATGAGCTCCAGCATGAAGGCCAGGTGGGGCTCGTCGCCGGCGAGGCCGAGGCTGCCGATGAGGAGCGGGCAGTTCATCCGGAGGGCGGCCCGGAGGAGCAGGGTGAAGTCGCGTTTCAGGGACGCCGGCTTCATGTAGGATTTCCCCGTTCCCAGGTAATAGGGGCCCGGGTCCATGGAGCCCGCGTCGGCCCCTATGAGGTCGATCTTCATCTTCATGGCTTCTTCCCAGGAGGATTCGGGACAGCTGTAGCCCAGCTTGGATGCCAGGATGCGGTAGCTCATGATGTCTCCTTTCGTTTCACGATGGCTCGGGTGGATTCGCCGTATTATCCTTCCGAAGGTCCGGCCGGCGGTTGAAAACGGGTCACCGCCCTTTTCGAAACGTGGCATGAAGGTCAGGGATCACGATATAGGACCGTTTGGCGAATTGCGCAACGGGTTTGCTTTTGGGCGTCTCGATCTGCGAGCGGTGTGACGGAGGCGATCGCCGTCCCTGAAGACATCAGGCATCCCCGTAGCCCATCGGATGGGCCTGCCGCCAGAGCCAGGCGCTCTCGATGATGTCATCGAGGCCGGAGTGCTTCGGTTCCCAGCCCAGTTCCCTGCGGATGCATTCGCTCCCTGCCACGAGGATTGCGGGGTCGCCGGGACGGCGGGGTTCCTCCGCAACGGGGACGGGGTGGCCCGTCACCCGGCGGGCGGCCTCGATGACCTGCCGGACGGAATATCCCTGGCCGTTACCCAGGTTGTAGCGCAGGGAACGGTTGCTTCCCAGGGCCTCCAGGGTCAGGAGGTGCGCATCGGCCAGGTCCTCGACATGAATGTAGTCCCGGATGCAGGTTCCGTCCGGGGTCGGATAGTCCGTCCCGAAAACCTTGATGTGGGGACGCTTTTCCAGGGCCGCGTCCAGCACCAGAGGGATCAGGTGGGTCTCGGGGCGGTGGTCTTCCCCAAGGCGGTCGGAGCAGCCGGCGGCGTTGAAGTAGCGGAGGACGGCGAAGCGCAGGTCCCGCTGCCGGTCCAGCCAGTCCAAAGCCTGCTCCACCATGAGCTTGGCCTGGCCGTAGGCGTTGGTGGGCTTCTGGGGGTGGGACTCGTCGATCGGCGTGTAGCGGGGTTCGCCATACGTGGCGGCGGTGGAGCTGAAGACGAATGTCCCGATTCCCGCCCGGAGCATCGCCTCCAGGAGGATCATGGTCCGGGCGGTGTTGTTTACAAAAAATCGTTCCGGGAAGGCCATGGATTCGCCGGCCTCGATATAGGCCGCGAAATGCATGACCGCGTCTACGTGCCCCTCGCCGAAGATCCGTGACAGAAGATCCATGTCGCCGCAGTCTCCACGGACGAAGGCCGCTTCGGGGCGGACCGCCAGTCGGTGGCCCTTCTCCAGCGTGTCCAGCACGGTGACCCGGTGGCCTTCCCGGATCAGCAGGTCGACGACATGGCTCCCGATGAATCCGGCTCCACCGGTGACGAGAACGTGCATTCGGAACTCCCGGAGTAATCCTGCCGCTGTTTATAGTGAATCTCGGAGCATTCCCGAAGCCTTGCAGCAGCCTGCTCCGCCGTCATATCGCGCCCGGGCATGCCGAGCATTTCAAAGCCCACCATGAATTTCCGAACCGTGGCGCTCCTGAGGAGTGGCGGATAGAAATGAAGATGGAGCACCCATTCGGGGTGTTCCTCTTCGTCGAAAGGCGCTTGGTGGAAGCCCATGCTGTAGGGAAAACTGATTTCGAACAGGTTGTCGTAGCGGGTGGTCACACGCTTGAGGAGATCCGCCAGGGCCAGCCGCTCCACCGCCTCCAGTTCCTGCAGGCGGGACACGGGACGGCGCGGGATAAGCAGCGTCTCGAAGGGCCAGAGCGCCCAGAAGGGAACCATGGCCGTCCAGTGCTCGTTTTCCGCCACGATGCGAACTCCGGCGGTCCTCTCCTGGATCAGCACGTCCAGCAGCAGGGGACGGCCGTGGGTCTGAAAATACTGCCGCTGGCAAAGAAACTCCTTGGCGGGCTCCGTGGGGATATGCTCCGTGGCCCAGATCTGGCTGTGGGGGTGGGGATTCGAACAGCCCATGATTTCGCCTTTGTTCTCGAAGATCTGGACGTAACGGATGGAATCCCGGGCGCCCAGGATGGCGGATTCGTCAGTCCAGGCGGCGAGAACGGCCTCGATCTCCTCGATGCCGAGTTCCGGCAGGCTGAGATCGTGGCGCGGGGAAAAGCACACGACCCGGCAGACTCCCCCTTCCGCCTCCGCCGACAGCAGGCCGTATTCGTATCGCTCGGGCCGTCGGTGCAGCCTGGGCTGGAGTGCCGCAAAATCGTTGTCGAAGGCGAATGTCCCTTCATACGTCGGATTCATGCGGCCTCCCGCCCGGGCGTTGCCGGGGCAGAGATAGCAATTCGGATCGTAGGCCGGGCGGCCGACCTCGGGGATTTTTTCCCGGAGTCCCTGCCAGGGACGCTGATCGCGATTGGGACTCACCAGGATGGATTCGCCGGTCAGGACATTGAGCCGGCGATGGGAGCGGTCTGAGAACATCAGGTTTCCTCCGTTGTACCGTTGTCGATGCGGCAGATGTGGATGACGGGAGATTTCTTCAGGCGGTCGCGGAAAACGGCCGCCATGGCCTCCCGGAAGCGGCCCAGGGCGGTTTCCTCCACCAGGTTGATCGTGCAGCCGCCGAACCCCCCGCCCATCATGCGGCTCCCCAGGACGCCCGGCACCGCCATGGCCGCCTCCGCCAGGATGTCGATCTCCGCGCAGGAAACCTCGTATTCGTCGCGCAGGCCCCTGTGGGTTGCGTTCATGAGGGTACCGACGGCCTGCAGATCGTTCCGTTCCAGGGCCTCGCAGACCTCCAGTACACGCCGGTTTTCCTCCATGATATAGCGGCATCGCCTGTATACCCGGGGATCCAGGCGATGCCGGACCGCCTCCAGCATGTCCGGAGTGGCATCCCGGAGACTCCAGACTTCCGGGAAAGCCTCCGCCAGCACGGTTACGCCCGCCTCGCACTGGGCCCGTCGCAAATTGTATTCGCTGTTCCGGAGAGTTCGCCGGACCTGCGAGTCGCACAACACAACGCGTACGTCGCTCCGCTTGAAGGGCACATATCTGTGGCTGTAGCTCCTGCAGTCCAGATGAATCAGGGAATCCTTCCTCCCAAGCATGGATGCGAACGGATCCATGATTCCACAGGCCACGCCCACAAAGCGGTTCTCTGCCCGCTGGCAGAGACGGGCCAGGGCCACGGGATCCATGACCAGGCCGTAAAGCGCGTTGAGGGCGAAGGCGAGGCTGCATTCCAGGGCGGCGGAAGAGGACATGCCGCTTGCGATGGGTACGTTTCCCCCGAATGCACAGTCCACTCCCTGGACCTTCCGGCCGTCCGCAGCCAGCTCAGCATAGATTCCCAGGAGATAATTGGCCCAGTGAGACTCGGAATGGGAGAGTTTGTCCAGGTTCAATACCAGGGTATCGTTCAGGTCCACGCTGTAGAAACGGCAGAAGCGGTCCCGGCGGGGACTTGCAGCAAGCCAGATGGCCCGGTCCACGGCGCCTGGCAGGGCGAAGCCCAGATTGTAGTCCGTGTGCTCGCCGATGAGGTTCACGCGGCCGGGGCTGCGAACCACAATGGCAGGCTCTCCGAAGTGGCGGCGGAAGGCCTCGCGAATTCGCCCGGCTTGATCCCCGGCGGCCATGGACGGATGATTTCCGGGAGAGAGGGCCTGAAGCTCCATCATCGCATCACCGCCGACTGGTTGTGCTGCTTGAACTGATCCAGGAGGATGGCGATGATCAGAATGGAGCCCCGGACTACGTACTGATAGAAGGTTTCGACGTTCAGCAGGTTGAGTACGTTCTGGACCGTTCCCATGATGAGGACGCCCGCGAGCAGCCCTTCGATCGTGGCGATGCCGCCCAGCAGGGAGACGCCGCCGAGAACACACGCCGCGATCACATCCAGCTCCAGCCCCAGGGCGACGTTTGGCTGCCCGCTCGTCATGCGGGACGACAGGATGACTCCGGCGATTCCGCAGACGAACCCCTGCAGGGTGAACGCTGCGTTCTTCATCCGGGAGACATTTATTCCCGCCAGGCGGGACGCTTCCTTGTTGCCGCCGATGGCCAGGATGTTTTTCCCGTAGGATGTGCAGTTCAGCAGGATTCCGAACACGATGAAAATCAGGATGGTGATCCAGATTGGGTTGGGAATCCCGAGAACCGACTCGTTGCCCAGGGCAAAGAACTCCGGGACGGTGATACCGATGGCGATGCCGTCGGAAACGATCATGGCTCCGCCCCGGACGATCTGCATGGTCGCCAGGGTGCAGATCAGGGGGTTCAGGTTGAAGACGGCGATCAAAGTGCCGTTCAGCAGCCCCACGGCCCCCCCGCCGATCACTCCCGCCAGGGCCCCGATATAGACATCGCCGGTCTGGTTGATGACCGTGGCGGCGATGATGCCGGAAAACGCGACAATGGAGCCAACGGAGAGATCCAGGTCTCCGGCGGCGAGGATGAACATCATGGTGCAGGCGATCATGCCGATCGTCGTGATGGACAAGGCCAGTCCGATCATGTTCCGCAGGGTGAAGAAGTAGGGCACGAAGACCGAGCATGCGATGAACATGACGACATAGACCACCACCATTCCGGAGTTCGCCCAGATGTTCTTAAAAAACCCGTTGATCCGCGTCTTCTTCAAATCCCATACGGCCGCTGCCGATTCCGCCTGTTGTTCAATGATTCTGTTCATAAAGCGAATAACCTCGATTATCCTTTGGGTAATGCCATCGAAAGAAGGGTCTCCTCGCTGACATCTTTCCGGTCCACTTCACCGACGATGGTGCCGCCGCACATGACCACGACCCGGTCGGCGACGCCCATCACTTCCGGCAGGCTGCTGGAAGCAAAAATGACCGTTTTCCCTTCTTCCGCCAGTCCGTACATGATCTGGTAGATTTCGTACTTCGATCCGACGTCGATGCCGCGGGTAGGCTCGTCCAGCAGGAAGACGTCGACTTTTTCGCTGAGCCATCGCGCCAGGATGGCTTTCTGCTGGTTTCCGCCGGAGAGGTTGCCGATGAACTGGTCTCTCGACGTAGTCCGGATGTGGAGCTTTTCGATGTAGCTGTCCGCCCGCTCCTGCTCGCGCCGCTTGTTGAGGAAAAGGCCGAGATTCAGGAAGTGCCGTCGGGAACTGATGTTGATGTTTTCGCTCAGGGAGCGGACGGCGATGATTCCCTCGTATTTTCTGTCTTCCGGGCAGAGGCACAGGCCCTGATTAATGGCTGAAAAGGGATTGTTGACGGCGATGGGTTTGCCGTTGACTTGAATTTCGCCGCATCGCTTCTCGATGGCGCCGAAGATGTTCTTCATCAGCTCCGTCCGGCCCGAACCGCTCAGGCCGAAGAAGCCGACGATTTCACCACGCGCCGCGGAAAAGGAAGACTTTTCCCTGATCCCGGGGCCTTGAAGACCGGTTACCGCAAACAGCGTGGCACCTTTCTTCCGGGGACGGTAACCGTACATGTCCTTTATCTCGCGGCCGACCATGCGCTGGATCAGGGTATTGTCCGTCACGTCCTCCATCGACTCGAAGGTCTGGATCCGCCGGCCGTCCCGGAAGACGGTGACGGCGTCGCACAGTGTGAAAATCTCTTCGAGCCTGTGCGACACGTAGAGAATGGTTTTCCCCTGTGCCCGGAGATTTCGGATGATGCGGAAAAGCTGTTCCGTTTCCTTCCTGGAGAGGGAGCTGGTCGGCTCATCGAACGCGATGACCTCGGCATTGTGGAGGAGGGCCTTGCCGATCTCGACCATCTGTCTCTGCCCGATGGGCAGAAGCTTCAGCCTGGTGTCCGGATCGATATCCTCCAGAAGCTCCGTGATCTGAGTCCGGGACCGCTCCAGCAGCTTCTTCCGGTCCAGGAAGAGACCGCGCTGCGGCCATTGCCCGAGAAGCAGGTTTTCCGCCACGGTCATCTCCGGGACCAGGTTCAGTTCCTGGTAGATGATTGCAACCCCGGCGTCGATTGCATCGCGGGTTCTGGTGAAAACCTTCGGCTTCTGATGGATGACGATTTTCCCGTCCGTGGGAGTGTATGCACCGCTCAATATTTTCAGCAGCGTGGATTTGCCGGCGCCGTTCTCTCCGACGAGACCGTGCACCGTTCCTTTCGTTACACCGAACGAAACGTTGTCGAGGGCCTTGACTCCGGGAAAGGTCTTGGTGATGCCTTGAAACTCCAGAAACGAACTCATGATTCCATCGCCCTGCAGGTTGAGAGCGGGCGGAACCGCGGCGGTGCCGTCGTTCCGCCCTGTTCCTGTTTCCTTACGGCCCCGGTTCCTACTTGAGACCCATCAGGTTTTTGTAGTTCTTGCGCGTCATGACAGTGCCCGCCGTCCAGGTGATTTTCGGGGGCTCCTTCCCGTCCCTGATCCAGAAATACATGCTTTTTGCCGTGTCGTAGCCGTGCTGCCTGGCGTTCAGCAGGATGGACGCCGTGAAGGCCGTTTTGTTCTTCTTCTGAAACTCCGCGACCGCCTCGGTTCCGTTGATCCCGACTCCGATCGCTTTGTCAGCGCCGAACCCATGTCCTTCCAGGGCCCGAATCGCTCCCAGGACGGAATTGTCGTTTCCGCCGGCGACGATCCAGAGGCTGATGTTCGGATGCTTGGTGATGGTAATGCTGGCCGCGTTGAAGCTTCCTTCCGTGTCGAGGGTCTTCATCGGGGTATCGAAGATTCGTGCTTTTGGAATGCCGGCGGCGACGAGCGCGGCAGTGGCACCTTCCGTTCGCTCTTTGATGGTGGGCAGAGAATCGAAGCTCATCCGGAGGAAGCCAACGTTCTTCAGGTTCCAGCCTCGCGCCTTCGCCTCGCTGATGATGGTCTGGCCGGCCAGCGAACCGATGTTGTAGGCTGAGATTCCGACATGATGGACGTCTTCCATGACGGCCCCCTTCGGGCCGATGAAACGGTCATCGACGCTCATCATCTTCAGGCGGTTTGCCCGGGCCCTGGCCACAATGGCCGGACCCAGTTTCACGTCGGGGGTGCAGATAATGAATCCCTTCGCGCCCTGGGTCGCCAGATTGTCGATTCCGTTCAGGACTTTTTCGCCGTCGGTACCGCCGATCTTGATAACGTCAAAACCGAACTGCCGGCCTGCCTGGTCGGCATATTTCCATTCGTCCTGGAACCAGGATTCGTCGGGCTGCTTGACGATGAAGCCGATTTTGATGCGCTCGGCGGCGGAGGCTGAAAATGCAAAGGACAACACGAACAACCATACGACCAAAGAAATCAGCACGTTCTTCATGAGATCTTTTCCCTTTCTTTTATTTCGAGGAGATGACGAATTCATCATCGCGGTTGCAGGCGCAGACGTTTGAGTCGCCTTTCGGTTCATCCGGCCTGCGAAAGCGTTGTGTTTTGCCGGGGAAGGGGCTGTTTCCGGTTTGCCCATGCAGGCTGGAGATTCATGTCGGGACCAGACACATAGCACCCGTTCCATGAATTGCAACACCTGATAATCATTTAAGAAATGCTAATAATTGGTAGGTGATGAGTCTGATATTCGAGGTTCTGTCCACCCGCTTCTGCAGCAGGGCCAGGTTGGCAGGGAATGGATATATAAGAACAAATTGGATATTGACCGCCCCCGGCCTGAGGTGCCTATCCTTCTCATGGATACGGTATGGTCCGGGGAGGCGCATCAGGATGCAGGATGAATCGGACCCCCTGGAGACGATCCCGTGGAACCACCGTTCAGGGAGCAGCCGGCAAGATCCTCCTTGGGGAAAACCCGGCGCACGTGAGCCCCGCAGGCCGCATCCGGACAGGAATCCCTTGATCTTCCCCGCCGCAGTTGCTATAAAATTGAACCGATATGGCTTCTCTCCGGGATCGGGGAGTGGGGGAGGAATCCGAAGATGCTCAAGGGGCGGCGCTTGGTTCTGGGGGTGACGGGTGGAATTGCGGCGTACAAGTGCGCCGAGCTGACCCGGGAGCTGGTCCGCCGGGGGGCCGAGGTGAAGGTCGTCATGACCGCAGGTGCCCGGGAGTTCGTGACCCCGCTGACCCTCCAGACCGTGTCGGGAAACCCCGTGTACACGGAGCTGTTCACACTCATCCGGGAGCAGGACATCGCCCACATCGCCCTGGCGGAATTCGCGGAGCTGATGATCGTCGCCCCGGCCACGGCCAACGTCATCGGAAAGGCAGCCGCCGGCATCGCCGACGACCTGCTCACGGCGGTTTTCATGGCCATGAAGGCGCCGGTTCTCTTCTGTCCGGCTATGAACACCCAGATGTATGAGAGCCCGGCCCTCCAGGAGAACCTGGGAAAGCTCCGGGCCTGGGGATACCATGTTCTCCCGCCGGCGTCGGGCCCCCTGGCCTGCAAGTCCGAGGGACAGGGCCGCCTCCCGGAAGTTTCCGAGATCGTCGAGGAGGCCGTTTCCATCCTGACTCCGAAGGATCTGGAGGGGGAGCATGTCCTCGTCACGGCCGGCCCGACCCGGGAGCCCTTCGACCCGGTCCGTTTCATCACCAACTACTCCTCCGGGAAGATGGGTTATGCCGTCGCCCTCCAGGCAAGGCGCCGCGGGGCCCGGGTTACCCTCGTGAGCGGCCCGACATCCCTTCCGCAGCCCGCCGGCGTGGAGGTCGTGAATGTCGGGAGTGCTCTGGAGATGCGGGACGCCGTCCTGTCCCGCCTGGAAGGCGTGACCGCCGTCATCAAGGCGGCCGCCGTGGCGGATTACCGCCCCGCCGCCCTGGCGGATCAAAAGATCAAAAAGAAGGAAGGTCCCCTGACGCTTGCCCTGGAGCGGAATCCCGATATCATCCGGGAGATCGGGCGAAAGAAGGGAAAGCGGGTGCTCGTCGGGTTCGCCATGGAATCGGAGAACCTCCTGGCAAACGCACGGTCCAAGCTGATCGACAAGAACATGGACCTGATCGTGGCCAACGACCTCCGCGAGGAAGGCGCCGGTTTCCAGTGCGACACCAACGTCATCAAGATCCTGGACCGCAAGGGAAACATCGAGGCCCTGCCGCTGATGGACAAGGCCGAGGCGGCCGGGCGGATCCTCGACCGGGTGCAGGCGCTCCTGAAGGAAACGAAACGGGGGCGGCGCCGATGAGCGGCTTTTCTCCGAACCAGGCGGAAGATCTCCGGCGGGTCGTCTCCTCTCTCCGGGAATACGCCCAGTGGGAGCGGGAGGCCGGGCGACGCGTTTCGTTCTTCCGGGCGTCGGGGCCTCTGCCCGCGGAGCCGGAGCCTGCGAGGGCGGAACCGGTCCTTCGGAAGGGACTGATCCTTCCGGCGGGAAGAACGCTGGAGGACGTGCGTGCGGAACTGGGGGACTGCCGCCGCTGTGTTCTGGCGGAGTCCCGGAAGAATCTCGTCTTCGGGGAAGGAAACCCGCGGGCGGACCTCGTCTTTGTCGGAGAGGCGCCGGGGGCCGACGAGGACGCCCAGGGACGGCCGTTCGTGGGGCGGGCTGGACAGCTTCTGACCCGCATCATCGAGGCCATGAAGCTCCGGCGGTCCGACGTGTACATCTGCAACATCCTGAAGTGCCGCCCTCCGGGGAACCGCAATCCCGCCCCGGCGGAGATCGAGGCCTGCGAGCCTTTTCTTCGGAAGCAGCTGGAGGCCATTGGGCCGCGGGTCATCTGCGCGCTGGGGACCTTCGCGGCCAAAACCCTGCTGAAGACGGAATCGCCGATCACGGTCCTCCGGGGCCGGTTTCACGATTACCAGGGAATCCGGCTCATGCCGACCTATCATCCGGCGTATCTCCTCCGGAATCCCGGGGCGAAGAAAATGGTCTGGGAAGACGTCCAGATGATCATGCACGAACTGGGGCTCTCATGAAAAAAAGATCGATATGGATCCTGGCGGCAGCCCTCCTGGCGTTCCTGATCCTGGCCGGTCCCGTGCCGGCGGCCGAGGAGGGGAAGAAACCGGTCTTCGACCTGATTACGGTGAACGCCACCATCACCCCGCCGATTGCCGAGTATATCGTTCAGAGCATCGCCGAGGCCGGGAAAACGAAGGCCGACGGCGTGATCCTGCTGCTGGACACGCCGGGCGGGCTTGATCTGGCCATGAGGGACATCGCCAAGGCGATCCTCAACGCACCCCTGCCGGTGATCGTCTATGTCGGTCCGTCGGGGGCCAGGGCGGCTTCGGCGGGAGTCATCATTACCGTCTCCGCCCACGTCGCCGCCATGACGCCGGGGACGAACATCGGGGCGGCCCATCCGGTAGCCTTGGGATTCGGTGGTGGCGACAAGACCATGATGCAGAAAGTCGAGAACGATGCCGTGGCCTATGTCCGGGGCATCGCCAAGCAGCGGAACCGCAACGAAGACTGGGTGGAGCGGTCCGTCCGGAAGAGCGAGTCCATCACGGCGGAGAACGCCCTGAAGCTCAATGTGATCGATTATGTCGCCACCGACGTGAATCATCTCCTGGCCCAGATGGACGGTCGGGAAGTGACCCTGGTGTCCGGCAAAAAAACCCTTCGGACCCAGGGTGCCCAGGTCAGGGCAAAGGAAATGGGGACCCGCCAGAAGATCCTGACCGCCTTGAGCGATCCGAACATCGCCTATATCCTGCTCCTGGTAGGCCTGGCGGGCCTGTACTTCGAATTCGCCAATCCGGGGGTTATCCTCCCAGGCGTGATGGGCGGGATCTCGCTGATTCTCGCCTTTTTCGCCCTTCAGACCCTGCCGGTCAACTACGCGGGGGTGGCCCTCATCCTGCTTGGGATCGTCTTCTTCATCGCCGAGATCAAGGTCATCAGCCACGGGGTCCTGACCATCGGCGGCGTTATTTCCCTGGTCCTGGGCTCGCTTCTCCTGTTCGACTCTCCCGAGCCGGCCCTTCGGGTGTCCTGGGGAGTCCTCGTCCCGGCGGTGATTCTTGTTTCCCTGTTCTTCGCCGCCATCGTCAGCCTGGCGGTGAAGGCGCAACTCCGGCAAAAGCGGACGGGACGGGAAGGAATGGTGAATACGGAGGGGTACGCGGTGACGGACGTCCACGGGGAGGGCAAAGTCTTCGTGAAGGGGGAATACTGGAGCGCCTGCAGCGATCAGCCCATTGAAAAGGACCAGAAGATCCGGGTCCTGGAGGTGCAGGGGCTCCGGCTCAAAGTGGAAGGGCTATTGAAAAAGGAGGATTGATCCATGTCTCTGACCGTCATTACAACCGTCGTCATTCTCGTTATCATGTTTCTTGCGTCGGCCCTGCGGGTTCTCAACGAGTACGAGCGGGCCGTCGTCTTCCGCCTCGGGCGGATCATCGACCAGAAGGGGCCGGGCCTCATCATCCTGATTCCCGTGATCGACCGGATGGTGAAGGTGGACATGCGGACCATCACCATGGACGTGCCGCCCCAGGACGTGATCACCCGCGACAACGTCTCCATCAAAGTAAACGCGGTGGTCTATTTCCGGGTCGTCGACGCTACGTCGGCCGTGACGGAGGTGGAGAACTTCCTGTACGCCACCTCCCAGCTCGCCCAGACGACCCTGCGAAGCGTCTGCGGCCAGGCGGAGCTCGACGAGATCCTTTCGGAGCGGGAGAAAATCAACGTCCATCTCCAGGAGATCCTGGACCGGAGCACCGATCCCTGGGGGATCAAGGTCACCCTGGTGGAGGTCAAGCACATCGACCTGCCGGAAGAGATGAAACGGGCCATGGCCAAGCAGGCTGAGGCCGAGCGGGAGCGGCGGGCCAAGGTCATCAGCGCCGAGGGCGAGTTCCAGGCGGCCCAGAAGCTCATCGAAGCGGCGGCCCTCATGGAGACCCAGCCGATGTCGCTCCAGCTTCGCTATCTGCAGACCCTGAACCAGATCGCGTCGGAGAACAACTCTACGACGGTGTTCCCCATTCCCATCGATCTGTTCAAACCGTTTCTGAAGTAGCCGAGAGCGGTTGCCGGACGCGTTGCATCCGCCTTTCCGCCCCTTCCCGCAAAGAGACGGTGGGGGGGAAGGAATGACGGGAGCCGTCCCCGACATCGGAAAGGAGAAAGGGATCTCTTGGAAGCGAGAGAAAAACGACATATCCTGACAGGAGGCATCATCCTCATCGCCCTCGGCGTGCTGATCTTTCTGCACAACACGGGCCTGTGGGGCTTTGGAGACAGCTGGCCGGTTCTCCTGATCGTCGTCGCCGCGGCGACACTTTTCCAGCGGGTGAAGGATCTGGGCGGCTGGATTTTAATGGCCGTCGGGCTCGTGTTCCTCCTGACGAAGACGCTGAACGTCGACCTGGAGGTCCTGGGCCAGTACATCCTGCCCCTCATCCTCATCGCCCTCGGTGTGAGCATGATCCGGAAGAAGAAAAAGAAAGACGATCAGAATCCATGAGGGGAGCCCCCGGGGACGGGAAGGTCCTCGTCATCTGCGACTTTGACGGCACCATTTCCCGGACGGATGTCGGGAACGGGCTCTTCAACCGATTCACCGGCCAGGGCTGGCAGGCCATCGACGAGGCCTACTGCCGGGGCGAGATCGGCTCCCGGGAGGCATACGCGAAGGTGGCGGCCATCCTGGAGGGAGACCGGGAACAGATGCTCGCCTTCGTTCTCGGGGAGGCGGAGCTGGACGGACACTTTCCCGCCTTCCGGCGATTCTGCCGGGAGAAGAGCCTGGACCTGATCATCGTTTCCGACGGTCTGGATTTTTACATCGACGCGGTCCTCCGGGGGCACGGCCTGGAGGATATTCCCGTTCATGCAAATAGGACGGTCTTCCGGGACGGATTGCCCCCGTCCATCGACTTTCCTTGGGCCAGCGAGGACTGCGGGCGATGCGGGACCTGCAAGCGGGGGATCCTCCGTTCCCGGCGGGACCGCTATGATCGCATCGTCTACATCGGGAACGGCCAGTCGGACGTCTGTCCCTCCGCCGAAGCGGACCTCGTGTTTGCCAAAGGGGTCCTTCTCGAAGTCTGCGGGAAGAGGCACCGTTCCTGCGTGTCTTTCGAGACGTTCGGGGATGTGCTCGATTTCCTGAAACGGAGCGTGTTTCCGTTCCCCGAGAAAGATCAGTCATGCCTCCGCGGCGCTCGCGCCTCGGATCAAATCGAAGAAAATTCAACTGGGAGGTAATGTTTCATGGCTTCGAAAGCAAAGGGGATCCGCCAGAGCCAGAAGGAAATCTGGCAGAAGAAACTGGATCAGCGACTGGCCGAACTGGCTGCCAAGGGAATTGAAGGCGTCGCCGCGGCCCGGGACGCCGTTGTGCGGGCCCTGAAAGCGAAAGTCCGGGAGGCCGACGGGCGTCTGGCCGCCATTGACGCCAAGGACAAGAAGACCACCGACAAGAAGGAGACGAAGGCCAGGAAACTGGAGGAGGCCAAGCTGGGGAAGACAAAGGAAGAGGCCCCACCACCCGCGGCGGAGGAGAAAGTCTCCAAGAGTAAGAAGAAGAAAGAGGAAAAAGCGGAGAAGAAGGAAGGCGCCGCCAAGGAAAAGAAACCCAAGGCAAAGGAATAATGAGGGAAAACTGGACAGCCGGACGCCTCCTGGAGGTGTCCGGCTCCTACTGGCAGACCTGCGCGCTCCATGCGGGGGTGAAACTGGGTATCTTCACCGCCCTCGGCAGGAGTCAGCTGACCGCGGAGGACGTGGCGCAAAGGACTGCGTCCAGCCTGCGCGGAACCGCGGCACTCCTGAACGCCCTCACCGCCATGGGGCTCCTGGCGCGCGACGGCGACCGGTACCGGAACACCGACGAGTCCTGGACGTATCTTGTGGAGGAGTCGAAGGAGTATATCGGGTACATGATCCTCCACCATCATCACCTGATGGAGTCCTGGGCCAGAATGCCTGCAGCCGTGCGGGGAGGCAGGCCGATCCGGAAGCGCTCGACGTTCCGGAACCGGGAGGTCCGGGAAAGCTTTCTCATGGGGATGTTCAACCTGGCCAGCCGCCTGGCGCCCATGATCGTAAGCGAAGTCGACCTGACGGGACGGAAGCATCTCCTGGACCTGGGCGGGGGACCGGGAACCTATGCGATTCACTTCTGTGGGCGTTACGAGGGGCTCCGGGCTACCGTCTTCGACCTCAAGACCACCCGGCCCTTTGCAAGGAAGACCATCCGCCGCTTCGGCATGGGGGACCGTATCGCCTTTCGGGCTGGGAACTATCTGGAAGATGCTCTGGGGGACGGGTATGATGCCGCCTGGCTGTCTCACATCCTGCACGGGGAAGGACCGGAAGACTGCCGGAAGATCGTGTCCAAGGCGGCGGCGTCCCTGGAGCCGGGAGGCATTCTGGTCGTCCACGAATTCATCCTGAACGATACGAAGGATGGGCCCCTGCACCCGGCCCTGTTTTCCCTCAACATGCTACTGGGGACCCCCGAGGGGCGCTCCTACTCGGACTCGGAGATCCGGGACATGCTCACCGCCGCGGGCCTCCGGGACATACGCCGCCTGCCCTTCCAGGCTCCCAACGACTCTGGCCTCATTGCCGGCTGGAAATGAACTGCATCATGCCTGGCAAGATTCACGGCGCCTGCTCCCGGTGAGGCAGGAATCGAATCACGTACCTGTTTCCCCGGAAAATTCCTGTCCCTCTCCAATCAGGCTGTGAGGCTCCGCTTTTGCTCACCGGCGCGAATCTTCTTCCCCCCTTTCCAGAGTAGACATTTTCCCCTTTCCTCACGACGGATCCCCGTCGAACACAATGGGACAGAGTGTCTCACGGCCGCGCGACAACCCGGCTCGCCGGGAAGGCAGCCGCCGTCCGTTGAATTCATGTAAAAATAAAAAATACAAGATGTTGAAGCATGCTGGCCCGCGGGACCGTTCATGGTACGCCTGTTGCTCCAGGGGAGAGCGCGGCAGTTCAAATCCCCATCAACCCTTTTCAGGAGGGCAGCCATGGACATCAGCACCGTTTCCGGCGTCATTTCTTCCGAGAACCTGGGCATGACCCTGATGCACGAACACTTCCTGTTCGGATTTCCCGGCTGGCAGGGCGACGTCACCCTGGGTCCCTTCGACCGGCAAGCCTGCGTGGAGGCCGGCTTGAAGATGGCTGAAAAGGTCATGGAGCAGGGCGTGAAAACCGTTGTCGACGTCACGCCGAACGAGTGCGGCAGGGATGTGGAGCTGCTCCGGGAGATCTCGGAAAAGAGCGGCCTCAACGTTCTCTGCTCCAGCGGATACTACTTCGAGGGCGAGGGGGCGCCGCCCTATTTCAAGCTGCGCAGCCAGTTCGGGCAGGGCATGGAGCAGGTGTACGAGATGTTCAAGACGGAGGTGGAGAAGGGCGTCGGGACCACCGGCATCCGGCCCGCCGTCTTCAAGGTTGCCTCCGGCAAAGAGGCCATCACGGACTATGAGGCGATGTTCTTCCGGGCGGCCGCCCGGGTCTCGAAGGAGAACGGCATCCCGATCATCACGCACACACAGGAGGGCAGGCTCGGACCCGAGCAGGCCGATCTGCTCATCGCCGAAGGGGCCGACCCGAAGCGGATCATGATCGGGCATATCGACGGATCGACGGACATGGACTACCTCCTCCGGGTCCTCGAAAAAGGCGTTTTCATCGCCTTCGACCGTTTCGGCGTGGAAAACGTCGGTGGAGCGCCGCCGGATTCCCGCAGGGTTGCCTGCCTCATCGGCCTTCTCGGTCTCGGCTGGGCCGATAAAATCATGATTTCAAATGACTACGTGAATTACTGGCTTGGCCGGCCGGGAGTTTCGGAAATCGTGAGCCTCGTCATGCCGAATTACAACATCACCCACATTTTCCAAGACATCATCCCGGCACTGAAGAAGGCCGCCGTCAGCAGCGGGCAGATCGAGACGATGCTGATCGCCAATCCGCGGCGGTTCTTTGAGGGAATCTGAGGCGCCCGCGAACCGCCCGGAGCAGAAGGAAAACATCGCCATTTCACGGAAGGAGGAACCATGTCCGAATACGTGCCGATCACGTTTGAGAAAAGAAACCTGCTGGAACACCTGGCGCAGGTCATCGGGGACTATCCGGATCGGACAGCCGTCGTCACCGCGGACGGCACGGTCCGGAAGACCTATGGGGAGATCGACCGACGCGCGAACCGGCTGGCGCATTATCTCGCCCGGCTCGGCGTCGGCAAGGGCGACCGTGTCGCCATCTTCCAGAACAACAGCTGGCAATACCCGGAGCAGTACCTGGCGATCCTCAAGCTTGGTGCGATCTGCGTTCCCATGAACTTCCGCCTGAAGAGTCCCGAGGCGCTGTTCATCCTGACGGAATCAGGGGCCAAGGCGCTGATCCTGGAAAGCCGGTATGCCGCCGTTTTCGAGCCGACCCTGACCTATCAGCTGGGGGTGAAGCACTATCTCTGCACCAACGGAGATGCCCCCGAATGGGCGGTCGATTACGAGACGGCGCTGGCCGGGGAGCCGGAAGAGGCAATCGAGTCACCGGACATGACCCTGGACGACATCCTGGCCATCTGCTTCACCAGCGGCACGACAGGCCTCCCCAAGGGCTCCATGGCGACGCACCGGCAGATCATGACGAACTTCTACGGTGAGATGGGGAACCTCATCGAGAGCACCATGCTTCCGGACCGGGGATATCATGTCGTCATGATGATCATTCCCGTGTACCACATCGCAGGCATCATGACGCTCTACGCGGGCATGAGATTCGGCTGCACCATCGTCGTATCGTCGGATTTTGTGCCGGAAGGATTCATGCAGACGGTAGAGCGGGAGCAGGTTTCCCTGTGCTACCTGGTGCCGATCATGTTCTTCTTCATCCTCCACGATCCGTCCTTCGGGAAGTACGATCTCAGCAGCCTGCGTTTTGTCCCCTATGGCGCGATGCCGATGGACCCCGCCCTCCTCCAGGACATCCTGAAGAAATTTCCTCCGGGCATCCGCTACATGGACGCCTTCGGCTCGACGGAGGTGTGCATCAACATCGCCAAGCTTCCCGAGGATCACGATCTGACGGGATCTCCCGAAGAAGTTGAAAAGAAGATCGCCCGCCTGAAGAGCATCGGCCGTCCTTTCCGTTACGGCATCGAGAGCACGATTCTGGATCCTTTCGGCAAGGAGGTTGCTCCCGGGGTCGTCGGCGAGATCGCCTCCCGGGGCGAGAAAGTGACCGTCGGATACTGGCGCAATGCGGAAGAGACAGCGCGGACGATCGACCGGAACGGCTGGTTCCACACCGGCGACGCCGGATGGATGGATGAAGACGGGTATGTGTATTTCGCCGACCGGGCCAAGGACATGATCAACCGGGGCGGCGAGAACATCTTCCCCGCCGAGGTCGAGCGCCGGCTCAATCAGCACCCCAAAATCCTGGAATCGGCCGTCTTCGGCGTTCCCGACCCGGCCTGGGGAGCCCGCGTCGTCGCGGCCGTCGTCCTGGCACCGGGGCAGACGGCGGAGATGGTTCCCGCGGAGGAGCTCATCGGTTTCTGCAAGGAGCAGGTGGCAAGCTACAAGGCTCCATCGGCGATCTGGTACATCGACCAGCTTCCGCGGCGGTTCGAACTCGGCAAGGTGATGCGGTTCATGCTGCGCGACGAATACATGAAGAAAAGGGAGGACACCGTTTCATGAGGAATATGCTCGACACCCTGTCCTTCCGGGTTTCCCCGGAGGACGAGTACAATCATCCCGTTGATGATGCGAAGAACTTCAATGAAAGCATGTACATCAACATATTCGACTTCAACCGGGCCATGGGCGGATGGTTCCGCGTGGGAAACCGTCCGAACGAGGGGAACGCGGAGGTCACCTGCTGCCTGTATATCCCCGACGGAAGCGTGGGATTCATCTTCAGCCGTCCGAACATCTCGTCGAACGAGTCCCTCGACGCGGCGGGGCTGAAATTCGAGGTCCAGGAGCCGCTGAAGCGGATCCGGGTCACCTACGGCGGACCGGTGTGCCTCCTGAAGAACCCGCATGAGATGGCGAAACCGATGAAGGCCTTCGCGGAGAACCCCATTGTTGACTGTTCGGTGGCCCTGGACTTCCAGGCGGTCGGACCGGTCTTCGGCGGCGAGATGGTCAACAAGGACGGCAGCCCTTTCCAGGAGCCTCCGGAGGAGGCGTTTGCGAAGGCGCATTACGAACAGCACATGAGCGGCGCGGGAACCATCCGTGTCCAGGAGCGGGAATGGAAGATCGACGGCTTCGGACTGCGGGACCACTCCTGGGGTCCGCGGTACTGGCAGAACATCTTCTGGTACCGGTGGCTGCCGATGAATTTCGGCCCCGATCTCGGGTTCATGTTCATGATCATGGGCAGGGAAGACGGAAACCACCAGATGATGGGGATCATGCTGGAGAACGGCCGGTACGTTCCCTTCCGGGACGTGGAACTGCAGACGGAGTGGGACGAAAACTACTATCAGACCGCCCTCAAGGTGAAGGCCGGGACCGACGACGGCGTGCATGAGATCGAGGGGCGGGTCCTGTCCCTCATCCCGCTTCGCAACCGGAGAAAGAACGAGGCGGGCGACGTGCTCGAGACCCGCATCACCGAGGGGATGACCGAATACCGGTACCGGGGCAGGGTAGGGTACGGAATGTCGGAATACCTCGACCAGATCATCCATGGCGAACCGGCGGGAAAGGAGAAGGGATGACATGAAGCAGGAAGAACTCGCCGGCTGCCTCACCCGCGCCGCGTCGCGGCATCTCGGAAAACCGGTGGTGATCGAAGATCTCAGGACGCTCTCCGGCGGCGCTTCCGCGGAGACCTGGCATTTCGACGCCCTCTGCGGCGCGGATCGCCACGAGCTGATCCTCAGGCTGTCGCCCCCGGGAGGGAAGAAAGACAAGAACCGCCTGGACCGGGGAACGGAGGCGCAGGTGCTGGCAAACGTGCAGAAAGCGGGCGTTCCCGTTCCTCCCGTCCATTTCATTCTCGATGACGAGGACGGGATCGGTCCCGGCTATGCCATGCAGCGCATCCCGGGCGAGACCATCGCACGGAAGATCCTGCGCGACGACGAATACGCAGAGGCGCGGGACATCATGGCCCGGCAGTGCGGAAGGATCCTTGCCGGCATCCACGCCGTCGATACCGGCCTGCTTCCACCCCTGAAGAAGCAGCCGGCGGAGGCGGGGCTGAAGCAGCTGTATACGTTCTACGACGCCTTCGGCGACAAGCACCCTGTTTTCGAGTACGCCCTGCGCTGGCTTCAGGACCACATCCCGAAGCAGGGGGACCTGCGCCTGGTGCACGGCGATTTCCGGAACGGCAATTTCATTATCGGTCCCGAGGGGGTCCGGGCCGTCCTCGACTGGGAACTCGCCCATCTCGGCGATCCCATGGAGGACCTTGGCTGGATATGCGTCAATTCCTGGCGCTTCGGCCACATCGACCACCCCGTCGGCGGCTTCGGCAGCCGGGAGGACCTGTTCGCCGGGTACGAGGGAGCGGGAGGCGTTCCCGTCGATCCCGCCGCGGTCCATTTCTGGGAAGTGTTCGGAACGCTGAAGTGGGGAATCATCTGCATCGTCCAGGCCTTCACCCATCTGATGGGAATGAAGCGCTCCGTGGAGCTGGCCGCCATCGGCCGGCGGACCTCGGAAACGGAGATCGATCTGCTGCGTCTGCTGAGAGAGGGAAAGTGACATGGCTCCATCACGACCGACCGTTTTAGAGCTGCTGGAGGCCGTTCAGGAATTCCTGGAAAAGAGGATCGTAAAGGCCGTCGATTCGCACCGGGCCTTTCACACGCGGGTCGCCATCAATGTCCTGGCGCTGGTAAGGAGGGAACTCCAGCAGGGGCCCGGATTCGCAAGCGAGGAACAGGGGCGGCTCCGCTCGCTGCTCGGTGTTGACGGTGGGATCCCGGAACTGAATGACGAATTGTGCCGGCGCCTGCGGAACGGCGAGCTGGACTGCCGCGGCGGGGATCTTTTCCGGCACCTGTTCGAGACGACGATGGCGCAGCTGGCCATCGACAATCCCGAGTATTCCGGGTACCGGAAGGCCCTGGAGGAATCGGCGGGCGCGGGAGGCTGAAAAACGGGCTCCCTTCGCCCGTTATGCGGTCTCCCTTGAAATGCCGTACCGTGCCATCTTCCGGTACAGTGTCGAACGGGCCATTCCCAACGAACGGGAAGCGAGGGAGAGGTTCCACCGGCACGTCCCGAGAGCGGCCCGGATGCGTTGCAGCTCCCGGGCGTCCGGCGATTCCGCGTGGCGGCTGCCGGCGATGTCTTCCTTGAGGTCCCCGGCTTCGATCACCCGTCCTTCCGAGAAGATGCAGGCCGTCTCGATCGCGTTTTCCAGTTCCCGCACGTTGCCGGGCCAGGGGTAGTAGAGTAGCGCTTCCATGGCCCGGCTCGACATCTCCTTCTGTTCCCCCCCGTGCCTGTCGCTCATTTTCCGGAGGAAATGACTCACCAGCCGGGGGATGTCTTCCCGGCGCTCCCGCAGGGGCGGGATTTGAAAGGATATCACGTTGAGGCGATGGTACAGGTCGCCCCGGAAGCGTTTTCGCTCCACCATTTCCTTCAGGTCCCGGTTCGTCGAGGCGATGATCTGGACGTCGACCCGCTGCGGCCTGCCGCCGCCGAGGGGGATCACCGTCTTGTCCTCGATGACGCGCAGCAGATAGGCCTGAAGATTCATGCTCATTTCGCTGATTTCGTCGAGATAGATGGTCCCGCCCGCCGCCTGTTCGAACCGGCCCGGGCTTCCTCCCCGTCTGGCTCCCGTGAAGGCTCCCGCTTCATAGCCGAAGAGTTCGCTTGCCGTCAGATCGGGCGGGATGGCCGCACAGTTGACGGCCACGAACGGGTGGTGTCTCCGCGGGCTGTTCTCGTGAATGAAGCTTGCCAGGACCTCCTTGCCCACGCCGCTTTCCCCCATGATCAGCTTGGTCGAATCGTATTGCGCGGCCTTCCGGGCCTTCCCGAGGAGCCGGCCGATGCCGGCGGAGCCGAATATGAACTCGCACTGCATCCGGGCCCATGCGGACGGTTTTTCCTTTTCGGGAAAACGAACGCCCGCGGCGGTTCTCGCGCCGGCCCGGGGTGCGGACGGGATGGAAGGCCTTGACGTCCAGTTCGTTCGAACGGCCGGCTCCAGGGCGTATCCCAGCCTTTCTTCGATCATGCCGGCGATGGACTGCACGATGCCCAGTGCAAATATGTGAAAATGCTTGATGAAGCAGGTAAGGCACACGGCACCGGCAACTTCCCCCGTGAAGGGGTCCCGGATCACCGTTGCCGCATTGGCCGAGTCCTGCCACTGCTTGATGTAATTCTCCTCTCCGATGACGCAGATGGGCTGGCCGGTGGCAAGAGAGGTCCCGATCGCGTTGGTTCCGATGTATTCCTCGCTGCAGCTTGTTCCGATATTGAAGCCGCAGCGCATCCCGCTCTCGGACCACCGGTCGTTTCCCGTGCCGGCGATGATGACGGCCTTCTCGTCGGCGATGGCCACCACGAAGCGCGACAGTTCGAGCATGGGGTGGAATTTCTCCAGGATGGGCGTTGCCGCATCGATGAGTCTCCTCACCCGTTCGGACCGCTCGTTGATGTACTCTTTGCTGAATGTTACGGGAGCCCTCTTGATGTCCTGACTGATGCCGACGGCGAAGCTCCTCTCCAGGGAATAATCGATCTGCCGGCGAAACATGCTCCTGAGGTACAGCACGCTGTCCCGAACGGTCACGGACATAGGATGTTCCCCCTCTGGTCTCTGCGATTCGCGTCCCGGATATTGCCGTTGACGCTGCTCCATGCCGCCGCCGTTCTCATGGTTTTGCTTCCGTCGGCTGGAAGACTGTAAATGCCCGGGAAAAGAAAAGTCAAGGAGGGATGGCAGGCTGGAGCGACGGGAGTCACGCGGGCGGGGATTCCGAACCGGATGCAGTGGGGGGATCTCCGAGCACGACGAGGGCGTCCACCGTCTCCGGGTCACGGCCGCCGCACGACGTAGACGGATACGTCCTTGCCGAAATGGTTGATCACCGGCGTCTGCGTGTGGCCGGACTCTTTCGAATATCTTGCCGTATGCTCCCGGGCGTAGGATCCCAGTTCGCGGATGCTTACCCGGCTGTCCCCGTCCGCGTCGGCGGCCCGATGGTTGTCCAGTCCCTCCAGAAGGCTGTACGTGAAGACCCCGTTCCTGCCCCGGTAGCCGTCCAGCGCCCCCTGCGTGGAGCTTGCCGAGGCGAACATGTGCAGGCCCATGTTCCTCGCCATGACCGTCATTCGCGCGTCGTAAAGGCCACTCACAAAGCTGTCGAGGCCGCCCGCATGGCAGGTATCGAGAATGTAAATCTGTGTCAGCGACTTGATGTTCTTCGAAATTTCCATGATCTCGTTTGAGTTGATGAGGCTGCCGCCGTCGAGCGTACCGTTGTAGTCATGGGTGACGATGGAGTAGAGGCCCGACTCGATGACCCCGTGGCTGGCCATGAAGAGCACGAAGACGTCGCCGGGTTTTACGGTCCGGGACAGCTCGCGGATCCTGTCCTGAATGTTTCTCTTGGTCGCATCGCCGTTGGTCAGCGTGGTAACGCGGATGTTCTCGCGTCCGTATTGTGTCCGGGACTGCTCCTGAATTTTTTGGGCGAAACTCTCCGCATCCTTGACGGCAAACCGGAGATTGCTCTCCCGGGATTTGAATTCGTCGATCCCAACGGCCAGGATGTAGATGCGGGGGTCATCCGGCCTGAGGGTTGACCGGAAGGTGGCCGTCTTCAGAATGCTCTGCACGGAATTGCTCCGGTTGAAGGCAGCGAGGCCGATGTCGTTCTCTCCCGGGATTGCGTCCACGGTGATCGCTCCTTCGTAGACGTCGCCTTTCGGCGCGGTTCTTATGAGGCCCAGCCCGTTTTCCTGCCTGGCGACGAGGTTGATGCTGCGCAGGTCCTCCCGGATTGCCCGCGAGTTGTAGGCAAGAATGGTCGTACTGCCTGCCGGTGCCGCCTTTGCCTGCCGGTAAAAACCGTCGGACTGGATGAGCTTGCCGTTGTGGAACAGGCGGACCTCGCCGATTCCGCCGCCGGCAGCCGTGATTCTGTAGCCGATGGTGACGTTTGTCTCCGCGGTTTCCTTCGGTACGGTGAGGAACGCGACCTGAGGCGAAGGATTTCGGAGGGCTTCCTCGATATTCGTCGCATTCAGCGCGGCCGTATCCTCGCCCTTCAGTTTCGCCTCCACGATGTCCGGCCGATAGAAGACATCATAGAACTGTTCGAGGCCGAACACCCGGTTGCCCTGCCTGACGTTGAGGAACGCGGGGCCGTACCTGGATCCCTTGAAATGGCCCTCCGGGGTGATGACGATCCAGTCGTCGTCGACAAGGCTGATGAATTGGGCGATCTCCCTGTCGCTGGAAACGTCCCAGAGGCGGATCGTGCTGTCCCCGCCGCTGCCGTGGTAGGAAATGGGCCGTATTCCGACACCGCTCGCGGAAAGGATGTGCCGGCCGTCCGGATGGAAGGCCACGGAATTGACATTGCCCGTGTGTCCCCGGAACGTCCTGATCTCGGAGCCGGTCGCCGCATCCCAGAGCCGCAGGGTGGTGTCCTCGCTTCCCGAAAGCACCTGCCGTCCGTCGGGGCTGAAGGCCACGGACGTGACCCAGTCCGTGTGCCCCCGGAAGGTCCGGTTCTCCTTGCCGCTTTTGGCGTCCCAGAGCCTCAGGGTCCTGTCCAGGCCTCCCCCTCCGGACAGGATGTGCCGGCCGTCGGGACTGAACGCCACGGCATGCACGAAATCCGAATGTCCCTTCATGATGATAGGCTCCCCGCCGGAGGCCAGATCCCGGAGCTTCAGAACGTAGTCATCTCCCGCCGACACGGCGAACCGGCCGTCCGGGCTGAAGGCCTGAACGGTCATGGAGCCGGTTTTCAACTTGAATGTTCGGATTTCCCGGCCGGTCTGCACGTCCCAGAGCCGCTGGGTGTCGTCCAGGCCGGTCGAAAGGGCCCGCTTCCCGTCCGGGCTGAATAAAACGGAGTTGACGCTCTTGGAGTGCCCCTTGAGGACCCGGATCTCACGGCCCGTCTTCACGTCCCAGAGCCGGATGGTCGTGTCTTCGCTTCCCGACAGGGCGAGCCGCCCGTCGGGGCTGAACGTCGCGGCGGTAACAGGGCCGGAATGTCCCGAGAACTTCCTGATCTCAATGCCGGCGGCCAGATCCCAGAGCTTCAGGGTGCGATCCGGGCCTCCCGACAGTGCAAGGCTTCCGTCCGGGCTGAAGGCCGTGCATGCCGTCTCTCGTGCAAATCCGATGAACACCTGCAATCGCCGGCCGTCGGCCGCATTCCAGAGCAGCACGGCAAAATCGGCGCCGCCCGACAGGATCTGCCGGCCGTCGGGGCTGAAGACAGCGGATTGGACCCGGAAGGAGTGCCCCTTGAACGTTCTCAACTCGTTTCCGTCGGCATCCCAGAGCTTCAGGGTGTTGTCGAAGCTGCCGGACAGGAATTGCCGGCCGTCCGGGCTGAACGCAACGGTCTGCACCCAGTCCGAGTGCCCCTTGAACACCCTGACCTGCCGGCCGCTGGATGCATCCCAGAGCCTCATCGTTTTGTCGATGCTACCCGACAGGATGTACCGGCCGTCCGGGCTGAACGCCGCGGACCTCACCTCGTCGGAATGCCCCGTGAAGACTCTCACCTCCCGGCCGCTGTCCGCGTCCCGGAGCGTCAGCGTGTTGCTGAGACCGATGGACAGAACGGATCGATGATCCGGACTGAGGGCGACGACATCGCGCGAGTATCCCTGTAATTTCCCGATCTCCGCGCCGGTGGCGATGTCCCAGCGCGTCAGTGTGCCGTTCACGCTTCCCGCCAGGGCGTGCCTGCCGTCGGGGCTGAAGGCGGCGAAGGTGACCCAGTCGGCGCGGAACGTCCTGAGGGGCGCGCCGCTTGCCACGTCCCAGAGCCTCAAGGTGTTGTCCCTGCTCCCGGACAGGGCGTACTTTCCATCGGGGCTGAAGGCCACGGACGTGACCCAGTCACGGTGCCCCTTGAAGGTCCTGATCTCCATGCCGCTGGACACTTCCCAGAGCTTCAGGACGTAATCTTCGCCCCCCGAGAGGGCGTACCGGCCGTCGGGGCTGAAGGCCACGGCGTTCACTTTTCCCGAGTGCCCCATCTGCACGAAGATGTCCGGCCTTGCATCGGCGGAGACGGACTCCTCCGGCACTGCCCACGCCAGCACGGCGGCGAAGAGCAGGAGGATCAAGGGTCCGGTTCCCATCCTGAAACCGGTAGATTTCATATGCCAGCATCCTTTCCGCAGGCCGGCCGGGCCGGCGAAGGTCCTACAGCAGCAGGATGATATCGACGATGACCATCCCGATCAGCGCGACTCCGGCCAGAAAATTCAGCACTTCACTCAACCACCCCAGACGCTGGATCCAGAGCCCGCCCATGATGCCCAGGATGTAACCGGCCAGGGCGCCGACCAGCCCGCACAGCAACCGTGTTCCGTAAGCCGTCTTGTATGTGTGTCCTGTTCCCAGCCCCGCCGTGAATCCGAGAAAGACCAGAAAGAAAAAGACGCCCACGCGGAAGTCGTCAAAGGACGGTTTTATCCCCGCTTGAGAACGGATGCCGTGGACAAACAGAAACAGGACGCCGCCCGTTCCCGCCAGGGCGAAGATCCAGCCGAGGATGGAACCCTTTCGCAGTGCCTCGGCATACCCGGTGATGGAGGCCACGAGCGAGACGGCCAGTAGGATTGACAGTTCCATCTTGGCGTGGCCGGCAAAGGGCGATTGAACGGTTTTTTCTTTGGGAAATACACGGCGGTACAGGAGGGAAGGGAAAAACCGGGAATGGAAAGTCCACGATAGCAGATGGGGTGGCTGGCTTGATCCGGGCATGCTGTCCCTCCCTTCATGACCCGGCGAGGGGCCTTTCCAGGCTGAACCCGGCCGGACGATAATCTGATGGCGGTTATCCGAGCGCTCCAAGGAACCAGTCCCGGAAGTCGGCCAGGGGTCCCAGCGGCGGGGAAGCGGGGGCTTCCGTCGAACCGGCTGTTCCATTGACCCAGAAGACGTTGAGGCCGACTTCCATGGCAGGCTCCATGTCGTTGACCCAGTTGTCGCCCACCATGACGCACTCCTCCGGGCGCCGGCCGATGAGTTCCAGAATTTCCCTGTAATAAAACGGATTCGGCTTGGTCGAGTGCATGTTTTCGTACGACGTCACGAGCCGAAAGGGAAAATCGGAGACACCGGCCCAGTCCATGCGTTGTCTCATGGCCGTCTCCGGAAAGATCGGGTTCGTAGCAACGACCACCTCGCATCCCGCTTCGAGCGCGGTCCTGACAGCCAGACGGGCCGCGGGATTGGGACTGGTCAGCGGACGCAGGTTGCCGAACCGGGACGCGTAGAATTCGTCGAAGAGGGGCATCATCTCCTCCGCCGTCCGCTCGACGCTCGGGAAGAAGTGATCGATGAACACCTGCTGATTCGTAACGGCGGGATTCTGATTCTTTGTCATCGCATACGTTGCCTTGAAAAGCGCGTTGATGAACTTTTTCGGAGGGACCAGATGAGCCATGCCGGGGGTCAGCAGGTCAAAATACTCTTTTACAAAGCGGTTCATGTCATTCAGGAGGAGAGTGTCATCCAGGTCGAACAGAACCGCGCGAATCGTCTTGTCCACGTTGCAATATCCTGTGACGGCTCTCTGCCTGCAGATGCCTCGGTGTTTTCCCGTTTTATGATGAAACGGTCATGGATTGGAGGATTGAGGACGATGGCGTTTTGTTTTGATTCAGAAAAGATCTCCGTTTTTCAGTGGGTTGAAGATACGGGATGGGGTCTCGAAAGTCAACTTCCATTACAGGGCGGTCGGACGGTTTCTCCGGAATGGGAAAGCGGGATGCTGCCGATGTTATTTACTGTTTGAAGCGGACCGGAGTGTCAGGACTGTGGATTGCTTCATTTCAGTCGACCTTTCCTCCATTCATCAACTGCCGGACAGACGGGCTGTCCAGATCCAATGGGAGACGGATGGCCATACTTCCAGGACCGGAATTCGGTACGGCAGTTCATGCTTTCGGGATTTCAAATCAGCCGGTTGAATGATAAAGAAGAAAAACGATGATGATTCAATTGTCCTTTACAGCAGACCAGCCAAAGGGGGGAACGCAATGGGGAGCTTGTGGGACAATCTCCGGAAGTTATTCAGGAAGGGCCGTGTGCATAATCGGTTCTCGGTGACAGGCACAGCCATGGTCATCATTGCCCCAGGCGAGAACGGGGAAAGGAAGGTACGGATTCTGGACATTAGCAAGGGTGGATTGGCCTTCATTTATGACGGACCGAAGGAAAAGCTGGAAGAATCTGGGATTATGCAGCTTCTTGCGAATAACGTAGTGTTCGTTGATAAGGTTCAATACGATACGGCTTACGACATTCCCCAGCAGGAAACAGAAGGTCAATATCGCCGCCGGGGGGTAAAATTCAGATTCATGGGTGTCCTGGATGACACCAAACTGGACTCTTTTATCAGGGATATTAAGTCATTCGAATTGTAGCACAGATTTCACGTTCAATTGAGCGACGTGGTTCTTCCGCCATGTCGGGAAAAACGCGGTTGCCGATTCAATCACGATTGAGTTTACGTCCCTCTTCAGCAATATCCGCAGCTACGACAACGCATTGAGTCCCGGATACCTGCAATATTTGTTTCTCAGGTGGAAAACCTCTTCATTTGTGCATGCCCGCCTTATACAGATCTGGAAACACACAAGCACGAGGGAAGTCAAGGAATTGAATGCTGTTAAGCCTGCAGCCCGCGCATCTTGATTCTTTCCACGATGCCTCCCCTTCTCAATAAGGATGTGTATTCTTCATGACGGATAACCTGCTTCAGGTATTCTATGTTGTTGTTGATGCTTTCTATGTACAAATCACTGTCGATGCCCCACCTGACCCGAAAGTGTAGTTTCATATGCTTGTAGACGCTTCCAAGGTCATATTCCATCCGATTCAGTGTAACATGATAAAATTGCAGAGTCTTAGAGAGCAGGTCATATTCATTTTCATAACCGGCAATGCCCGCTTCCTTAAATTCATAATAAAGAAAGAGGAGTTTTTCGAGATAGAGACGATCGGCCATCTGCCCGAGAAGGTCAGCCGTGCCCAGAATTTTACCTGCTGTTTCAACCTCTTGATTAAGAAAACGAATTTCGTTGATTCGCTCGGTGAATCCTGTGCACAGCAGTATATCTCCAAATGATTTCCATTCGTTCGCGAAGCTTGGATGGCCGGCGAAATAATGGTTACAAAAATCAATGCTTCTCAGGATATGATCATTCGTATATTTTGCTCCGGTGCCACTTGTGTCATCAAGGGTTTGATTATAACCCGTATCGTGCATCAGCGCGCTGATGATGTCGATGTTGATCATCTTTTCTGAAAGCAATTTGCCGTCAACGAAAGCACCATGAATGAGTCGCGCCGTTGCCAGAAAAACTTCCATGGTATGACGCAAATCATGGTATTCTGTATTACATGCCTGAAATCCTGGATAATTGCCCTCAAAGAGCCTTATGATGTCTTGAAACACATGGGATATTTCCTTGATTGAAAAGGAAGGATCAATGCTGTGCAGGATGATTTCGACTTCATGAAAAATTGTCTCTGGATCGTCGATATCGACGAGGCTGATAAGCTTTTGGGTGCTATTATCCTTTTTCATGATGTTTGATATGGTATCTGTCTCAGTAGCGTTGTTGCGGGATGCCTGAGTGCCATCCGGGGCCTGGGTATATAGGGGACGGTTTTTTCCCAGATTGTATTTTCGCCATCACGTTCGGAGGAGGGTATGGACACGATAGACGATACCTGACACATGATGCATGGATCATCGTCGCCTCATCGACAATGCGACCGCAAACCCTTCTTTTCAAATTAATATTTAGTCTATATCCGTTTAGAGATAAGTCACAATATACCAAAAGGTTCATTTTTCTATACTTTTGGGTATAGATTGGGACATGTGATCGGTGAAAACCAGATGGTGACAGACCGTGCCGGAAGAAATGCATGCTGGTATGCCGAACCTGGTAGATGGAGCGGCTGCATGATTCAGCACATGCAGCAACTCACGTGGCTTGAGGTGAGATGGAGGAGGAAACGGATGTGCACTCCGGTCTAAAAACACTCCTCCTGTTTTCATAAGACAACAATGAGAAGGGACTATCGATGGACGAGCTCCAAATGGTCACCGATCATGCACGACGGGAAAGCCTGCTGAAATATGCAGCTGTCCAGGCGGAAGCAAAGCGCACAACAACGACGAGAGTGGTCAAGCCTGGGGACAGAACGGGGACAGGAAAAAGACAGCGGATGATTGAAATGATTGAAAAAATGGCGGAAGTGCATGGGAATCGAACCCACCTGAGAGGTGTCTAGCCCCTCACTCCGGATTTGAAGTCCGGGAGGCCCACCAGTGACCTTGGCACTTCCGCGCGTTCGGGTTTATAGCAGAATCGAGTCTGCTTTCAAAGATATTCCGGCCGCTCCACCGCCCACCAGCCGTCGTCGATGACCTGAACCGTGACTTCACTGCCGGCCTTGACCAGCGTGACGTCTTCCGGAACGACGACGAGGCCGTTTGCCTGGACCATCGATTTGAGGATCCCCGACCCCTGCTCGCCGGTCGTCCGGACGACGACGCGGGCGTCTTCCCGCTCCAGGCGGGCCCTCAGGAACGTCCTTACCCCCTTGCCTTTCTTGATGTCCTCCATTGTAACGGCCTGGACGGTTTTGCGGAAGATGTGCCGGTGGCCCGCCATTTTCAGGAGGGAAGGCCGGACGAACTGCTCGAAGGAGACCATGGAAGAAACCGGGTTGCCGGGGAGGCCGAAGAGGGGAACGCCCTCCATCTCTCCGAAGGCCAGGGGCTTGCCCGGCCGCATGGCAACCTGCCAGAACTCGATCCGGTTCCCCTCGCTTCGCAGTATGTCCTTCACCAGGTCGTAGTCCCCCATGGATACGCCGCCCGACGACAGGATCACGTCGGCCCGGAGGGCCATGCGGAACTTGGCTGTGAGGTCCTCCCGGGTGTCGCGGGCGATGCCGATCATCAACGGAACGGCGCCGCAGGCCGCTGCCTGGGCGGCCGAGGAGTAACTGTTGCTGGAGATGATCTTCCAGGGCGTTACGGGCTCGTCGATGTCCGCCAGTTCATCACCCGTCGCCAGGATGGCCACAAGGGGCCGTTGGTAGACGGAGACGAAGGAGCGACCCAGGGAGGCCAGCATGCCGATCTCGGCGGGGCGGATGACCTCTCCCCGCCGAATGACCGTCTCGCCCTCCCGGACGTCTTCACCAGCCCGGCGGATGTCCTGACCTTCCTGGACAGGCACCAGGATGCGGACGTTGTTCCCGTCTTTCTCCGTGTCCTCCACGCGAAGCACCGCGTCGGCCCCTGCGGGCAGGGGGGCTCCGGTCATAATCCGCGTGGCCTGTCCCGGGCCTACCTTCTTCTTTGGAACGGACCCCGCCGGCAGGTCCTCGATCACCTTCAGGATGACTGGTTTTTTCGGGGAGGCGCCGAACGTATCCTGCCATCGCAGGGCGTAGCCGTCCATGGCGGAGTTGTCTTTCGGCGGGATGTTGCGGGGGGCCGCCACGTCCTCTCCGAGGACCCGTCCCAGGGCATCGAGGATACCGACCCTCTCCAGGCCCAGAGGCGTTATGGAATTCAGAATGCAGTGGAGGGCTTCATTGACGGATATCATATGGCTGACACATTGAAGATCCTGCACGATAGAAGAAGTATCCGCGGGATTCGTTTCTTATCCCTGGTTGATGAATCGGTGTTCAACTCTGTATGTAATGTATTCCTGTACGTTGAATGAGTCCCCGCTTCAGCAGATACTCCAGATGCTTCCTGATCAGGGCGCTTTCGGCAAAGTCGAAAAATGCCTTGGGGGTTCTTGGTTTGCCGTAACAGATCCAGGCGTTCGTGATTTCCTGGAACGTCCGTTTACGCTTCAGGAACGCCAGGATCTTCCGTTCCCGTTCAAAGATCACTTCTTCGTAACGATGCCACAGGGGGCCCGGCGGACTGTTGAATATACCCGCCTCATGGCTGGCCAGCCATACCCTGGCGGAAATCCCCTGAAGCCGGCGAATGGAATCAAGGGTCTGCTCGATGCTGGAGTAGCGGTCTCCATACCAGGGGCCGAACGGCGTCAGGTCGTAATCGCCGATAAAGAGGATTTTCGAATTCCGGAAGAAGAAAGAAAGATTGCCCGGTGTATGGCCCGGCGTGGCGATCACTTCCACCTGCTCCGACCCGAGGTCGATGACCTCCCCGTCCTGAAAAAAGCGCGAGGGCTGGCGGGGGCGGTATCGGAACTGCTCTTCCATGAAGCGCCTCCAGTAATCCCTCTCCTCCATTCCCTCGATTCCATACCAGTCCAGAAAGACGGAAATGCCGCTCATCGGTGGGGCGTCCCGCTCGGAAATCCAGATGGGCAGGTCTTCGAAGACGTCGATCTCTCCGAAATGATCCTCGTGGAAGTGGCTGAGCCAGACCTCCTTCACCTTTCCCTTTTTGTGGATATCCTGAAGAATTTCGCGGTCGGAGGACGGGTCGATAATGATCCCCGCCTCCTCGATGAAAAGGGAGTGGCAGTAGGGATACTTGCCCCCGTTCAGGCCGGGGATGAACTCAATTGGACCAATCTGTTTTCGTTCCATGATGTGCATGATTATATAGAGGGCGTATCGGATGCTGTCAAGAACCGACTGACATCCAACCGGCATCCGACAGGAACCCATGGGCGGATGGATGTCCTTGCCATTTTGCTTGACCGTTCCTCCATTCATCCGTTATAGGGGGCTCCTGTTTCGGGATCTCGCGGAATCAACATTATGATAAAATATCGGGAGGTTGTGTTATGAGGATCATATTGCTGGGCGCCCCCGGGGCCGGCAAGGGAACGGTGGCCAAGCTGCTGACGGAATTCGACGGCTCCGTGCAGATCTCCACGGGAGACATCCTGCGGGCCGCCGTGAAGGAGGGGACGCCCCTCGGAAAAGAGGCCAAGGGCTACATGGATAGGGGCGACCTGGTTCCGGACAGCCTCATCATGAAGCTCATGGAGGTCCGCCTGCAGGATCCGGACTGCGCCAGGGGATTCATCCTCGACGGCTTCCCCCGCACGATTCCGCAGGCTGAGGCCCTGAAGACCCTGCTGGCGAACCTGAAGATCCGCCTCGACTTCGTGGCGAACCTGGATGTGCCCCGGGACGTCATCCTGGACCGCCTCACCACCCGGCGGACCTGCTCGAATCCAGACTGCCAGGAGATCTACAACGTCAAGAGCAATCCCCCCGGCCCGGACGGCTCCTGCAAGAAATGCGGAAGCCCCACCATCCAGCGGGCCGACGAGACGGAGGAGGCCATCTCCTTCCGCCTGGAGACCTACAATTCCAAGACGGCTCCCCTCATCGGCTTCTACGAAAAGGAAGGGCTTCTGAAGACCTTCTTGTCCCTGAGCAGCAAGGACACCGTGGAGGCCGTCAAGAAGGCCCTCCAGGCCTGAATTCGAGTCGCCGGGAAGGGAGAGAGAAGCGGAAGTCCTGCGTCCGTCCGGACGGCTCCGCTTGCGGGAGGCGCGGGTGTCCAGGAAAATCGACTACGGGAAGGAACTCAACGAAGAACAGCGGGGGGTCGTCCTCGAAGAGAGCGGTCCGCTGCTCGTCATAGCAGGCGCCGGGAGCGGCAAGACCCGGACGCTGACCTACCGGGTGGCCCGTCTCATCGAAACGGGCGTGCCGCCCAACCGGATCCTCCTGGCCACCTTCACGAACAAGGCCGCCTGGTCCATGCTCTCCCGGGTCCGGTCCCTTCTCGGGCTGGAACTGGAGCGCTTCTGGGGGGGCACGTTCCACTCCGTGGCGCACCGGATCCTCCGCCGCCACGCCGACCGCCTGGGCTACGAGCGGAGCTTCTCCATCCTGGACGCCGAGGACGCGGTCTCCCTCGTAAAGGCCTGCATCGCCGAGCTGGACCTGAAGAAAAGCTCCGAGAAGTTTCCCAAGGCGGAGGTCGTCCAGAGCATCCTGAGCTTCTCCGCCAATACCGACACCCCCGTCGGGGACGTCGTCTTCAGTCGCCATCCTTTTTTCATCTCCCGGGCGGACGACATGGCCGCCGTGGCCGGGCGCTACCGCGAGCGCAAACGGAAGCTCCAGGCCATGGACTTCGACGATCTCCTCCTCAACGTCCGGCAGCTCCTGGCGGAGCACCCGGAGGCGCTCGAGGAGTACCGGGGACGCTTCCTCCATGTGCTGGTGGACGAGTACCAGGACACGAACGTCATCCAGGCGGACCTGGTGGATCTCCTGGCCTCGGGCCACCGGAACCTGATGGTGGTGGGTGACGACTCGCAGAGCATCTATTCCTTCCGGGGGGCCGACTTCCACAACATCCTCCGCTTCCCGGAGCGCTACCCCGACTGCCGGGTGTTCCGCCTGGAGACGAACTACCGCAGCACGCCGGAGATCCTGAACCTGGCGAACCTGAGCATCCGGAACAACGAGAAGCAGTTCGAGAAGACCCTGCGGGCCGTCCGCACGGAGGGGGTGAAGCCCGTCCTGGCGACGGCGTCGTCGGTGCTCCAGCAGGCCCAGTTCGTCGTCCAGCGCATCCTCGAGCTGGAAAGCACGGTGCCGCTCCGGGACATCGCCGTCCTGTACCGTGCTCATTACCACTCCATGGAGCTGCAGATGGAGATGACCCGGCGGGGGATCCCCTTCGAGATCCGCTCGGGCATCCGGTTCTTCGAGCAGGCCCATATCAAGGACGTGACGGCGTACCTGCGGATCCTGGCCAACCCGGGCGACGAACTGGCCTGGAAGCGCGTCCTGCCGCTGTACGGCGGACTCGGGAAAGTCGCGGCGGAGAAAGTCTGGCGCTTCGTTTCGTCCCAGTCGGAGCCCCTGGCTTCGCTGGATTCGGAGGCCTTTCTCAAGGGGGCCACCCGGACGGCCCTGCCGGGGCTGAAGCGGTTCCGGGAGGTCATGCGGCGCCTCTGGGAGCAGGCCGGCGACGCCACGGTTGCGGACCTCATCGGCCTCGTCCTGGAGGAGGGATACCGGGACCATCTGTACGAGCTGTACCCGGAGGCGAGTTTCCGGGAAGAGGACCTGCAGCAGCTGGCAAACTTTTCCGGAGGATTCGAACGGCTGGAGGACTTCCTGAACGAGCTGGCGCTCCTGACGAACCTGGAGAAGGAGGACGTGGCCGCTTCGTCCGATGCGGACAAGGTGACCCTGAGCACCATCCACCAGGCCAAGGGGCTCGAGTGGTCTTCCGTGTTCCTGATCTGGTGCGCCGAGGGCATGCTTCCCCTGGCCCGGGCCCTGAACGACGAGGGCGGGGTGGAGGAGGAGCGGCGGCTTTTCTACGTGGCCTCCACCCGGGCGAAGGACCAGCTCTACCTCTGCTACCCCGTGTCGGACTACCGGCGCGGCATGGGCTCCATGATCGTTCAGCCCTCCCGCTTTATCCGGGAGCTGGCCCCCCGGTACCAGGGGATGCGGGAGAGGCCGTACGAGGAGTGGCTGGTGGACGAAGCGTAGCAGCGGGCCCGGAAAATGTCCGGATGCTGCGTTACGCTTCATCCGTCGTCGTTGGACGTACAAAAGAGTACGCCTCATTCCTCCGGGCTTGCGTGCCTCGCCTGCGGGCGATTTGCGGACCCGTTCAAAAGACAAAAAGGGGACAGGCTCATGCCCGTCCCCCTTCCTGTGCAAAGTCAAATCCGACTCGTTTTTTCAGAGCCAGCGGTCGCTCTTCATCTTCTCCTCGTACTCGGCTTTCAGGGCGATCTGCGTCGCCTCGGCCATGTCCTCGGCCCTCTTGACCCAGTCCTCGAATTTGATGTCCAGCCCGAAGACGCCCACCATCTCGTCCTGGTCGTCGACGATGGGAGCCGACACGGTGATGCACAGCGCGCCGGTCAGCTTGGAGATGTAGAAGTTCGTCACGTGGCTCTTGCCTGTCTGGATGGGCCGGATGAACCACTCCCGATCGGACTGGTCCGTCCCGACGCCGTAGTGCTCGAACCGTGTGCGGTCCGCCAGGGCGGTGATGTTCCGGGTCGTCTTCCGGCCGTTCATGTCCACCACGTAGGCGAACTGGATGGACGGATGGTCTTCCAGTACCTTCTCCATGACGGGCTCCTGGAGCTCCGGCTTCATGGTCTTCATGGCCGGATCCTCGAGGGCCTGCCGGACGACCGCCATGGCCGCCTGGGCCGCCCGGTGCTTGATCTTGTCCAGGTCCGACATGAACAGCTCCGGCAGGTACTTCCGCACCAGCCGGTCCATCTCCTCGTGGGAGATGCTGGTCACGCGTCCGGCCTCGTACTGGTCCGCAATCCACTTGTGGATCCTGGAGACCCCCGGGTGGCGCTTGTCGACGGCGCTGTCCCCCTCCAGCCCCAGGGTGGAGTTGATCCAGAAGGCGACTCCCGACTTTCCGGAGACGTCCGAGACCATGGGCGTGATCGGCCGCTTGAGGAGCTTCGACGTGTCGAAGATGTTGTAGATCTCCTCGCACTTGATCAGGCCGTCGGCGTGGATCCCCGCCCGGGTCACGTTGAAGTCGGCTCCCACGAAGGGGTAGTTGGCGGGGATCTTGTACCCCACCTGCTTGTCAAAGTACTGGGCGATCTCCGTGATCACCGTTGTGTCGATGCCGTCGGTGCCGCCCGTGATGGAGAGGTACTCGATGATGAGGGCCTCGACGGGCGGATTGCCCGTCCGCTCGCCCAGCCCGAGGAGCGTGCCGTTGGCGGCGCTGCAGCCGTAGAGCCAGGCCGTGGTCGCGTTGATCAGGGCCTTGTGGAAGTCGTTGTGTCCGTGCCATTCCAGGAGCTCCCCGGGCACGCCCGCATCCTCGATGAAGGCCCGGACGAGCTTCTCGACACTCCGGGGCAGGGAGGCGCCGGGATAGGTCACGCCGTAGCCCATGGTGTCGCAGAGCCGGATCTTGACGTCGATGCCGCTCTCCTCCCGGAGCTTCATCAGCTCGATGGCGAAGGGGATGCAGAATCCGTAGATGTCCGCCCGGGTGACGTCCTCGAAATGACAGCGTGGCTTGATTCCCGCGTCGAGGATGGCCTTCACGATGCCCAGGTAGCCGTCCATGGCCTGACGCCTGGTTTTATTGAGCTTCAGGAAGATGTGGTAATCCGACACGGAGGTCAGGATTCCCGTCTCCCGGAGGCCGGCCTGCTTCACGAGATGGACGTCGTCGATGGCCGCCCGGATCCATCCGGTCACCTCTGGAAATGTGAATCCCAGGGCCTGGCAACGCTCCACCGCCTCCCGGTCCCGGTTGCCGTAAAGGAAGAACTCCGTCTGCCGGATGACGCCGCGGGGTCCCCCGAGGCGGTGCATGAACGTGAAGAGGTCGACGATCTGCTGGACCGTGTAGGGCGGCCTGGACTGCTGGCCGTCCCGGAAGGTCGTGTCGGTGATGAAGATGTCGTCCGCCGGGTTGATCGTCACGATCTTGTGGTCGAAGTCGATCCGGCAGACCTCATCATAGGGAAAAACTTCCTTCTGGAGGTTGGGCTCGTCGATGTCCTTCAGCTCGTACTTCCAGAACTTCGAGTGCTCGTGATCCAGCACCTTCCTGTATTTATTCCATTTTGCCATGGTATAGGTCTCCCGTTGGAAAAGGGTTCTTCTTTTGGTTGCCTTACTGGACGATCTTCAGCGACAGCTCCATCAACTGCCCGATGCTGGCCGGCGACGGCGCGTCGGTGAGGAGGCAGGTCGCCTTCTGGGTCTTCGGGAAGGCGATGACGTCGCGGATCGAGTCGGTCCCCGTCATCATCATGATGAGGCGGTCGAATCCGAAGGCGAGGCCGCCGTGAGGGGGCGTGCCGAACTCCAGGGCATCCAGGAGGAAGCCGAATTTCTGCCGCGCTTCCTCGTCGCCCAGCCCCAGGGTCTTGAAAATGAGCGCCTGTACCTCCTGGCGGTGGATCCGGATGCTGCCGCCGCCGATCTCCGACCCGTTGAGCACGAGGTCGTAGGCCCGCGCGCGGACCTTTCCGGGGTCCGACTCGAGGAAAGGCAGGTCCTCCATCACCGGCGACGTGAAGGGGTGATGGGTGGAGACGAACCGTTTTTCCGTTTCGCTGTATTCCATGAGCGGGAACTCGGTGATCCAGTTGAAGGCGAACCGTCCCGGCTCGATGAGCCCCAGTTTGCGGGCCACGTATAGTCTCAGGTTGCCGAGCGAATCATGAACGATCCCCGGCTTGTCGGCTACGAAGACGATCAGGTCGCCTTCCTTCGCCTCCATCCGCTCCTCCACGGCCTTCATCTCCTCGGGCTTGAGGAACTTGGCGATGGGGGACGTCCAGCCGTCGGGGTTCACCCGTGCCCAGGCCAGCCCCTTGGCGCCGAAATCGGCGACGTAGTCCCTCAGCTCGTCCAGGTCCTTGCGGGACAGCTTCCGGTTGTCCTCGATTTTGATCGCCTTGATCACGCCGCCGACGGAGGCGACTTCCTGGAACAGGTTGAAGCCGCACGCCTGCAGGACATCCGTCAGGTCCCGGAGCTCCAGGGCGAAGCGCGTGTCCGGGCTGTCCTTGCCGAATCGGTTGATGGCGTCCCGGTAGGGAATCCTCGGGAAGGGGATGGTCAGCTCGATCCCGAGGCACGTCCGCCACAAGTGGGCCATGAAGCCCTCCATGACGGCGATGAGGTCGTTCTCCTCGATGAAGGACATCTCCAGGTCGATCTGGGTGAACTCCGGCTGCCGGTCTGCCCGGAGGTCCTCGTCGCGGAAGCACTTGACGATCTGGTAGTAGCGGTCGAACCCCGACACCATCAGGAGCTGCTTGAAGATCTGCGGCGACTGGGGCAGGGCGTAAAACATTCCCGGATTCACCCGGCTGGGGACGAGGTAATCCCGTGCCCCTTCGGGGGTGCTCTTCGTCAGGACGGGCGTCTCCACCTCGATGAAGCCCTGCCCGTGGAAATACTCCCGCGTGGCCGCGGCAGCGCGGCTGCGGAGCATGATGTTGCTCTGGATGTTCGCACGGCGCAGATCCAGGTAGCGGTAGCGCAGGCGCACGTTCTCGGAGACTTCCGTGTCCGCATCGAGTGGAAACGGCGGGGTCTTGGACTCGTTGAGGATCTCCAGCTCGTCCGCCAGGACCTCCACCTCGCCCGTTTTCATGTTCGGGTTTTCCATGCCTTCGGGCCGGCGGCGGACGGTTCCCCGGACGGCGAGGACGTACTCGCTCCGGATGCGGTGGGCCACCTGGTGGGAATCGGGATTCGTCTCCGGGTTGAACACCACCTGGACGAGCCCTTCCCGGTCCCGCAGGTCCACAAAGATGACGCCGCCGTGGTCCCGTCTCCGGTGGGTCCAGCCCATGAGCACGACGGAGTTTCCGAGGTCCGCGGCCGATACCTGGCCGCAGTAGTGCGTTCTTTTCTGCTTGGTGATGAATTCAGACAAGGTCTTCTGCTCCTCTTTGCAATGCTTCCATTTTCCCGGTGATGCCCGCAAGATCGAGGGGAACCGGGGTCTGCGAACTGTTCTTCAGGTCCCGGAAGACGCCGCTGTTTTCGGCGATCTCCCGGTCTCCAATAATCAAAGCGTAACGGCAGCCGAGCTTGTCGGCCCGTTTCATCTGGCTCTTCAGGCTCTTTCCGGCGTAGTCCATCTCTACTTCGACGTCCTCCAGGCGCAGGCGGTTCGCCAGCTCGAAGGCGATTTTCTGGGCTGCGGCGCCCAGGGCGGCAATGAACAGCGCCGGCTCGCGGCGGTAGTCTTCCGCTCCCCTCGGCATCAGCGAGACGAGGCGCTCGAAGCCGATGGCGAAGCCGATTCCCGGGATGTCCGGTCCTCCCAGCTGCTGTACGAGCCCGTCGTAGCGGCCGCCGCCGACGACAGCGTTCTGGGCGCCCAGGACGTCCGTGGTCACCTCGAAGGTGGTCCGGGTATAGTAATCGAGGCCCCGCACCATGCGGTTGTTGATGGAGTACTGCACACCGAACAGGCCGAGGGATTCCTGGACAATTCCGAAATGGGCGCGGCAGTCGTCGCAGAGGTAATCGGCCAGGCGGGGCGCATGCTCGACGGCAGCCCGGCAGGATTCGATCTTGCAGTCGAAGACCCGCAGGGGATTGGTCTGGATCCGCCGGCGGCAGTCCCCGCAGAGTTCTTCTTCCCGCCCCTGCAGGTGGGCGACCACGGCCGACCGGAAGGCGGGGCGGCACAGGGGGCAGCCGAGCGAATTGATCTCGACATGAGAATTTACAAGGCCCACCGCCTTGAGGAAGTGGGTCAGCATCAGGATCAGCTCCGCGTCCACCCGGGCATCGTCGAGGCCCAGGATCTCGGCGTCGATCTGGTAGAACTGGCGGTAGCGTCCCTTCTGGGGCCGCTCGCGGCGGAACATGGGGCCGATCGTGTACAGCCGGGCCACCGGTTCGGCGGCGTACAGGGCATGTTCGATATAGGCCCGGACGACCCCGGCGGTCGCCTCCGGCCGCAGGGTCAGGGACTCTTCCCCCCGGTCGGTGAAGGTGTACATCTCCTTCTCCACGACATCAGTGGTCTCGCCGATCCCCCGGGCGAAAAGCTCCGTCTTTTCAAGGATCGGGATGCGGATATCCCGGAAGCCGAAGGCGTGGAAGACCCGGCGGGCCTGCTCTTCGACGAACAGCCACTGGCCCGCCTCGGCGGGCAGGATGTCTTTGAAGCCCCGGATGGCGCTGATGGTTTCCATGGCACAACCAAACCCTTTTTCTCAAAGAGCGGATTCCTAACACAGATACCAGGGAAAGGCAACCGCATTCTGGGACGGGCCGGGACGGGAGGGGCGTTCGACGGATGTCCCTCCCGTTCGATGCACCGACCCGGCGCCGCCGTTCCTCCACTCCCCCCGGGCCGGCCCGGGTAGAGGCTTTTCCATGAACGGGACACCGCAGGCTCATGATGTTCCTCCGGTCCTCGGACCGTTCTTCAGAAACGTGTCGACCTCGATCTTCCGCCCGTCCGTCGTGACCGTCACGGCGCCGGAGCGGTCCGTCCGGTAGACCGCCGCCCCGACGGCCCGGCAGCGTGCCAGCAGATCCGGATGGGGATGTCCGAAGAGGTTGTCCCGGCCGGAGCTGACGATGACGAGCCGCGGCCGGACATGCCGGAGAAACGGAAGCATCCCGGAGGATCGGGCGCCGTGATGGGGGGCCAGCAGGATCGATGCGGACAGGTCCCGCCCCGAGCGGACCAGTTCCTCCTCGACGTTGCCCGAGATGTCCCCGGGAATCAGCACGCCGACCTCGCCCATGGTCAGGCGAAGGACGAGGGAGGAATCGTTGGCGTCCCCGTAGTCGGATTCTCCGGCGGCCGGTTTCGGGATCCTCGGGGTCGGGTGGAGAAATTCGATCCGGACGCCGTCGAGGACTGCGGCCTCCGAGGCGGTGCCGACGGTCCTGAGAACAATGCCCCGGTCCTCCAGAATCCGGCGGATCGGCAGGAACTCCGGGGAGGAGGCGGTTTCGGCGGTCGTCCAGAATTCGCCGACCTGAAAGTTTTTCAGGACAAAGGGGAGGCCCCCCATGTGGTCCGGGTGGGGATGGGACAGGACGACGGTGTCGATCCGGAGGATCCTCTCGTGCCAGAGAAACGGGGCGAGGACCTGTTCCCCGATGTCGAAGCGGGAGATCCCGTGCACGCCGCCGCCGTCCACGAGCACTCGGCTTCCCCGCGGCAGGCGAAGGAGGGTGGCGCTTCCCTGCCCGACGTCGACGGCCGTGACCCGGAGCGTTTCGGGGCGGCGGTCCGCCAGCAGGAGGTACGTGCTCTGGAGGACGAGGAACAGGATGCAGGCCCCGGCGATCCAGGCGAAGGGGGCGAACGGGCGGTTTCTCCGGTCTTCCGGATCACCTGTTGTGATGCGGCTCCCCCGCTCCCGCCGTTCCGCCAGGACCTCGATGCACAGGACCGAAGCGACAAGGAGGATGTAAAAGACGGCCACCTGCAGGACACCGGGCGTCGGCACATAGAGAGAGGCCCAGGGAAGGGAGGCCAGCGATGACAGAAGGTCCAGGGAGACCTTGACGAGCAGGGCCGCCGCGGAGGTCAGGATGGACGCAAGCCCGTCGGAAAACAGCCAGGCCAGGATCAGGAGCGTGCACAGCGGGATCGCCAGGAGCCCCAGGATCGGGACGACCAGCAGATTGGCCGCCAGCGCGATCAGGGATACCCGGTTGAAATGGAAGGCCACCAGCGGCAGGGTCCCCAGCGTGGCGGCCAGGGTCACGACGACGAACAGAGCAGCCTGGTGGAGGGCCTTCCGGAATAGGCGGACCGTGGGGGAACCCTGTTCCGGATCCGGCCGGGGAATCCAGAGGGCGAGCCGCGGCGCGACAAAAAGAAGGGAGGCGACGGCGGCGAAGGAGAGTTGGAAGGACACGTCGAAGAGCGAGCCCGGCGAGACCATCAGAATGGCAATGGCCGCCAGGGCCAGGACGTTGTACAGGTCCCGCTCCCGGCCGATCAGGAGGGCGGCCATCAGGGCCAGCACCATGATGGCCGCCCGGAGGACCGAGATCCCCGCCCCGGCGACCAGCGTAAAGGCAAGGACGGGAATGACCGCCAGGGCCATGGCCAGCGGACGGACCGGAGAGGCCAGGAGGATCGTCTCCGACCGCGACAGTGCCGCCCGGAACAGGAAAAAGAAGAACGCGGCGATGATCCCGATGTTGAACCCGGAAATGGCGATGATGTGGGACGTCCCCGTGCGGTTGAAATCCTCCGTGACGCTTTCCGGGATTTCCTTCGCGTCGCCCAGGATGACCGACTGGATCACCTCCCGCTCGGGAGAAGGCGCATGCCCGTAAATGAACCGCTTCAGCCCTTCCCGGAAGGACTCCAGCCCGGCACGGGCGGGGTTGCCCGTGTCCTTCCGGATGAGGATGACCGCCGACGGATCCGCCAGGGAGGCCCGGAGGCGGATGCCCTGCAATCGCAGGTACCGCTCCGCGTCGAATCCGCCTGGATTATGAAAGGAGGAGGGAACTCGGAGGCGGGCACGGAAGCGAAGATGGTCACCGTAGACAAAATCGCGGGGCGCCGGGTCCTTCAGGGAGAGCAGTACTTTCCCCGTCGCGGTCTCCCGGTCTCCGCCGCGGAAGGTCTGGGAGGCGCAGACGATCAGGTCCGTCCTGTCGGGGGAGCGCCGGGGATGCTCGCAGACTGTCCCCTGGACGGTCACCGGGTCCCGTCCCGCGAACCGGGACACCGAATCCGGAGGCGGGGCGCCGTACAGGGAGGACTGTATGAGGATCGCCGCGGCGATGGATATCCCGGCGCAGGCCGTCCAGGCTGCCGCCCGGCTCCGGCGGCGGATTCGGAAGGCGAGCAGAAACAGGAGAAGCGCTGCCAGTGCGGCCGGCAGGATCGCCTCGGGCAGACGGAACGATGACCCGATGAGGATTCCCGCGATCTGGAACGCCAGCAGCGGCAAGAGCGGTCGCTTCATGGGTCCATTGTACACCATTCCCCGGAAAAGTTCCTGTTGATCGGGAGCTCCCTCCCATAGTAATCAGGAGCACCGCCGGATTCCGATGAAAACTCGACGGCGGACGCCCCCGGACGGGCGGGAAGGATCCACCCGGATGACCGAACCGTTTGCGCTCAATGACGAGAACACACCGACCCGGCTGCAGATCCTCCTGCTTTCCCGCCTCCTCATCACGACGCTTCTCCTGGTGATTTACCTCTACCTGCAGTTTCAGGAGGAGGAACTGCTCCCGGAGATCTCCATCCGCGGGTTCGGGGCGGCCATCTTTGCCAGCTTCGCGCTTGCGGCCGCATATACGGTTTTCAGGTACTTTGTCGCCGACGCCCGCCTGAATGTTTATCTACAGGGTGTGGGAGATGTTTTCCTGGTGACCGGGCTGGTTCATGCCACCGGCGGTGTCGTCAGCGTCTACGCCGTGTTCTACCCCCTGATTGTCATCTACAGCGTGTTTTTTCTCGGGCGGGGCGGAGGGATGATCATCGCCTCGCTGTGCAGTGTCTGCTACGGCCTCCTGCTCGACTTGGAGTACTATCGCATCGTTCCCGTCGGGGAATACGTCCACTTCCAGTTCTACGATCAGCGGGCGGGGCATGTCTTCACCCGGATCGTGACCTACATCGTTTCCTTTTACATCATCGCCTTCCTGGCGAGTTTCGTCGTGGAGCGCGAGCGGCGGGCCCGAACCCTCCTGGCGGAAAAGGAGACGGCTTTCGACCAGCTCGACCTGCTCCACCGGAGCATCATCGAATCGGTGGATGCCGGGATCGTGACCACGAACCTCCTGCAGCAGATCAAGTCGTTCAACCGGGCGGCCACGCAGCTCACGGGATTCTCCTTCCGAACCGTGGAGAACCGGAACATCAACGAGGTGTTTCCCGGTTTTGCCAACGCCGCCGGCCTTGCGGACGACCGGGATCCCAGCGGCGTCCCTCGCAGCCGCTTCGAGATGCCCTTCCGGGGCAGCGACCGGGAAGAGATGATCCTCGGGTGCGCCGTCTCCCCGCTCAAGGACAAGAGAGGCCGGAGAATCGGCCATATCCTCGTTTTCCAGGACCTGACGGCCATCAGGCGCATGGAGGAGTCCGTCGAGAAGAGCAGGCGCCTGGCCTTCATCGGCGAAATGGCCGCCGGGCTGGCCCATGAAATCCGGAACCCCCTGGCCTCCATCTCCGGGTCCATCCAGGTCCTCAAGAACAGCCTGGTCCTGCCCGATGCGGACCACCGGCTGATGCAGATCATCCTGCGGGGCCGGGAGCAGCTTGAGAACGTCGTCCGGGATTTTCTTCTCCTGGCACGCCCGAGCACCGGTATTCCCGAGTCCTTCGATCCCCGGGCGGTGATCGACGACGTCATCGAGTCGCTTCGCTACGTGGCGGACTGGAACGAAGGCATCCAGGTTGTCAGGAATTACCGGCATTCCGGCTCCATGTCGGCCAACCGGACGGAATTCCGGCAGGTCCTGTGGAACCTGCTCCTCAATGCGGTTCAGGTAATGCCCGAGGGAGGCACACTGACGGTGGAGACGGACATGGCGGAAGCGGCGGACGAAAAGCGATTCCTCCAGTTGAGGATCAGCGACTCCGGGCCGGGTATCGGCGCATCGGACCTTGAAAAAATATTCGAACCTTTCTATACGACCAAGGAGCGTGGAACGGGGCTGGGACTGGCCATTGTCAACCGCATCGTGGAGGGGATGGAGGGGAGTATCGCCCTGGATACCCTTACCGGGCGGGGGACGACGTTTCGGATCCGGCTGCCCCTTCCGGAGAGCGAGACAGGGGCACCGTAAGATCCGGTTCCCCGGACAGGAGATACGGACATGGCGAAGATCCTGATCGTGGATGACGACCAGGGTGTGCGGGAGCTGCTCGAGATCATGCTCACCCGGGAGGGGTATGCGGTGACCTGCGCCTCCGATGCCGACAAGGCGCTGAACCGCTGCCGCAAGACGGCGTACGACCTCGTCATCACCGACCTGAAAATGCCCAAGATCGACGGCATCGAGTTCATCCGCCGCCTCAAGGACGTCGCCCCCGCCACCATGGTTATCCTCATCACCGCGTATGCATCCCCGGAGACGGCGCTCCTGGCCATGAAGGAGGGGGCGTACGATTACGTGGAAAAGGGATTCGACTTCGAGGATCTCAAGACGATCATCCGCAACGCCCTCGACAAGAAGGGCGTCCGGACCGAGGACGCCCGTTTTCTCCAGCAGCTCGAGGACGTGGTTTCCTTCGGCGAGATGATCGGAAAAAGCCGGGAGATGCTCAAGGTCTATGGGACCATCAAGAAGGTCGGCGAGACCTCCGCCAACATCCTGATCCTGGGGGAGAGCGGGACGGGCAAGGAGCTGGTGGCAAAAGCGATTCACGACCACAGTCCCCGCCGGAAGCTGCCCTTCGTGGTGATCAACTGCGGCGGAATTCCCGAGAACCTGCTGGAGTCGGAGCTGTTCGGGCACATGAAGGGCACTTTCACGGGCGCCCTGACGGACAAGCCGGGACTCTTCGAGATCGCCCGCGGGGGAACGGTCTTCCTGGACGAGATCGCCGAGCTGTCTCCCTTTCTCCAGGTCAAGCTGCTCCGGGTCGTCCAGGAAAAGACCTTCCGGCGCATCGGGGGCGCCGAGGAGATCCGGGTGGACGTCCGGATCATTTCCGCAACCAACCAGGACCTGGCAAAGAAGGTGGGAGAGGGGACCTTCCGGGAAGATCTTTTCTACCGGCTCAACGTGATTCCCATTCACCTGCCGCCGCTCCGGGAGAGAAAGGAAGATATCCCGGCCCTGACCCAGTTCTTCATCGAGAAGTACTCCAGGGCCTTCGGGAAGCAGGTGCAGCGGATCTCCACGTATGCCATGGAGTTGCTGATGGGTTACCCCTTTCCGGGGAACGTCCGCGAGCTGGAGAACATCATCGAGCGCAGCATCGCCCTGGAGACGTCGAACATCATCCTCCCGGAAAACCTGGTGCTCTCCGGGAGCGCCTCCGCACAGGCTCCTCCGGTCATCGACATCGATATCCCCCCGGAGGGAATTCTGCTGAATGACGAGCTGGCGGAGGTCGAGCGCCGGATCATCCGGAAGGCGCTCCTCAAGACGGAGGGATCCAAGACGAAGGCCGCCGAGCTTCTGCACGTGAGTTTCGATTCCCTGCGGTACCGCATGGAAAAACTGGGAATCACCTGACCCGAAACCACCATCGAGGATAACCGATGCCGGAAGGCCCCTTCATTCTTGCCATCGACAACGGGACGCAGAGCGTTCGGGCCCTGCTGTTCGATCTGAGAGGGAACCTCGTCGCCAAGTCGAGGGTTCTCCTGGAGCCCTACTACTCCGAGAAGCCGGGCTGGGCGGAGCAGGATCCCCGCTACTACTGGGAGAGTCTGTGCCGGGCCTGCCGGGAGCTGTGGAGCCGGAAGGACGTTCCGAAGGAGGCCGTCCGGGCTGTCGCCCTGACGACGCAGCGGTGCACGGTGATCAACGTCGACAGGGAGGGACGCCCGCTCCGGCCCGCCATTGTCTGGCTGGACCAGCGCCGCACGGAGGGACTCAAACCCATCGGCGGGTTGTGGGGAGCCGCCTTCCGCGTCGCCGGCATGAGCGAGACCGCCGCCTATCTGCAGGCGGAGGCCGAGGCTAACTGGATCAAGACCCATCAGCCGGACGTCTGGAAGAAGACCCACAAGTTCCTCTTCCTCTCGGGATACCTGACCCACTGCCTGACGGGGCGATTCGTGGATTCCGTGGGCTGCCAGGTGGGGTACGTGCCCTTCGACTACAAGCGTCTCCGGTGGGCGGCCTCGTGGGACTGGAAGTGGCGTATCCTGCCGGTGGAGCCGTCCATGCTGGTGGACCTGGTTCCCGCCACTGGCACCCTGGGGGAAATCACCCCGGAGGCTGCGGAGGCGACGGGAATCCCGGCAGGCCTTCCCCTCATCGCCGCGGCGGCCGACAAGGCCTGTGAGGTGATCGGCGCCGGATGCCTGGAGCCCGACGTCGCCTGCCTGAGCTACGGGACGACCGCCACCATCAACACGACCCACCGGAAATACCTGGAGGCCATTCCCCTGATTCCTCCCTATCCATCGGCTGTACCGGGGGCCTACAGCCAGGAGATCATGGTGTACCGGGGCTACTGGATGGTGAGCTGGTTCAAGCGCGAATTCGCCGATCGCGAACAGGCCCTGGCCCTGGAGCGGGGCGTGGAGCCCGAGGCCCTCTTCGACGACCTGCTCCGTCAGTCTCCTCCCGGGTCTCAGGGGCTGGTGCTCCAGCCTTACTGGTCGCCGGGCGTCAAGGTGCCCGGACCGGAGGCGCGAGGAGCCATCATCGGTTTCGGCGACGTTCACAATCGGGCCCACGTCTACCGGGCCATCCTGGAGGGCGTCGCCTATGCCCTCCGGGAAGGGAAGGAGCGAACGGAAAAGCGGAACGGCATTCCCATCACCGCCCTCAGGGTGGCGGGAGGCGGATCCCAGAGTGACGGGGCCATGCAGCTGACGGCGGACATCTTCGGCATTCCTTCGGCCAGGCCCCACATCTACGAGACGTCGGGACTCGGCGCCGCCATGGATGCCGCCGTGGGCACGGGACTTCATCCGGACTTCGCGACGGCGTGCCGGGAAATGACCCGGGTGGGCCGGGTCTTCGAGCCCGATCCTGCCACGCACCGTCTGTACGACGATCTGTATCGCCGGGTGTACTGCCAGATGTACGGGAAGCTGAAGCCCCTTTACGAGGAAATCCGAAAGATATCCCGGTCCTGACGGGGCCGGGAGCGGGCGGCCGGCGGAACGGGGAGAAAAATGTCCTTGTCTTTTTGCGGGGGGCCGCTATAATCCAGCGCCGGTCCGGCATGGTTGAAGGGGCCGGGAAAGGGTCCGATGGACGTTCAGTTTGCCCCCTGGAGAATGGTCTACATCAAGGGAGAAAAACCGAAAGGATGCGTCTTCTGCAGGGAGGAAGCCCGTGATGACGAGCTCCTGCTCTGGGAGGGGGCGACCTGCCTCGTGATGCTGAACCGCTACCCTTACAACAACGGCCATCTGCTGGTGATGCCGTCCCGCCATGTGGCGAATCTCGACGATCTGACGGGAGAGGAAAGAACGGAGCTGTTCGATCTGCTGGACCGTTCCGTGCAGGTCCTTCGGGAGGCTCTCCATCCGGAGGGGATCAATGTCGGCATCAACCTCGGCCGGGCAGCCGGCGCCGGCGTGGAGGACCATCTACACATCCACGTGGTTCCCCGCTGGTCCGGGGACACGAATTCCATGACCGTGGTGGGAGGAATCCGGGTGATTCCGGACAGCCTCACCGGAACCCGTGACGAACTGAAGCCCCGTTTTCAAAAAGCCGCTTCCGGAGGCACGTGATGAAGGTAGTCTATATCGTCCTTGTCATGCTGATCATGCTGTTTGTGATCACCTTTGCCCTGCAGAACCAGACGGACGTCGTCATCCAGTACTACGAGCTGTTTCCGAGGGTCGCGGTGGCCGCCTACATGCTTATTTTCCTGTCCTTCCTGGTTGGCGTGATCTTCACGGGGTTCCTGGGAGTCATCGAGCGCTTCCAGCTCAACCGCACCATCACAAGGCTGAACAAGCAGATCCGGGAGCTCCGGCGTGAGATCAGGGCCGGCGAGGCCCCGCCGGTCATCGAGGAGGGGACGACTGAACAGCAGCCGTAGAACGGCATGAAAACAGAGGCGGGCTTCCGGCTCCGGCCTCGTTTCCGAAAAAAAGGGGGGACAGAATTGATATCTGTCCCCCTTTCTGCGTCCGCGGAGGAAGGGGCTCCATCCCTTTTAAAGCCCGATCTGCTCGTGAACGCCGCACATCGCCGCGAGGGACAGCTCGACAAATTCGGGCAGCGGGATCCCGAGCTGCTCGCACTCCAGGATGTTCTCCCGCCGGACCGAGGCGGCAAAGGCCTTCTCCTTCATCCGCTTCACCACCGATTTCACCTTGACGCTTGCCACCTTCCGGTCGGGCTGAACCAGGGCCGTTGCGGTGATGAGGCCGGTGATCGTCTCGCCCGCCGCCAGGGCGTGATGGAAATCCGTTTCCCGGGGGAGCTTCGAGGCCGTTTCGTTGTGCCGGAGAACGGCGTCGATCATCTCCGGATCGTATCCCCACTTACGCAGGATCCGCTCCGCCTCGATGCCGTGGCGGGTGAGGTCGCCCTCCACCCGTTCGATGTCCAGGTCGTGAAGCAGGCCGGCCATGGCCCACAGATCCTCGTTTTTTCCCAGGCGCCGGGCCAGGGAACGCATCACCGCCTCGGATGCAAAGCTGTGGGCGAGCATCCTTTCATCCGTCACATGGGCCTTGAGCAGGGCTACCGCTTCTTCACGATCCGGAATCATCGCGTCACCTCCTGCGGGGGGCTTCATTCCCGTGCCGGCCTTTGATGGCCTGGACGGGCCAGTGTTCGCCGGCGTCGTGCAGACCCGGTTTTTTCCCCGGCGTTTCGCCTCGTACATCAGCGAATCGGCCCGGGTGATGAAGGATCGTGATCCCTCTTCCGCATCGCACTGGGAGATGCCGATGCTGATGGTCTTGTGAACCGCCTCGCCGTTCCGGGGATGGAAGGAATGGGCCTGGAATACCTCCCGCATCCGCTCGGCCATGATGGTGGCCTGAACGGTTGACGTCTCCGGCAGGAGGACCACGAACTCCTCGCCTCCGTAACGGCAGGCGACGTCGGATTTCCGGGTGCAGCGGCGGATCGCCGCGCCAAGGTGCTCGATGACGCGGTCCCCCTCCATGTGGCCGTAGGTGTCGTTAAAAACCTTGAAATCGTCGATGTCGATCATCATCAGGGACAGGGACCGGCCGTAGCGCTGCGAGCGGGTCATTTCAAGGGTCAGCGCGTTGTAGAAGTGCCGCTGGTTGTAGAGGCCCGTCAGGTTGTCGGTGATGCTCAGCTCCTCCAGGTGCTGGACGCTATCCCGCAGAGCCTCCTCCATCTGGCGACGTTTCGTGATGTCCCTCGACATCCCCTGGAGAGCAATGACCTCCCCCTTATCGTTGCGGATGGCTCGCAGTACGTTCTCGATCCAGAGGATGGATCCGTTCTTGTGATAGTATTCCAGCTCGAGCGTCACGGATCGGTCCGGATCGACGCCGGGCCGGCCGTCGATCTCCAGTTCGTGGGCCAGGCGCTCGAAGGCCACCTTGAGCGATTCCGGGGTGAGCTGCTCCTCGACGGTCTGCCGGTAGCGCTCCTCCGGCGTATAGCCGAGGACGCGGAAAATCGAGGGGCTGACGTACGTTGTCCGGAGGTCCAGCGACTGTGTCCAGAGGATGTCCCCCATGTTCTCCACCAGGAAGCTGAGCCGCTCCTCGTTTTCCCGGAGCGCCCTCTCCGTTTTCAGCCGCTCCGTGATGTCCCGGCCCACCGCATGATAGCCGGTCAGATTCTGCCCGCCTTCGAAAACGGCGATGAGCATCCACTGGTGCCAGGAAATCCCGCCGTCCGGATCGGAAATCCGGTACTCCGTCGTGACGACCGGTTTTTCCGGTGTCAGGGCTCTGTGCTGCGATCTTGCCTGGGATCGGCTTTCCTGCGGGATGATGTCGTAGATGCTTTTGCCGATCAAGTCCCCGGGGGATATGGAAAAGCGGGAGCAGAGGGCTTCGTTGACGAACGCCACCATGCCGTCGGGCAGGCAGTGGATGATGAACTCGGGGGACGTCGACACGGAAATGTGACGGTTCTCGATCCGCCGGTTCAGGTCATTTCCCCTGACGGGCTGCCGGAACGTCGATTCCACCGTCGACTCAACCTCAGGGGCTCCCGGGGGCCCGGGTATGTCGTGCCGATCGCTCATAGTGAATCTTCCGTGTATCCGGATGGTTGAAAACTGTCCGGTCCGTCAGGGCCGTACTTCTTAACGTGGCGGCCTGTTGCCGTCAACGGAAAAAGATGCCGCCGACAATCAGGAAACGGCACCGTGTTTCCGCAGCAGTTGCACAACGGCGCCGGCCACCCTCCTGTAGCCTTCCGCGTTGGGATGAATAGGGTCCCCCTTGAGGCTTCCGTCGGACAGGACGTCCGTCAACACCCGATCTTCCAGGGGAACCTTCATCTCGCCGGCGATCTCCCGGTAGAGAGCGGGCGGTTTCAGGAGAAGACCCGGCGCGGGTACGGCCAACAGAACCACGGCCACTCCCTTTTCCCGGGCGATGGCGATCATGGCGCGCAGGTTCCGCGCCGTTTCCCGTGTGTCCATCCTCCTCAGAAAATCGTTGCCGCCGTGGCAGAGAATCACCACGTCCGGCCTTGTCTCGGCGAGTGCGGCAGGGAGCCTCCGGAGTCCCTCCGCGGACACCTCGCCCGGCACGCCGGACCGAACGACCCGGATCTTCAGGAGCCCCTCAAGGACCTCCGGGTAGCTTTGTCCGGGACCCGCCCCGTTGCCGGCGGTCAGGCTGTCGCCGAAGGCGAGGATGGTTTTCCCGGAATCGAGCCGGGGCAGCCGTTCCCGATCGGAGCAGCCGGCCAAAAGGGCCAGGAGAAGAAGGAGAATCAGAACGCCGGCGCATCGGCGGGACGGGGGATGAAGGCTTCCCGTTGCGGAGACCGGGCTGTTTCGGGTAGAGGAGGAAGGAACCGACCCGTCCGTGCGGGGGTGCAAAACACCGGCCGCCGGCAGGCGGGGAAGAAGGAGGGGACGATGATCCTGTATGCCGTGGCGGACGTTCATGGGAAAAAGGAGAACCTCGATCGAATCGAGCGGACCATTCGGGAATGCAGGCCCGACGCCGTCATCGTCGCCGGGGACGTGGCAACGCGGCGGGACGCCGCTCCCGTTCTCAAGCGTTTGGACAGTCTGGGCGTTCCGGTCATGCTTGTCCGCGGCAACATGGACCCTCCCGGCCTGGACGCCGAGGCGGATAGATACGGGAACATCCGGTCCCTCCACCACAGCGAGGTCGTGATCGGAGACGTTCCGTTCATCGGGATCAGTGGTACGATCCCCGTTCCCTTTCGCACCCGCATTACGTTCCGGGAAGACCGGGATCTCGCGGTCCTGATGCCGCGGGTCCGTCGAGAGACGGTCCTGGTCGCCCATCCCCCGCCGCTGGGCGTTCTCGACCGGGCCTTCGGGATGCTTCACGCCGGTTCGCCGGGCCTTCGGGATTTTATCCGGAAGACGGAGCCGCGCCTCTTTGTCTGTGGTCACATTCACGAGGCGGCTGGGGCGGAGCGGATCGGGCGCACCCTGGTCGTCAATGCCGCCATGGGGAGAAGGGGAGGAGGAGCGTTTATCCGCCTGGGGCAGCAGGATGACGACATCCGCCTGGAATGGCCGTGAGGCGGAACGGGCACGGGCTTCTCCACGCCATGAAAAGCCGGAGACCCTCCGGGGATCCTGCTTATTCCTCCGGCAGCCTCTCGTGCGGTACGTCCAGCCAGTTGCCCGAGGGGATGGGGCTCATGCCGGCCGGCGTTCCGTCGTAGAGATACGCCCAGGCCGCATAGGCGTTCCCGTCTTCCGCCCGGACCCTGACGATGGCGCGCCGGAAGAGAGAGCCGGTGGAGCCGTAACGCCGGACGGTCTCGACGATGTCCAGCATCTCGAAGGCCCTTTTCAGGTCTACCAGGGGATAGATCTCACCCTGAATCTCCTGGCCCTCGTGCTCCGCCGGAAACATGGCCGGAAACCCCTTCCCGCTTGCGTAGAGCACTCCCGGGGCCTTTGCCCGCATGCCCGCCCGGTGGTCGCACCAGTGTTCCAGAATGTGGTGCCGGACCTCCCCTTCCATCAGGGTGCCGTATACGAAGAGATTTTCGATGCACCAGGGGGGCTCCTTGCCGCGGGAAACGGGCCGGAGTATGCGGTCGGTGAATCCGTGTGCCGCAAGCCCCTCCTTGACGATCTCGACATATTCCTCCGTGGGCTTGACGAATCCCCCCTCCGTCAGGGAGGTGTCGACCTGGTATGTGACGGCGGAATGTTCCCGTCCGTCCTCCGTCAGGGCGACGACGTCGAGATGCTTGTAATCCTTGGGGGCGCTGACCCTCCGGTCCAGGATCTTCCAGCCCTCGGGCGTCATGTGGTATAAGACGCCCGGGGTGGCCTGACCGAGCCGGTGGCGGATGTTGAGGGAACCGCCCACCCGGACGGGCGAGGGGAGGTTGAACACGATCTGCGTGTCCGGCAGGTAGGCCCGGGCGAAGACCGATCCCATCGGGTAGGGCTGGTTGTTGTCCCGGCACCACTGCCGCAGATCCGCCTCGTTCATGTTCGTACCGTATGAAAAGTAAAGGATGTCCTGTCCGTCTTCCATGTGCTTCCCCCTGTTGAAGGGCTCCCGCCCATGATGGAGGGCGAATATAGCACAAGGCAAAACGGATTGGAAATGACTTCCCTTCGCGGAGGTGCGGGCGTGGAAGCAGGCGGCGTTGTGAAGCTGATTGTCGACGGGAACCTCGGGAAGCTCGCCCGGTGGCTGCGGGCCCTGGGGTGTGACACGGTCTGCCACGAGGGCCGCGCGGACCGCTTTCTGCTCAGGAGGGCGTATCTGGAAGAGCGGATTGTGGTCACGAAGAGCCGGACCCTGGCGGCGAGGCCGTTCCGGGGGCGGCTGGTCCTGATCACGGCGGACCGGTGGGAGGAACAGCTTGTGGAAGCGGTGGCCGCTCTCGGGCTGTCCTTCGATGCCCTCGCCGTTTTGGGGCGATGCCTGGAATGCAACGAGGTGTTGTCGGACGTGGAGAAGGGAGCGGTGGAAGGGCTGGTCCCCCCCTACATCCTGGAGACGCAGCCGGGTTTCCGGAGATGCGGGCGCTGCGGGCGGGTCTACTGGGCCGGGAGCCACGCGGAGAGGATGCTCCGCGTCATGCGGAGCCGCATTCCGTCTCGTCCCCCTTGATCTTTTCGACGGCGTGGGGAATGGCCGGCAGGAGCACCTCGAGATTCTCCCGGGCACCCCTCGGGCTGCCGGGGAGATTGACGATCAGCGAGGCGCCACGGATGCCCACAATGGCGCGGGAAATCATGGCGTGTGGCGTCTTCGTGGCGCTTGCCCTGCGCATGGCCTCCGCCATGCCGGGGATCTCCTTGTGGATCACCGCGAGCGTCGCGTCCGGCGTCACGTCGCGGGGGCTGACCCCCGTTCCGCCGGTCGTGACGATCAGGTCCAGCTTTTCCTCGTCTGCGAAGCGGACCAGGATCTCCCGGATCCGGTCCGTCTCGTCGGGCACGATCGCCGTCTGGTCGATCCGGCAACCGATCCCCTGAAGCAGGCGGGCTACCTCGGGTCCGCTCAGGTCCTCCCGGGCTCCCTGGGAGCCACGGTCGCTGACCGTGATGACGCCGGCACGGATGATCATTTCTCCGCCGCTTCTTTTTCCTTCTTCGCTTCGGCGATCACCTTCTCGGCGATCTGCGCCGGGACTTCCTCGTAGTGGGAGAACTCGTAGGTGAAGGTTCCCCGGCCGCTCGTCATGGAGCGCAGGTCCGGGGCGTACTTCAGGATCTCCGCGAGGGGGATGCTGGCCTTGACGATCTGGTTCGACCCCTTGGAATCCATGCCGAGGACGCGGCCCCGGCGGGAATTCAGGTCGCCGATGATGTCACCCATGTACTCGTCGGGGATCTCGATGTCGATGTTGACGATGGGCTCCAGCAGGGTGGGCTGGCATTCCAGGACGGCCTTCTTGAAGCCCATGGAGCCGGCGATCTTGAAGGCCATTTCCGACGAGTCCACCGTATGGTACGAGCCGTCCACGAGGGCGACCTTCAAATCCACCGTCGGATAGCCTGCCAGGACCCCTTCCTCCATGGCCTCCACGATGCCCTTCTCCACGGCGGGCCGATACTGCTGGGGAACGACGCCGCCGACGATCTTGTCGGCAAACTCGAAGCCGCCTCCCCGGGGAAGGGGCTCCACGTCCAGCCAGACGTCGCCAAACTGGCCCCGCCCGCCGGACTGCTTCTTGTACCGTCCCTGGATGCCCATCTTCGCCTTCTTGATCGTTTCCTTATAGGGGACCTTCGGGGTCTTAAGGTTCACTTCGACGCCGAACTTCCGCTTCATCTTCTCGACGGTGACCTCGATATGGACCTGGCCGGTGCCGGAGAGGATCATCTCCTTGGTCTGCTCGTCCCGGCGGTAGGTCAGGGTTGGGTCCTCCTCGATCAGCCGGTTGATGGACGATACGATCTTTTCCTCGTCGCCCCGGGAGCGGGGCTCGATGGCGAAGGACATAACCGCCGCCGGTGTCGGAATCCTCGGCAGCAGGATGGGTGCCTTCTCGAAGCAGAGCGTGTCTCCCGTCAGGGTTTCCTTGAGCTTTGCGACGGCCGCGATGTCGCCCGGAATGAGGGGATCATCTGTGGGTTTCTGGGTCTTGCCCTCGAGGAAGAAGATGTTGCCGAACCGCTCCGTGGCCTTGTGGGCAGGGTTGAAGAACGTGGCGTCGGAGGTCACCGTGCCCGAATAGACGCGGAAAATGGTCACCCGGCCGGCGTAGGGATCGGCGATGGTCTTGAACACCCGCGCCGCGAAGGGGGCCGCGGGATCGGGAAGCCTTTCATCCAACTCCTCCGTCCCGGGTTTGGTTCCCGTGACGGCGCCCCGGTCCACCGGGGAGGGGAACAGCCGGACCATCAGGTCCATCAGGAGGGAGGTGCCGATGTTCTTGAGGGCCGACGTGCAGACGACCGGGACTACGGATCCCGAGAGCACGCCTTTCCGCAACCCCAACTGGAGATCTTCGGCACTGAGTTCTCCCGATTCCAGGTACTTGTCCATCAGGGTTTCGTCCGTTTCGGCAATGTCCTCCACCATGCTGCCCCGGTATTTCTCCACCTGGGCGGCCATGTCGGCGGGGATGTCCGCGGGTTTGCAGGTCCCTTTCCCTTCGTCGAAGAGGAAGGCCTTTCCCGTCACGAGGTCCACCACGCCCTTGAATTCAGCCTCCTTGCCGATGGGCAGCATCAGGAGGGTGACCTTCCGGTCGAGCTTCGCTCCGATGCTCTCGACGGCCTTCCCGAAATCCGCCCGCTCGCGATCCAGCCGGTTGATGACGGCGATCCGGGGCAGTGCATAGGTATCGGCGGCTTCCCAGACCTTGATCGTCTGGAACTCGACGCCGCTGACGGCGTCGATGACCACGAGAACCGAATCCGCGTGGGCCATGCAGCCCATCATGTCGTAGGCAAAATTGGAGTCTCCCGGGGAGTCGAGCAGGTTCACCTTGTGTTTGTCCCACTCGAAGAAATTCACCGCGGTGTTGATGGAGCTGCGCCGTTTGTGCTCCTCCGGCTCGAAGTCCATCGATGAGCTTCCGTCGTCCACGCGGCCGAGGCGCTCCGTCTTGCCGGAGACGAACAGGAAAGACTCGCACAGCGTCGTCTTGCCCGTTCCTCCGTGTCCTGCAACGGCAACGTTCCTCAAGGCTTGTGACTCGTATTTTGCCATGGTTGCTCCTTTCAGATTCAATGGAAGGGTCCTGTCCGAAGACCCTGGTGTTTAGCCAAGATCGGCGCGCCAAGTCAAGACAATTTTCGGCATCGGAGAGGGCAGGGAACATTGACAATCTGACGCTGCGGCTTATGTTTATCCGGCAAGGGAAAAGAGGCGGAAACCATTAGCCCCGGACGGTCCCGGACCGGTCCGGAATCGAGAAAAGGAGGCACGGCGATGATCGGTAAGAAAGTTCACCAGGCAATGAACGAGCAGGTCCGTCACGAATTGGAGTCTTACTATATCTATCTGTCCATGGCCGCCTGGTTCCACGCCCAGAACCTGGATGGGATGGCCCACTGGATGCGTTGCCAGGCCCACGAGGAGATGATCCATGCCATGAAGTTCATGGACCACATCCTGGACCGTGGCGGAGCGGTGAAGCTTCAGGACCTCAAGCAGATCAAGACGTCCTGGCAATCCGTCCCGGAGGTCTGGCAGGATACCCTGGCCCATGAGCAGTTCATCACGGGCAAAATCCACGGGATCGTCAAGATATCCCGGGCGGAAAGCGATTACGCCTCCGATACCCTGTTGAACTGGTTCACGAAGGAACAGGTGGAGGAGGAGGCGACGGCGGAAAAGATCCTTCGGCAGATCGAAATGATCGGTCACACGAAGGAAGGACTCTTCATGCTGGACAAGGAACTGGGAGCGAGGATGTTTCCGGTCGGCTCGCCGCTGGATCCGGCGGCGTACAACCTGGCGACCTGAGCGGGCCAAGTGCCATCCGGCAAATAGGGGGAGTGGATTTCGAATCCATCATCCCCTTTTTTGTTTCTCGTTGCATCACGGCGCGGGGGCTGCCACGGGGGCTCCCGCCGTCGCGAAAACGTTTCCGCTCTTCGCCTTCTGAAACGGAAGAGCCTGGGGTCCGGAAACGTTTTCCAATTGCTCCTCTGGGAACCCCCGGTCGCGCCCCCGCGAACGTTGGTGGGGAGGAGGGTCTTCCCGGAGCGCGAATAGCGGCTTTTTCGGGGCACCCTGCCGTCGCAGCGCAGCGCCCGCAAAGTCATCTGTCTGAGCGCCCCTGGGCGCGAGTTATGACTTTGCAGCGGAGCGAGACGATGCAGGGTCGAAAAAACGCTCCTGAGCGCGAGGGAAGCCCGGCTCCCACATGCCGGCCCCCCATCCGCTCCTGAATCACTTTAAAAAAAATGAAAAAATTAGGAAGGGGGTGGATTTGAAATCGGTCCACCCCTTTGTGCGTTTTGGGCGGTGTCAGGAGACGGTTCGCTTCACCTCTTCGAGCGTTCCCTCGACGAGGCCGCGGATTTCCCGGAGGCGGTCCTCCGTCGCCGCCTCGAAGCGCAGGACGAGGACCGGCTGGGTGTTGGAGGCTCGGATCAGGCCCCAGCCGTCAGGGAAGGGGATGCGCACGCCGTCGATGTCGATGATCTTGTACGTCCTGGCAAAACGGGCCTTCACCTCCTCGACGACCCGGAACTTCAGCTCGTCCGGGCAGTCCACGCGGATCTCCGGCGTGGTGAAGGTTTTTGGAACGTCCGCCAGCAGGGCACTCAGGGTGGTTTCGGAGGAGGAGACGATTTCCAGGAGTCGTACCGCCGCGTAGATCGCATCGTCGTACCCGTAGTAGCGGTCCGCAAAAAACAGGTGGCCGCTCATCTCCCCGGCCAGGACGGCGTCTTCTTCCTTCATTTTCCCCTTGATCAGGGAGTGGCCGGCCTTCCACATGATGGGCCGCCCGCCGTGCCGGGCGATGTCATCGTAAAGGTTCTGGGAGCACTTCACCTCGCCGATGATCGCCGCGCCGGGACGCTCCTTGAGAATGAACCGGGAAAACAGGAGCAGGAGCTCGTCGCCCCAGAGAATGCGCCCCTCGTCGGTGACGGCTCCGATACGGTCGGCGTCCCCGTCGAAGGCGATGCCGAGATCGGCTCCTTCCTTCTTTACGAGAGCGATCAGGTCCTTCAGGTTTTCCGGCACCGTCGGGTCGGGAAAGTGGTTCGGGAACCGCCCGTCGGGCTCGCAGTAGATATCGGTGACACGGCAGCCCAGGCGCCGGAACAGGGGCAGGACGAAGAGGCCGCCGACGCCGTTTCCCCCGTCGACGACGACGGAGATGCCCTTCCTGACCGCCACGTTCCCGAACAAAAGGTCCTCGTATGCGCCCGAGACGTCCTGGGTCGTCATGCGGCCCTCACCCCGTTCATAGCGGCCCTTCTCCATGATCCGGCGGACTTCCTGGATGTCGTTGCCATAGATCGTGTCGGGACCGATGCAGATCTTGAAACCATTGAATTCCGGAGGGTTGTGGCTACCGGTGACCATGACGCCGCCGTCCGTTTCCAGGTGGCGGATGGAGTAATAGAGGACAGGTGTGGCGCACATGCCCACGTCGATGACGTCGATGCCGGTGCTCCGGAGACCCCGGGCCATCTGCCCGGCGTAGGATTCGGAGCTGAGCCGGCAATCCCGGCCCAGGGTCATGGTCCGGACTCCTCGCTGTCGGGCGTAGGTCCCGATGGCCTGCCCGAGTTCCCGGACGAAATCGGGATTCAGGTCCCTGTCCACCAGGCCCCTGACGTCGTATTCCCGGAAAATCTCTGGGTTCATGATGGCCTCCTCGTTGAATCGGCGGGTTATGGAAGACAACCTCCCCGGCAAGCTGCGGGGAAGCGCGTGCAGTACATTGAAAGTACGGCGTTCTATGTTAAAAAGGGCGACTCTGTCAAGAAGGATTTGAGGGCCGATTGGCCTTGACAATAGCAGGTGAATCCATTAGCGTAGCGCCCCTAAACGGTACTGGCTGGAGTGCATCATGATCGGAGTTCTGATTACAACCCATGGCGATCTCGGCAAGGAGTTGATCAAGGCCGCAGAAATGATCAAGGGTCCCATGAAGGGCGTTCTCCACATCCCCATCGACCAGAGCAAGGGCGTCGAAGAGATCAAGAAGGAAATCAGCACCGCCATCAAGAAGCTCGAGCAGGGCAAAGGGGTCCTCATCATGACGGACCTCTTCGGCGGAACGCCTTCCAACATTTCCCTTTCCTTCATGAAGGACGGGAAGGTCGAGGTCGTCACCGGCGTCAATCTCCCCATGATGCTGAAGCTCGCCGATGTCCGCGAGACTATGAACCTGAAGGATTTCTCCTGCTTCATCAAGGATTACGGACGGAACAACATCTCCCTCGCCAGCGAGATCCTCAACAGGAAGGTCGGCACATGACGGGTTCCCGGACATGGACATCGCCCTGGTGAGAATCGACAACCGTCTGGTCCACGGCCAGATCATCGAGGCATGGGTTCCCTTTGCCAGGGCCAACTGCATCATCGTTGTCGACGACCACGTGGCGAACGATTTTTTTCGGGAGACGGTCATCAAGATGTCCGTCCCCCGGGAAATCGAGACCCTGATCAGCAGCGTCGACGAGTTTCCGACAAACATCCGGAGCATCGAGAGAAAAGGCCGCAAGGCCATCATCCTCTTCTCATCCATGAAGGATGCCCTGCGGGCGTATCGGGGCGGATTTTACTTCGACCACCTGAACATCGGGAACATCCACAACGAGGAGTGCATCCAGCAGTGCGCTCCCTCGGTCCTGCTTGGGGAAGAGGACATCAGCGCCATTCGGGAGCTGGTGAAGGACGGCGTCCACGTGGATGTCCGCCGCGTCCCGCGGGAGAAACCCGTCGACATCCGGGATGTCCTCGGCGACGAGGTCCAATAGCGCCGTCCCGACCGCCCCGAGGACACCCGCCGGAGGGACCCGTGCACTGGAAAATCCTTCTCATTGCTACAGCCGGCGGGTTGATGTGCCTGGACCGGGTCGTTCTCCAGGCCATGATCTCCCGCCCCGTCGTGGCGGGGACCCTCACGGGATGGATGCTGGGCGCCCCGGCGACGGGTCTGCTCGTGGGAGCCCTGATCGAACTGTTCTGGATCGACCATCTTCCCATCGGGACCTACATTCCCCCCAACGAAACCATCGTGACCGTTCTTGCCGTTTCTGTTGCGGTCCTGAACAGCCCGGGTCCGTCCGGGAACGTTCCCAGGGAGACCGTCGCCCTTTCTCTTCTCATGTTTCTGCCCGTTGCCCACCTCGCCCAGAAGGGGGAGCAGGTTCTCGTCATGCTGAACGAGCGCTTGGCGCGGCAGGCCGTTGCGGCCGGGGAAGCGGGCGATCTCGGGGCCGTCTCCCGGCTGCACATACGGGCGATCGGCCGCTACTGGCTCTCGTCGGCGGGGCTGCTGGCCGTTCTTTTGGCGGTGGGCGTTCCTCTCCTGGGCTGGCTTCTGGAGCATCTTTCCCATTCGGTCCGCATGGCCCTGCAGCTGACGTATTTCATGTTTCCCGTCGTGGGAATCGCCGCCGCCCTGAAAGCCTTTTCCCAGAAGAGGGCGCTGCACGTATTCTGCGGCGTGTACCTGGCGGCCGTTTTCTTCCTTGAGCTGTTCCAGGGCCCATGATTCGGAGTCCCGGATGAGCCCGTCCATTGAACTTTCTCCGGTGACGGAAGAGTACCTGGAGGAGATCCTGGCCATCGAGCGCGCCTCCTTTCCGACCCCCTGGTCCCGGGAGCTGTTCCTGCGGGAGCTGGACCTGGTCATCTCCAGGAGCCTTGCAGCGCGGGAGGCGCGAAGGCCGGGGGCTTCCGTATGCGGGTACATGTTCTTCTGGTTCGTGGCCGGCGAGGGCCAGCTGCAGCGGATCGCCGTCCGGCAGGACCTCCGGCGCGCCGGCATCGCCGACTGCCTCATGAAGGGAATGCTGGATCTGTGCACCCGGGAGGACGTGACGCGGGTGGTTCTGGAGGTGCGGAGAAGCAACGCGGCGGCCATCGAGCTGTACCGGAAATGGGGGTTCCAACGCACCGGCACCCGGCGCGGCTATTATCCCGAAACCGGCGAAGACGCGCTTCTCATGGAGTGGAATGCTTCGTGACGGGGGAGCGGGCCGGATTTGTCGTTGCAATTGCCCGTCTCCTGTGAGAAAAGAGACGGGACCATTCAAACATTCAGGATCGTTCAAGAAATCGAATTGGAAATCATGACGGACCAGGCACGGCGGGGAATGGAGCGAAATGTCGAGGGGGTGGTGCTGTCGAATCGCGAGACGGCGCCCGGCCATTTCCACATGGTCCTGGGACTCCCGATTCCCATCACCGACCCCGTTCCGGGCCAGTTCGTCATGGTGCGGATGCCCGACCGGTCGGACCCCCTACTGGCCCGGCCCCTCGGAATCTACAGCTTCTCGCAGCGGAGGGGGGAGGCCCGCCTGGAGCTTCTCTACCGGGTGGCCGGGAAGGGTACGGCCCTGCTCTCGGGCCTCCCGGCGGGCCGGGTGCTGCAGGTCCTGGGCCCCCTGGGCCGCGGATTCCGCATTGCCCCGGAACTCCGGACCCTCGTGCTCATCTCCGGCGGCATCGGCATCGCCCCCCTGACCTTCCTGGCGGAGCATTACCGGGGAATCCCGGACGGGGCGGAAAAAGACATCGTCTGTTACGCCGGTGCCCGCTGCGCCGACGCCCTGGTCGGGCTGGAGCGGATGGAGGCGCTGTGCTCGCGCGTGGTCGTCACCACGGACGACGGCACCTGCGGTTCATGCGGCATCGTGACGGACCCCCTGGGCCAGGATCTGCCCTCGTTCCACCCGGAAGAGACGGCCCTCTACGCCTGCGGTCCCCGGCCGATGCTGTCATGTCTGGCGGACATGCTCCGGGACTCGCCGGTTCCATGCCAGGTCTCCGTGGAGGAGCGCATGGCCTGCGGGCTCGGGGCCTGCCTGGGCTGCGCCGTCGCCGTCCGCGGCAGGGACAGCGCTTTGTCATACGTGCGGGTCTGCAGGGAAGGACCGGTTTTCGACATCCATGAACTCGACTGGTAATAACCTCCCGTCGCTCGCCGTCTCGATCGGCGGCCTGAACCTGAAGAACCCGGTCATGCCCGCGTCGGGCACCTTCGGGTACGGGGAGGAGTACGCCCCGTTCGCGGACCTGAACCACCTGGGGGCCGTCGTCACCAAGGGCATTTCCCTCCGGCCCCGGGCCGGCAACCCGCCGCCCCGGATTATGGAGACGCCCGCGGGGATGCTCAACGCCGTGGGCCTGCAGAACGTGGGCGTCCAGGCATTCGTCGCGGAGAAGCTTCCCTACCTGCGTAAGTTTGACGTCCCGGTCATCGTCAACATCTTCGGAGAGGCCGTCGACGAATACGCCGCCGTGGCGGAGGAGTTGAGCCGGGCCGGCGGCGTCCATGCCCTGGAGGTGAACATCTCCTGCCCCAACGTGAAGAAGGGCGGGATTGCCTTCGGTGCGCGGCCGGAGTCCGCGGCGGAGGTGACGGCGGCGGTCCGGGGAAGCACGGACCTGCCGGTGATCGTGAAGCTCACCCCCAACGTCACGGACATCGTCGAGATCGCCCTCGCCGTCGAATCCGCCGGAGCCCATGCCCTCTCGCTCATCAACACCCTCCTGGGCATGTCCGTGGACGTGGAGCGGCGTGTTCCCCATCTCGCGAATGTCACCGGCGGGCTCTCCGGACCGGCCGTGCGGCCCGTGGCGGTGCGCATGGTCTGGCAGGTCGCCGGCCGGGTGAAGGTCCCCGTCATCGGCGTGGGGGGTATCGTCGACGCAGCGGGTGCCCTGGAATTTCTCATCGCCGGGGCCTCGGCCGTCCAGGTGGGGACGGGACAGTTCATGAACCCCCGAACGTCCCTCGACGTCATCGAGGGGATCGAGGCCTACCTCGTGCGGCACGGTATGAGGGACATGAAGGATCTGGTCGGCTCGCTCGTGTGCAACACCGTACGGTAAGGAGAACGTCATGAAGAAAGCGATCCTGTTGGCTGCAGTCCTGCTCCTGGCGGCCCTGCCGGCGTTCGCCGCCTCTTCCGCCATCACCGAGGCGGAGGGTTACTCCTGCATGGGCTATGACAAGTCCCGGAAGGCCACGGAAGACGACGCTCTGGCCAACGCCAGGCGGCAGGCGCTGGAGTACGCCGCGACGTACGTGAAGAGCGAGACGAAAGTCGAGGACGCGACGGTCCTCAAGGACCTCCTGGAGGCCTATGCCAACGGCACCGTCCGGATCCTCCAGGAACTCCAGCGGACCTGGTACACCGACCCCAAGACCGGCGAGTGCTTCCGGATCCGGGTCAAGGCGGAGATCCTTCCCGACACGAAGGCCATGGACCGGGTCGCCGCAAAGCCCGCCCTGGCGGACGATCCCGGGGCCCCGCTGAACGTCCGCGTCTGGACGGACAGGCAGACGTACCGGCAGTCGGAGCAGATCCGGATTTTCCTCAAGGGGAACCGGCCCTTCTTTGCCCGGGTGATCTACCGAGACACGAAGGGGCAGATCCTCCAACTGCTTCCGAATCCCTACCGGTCGGACAACTATTTCCAGGGCGGCGTGGTCTACGAGATCCCCTCGGGCAACGACAAATTCCAGCTCGAGGTGGTCCCGCCCTTCGGGGAGGAGAAGATCATGGTATACGCCAGTTCCTCTCCCATTGGTGACCTCCAGCTCGAGGCGGCGGGCGGAGTCTATGAGGTTCGGACGAAGGCGGCGGACATGGACGTGAAGGTCCGGGGAGTGAGTGTCGTCAAGGCGCCCGTGAAGAACGCAAAGCCCGACGGACAGGTTGCCGGGGCGGGCTTTTTCGAGACCTCGGCGACGCTGCGGACGAACCGCTGAACGGTAGGAGGCCGGCTATGGGCAGGGCGGAAGCCATCTGGGACGGGATCTGGCTCGTGGGGGGACCGGATGTCTCCCGGTCCGACGACGCCACGGTATTCGTCGTCGATTTCCAGGGGGAACTGGTCATGATCGACTCCGGGGCCGGCGGCAGCTCGAAAGCCCTCCTGCGGAACATCGAGGGGGCGGGGCTGGATCCCGGGGCCATTTCCACCCTGATCCTGACCCACTGCCACATCGACCACATCGGGTCGGCTCCCTTCTTCCGAGACCGGTACGGCTGCCGGATCCTGATCCACGAACTGGACGCGGAGGCGATCGAGGCGGGGGACCCCGTCCGGACGGCGGCCAACTGGTACGAGACGGACTTCCCGCCCACCCGGGTGGACCGGCGCCTCAAGGGGGAGGAGGAGGTCCTGGCCTTCGGCGGCGAGGATCTGCACTGCCTTCACACGCCGGGCCACACGCCCGGCTCCATCGTGGTCTGGCTCGACCGGAACGGGAAGCGGGTCCTTTTCGGACAGGACATCCACGGCCCCTTCATGTCGGCCTTCCGCTCCAACATCAGCGACTGGCGGGCCTCCATGAAGAAGATCCTGGCCCTGGAGCCGGACGTCCTCTGCGAGGGGCACTTCGGGATCTTTGAGCCGAAGGAGCAGGCCGCCGCCTACATCCACCGCTACCTGCGCATGAACGGCTGACGCGGAGGCTCCCGTGAAGACGCTGAAACAGTTCGAGAAGGCTACGGTTTACGCCCTCATCGGCATGATGGCCCTGACCGTCTTCCTGGCAACCGTCGAGGTGGCCTGGCTCCTGGTCCGGGATATTTTCACGCCGCCCCTTTTCCTCCTGGAGATCGACGAACTCCTGGAAGTCTTTGGCATGTTTCTCCTGGTTCTCATCGGGCTGGAACTCATCCACACCCTCAAGAGTTACCTCTCCGCCGAGCCGGTTCATCTGGAAGTCGTCCTGATGCTGGCGATCATTGCGGTGGCCCGGAAGGTGATCGTTCTGGACGTCAAGGAGGCTTCCGGCATGACTCTGGTCGGGATTGCCGCCATCGTCCTTGCCCTGTCCCTGGGCTACTATCTTGTGACCTGCGGGGTGAAACAGCGGATGGCCGCCTGTAATGCGGCAAGGGAAGGCGGACAGCCTGAAGATGGTGCCTGACAGGGCCTTGCGTCACTCCACCGGTTTCCGGACCAGTTCAAGGAAGCGATCAACCAGGTAGGGGTTGAAGGACGTTCCCTTTTCCTTGATCAGGATCTGCTCGATCTTTTCCTGCGGCATCGGGTCGCGGTAGGGCCGGGCCGTCCGGAGGGCGTCGAAGACGTCGGCAATCGAGATCATCTGGCTGATGATATTGGTACTCCAGTTCTGTTTCAACCGGGGATAGCCGGTGCCGTCGAACTTGATGTGATGCTCCATGGCCGCCAGGACGGCAAGGTTGGTCACGCCCTTGATTTTCATCAGGTACATGGCTCCGTTGATCGTGTGATTCTCCATGACGGCCCGTTCTTCCGATGTCAGGCTCCCCGGTTTCATGAGGATCTCTTCCGGCGTGGTGATCTTGCCGATATCGTGCAGGGTGGCGGCAACCCCGATGTTCTTCAGGTGAGGGGCCTTGAATCCCACGTACTCCGCCAGGTACATGGTCAGGATGCCCACGTTTGCCGTGTGGGTGAAGGTGTACTCGTCGCTGGACTTGAGCTCCGAGAGGAGCTTCAGGGGGTTCACTTCCTTGCGGAGACCGTCCATGAAGTTGACGACCATGTCGTCCACCCGCTCCATGTCCAGGTTGCTTCCCTTGGCGATGCTGCGGTAGATGTTGCGGACGAGCTGATCCGGGGTCTCGATCTCCAGCTCGACAAATTCGTCGAGGTCCAGCTCGGAAGAGACAATGCCGGTCCCGTCATCGACTTCCCCCTTTTCCGCTTCCTTCAGCTTGATCTTCCCAATGCGGATCTGGGGCAGGGAATGAATGGATTTTGCCTCCGGATCCGACAGATTGCGCACGAACGTCTCGAGTTGGGAGAGCGGGAGTCCCCGGACAAAGGTAATCCGCTCGACGGCCCGTTTTTTGAGGATGCGGATCAGTGCGGTTTCCGTCGCCCCGGCCAGCAGGAGGGGGCGATTGTCGATGGTTAGATGTTCCCCCAGGAGCAGGATGGTGGTATCCAGCCGGATGCTCATCAGGTATTTGAGGTGTTCGTAGGCACCCTGGATATGCGAGAGGACCAGGGGGTGGTCTGGCGGATAGATGCCGGAGTTCTGGACGGCCGCCGTCAGTTGCGTAACCGCTTCGCCGATGGAATCCTGGTATGTTGCCATGGGTCAAGACCTCCGACCTGTCTCCGGCTTCCGCCGGCCGTCCATTGCCGATGACGACCGGGCCCGGTTGCCGGTTCATTCTTAAGCAGCCGGGGGAAGCGTCTCCCGGATCAGGCGTTTCATGCGGCTCAGCCTGCGCGGCGAGAGGGTCCAGCGGATCTTCGCGAGGCTTTCCATGTGGGGAATGATCGCGGGATCGCGGCTGGCGGCGATTTCCCGGATGATCCACTCGTTCCGGACGGCGTCCTCCTCCCGGATCAGAAAGGTCTTCACAAGCACCAGCACGTCACCGATCAGACCCCAGATCCGATGCCTGCTGATCAGGCTGATGACCCCCGTCTTTTCCTCCCAGCTCTCCCTCCTGATTCCGTCTCGCAGGAGATCCGGCGCCAGGGGATCCTTGAACTGCAGGAGTGTCTCCAGCACTTCCATCCTGACATCCCAGCTGCCCTGCTCGTATAGCTCCTTCAGGGCCGTGGAGACATTGTATTGCGCCGTGTCCCGGATAAATGTCAGCAGGCGTGAGATTCCCAGTGAGTCCTGTCCCTTCAGCCTTCGGTAGGCCTCATCGCCGGCCGCCTTCCCGTAGCTGTTCAGGATGCCGAGAAAAAAGGGCGAGGGGGCGAAGGAGCGGTCCAGGTACAGATCGAAGAGCCAGGGTAGGGTGTCTTCCCCGCAGGCCTTGAGGTACGCCTTCAGGGAATCGGATTGTCCGATATCGATCTGCAGGAACGGCTCCACGAGGGACATCATCTGACGGCTGGTGAAGGCCTTGATGGTCCAGAGCGCCCTCTGGCGCACGGACTCCGACGGCTTTGTCCGGGTATGGGTTTGCAGGGTCTCCAGGACCTCGGTCAGGAGGGAAAACCGTCCCGTGCTGACGAGCCCCATGGCGGAAGTCACCAGGTGTTCGCTCAACAGGCGGTATTCCTCATCCGGGATATCCTCTTCCATCATGACGAGGCTGAAATAAGTGATCCGATACTGAATCTCGTCGTCCTGCAGGGATTGGAGGTGCCACTGGAGAGGGAACGCTTCTTCCCCGGATACGGCCATACCGGGGGTTTCCGCGGCATCCCGGAGCAGATTTTCATATTCCACAGGGACGTACTTCTCGTAGTTTTCCCGCTTGATCAGGTCCCGAACGCTGCCCACCGAGAAGTCCTCCTCGGGGGCGACGCCTGTGGCCGCCATTTCCTGACGGTGAACCGTCGTCATTTTCTGCATCAGGAGAATCAGCGTGGGAGAGATCCGGTTCTTCCGCTCCTGGTTGAGCTGGATGATCTGCTGGAAGACGTCCTTTGGAAAACACTTGAGGTTTTCGAGTTCGAGCACCGTCTCCGGCTGCAGGCAGACCTGGCGTTCCAGGGAGTCCAGAAGTTGTGCCCTCAGCTCGGGGGTCAGGCTCTTCAGCATGTTGCTGATGTTCGCCAGCGCTTCGAAGCGGATAGCGGAGCCGGCGTTTCCGTGGCGCAGGTCCAGGAAGTACTCGCGGACGAGTTTTTCATAGCTGTCGACGGCGCCTTGCCACAGGTCCGGCCTTTCATTGAGGGCGCGCGCCTGGAAAGAGGGATCCAGGAATGGCGAAAGGGCGGGGTCGGCGATTGTCAGCGATAGCTCCTTGGAGCGTGCCAGGAAGTCGAGCCAGAAGTCGCCCTTCTTGTTTTCCTTGTTCTCCGGCGTGAAAAAGATTTCCCGCTCGTCGGTGATCTGAAAGTCATCCGCGTCCAGGGACTTGACGCGGATCCGCGTGATCCCGGCCTGGGCGACGGCGCGAGCCACCGTGCTCTTCATCCACACATCCGATGGCTTCTGGGCGAGGAACTTGTGGAAATCGACGATCTCCTGCTTGCTGACACCGGCCACGAAGCTGATCGAAACCAGTCGGAAAGAGGAGAGCGTCCGGAGATAGTCCCGTACGGAGGAGTTGTTCGGATCGAGAGGGATCTCGCCCGACGCCATCATGGGCCCGTCGATGATGAAGTTGAGCTCCATCCTCCCCTGGAGCGATTTCTGGAGGAGATCGCCTGCCTGTTCCGTTGCTTCCTGGATTCTGACATGGCCCGGCGGGTACATGTTGAGACTGAGCCGGAGCAGGTTCAGCGCGGTGACCAGGGCGGAGAGCCGCTGTGAAACCATGAGTGCGGTTTCGGGTGCCGGACGATCCGGACCTGATATGGCGTTCTGTTCCCTCAGATTTGTTCCGTTCATATCGACTGAGCATTTACGCGAGATTTACCGGGGTAGTCAAGCCGCCGTTTCAACCACCGGTTCCAGCCGCGGCCTGCCGATGGGCACCCGGGAAGGACTGGGAGCCGCCGCTTTCTTCCGTCCGGCCTCAGTGAGACTCCCGCCGGTCCTTCTTCCGGTAGCCCTTCAGGAGCAGCGTGCAGATGTTTTGAACCCGCCTGCCGGCGTGCTCCCTCAGGTGAAACTCGCAGAAGGGGCAGACACTGATGACTGCGTCCGCGCGGGTCTTTTCGATCTCCTCCCGGCGCTTCAGGGCCAGGGCTTTTGCCTCTTCGGGAAACGCCGCCCGGACACCGCCCCCGGAGCCGCAGCACCAGGCGGGCATCTCCACGAGCTCCGCCGCCTGCCGGATCAGCTCCCTCGGCTCTTCCCGGACCCCCTGGCCGCGGAGCAGGTGGCAGGGATCGTGGTACGTCACCCGGACGGGCAGGCGGGCCGGGGACTCTATTCCCTGCCGCACCAGGAGCTGCGTGATGTCCAGGACCTCGAAGGGCGTGTCGTAATCGTTTTTCAACGTGGTCCCGCAGCCGGCGCAGATGGTGATGACCGCGTCGACACCGAGCCGTGCAAAGATCCCGATGTTCTTTTCCATCAGGCCTGCCACGAGGTCCGTCTGCCCCGTCCGGATCAGCGGCGAGCCGCAGCAGACCTGGTCCTTGGGGACGACCACCCGGATTCCGTTGCGCCGCATGACCTCCACGGCGTCGAAGGCGGTCTCGGGCATCACCAGGTCGTACAGGCAACCCGTGAAGAGGGCGACGGTGCAGCGGGCGGCGGTCTCCGGTTCGACCACCTCGGGGACGCATTCCAGGAAACGGGGGCCCGGGAACGAGATGCTCCGGCCGGTCTCCCGGACGAGCCGGGCGAACTCGAGGTGCTTGGGAAACGTGAAGCCCCGCTCGACGGCGAGAGCGCGGAGCTTCTCGATCGCCAGGGCGGGGGTTGCGATCTCCTCGGGGCAGGCGATCCGGCAGGCCTGGCAGGAGGTGCAGTGAAAGAGCCCGGCCTCCACGGCCTCGGGGATGCGGTCCCGGGCGTCGCGGGGATCGAGGGCGAGGCGCATCTTCTGCCGCATGGCCGTAGGCCCGGCGAATTCGGCCACGTCCAGCATCGGACAGACGGAGACGCAGGAGAAGCACTGGATGCAGTGGCGGAGCGGCTTGATGGATTCGGTCTCCGCCCTGCCCGGCGCAGTCGACTCCCCGCGGGGTGCGAACGAGGCGACGGATTTCAGGAGCGGCGCCAGGTCCGTGACGAGGTCCTTTTCCACGGGCAGCCGGAGCGGCTCCACGACCATGCCGTCGGTCGCCTCCTCTTTGCAGGCCATGACGGGCCGGCCGTTCACCCGGACGGCGCAGCTTCCGCACTGTCCCACGCTGCAGGAACGGCGGTAGGAAAGGGTCGCGTCGATATCGTCGCGGACGGCCTGGAGCGCGTCGAGGACCCGCGCGCCCTCGTTGATATCAACGGTATAGGATTCGAGCCGCGGGCCATCGTCCAACTCCGGGTCGAACCGGGAGACCGTGAGGCGGATGGTCTTCACGGCCGGTCCCTCCTCTCGATCCCCTCCCGGGACAGCGAAAGGAAGGTGTGCCCGAAGAGTGACCGCTCTTCGTTCCGAGGCGCGTCGGCGTCCGTTCGCATGTGCGCTCCCCGGGATTCCCCCCTCAGGAGGGCGGCCCGGCAGACGAGTATGGCCGTCGTGCAGGCGTTCCGGACGGAACAGCAGTCGGCCAGGTTCCGGGGGACAGCGGCCCGGAGCCGCTCCCGGGAAATCCGGTCGATCTCCAGGAGCGCCTTCTTCAGGCCGGTCTCATTCCGAAAGATCCCGGCGCCTTCCCCCATGATCTCGTGTAGTCTCTTGAGCAAGGCATAAGGATTCGCTTTGCCCGTCCGGAAGGCATCCAGCCTTCTCCGCTCCCTTTCCACCTGCTTCTCCGGGATGGAGGATGCCCGCGGTTTTGACTTTCCCGCCGCCTCACCGGCGATGGCCCCGAAGACCTGGGTCTCGGCAAGGGCGTTTCCCCCGAGGCGGTTCGCCCCGTGGACGCCGCCCGCCGTCTCGCCGCAGGCGTAGAGTCCCTCGACGGTCGTCTGGCAGGTCAGCGGGTCGATCCGCAGGCCGCCCATGACGTGGTGCGCCGCCGGCGCGACCTCCACGGGCTCGCGCCGGATATCGACCCCGAAGCGGAGGCACTGTTCCAGCATCACGGGCAGGCGCTCCTCGATCACCGCCGGCCCCAGGCGGGAGACGTCGAGATGCACGCCGCCGTTGGCCGTTCCTCTTCCCTCCCGGATCTCCGTGACGATCGCCCGGGACAGGACGTCCCGGGGGGCAAGCTCCATGCGCACAGGGTCGTAGCGCACCATGAAGCGCTCTCCCAACCGGTTGAGCAGGATTCCCCCCTCGCCCCGGGCCGCCTCCGTGATCAGCCTTCCCTTTGCGTCGGGGGGATGGACGGCGCCGGTGGGGTGGAACTGCACCATCTCCATGTCGATCAGCTCCGCGCCGGCCCCGTAGCCCAGGGCGTAGCCCTCGCCGGTGCCGCTTGCCGAGTTCGTCGAAGAGGCGTAGATTTTCGCGCCCCCGCCCGCCGCCAGGATCACGCTGTCGGCCCGGAACAGGAGGAGGCCGCCGCTGCGGTCGAGGGCGAGGGCTCCCGTCGCGGCGTCGCCGTCTTTCAGGAGGGCGATGGCAGAGGTTTCGTGAAACACCCGGACCGGGGTCGTGCGCAGCCACTCCATCAGGGTCGTCATGATCTCGTGGCCCGTGCGGTCGCCGGCGTAGCAGGTCCGGGGGTACTTCTGGCCGCCGAAATAGCGCTGGGCGACCTCGCCATTCTCCGTGACGTCGAAGACGGCCCCCCGGCGGAGCAGGTCCCGGAGGCGCTCCGGGGCGTTCCGGACCAGTGTCCCCGCCAGGATCGGGTCGTTCAGGAAGGCGCCGCTCTCGATGGTCTCCCGGAGGTGGGCCTCAACGGAGTCCTGCGACCGAATGGCCGCATTGTACCCCCCTTCAGCCATGGGGGTGCAGCCGCCCTTGCCGGCGATCGCCTTCGACAGCAGCACGGTCTCGCCGTACCGGGACGCCTCGACGGCCGCCCGGACCCCGGCGCCTCCGGCCCCGATCACGAGAACATGGCAGTCTGTCGTCTCCGGAGAGGTCAAGGACCCGCTTCCTCCTGTTCGTTTCCCCGGAACCGGGGACAGATCTCCGAGGAGCCGGGCCGAAACTCCCGGCAGACCCGGGGCCGCGTTTCGTAGATGGCACAGCGGGTGAGGCCGTTCTCCCACTCCAGGAAGGGGCAGCCCCGGAACGTATGGCCGTTGTTCGCCGAGACGATGTGGTCCCCCATCCAGACGCCGTGGTGCTGCTCGATGATCCCGAGGATGTCGTCCCGCCCCTCCCGCTGCCAGCGTTCCTTCTCCTCCTCGGCGGCGTAGTCGAGCATATCGGCAAGGCAGCACTTGCCGCAACGCTTGCATTCGATTTCTTCCGGGTTGCTCATGGCTTGTCTCATGCCTCGAACACGGAACGCAAATTGGGTCGGAATCGGTTCTTCGGGGGTAGATTTGAAATTTGCCCCCGTCGCCCTGGAAACGGGGACAGATTTCAAATCCGCGCCCATTTGAATCCCGTCACGGGGACGGATTCAATTCCGTTCCCTTCTGGAGCATCAGGTACTCATACTGGTACAGGTCCTCGAGGAAATGCCGGAGGACTTCCTCCTCGTCGTTCCGTGCCGCCGGGGCGCGCAGGATCGCCCGGAGGCGGTCCGTCCAGGCCACGGACAGGAAATCCGCCAGGGGACCGCGGCGGACCCGGTAGCCGTGATACCGGGCGATGGCCTCCAGGTGCGAGAATTTGATGGTGAACTCGTCGTGGCCTTTCAGGGGAATCCGCTCCGGCCGTCCCGGGGCGGAGACACGGATCAGCCCGGCCAGCTCCTCCGGCACGCGGGCCTCGCAGCTGTGCTCGCTCAGGAAGATCGACGGAACACCCGCCAGACAGAGCTTCTCCAGGGCCTCGCAGGCCCCGAGGTTGAAGGGGAACAGTGGGGCTTCCAGCGCTTCCAGGCCATAGTTCGCGAACAAACGATACACCCGCTCCATCAGGCGATCGGAATCAGACTTCGTTTCCCGCTGCGACCATCGCTCTGTGTCTTCGATCTCCCGCGGCATGTCCAGGACCACGGGAAAATCCCCCAGGTTCTCGTTCAAAAGTGCCAGGCCGAATCCCGCCAGGATCTCCGGCGGCGTCTCCAGGAAATCCTCCCGGCGGAAGTCCGCGGGAAATCCCGCCAGTGCCTCTCTCTGCTTCTCGAGGAGCACCGGCGACAGGTCGATGCAGAGGGACGACCATTCCGGGCGGTCCGCCAGGAAATCCCGCTTCAGGACGCCGTATCCCCCGCCGACTTCGAGAATACGCCGCACCCGGCCCAGATCGAAATGGCGTTCCAGAAAATGGCGGAGGAGATTCCCGTAGGAATCGGGGCGCACGAGGACCGTGCGGCAGAGACTCTCGGGATGGGCGAGGCTGTTGCAAACGGTCCACTCCCAGCCGAGGGTCGTCAGGTCCTGAAGGTGGTAGTCCCGCGTGGAGTGCAGATTCCAGGTCGGAAGCGGGTCTCCCGTCATGGCTATGATTTGCCGGCCGCCCGGGACGCCCGGTCTTCGACGGCCTCCCGCTCGAAGTCTCCCCCGATGGCGGGGCTGCCGTCGGGCTTGAAGAAGGTCGGGTAGTAGACCCGGAAGGACTCCTTGATCATCTCCAGGGGCACGTCGTTGAAGGGGCCGTGGTCCTGGACGTACTCCATGTGGCGGTTCCCCTTCTGATCGTAGGGATGCAGGAGGGCGTCGTGGATGCCGTCGAAGTCGAGGGGTTTCACGCCGAAGCGGTCGCAGAGGTCCATGTTGAACGTCGGGGTGGCCTTGATCCAGCGTCCGCCCAGGTAGAGCTCCGAGTAGCCGTGGCCCGTGAAGAGGTCCGTCTTCATGAGGCTCTTGAGGCGCTCCGTGGTCAGGTGGTTCCGGACGTCGGCGAGGCCGATGCGGCCGGGAATCCCGTGGACCCGGGCGCAGGCCGCCAGGAGGACCGCCTTCACGACGCAGTATCCGTACCCCTTCTCCAGGGTCGTGCTCGCCCGCATTCCCTCGACGGAGAGGACGATCCGGTAGGGGTCGTAGCGGATCCCGTCCCGGACGGCATAGAAAAGGCGGACGGCCTTGTCTTTCTCGGTTGCGGCGTCTCCCGCCGCCTCCAGGGCGAACTTCCGCACCGCCGGATGATCGCTGTTGATGAAAGGGGTCGGGATCAGGCAGGCCTGCACGTCATCGCTCACGGGAACCCTCCTTGGCGGAAACGTTGAGAAGCGGGGCCACTATAGGAAATGGGGGGCCCGGTGTCAATCGGGGAAAGGGTGATGCAGAAACATCGAGGTGTTTCCTTCAAGAAACTTCAAAGGCTCGGTTTTCTGAGATTCTATTGTCCAGTTATTTCCAGATCGTCAGATCATGCAAGGCCTTCTCTCCTAATATAAAAGTGGTCATACATTCTCTGGAGATCCATGTTAAACAATGATAAGTGGTGGTTCTTCTTTACGGCATGTGAAAAGGCAGCTATGAAGCATAACTTACGGAAGTCTATGAATTGATATAACGTATTTTAATGCTGGATTTTGAATAGGAATGATGGTAAACGAGCCAACAAAGTAAAAATGCAGTTGTATGTTCCATCCCGTATCAACATACTGGAGGGAAATATGAACTGAATGACAAGGCCCCGTTTCTTTCAATAGAGCGGGGTTTTATATTGTGCCCATCAAGGGATATAGATCTTATCAAGATCCAGAGAATAAGCCGCTATAAAAGCAATGCGAATATTTAAGTACGTATGTAAAAGATTATTATAATAAAAATGTCGTTTTTCACTATAGAGTGTTAGATGAAAATAATGCCATGTTTTGGTTATTAATAATTAACTTGATAAACATTGTTTTGATGTCCCTAATACTAGCGCCCAACGTAGCTTGGAGTGCGTCATGAAGAAAATAGATCTACACGTTCATACCATCTCAACAGTCAGTGACAACCACTTTACATTCTGTAAGGACACTCTGAAACGATATGTAACAGACGCTAATCTTGATGCTATTGCGATAACCAATCACAATATATTTGATGCCCAACAATTTAGGGATTTAAAAGAGTTACTACAAATTGTTGTATTCCCGGGCATTGAGATAAACTTAGATGAGGGTCACATAATACTGATTAGCGATGGATCAAACATCGAAGACTTTGAATCAAGGTCCAATGAGGTGTTCCGAAGAGTATCTCGGACCGGTAGCATTACCGTACGTGATCTGAAAGATATTTATGGTAATCTACAAAACTACTTGATTATTCCCCATTATGACAAAAGCCCATCTATACGCGTACAAACACTAGAAGAACTTTTGCCCTATTTAGCAGCTGGTGAGGTCGATAGCGCTAAAAAATTTATCCGTGCAATAAAGGATGAAACAAAGCTAACCCCTGTTCTATTTAGTGATGTCAGGGTGAGCGATAAACTTAATGAACTCCCTACGAGACAAACTTTCTTGGACTGTGGCGAGTTGACTTTAAGTGCCATTAGGGCATGCCTTGGCGACAAGCGTAAGGTTTCTTTGTCAAAGGACGAAGGAAACTTCATATTTCAGATTTTTGATGATGGACAAAAGATTTCCACTGGATTGAATGTACTCCTTGGTGAGCGATCAACCGGTAAAACATATACTTTGAATAAGATAAATAATGTAAGTGAAAGGGCTAAATATATTAAGCAGTTTTCGTTGGTACAACTAGATGAAGAAGCATATGAGCGTGAGTTTAATAAAGACATTCAAAAAAAACGAAGTGGGGTTATTGATGATTATCTATCCGCGTTCAAGGCTGTCTTAGATGACGTTATGAAAGTTGACCTTGAAAGTAACAAACGGGATGTCGAGAATTATATTTCCACGCTTTGTAAGTCGGCAGAAGAAGCTGATAGGCGAGATGCATATTCAAAGGTCGCCCTCTTTGACGAGACGGCATTCCCCGACAAGGATGATAAAATTCTAAGACAACTTATAGAATCAGTTCGTCATGTTATAGAAAACCTTGAATACAAGGAAATTATCGAGAGGTATGTTGATATACAATCTCTAAAAAAGCTCGCGTGTGAATTAATAGAATTGCTTTGGAGTAAGGCTTTGGAAAACAGGAAAAAACGGTTTATCAATGGCTTAATCAAAGATATAAAAGGGAACTTAAAAATGCGATCGTCCGCCATTCAGGTTGATGATGTTGATTTATACCAAGTAACTATGGAGGCAAGAAAGGTAGCGAGATTCTCAGATATTGTAAACCACTTGCAAAGAGAGTCTGTAATTTTCGAAGAGAGTGTTCAGGGATTCCGTGTTGTTGCCAGCAAAGGTCCATTCCAAAGGGCTGGAGAACTTAGAAATACAAGTGTCGTAAAAACGGCATTTAAGGAAGCGATGAAAGAATACGGGAATCCTTACCGGTATCTAAAAGCACTGATGTCCGATCCCAGTCTACCAAAATCAGAACTATACAAGTTATTTACTAAAATAGAATATAATATTATAAATCGAGACGGTTTTGAAGTGTCGGGAGGAGAACGGTCGGAATTTCGATTGCTACAGGAAATCCAAGACGCTCAAAGCTATGATATTTTACTTATCGATGAGCCAGAGTCCTCATTCGATAATATGTTTCTAAAGAGTGATGTAAATCAGATTATCAGAGAAATATCAAAATCCATGCCCGTGGTTGTGGTTACGCACAACAACACGGTTGGTGCCTCTGTAGGTGCGGATTACCTACTCTATGCCATTAAGACCATAGAAAATGGGGTTGTGACTTATAGAATATACTCTGGTCATCCGATGGACAAGGTTCTAAAGTCTGTCGACGGGCAATTTATCAAGACTCATGAAATTATGATGAATTCACTAGAGGCTGGCAGGGACGCCTATCAAAGCAGGAGACATAGATATGAAGCTATTGAAGATTGATAACAATCTTGGCTTTTTTTTTGATGGGGTTGGTGAATTTCTGCCGATTGATAGGATTAAAAAGGAGGATCTGTTAAAATTAGTAGATTTGACACTTGGGGAGGATGTAGAGTTTGATGAATATGATAAAGAGAAAATCAAAAACCAAGCTCATCAGATCGTCTACAAGAGTATACACGAGAAACTTCGAGATCTCAGAGACAGGAAACAAGAGTTTATAGATGAATCAGAGAGGTTATTTCTCCCTGAGTACGAAAAATATAAAGCAGGAACATCAAAGCAATCAACTTAATAAACGTAGTTCGCACAATTGGTAGATAACATGTACGCATTACACAATCTCGGCTGGCACGACTTTCAGCAGCTATGTCTCACGATTACACGGGGGATCTTGGGACAAACAGTGGAGTCTTTTCTCGATTCAGCTGATGGTGGGAGGGACGGCGCATTCACGGGTACGTGGAATGGGACAGGACAGGACAACCTAAGCGGTCCTTTCGTAATCCAGTGTAAGTTCACAAGCAGAATCAACTATATCCTGAAAACATCCGATCTATCGGATGAATTTGAAAAGGCCAAGAAGCTTGTCGGGCGGGGTCTTTGTGACTCCTACGTGCTCATGACGAACGCGGGTTTGTCTGGTGTTGGAGCTGGCAAGATCAGTGCCCTGTTCAAGGGTGCCGGGGTGAAAAATGTCGCGGTGTTTGGTTCCACCTGGATAAGCCAGCAAATTCTAGAAAACAAGCGCCTGCGTATGCTCGTACCACGTATGTACGGACTTGGAGACTTAAGCCAGATTCTCGACGAGCGTGCCTACGTACAGGCTAGAACCATCCTTGAATCGATGCGGGAGGACCTTGCCAAGGTCGTTGTCACTGATGCCTACCGGAAAGCTGTTGATGCAATCAACAAGCACAGTTTTGTGCTGCTCATCGGCGAGCCTGCCGCTGGTAAGACGACCATCGCATCCATGCTGGCAATGGCGGCAGTCGACCAATGGAACGCCTCGACGCTCAAACTTGACGATCCCGGCAAGGTTGTCAAGCACTGGAACCCGGACGAGCCGTCGCAGTTCTTCTGGCTGGACGACGCCTTTGGAGTGACCCAATACGAGGATTTCCTGGTTCACCGCTGGAATCACATCTTGCCGCAAATACGACCGATGCTCCGCAAGGGGGCGAAGATTGTCATGACATCGCGCGACTACATTTACAACCGTGCCCGCAAAGACCTGAAGGAGAGCGCGTTTCCGCTGCTGAATGAGAGCCAAGTTGTGATCGATGTTCAGGACCTTTCCGTCGGAGAAAAATGTCAGATCCTCTACAACCATATCAAGCTTGGAAAACAGCCGCGCTCCTTTCGAACCGACCTCAAGCCTTACCTTGAGGATGTCGCGAGTCATCCTCGATTCATCCCGGAAACGGCACGACGTCTGGGCGATCCGCTTTTCACGAAGGACCTGTTCATCGACGAGTATTACATCCGCCAGTTCGTTGAGAAACGCGAGCAGCTTCTCCGGGAGGTGCTCCAAGGCCTCGATGCAGATAGCAAGGCAGCACTCGCACTAATCTACATGCGGAACAGCCGTCTGGAGAGTCCAATCCAACTTCGGCTCTCAGAGACACATGCTCTTGATCGTCTCGGCAGCACTCTGGGTGGATGCATCGATGCGCTCGAAGCCCTAAAGGGCAGTCTTGTACTTCTCTCTCATTCAAGCGGCGAGTATGTCTGGCAGTTCATGCATCCGACCATTGGCGACGCATATGCAGCAATTCTGGTCCAGAGTCCGGAACACCTTGGTATCTACATAGAGGGTAGTGCGCCTGAGCGGCTGGTCGATCAAGTGACTTGTGGTGACGTAGGCATAGAAAAAGCGATTGTGGTTCCAAAATCATTGTTTCCACAGATGCTTGCGAAACTTAATGAAATATCTCAAAGCAAGTCGCATAAAGCCGCTTGGCTATCAGCATTCAGCGCGAGGTGGGATCTGCAAGGATTTCTTGCTCGCCGTTGCTCCAAAGAGTTCCTATCCTTGTATCTGAAGCATAATCCCAGCCTGCTTGAGCAAGTCGCCAAACCCGGACTTTTCCTCGACAGCGTTCCGGAGGTACGACTAGCAAAGCGACTCCATGAAGTCGGGCTCCTGCCTGAGGAGCAGAGGAAGATATTTGTTGAGACGGTAAGCAGTTACGCTATCGAGGGTCAGGATGGGGGCGCTCTTGATGACGACGGGATCAGAAATCTTTTCACCGACAGTGAATTCGATGAGTTGGTGCGAAGAGTGCGTATAGAGCTTCTACCGCGGCTTGACGACGTTAGGCACGAGTGGGAATCAAACCACTCTTTAGGTGAGCCGCCCGAAGATCATATGCGGCAGCTTCTCGAATTATTCGACTCACTCAAGAGGCAGTTCGGTGATGACGATAGGGATGTCAAACTCATAGATCGCGAAATACGCCTTACGAACGAATGGATTGGTGAAAACACACAGGAGGAACCCGATAGAGCCGATCGAAAACTGGGAGAAGTTGAAGTGCAGGAAAAACCGCAAAGCAAACGAAGTATTTTCGACGATATTGACGCGAGTGAAGAAGTCGAAACAGGGTGATGTTCGACGCCATCTAATCTACAAGGAATACGGTGTTTTCCTAGAACCACATATCTCAATGCTGCACGAAGTACTAAAAAGACTACAAAGTTGACAATGCGAACGTCATGGCATAACGAGTCGTTATATTCAATCGGCAGGAAAAGGCGTCTGCCCCTGCGACATCTCTTTGATATTCAACATTTCTAACCGCAATCCTTGAACGAGAGATTTATACTATCTTGTTTGTTAGTAGGTGCAATTTATTAGAGTGAGTATGACTGGAAACTGATCAATCAACTTTCAATATCTGACATAATAACATAAAAATCCCACCAGAATCCCCCAGGAATAAACAGCCAGTTAAGGTGCTCCCCATCGTCAAGATAGCAAATTGAGGATGTACAATAACACAGAAGTTCTCAATCATGGCAATCGAACAGGAGCACTCCGAAAATAAAAAGGATTTTTCTGTGTGGTTACAATCTATTAATCATTCCAATTGGTAATCCGTCATCCGGCCCGCATATGGAACATTTAAATCCATGGCCGGGGTTGATCATTCTGGGCCAAGGCATTATTTTCTCAAGAAAAGCCATTTCGAGACGATGTAGGAAGCGACGGCTTTGGGCGGCTTGGAGGATCGGGCGTTCGACCCTGCCCGTGATCAAGCATGGCAGTTGCTGCTAAGCCGGAAAGGGACAACAATGATTTTGGCGAAGAAAGACGTTCCGATACGGACGTTGGATATAAGGCAGGAGGAAGGGGTGTCTGAACGAGATGTCATCATGATTGTCGATGACGATCCGATTACGCTGGAGGTTCTTGCGGACATTCTGTCGATGGAAGGTTTTTATGTGCGTCCTTTCAACAGCGGGGAGGATGCCCTGGAGTCCCTGGCAAATCAGAAGCCAAAGCTGATCCTTTTGGATATCAACATGCCCGCTCCGGACGGCTTCGAGGTCTGCCGGAGGCTCAAGGAAGACGATGGCACTCGCGATATCCCGGTTATTTTCGTGAGCGGGGTGCAGGATCATCGTGACAGGATGAAAGGCTTTTCACTCGGCGCCGTGGATTTCATCTCCAAGCCCTTCCAGCACGATGAACTTCTTGCCCGCGTCCGTACCCACATCGAGCTGGTCCACCTGCGAGGAGGCCTCGAAGCCCAGGTTGCCCTTCGGACGGAGGAACTCCTGCGCAGTTACAGGAAAATGCAGGATTTGTTGACGAAGACGGTCCAGGCAATGGCGGCCGTGGTCGAGGCAAAAGATCCCTATACCGCCGGCCACCAGCAGCGGGTGGCGGAGCTGGCCCGGGCCATTGCCGCGGAGATGGGGCTTGACGCGGAGCAGATCGACGGTCTCGGCATGGCCAGCCTGATTCACGACATCGGCAAGATATCCATTCCCTCGGAGATCTTGAGCATGCCGAGGAGATTGACGCCGGTTGAGTTTATCCTCGTCAAGAATCATGTGCAGGCAGGATACGATATCCTCAAGGAGATCGAATTTCCCTGGCCCATCGCCAGGATCATCCTGGAGCATCACGAGCGGATGGACGGTTCAGGATACCCGGCCGGACTGAAAGGGGAGAGCCTTCTCCTGGAAACGCGGATTCTTGCCGTGGCCGATGTCGTGGAAGCGATGGCCTCGCATCGGCCCTACCGGCCGGCCTTTGACATCTCCACCGTCCTGAAGGAGTTGGCGAAGAGCCGGGGCACCCTCTTTGACCCCGATGTCGTCGATTCCTGCCTGCGGCTCTTCAACGAGAAAGGGTACCGGATCGAGTCGGCAGGCATTGCATTCCCGTCGTCCATGACCTGAACCGGAAATCCCTGTCGCTTCTTTTCTCCCGCGCCGTAAACGTCGAGCAGTCCACGGCCGGGAGGCTTTCAATACCCCTGAGACCAATACCCCTTTGACGGACCCGCCAAGGCACGGGAATCATGCAGCGAATTTAACCGGATGATTTTCCCTCGTTTTTGTGTATAATCCGGCCCCGTTGCAGGGCGTCCTTTTCTGCATGCCCGGTAAAACATGGATCCGTCCGCGGCATCCATGGCCTCGTAACTCAAGAAAAAATAGAGATATTCAAGGAAACCATGAAGCCCGTCATCGCCATCATCGGCCGGCCCAACGTCGGCAAGTCCACCCTCTTCAACCGGCTGGTCCGGAGCAGGAAGAAGGCCATCGTCATCGACGAGCCGGGGGCCACCCGGGACCGGAACTACGGGGAGGGGGAATGGAACGGCCGGTCGTTCCTGCTGATCGACACGGGAGGCTTCGAGCCCGTCTCGACGGAGAAGATCCTCATCCAGATGCGGGAGCAGACGATGCTGGCCGTCGAGGAGGCCGATGTCATCCTGTTCCTCCTGGACGTCCGGGACGGCCTGACCACGTCGGACCGGGAGATCGCCCGGATGCTCCGCGCTGTCGAGAAGCCCGTCTTCTATACCGTCAACAAGACCGACGGCCCGAAGCAGGAGGCCCTATCCTACGAATTCTACGGCCTGGGGGTGGAGAAGATCCATCCAATCTCGGCCCAGCACGGCCTCGGCGTGGCGGAGCTGCTGGACGACGTGGTCGAGGTCCTGCCGCCTTCCGATGAAGGGGAGGAGCCCGAAGAGGAGGACCGGATCCGCCTGGCCGTCATCGGCAAGCCCAACGTGGGCAAGTCCTCCCTGGTGAACCGGATCCTCGGTTTTGAGCGGGCCATCGTGAATCCAATTCCGGGGACGACCCGGGACGCCGTGGACACCGCCTTCGAGCGGGGGGACAAGAAGTACGTCCTCATCGACACGGCGGGCATCCGCCGGAAAGCCAAGGTCAGCCTGACCCTCGAGAAGTACAGCGTCATCCAGGCCATCAAGGCCCTGGGGCGGTGCGACGTGGCGCTTCTCCTGATCGACGCCGTCGAGGGCGTCACTGAGCAGGACGCCAAGATCGCCGGCCTGGCCCTGGAGGAGGGGAGGGCCGTCATCATCGTGGTGAACAAGTGGGACGCCATCGAGAAGGACAACGCCACGGTGGGGGAATACGTCCGGAAGATCCAGGAGACCCTCAAGTTCATGGATTTCGCACCCATCCTCTTCGTCTCCGCCCTGTCGGGCCAGCGGGTGGCGAGGATCTTCGAGGCCGTGGACGGTGTCTACGAGCAGTACACCCGCCGGGTGAACACCGCCCTCGTGAACGACGCCCTCCGGGCCGTCATCACCCGGAACCCCCCGCCCATGACCCAGGGGCGGGCCAACACCGTCGCCTACGTCACCCAGGCGGCGATCCGTCCCCCGACATTCATCTTCTTCATGAAGGATCCCAAGGGGGTTCATTTCTCCTACCAGCGCTTCCTGGTCAACCAGATCCGGGAGACGCTGGGGTTCACCCAGGTGCCGGTGCGGGTCTTCTTCAAGCGGAAGTCGAAATAGCCCTCTTTCCCGTTCACCGCATCCGGCGGGCGACGTCTTTCATGACCGGCTGCCCGGCGGCCCGGAGCGTTCCCGGCTGCATCCGGATCGAGGACGAACTGGTCCTGGAGGAACTGCCGGAATCTCCGTGATTGCCGTGAGCACGGGATCACGACCGGAGCGCAGGGTCCGCATCCGGCGGACAAGAACCGAAACCGCAACGTATCCCTACAGTTTTTGCAAAAAAATGCCGATGATTCGATTGTGCTGGTCTGCGTCCGGGGCGGAGTCCGTCCGGCGGCGGCGGATCCGGATCGCTTCACGGTCCACGGCATTCAATATTTGAAAGGAGCAGCCAGGCAACAGCGCAATCTATGAACAGCGGAAGATACATGGCCATTCCTCCGGGGGCGATCATCCCGGGAACCTTGCCGGATTTCAGCATTTACGTCGCCGCACCGCAGGGACGATACATCCTCTGGGCGCTGGAGGGGAACAAGGTCTCCCCGGAGCAGCTCGCCAGGCTTTCCGAGAGCGAGACCAGGGAGGTGTTCGTCAATCTCGACGAGCATTTCAAGTACGAGCAGTATCTCGAGGCCAATCTCGGAAACATCCTCGAGAACCCGTCAACCCCGGACGACCAGAAGGCGGACATCTTCTCCCGGGTCTCCACCAATGTGGTGAAAGGCGCCTTTGAAACGTCCTTCGGCCTGGGCACGATGGGCGATGCCGCCGTCCGGCGGACGAGGCAGCTGATCGAATATTCCCTGAACTTCATCAAGGAAGCGAAATCCATCAACGCCCTGGCGAAAATGATCGGCCACGACTACCAGACCTATGAACACGCCACCAAGGTCCTCTGGTTCACGGTGGCGTTCCTGCAGCAGGCTCCCGGCGTCCTGGAGCAGGTCGTCCCGGATTATCAGGCCCTCGACGAGACCGGGAAAACGGAGATGCTGAGGCAGTGCGGTGTCGGCGCCCTGCTGCACGATATCGGGAAGGCCTTTATTCCCCAGGAGATCCTCACGAAAAGCGGGCCCCTGGACGAGGTGGAGTGGGAAATCATGAAGCGCCACCCCCTCAATGGCTTGGCCATGCTGATCGACACGGACATGCCCATGTTCGTCAAGAAGGCGGTGCTGCACCATCACGAGGATTTCCAGGGCGGAGGCTATCCCATGAACCTGGAGGGCACCGGCATCAATCCCCTGGCCCGCGTGCTGCGGATCATCGACGTGTTCGATGCCATGACGTCTCGCCGGCCCTACAAGGAGCCCACTCCTCCCATGAAGGCAGTCCGGATCATGATCGGGGCGCCGGAGGACCACACAAACGGAGAGGATCAGGAGCAGGACGACCGGGATCTGGGCATGAGGAAGTGCTTCGATCGGGATCTGCTCCAGAGATTCATCGTGTTTCTCGGCAGCGTCAGGCTGGAGGGATAACGTCCCGGCGAGCCGGCTTGCCCGTTTTTCCGCCTGTCGGCGGTCGAGACCAGGCGTCCATCTCCTGCTTGGAGGTTGAATGATGTTCCGTCCCAGGCGGTTCCTGGAAACACCCGATTTCGTTGATGACCCGGGCATGATGCGGACGGCCCATGTGCTGAACCGCACCCTCCTGATTTTTTCCATCCTGATGGGTGTCGGATTCATTGCCGCCCTCCTCTTTTTCGAGCCGAAAATGGGCGGTATCCTCACCATTCTTGTCCTCCTTGCGGCAACGCTTGCCGCGAAGCTTCTGATGCAGCTCGGGAAGATAAGGACAGCCAGCATCGTAGCCGTGACCGTGGGCTGGCTGACGTTTACCGGTGTCGTTCTGGTGGACGGCGGCCTGAACAGCATCAATGCCTGTTTTTTCATCTCCATGACGATTGTCGCCGGGCTGCTCCTCGGAGCGCGGGCCGCCACCTTTTTCGCGGGCGCGGGCATCACGGCGGGACTCGTGCTGGCCCTGCTGGACCACTTCCGTTCCCTTCCCTACCAATACTTCGTCGATACCCCCCTTGGTGACTGGACGATCCTGGTCTTTGCCCTGGTCCTGGCCTCCAGCACGCTGAACCTGGCGCTCCGTGAACGGGACAATGCCCTCGGCATCGCGGAGCGGCAGCTTTCCGATCTCAGAAAGGCGGAGGAGGCCCTGCGCCAGAGCGAGGAAAGATTCCGTCTGATCGCGGAGAGCTCGGCGGAGCTTATCACCGTTACGGACATGAATCTCCGCTTCACCTACATCAGCCCGTCGGTCATGCGCACCCACGGACTCACCGTCGAGGAGGCCATGAACAGGTCCCTCGAAGAGTACATGACGCCCGGGTCCATGCAGATCCTGCTCGAGGCGTTTGGGGAAGAGCTGAAGCTGGAGGCCGGGGGGTGCGCCGATCCCCGGAGATCCCGGGTCCTGGAAGTGGAGGAGTACAGAAAGGACGGCTCCGTCATCAGCCTCGAGTGCAGCTTCTCCGCCCTGCGCGACGAAGAGAACAGGATGGTCGGGGTCGTCACGGTGAGCCGGGACATCACCGCGCGCAAGCAGGCCGAGGAGGCGCTCCGGGAGAGTGAAAAGAAGTACCTCCAGCTCTTCATGAACGCCCCCGCCGCCATTTACGAGGCGGATTACCGGAACCGCCGTTTTCTCAGTTTCAACGAGGTTGTAAGTACCCTGACGGGCTATTCCCGGGAAGAGCTCCTCAGGATGAACCCGTTTGAGCTGTTCACGGAATGGAGCCGGGAAACGTATATCGAACGGATGAAGCAGTTCGGGGAGGGCAGGGAGGTCCCGACCTCCCAGGAATACGAGTTGAGGAAGAAGGACGGCGGCATCCTGTGGATGAACATGAGCATCGATTATGGATTCGAGGAAGGCCTGCCCGTAAAAGCCAGGGTCGTGGCGCACGACATCACCGACCGCAAACGGATGGAGAAGGCGCTCCAGGAGAGCGAGGAGCTCTATCGGACGTCCATGGAAAGCTCCAGCGACGGCATCGCCATTGTCCATGAAGGCCGGTACGTTTACGTCAGCCAGCCGTTTCTGGACAAGATCGGCCGGAGAAAGGACGAGATCCTGGGCAAAACCAGGGGCAACTTTATCCATCCCGACGACCGGTCGGCGTTCGCGGACTATGTCAACGCATTCAACCAGGGGCTTCCGATCCCGAAGCAGATTGAGATCAGGGTCATTCTGCCGGACGGCTCCTTCATCGATGCGGAAGTCTCCCTGGTCAAGGTGATGTATCAGGGGAAGAAATGCAATCTGGCCTACCTGCGGGACATCACCGGCCGCAAGCGGGCGGAGGCGGAACAGCTGAAAGTCCGGAAACTGGAGTCGGTGGGCACGCTGGCGGCGGGGATCGCCCACGACTTCAACAATCTTCTGGCGGTCATGCAGGGATACATGGAGCTCCTGAAGATGGACGTCCCCGAGGGGAGCAGAGCCCGCACCCGTCTGCTGGCGGCGGAGAAGGCCGTCGGCCAGGCGACGGAACTGACCAACCGCCTGCTCGTTTTTTCCAAGGGAGGGGATCCGGTCCGGGAGATCGTCAACATCGGCGACCTCGTCAGGGAGACCGTGACGGCGAATATCGGAGAATACCCCGTGGAGACGAGATTCTTCCTGGAGAGCGATCTCCGGTCCGTCGAGATCGATGAGCGGCAGATCCGCCAGGTCATCCGGAACCTGACGATCAATGCCGTCGAGGCGATGCCGGATGGGGGGATCCTGACGGTGGAGACGGAGAATGTGACCGTGAGGACCGGGGACGGACTTCCCGTCGGTGAGGGGGAATACGTCCGGATATCCCTTCGTGACACGGGGAAAGGCATCCCGGCGGATCAGCGGCCCCTGATCTTCGACCCCTATTTTTCGACCAAGGCCCGGGGTGCGGAGAAGGGGATGGGGCTCGGCCTGTCGGTCTGCCACTCGGTGGTCGGCAATCACAAAGGCTGCATCGCCGTGGAATCGAGTGAGGGGGAAGGGAGCACCTTCCGCGTGTATCTTCCGGCCGCAGCCGGGGAGCGGCATGGGGCCGTCGAAGCGGTCTTCCCTGAAGCGGCGGATAACAGGGAGCGGATTCTCGTCATGGATGACGAGGCCATGATCCGGGACATGCTCAAGGAGCTGCTCACGTCGATCGGCTGCGAAGTGGAGACGGCCGGCGACGGCACGGCGGCGATCGATCTCTATCGGAAGGCCCTCGAATCCCGGCGGCCTTACAGAATGGTCATTCTGGACCTGGTCGTCCCGGGAGGGCTGGGCGGAGAGCCGACGATGGAGAGGCTTCGGGCCATCGATCCGGGCGTCCGGGGCATCATCCTGAGCGGATACAGCGACGATCCGGTCATCCAGAATTACAAAGAGCACGGATTCGTGGAGGCGCTGACAAAGCCTTTCCCCATGAAGGCACTGCGGGACATCCTGGAGAAGCATCTGCAGGCACCCTCCGGGTGAAACACCGGCGTACCGGCCCCCGAACCATGTGCCTGGTTGCCGGCCTTCATCACTCGTGGCGCAGGGCCTCGATCGGGTCCATCCGGGCGGCCTTGAGGGCCGGGAAGTAACCGAAGACCACCCCGACCATCGCCGAGAAGAGAAACGCGATCAGGACGATCGTGCCGTTGAAGATGAAGGGCACGCGCAGGATCCCGGCCAGCCAGACCGAGGCCATGAGCGCCAGGGCGATGCCGGCCAGCCCGCCCAGGGACGAAAGCACCACCGCCTCCACCAGGAACTGCAGCAGGACCTCCCGCTCCAGGGCGCCGATGGCGAGACGGACGCCGATCTCGCGGGTGCGCTCGGTCACCGACACCAGCATGATGTTCATGATCCCGATGCCGCCGACCAGGAGGCTGACGGCGGCCACGGCGCCCAGGAGCGCCGTCAGGAGCTGGGTCGTTCCGGTCAGCATCTTGGCGATCTCCTTCATGTCCATGACGGTGAAGTTGTCGTCGTCGCTCGCTGACAGGTGGCGCCGCTCCCGCATCAGGCGGACGATGCTCTGCTGGGCCTTCTCCGTGGACTCGCCCTCCCGGACAGAGACCTGGATCATGGCGACGTCCTGGTTGCCGGAGACGCGCCGCTGCATGGTCCGGAGCGGGATGACCACGATGTCGTCCTGGTCCATGCCCATGGTACTCTGGCCCTTGGCGTTCAGGACGCCGACGATCTCGCAGGAGAGTTTTTCCAGGCGGATCTTTTCACCCAGGGCCTCCTGGCCGCCGAAGAGCTTTTTTCTCGCCGTTTCCCCGATGACGCAAACCGCCGCCCCGCTCCGGACCTCGCTGTCGTTGAAGGAGCGGCCTGTTCCAATGGATCGGTTCGTCACCCGGAAGTACTGATTGTCGCTGCCCGTCACCTGGGTCGTCCAGTTCTGGTTGCTGAAGATCGCCTTGACCGACTGGGAGGAGACCGGCGCCACGGCGGCGACGGAGGGTACCTCCCGGGCGATGGCCTCGGCGTCGGCCTCCTTGAAGAGCACGGTGCTTGTGGATTGGCCCGGGCCCATCCTCTTCCCGGGGGTCACCATCAGGAGGTTGCTCCCCATGCTGGCGATCTGCTCGCCCACCTGGGCGGTCGCCCCGCCGCCGATCGTCACCATCGTGATGACCGCGGCCACGCCGATGACGATTCCCAGGGTCGTCAGGAACGACCGCATGACGTTGCGGCGGATGGCACGAAGTGCGAGAAGAATGGTGTTCCACAGCATGGTCAGTTCCCTCCGTTTGATCGGTCCCGGGAGACGAGGCCGTCGAGGAAATGGATGGTCCGCTTTGCGCGGACCGCCATGTCCGGTTCATGGGTGATCATGATCACCGTGATTCCCTGATCCCGGTTCAGCGAGGTGAGAAGGTCCATGATCTCGATGCTGCGCTCCGAATCCAGGTTTCCCGTCGGCTCGTCCGCCAGGAGAACCGACGGCCCGGTGACGATGGCCCGCGCGATGGCCACCCGCTGCTGCTGCCCCCCGGACAGCTCCCCGGGGGTGTGGTGCTCCCATCCCTTGAGGCCCACGGTCCCGAGGGCCCGGAGTGCCCGCTCGCGCCGCTCGCGTGCGGCGGTTCCACGGTAGATCAGGGGAAGCTCCACGTTTTCCAGGGCCGACGTGCGGTTCAGGAGGTTGTAGCCCTGGAACACGAATCCCTGGTAATGGCGCCGCAGGAGAGCCCGCTCGTTGCGGGTGAGCTCGCAGACTTCGAGGCCCCTGAACCGGTAGGACCCCGCCGTCGGCGTGTCCAGGCAGCCCAGAATATTCATGCAGGTGGACTTTCCCGATCCGCTCGGTCCCATGATCGCCACGAACTCGCCCTCGTCGATGGTCAGATCGATCCCGCGGAGCGCCTGCATGGAGGCGTGGCCTTCCCCGTAGATCTTCGTCACGCCCCTGAGCACGATGAGATGGTCCCCGGATCCCTCACGGGTTACGGGGGCGTCGCCGCTGTTCATTTCGCTCCTCCCAGGACATCGACGATGACAGCCGTGCCGGGCTGAAGATCGCCGGAGGCGACCTCCGTCAAGCTTCCGTTCGCGGCCCCGGTTGTCACCTGGACGGCCACCGGCCGGTTCTCCTTCAGGATCCAGACCCGCTGCTGCTTCCCGGCGGTCTCCACGCTCTTCTGTCCGCCGGACCTGGGCGGGCGGGGAAGCAGCGCGCCCACCAGGCCCGTGGAGGATTTTGCCTCCGGCTGCTGGGGCGGGGTGAAGCGGAGCGCGGCACTGGGGACCAGGACAGCATTGTCGATCTTCTTGACGATGATGTCCGCGGTGGCCGTCATGCCCGGACGGAGAGACAAGTCCGCATTGTCGACCTTGAGCACGGTTTCGTAGGTGACGACGCCCGACGTGGTGGAAGAGCCGTAGCGGGCCTGGGTGATCCGCGCCTCGAACGTCCGGCCGGCATAGGCGGCAACGGTGAACGTCGCCTTCTGCCCCTCCTGCACCTTGCCGATATCCGCCTCGTCCACGTTCACGTGCAGGTCCATCTTGGTCAGGTCCTCCGCCAGCGTGAACAGCACCGGGGTCGTCATCGAGGCGGCCACGGTCTGTCCGGGCTCGATGTTTCGGGTGAGGACGATGCCGTTGATGGGCGACTTGATGATCGCCTTGGAGAGGTCTGTTTCGCTGGCCTGGAGCGTTGCCCGGGCCTGGGATACCGCCGCGTCGGCACTGGCCGCGTCGGCCCTGGCGCGCTCGAAGGCCGCCTCCGCCGCGTCCATCTCCAGCTTCGACGGCACCTTCCCGTTGCTCAGCTTCGACACCTCCCGGTACTGGGCGAGCTTGGCCTGCGTCTCCAGGACGGTCGCCTTCGCCTGGAGAGCCTTGGCCTTCGCCGATTCCAGGGCGGCCTTGAGCTGGGCGATGGTGGCCTCGAGCTTTGTCGTGTCCATCCGGGCCAGGACCTGCCCGACCCGGACACGGCTGTTGTAGTCCACCTCGACGCTCCGGATGGTGCCGGAGAGCTCGCTGCCCACCTCGACGGTGTTCGTCGGCTTGAGGGTGCCCGTCGCGGTCACGATGACCGTGAGGTCGCCCTGCCGGACCGGTTCGGTCTGGTATCGCGTCGCCTTGGACGAGCCGCCGCGTCCCCAGAGGAAAGCGACGACCAGGATCGCAAGCACCAGGACGGCCGCGGCGATCAGAATCTTTTTCTTGTGGCGCGCGAGCGGCCCGCCGGGCGAGCCTCCCCGGATGGTCTTTTCGATGTCCGACATGGAGCTGTTGTTCTCGTTCATTTCCTCTCTCCGCTCTTCGGCGATGTCGTCCCGTCAGGGACCAGCGATTTCCAGCCGCCGCCAAGGGCTTTGTATAGTTTGATGAGGTTGGAGGCAATCGCCCCTTCGCTCTGGGCCAGGCTGTCCTGGAAGGTCAGGAGGGACCGCTCGGCATCCAGCACGGTGCTGAAATCCGTCAGGCCCGCCTGGTACTTGAGTTTCGCCAGCCGGGCGGCCTCTTCGGACGCCCGGGTCGCCTCGATGAGGGACTTCCGGCGGATCTGCTCCTCCGCATAGGCCCGGATGGCGTTTTCCGCCTCCTCCAGGGCGCCCAGCACGGCAGCTTCATAGGCGATCAGGTACTGCTCCTGCAGGGCCGTCTGCGCCTCGATGTTCCGGCGGATCGCCCCTCCGTCGAAGATTGTCCAGGTGATCTGCGGGCCGAAGCTCCAGCTGTAGGTGCCCGAGGTGAACAGCCGGCCGATGAGCGTAGAATCCACGCCGATGGAGCCATTCAGCCTGAACCTGGGGTAGAGGTCGGCCGTGGCCACCCCGATCTTTGCCGTCTGGGCCGCCAGTTCGCGCTCGGCTTTCCGGACGTCGGGACGGTTCCGCAGGGCCTCGGCGGGCACGCCCAGGGCGATCCCGGCGGAGGCGACGGGGATGGGCTTCCGCTCGCTCAGCTCTCCATGCACTTTCCCCGGCTGCTCCCCCAGGAGTACGGCGATGCGGTTCTGCGCCTCCTCCAGGCCGGTGCGGAGGACCGGGAGCTGGGAGCGGGTATTTTCGAGGTTGTAGCGGGCCTGCCGGACCGCCAGGTCGTCGCTGAGCCCCGCCTGCTGCCGCCAGGACGTCAATTGAAAGGTCTCTTCCTGGGTCTTCAGGTTGGCCTCCGCCGCGGCGATCCGGGCCTGCCAGGTCCGGACTTCCGTGTAGTTCAGGGCCACCTCGGCCAGCAGCGTGACGAGCACGTCGTGAAGGCTTTCCTGCGTTGCCTGCAGGGTCGCGTCCGACGCCTCCACGGAGCGCCGGACGCCGCCGAAGACGTCCAGCTCCCAGCCGGCGTCGAAGCCGGTGGAGTAAAGGACGCCGGTTTCCCCGGTACCGGTCTCTTCGCTGCTGCGGCTCCGGGTGGCCGTGCCCGTGGCGCCGAGGGTCGGGAAGTAGCCCGCCTGGGCGACGCCCCGCTGCGCCCGGGCCTCGCGGACCCGCGCCCGGGCTTTCCTGAGGTCGAGATTGCCCGCGACGGCCCGTTCCATCAGACTGGAGAGTGTCGCGTCGTTCAGGGTGTTCCACCACGGGTCCGCTGTCCCGGAACCGTTTTCCGCGGTGCCGTTTCCTTCCCGGACTTCATTGTTCCAGGCCGCAGGCGTGGACAGGTCGGGCGGCCTGTAGTCGGGCCCCACGGTAACGCAACCGGCCGTCATCGCGAGCACAAAGGCCAGGATGCCGGGGAGCGCCACCCGCCGGCCAAGATGTCTGATCCATTTCATTCGAAACATGGTTCCTCCGTCCCGGTTGCGCGAAATGCATCCCGGGACATCCGTCTTTGGAAGGCAACCTAACACACGAATGTGCAGGAAATGAGGAAATCCGGCCGGGAGTCGGTCTGATTCTTGACGGCCAGCCGCAATACCAATACAAGGACACGAAAGGAGGCGGAAAACGAATGAAGATCGGCATCACGCAGCGCCTTTTCTTTACGATTCTTGCCGCCACGGGCCTCGCCATCCTGATCCTGTACGGGATCATGCGCTGGAACATCGACCGGGGCTTCTACCAGTACCTCGGCACGCTGGACCAGGGCAGGGCGGAGCAGATGGCCGTCAGCCTGGGACAGGCCTATGCCGGGCACGGGAGCTGGGATTTCCTGAAGGACAGCCGGGGTGTCCGGGCGGGACTCACCCTGCACACCGCATCCGGGGACAGGATCACGCTGACCGAGGAGAAGATGAGGCCGTGGGGGAAGGAGGGGGAGGACAAAGACCCTTCCTCCGGCCCCCTCGTCATCCTGGACACCGAGCGGAAACCGGTCTTCGGATCGCCCGCCGGGGAGGGGGAGATCAGCTACCGGCCCGTCGCGCAAGACGGCCGGACCGTGGGCTATGTTGGCCTGCACGCCCCCCAGCGATTCCTGCACCCGATCCAGGCACGGTTTCTCAGCCGGCAGCGGCTGGCCCTGGCCCTCGCCGCGGCGGGCATCCTCTTCGCCGTCGCCCTGGTCGCCCTTCCCCTGGCGAGCCGCCTGGTCCGGCCGGTCCGGGCCATGGCCGCGGCCACCCATGACCTGGCCTCGGGCAACTATACCGCCCGGGTGCCCGTGTCTTCCTCGGACGAGCTGGGACGCCTTGCCGGCGACTTCAACGCCATGGCCCTGGCGCTCGATATGAACGAGAAGGCCCGCCGCCAGTGGCTGGCCGACATCTCCCACGAACTCAGGACCCCGCTGACGGTCCTGCAGGGGGAGATCGAAGCGCTCCTGGACGGAATCCGCACCGTCACCCCGGAGACGATCCGCTCCCTCCACGCGGAGACGCTGCGGCTGAACCGCCTCGTGAACGACCTGTACCAGCTTTCCCTCTCCGACCTCGGCACGCTCAGCTACCACAAGGAGGACCTGGACCCGGCCGCCGTCCTCAAAGATTCCGTTGATTCCTTCCGTTCGGAATTCAACCGCAAGTCCATCCTCATCGAGACGGATATCCCGGACCGGACGAACATGACCGTGTTCGCCGACCCGGAGCGCCTGGGCCAGCTCTTTGCCAACCTGCTGGACAACTCCCTGAAATACACCAACGAGGGGGGAACGCTGGCCGTCCGGCTGAGCGGTGGAAGCGGGGAGGCGATCCTCGAGTTCGAGGACTCCGCTCCGGGGGTTCCAGGGGAGGCCCTGGACCGCCTCTTCGACCGCCTCTACCGCGTGGAGGGCTCCCGGGCCCGGGAAACGGGCGGCGCCGGGCTGGGGCTGGCGATCTGCAAGAACATCGTGGAGGCCCACGCGGGAACGGTTGCGGCGCAGGCGTCCCCCCTGGGGGGGATCCTCATCCGGATCGTCCTGCCGGCCGCGGGGAGAGTCTCATGAGCGGGAGGATTCTCATCGTCGAGGATGAGCCGAAGCTGGCAAGCCTGCTGGCCGACTACCTCCGGGCGGCGGGTTTCGAGCCGTCCTGCCTCGGAAACGGCCTGGAGGTCGTGCCCCGGGTCAGGGAGCGGGAGCCGGACCTGATCCTCCTCGACCTGATGCTCCCGGGCCGCGGCGGCCTGGAGATCTGCCGGGAGATCCGCACGTTTTCCTCCGTGCCGGTCATCATGGTGACGGCCCGGGTCGAGGAGGTCGACCGACTGCTGGGGCTGGATCTCGGGGCGGACGACTATGTCTGCAAGCCCTTCAGTCCGAGGGAGGTTGTGGCGAGAGTCAAAGCGGTCCTCCGCCGCACCCGCGACGGGCAGGCTGATGAGGCGGCGGCAGGACTCGTCCTGGACGGCCTCCGCTGCCGGGCGGTCCTGAACGGCCGCGACCTGGATCTGACCGCCGTGGAGTTCAAGCTGCTGCAACTCCTGGCCGCCCACCCGGGGCGGATCTACCGGCGCGGGCAGCTCATGGACCGGATCTACCCCGACGAGCGCAGCGTCAGCGACCGGACCATCGACAGCCACGTCAAGAAGCTCCGGAGAAAGATCGAGGCGGCGGACCCGGAGGCCCGGATCATCCATTCGGTGTACGGCCTCGGCTACAAGTTCGAGGCCGAGTGAGGGCGGTCTCCGCAGACGGACGCCTCCGGATCAGAAAAGCAAAGGGCGGAGACCGACCGGCCTCCGCCCTTCGTTTGTCCTGCTTTCCCCGGATCTCGCGGATTACAGGGGAATGTTGTTGTGCTTCTTCTCCAGCCGGCTCTGGGTCTTGTCCTTGTAGGCATCCAGAAGCAGGGCCACGCGCTGCCGGGTCTCCCGGGGGGCGATGACCTCTTCGATGATCCCCATGCTGGCGGCGAAGTAGGGATTGTTGAACTGGGTTTCGTAGGCCTGGACGAGCTCCTTCCGCTTGGCCGCTGGATCCTCGGCTGCGGAGATCTCCCGGCGGTAAATGATGTTGCAGGCCCCCTCGGCGCCCATGACGGCGATCTCCGCGGAGGGCCAGGCCATGACGTAGTCGGCGCCCAGGAGCTTGCTGCACATGCCGATGTAGGCTCCGCCGTAGTCCTTCCGGGTCACGACGGTGAGCTTGGGCACCGTCGCTTCTGAATAGGCGTGGAGCAGCTTCGCCCCGTGGCTGATGATGCCGGCCCACTCCTGGTTCGTTCCGGGCATGTAGCCGGGGACGTCGGCGAAGGTCAGAAGCGGGATGTTGAAGGCGTCGCAGAAGCGGATGAACCGGGAGGCCTTGTCGGAGGCGTTGACGTCCAGCACGCCGGCGCCGAAGCCGGGGTTGTTGGCGATGACGCCGACGGGCCTGCCCATGATGCGGATGAAGGCGACGAGCATGTTTTTGGCCCACATCTCATGGGGCTCGAAGACGACGCCGTTGTCCGCCACGGCCTCGACGACCTTGCGCATGTTGTAGCCGCGGGTGGCCCGGTCGGGGACGATCGCGTCCAGTTCGGGGCAGAGGCGGTCCGGCGTGTCGGTGCAGGAAACCGTCGGCAGCGGGCTGTGGCAGCTGTCGGGGAGGAAGGACAGGAGGAACTTCACCTTGTCGATGCAGTCCTCGTCGTTCTCCGTGGCGAAATGGCAGACACCGCTCTTGGTGGCGTGTGCGACGGCGCCGCCCAGGTCGTCATGGCTGACTTCCTCGCCGATGACGGCCTTGATGACGTCAGGACCCGTAATGTACATGTAGCTCGACTTCTTGACCATGAAGACCCAGTCGGTGAGGGCCGGCGAATAGACGGCGCCGCCTGCCGTGGGGCCCATGATGGCCGTGATCTGGGGGATGTAGCCAGAGGCGATGGTGTTGCGGTAGAAGATTCCACCGTAGCCGTCCAGGGCGGGGACGCCTTCCTGGATCCGGGCGCCGCCTGAGTCGTTCAGAGCCACGAAGGGTTTCCGGGCGTCGACGGCCATGTCCATGACCTTCCAGATCTTCTTGGCGTGCATCTCCCCGAGGCTGCCGCCGGAGCTGGTGAAGTCCTGGGCGGCCACGAAAACGGTGCGGCCGTTCACCTGGCCCAGGCCGGTGACGACGCCGTCGGCATTGATCTCCTTCTTGTCCAGGCCGAACAGGGTGGAGCGGTGCTTTACGAAAAGCTGGACCTCCTGGAAGGTCCCCTTGTCGAAAAACCGGTCCAGCCGTTCCCGGGCCGTCAGTTTTCCCAGCTCGTGCTGCTTCTTGACAAGCGCCTCGCCGCCCATGGTCAGGAGGGCGCTGCGCCTGGCCTCGAAGGCCTCGATCTTCTGCTGCGTCAGGCTCTTCTTTTCTGTTGTCATTGCAGTCTCCTTCTCTCTCGTATTGGATCGGTGACAGACACCAATGTCCGTGCAGAGGGTCCGGGCGACTTCCGCCTTGACCTGGGGAGGGTTCGAGGTATATATATGTCCCGGTCAATCGGCGGGAGCGCGTCCAACTAGCTGATTTTTAATGGAGAATAAGCGATTCTCCGCGGAAGTCGGCTGTCTTTTATCACGTCTGCGTGAAATGGGCAAGGAGGAGCTGTGAAATTCATCGACACACTGGATCTCAAAGGGAAAAGGGTCCTCTTCCGGTTCGATTACAACGTACCCCTCGACGGGTCGGGCAACATCACCGACGACATCCGGATCCGGTCGACCCTTCCCACCATCAACTACGCCCTTGACGAGGGCGCGAAGGTTGTCATCATGTCCCACCTGGGACGCCCCAAGGGAAAGCATGCCCCCCAGTACAGCCTGGCCCCGGTGGCCAAGCGCCTGTCCCGGCTCCTGGAAAAGCAGGTGAAGATGGCCGGCGACTGCATCGGCGATGACGTCCGGCAGCTGGTTGCCGGCATGAACCCGGGAGACGTCATCCTCCTGGAAAACCTCCGCTTTCACCCGGAGGAGGAGAAGAACGACGAGGCCTTCGCCCGCGAGCTGGCCGCCCTGGCGGACGTCTACATCGACGACGCCTTCGGGAACGCCCACCGGAGCCATGCCTCCAACGTGGCCATCACGCGCTTCGTCCCCGAGTGCGGGGCCGGATTCCTCATCAAGAAGGAGATGAACTACTTCCAGAAGGTCATCGACAACCCGCCGCGGCCCTTCGTCTTCATCGTCGGCGGCTCCAAGGTCTCCGACAAACTGGCGGCGCTGAGCAACCTCGCAACGAAGGTCGACAAGATGATCGTCGGCGGCGGTATGGCCTTCACGTTCCTCAAGGCCCTCGGCTACCACGTCGGCAAGTCCATCGTGGAGGATGAGCTCATCCCGAAAGCCGAGGAGATCCTGGCCGCGGCGAAAGAGCGCGGCGTCAAGTTCTACCTGCCCATCGACGTCGTCATTGCCGAGGAGAAAAGCGCCGAGGCCGAGACGAAGATCGTTCCGGTGCAGGAGATGAACGCCCACTGGATGGGCCTCGACATCGGGCCGGCGACGATCACCCTCTTCTCGGAGGCCCTGGCCAATGCCAAGACAATCGTCTGGAACGGCCCCATGGGGGTCTTCGAGATCGACGCATTCGGCCGGGGAACGGCGGCACTGGCACACAGCGTGGCCAACTCCTACGCCCTGACCATCGTCGGCGGGGGCGACACCGACGTCGCCATCCACAAGGCCGGCGAGAGCGACAAGATCACGTATATTTCAACCGGCGGCGGGGCCTCCCTGGAGCTCCTGGAGGGGAAGGTCCTCCCGGGGATCGCAGCTCTGGAGGAGTGCGGGACGGCGGTCCGTTCATAGGAGGACCGGGAACCGTCGAATCAGAACCAGCAAGGGGAAGGAATCCTTCCCCTTTTTTTGTCCCCATGCGAAACATCCGGATGATCCTCGAATACGACGGAACGGCCTACGCCGGCTGGCAGCGCCAGAAGAACGGCCTGTCGATCCAGCAGGTCCTGGAGGAGAAGGTCGCCGTCATGACCGGCGAGACCGTGAAAGTGATCGGCTCCGGCCGGACCGACGCGGGTGTCCACGCCCTGGCCCAGGTGGCCCATTTCCGGACGGCCTCGGCGATCCCGGTGCGCAATTTTCTCCTGGGCCTCAACAGCCTTCTGCCCGGGGACATCGCGGTGATCCGGCTCGACGAGGCCCCGGATGATTTCCATGCCCGCCACAGCGCCACCGGCAAGGTCTACCTTTACCGGATCCTGAACCGTCCCGTCCGCTCCGCCCTGTACCGGAGCTACGCCTGGGAGATCTTTCAGCCCCTCGATGTGGCGGCCATGCAGGAGGCGGCGGCGCACCTGGTCGGCACCCACGACTTCACGTCCTTCAGCACGATTCACTCCGACGCCCCCCACCGGGTCCGCACGATCCGTGAAATCTCCGTTGCCCGGAACCGGGAGGATTTCATCGGCATCACCGTGGAGGCGGAAGGATTTCTGCGCTACATGGTCCGGATTATCGCCGGCACGCTGGTCGAGGTCGGCAAGGGACGCAGACAACCCGGCGACATCCCGGCCGTCCTGTCGGCAAGGGACCGGGCCGCCGCCGGCATCACCGCCCCCGCCCGGGGGCTGTTTCTCAAGGAGGTCCGGTACGAATGAACATCCTGGTCATCGGCCACAAGGGGATGCTCGGCAGCGACCTGATGAACCGCTTCACCATGGCGGGCCATGACGCGACCGGCAAGGACGTCGACGAACTGGACATCACGTCCCGGGAGGCCTGCCGCGAGGCCGTCGTGGAGGCGGCCCCGGATGCCGTCGTCAATGCCGCCGCCTATACCAACGTGGACGGATGCGAATCCGACCGGGAGGGCTGCTTTGCCGTCAACGCGCGGGGGATCGAGAACATCGCCCTGGCGTGCCGGGAACGGGGGATCCGGGTCGTCCACTTCAGCACGGACTACATTTTCGACGGCCGGAAAGGCTCGCCCTACGTGGAGGACGATCCCGGCGCACCCCTGAACGTTTACGGTGAATCCAAGCTCGAGGGGGAGCGCCTGCTGATGGAGACGACGGAAAACGCCCTTCTGATCCGGACCTCCTGGCTTTACGGGCGGCGCGGAAAGAACTTCGTCCGCACCATCCTGGAGAAGGCGGCCGTTACGAGCCAACTGGATGTGGTGGACGACCAGGTGGGCTGCCCGACCTATTCCTGGGACCTGGCCGGGGCGGTCAACCTGCTCTTGGAAGGGGGGTACCGGGGGGTCTTTCACGTAACGAACCGGGGGTCCGTGAGCTGGTATGGATTCGCCTGCAAGATCCTGGAGATGGCCGGGAAAACGGGGGTGTCCGTGTCGCCGGTGCCCACGGAGCGCTTTCCCCGGCCGGCGGTCCGTCCGCGGTACAGCATTCTCTCCGGCAGGAAATTCCTGGATGCGACGGGCAAGACCCTCCGCTTCTGGCACCTGGCCCTTGCGGAGTACCTGTCCCATACCGGCTATCCGGCCGATCCCAACGTGCCCCGGCACTGACCCGGCGGATCATCCTGCGATCCTGACCGGTGAGGACATTCGCCTTGACACCCCGGGGGAACCTTCGTATATTTTCGCCCTCGTCGGGTCATCCAATCCAAACCCAGCGCCATGGCTCTTTTCCCAAGGCACGGAGCGCATGCCATGAACCGTAAGGTCCGGGCGGTCCTGACGACCGCCCCTCTCGCATTTTATCCCGCATCCACCCTGTTTTGCCGGCGATCATTCCGTACCGGTCTCCCCGCCCCGCAGGAACCGCTTTCCCTGTGCCGCATGGAACGGGACCCCGCCGGACTCCGCCCTGTATCCATGAAGGCTGCGGTGAATCCAGAATCCCCGATGGAGTGACATGGTCCATTGCCTTCCCCCCTGCGGGTTCGCCCGCTGTTATGTCCTGTCGGACCGTGAAGGCCTGGCGGTGGTCGATGTCGGCAGCGTCGGCGCGGCGGACGACGCGGTCCGCTTCATCACCGATCTGCCGGGGGTGTCCCTGGCCCAGGTGCGCATGGTCCTGGCCACCCACTTTCATGTCGACCACATCGGGGGGGTGGCCCGTTTCCTGGAATTCTGTCCCCCCGGCACGAAGGTTTGTCTCCACCCCCTGGCGGTGCAGTACCTGAAGGGACAGCGGAAACTCTGCCGTCTTGGGGGATGGGGTACGGGGTTTCTCTCCGCCGCCGCCGGATCGCTGTCCTATGTACGCCGCACATCCCACCTGAACTTCGGTCCCCTGGCGGGGATCCCGCTGCCGTTCCTGCGGGACCACCACGACATCGGGGTGGATCCGGACAGGATTTTTCCGCTGGACGGGGCTGGGCGGAAGCGGTATCCACTCGGATTCGGAGGATGGGAGGTCCTGGAGACCCCGGGACACACGGAAGATTCCATCTGCCTGTACCACGAGGAGGAGAGGCGGCTGCTTACGGGCGACACGATCCTGCATCTCGACGGGGCACGGGGCCCCCGACTGAATCGCTTCTGCTGGCAGAGAGAGGAAATCGTGCGCTCTTTCCATTGGTTGAAAGCGGAATTGTCCCCAGGCGTCCTCTACCCGGGGCACGGGGAGGCATACCCGGGAAACGGGGGGAATGTCCTGTCCCTCGTCCGGGAGGAATGAAGGGAAGAGGGATTCTTCCGGCGCGGAAAGCGACATGGGGGCGGCACCGAATCCCCGGATGCAACAGGCCGGAGCCAAAGACACGGTTCTTCAAGGAGGAGACATGAATGCGAGGCATCCTGTACCGTGGAAGATCCTGACGGTCGCTCTGCTGTTGCTGGTCGGCCAGGGATGCGCCGTCGTCACCGAGAGCACGGTGATCACCCCGCCGATCCGGAGCCTGTTCGAGGGCACCTACAAGACCGATCCGTTCATGGCCAAAAACATGCCCAGGACGGTGGCCGTCCTTCCCTTCGTCAACGAGGCTGACAGCCAGAAGGGGTCCGAGGAGGTCCGCCGGGGGTTCTACAACCACTTCAGTTCCCTGCCGTTTGCAGACATGCAGATTCAGCGGGTCGACAGCCTCCTCCGCAAGGCGGACCTGATGGGAGACCCGAAGGAACTGGCGAAGAAGACCCCCCAGGAGCTGGGAAAGATCCTCGGCGTCGACGCGGTCGTCTACGGAACCGTCTCCAACTTCGACAAGCTTTTCCTGGCCCTCTACTCCCAGGTCTCCGTGGGGGCCGAGGTAAAGATGTACGACACGAAGACGGGGCATTTCCTCTGGAGCGGCAAGCATACCGCCCGGATCCATGAGGGCGGCATCTCCACGACCCCCGTGGGGATCGTGGCCGTCGTCATCGCCACGTCCCTCAACATGCGAGACATCCAGCTGCTTCGAGCCTGCGACGACCTCTTCCGCGACATGGTGAAGACCATCCCGGTGCCGAGCCTGGCGGAGGCGCTCCGGCCGCCCTCCATCACGCTCCTGACCCAGGACACGAAAAACCTGCCGAAGAAGGCGGGCGACGAGATCAAGGTGGTCCTCCAGGGAGCGCCGAAGATGCTGGCCTCCTTCTCCATCGGGGATTACCGGAAGCACATCGACATGCAGGAGACCGAGCCGGGGTGGTACCTGGGGACCTACCGGGTGGTTCCGGGGGACAATGTCCGACAGGCCATCATCACCGGAAGGCTGGCCCTGGCGAACGATCCGGGCAACTTCTCCGAGTGGGTCGACGCCGTCGGGACCGTGACCCTCAAGACGACGCCGCCCGATGCCCCGGCGAACGTGGTCGCCGTGGGGAAGGACCGCATCGTCCAGCTCCGCTGGAACAAGTCCGCCGATCCGGACCTGGCGGGGTACCGCGTCTACCGGAGCGCCACCCCCCTGAGCGGCTTCGTCGAGGTGGCGAAGACCGAGTTCACCGAGTTCACGGATCGGGATCCCTCCCTCCAGAACGGGACATCCTATTATTACCAGGTAACGGCCATGGACCTGGCGGGGAACGAGAGCCTGCGGAAGGACGCCGTCGCCGGGATGCCCGTGGCTCCGGGGCCCACGCCGGTCAAGGGGGTCATCGACGCCGACACGACCTGGCACGCCGGCGCCAGTCCCTACGTCATGACGGGGCCGGTGACGGTCCGGGACCAGGCGGTTCTGACCATCCAGCCCGGCACGGAGATCCGCTCCGAGGATGCGCCACTCCTCGTGGAGGGGCGGTTGTTGGCCCGGGGCGACTCGGAACGGATCATCGTCTTCGACTCCGCCCGGGAAGGGAATACCTGGCCTGGCATCCGCTTCCGGAACGTGAAGGACAAGGTGAATGACCTGGGTTACGTCCGGATCCGGAACGCCCGGCGGGCAATCGACTGCGAGGCGTCGTCGCCCGTTGTGGAGTCGTCGGAGCTGACGGAGAACACCACGGCCTTCCGGGCCTCCGGGGTCTTCTCCAAGCCGCGCCTGCTGAAATCCCGGATATCCCGGAACCTGCAGTCGGCCGTCGTCGCCATCGACGGAGCGGCCCCCCTGGTGGCGGACAACGCCATCGAGGACAACCTGAACGCGGGTATCCTCGTGGAGAGGGCGGCCCCGGCGATCCTGAGGAACAGCGTTTCCCGGAACCGCGGGTCCGGAATCGTCCTGGCGGGGGGAAATCCGGCCATCTCGGAAAACAACGTCACGGACAACCTGCCCTTCAATATCCAGGCTCCCGCCACGGGCGATTCCGTAAAGGCTCATGGCAACTGGTGGGGAAGCACCCGGGGACCGGACGTGCTGGCGGGGGTCCAGGGGAAAGTGGACGTTCAGAGCATCCTGAACGCCCCCTGGCCGGGTGGAAAATCCCTGGAGCTTCCGATCCTGTCCTCCCGGATCGGCGGGCGTATCACGGCGAATGGCTTCCTGATCCAGTCGAACAGCCCCTACACCGTCACCAGCGACGTGATCCTCGACGGGGGCGCCGTCCTGACCATCGAGCGGGGCGTCACGGTCCTGTTCGACCGGAACACGGCCATCGTGGCCGAGAACGGGGGAGTGATCGCCCGGGGGACCCGGGATCTGCCGATCCTGTTCACTGCTTCCGGGACGTCCCCTTCGCCGGGGTTCTATTCCAGCGCCTTCCGGCTGGCGAAATCCACGGCGGTCAACAGCACCTTCTCCTGGTGCATCGTGAAGTACGCCGAGACGGCCTTCGACATCCACTTCGGCAGTCCCGAGATCAGCCACTGCCACGTGGCCGACAGCAGCCAGTGCGGGGTCTTCTGCCGGAACGACGCCTCCCCGACCATTTCCTTCAGCACCTTCACGGGAAACCGGGGGGAGGGCGCCGTCAAGTGCGTCGGGACGTCGCGTCCCCTGATCCAGCGGAACAATTTTGAAAAGAACGAGGTGGCCATCCAGAGCTTCTCGTCCCTGTACATCGATGCCCGGAACAACTGGTGGGGAAAGAGCCCGCCGGACATGCGCATGATCTTCGGCGACCCGGAAAAGAACGTAAATATCAGCCCCTGGCTCGTAAAACCGGAGCCGGAGGCCTTCCGGGAGCGGAAATAGAGCGGGGGGAGGGTGCCTTTTTCCTCCTTGAATTGGGAAAAAGCTTTGTGTTACCCTCCCACCCCGACGTGAACAAAATCGATTTGACCATCATCAGGAGGTTGACATGAGATCGAAGGTTCTGGTTTTCGCGGGTGTCCTCGCGGCTGCGATGTTCGTACTGGCCGGTGCCGGTTTCTGCCAGCAGGGGCAGGCGGCGGGGGACGGCAAGGTAACCCTGGACAAGTGGAACAAGATCATCGAGGCCAAGGTGGCGGAAACCACGCCGGACGGGAAGGGGCTCATCAACTATGAGGAAGGCTACATCGAGGCCGTGGGGATCGGCGCTCCTCCCGAGAAATACTACGGCAAGCCGCAGGCGCGGCCGATGGCTCTCCGGGCCGCCCAGGTGGACGCCTACCGGAACCTCCTGGAGGTGACCAAGGGGGTCCAGATCGACTCTCAGACCACCGTGAAGGATTTCGTCACCGAGAGCGACGTCATTCAGGCGAGCGTCTCCGGCCTCGTGAAGAACGCCAAGGTGACCAACCGGGAGTACATGTCCGACGGGACCGTGGAAGTGACCGTTCGGATGTCCATGTCCGGTACCTTCGTCCGGACGATCCTGCCGAAGGCGATCACCGACGACAAGAAGACCGATCCGCCGCCCCCGCCCGTGAGGCCGAAACCCGGAAAGTCGGATGACATTTTCACGGGACTGGTCATTGACGCCCGGGGCCTCGGCGCCCGTCCCGCCATGTCCCCCAAGGTCTTCGACGAGAACGGGAAGGAAGTGTACGGGACCCTCGTGGTGAACAAGGAATTCGCCATTCAGCAGGGAATCAGCGGCTACGCCAGGGATCTCTCCGCCGCCCAGGGAAACCCCCGGGTGACGAACAATCCGCTCACCGTCAAGGCCCTGAGTGCCGAGGGGGCGGGCAAATCGGACCTGAAGATCGCCGGCGACGATGCGCAGAAGCTCCGCTCCGTCAAGGAGAACGTGGCGTTCATGCAGAAGTGCCGCGTCATGATCGTGCTGGATTGATCCCGGACCAGCCGAATCCCGAGGACGGGCTTGAGCATGCCCGAAAATCAATAGGATAAAAAAGGAAACCGCAGTCCGACTGGCTGCGGTTTCCTTTTGAGGGCAGGCGGTTGAAAAGGGGCTGTCTGCGGCGTTCCCCTCGTCCCTCACCGCTCGATGTACCCCAGAGTACACCTCGCGGTTCGGGACTTCGGGAGCCTTGCATCCAACCCCTTTTGAACCGCCTGCCGTCCAGATTCGAGGTCCTTGTGTCGGGGAAAATCCACCTGCTGCCGGAAGACCTTACGTCCCGCATTGCCGCGGGGGAGGTCGTCGAGCGTCCCGCTTCGATCGTCAAGGAACTCCTGGAGAATGCCCTGGATGCGGGGGCGACGGACGTGCTCGTGGTGCTGGAGGGGGGCGGAACCGTCTCCATCCGCGTGGTGGACAACGGAACCGGCATCGATCCCGGCGAGGCGCCGCTCGCCTTTCAGCGGTACGCCACCAGCAAGATCGACCGGTTCGAGGACCTCTGGTCGGTCCGCTCCTTCGGGTTCCGCGGCGAGGCCCTTCCCAGCATCGCCTCCATCGCCCGCGTCGAGATGACGACCCGGACGCGGTCGCAGCCCGCGGGAACCCGGATCGTTGTCCAGGACGGTGAAATTCTTGAGGTGTCCGAAGCGGGAGGGGCACCGGGAACGACCCTCTTCGTCAGCCGGATCTTCGAGGCTGTCCCCGTCCGGAAGAAGTTCCTCCGGTCGGAGAAGGCGGAGCAGGGGGCCTGTCTCGACGTGGTCCTCCGGATCGCCCTGGCCCATCCCAGGGTCCGGATCCGGGTGACGGCGTCGGGCAGGGATCTCCTGAACCTCCCCGCCACGGAGGACCCGGCGGAGCGAAGCGTCCTGGTCCTGGGTCCCGATTTCGCCGGGGAGTGCGTCGCCCTGTCGGGCGCGGCGGGCGGCCTGTCGCTCTCGGGATTCATCTCCCGTCCCGAGAGGACGCGGTCCTCGACCCGGCAGATGCTCTTCTTCGTCAACGGCCGATACGTGCGTGACGCCCTGATCCACCGGGCCGTCATGACGGCCTGCCGGCGCCGGATCGAGGCGCGCCGGTATCCTTCCTCCCTTCTCTTCCTGGAAATGGCTCCCGCCGAAGTAGACGTGAACGTCCATCCCGCCAAGATGGAAGTGCGCTTCCGCAGGCCCGGGGAGGTCTTCCAGCATGTCCATGACGCGGTCGAGCGGGCGCTGTCCGGTGATTCCCCAGTCATTTCATCCGGCTTTGCTCCGTCCGATGGAGCCGTTCGTCCTTTCCCCGGTTCCGGTCGCGTGGAGGAGGCCCTGCGACGCTACATGATCCGCACGGAGGAGGGTGATGCCCCGGAAGGGGGCACCCGGAGCGTTCCAGCAGCCGGTTCCCCGTACTACCGCCCGGCGGAATACGCCCCTCTCGTTCCGGAGGTCCCGGCCGGCCGGGAACCCGGGGCGGCATATGACTACCTCGGCCAGGCCGCGGGGACATACCTCCTGTTCGGAACGGCCGACGGCCTGATGATCATCGACCAGCACGCCGCCCACGAGCGGATCCTCTACGAGCGGCTCCGGCGCCGGGAGCGGGATCGTCCCCCGGAGAGCCAGCAGCTCCTGATCCCGGAGGTCGTCGCCCTGCCCCGGAAGGAGCTCCGGTTTCTCGTGGAAAACGCCTCCATCCTGGAAGAAACGGGTGTTTTCCTGGAGCCCTTCGGCGGCGATGCCCTGGTTGTCAAGTCTCTCCCGGCCTTCCTGGAGACCGGGGACATCCGGTCGTTCCTGCTGGACCTGGCGGAGGAGGTTGGCGGCGACGATCCTTCCGGTAAGGGGATTTCCGCCCTGCGGGACCGGATGCTGGTGTTCATGTCCTGCCGGGGAGCCGTCAAGGCCCGGCAGGACATGAGCCGCGAGGAGGCGCTCGCACTCCTTATGGCCCTGGGTGACGAGCCGCAGGCCGCCACCTGTCCCCATGGCCGTCCGGTGGTCGTCCGTTTCGGAGCGGCGGACCTGGAGAAGCTGTTCCACCGCCGTTGAGGACGGATCCATGCCCCCTCCCCCCTGCAAGCCGCGCGTGGTCGTCATCGTCGGTCCGACGGGCGTCGGAAAATCCGCCCTGGCCCTCCGCCTGGCCTCCCGCCGGGACGCCGAGATCGTCAGCGCCGATTCCATGCAGGTCTACCGCCACATGGACATCGGCACGGCCAAGCCCACCGCGGCGGACCGCGCCGCCGTTCCCCACCACCTGATCGACCTGGTCGATCCCGACGAGCCGTTCAATGCCGCCCTCTACCGGGAACGGGCCGCTGAGGTCATCGGGGACCTGCACCGCCGGGGGAAACCGGTCCTGGTGGTGGGCGGGACGGGCCTGTATGTGAAGGTCCTCCTGGGGGGGCTTGTGGATGGACCGGGGCCGGACGAGACGCTGCGGCGCCGTTACCGCGATCTGCTGGAGAGCCGGGGCCGGGAGCACCTTCATGAACTCCTGGTCCGGCGGGATCCCAGGGCCGCCGCCGCCATCCCTCCGTCCGACGCGGTCCGCACGATCCGCGCCCTGGAGGTCCTCGACCGGACGGGCCGGTCCATCGTGGATATCCGGGCCGGTCACCGGTTTGCCGACCGGCCCTACGATGCCCTCCTGATCGGCCTGACGATGGAGCGCGCCGAGCTCTTCACCGCCATCGACCGCCGCGTGGACGCCATGCTCGGGCAGGGGCTCGTGGAGGAGGTGGAGCGGCTCCTGGCGAGGGGATTCGGAGAGAACCTGAAGCCCATGCAGTCCCTGGGATACCGTCAGATCGTCGATTTCCTTCAGGGCCGTTCCGGCCTGGCGGAGGCCGTGGAGAAGATGAGGCGGGCGACGAAGGCCTTTGCCAAGAGACAGGGGACCTGGTTCCGGGCGGACGACGCCATCCGCTGGTTCACCCCCGGGCAGGAGGCTGCTGTCGAGACGGAAGTCTTGCGATTCTGGCATGTCCCGTAGGGTGCAGCCGCCATTCCCCTTGACTTCGGGCGGGGTTCTATGTAGAAACAACCCCTGTTTGTTCGGCCGTACCGGGGGTCCCCGGTCCATACGAATCCTTTGTGCTGGAAAGGAGCAGGAGTCATGAACCGCCTGAGTTTGGAAAGATGGATGACGGCCCTTTTGATCGTGCTGCTGGTGGCCGGAATCGCCGCCTGCGTTCCCAAGCCGGTCAAGCCGGTCAGTGAGATGGACACGCCGCAGCACCATTTTTTCCTTGGACAGAAAGCCCTGGACGAAGGGCGGATTCAGGATGCCGGAACCCATTTCGACCGCTCCCTCCAGTTGGACCCGAAATTTTCCAAGGCCCATGCCGGCAAGGGGATCGTGGCGGCTTATCTGAAAGACCCGAAGGGCGCCCTGGCGCATGTGGACACGGCCTGGAGACATGCCGGTACGAACGACGAGAAGGCTTATGCCGACATCGCCTACATCCGGGTCTATACGCTTAACCAGTCCCCGGTGAACTGGCTTGACCTGGCCCGGGAAAAGTTTGATTTTGCCCTGCAGTATGATCCCCGCTCCTCCGGCGCTTACTATTTCATGGGAATGGCCTACCGGCAGGCCCTGGAGTTCGAGAAGGCCCGGGGCATGTTCGCCAAAGTGGCCGAGCTGAAGGGCGACTATACGGCTCAGGCGTCGGCCCAGTGGGAGTTGATGGACAAGATCCAGCGGGCCATGCCGGGTACGGCGACGGGCAAGAAGATCGCCCTCCTGGAGCAGATCAGCCGGGCCGACGCGGCGGCCCTGTTCATGGAGGAGTTGAAGATCGACAAGCTCTATGAGCGGCGCACCGTCAAGACCTTCGACACCTCCTTCCGGGAACCCGGGAAGCGGGCGGCAAAGGGCTCCGTGGCCCCCAGGGACATCGCCAACCATCCCCTGAAGGCCGACGTCGACGGCCTCCTGAAATACGGCGTCCGCGGCCTTGAAGTGTATCCGGACGGGTCGTTCGATCCCGCTGGCCTCGTGAACCGGGCGGCCTATGCCATGATGATCGAGGACATCCTCATCAAGGTGACCGGGGACGAGAAACTGGCGACCAAATTCATCGGCAGCACGTCCACCTTCGGCGATCTGCGGTCCGATCTGCCCTATTTCAACGCCGTCATGGTGGTGACGAGCCGGGGGATCATGAAGGGCAACCTCGCAACGGGGCAGTTCAGTCCGGAAGGCGCTGTGTCCGGCGTGGATGCGCTCCTGATCATCAAGGAGTTCAAGGAACAGTTGAAGATATAGCCATCGGGGCCGTCGAAGAAAGCCGCCCGCGGAATCTTTCCGGGCGATGAACCAGGGGCCGGTGGCCGATCCGCCCCTGTGCCCTGCCTCACGGCGGACGATCTGGGGAGCTCGCCGTCAGGCGATTTCGACCTTCCCATAACCGTAATTGTTTCGGCAACCTGCGAAATTCCATTTCATAAAATGAGCAGGGGGCGGCGGGTTCGCAAAAGAACCGCCGCCCCCTCGCATTGCCTGGGAGAACGGAGCCATGGAAGAAAAAACCATCGGGAAGGTGTTTGAACCGCATGCCGCAGAAGAGAAATGGTACCGGCACTGGCTGGACCAGAATTACTTTCACGCCAAGGACGCGAGCGACCGGCCCCCGTTTTCCATCGTCATTCCCCCGCCCAACGTCACGGGCATGCTCCACATGGGGCACGCCCTGAACAACACCCTCCAGGACATCATGATCCGGTACCGCCGGATGCAGGGATACAACGCCATGTGGATGCCCGGAACGGACCATGCCGGCATCGCCACCCAGAACGTGGTCGAGCAGGAGCTGGCCCGGGAGGGGAAAAACCGCCACGACCTGGGGCGGGAAAAATTCATCGAGCGCGTCTGGGAGTGGAAGCACAAATACGGCGGCGTCATCACCAACCAGCTCAAGCGGATCGGCTGCTCCTGCGACTGGCCCCGGGAGCGGTTCACCATGGACGAGGGACTTTCCCGGGCGGTCCGGGAGGCCTTTGTCAGGCTCTACAACGACGGGCTCATCTACCAGGGGGACTACATCGTCAACTGGTGTCCCCGCTGCCACACGGCCATCTCCGACCTCGAAGTGGAATACAAGGAGGAACCGGGCCACCTCTGGCACATCCGCTATCCCTATGCCGACGGCAGCGGCGACATCGTCGTCGCCACCACCCGCCCGGAAACGATGCTGGGCGACACTGCCGTGGCGGTCAACCCCCAGGATACCCGTTACACCGACAAGGTCGGGAAAGAGGTCATCCTGCCCCTGGTAAACAAGAAGATCCCCGTCATCGCCGACGACTATGTGACGATGGACTTCGGCTCCGGCGCCGTGAAGATCACACCCGCCTGCGACCCTGCCGACTTTGCCATCGCCCAGCGGCATCCCATCGGGCTGGTCATGATCATGGACGGCAGCGCCGTCATGAACGAGAACTGCGGCGTCTACCAGGGACAGGACCGCTACGAGTGCCGGAAGAACGTCATCGCGGACCTGGAAAAGGGAGGCTACCTCCTGGAAACGGAGTCCTACACCCACAACGTGGGCAAGTGCTACCGGTGCAAGACGGACATCGAGCCCTACGTCTCGAAGCAGTGGTTCGTGAAGGTCAAGCCCCTCGCGAAGGCGGCGACGGCGGCGGTCATCAAGGGAAAAACCAGGATCATCCCCTCCATGTGGGAGGCCACCTACTTCGACTGGATGGACAACATCCGCGACTGGTGCATCTCCCGGCAGATCTGGTGGGGCCACCGGATCCCCGTCTGGTACTGCGACAACTGCTCGGGGATGATCGTCTCCACCGAGGATCCCACGTCCTGCCCCACCTGCAAAAACACGGGCCTCCGCCAGGAGGAGGACGTCCTCGACACCTGGTTCAGCTCCGCCCTCTGGCCCTTCTCGACCCTCGGCTGGCCCGACCAGACGCCGACGCTGAAGACCTTCTATCCCACGTCCCTGCTCATCACGGGGTTCGACATCCTGTTCTTCTGGGTGGCCCGCATGATGATGATGGGCATCTACATCATGAAGGACGTGCCGTTCAAGGACGTGTACCTGCACGCGCTGGTCCGGGACGAGCACGGCGACAAGATGAGCAAGTCCAAGGGCAACATCATCGACCCCCTGGAGATGGTGGACAAGTTCGGGGCCGACGCGTTCCGCTTCACCCTGGCGGCCTTCACGGCCCAGGGACGGGACGTGCGGATGTCGGAGGAGCGGATCCTGGGCTACAAGTTCTTTGTCAACAAGCTCTGGAACGCCGCCCGGTTCTCCCTGATGAATCTGGAGGACGCCCCCAATGGGGAGCAGCGGCGCAACCGGGCCGCCGAGTCGCTGGCGGACCGCTGGATCCAGGCGCGCCTGAACCGGGCCGTGGCGGAGGTCATCCGGACCCTCGACGAGTACAAGTTCAACGAGGCGGCGGCGGCCGTGTACCAGTTCGTCTGGCATGAGTTCTGCGACTGGTACCTGGAAATGGGCAAGCCCGTTCTCTACGGCAAGGACGCCCCGGAGAAGCGGCGCGAGGCCCAGAGGACGCTCTGCGCGGTGCTGAAGGCTTCGCTGCAGCTCCTGCACCCCTTCATGCCCTTCGTGACGGAAGAGCTCTGGCAGTCCTTCGTGGGCAACGGAAGCTCCATCATGGTGAGCCGCTTCCCGGAGACCAGTGCCACCCTGGAGGATCCCGAGGCGGAAGAGCAGATGGGACTGGTCATGGACATCATCGGTCGCATCCGGAACATCCGCGGCGAGATGAACGTCCCGCCTTCCAGGAAGCTCAAGGCCATCGTCTCCACCGCCGACGCGGCACAGCGGGCCGTGGTGGAGCGGGAGCAGAGCCTGATCGTCCACCTGGCCAACCTGGAGAGCCTCGAGACCGCCGGCGCCATGGACGAGCCGAAGGGAGCCGCCACGGGCGTGATCGGCGCCGTCCGGGTCTTTGTGCCCCTGGAAGGCGCGGTGGACTGGGCGGCGGAAAAGGCGCGCCTCGAGAAGGAGGCCGCCCGGGTTCAGAAGGATCTGGCGCAGGCGCAGCGCAAGCTCGCCAGCAGCGATTTCCGGGAGCGCGCCGCCGAGGCGGTTGTGCAGAAGGAAGAACAGAAGCAGAAGGACCTGTCGGAAAAACTGGCGGCGCTCGAGCGGGCCCTGAAGAAAATCCAGGCCCTGGTGTAAACACCGGCGTCCGGTCCCGGACCGGAGCGGCTGGAAACGCATCCGGCCGGGTGGGGCGGCCCCAAACCCCACCCGGTTTTTCGTCATCACTCGATCCATGCAGGAATCCCTCCCCGGCCACGTGCTGGAACCCCTCATCCGCGAGGCCCTTGCCGAGGACATCGGCCCGGGCGACCTGACGACATCCTCCATCCTCACCGGAGAGGAAAGGGGGGCGGGGTGCGCCCTGGCCAAATCGGACCTGGTCGTGGCGGGGATCGACGTCTTCATCGCGTCGTTCCGCTTCCTGGATCCGCAGGCCGAGCTCCGGGAGTCCCTGACGGATGGAACGGCGGTCGGGACGGGACAGGTGATCGCCGTCGTTGGCGGATCCCTTTCCGCCCTGCTCATGGCGGAGCGAACAGCCCTGAACTTCCTCCAGCGCATGAGTGGCATCGCCACGATGACCCGACAGTTCGTCGAAGCCGTCGCCGGGACGGGGGCGAGGATCCTCGACACACGCAAGACCGTTCCGGGGCTCCGGGTCCTCGACAAGTACGCCGTCCGGGCCGGGGGCGGCACGAACCACCGGTTTGCCCTCTACGACGGCGTCCTCGTCAAGGAGAACCATGTCGCCGCCGCCGGTGGTATCGGGAGCGCCGTTCGGCGGGTCCGCCAGCGAGCGCCCCACACCGTCCGCGTGGAGGTGGAGGTGCGGAACCTGGCGGAACTGGGAGAGGCCCTTGAGGCCGGCGCAGACATGGTCATGCTGGACAACATGGACGTGGAGGCGATGCGGGAGGCCGTCCGCAGGGTCGGCGGCCGGATCCCCCTGGAGGCCTCGGGAAACGTCTCGCTGGCCAATGTCCGGACCATCGCGGAAACGGGCGTGGACTACATCTCCGTGGGCTCCCTGACCCACTCGGTCCGGGCGGCGGACGTCTCTCTGCTCATCTCCCCGGAGCCGCCCGAAGGATGACAGGGTCCCGGTCATGATGCCGCTGAACGAAGGAACCAGCAAAAACCTGCAGGCCGGCGGAAGATTCGGCCGCCCGCTTCACCGGCTTGGGTCGGTGGCGTCCACGAACCTGGAGGCGCTGAAACTGGCGGCAGCGGGGGCCCCGGAAGGGACCGCCGTGATCGCCGAGGAGCAGACGGCGGGGCGGGGGCGTCTCAACCGGACCTGGCAGTCCCCCCCGGGCTGCAACCTGTACCTTTCGCTGGTCCTGAGGCCCAACGTGGATCCGGCGGAGGCCCCGCAGATCACAATGCTGGCGGGAGTGGCTGTGGCGAAGATTCTGGACCGCCGCTGTCCGGGTGCCGTCGGCATAAAATGGCCGAACGACGTGATGATCCGGGACCGCAAGGTCTGCGGCATCCTCACGGAGCTCAGGCTCTCCGGCGGAGGGATCTCCTCGGTGATCGTGGGAATCGGCATCAACGTGAACATCCGGCGGGAAGAGCTGGATCCGTCGTTCCGGGATACTGCCACGTCGCTCCTGGAGGAGACCGGCGCGGAATCGGACCGGACGGTCCTGGCCGTCGACCTCCTGGAAGAGTTGGAGATCCTCTACGATCTCTGGATCCGGGACGGATTCGAAGCGGTCCGGCCGCACTGGCTCCCCTATTCCATCCTGACGGGAAAGCGGATCCGGGTTGCATTCCAGGACGAGGTGGAGGAAGGCACGGCGGTGGGGCTGGACGAGGACGGAGCGCTGCTCCTGGAAGAGCCCGGGGGCGTTCGGAAGCGCATCCTGGCGGGAGATGCAACCATCTTGAAGGAGTCCTGACATGCTTTTGGTCATCGATGTTGGAAACACGAACACGGTACTGGGGGTCTTCGACGGCGACGAACTGGTCCACGACTGGCGGATCCGGACCGTGACGGACCATACGGTGGACGAGTACGGGATGCTGATCTACAACCTGTACAAGTCGAGCCGGATCAGCTCCAAGGCCATCTCGGCCATCATCATCTCCTGCGTGGTGCCCCCCATGCTGAACATCCTGGAGCCGCTGTGCCTGAAGTACTTCAACATCCGGCCCTTGATTGTCGGACCGGGAATCAAGACAGGGATGCCCATCTACTACGACAATCCCAAGGAGGTGGGGGCCGACCGGATCGTCAACGCCGTGGCGGCCTACGAGAAATACCGCCGCGACCTGATCATCGTCGACTTCGGCACGGCGACGACCTTTGACTACGTATCCAAAAAGGGCGAGTACATGGGCGGGTGCATCTCGCCGGGCCTCATGATCTCCAGCGAGGCCCTCTTCGAGCGGGCCGCCAAGCTCCCCCGGGTGGAGCTGAGCATGCCCCGGTCGGTCGTCGCGAAAGATACCGTCAGCAGCATGCAGGCGGGGATCGTGTACGGCTACGCGGGGCTTGTGGACGGCATCGTGAACCGCATGAAGGAGGAGGTGAAGTCGGATCCCTACGTCGTCGCCACGGGGGGGCTGGCCAAGGTCGTGTCCACGGAGGCGAAGTCCATCGACGAGGTGGACGACATGCTGACTCTCCAGGGACTCCGGCTCATCTTCGACCGGAACCGCTGAGGCGGGGCCGGGGCGGGGGAAAGGAACGTACGGACATGCTGAACGTTGGCCTGACGGGCGGAATCGGCTGCGGAAAGTCGACGGTGGCCCGGATGCTTGCCAGAAAAGGGGCCTTCGTGATCGACTTCGATCGGGTGGCCCACGAGGTCCAGGAGCCGGATGCCGTTGCCTGGAAGGCCGTGGTCGCCGAATTCGGCCCGGAGGTCCTCCGGCCGGACCGGACCCTCGACCGGGACAGGCTGGGTGCCATCGTCTTCAACGACGCGGCGAAACGGCACCGCCTCAACGAGATGGTCCATCCCGCCGTCTTTGAAGAGTGGAGGACCCGCCGGGATGCAATCTGCCGGGAAAAGCCCGACGCCGTGGTCATCGCCGACGTGCCCCTGCTGTTCGAGGTGGGGATGCAGGCGATGCTGGACCTGGTGCTTCTGGTCTACCTGGGTCCGGAGGGGCAGATCCGGCGCATCATGAAGCGCAACGGCTACTCCCGCGAGGAAGCGGTCCTCCGGCTGGCCTCCCAGATGCCCATCGACGAGAAGGTTCCTCTCGCCGATTTGGTCATCGACAACGAGGGAACCTTCGAGGAAACCGAGGCCCGGATTGAGGACATCTGGCGGAGGCTGACGGACACAGAAAGGGAAAAACGGCTGGGAAGCGCGGTATAGCGGCCGTTTCTGAACAGCCTGACAACCATCAACGGGGAGGAAGGATAAGGTATGATCGAGAAGAACGTGAAGACGGATTTCAGCGGCAAGGTGTCCGAGCCGGTCATCGACCCGACGGCATACGTGCATCCCCTGGCGGCCGTCATCGGGAACGTGACCCTGGGAAAGAACGTGATGGTCTCTCCCTGCGCGGCCGTCCGGGGCGATGAGGGACAGCCCCTGTACGTGGGCGATGATGCCAACGTTCAGGACGGCGTGGTCATTCACGCCCTTGAGACGGAGATGAACGGCCGGCCCGTCGAGAAGAACCTGGTCGAGGTGGATGGGAAAAAGTATGCCGTCTACGTCGGGAGCCGCGTGTCCCTGGCCCACCAGGTCCAGATCCACGGGCCCGCGGCGGTCCTGGAGGACACCTTCGTGGGGATGAAGACCCTGGTGTTCCGGGCGAAAGTCGGCCGGGGCTGCGTCGTCGAGCCCGGCTGCATCCTGATGGGTGTGACCGTTGCGGACCGGCGCGTGGTCCCCGCCGGATCCGTCGTTAAGACCCAGGCACAGGCGGACGCGCTGCCGGAGGTCACCGACGACTACCCCCTGAAGGACCTCAACAAGGGCGTGATCCACGTGAACAAGGGTCTGGCAAAGGGATATCTGGCGGCGAAGAAATAGCGGGCCGGGCAACAGGGAAAAAACGAAAGGCCGGCGGGAGAGGGGAACGGATCCTCTCTCCACCGGCCTTTTTCCATCTGTTTTGTGAAACGGTGCCGTCTATGTCCGTTATTTGAACAGCGAGGACAGGGCGCCGGTGATCTTGGAGAAGCCGCCGTCCTGCTTCTTCAGCTCCGCCTCGCAGGCCTCCAGCTCGCCCGGGTCCAGGTGTACGGCGCCGCAGCCCTCGTTGATGCAGACGTCGATGGTCACGCCTCCGCGCTTGATCTCCGCCAGGCTCTTCGTCCCGCAGCGGAAGCAGTGGCCCTTGTGGTCCTCCCGGTACTTGGCGTCGGCCTCCTTCGCCGCCTTCTCCCGCAGGGCCATGATCAGCTTCCTGTCGTTTTCCTTGAAGAACATGTCTTCCGAGTCCCCTTCCGGGGGAAGCAGTACCTTTACCTTTTCCTTGTCGTCCGCCATATCGTCCTCCTGATGGATTTCGGTTCGTATCGATGAGCCCCGAAGGGCACCCGTGCCTTATCATCTTTTTGACTGCTTTTCAACGGGATCGGATGGCCGGAGGATGCCCGCCGAGGGTGTGTTCCTGTCCGGACGGATCGGACTGCCGGGGCGATTATCAACCGGACGGAACGAATGGGTTGACAATAGGAGCGGATTCTCCTATGTAGCGGGCACATTCGCAATCGGAAGGAACCTCGCATGGACGTCATCGACAGGCTGCAGAAGCGGGCGATCGGAAAAGGGGACCTGGGGACCGAAGAGGGACTGGCCCTGTTCGAGGAGGGCATGGGGCGGCCTTTCCGCCTCATGGCGGCGGCCTCCGAGATCCGCCGGCACATCAAGGGCGACACCATCGGCCTCTGCGGCATCGTGAACGCAAAATCGGGCCGCTGTCCTGAAAACTGCGCCTTCTGCGCCCAGTCTTCCCATTATCCAACCGAGGCGGAGTCCTATCCGCTGAAGAAGGCGCCGGAGATCATCGCCGCGGCCGAGCAGGCCCGCCGGGCCGGAGCCGAGATGTTCGGCGTCGTCACGAGCGGCAAGCGGATCCAATCCGCCCGGGAGTGGGCAGAGATCCGGAAGGCCGTCGGCGGGATCCGCGATCTGGGCCTGATGCCCTGCGCGTCACTCGGCCTCCTCGATGCCGTGCAGGCAAACGCTCTCAGGGAGGCAGGGCTCTTCCGCTACCACCACAACCTGGAGACGTCCCGCAGTTTTTTCCCGCAGATCTGCACGACCCACGACTACGAAGAGGACGTGGAAACGATCCGGGAGGCGAAGCGCGCCGGCCTGTCCGTGTGCGCGGGCGGGCTGATCGGGCTGGGGGAGGGAATCACCCACCGGATCGAGCTGGCCCTCACCCTGCGGGAACTGGACGTGGATTCCGTCCCGATCAACATCCTCCACCCAATCAAGGGAACACCCCTCGGCGGCACTCGGCCGCTGCCGCCCCTGGAGATCCTGGTCTCCATCGCCGTGTTCCGATTCCTCCTGCCGGAACGGGACCTGAGGCTCTGCGGGGGGAAGGAGAGGAACCTCCGCCAGCTTCTCCCCATGGCCCTGGTGGCGGGCTGCAATGCGCTGATGACGGGAAACTACCTGACGACATCCGGCAGGGAGAGCTCCCTGGATCATGAGATGATCGCGGACCTCGGCCTTCTGCCGGTCCGGGAGCAGGATCTCTGCCGCTGCGGAATGGCGACGGCCGGCGGGATGCCCGGGTGCTGTGAAACCGATGTTCCCCGGCGGTCCCCGCAGAGGAAAAAGGAGCGGATCGCATGACGCCTGCCGATACAGGGTCCGCCCGGGGCCGGGAACTCTTGCTCCACCACCTCAAGGAGGGCCGGGGGGCCTGGGTTTCCGGACAGTTCCTGAGCGAGCGGATGGCCATGACCCGGTCCGCCGTCTGGAAACAGGTCGGCGCCCTGAAGGCGGACGGCTACGGGATCGAGTCGTCCACCCGCAAGGGGTACCGCCTTGTCGTCGTTCCCGACCTGCTCCGGATCGAGGAGGTGCGGGACGGGCTGCGGACGCGGGTCTTGGGACGGACGGAGGCCCGACATTACCGGGAGACCGATTCCACGAACTCCAGGGCCCGGGAACTGGCCGCCGGGGGAGCCCCGGAGGGGACGCTCGTGGTGGCCGAGGGGCAGAGACACGGGCGGGGGAGGAGGCAGCGGACCTGGTTTTCGCCCCCCTTCCTGGGGATTTACGTCTCCCTGGTCCTGCGGCCCGCCATTCCGCCCGGCGAGGCGCCCCGCATGGCCATCCTGGCGGCGGTGGCCGTGGCCGAGGCGATCCGCTCCGAGACGGGTCTCCCGGTGACCATCAAGTGGCCCAACGACATCCTGGCGGGGGGCCGGAAAATTGCCGGCATCCTCATGGAGCTGGCCACGGACATGGGGGCCGTGGACTACCTGGTGATCGGCGTGGGGATCAACGTCAACGTCCCATCCGGGTCGTTCCCTCCGGAGATCCGCCCCCTGGCGACGAGCGTTCTCGTCGAGACCGGGAGAGCGTTCCCGCGCGTCGGGCTGCTACGCTGCTGCCTCGAGTCCCTGGAATCCTGGTACGACCGATTCGCGGCCGAGGGGTTCGTCCCCGTCCTGGAGCGCTGGAAGACCATGAGCCGGATGATCGGGCAGCGGGTCGTCGTCCAGGTCCCCGGCCGGGACCTGGCGGGCATCGTGACCGATGTGGATCAGGACGGTTTTCTACTGCTCCGGGACGACGGCGGCCGGGACCACCGGATCTTTTCCGGCGATGTGAGCCTCCCGCCCGAGACGGAGAAAGGATAACGATTTCATGAAAAAACAGGAAACGTCACTTCGCGGCATGGCCTATGCCGCCATGTTCGGAGCCCTGACGGCCCTGGGGGCCTACATCATGGTCCCCGTTCCGCCTGTCCCGGTGACGATGCAGACCCTGTTCGTCTTTTTGGCGGGATCGCTCCTGGGGGGGTACCTGGGGGCCATGAGCCAGGTGGTCTACATCCTCCTCGGCGTCATCGGCCTGCCCGTCTTCGCCGGGGGCAAGGCCGGGGCGGGGGTCCTCCTCGGTCCGACGGGAGGATACCTGATCGGGTTCGTGATCGGAGCGTACGTCCTGGGCCGCCTGGCGGATCCCCGGGGCAAGCCGGGGTTCTTCGTCCTGCTGGTCTGCATGTTCACGAGCCTGGTGGTGATCTATGCGTGCGGTGTCGCCCAGTTGATGTACGTGGCGAAGCTCAGTCTGCGCAAGGCCCTGATTGTCGGTGTCCTGCCGCCCCTGCCGGGAGACGCCGTGAAGATGGTCGTGGCGGCCCTGATCTGCATCAAGGTCCGGGACCGCCTGAAGCTTGTGAAGGGTCCGGGAAGGCGATGATCGTTCTCGATGGTGTGTCATTCCGCTACGGCGAGGAGGGGCCGGACGTCCTCCGGGGGGTCGATCTCCGCCTCCGGGAGGGGGAATACGTCGCCCTGGCCGGGCACAACGGCTGCGGCAAGAGCACGCTCCTGAAACACCTCAATGCCCTCCTCGTCCCGACCGCGGGGACGGTGACCGTGGACGGCCTCGACACGCAGGATCCTTCCACGCAGCGGCAGATCCGCCGGGCCGTGGGCATGGTGTTCCAGAATCCGGACCACCAGATCGTGGGCATGACCGTGGAGGAGGACGTGGCCTTCGGACCGGGCAACATGGCCCTGCCGCCCCGGGAGATCCGGGAGTGCGTGCGGGAGGCCCTGACCCGGGTGGGCCTCGAAGGGTACGAATCGCGTGCCCCCCACACCCTGTCCGGGGGGGAGAAGCGGCTCGTCTCCATCGCCGGGGTCCTGGCCATGAAGCCCCGGTTCATCGCCCTCGACGAGCCGACGGCCTATCTCGACCCCGTATCGCGGCGGCGTGTCCTCGACCTGATCGCCGGGCTGCACCGCCAGGGGATGGGCATCCTGCACGTCACCCATAGCATCGGCAACGTCGTGGACGCGGATCGGCTCGTGGTCATGGAGGGCGGAGCGATCGCCCTGGACGACCGGCCGGAGACAGCCTGTGCCGCCCTGGCCTCGGGGCGCTTCCCGGGGTTGGAGATCCCTCCCGTGGCGGCCCTGATGGCCGAACTGAGCAGTCTCGGATGGGGCGTGAACCCGAACATCCTGTCCGTCCGGGACGCCTGCCGGGAGATCGACGCCTGTCTGAACCGCCTTCCGGGAGGACGCCCGTGATGAAGTCGTTCCGGTTCGGCCTCTTCGTGGCCGGAGACTCGCCCCTCCACCGGCTCGACCCGCGGGTCAAGATCCTCTCCGTCGTTGTCCTCGGCGTTCTCACGTTCCAGGCTTCCGCGGAGGCGGCGATCCTGATCAGCCTCCTGCTCGCGGCCCTGACGGCGCTTTCCCGCCTGCGGCCACGCAGGCTCTGGGAGGCCCTGAAGCCCCTGTCGGTATTTGCCGCGCTTCTGTTCCTCATCCACCTCTTCTCCACGGACGGCCAGGCCATGGCGTCCCTTTCCGCGGGACCGCTGCGGGTCACCCGGGAAGGGTTGTCTCAGGGCGGATTCGTCGTCTGGCAGTTCTTCGCCCTGGTCTCCCTGGGTGTTCTCCTGACCATGACCACCGGGCCGACCGACCTGGTCGCCGCCCTGGAGAAGCTCCTGGGTCCGCTGAGGGTCCTCCGCGTTCCCGCCCAGGACCTGGCGGTCATGGTCTCCCTGGCCCTGCGCTTCCTACCGACTTTCCAGGAGGAGCTGGAGAAGCTGAAGACGGCCCGCCTCGCCCGGGGGGCAGACTGGCGGCGGGACGGCGCCATCCACAGGCTGAAGGCCGCATCGTCCCTGGTGGTGCCTCTTCTCTTGGGAACCGTACGGAGGGCCGACGATCTCGCCGAGGCCATGGAGGCCCGGGGGTACGCCCGGGGGCCCCGGACGGGTCTCCGAGAGCTGCGCCTGGCCCGGGCGGATTACGCCGCCCTGGCGTTCGTGACGGCGTTCACGGGCGTGGTCCTGGCGGCGGGAATGCTCTGAATCCCCGCCGACGGCGGGTAACACAACGGGATCACACGGGAGAGAAGGGAGGGTACAACATGAAAACGCTGAGGCTTTGCATGGGGATCGCCGCGGCAATCCTTTTTGCCCTCTGCGGCGCAACGGTTCTGGCGGAGGGCGAACTGTCGCAGAAATCACGGCCGGCCCTGGGCCCGGACATGCCGGGAACGTGGGAGATGGTCTACCAGAGACACGGAAAGGTGCCGGCAGCGGATTCCCTGTTCTTCGCCCGGCACCAGCGGTTTCAGTTCACCGCCGACGGCCGGGTCCGGAACCTGGCCTCGGCCAGGCCTTTCGACGCCGTCATCCTGTCCGTCTGGGAGAAGGCGCCCCTGTCGACGCGTTACCGGTTTGCCAAACCGGGTGTCATGAATGTCGTCCGCTCCCCCCGGGACCAGGACTGGATCGTCATCTCCGTCATCACGGCGGACCTGAAGAAAGCGCTGGTCCCCGATGCGCCGCTCCTGAAAAAGGGGGACCTGATCCTGGCCTACATGACGCCGGAAAAGCGGGTGTACATGCATCGATACCTGAGGCGCATCCCGTAGCGGGATGCCCGGGCCGGACGGGCGGTGCCGAACGGGCCGTGTACGATTCCTATTCCGGCTTCAACCAGCGGGTCATCCGGGGAATCTCCTCGGCCGTCCAGGCAGGGGTTTTCCGGATGGCGAAGAACAGGGCGAACAGCCGCTCCATGACGGACACGGCCCGCTCCGCCAGGTGGATCCGCTCCAGGAGCCGCCCCGCCTCGTCTTTCTCATTCGCGTCCTCATCCGCGTCCGCGGGCAGCTTCATGGACTGAAAGCGGAACCGGTCGGCCTTGAAGGTGAACTCCCAGGCATCCGCGTCCTGCTTGAGGGACAGACGGGCCTCGCGGATCTTCTTCCCCCGCCGGAGGGCCTCCCGCCCCTCCTTCAGCTCCGCGTTCAGGCCGTGGCAGACCACCGTTTCCGCGTAGTCTCCCTGGCCGCCTTCAAGGACGACGCGCCGGATGAACGCCAGCTCCACCTCCTCCTTCCGGTCGAGCGTGATCGATCCGGCCCGCTCCTCGCTCTTGAACCACAGCCACGTCAGGAATTCCCGGCCCAGGGTGAAGGGGGCCGGCCCCTCGGGGCCGAGGGCGGCCGCGGCCTCGTCCCAGGGGCTGTAGGGCTCGAGGACCGTGGAGAAGGTGTCCCGGAAGAGCAGGGTGAAGTCGTCGCAGATCTTGTCGGTGTGGGTACAGAAGAGGACACGCTTCTCCGGGAGAAACCAGCAGGCCTCGTAGAGGGCGGGAACCGCCGGGGCGCCGGCCAGGAGTTCCTCCCGGACCGTCTCCTTGAGCAGGCCCTGCTGATGACGGCTGAGGCGCTCCTGCAGCTTTTCTTCCCTGAATCGCCGCTGGGCTTCGAGGGTCCGGAAGCGGAGCAGGGCCGGGGAGACCTGTTTCCGGTCGATCCGCAGGCAGAAGAGGGCCAGGTGCCCCCGCATGGGCGGGTACCGGCTGAAATCCCGGTCCAGGATGTCCTCCAGGCCGGTCCAGCCGATCGTCTTTTCCTCCGAGCGGGAGAGGGCCTCCCGGAAGGAGAAGGACCGCAGCCGGTCCGTCAGGACCTCCGGGTCCGGGGGCGCCGGGGCCTCGCGGGCCGGCCGGAACAGGGAAAAGGTGAGGGGACCTTTCTGGATGGGCATGGAGACCTCCGGTGCGGATTGATCGGGACGCATGCGGGAAGGCCAGGTCGTCCCGTCGGCCGGACGGACCGGCCGGCCGCCTCTGTAGCGCACCCGCCGGGGCCTGTCAAGGCGCGGGCGGCCGGTGAATTGCCCGTGGACAACCGCACGCTTTTGTGATAGCCATTCATCCAATCTTTCCGATAGGATCGGAGTTCAGACCCCCATGTCCATCCGTAAAATCGGCATCATCGCCAACACCGACAAGGAACGCTCCCCCGAGTATGTCTCCGGGCTTCGGGACTGGCTCCGGGAGCGGGGTCTCGATGTGCTCCTGGACGAGGGCATCGCCGAAAAGATCAGCGGCGTGAGCGGCTTTTCGCGCAAGGAACTGGCCGCCCGGGCGGACCTCCTCGTGGTGTTCGGCGGTGACGGGACCATGCTGCGGACGGCCCGCTCGGTGGCGGAGTTCGACATCCCCATCGTCGGTATCAACACGGGCGGGCTGGGCTACTTGACGGAGGTGAACCTCAACGAGATGACCGAGGCCCTGGATAGGATCCTCCGGGGCGATTTCTCCACGGAGAAGCGGATGATGCTCGACGCCCTCATCCGCCGCCAGGGGCGGGATCCCGTCCGGGAAAGCCACATCCTCAACGACGTGGTCATCAACCGGGCCGACCTGTCCCGCATCATCGAGCTGGAGACGGCGGTGGACGACCGGTTTCTCACGACCTTCAAGGCCGACGGCCTCATCATCGCCACGCCGACGGGCTCCACGGCCTATTCCCTCTCGGCGGGAGGGCCCATCGTCTTCCCCGAGCAGGACTCGATCATCCTCAACCCGATCTGCCCGCACACCCTGTCCAACCGTCCCATCGTCCTTCCCGACTCGGCGGTGATGAAGGTCACCCTGTGGTCGAAGGAGGCCGGGGCCACCGTCAGCCTGGACGGCCAGACCACGTTCACCCTGAGGGCCGGGGATTCCATCACGGTCCAGAAGTCGCCCTTCGTGACGACCCTTGTCGCCTCCCCCCACCGGGATTACCTGGAGATCCTCCGGACAAAGCTGGGGTGGGGGGTGGGGCCGGGGCGCGAAAAACCCCTTCCATAGCCGGGAGAGCCCGAAACGGGATCATGCTTGCCGAGCTCTGCATCCAGAACTTCGCCATCATCGATACGCTGAAGATCTCCTTTCACCCGGGCCTGAACGTCCTGTCCGGCGAGACCGGGGCCGGGAAATCCATCATCGTGGGGGCTCTAAGCCTTCTCCTGGGGGACCGGGCCTCCTCCGAGATGATCCGGACCTCCGCGGAGGAGGCCGTCGTGGAGGCGGTCTTCCATGTCACCGGCAACGGGGATCTGGCAACGCGGATGGCCGGGATGGGGATGGAAACGACGGACGAGCTGGTGATCCGGCGGAGCGTCTCCCGCGGGGGGAAGAACCGCATCCACATCAACGGCCACCCGGTGAACCTGTCCATGCTGGCGGCCCTGGGCGAGTGCCTGGTGGACATCTGCAGCCAGCACGAGCACCAGGTGCTCCTGAACCCGGAGCGTCACCTGGATCTGCTGGACGCCTACGCCGGCCTGGCGCAGGAGCGGGAGGCCTTCGGGTTCCTGTACGACGAGCACCAGGCCGTCCTGGCGCGGCTCCGGGAGATCGAGGGGATCCGCCGGCGGCGGCGGGAGCGGGAGGAGTGGCTCCGCTTTTCGATCCGGGAGATCCGGGAGGCGGCGCCGCTGCCGGGGGAGGAGGACGTCCTCCGGAACGAGCGGCAGGTCCTCGGAAACGTCCGGAAGCTGCAGGAGCTGGCGGGGCGGGCCCACGAGACCCTGCACGGGCGGGACGGAGCCGTTCTCGATTCCCTCCGCGGGATCATGGCGGACATCCGGGAGATCCGCCGGATCGACGGGACCTTCGGCCTCTCCGGGGCGGACCTGGAGGAGCTGTACTACGGGCTTGAGGATGCGGCGGCAACCCTCCGGTCCTACCGCGACGGCCTGTCCGTCGATCCGGGGCGCCTCGAGGCCCTGGAGGAGCGCCTGGAGCTGCTCCGCAGGCTCAAGCGCAAGTACGACGGGGACGAGACGGCAGTCCTGGCCCGCGTGGAGGAGATGGAGCGGGAGCTGGAAGGCATCTCCCGGATCGAGGAGGACGCGGAGCAGAAGGCCCGCGAGGAGGAGCGCCTGCGCGGGGCCCTGGATGAGCGGGCCCGGGTGCTCTCGGAGCGTCGCCTCCGGGCGGCCCCCGGCCTCCGGGAGTGCTTGGAAGAGGAGATCCGCGCCCTGCGGATGGAACCCGCACGGTTCGAGATCCTGTTCCGGGGACCGGAAAATCCAGAGGAGCGGACCGTCGGCCGGCGGGGCTGGGACGACGTGGAGTTCCTCCTGTCCACGAATGTCGGGGAGGAGCCGAAGCCGCTCCACCGGATCGCGTCGGGCGGGGAGTTGTCCCGCATCATCCTGGCGATGAAGAAGGTCCTGGTCCGCGGCGGGTCCGTGGGGACGATCGTCTTCGACGAGGTGGACAGCGGCATCGGCGGGGCGACGGCGGAGGTGGTGGGGGAGCGGATCCGCGATGTCTCCGGGGTCCACCAGGTTGTCTGCATCACCCACCTTCCCCAGATCGCCTGCTTCGCCCAGCGCCATTTCCGGGTCTCCAAGGCCCTGGCGGAGGAGCGGACGGCCTCCCGGGTGGAGGTCCTTTCCGAGGAGGAACGCCTCGAGGAGGTGGCTCGGATGCTGGGCGGCGTCCGGATCACCGAGAAGACCCGGGCCCATGCCCGCGAAATGCTGGGCCGTGCGGCCGGAAAGGCCGGATGAGGGGCCGCGGTCGGAGGTTTACAACGGCGGTCCCGCGTGGTAGAAGGGCACACAAAATTTTCCGCTCCGGCAGGCCGGGGCGGTCCTTTCGAGAGGGGAATCCATGGGAAGACACAAGAAGAGCGAGCGCAAGAAAGAGCTGGACCGGCAGCGGAAACGGCGAAAAGAGAACCTGAGGCTCCGCCGCAAGGAGGCGCTCAAGAACCAGGACGGAACCCTGAAAAAGACGAAATAGCGGCCCCCGTTCGCACCGCCGGGCCGGGAGGGCGGACATGTTGAGAAAGGCCCGCATCAGCGACGTCCGGACGATTCACCGCATGATCAACACCTCGTCCGGCCAGGGAGAAATGCTCCCCCGGTCGCTCATGGACATCTACGGGAACATCCGGGATTTCTTCGTCTATGTCGATGACGACGGGGAGACCCTGGCGGGCATCTGCGCCATGAACATCATCTGGGAGAACCTGGCGGAGATCCGTTCCCTCTACGTGGAAGAGCCGCTCCGCAAGCGCGGCATCGGGCGGATGCTGGTGGAGGCGTGCATCTCCGAGGCCATCACCCTCGAGCTTTTCCGCATCTTCACCCTGACCTACAGGCCGGGATTCTTCCGAACCCTCGGTTTCCGGGAAGTCGATCGGATGAGCCTCTCCGAGAAGATCTGGTCGGACTGCTTCCGCTGTCCGAAATACCCGGACTACTGCGACGAAGTGGCGATGATCATTGAACTCTGATCGCCGCCGGGGCGCCCGGCCCGTCCTTTTGATCCTGCTTCTCTGCATTGCCCTTACCGCCTGCAGCGTCCGCAGGGAAGCGCAGGCGCTTTCCCCCCCGGCGTTCGTTCCACCCCCGCCCGCCCAGGCCTGCGCCTCCCCGGCGCTGGAGCCGGTATCCTGGGACTTCATCCCCATCCTCGAAGACGACCTGGATCTTCCTTCCCTGAAGCTTGCCATCGAGAGAAGCCAGGCCTATTACGGCCGCACCGGCATCGGCCCCGTCCGCATCGGCGCGGAAAGCCGCTCCCCCGCGGATATGGGGGAAGCCCTGCGGGAGCTGCTCTCGATTCTGGAAGGGAGTGGATCTCCGGAGGAGAAGCGTGGCCGGATCGCCGAACGATTCGACCTGTACCGGGCGGCCGGCTCGGACGGCCGCGGGGCCGTCCTTTTCACGGGCTACTATGTTCCTATGATGGAGGGGTCCCTTGAGCCGACGGAGCGTTTCCGGTATCCCGTTTACGGGGTGCCGCCGGAGTCCAGGGCGGCCGCATCCGCCGCCGGGAAAAACGGCAGCCGGAAGGCGTTCCCGCTCTGGAGCCGGAAGGAGATCGACGGCGACGGCGTGCTGAAGGGGCGGGGGCTCGAGATCGCCTGGGTCGACGACCCCACGGAGCTCTTCTTCCTCCACATCCAGGGCTCCGGCCGGATCCGTCTTCCCGACGGCGCCATCGTGACGGTGGGATACGCCGGGTCCAACGGACGGCCCTTCCGGAGCATCGCCCCGTACATGGCCGAGCAGGGCATCATGCCCACGGGAAGCCTTTCCTACTGGAGCATCCGGGAGTATCTGAACAGCCACCCGGAGGAGCGGCAGGGAGTTCTCAACTGGAACGAGCGGTACATTTTCTTTCGGATCCTGGAGGGAGAGCCGGTGGGGTCCCTGGGGGTGCCCGTCACGGCGGGCCGGTCCATTGCCGTGGACCCGGGGTGCTTTCCTTCCGGGGCGGCGGCGTTCATCCGCGCCCGCAAGCCCGTGGCGGACGAGACGGGGAAAACGCGATGGACGCCCTTTTCCCGGTTCGTCCTCGCCCAGGACGCCGGGGCGGCCATCAAGGGTCCCGGGAGGCTGGACCTTTTCTGCGGGGCCGGGTACGAGGCGGAGCGGAAGGCGGGGAGCCTCAAGGAGAAGGGCGAGCTGTATTTCCTCTTTCCCCGGCCGCGCTGAACAAGGACTGCCCGGTCCTCAGCGCCGGGAACGCCCTGTCCAGGTGTCGTTGGCGTCGGCCATCCCCAGCGCCGCGTTCAGCCAGTCCATGGCCTTGATCGGCAGAAGCACCTTCATCAGCGGCGTCACGAACTTCACCGGTACGGAAGGGACAGCCACCATGGCCCGGTTCCGCCGGATCGCCTCCACCACCCGGGACGTCACGTCTCCGGGCTTCAGCATCTGCGTTCCCGCCACCATCTTCGAACCCTCGAACATACCCGTGTTGACCGTGTTCGGGCAGACCACCGTGACGCCCACGTTGGCCCGCAGCTTCCGCATCTCCTGCCGCAGGCTGTCGGTGAAGCCGATGACGCCGAACTTGCTGGCGCAGTAGGCCGAGAGGTTCGGGATCGCCAGGATGCCCCCGGCCGAGGCGAAATTGACGATATGCCCCTCGCCCCGGCGGAGCATGGCCGGCAGGAAGGCCTTGCAGGTCCAGAACAGCGCCGTCAGGTTGACCCGGATCATCCGCTCGATGGCGGTATCGTCCAGGCTCATGAGCGGCGCGGCCGTGACGATCCCGGCGTTGTTCACCAGGATGGCCGGGGGCTCCATGTCCGCCCCGATCTTTTCGGCCAGTTCGTAGACCGCGGCCCGGTCGGAGATGTCGCAGACGTAGCCCCGGCAGGGTCCGATCCGGCGGAGCTCCTCCTCCGCGGCCTGCAGGCTTTCGGGTTTGACATCCACCAGGGCCACGGAGCAGCCCTCCCGGAGGAGCTTCTCCGAAAGGTCCCGGCCCATGCCCATGCCGGCGCCCGTCACGACGGCGGTCTTTCCCTTCAGGTTCTTCATGGCAGCCTCCCTGTGCTCCCCCGGATCGAGGCCCGAATCACTCGGCCTCGGCGGGATACATTGCTTCGATCACGTCCCGGTACTTCTCCTGGATCACCTTCCGCTTGATCTTGAGCGAGGGCGTCAACTCGCCCGTCTGTTCCGAGAAGGAGGTGCGGAGGATGCGGTAATACTTGATCGTCTCGACCCTTGCCAGGTGCTTGTTCACCTCCTGGACGTGGCGGTCCACGATCGGGCCGAATTCCGCCTTTTCGTACAGGTCCTCCGGATGGGTGAAGGCCACCCCCTCTTCTTTCGCCAGGCGGGCCGCCTCGGCCAGGTTGAGCGTGATCAGGGCCGTCAGGTATTTCCGGCGGTCGCCGATGGTCACGACGTGCTCGAAGAGGGGGTCCTTCATGAAGAGCCCCTCGATGTTCTGCGGGGCGATGTTCTTTCCGCCGGCGGTAATGATCAGGTCCTTTTTCCGGTCCGTGATGACGAGGAACCCGTCCTCGTCGAGCCGGCCGATGTCCCCGGTCATGAGCCAGCCGTCTTCCGTGAAGGCCTCGCTGGTCTGTTTCGGCATCCGCCAGTATCCCCGGATGATGTTTCCGCCCTTCGCCAGGATCTCGCCGTCCGCGGCGATCTTGACCTGGTTGCAGGGAAGGGGGCGGCCCGTTGTGCCGTGGCGGTAGCTGCCGATAACGTTCAGGCTGATGGGCGCAGTGCTCTCCGTCATGCCGTATCCCTCGATGACGAAGATGCCGGCGGAGTTGAAGAAATCGGCGATCTCCCGGGACAGGGGCGCGCCGGCGGCGGTCATCCAGCGGACCCGGCCGCCCAGCCGCTCGTTCAGGTTCCGGTAGACGAGCCGGTAGGCGAGGCGATACTGGAGGTCCAGGGCCTTGGGAATGGGCTTTTCGCGCTCTTTCAGGACACTGACCTGCCCGCCGACCTTCGTCGCCCACTGGAACACCTTCTGCTTCCAGGGGGGCTGTTCGTTGACCTGGGCCAGGATCCGGGCGTAGATCTTCTCGCAGACCCGGGGCACCGCCAGGACGATGGTGGGGCGCTTGGCGGCGATGTCGTCGATGATCGTGTCGAAGCTCTGGGCATAGTGGGTCGTGATCCCCACCTTCATGCCGTAAAAGTGGCCGGCGATCCTCTCGAAGACGTGGGACAGGGGAAGGAACGGGACCGTTTCGTCCGTGTCGTAGGCCGGGACGCAGGTGTCCAGGGCGTCGAAGACCGCCAGGATGTTGCTGTGGCTGATCATGGCCCCCTTGGGATGCCCCGTCGTTCCGGACGTGTAGACGATGGTCGCCAGGTCCTCGACCTCGATGGCGTCGTTGAGCCGGTCGAAGAGATCCGGCTCGCGGCGGGCCAGGTCGCGGCCCTGCTCCTGGAGATCGCGGAAGGTCATGAGCAGGGGGTTGGACAGGTCGCACCCCTCCGGGTCGATGACGACGATCTTCTCCAGGGAGGGCAGATTCGGAACCTCCGGGAGGGTTTTGGCCACGACGGTCCCGTTTTCTGCGATGAAGATCCGGGACTCGGAATTGCCGATGATGTAGGCGATCTCGGGACCCGGAACGGTCGTGTAGAGGGGGACCATGCAGGCCCCGATGCCGAGGCTGCCCATGTCGGAGGCAACCCACTCGAGGCGGTTCTCGCTCAGGATAGCCACGCGGTCCCCCTTGCGGATCCCCAGGGAGTAGAGGCCGAGACCCACGGCCCGGGCGTTCTCGTAATACTCCTGCCAGCTCCACCCCTCCCACCGGCCGTTCCTGCGCTTCTCCATGGCAAGGCGGTCTCCGTATCGTTTTGCCTGGTTTCTGAAGATCTGGGCCAGATTGGCCTTCATGGCGCTCCTCCCTCCTTATTGTCTGCCGCCTGGGACGGCAATGGGTTCAGGGAAGTCCCGGGCATGCATCCGTTTCGGAAGGTACGGATCCGGCGGGACCATGGAAAAAGGTACGGCGATGGTGAATGTAAACTTGAGGCAAGAAATTGCCAGACGCTGATTGATTTGTCAATCAACATCTTCAACCGCGTGAAAATATCTTGAAGACGCCGCGAAACTCAATGAAAAAGCGCTTTTTGAACCGTCCGGGCAAGGACGTCGCCTCGCCGCGGCGGGGATAGGAATTGACGTTTCCGGCTGGAATGGGGTAGTTCAGGGGGCAGCATGGGGGCCGGCCTCGCGGCAGGTCCGAAGAAGCCTTCCGGGACGCTGGTCCCGGGGAGCCGTTTCCGCTCCGTTTTCCCGCGGGAAGGCGGAGTGCAAAAAAGAAGGGAGACAAGATGTTCGATCCTGCAAAATGCGACTTCTGTGGAGAGTGCCTCGGGCGTTGCGCCTACATCGACTTCGACGGCAAAGAGGGTGCCCGCCAGTTCGAGAAGCTGGTGAAGGGGGAGCCCGTGGACTGGCTCCGGAAATGCGTGACCTGCTTTGCCTGCAACGAATTCTGTCCCCGGGATGCCCGCCCCTTCGACCTGATCCTCCAGCGGATGGAGGCCCTGGGGGATTACGTGGACCCGAACCTGTTCCAGGCGATTCGGGACAAGTTCACCGCGCCGGCGGGCTTCGAGCCGCCGAAGGTAAAGTCGCCCGTGCTGTCGGTGTGCACCATCGAGCCCGTCGCTCCCTGGGCCTTCAAGGGCTCCCTCTTCCGCGGCCTGGATGTCCTCAAGGGCCGCTTCTGGTTCTGCAACGTCCTGTTCCCCCACCTGGGCAACGAGACCGTGCTGGTTGAGGGCATCAAGCCGCTTCTCGACCGCTATGCCTCCCTGGGGGTGGACGAGGTGATCTTCGCCCACGACGACTGCTATGCCCTGATGGCCGACTGGGTTCCCCAGCTGGGCCTGAGCCTTCCGTTCAAGGCAACCCACCTCTTCGAATACCTTGCCCGTACCCTGAAGGAGCGCCGGTCCGAGATCCGGCCGCTGGGGATGAAGGTCGCCTACCAGCGGCCCTGCGCCTCCCGGGGCACGCCCGGCAAGGAGGCCTTCCTGGACGATATCTTCGAGCTCATCGGCGTCGAGCGGGTCGACCGGAAGTACGACCGGGAAGAGGCGCTGTGCTGCGGGCAGTCGATGAAGGGATTCATGCAGAGGGGGGAGAAGTACCCCGCCTACCAGACCCTGAACATCGAGGATGCCAAGGCCCACGGGGCCTCGGCCATGGCTTTCCTGTGCCCCATGTGCCTCGATGCGCTGAAGAAGACCTGCCGGGAGGGAGGGCTCGACATGTACATGGTGAGCGACCTCTGCCACCTGGCCCTGGGGGAGGACCTGCGGAAGGAATTCCAGAAGGCGGGCTGACGCAGACCGGGGGAGGTTTTTCATGCCGAAGATTCGTCCGGAAGATTATCCACGGATCCTCTTCTTCACGGGGGCGGGGATGTCCGCGGAGAGCGGCGTCCCCACCTATCGCGGCGCCGGGGGCGTCTGGAGCTCCTACCGGTGGGAGGAATACGCCTGCCAGGAGGCCTTCGACGCCGACCCGGAGAAGGTGCTGCGCTTCCATGAGCTGCGCCGGAAATCGGTCCTGGCCTGTCCTCCCCATGCCGGCCACGAGGCCATCGCGCGCCTGGAGGGGGAGCATCCCCGCGTGACGGTGGTGACGCAGAACATCGACGGGATGCACCAGCGGGCGGGGAGCCGCAGCGTCCTGGAGCTGCACGGGAGCCTCTGGCGCCTGCGCTGTTCCGGGCACGGCGTCCGGGAAGACGTGGGGGAAGCTTACCAGCGATATCGCTGCGAGGAGTGCGGCGGCTGGCTTCGGCCGGACATCACCTGGTTCGGCGACATGCTCGATTCCTTCGTCATGTCCCGGGCCGCCCAGGCGATCCGGGCCTGCGATCTGTTCGTCAGCATCGGCACCTCCGGTGTCGTCTGGCCCGCCGCGGGCTTTCCCAAGGCCGCCCGGGACGCCGGGGCCCGGTGCATCGAGATCAACCCGGAAGCGAACGAGATGTCGTCCCTGTACCACGAGTCGATCCGGGGAAAGGCGGGAGACGTGCTGCCGGACCTGTTCGGGTCCTGAGAGGGAAAGAGGCGCGCTACAGGGGCTTCCTCCAGACCGGCGTCCGGGAGCCCTCCTCGAAGAAGTCCTCCAGAATCCCCACAGGGTCGCCCGCCAGGGCGGAGTAGAAACTCCAGGCCGTGGTCCGGTAGCGGGGATTGCTCGACCAGAGCATCTCCGTCCACCCGGCCTGCCCCGCGGCCCGGAAGAGGGCCTGAAGGAGCTCTTTCCCGAGGCCCCTGCCGCGGGCGTCCGGCGACAGGAAGGCCGTCTTCAGGCCCACCGCCCGGGCCTCCGGAGACGACCGGAAGGGGAGAAAACGGTCGTCGGGCGTTCCGCATCCCATGACCCCCGCCGGCCTGCTGTCGGGAGCCCGGGCCACCAGGTACAAATCTCCGTTCCCGGCGGCCGCCGCCTGCAGGACCGCCATGGTCCGCTCGATTTCCTCGTCGATGGTGCGGCCGTCCCTCCGGATCCAGGCCTCGACGATCCCCCGCAGGCCCGGGACGTCCCCGACCGTCAGGCGAGCAATCTGAAACGACGGTGCGTCTTCCATGCCCCCGACCTCCTGTCCTCCGAAGGACGGTCCATGCCGTCCGATGCCGTCGGAACGTGCCACAGGCCGGCCCGCCCGTCAAGACGGAGCTTTTTGGTGGATAAAAGGACTTCGATCCGTCTATAATCCTGGCCCTCATTTCCATGGAAGGAGACGTCATGGAACCTGTCTACCTGGACCACAGCGCCACCACCCCCGTCGATGCGGAAGTGCTGGCGGCGATGATGCGATTCTTTGCCAACCATTTCGGAAACCCGTCAAGCATCCACCGGTTCGGACGGGAGGCGCGGGAGGCCGTGGAGGACGCCCGGGGAAGGGTGGCCCGGCTGCTGGGCTCCGAACCCGGCGAGATCGTGTTTACCGGAGGGGGTACGGAGGCGGACAACCTCGCCATCATGGGAGCGGCATGGGCGAGGACGGACGGAAAAAATGAGATCGTCACCTCCGCCGTCGAGCACCCCGCCGTCCTGAACGCCTGCCGCTTTCTCGAGAGCCGGGGTTTCCGTGTGACATACGTTCCCGCGGACGGGCAGGGCCTCGTCGACCCGGACGAAGTGGGAAAGGCCATCACGGACCGGACCTTCCTCGTCTCCGTCATGCACGGCAACAACGAGACCGGTACGCTGGCGCCCATCGCCACAATCGGCGCCATGGCCCGGGAGCGGGGCATTCTCATGCACACCGACGCCGTCCAGACGGTCGGGAAGATCCCCTTCGACGTGGAGGATCTGGCCGTGGACCTTCTCTCCGTTGCCGGCCACAAGATCCACGCGCCCAAGGGAGTCGGTGCCCTCTACGTCCGTGACGGAACGCCCCTCCATGCCGTCCAGTTCGGCGGCCACCAGGAGGGGGAGCGCCGGGCGGGGACGGAGAACGTCCCGGGGATCGTGGGGCTCGGAAAGGCCTGCGAAATCGCCCTCCGCGACATGGCCGTCCACCTGGAGAGCCTGGGCACCCTGCGGGACCGGCTGGAACAGGCGGTCCTGAACTCCGTGGAGGACGTCCGCGTCAACACCCACCCGGTGCATCGGCTTCCGCACATCCTCAACGTCTCCTTCCGGGGGATCAAGGGGGATGAACTCGTCCGGGAGCTGGACGGCCGGGGAATCGCCGTCTCCGCGGGGGCTGCCTGCGGCGCCGGAACCGTGAAGATCTCCCATGTCATCGAAGCCCTCGGCATTCCGAGGGAGTGGGCGACCGGGACGGTCCGGTTCAGCCTGGGGAAGGGCAACACCGCCGAAGAGATCGACCGCGCTGCGGCGGCCGTTGTCGAAAGCGTCGACAAGCTCCGCCGGATCGCCGAGCTGGAGGCGAGCCTCGGCGGCCGGGGCTGCCGGTAGAACCGGGCAGCCATCGGGGCGGCGGCGTGCGAGGGGCTTCCCGTCCGGACCATGGCCGTCCCTGCATGCAGAGAGCGCCGGGCCGCAGCGGGCGGAAAGGGAAAAACTGGGAGCATAGACGCCGAGGAAGCCGCCATGTGGAAACGCCTCCAGACCCTTTTCCGCCGGGACCTTCACCGGCCGCGCCAGGGCGGGCTGGAGATCCTGAAGTACATCGGACCGGGCCTCCTGGTCACGGTGGGGTTCATCGATCCGGGCAACTGGGCATCCAATATCGCCGCCGGGGCGACGTACGGCTACACCCTCCTGTGGATGGTGACCCTCTCCACGGGGATGCTCATCCTCCTCCAGCACAATGCCGCTCACCTGGGGATCGCCACGGGCCTGTGCCTCTCGGAGGCGGCGACCCTCCACCTGAAGCCGGCCTGGTCCCGGGGCATCCTGGCCACGGCGGTTGCGGCGGCGGTATCCACGGCTCTGGCGGAGATTCTCGGCGGGGCCATTGCCCTGAACATGCTTTTCGGCCTCCCGATGCGGGCCGGCGCGGTTCTGACCTGCCTGGTCGTGGCCGTGCTCCTCTTCACGAACACCTACCGGCGCCTGGAGCGGATCATCATCGGATTCGTCTCCCTCATCGGGATTTCCTTCGTGTATGAGCTGACCCTCGTCCCGATCGAATGGGGAAAGGCCGCCGTGGGCTGGATCCGGCCGGAGATCCCCGACGGGTCCATGCTTATCGTCATGAGCGTCCTCGGGGCCGTCGTCATGCCCCACAATCTCTTCCTGCACTCCGAGGTGATCCAGAGCCGCCAGTGGAACCTGGAGGACGAGGCCGTCATCCGCCGCCAGCTCGACTACGAGTACTACGACACCCTCTTTTCAATGATCGTGGGATGGGCCATCAACAGCGCCATGATCCTCCTGGCGGCGGCCACGTTCTTCGGCCAGCGGACCCCCGTGGAGGAGCTGCAGCAGGCCAGATCGATGCTGGAGCCCCTGCTCGGCTCCGGAGCAGCGGTCGTTTTCGCCCTGGCCCTCCTCTTCGCCGGCGTAGCCTCGACCATCACCGCCGGCATGGCCGGCGGATCCATCGTGGCGGGGATCTCCGGGGAGCCCTACGACATCGGCGACAACCACTCCCGCCTGGGGGTCGGAATCACCCTCCTGGCGGCGCTCGTGCTCATCTTCTTCATCGGCGATGCCTTCCGGGGGCTGATCGTCTCGCAGGCGGTGCTCAGTGTCCAGCTTCCCTTCACGATTTTCCTCCTGATCCGCCTGACCGCCTCCCGGAAGGTCATGGGGACCCATGCGAACTCCTGGAAGACGACGCTGGGGTTGACGGCTGTCGGGCTCCTTGTGACGTATCTGAATGTGCGCCTTCTGATGTCCCTGTTTTCCTGATGGAAAAAATCCGTTCCGACGGGACTTTCCCCTGTGGAAAGGTTATGCTATAGGGGCGCCCGGAGAATCAAACCATGAATGCCCTGGTGCCGGTCAAAAAGAAGCCGAGCGAAAAGAAAATCAACCGCTGCCTGTCCTGCGGAACGACGGAAAACATGGGGCGGAAGCGGTACTGCTCCGCCGACTGCCGGCTGCGCCTGCGCCTGAAGCTGGACATGAGGACCGGCCTCATCCAGGCCCTGAACACCCGCTACGCGACGTTTTATTTTTCCGACCACCTCATCATCATGGACCTTCTGCCCTTCGGCTCCAACGAAGTCTTCAGCTTTTTCCACCCCCGGACGCCGGGGCAGAATCCCGCCGACGCCTTCAGCCGCATGGCGAACCTGCTGGGAGATGTCTGGTGGGCCGAGAAGCGACGGACAAACAAGCGCTACATGGCATCACGGATGGTTCTCGAACAGGCCATCCGCAACGACTGGACGGGGACGTTCCGGCCGGAGGAGATCCGGATCCCCGCCGTCCGCGGCATCTCCCTGATCCACCTGAGGCTGGACCGCTCCAGCCTCGAATCCGCCGACGTCCTGGACGTGATCAAGAGCGCCTATCGCAGGCAGGCCAAGACCCACCATCCCGACATGGGCGGGGACGCCGAGACCTTCCGCCGGATCCATGCGGCCTACGAGGAGTTGCTTACCTGGACGGAGAACCCGACCTTCCTGAAGAAACGGGGATTCCCGGACAAGTGGTTCTACGACGGCTACCGGAACAAGTGGCTCCAGCCTTCCCGGCTCCAGCGCACACGGGTGCTCTGAGGCGCAAATCATCCCCCTTTTCATTCATGATGTTGATCGATTTCCAGCAGCCGGGTGCGGAAGGCGGCCCGGGTCTGCTTCGATGAAGATTGCGATCTCCCGGGAGTGCGGCGGAGGATTGCAGGTCCGTCAGGAGCGGCGCCGGATCATCAGGACGGGAATCCACACGGCCAGCCAGGCCGCAAGGATCAACCCGGCAAAGCCGTAGGCAGCCATGTTGACCGGTTCGAAAGGGGACCACTGAAAGGCCAGGTACTCGCCGAAACCGCAGGCCCGGGCGCCTTCCTGTCCGCGGCAGACGCCATCATACCCGACGACGATCTTGAACAGGAAAGCGGCCATGACGAACAGCGGCGGACCGGCGACGAACCATGGCAAGTGGCGGGAAAATAAACGGTCGAAGTATGTCATGGCGATTCTCCTGCAATCGTGAATGTTCGATAAGAGATCCGGATCAATGCCGGGAGCGGTTCCGTCGATCCCGGAGAAGGCAATGGAACCCTCATACTGGAATCGGGCGGGCGGATCAAATATTTCGTGGATGGGACCGGATTCCGTCCGGTCGGGGGGAAGGATGTGCGGCCGGAGAAAAGTGAGGGAAGCAGCCGAGGCCGCTTCCCTCGTGTCTCGATTTGCGGGGTGGAGTTCTGGCGTTCTGCTCCCCATCCCCGCCCGCTTCAGGCCCCCGCGGCTTTCAGCCGGGTGATCATGTCCTTCATGAAGGCCTCTCTCGCTTTCAGTGCCCGTCGGAACTCCCGGTCGTCGGTGTTTACAACCTCGATCCGGAGGGACGGGTAGTAGCGTTCCAGAACTTCAAGAAGAAGTTTCGCCTCTTCCGGCGTCAATTCCACATTCGTCATGGCGCATTCCTCCTTTCCGGAGCGACGGGGTCTGCGACCGCCTTACCCGGACAGCCTCCCTTTTGTCTCCCCGATGGGATAAACGGGGAACGTCTCGAACTGGAGCAGATCGATCCATGCCGCCCGGGCGGCGATGAGCCCCTTGGCGTCCGTGTCGACCACATAGATCGTCCGCAGGCCCTGGAGATCATAAAACTCGTAGATGACCTTGACATCCGGAGGCCATTCCCAGGTGGCCCTCCTTGTCCGGACTTCCCGTTCATCCTGGGGATCCCAGGTACAGATCATCATGAAAAGCATGGTCTCACCCCCTTGGTTTCATGGAATGGATTCGGATGGAAAGGCGGATGCCTCCCTGCTGTTCACGCGTTGCGGGGTATGCCCGGGAAGGCGCACTCCCCCGGTTTCCCCCGGGGATGGATCCTCTCCCCCGGGGTCCGGCGAGGGCAGTTTCCGGTACCATCGGTTCATGGAAGGACTCCCGCGTTGACCCCGGCCGGTGGAATCGGGAGGACTTCCCCGGGCGGGTTCCAAACCGAAAGAGGAGAATCTTGCGTTTGCAGGGTGTCAGGAGGGACGAAAAACGGTTGCCGATAAAAGGGAAAAGACGGGAAACACCTTAACAGCATTCATCTTTAAAGGTAATGTAGCAAACGTACGATAGATAGTCAATGAATGCCTTGAACGGAATGCCGATCCATCTTTTTTCTCGCGGGCAGGTGGTTTCTTCTTTTTTTTCTTTACCGGGTAGTCCGATTCGTTGTTGTATAGGATATAGGAAGAGGAGAAAACGGAGTTCAACGGCGGGTTTACCCAAATCGTAAAGAAAGGTGCTGAAAGGTACATATATGGAAAAGTCATACCATCCCGAGGCCTTCACAGGCCAGACCGGTGCATTCAAGGATGCCTGGGAATATTGGACGGATGCATGGCAGCGGTCGGTCCTTTTCCTGGACGCGATGCGAAAGCGCGGCAACGCCTATGTCGACCACCTCAAGGAGGGGCAGCCGCCGGTTCTCACCTTCCGGTACGAGATGATCCTGGACGGCCGCTACTTCAAGAGGCCGGTGAATTATGCCCTGGTGCGCATCGTCGACCGGCGGGCGGAGGAACTGCAGCGAAAGCGAAGGGATGAGCGGCGGTCCGGAACGTATGTCAAAACCCTCCCCAAGCGGCCCATCATCATCATCGACCCCCGGGCCGGTCATGGGCCTGGAATCGGCGGATCCAAGAGGGATTCGGAGATCGGCATGGCCCTCACCAACGGCCACCCGGTGTACTTCATCCTGTTCTTCACGGAGCCGATGCCCGGACAGACGCTGGTCGATGTGGAGGACGCGGAGGTCAAATTCGTCGAGGAGGTGCTGGCGCGCCATCCGAACCTCGACAAGCCGGCCATCATGGGCAACTGCCAGGCGGGATGGGCGGCGGCGCTCCTGTGCGCCGACCGGCCGGACCTGGTGGGGCCTCTCGTTCTCAACGGCGCGCCCCTGTCCTACTGGGCCGGCGTCGAGGGGGCCAATCCCATGCGCTACCGGGGAGGTCTCGGCGGCGGGGTCTGGATGAATACCTTCCTCAGCGACCTGGGGAACGGCAAGTTTGACGGGGCCAACCTTGTGTCCAACTTCGAGTCCCTCAATCCGGCGAACACATACTGGAGCAAGCAGTACAACCTCTACTCCCAGATCGACACGGAGGAGGAGCGGTACCTCAAGTTCGAGCGCTGGTGGGGCGGCTTCTTCATGATGAACAGCGAGGAGATCCACTTCATCGTCAACAACCTCTTTGTGGGAAACAAACTGGAGCGAGGCGACCTGGAACTCCGGGAGGGGCAGAAGCTGAGCCTGAAACACATTCGCAGTCCCATCCTGGTCTTTGCCTCCCGGGGGGACAACATCACCCCGCCCCAGCAGGCACTGGGCTGGATCACGCGGGTGTATGAATCGGCGGACGACATCCGGCGGCACGGCCAGGTGATCGTCTACATCGTCCATTCCGACATTGGCCACCTGGGCATCTTCGTCTCCGGTGCCGTCGCCCAGAAGGAGCATAAGGAGATCATCGGGAACTTCGACATGATCGAATACCTCGCCCCGGGGCTGTACGAGATGGTCATCGACGAGGCCAGCGGCCCCATGGGCAATACGGACTTCAAGCCCCGGTTCGAGGAGCGGACGTTCGAGGATATTTACGCCCTGGGAACGGAAGGCGCCCAGGAGGAGGAAGACTTTCAGGTCGTCAAGGCCGTTTCCGAGTGGAATGACACCCTGTACCGGATGTGGGTCCGGCCGTGGCTCCAGATGACCGTCAACGACCTGTCCGCGGAAATCTTCAAGCAGATGCATCCGCTGCGGCTTCAGAGGTACGTCTTTTCGGACCTGAACCCGGCCGTCCGGCCCGTGAAGGCCCTTGCCGACATGGCCCGAAAGACGCGGCGCCCCGTTTCCGCCGAAAACCCGCTGGTGGACCTCGAAAAACAGATGAACAAGGTCATCGTGGATACCCTCAACCTCTACCGGGACACCCGGGACCGTCACCAGGAGACGCTCTTCCGCTCGATCTTCGGTCGGGAGATCCTCCACCGGGCGTTTGTTGAGGGGCGGAAAGAGATCTGTGATTCCGGAGGGGACCTTCCGGCGTCCTGCGTGCCCGAGGAGATCGAGAAGGCCTTCGAGAGCGGGGGCCAGGCCGAGGGGCTGATCCGGGTGATGATGGCCGTCACGATGGCCGACCGGATCTTCGATCGGTCCGAGTACGCCGCCGCTGAGAGGGTTGCCCTGTCCCATCCGATCTTCAGCGAAATCCGGCCGGCCGTATTCAAGGACATCGTGAAGCAGCAGGCCATGGTGATTCAAGCCGATGAAAAGAGGGCCCTCAAGGCCTTGGGAAAACTGATCCGGAAGCAGGAGGATCGACGGGAAGCCCTGGCGCTGGGCCGGCAGATCGCCGACGCGGACGGTCATTTTTCAGAAACGGAGAAGGTGGTCCTGGAAAAAATCCGGAAGGGACTGGGCATTTCCGAAAAAGAGGCATGACGCCGAAACAGCCGGCATCGCATCCCCCGGGATCGTCCGGGGTGGGACTCCCGAATGCAGCAGCGGCCGGGTTCCCGCCGGGATGGCCGATCGGATGGGGGTACACCGGCCTTGCCCGGTTTCCGCATGATCTCACGAGGCGCCTCCATCGATTCGCCGGGGGGCGGTCCGGGGAGCGATGATCGTCGATTACGCCTTTCTCTTCGAGAACCTGGGGAACCTCTCCCAGGTGTCCACAACCGCGCTCGCGGTGTCCATCACCGTGGTGGCCATCATCGTCGAGCTGGCCGCCACGCGCTACTCCCCCAAGATCAGCGACCTGTTCCTGAGAAACGGCGTGAACATCGCCGTCATGAGCTTCTTCATTTTCATCATCGTCTTCAACGTCTGGATCATGGTACCGAAACTGGTCCCGGCCTCAACGGCCATCAAGGCCGTTGTCTGGATCTACCTGGTCCTGCTCACCGTCAGCTTCGTCATCATCATTCCCTATCTGTTCTTCGTCTTCGATTTCCTGCGACCCGAAAGCATCATCCGCTCCCTGGAGAAATCCGCCCTCGGTCACCTTCGGGCCGCCCGGCGGAATCCGCTGCACCTGGCCGAGGCCCGGCGAAAGTTTCTGGGCACGGTGGAGCAGATCGGCGACATCGGCGTCAAGTCCATCGCCAGCATGGACCGCTCCCTGGGACTGTCCTGCATCAGTGCACTCCAGAGGATCCTGACCCACTACCTGAGCGTCAAGCGGGAGTACCCGCCCTACTGGCACGTCATCGAATCGGGAAGCTTTTATGGATTCTGCCACGATTCCATCGCCCGGATCGAGGCCACGAAGACCTGGACGGAGATGGCCGTCCTGAAACAGTATGAGTTCATCCTGACCACCGCGGTGGGATCCATCCGGGAAATGGTCCAGGAGGTCTCCAACGCCATGGGGGAGATCGCCGCATCCGCTGCGGTGGAGAACCTGGAGGAATCCGTCGAGCTGATCGTGGCCTATTTCAACACCTTTCTCCGCATCGGCCACAACGCCAGGGACCAGTACGGGATCTTCAACATTCTGAACCAGTACCGCCTGTTCGCCGAGCGCCTGATGGAGCGGGACGTGAAGCGCACCCTGGAGATCGCCGCCTACTTCCGCTATTACGGCCTTCTCGCGGTGACGGCGGGCCTTCCGTTCATCATGGTCACGGCCTCCAGCGATCTCCGGGTGCTCAATGAGAAGGCCTACGAGAGGGGATTTGCCGGCCGGCGTGAGCTTCTCGACATCTTCCTCACCCTGGACAAGGAGCCCGAAACGGCCGTTGACGAGATCGCGTTCCTGGGCGTCCGGAAGAGCCAGGCCATCCTGGCTGGTTTCTACCTGGGGCAAGGGGAAGAGGAACAGGCGAGGCATATCTGGCGGGACATGCTGAACGAGCCGCCGGAAAGGCTGGCGGCCATCCGGGACGAGATCCTCGCCCTGGAGAGGGAGCGCTACTGGGAAGTTACGGATCGCTGGGTCAATTTCGACTACGTTCCGCCGGACCAGAAGGACAAGATCCGTGAGTTTTTCAACTGGTTCGAGGATTCCGGATCCGTGACGACATGAGACCGGGACGTCGCCGGGCATGACGGGCGGGTTGATGGTTGCGCTTCGGCGGGCAAAGCCATACGGCTCCCGGGAATCGGGAATCGCCGGAGAGGACCCTTAGATCAGTTGATACCCGTTTTCCCGGAAAACCCGCAGGCAGGCATCGACAGCATAAGGATCGAAGCGGGACCCCCGGTACCGCGAGATCTCTTCCAGGGCCCGCTCGACGCCCAACGCCGGCCGGTAGGGGCGGTGGGAGGCGATGGCGTCGACCACGTCCGCCACGGCGATGATACGCGCCTCCAGCATGATGCCGTCTCCGGTCAATCCCCGGGGATACCCTGAGCCGTCCAGGCGCTCGTGGTGCTGGAGGATGATCTCGGCGATGGGCCAGGGGAAGTCGATTTCCTTCAGGATACAGTGGCCCGCCTCCGAATGGGTCTGGATCAGGCGCAGTTCGAGCTCGGACAGACCGGCGGGCTTGCTGAGGATTTCCGCCGGGACCGAGATCTTGCCGATGTCATGGACGACGCCGGCCATATGAATGCCGTCGATCCTGTCCGGATCAAGTCCCATTTCCCCCGCAATGGCGCGGGACAGGTTCGCCACCTTTCTCTGGTGTCCCGCCGTATAGGGATCCCTCGATTCAACCACCAGGGTCATCGCCTGGATGACCGCCTCCATTGCCTTTTTCAGCTTCTTCAGGCTGGCGTCCAGGGCCTCGCTTGCTTTCTGGAGTTCCGTTGTCCGGTCGTGGACGAGCTCCTCCAGCATCTCCTTTTTTTCCTTACCCATCCTCTCCAGGAAAATATTGTGGGCGCTGCGGTCGATGGCCGAGTAGAGGTGCTCCTTGGCGATGGGTTTCATCACGTACTGGGTGATGTTGAGGTCGATGGCGTCCAGGAGGAATCTCGTATCATCGTGTGCCGATGTGACAATGATTTCCGTGCGGGGAGACAGGGAGCGGATTTCCCTGGCCATCTCCAGGCCGCTCATGACAGGCATGCGAATGTCCGTAACAACGATATCGGGATGCCGCTCCTTGAAGAAGTGCAGGCCCTCCCTTCCATTTTTTGCGAGGTTGATTTCGGTGACCTTGTTCTTGAGGAGTTCGCCTACCGCTTCCAGGGTGTATTCCTCGTCTTCCACGTAAAGGAGGGAGATGTCGTTCAACGCTTTCTTCTCAGGATTCATAAGGCACCTCGATTCTGAATTCCGCCCCGTCAGGGGTGTTGTGGGCGGAGAGTTTCCCCGCCATGCTTTGTTCGATGATCGTCTTTGACATGTACAGGCCGATGCCGGTTCCTTTGCCTTCTTCCTTGGTCGAAAAATAGGGATCGAAGACCCGGTCCAGGTCTTCCTCGGCGATGCCGCCGCCGTTGTCACCGATGACGACCACGGCCTTCCCGTTCTCTGTAAAAGCGGAGACGGTGACCTCCGGATGTTCGATTTCCCGCTCAATCAGCACGTCCAGGGCATTCTGCAGGATGTTCAGGATGACCTGGGCGTATTCGTTCGGGAATCCGTACAGGGATGGATCATCCTGGACCTTTAGATTCAGGATGACTCCCCGGTTTTTTAAACTGCCTTCAAGGAAGGATATCGCGCTCGCGATGACCTCCTGCAGGCGGAAGGACTGCTTCTCCTTGCGGGGCCGGAAAAAGTTGCGAAAATCGTCGATCGTCCGGGACATGAACTGGATCAGGTCCATCGCCTTTTTGGTCTGAAAATCCAGGTAACGCGACGTGAGGGTCCCGTGGCTCATGGCCTCCGGCAGGAGCTGAATCAGCGCTCCCACGGCGTTGAGGGGCTGCCGCCACTGGTGGGCGATGTTTCCGATCATTTGTCCCATGGCGGCCTGCCTGGACTGGGTGATGAGGAGGGCATCCTTCTCCCGGTTTTTCTGCAACTCCTCCTGGACGCGCTCTTCGAGGGTCCGGTTGAGCTCCTCCAGCTCCTTCTGCTGAAGCTTCAGTTTCCGGTCGGCCTCTTTTTTCTCTTCCAGATTGCGGAGGAAGGTGTTGAACCAGAGGACGAGGTCGCCGATCTCATCACGGGACATTTCTTCCAGCCGGACACCAGGCCGGATCGTTCCGTCCTGAATTTTCCGGAACAGATCGGTCATCTTTTTCACGGGACGGACGATGTTTCGGTACAGCAGCAGGGAGAAGGCAAGGCACAGAACGAGGCAGGCCGCCGCGATGGCCAGGGTATTGTGGCGGATTCCGGCCAGCGCCGATGCGATTTCCCTTTGCGGCGTCAGGCTCAGGAGGAGCCAGCCGCTCTTTCCGGAGCGGCCGTACATGGCGGAGTAATCCTGGTCGCCGATGCGGTTGCGGAACGGGATCATCGGCTTCTGGATCAGGAGGTTCGCCGTGAAGTCCGGGTTCACAGTGGTCCCGATGAAGGACCGGTCGGGGTGGAACACGATCCGGGACTGACTGTCAATCACCATGTAGGTCTGGGAGCGCGGCGTATCCTGCATGAAGGTGTCATGGAAGTAACGGGCGTCGTAATTTACAATCAGGAGCCCCAGCGGTTCTTCAACGAGGCTCTGCATGTTCATGGTCTTCAGGATCCGGACCGCCGTGATGACGCGGGGATGGGCCGAATGGGCGTTCACGTTTTCCTCGATGCCCGCCCAGTATACCGGCCGGCTGGAGGCGCGGGCGGCTTCGAAGAGGGACTCCTTCCGATCCAGTTTCGTGTTTTCGACGTTCAGCGTGTCGCCGACGTGATAGTGCGTTCCGGACATGGAGAAGATATCAATGGAGACAAGGCCCCGGAGATTCAGGTAGCCGCTCAGGATGTAGCCGATTTTTGCCTGCGTGGAGAGCTTCTTGAACGGCGATTTTTCCTCCCGGTCCTCCTTCAGGACGGCCGTGATGTCGTCGTGGCCGGCCACGTTGGCCATCAGGCTCTCCACCTCGTCCATGACCAGCTCCAGGAAATTCATTTTTGCGCTCAACGTCATCCGGGTGAGATCATGAATGGACTCATTCATGGCATGAAGAGAAACGTTGTAGGAGATGATCCCGAACAGGATGAGCGGAATGATGCCGGTCAGGGTCAGGTAGGCGAAAACCTTGAGCAGAATGCAGGATGGAATGCAGCGCTTCATGCCGGATGTCCTTTTCAGATGTCGGGGACGACGGGGATTCAGATGTCTTTCCCCGTGATCAGCCGCACATCGACCAGTGTCTCCGCGGGAACGTCCTTTTTCCGGAGGAGGTCCACGGCGGCCCTGACCCCTTCGTAGCCCTGCACCGCCGCCTGCTGGTCGATCGTTACCCGCAGTTTTCCGGCCCGGAGAGCGTCCTGTACCTCGGACAGGTTGTCGAAGCCCGCGACAAGGACGTCTCTCCGCTTCTTTTCGTCCAGGTATTCGATCACCCCGAGGGCCATCATGTCATTGGAGCAGAAGACCACACCGATCCGGGGATGACTCCGGAAAATCTGCCCCGCCACTTTATAGGCCTCGTCAATCTTCCAGTTGGCTGTTTCGATGGCGACGACGGAGAGATTCGGATTTTCGCGGAATGCCCTCAAGGCGCCCTTCTTCCGCTGTACGGCGTTGTCCGCTTCCCGGATCCCTTCGAGAATCGCCGCCTCTGTCGGCCTTGTTATCTGATCACTCACATGCTTCGCCGAGATGTAGGCTCCTCGCTGGTTGTCCACGCTGATGAATGGAATGTTGTTCAGGCCGGCCTTGCGGGCATGCTCCCGGTCGAGGCGGTTGTCGATGTTGACGATAACGACACCTTTTCCCCAGGCCTTGCGGAGGGCGGGGATCAACCTGGTGGAATCGGCGGGGGCGATGACGATCGCTTCGATTTTCTGCTCCGTCAGCTCCTCGATGATGGCAATCTGCTGATCGACGGAAGTCTCCTTGGCACCGGTCTTGACGATCAGCTCGATATCCAGATCCTGCTCCGCCCGCCGGGCGCCCTTTTCCATCTCGATAAAGAAGGGATTCGTCAGGGTCTTCATCACCAGTGCGACCCGTGTCCGATGAGCGGACGGGGAAGGCTGTCCCTGCGGATCCTGAGCCTGCCTGCCGGCCATGTACAGGCGGTCCTGATGAGGGCCGGCGGATCGATCGTCATTGCACGCTTCAAAAGCGGCCAGGATGACCAGTATGGTCAGCAGGCACGTAGCGACGGTGATGGCGATTTTCTTCATGATTGTATTTCTCCTGCTTGATGGATCCGGGAATCGGGCTCCCGGGGATCGTTCCCGTCCCGGAGCCCCCGCCTCCAGTTCGGGGTTTCTCTGCCTGTCAACTCATAGAGCGGCCGTCGCGGTGTGATGGATCCGGCAATGTTCATTTGTGCCGGTGATCATTGAAACGTTGACGGCCGGTATTTCAGGAAAAGCCTTGTAACTTCGAGGATTGGATAGGATGGAACAGAGGGATAGACAATGCCGGTTGTGCTTATACGTAATGCATAAGCATGTTAGGTGTATTGAGTCGATGCTGTGAAATGATTGGAATTATGCAGCGTAAAAGCGGGCAGATCGAAGTCCGTCCCTTGTGCACGATTTCTGAATCCGCAGATCAGGCGGATTGAAATGAATGGATTGGGAAATGCAATCCCGCCCGGCTGCCCGGATCGCAGGGGGTTCCGGGTCTGCCTTGTGTTGCCGTGCCGGGCAAGGTCCATTGTCCGGTCAGGCCGGGGACGCACGGAGAGTCGGCGGGAAAAGGGATTTGCGCCCGGTCCATCGACAACCCTGCGTGCCCCTGCGTCCTGACCGGACGTATTTTTGATCAGCGCTTCTTGTGGTACGTCACGTTCCCTTTTTCGTCCCACTTGGTCTCTTCGACCGACCGCCCCTTCACGTAGACCTGCTCCCACTTCTTCCTGCCGTTTTCGTGGAACTGGGTGGAGAGCCCGTCCATCTGGCCGTTCTTGAAGTGATCCACCGACCAGACGGTCCCTTTCTCCGTCCAGCGGGTGATGACCCCGTCGACGTTTCCCGCCTTGAAGGGTGATTCACTGCTTTTCCGGCCGTTCTTGTGCCAGAAGGTCTCCGTCCCTTCCAGCTTGCCGTTCGAATAGGTGGCACGGGTGTAGATCTGCCCCGTGTCGTAGTAGCGCTCCAGCGTCCCGACCTGCTTGTCCTTCAGCCAGCTGGAGACATCCTTGAGCTTCCCGTTGTCGTAGTAGGACCAGTAGGTCCGGGCGGTGGTGTCGTGGTTTTCCACGTAGGTGGGATTGCCCTGCTCGTTCCAGCCTTTCCAGGTCCCGACCTTCTTCCCGTCCTGGTTGTAGGAACCCTGGTCGAGCACCCGGCCGTTCTGCGACCAGAAGGTCCGGAGGCCCGTCGTGATCTCGTTGATTGCATTGGCAGGCTTGCGGAACGAGTACTCCAGGGATCGCTTCCCATCTTCATAATATTCCTTGATGGTCCCGCTCTGGGACTTGTCCGCGGCGTACGTGACGGTCTTCACCATCCGGGGAGTCATGTCGCCCGGGTGATAGGACGTCTCCGTCCAGGTCCCGCCCCGGTAGCCTTCTTTGTACGTCCCGTCGTAGGTGATCCTGTCCTTCTGGTTGAAGGCCCGGTAGGTGCCCTGCTGGATCTTGCGGCCGTTCTTCTCGTAGTAGGTGTATTCGATCTTGACCCGGGTTTTGCCGGAATCCCAGTATTCCCGGTGCCACAGGAGGGCCTCCCCGGTTTCGATCTTCGCGGTGGCCGACGCCTCGTCCACGAGTTTTCCGCTCTTCCCGTCGTACAGCCGCACGGTCACCCGGTAGGAGCCGGTCTTTTCGTAGGCGTGGCTTGCCCGCGGGACGGCGGCCGTGGATGCGGCCTTGCCGTCGCCGAAGGTCCAGTCGTATCGCTGGACCGCCGGCGGGTGGCTCGATTTCGCGGCAAAGGAAAGGGCGGTCCCCGGGCTGCCGACGGCGATCGACGGATCCAGGAAAATCCCCGCCACCGTGACGGATGCTTCCCCGACAAGTTTCGGATCCTTCTTCGATCGGGCCGTCACGGCAAACGTCCCTCCGCCTTCGGGGGGCGAGTAGAGTCCCGCCTCCGTGATCGTTCCCCCTGCCGCGCCCTGCCGGATGCCCCAGAGGACGTCCCGGGTTTCCTTCCCCATGAGATACGCCTTGAAGATCTGCCGGTCTTTCTTCGTCAGCGAAGCACGAGCGGGGGTGATCGTCAGGGCCGGCTTCGGCTCCAGCGCCTTCTCGACCCTGGCATACAGAAGGTCGGGCGCGGCCGATGCCGCGGCGGCTTCCAGTTTCAGGCTGCAGGGTTTCTCCGTCGTCTTGACCTTCCATTCCGCCGCCGCCGATCGGGTCCCGGCGGCCAGGGTTCCCAGGGATTTGATCGCCTCGCCCGAATCCAGTCTGCAGTCCTGCGGGGTGAGGCGGAGCTCGACCTGCTCCAGTGCCCATCCTCCCCGGTTCCGGACCGATCCCTTGACGAGGAGAAGGCCCCCCTCTTCTTTCGTTTCGAGTGCCGGCTCCAGGGCGGAGAAGGACGCCCGCCACAGGGTGTAGACGCTTCGGACGGCCTGATTGATGGCGGGCTCGGGAATGTTGAAGAAATACTCCAGCTGTGACCGGGTGAGGCCCGCCGCCCACGCGGCGAGCTTTGCCGTGCCCTCGGCCCGGGCATCCACAGCACGGTCAAGGGTTTTCGTCCCCGCCGGCCATCCCGGGGCGTGTCCGGAAAGGTTATACGTGCCCGGGTTGACGGTCGATTCCCAGGCTATGTGGCTGGAGGTCTCGGACATCAGGGTCTCCGAGTCCCCGTTGTAGTACCAGGGATCGAACCAGTCTTCGCTCGTCTTGAGAAAGCGGGTCAGCTCCGTGCGGAAGTTGTTGCTGAGGGATTTTACGGGGGAGAGGTAGCTGAGGGTTACCCGTCCCTTGACATCGTCGCCCAGGGTAACGGGGGAGTCCCCGCCCCTGCTCCTGTCCGCCTCGGCCAGGATCTGCTCCGCCGTGGCGCGCGAGACGCCGTTGACGTGGTATGGGCAGTGCATGTCCGCCAGGAAGTGGGCGCCCCAGGCCGCCGACTTCGGGAGGGCCTCCCGTTTCCCCGTGAGCATGCCCTCCGCCAGGTAACGGAAGTAGCGCTTCACGGCGGCGGGTCCGCCTCCCTCGCCCCGGGCGGGATTGTAGTAGTGCATGGAAAACGGGGAGTTCCCCTTGCTGTCGGGGCCGGGGCCGGCGATCTTGCTCACGTCCAGGCCGGTCGTGCCCGCTCCGGTGAATTCCACATTGACCCACGAGACGCCCTCGTAGGCGAGGATCTGTTCGAGGGTGGGAAATGTCTTCGGATCGAAGGCGGGATCCGCCGCCAGGAGCCGGTAGGCCTCCCGGAGGATGTGCTGGTGGGTCTGGGCCGGGGCGAGGACGCCCCAGGCGAAGGCGCTGCGGGCGGCGAGCAGGACGAAAAGGCCCGCCAGGACAAGCAGAAATCCCAGGGAATGCCGCTTCATGAGGTTTATGCTCCTTGCAGGGGATCGATTGCGGGCCGGATGGATCCATCCGCCCGGACAATCGGGGGGCTGGAAAGGCCGCGTCTTCGGGCATCTTATAACCCATGGCGGGACCGGAATCCAGCGTGGAGTTTCATGGAGCGACGGTTCCGGATGTCCGGACCGAACGGAAGGAAAGGGGGACCCGCATCCGACTTCCGGGCGGAAATGGTTACGCGTCCCCGTTTGATGTAGAGGTCTGTCTATGCCGTCAGGCGCTTCACGAACCGGGTCGTGTAGGTTCCTTCAATGAATTTTTCGCTTTCCAGGGCATTCAGGTGGAAGGGAATCGTCGTGCGGACGCCTTCGACGACGGTTTCCCGGAGGGCGCGCTTCATGCGCATGACCGCCTCGTCGCGGGTTCGTCCCCATGTCAGGAGCTTGAACAGCATCGGGTCATAGAGGATCGACACCTCCGATCCCTCTACGATCCCTTCGTCGATGCGGACCCCCATCCCGTGGGGGAGATGAAGGCGGGTCACACGTCCCGGACTGGGGAGGAAACGGTTTGCCGGGTCTTCCGCCGTGATCCGGCATTCGATGGCGTGCTGCCGGGAGCGGATTTCCTCCTGCGAGAAGGGCAGCGATTCGCCCGCGGCGATGCGGATCTGCTCCTTCACGATGTCGATGCCCGTCGCCAGTTCCGTGATGCCGTGCTCCACCTGGAGGCGGCAGTTGACCTCGTTGAAAAAGAATTCCCGTGTGTCCTGGCAATAGAGAAACTCGACGGTCATCAGGCTGTCGCTTTGGAGGGCCATGGCGATCTCCACGGCGGCGACGCCCATCTTGGTTCGAAGGAGGCAGGGAAGGGCCGGGCAGGGCGTTTCCTCGATGAGCTTCTGGAATCTCCGCTGGATCGAGCAGTCCCGGTGGCCGATGTTGACGACGTGTCCCATCCGGTCGGCCAGGACCTGGAACTCCAGGTGTTTCACTCCCGGGAGGAACTTTTCGATGTAGAAGGAAGAGATGCCGAAGGCCCGCGTTCCCCGCACACAGGCATGACGAATGCACTTGAGAAGCTCTTCCCGGTCCCTGGCGATCCGCATGCCGATTCCGCCGCCGCCGCCGGAAGGCTTGACGATGACGGGATAACCGATCCCCTCGGCGGTCTCGATGGCCTTGTCCAGGTCATCGCCATCGGTGCAGCGGATGGCCTCCTCGGAGCCCGGGACAACGGGGATTCCGATCATCTTCATCAGGCTTCGCGCCTTGTTCTTGGGCTTGGCGTTCCCCATGGAGGCGCAGGACGGTCCGATGAAGGACAGGCCGCTCTCCTCGCACAGGCCGACGAACTGCGGGTTTTCGGCCAGGAAGCCGTATCCCGGATGGATCGCGTTCGCTCGGGCTTCTTTTGCGATGGTGACGATCTCCTGCATCTGGAGGTACCCCTGGCCGGGGCCCCCCGATTCGATCCGGCGGACCTCGTCGGCCAGCCGGACGTGCAGTGATCCTGCGTCGTCGTCCGTATAGACGGCGACCGTCCGTATCCCCATTTCCCGGCAGGTTCTCAAGACCCGCACGGCGATCTCTCCTCTGTTGGCAACCAGGATCTTGTCGAACAAGGTCCGCTCCTTTCGAAACCGTGATCCGTTGTGAACCGGCCCGGGGAATGCAGGATGCATGCCCCTATGGCCATTGGCAGGTTAGACCATGCCAATATATTGCAATATCGGCGTTTCTCCATAAACGGACCGGACGATTGCTGATGTTTCGGATAGGAATCTGTGAAGAGTTGTACGCAGGAAAGGGGAAGACTTCTACGCACTCCAAAAAACAGATCGGTTTTTACGTCGCAAAAGAAATCCGATCCGACCTGTTTTTCAAGAGAGCGGGATTCTCCGGTAGATGCGCCGCTCCGTGTCCAGCAGGGCGCACTCCCCCTCGGCGACGGAGCCGGCGACGATGATGTAGCGCTCATCCGGCAGGAAGGGAAGATCCTCCTCCGGTGGGACGGGTTCCCGGATCACCTTGCCCTGCTTCAGGCGAAAGAGAACGGGACTGTGGGAATGGCCGCAGAAGAGGGCGGTGAAGGTTGTTCGGGCGAAGACCTCCGCCGCCCTGTCCACGCCGCCGTCATCGATGGGGTCGTAAACGGAGCGGACCGTTCCGTCCGGCATGGAGTGGGCGAACAGCAGGTCGTCCACGGCCACCCGCAGGGGAAGGTTTTTCAGGAAGTCCCTTGACGCGTTCTCCTCCGGGCTGCGGGACGGATTCTCGTCCAGCAGCCTCTCCACCGCCAGGTCGTTGTTTCCCTTGATGACCGTGATTCCGTGGCGCCGGGCCAGCGCAAGCATCCCCTCCGCCAGCTTTCCCTCCATGGATTCGCAGAGATCCCCCAGGTGGATCAGGCAGGTTGCGCCCCGCTCCAGGAGCGCCTTCACGGCCCGCTCCGTGGACTCCTCGTTGCCGTGGCTGTCTGCAAGGATTCCGATCCACATGGTCAGGCCATCCAGAATGCCATGGCGGCGGCTACGAAGGTGATCGTGAGGGAGATGACGAATGCCGTCCGGATGACCCGGCTCTCGATCCCCAGGGCGTCGATGGTGGCGGCGGCGTTCTGGAGCTTCGCCGGCGAGATGACGCTGGCCAGCCCGCCGCCGATGGCCGTGGCTGCCGTGACGATCAGGGCGTTCATGTCGAGCAGTTTGGATGTGAGGAGGTGGTATTTCGTGAACATGGCGATGGTGGATGCCTCGCTGCCGCTGATAAAGCCGCCGAAAAGGCCCAGGTAGCCGCTGATGAAGGGATAGAGCGTCCCGAAGGCCGCCGCCGATCCCTGGGCCAGGACCCAGATCATGTTGTTCGTGTGGTCGGTCACGAGCTTCCCGGCTCCGTTCACCCATTCGATGGAGGCACCCGTGTTGTTCATGACGAAGGCGATGGCAAAGAAGATCGCCGCCGACAGGGCGGGCCGGGGGCTTCGCTTCATCCATTTCAGCAGGGTTTCCCGCAGGGCCGGCACGGAGGGCCTGAGAAAAGGGAGCGCCAGGACCGTGCTGATGAGCACCCAGGTATAGGCATTCCAGAGCATCCGGGTCTTGATGGACTGGCCGGGGAGGATCGAGACGGCCATCTCGATCTTCCGGTAGAGGAGATCGAACGCGGGGGCGTAGAAATTGACGGCGAACGACGCCGCCACCAGGATGATCCAGGGGGACAGGGCCTTCCAGAGGGGCATGTCCCGCGCGATCCGCCGATCCTCGTCGGTCAGGAGGGCGCGGTCCATCACAGGCTCACCCCGGAGGACCAGGAAGAGCACCATGACGGCGATCGTGCAGGCCCCGGAGATGACTCCCGTCAGGACGACGCCGGCCGCTAAAAACGGCGTGTAGGCTACCGCGACGGCCACGCCGCCGTTGGTCAGCCCCGCCAGGACGCACGGGATGAATCCCTTCCGCATGAGTTTTCCCCTCCCGACAATCCAGAGCATCCCGAAGCCGATGAGCACGGAGATCACCGGCAGGAAGCGGGCGAAGACCTGGGCGGACTGGACCAGGGGTGTGCCGGTGAGGTCGGAGTACACCACCAGCGGCGCCCCCAGGAGGGCGAAGGTGCAGAGGCCGTCGTAGCCGATGGCCGGCAGGGCGACGGCGACGAATGTGGAGTAGCCCAGGGCGATCATGATCGGCGGCAGGATGGAAACCGGGGTTGCCCCCACGGCGACCAGAAGGGTGCCGGCCCCGACGTTGATCATCATGATCTGGACGGCCCGGTTTCCGGGAGCGAGGGTCTTCACGAAGACGGCGATGCGGCGGAGGGCCCCCGTCGCCTCCATGAAGGTGATCTGGAGGATCGACGTGACCACCATCAGGGACACGGGGAAGGAGGAGATGATGCCGGCAATCGTGGCGCGGATGCCCATCTCCGGAGACGTTCCGAAAAAGGCCACGGCGATGACGACGGTCAGGAGCCAGCCGATGACTCCGCTCGTGTCGGCGGCGAACCTCCGGCCGATCATGAGATAGATGATGAGCGCAATGGGCAGCAGTGTCAGGAGAACCAGACCGAGCATGGATCAATACCCTTTCCGGAGGCAGAAAGTCCGGGAATGGCCGTAAACGGCGGCGGCAGGGCTTCCACCAGGCGCATGAGCGTATAGACGAGGGGCCCGGCGGCGTCAAGGGAAAAGGCCTCCCCGGACGCTGCCCGGCAGGGATATGGAATTCAGTCTGTCCCCCCGGGCGACGGACTCCGATGGGAAATCGGCCGCTTTTCCCGGGGTCGAGTTCCGGATTCCGGGGGGCGGATTTCCTCATTCTTCCTCTGAAATTCGGAACAACCCGAATGGCGGAAAGCATCGGCATCGTTCAACCTGCAACCGGAGACAAGCGAAGAAAGGAGGTACCGGATCATGATGATGGAAACCGGGATCGTCGGCGTGAAGACCAGGGGCCGGGAAGAATTCAGCCCCCGGCAGAGCCTGCTGTGCATGAACGTCCGCAGGCCGGTGCGCGTTCCGGGGCTCCTGGAGCGTCTTCCGGTGGTTGCTCCCCTGAAATCCTGAACCGGGCCTGCCGGCGCGAACGCGACGCCGCTCTGCATCATCCTTTCGCATCCTTCCCGCCGCCGTTCGGCCCGACCCGGCCGAACCTCCGGATCCCTTTGCATTTTCAGTCAATCTGTAGTATTAAAAATCACGCTCTTTTCACGCGTCATTCCTGGCAACCAGGGAACGTGCACTTCGCACGGTGAAGGGGTCCGCGGATTTTTCGAGTCCGCGGAGGAGTTCTGCAAATGGTCGGGCCGCCATCTGATAACGAAGGATGGCGGCTTTCTTTTTTCTCATTCCCCGCGGAGCATCGTGAGAAGATTCACGAATACGCGGGAACCGGAAGCCGCGACCGTATAAACGAACATCTGAATCCGGTGGATTGTCCGCCGGTTGTCGAGGGGTGAACGTTGAACATGGCGCCGGAACCTTCCCTGAAAAATCTGCACACGATCAAGCGGCCCCGCTCGGAGCGGTGGCTCTGGATATTCGATTTCGACGGAACCCTTTCGCCCATCGTCCCCGACCGCAGTGCGGCCGTGATGGATCCGTCCTGCCGCCGGCTTCTCTCGGACCTGCTCCGGGCCCGGCAGCAGGTGGCCGTCCTGTCGAGCCGCAGCCTGGACGACCTGTATCCCCGGATTGGGATCCCCGGAGTCTATGCGGGGGGCGGCATGGGGGTGGAATGGATGCTCCCGACGGGGGAGCGGCGCAGTTACGCGGAAGCCTTTGCCGACGATGTCGATGGCAAACGGGCGGCGGTATTCGCCCGGATGGCAGCCATTGGGGACGCTCTCGGCGTGGATATGGAGGACAAATACTGGACGGTTTCCTTCCACGTCCGCAGCCTCGGAGAGGAGAGGAAGGAGGAGGTCAGGCGGGAGCTGGAGACCCTGGCCGGTCTTCACGGGCTGAAGATCCGCGCCGCACCGGAGGCGTTCGAGGTGCTTTTTTCTCCTACGCTGGACAAATCCTTCGGTGTCTCCGTTCTCTGCCGGATCGTGAGCCGGGACGCGGAAAAGGGCCGGATCGTTTACGCCGGCGACGACGAGAACGATGCCGTGGCGATGGACCTGGTGTCTCACCTTGGTGGGGTGACGATCTCGGTCGCCCGTTTTCCCACCAGCCGGGAGTCCATTCCGGTTCCCGATCCCCCCCGGCTGGCTTTGCTGTGCCGCCGCATTGCGGGCCTGGCGTAGCGACAGGAGGTTTCATGGAGCCTTTTCTCGTTAAGGACTGCATGCTCCTGATCCGGATGAGCGGTCTCAGCCCCGCCTTCAATCTTCGCGAACTAAGGGACCGGATCGCCTGCTGTTCCCCCGACGTGATCTACCACCATTTCTGCGAGACGCTCCTGGCGCCTACCTTCGACTACCCCGACTTCCGCAACGACTTCGCCGTCTGGGTGAAGCGCCAGCTCGAGGAAAACGTCCTGGCGGAGCGACTCGGCGTGATCGACCCGTACGGATACTCCTCCATGGAAAAGCTTCGGACGGACGTTCTGGACATCCTGGACGAGCGGATCAACGAAATGACCTTTCTCCCGTCGGTGTCTCCCGGTCATGAATTCCACTTCCGGGAGGCCGTCACGCTCGTCTTCGAAACGGGCGCCCGTATCCTCTATCCCGAGGACATGCCCGGTGCCATCGAGAAAATGACGAAGGGAAGCATCTATTTCCATTTCCTGGAGGCCCGACGGCGCACCCTGGGAAGGGTGGACGATTTCTCCCTTTGGCTGGAGGAGTTCGGGGAGCCGTGGGTACCGGCCATCATGGAGATGCGCTCCTTCGATTTCCTCTTCCAGTCCCTGAACGAACTCAAGAACGACCTGATCCGGGTCATGAATCCGTTCTGTATGGAGAAACGCCGATGATCCCGACTCTCGAGACATATGCTCCCGTTGTCGGGAACTCCGTGATCGATCAGCTCCGCCGGCTTGGCGACCGGCTGAAGGGAGTTCGTGTGGTTCACGTCAATTCCACGCGGGAGGGGGGAGGCGTCGCGGAAATCATGCACTGGATGGTTCCGCTGATGACGGAGCTGGGCTTGGACGCAAGCTGGGAAGTGATCGAGGGGACGAATGCATTCTTCGGGATCACGAAGGGCATCCACAACGGGCTGCAGGGATTTCCGGTGATCCTGAAGAAGCAGGACTGGGAGGCATATGAAGAGGTCAACCGCCGGAACCTGGAGCGCCTGCGGCCGCTCCTCGAGGAGGCGGACATCGTCGTCATTCACGATCCGCAGCCGGCGGCTCTTCTGGGCATGATGCCGAACCGGAGGGGTAAATGGATCTGGCGGGCCCACATCGACGTCAGCAGGCCTTTCCGCCCGGTCTGGCAAGCCCTCCGCGACTACCTGCCGGGCTATGACGCGAGCATCTTTTCTCTGGCGCAGTTCGCCCAGCCGCTGCCGCACCCGCAGTTCATCATTTCCCCCAGCATCGATCCCCTGAGCGAAAAGAACCGGGACCTTATGGAACTCGACCTGGACGCCGTCGCCCGTGAGCACCGTATCGACCGCTCCCGGCCCGTCATCGTGCAGGTTTCCCGATTCGACCGATTCAAGGATCCCCTCGGGGTCATCCAGGCCTATCAGCTCGTCCGGCAGGTGCTTCCGATCCAGCTCGTGCTGGCCGGGGGCACCGCGACGGACGACCCCGAGGGCCAGGAGATCCTGGAGGAAGTCCTGGCGGCGGCGGAAGGTGACCGCGACATCCATGTCCTCCTGCTTCCTCCCGACGCGCACCACACCGTAAACGCCCTGCAGCGCCTCGCCGACATCATCCTGCAGAAATCGACCAGGGAGGGCTTCGGACTCACGGTCACGGAGGGGCTCTGGAAGGGGAAGCCCGTGATCGGCGGCGACGTGGGAGGCATCAGACTGCAGGTGATCAGCCACTACACGGGATACCTTGTCAACAGCCCCGAGGGCGCGGCCCATCGGATCCGCTTCCTCCTCCATCACCGGGACAAGTACGAGGAAATGGGCCGGACGGCCCGGGAGTTCGTCCGGGAGAACTTTCTTCTGAACCGTCACCTGCGGGAGTACCTGACCCTGTTCCTGTACCTCCAGCGGGGTGGCGGTAACCGACTTGTCTGCTGAAGGGAGATCCCCGGCCGGACACCGGGGCCGGACACCGGGGGTTGACAGGCAAGGAGTATTCTGCTATATCTACGCGAAAGAATTCAGATTCGAATTGTTTTCGTTCCACATTCTGAGGGTCCCATTAACGTCAGCAAGGAGGTATGGTCAAGGCAGTATCGTCGTAAACACGTCCCAAGCCATGTGCGATAAAGGACGCCCCAAAGGCTTTGTTTGAATCCCTCGGTTTGATTATCTTCGCAGCAATCCATTGTCCATTCCTCAACACTGACAGAAACCGCGCATCCCGGGCAAACAGCGAGATCGTTCGCTGAAATTCTGCAGTCCCTGGAAACCAGGGTAACCGATGCCGCCGGTGGCCGCCGGTGAAGGGTGTTGCACCCTTCTTCCCATCCCGGGTACGGCAGGGGGAAAGGACTCGTGAAGACTCTAATCGATTCAAAGTACCTGGGCAATTACATCTCCCGCACCACCCGCGGGTCCCGGGTTGTCGTGGTTTCGAACCGCGAGCCCTGCCTGCACGAGCGCACCGCAAGCGGGATCGAGATGGTCCGGCCGGCCAGCGGCCTCGTCACCGCGCTGGAGCCCATCGTCAAGGCGACCCGCGGCATCTGGGTCGCCCACGGCTCCGGCTCCGCGGACCGTCTCGTGACGGACGGGAAGGGAAGGATCACCATCACGCCGGAGGACCCCCAGTACACCCTGCGGCGCGTCTGGATGACCAAAAAGGAGGAGAACGGGTACTACTACAGCATCTCCAACCGCGCCCTGTGGCCCCTGTGCCATATCGCCTACACCCGGCCCTTCTTCTCCCGGGACGATTGGGAGCTTTACAGGACCGTGAACCGGAGGTTCTGCGACGCGATTCTCGACGAGGTCCGGGGAGAGCCCGCCGTCGTGTTCATCCAGGATTACCACCTCGCCCTCCTGCCCCGGATGCTCCGGAACGAGAGGCCGGACCTGAAGCTTGTCCACTTCTGGCACATCCCCTGGCCCAACCGCGAGGCCTTCCGGATCCTCCCCTGGGGGGAGGAGCTGCTCGACGGGCTCCTGGGAAACGACATCCTCGGCTTCCACATCCAGTATCACTGCAACAACTTCATGGACACCGTGGACCGGGGAATCGAGGCCATGGTGGATTACGAGCATTTCCGGATCCAGCGGGGCGGACACCATACGCACATCCGGGCCTTTCCCATCAGCGTCGACTTCCGGCAGATCGGCAGGGATATAGCGAGCCAGCGGGTCGCGGAAAACCGGCAGCGCTTCATCCGCGAGCTGGGGGAGGAGGTCCTGCAGACGAAGCTCTACGTCGGCGTGGACCGCCTGGACTATACGAAGGGAATCGCGGAGCGGATTCAGGGCTTCGACATCATGCTGAAGCGGTATCCGGATCTGGTCGGGAAGGTGACTCTCCTGCAACTGGCGGCGCCGACCCGGATGCACCTGGAGGAATACCGGACCGTGAGCGACGAGATCGAACAGCGCGTCGACGAGATCAACTGGCGCCACCAGACGGACGGCTGGGTGCCCATCCGGTTTCTCCGGGCCCACCACGATTATTACTCGGTTCTGGCCGCTTACGGGATGGCCGACGTGCTCATGGTGACATCACTCCACGACGGCATGAACCTCGTGGCCAAGGAGTTCCTCTCGGCCAGGACGGACGAGGACGGCGTGCTTCTTCTCTCCCGCTACACAGGGGCTTCGCGGGAGCTTCCGGACGCCCTGCTGGTCAATCCGTTCGACGTCGATGAAGTCGCCGACGCGATGTACGAGGCTTTCCACATGACGGAGAAGGAGCGGAAGACGAGGATGAGGCGGCTGCGCCGCAACGTCCGTCGGAATACAATCTATGACTGGGGGTTGAGGATATTCGAAGAACTGGAGACGGTCATGCCCGTCGAGGAACAGATCTGAGTAAAGTGCGGGGAGTACAGCCGGCGTAGCCGCCGTCTTCCCGGAAACGAGGAATCGAAAAAACGAAAAGGAGTATGGTCCATGTTTTCCAAGCTGATTGCCGATTATCCCTGGATCATTCCCATCCTGTTCCTTGCCGCGGGCCTGGCCGCCGGCATCGTCGCCGAAGTGGCGGTTCTCCGCAGGCTGAGGTCCCTGGCGGCCCGGACAGCGTGGGACGTGGACGATATCCTGGCCGAGTCGCTGCGGCGCATGCCCCTGATCTGGTTCACCCTGGCGGGTGTTTACGGGGCCGTGCACGCCTCGTCGCTCTCTTCTGCCGCGGAAGGAAACGCCGACAAGGCGATCGTCGTCCTCGCGATCCTGACGGTTACGATTGTGCTGGCCCGGATGGCGAAGGGCTTCATGAACAGCTACGGGAAGCGGGCGGAGGGTGCTTTTTTCGCCAACACGATCTTTACCAACATCACCCGGATTGTCGTCTTCATCATCGGATTCCTGGTCATCCTCCAAACCCTCGGGATCTCCATCACGCCGATCCTGACGGCCTTGGGCGTCGGGGGCCTGGCCGTCGCCCTGGCCCTTCAGGACACGCTGTCCAACCTCTTCGCCGGGATCCAGGTGATCGCCTCGCGGCAGATCGGCCAGGGCGATTATATCCGCCTGGGCAGCGGGGAGGAGGGGTTTGTGACGGACATCAACTGGCGGTACACGACGATCCGCGCGCTCGCCAACAACCTGATCATCGTCCCGAACTCCAAGATCGCCTCGGCCATCGTGACCAACTACGACCACCCGCAGAAAGAGATGTCCGTCCTGGTCGAAGTCGGCGTCAGCTATGACAGCGACCTGGAGATCGTGGAGCGCGTCACGATAGAAACGGCTGCGCGGGTTCTGGCGGAGGCCCAGGGCGGGGTCGCCGCCTTCGAGCCCTTTATCCGGTATCATACGTTCAATGATTTCAGCATCGATTTCACGGTGATCCTCCGGGTCGGAGAGTTCGTGGACCAGTATTTCGTGAAGCACGAGTTCGTCAAGAGACTCAAGCGGGCGTACGACGAGCACGGAATCGAGATTCCCTTCCCGATCCGTACCGTCTACATGGAGTCGGCGGCTTAGGCCGGCCGGAGACGGGGTTTCAGGAGAGACGAACCGCGCCCCGCGCGCTGCCGGAGGACCCGGTCGCGACGGGGAGCCGATGGATGGCAAGGAAAGGAGGTGTGCATCATGTACAAGAATGTCCTTGTGCCATTGGATGGATCCTCCATTGCCGAATGCGCCCTCGACGAGCTGAGGAAGATGGCGCAGGAGGGATGGGGATGCGTCGGATCCGTGACCCTTCTCTATGTCGTGGAGGTTCCGGCCCACTGGGTGGCGGAGGGGGCAAACGTCCTGGACGTCGTGCAGTTCGAGTTCGGTCGCGGGCAGGAGTACATGAACCGGATCGAGGAGTCGCTGGCGGCGGAAAATGTGGCGGTAAAGTCCGTCATCCTGGAGGGGCGGGCGGCGGAAACGATCGTACAGTATGCGAAGGAAAACGAAATGGACCTGATCGTCATTGCCTCCCACGGCTACTCGGGCCTCAAGAAGTGGGTCTTCGGCAGTGTCGCGCTCCGGGTCCTTCACGACTCCAAGGTCCCGGTCCTGCTTGTCAGGCCCAAGCAGCCCGGGACGTAACGCTCGCGCCCGGCACCGGCGGATGACCGGGACCGCAAATCGGAGAAAAGCGGCACCGATGTGCCGCCGCAACACCCTTTCCCCGTCGCCGTTGTTTCGTGTTCCATCCGGTCCGGTCCGGGCGTTCTTCCCGACGAGCCGGGCGGCCCCCGCCGCCCGGCTTTTTTGTGCTCCTCCGAAAAGATCCTTGTGCAATCCCCCTGAAACATGGAATGATGCGCGCCGCGGACGTCCGGAATCAGCAGCAACGGGCATCCGCCCACGCTTGAACGGGGAACGGCGCAATGGCCAAGGGAAACGCTGCATCGCCACGGAATCAAACTGACAACAACGTCGTCTTCCAGGTCCGGGGGCTCACCAAGGTCTACCGGATGGGCGAGCTGGAGGTCCACGCCCTGCGCGGGGTGGACATGGAGCTCTACTCGGGCGAGCTGGTCGTCCTCCTGGGTCCGTCGGGAAGCGGAAAATCAACGCTCCTCAACATCCTGGGCGGCCTCGACACAGCATCCGGAGGCGAGGTCTCCTACCTCGGCATCAGCCTGACGAAGGCCGGCGACAAGGAGCTGACGGAGTACCGCCGGGTCCACGTCGGGTTCGTCTTCCAGTTCTACAACCTCATTCCCAGCCTGACGGCCCGGGAAAACGTCGAGGTCGTCACCGAGATCGCCTCGGAGCCGATGCGGGCCGAGGAGGCCCTGCGCCTGGTCGGCCTGGCGGAGCGGCTCGACCACTTTCCCGCCCAGCTCTCCGGCGGCGAGCAGCAGCGCGTCGCCATCGCCCGGGCGATCTCCAAGAACCCCAAGGTTCTCCTCTGCGACGAGCCGACGGGGGCCCTCGACTCCGGGACGGGCATCGTTGTCCTCGAGGCCCTGGACCGGGTCAACCGCGAGCTGGGAACGGCCACGGTCATCATCACCCACAACGTGGACATCGCCGCCATGGCGGACCGCGTCATCAACCTGAGCGACGGGAGGATCTCCCAGGTGACGGTGAACACCGAGAAGAAGGCGCCGCAGGACCTTCACTGGTGAGGCCATGAAGGCACTGAACCGGAAAGTCTTCAGGGACCTGCGGATCATGAGGGGGCAGGCCCTGGCCATCGCGATCGTCATCACGAGCGGCATGGCGGCCTTCGTCATGTTCATCGGCGCCATGGAGTCCCTCACGGCGACGCGGGACCGCTTCTACCGGGACTACGCCTTCGCCGACGTCTTCGTGTCCCTGAAGCGGGCCCCGGAGAGCCTGCGGAGCCGCATTGCCGCGATCCCCGGCGTCACCGTCGCGGAGACCCGCGTGGTGGCCCCGGTCAAGCTGGACATCGAGGGCTTCCCCGAGCCGGTGACGGCCCAGATGATCTCGGTCCCGGAGCACGGCAGCCCGCTGCTCAACCGGCTCTATATCCGGAGCGGCCGGATGCCGGATCCGGCCCGGGACGACGAGACGGTCGTCAGCGAGACCTTCGCCCAGGCCCACGGATTCAAGCCCGGCGACCGGATCGGGGCGATCATCAACGGCCGGAAGAAAAATCTCGTCATCACCGGCGTCGGCCTCTCGCCGGAGTTCGTCCTCATCATGCGGCCCGAGGCCCTCAGCCCCGATTTCAAGCGGTTCGGCATCCTTTGGATGGGCCGCAAGGCCCTGGGCAAGTCCTACAACATGGACGGCGCCTTCAACGACGTCGTCCTGGCCGTGCAGCCCGGGGCCGACACGGGCCGGATCCTCACCGAGCTGGACATGATCCTGGAGAAGTACGGCGGCCTCGGCGCCTATGCCCGGAAGGACCAGATGTCGAACCGCATGCTCTCCGAGGAGTTCCGGATGCTCCGGCGGAGCGCCGAGATCTACCCGACCATCTTCATCCTGGTCGCCGCTTTCCTCCTCAACGTGGTCATCAGCCGGACCGTCAGCATCCAGCGCGAGCAGATCGCCGCCCTGAAGGCCTTCGGCTATGAGAACGCGGACATCGCCATCCATTACGCCAAGCTGGTCATCCTGATCGTGCTGCTCGGGCTGGCCGGCGGCTCGGTGCTCGGCATCTGGCTGGAGCAGAGGATGGGCCAGCTCTACATGGATGTCTACCGGTTCCCCAGCCTGGTCCTCCGGATCAACCTGCTGACGATGCTGGCGGCGACAGGCATCAGTGTGCTTTCGGCCCTGGCGGGGACGCTGCACGCGGTCTGGCGGGCGGCCCGGGAGACGCCGGCGGAGGCCATGAGGCCCGAGCCCCCGGCAAAGTACCGGGTCTCCTATCTCGAGCAGATCGGCATCGGGCGGTGGCTCTCCCAGCCCTCGCGGATTATCCTCCGGAACGTGGAGCGGAAGCCCGTCCGGACGTTCCTGTCGATCCTCGGGATCGCCGTGGCCTGCGCCACCATGCTGACGAGCGGCTTCTTCTCGGACGCCGTCAATTACCTGGTCCAGGTCCAGTTCCGGGTCTCCCAGAAGGAGGACATGACGGTGGCCTTCGTGGAGCCAACATCCCGCCGGGTCGTCTACGACCTGGCCGGCCTGGAAGGCGTCCACCGGGTGGAGGGCTTCCGCCAGGTGCCCGTGCGATTCCGCTTCGGCCACAGGAGCTACAAGACCGTCATCGACGGGGTCGAGCCGGACGGCCGCCTTCACAGCCAGTTGAACGACAAGGGGAAGCCCGTTCCGATCCCCTCCTCGGGACTTCTCCTCGGCGACTACCTGGGGGAGCTCCTCGGCGTGAAGCCCGGCGACACGGTCACGGTGGAGGTCCTGGAGGGGAACCGGGAGGTCCTGCAGATCCCCGTCACCGCCATGAGCAAGCAGTTCATCGGGACGACCGGGACGATGGATCTCTCGGCGCTGAACCGGCTCCTGAAGCAGGGGGACGCCGTTTCCGGGGCCTACCTGACAGCGGACACGAACAAGTGGGAGGAGCTGTACCGCCAGTTCATCCGGATGCCCCGGGTCTCGGGAATCACGCTCCGGACGAACGAGATCCGCAACTTCTACGACGTCCAGGCCAAGGGCATGCTGTTCTTCACCTTCGTGGCGACCCTGATGGCCTGCTCCATCGCCGTGGGCGTCGTCTACAACAGCGCCCGGATCGCGCTGTCCGAGCGGAGCCGGGAGCTGTCGAGCCTCCGCGTGCTCGGCTACACCCGGGGTGAGGTGTCCTACATCCTCCTGGGGGAGCTGGGGCTCCTGGTCCTGACGGCCATCCCGCTCGGATTTCTCATCGGCTACAGCCTCTGCCTGCTCATCGCCTGGGCGCTGGCGAACGACCTGTTCCGGATCCCCATGGTGCTGGATCCGCCCACGTACTCGATGGCGGCGGCCGTTGTCCTGATCTCGGCGGTCGTGTCGGCGCTCATCGTGCGCCGCAAGCTTGATCGGCTGGACCTTGTTGAGGTATTGAAAACGCGCGAGTAGCCGCGGCGCCGCAGGCAAGGGGAGGGGATTCCCCACCCGCCTGGCGCGCCGGGCTCCGCGGAAACCAATCGGAGAAAACCCATGACACCCGTTCTGCGCAGAAGGATCTTCGTCATCACCGTCATCGCCCTCGCCGCCGCCGGTACGATCTACGGCTTTCTGCCGAAGGCCGTGGAGGTGGAGCTGGCCGCGGCCAGGAAGGACACGCTGCAGGTGACGATCGAGGAGGAGGGCCGGACCCGCCTCAAGGACCGCTTCACCGTTTCCTCCCCGGTGCCAGGCTTCCTCCGGCGGATCGACCTGAAGGTGGGCGACGCGATCCAGAAGGGGCAGGCCGTGGCGCAACTGGAGCCCCTGCGGTCCGCCGCCCTGGATCCCCGCAGCCACGGCGAGGCGAAGGCCGCCGTCTCGGCCGCTGAATCCTCGCTCAAGGCCGCCCAGGAGCGGGAGCAGGCCGCCCGGGCGGATGCCGACTATGCCGGGCAGCGCCACGAGCGCATGAAGAATCTGTTCCAGAGGGGCACCATCGCCCGCGACACGCTGGACCAGGCCGAGGCCGACGCCAGGCGGGCCGGCGCGAACCTTTCCTCCGCCACAGCCGCCGTGGGTGTCGCCCGTTCCGACCTGGAGCGGGCCCGGACCGCCGGGCAGGACTACTCGACCGGCCGGCCGGGAGGCCGGGGCGTCGCTTCCGTCATCTCCCCCGTCTCCGGACGGGTCTTCCGGATCTACCGGGAGAGCGAGGGCGCCGTGCAGCAGGGCGAGCCCCTGCTCGACCTGGGAAACCAGGCGGACCTGGAAGTGCGCGTGGAGGTCCTGTCGTCCGACGCGGTGCAGCTCCGCAAGGGGATGCGCGTGGAGTTCAAGCGGTGGGGCGGCGAGCAGCCGCTCCTGGGGACCATCCGGATCGTCGAGCCGGCGGGCTTCACGAAGATCTCCAGCCTGGGCGTGGAGGAGCAGCGGACCCTTGTCCTCGTGGACATCACCTCAGCGCCCGAGCAGTGGAAGGCCCTCGGGGACGGCTTCCGCCTCGATACGACCTTCATCGTCTGGGAGGGGAAGGATGTGCTCCAGGTGCCCGCCAGCGCGCTCTTCCGCTCCGGCCAGGACTGGGCCGTCTTCGTCGCCGACACCGGGAAGGCCGTGAAGCGCATCGTCCAGGTGGGCAAGCGCAGCGGCCTCACCGCGGAGATCCTCTCCGGCCTCAAGGAGGGCGAGAAGGTCATCGCCCGCCCCGACGACACCGTGAAGGAGGGGGGGAAGGTGAAGGGGGCGGGGAGGTGAGGGGATAACGATACAGGAAAGTGGAAAAATCGGTAGGCATTGAAGTTAGGACCTGACGTTGACAAGGAAATGAACGACGCGGATTCCTGCCCGCGCCGCTCGGTGGTCAATATCCGGTCCGAAATTCCATGGAGACGACGGCTACCGGCGCTTCAGGGGGACGCAGATGTCGAAGATCCACTTGCCCTCGGGGTGTTCTTCGGCGTTGTTGTGGTACAGCTCGTAGCAGGGAAGGTCTTCGCATTCACACCCACTGCTGACGATCCAGGCAAAGGCGCTCTCCCAGGCTTCCTGAAAGCCGTCCGGGGCGATCTCGAAACGGCAGACGGCGTAATATCCGCCGCGGATGGTCTGCATGCCGATCTGGCCTTCCGCTGTCGTTCCCCGGGGAACGCTCACACAGGCGTCGATGCGGCACTTCTCCGGCGGGGTCACTTCGGGATTGTCCCAGTAGACCATCATGGTCTCACCGGATTGCAGAAAGCCGCGCGGACCTGCCCACCGCATCAGTTCATTGAACGCCCCCTCGCATGTTTCCTTGCCGTATGGCCCGATCCTTCGCACGTAGGCGACATGGTACTCCGGCATCTGTTTGACTTCTGCGTTCATGGCTCTCATCCTTTCGCTTTTTTCCGGGTCCGCTTCGAACCCGGTGCCGGAACCGTACCCGATCCAAAGCGACAGGGCGTTTTCCTGCTTGCTGACTTTGTTTCCCTGCTTGCTTTTTCGATAGGCCGAGGGCGTCATCCCGAAAGACTGGCGAAACGCTTTGGCGAAGTTCTGGGAGCTCGAGAATCCGCAGTCCATGGCGATCGAGGTGATGCTGTCATGCCGGTCGGAGAGTAGCCGGTTGGCGGCCAGCTCCAGGCGGAGCCTCCGGGTGAACTCCGCGACGGTCTCGCCCACCACGGCCTTGAAGATCCGGTGGAAGTGAAACATCGAGAAATTTGCCGATCCGGCGATCTCTTCCAGGGAAAGATCCCGGTCGAGGTTGTGGCTGATGAAGTTCATGGCGCGGCAGATGCGTCTCCGGTACTCCATGGCCGTGTGCCGCAGGACGGGGTTTTTCATGGGCCGGACTCCACCTCGATCCTGTTCCGGCCGGCGTTTTTGGCCCGGTAGAGGGCCTGGTCGGCGCGGGTAATCATGGCGGCCACGGAATCGCCCGGGACGGATGACGTGACGCCGAAACTGCACGTGATCCCGGGAACGCCGGTGAATCGGCTTGTCTCGATGACCCGGCGCAGCTTCTCCGCCGTGACCGCCGCCGCCTCGATGCCGACGGCCGGTACGACAATCAGGAATTCCTCTCCGCCCCAGCGCCCGACGGTGTCGGTTTTTCTCAGGCTGTCCTTCACCGTTGAGGCAAACTCTTTCAAAACCGCGTCGCCCGCCTGATGGCCATGGGTGTCGTTGATCGATTTGAAGTAATCGATATCCAGGATCAGGATGGAGAACTCCTGCCCGCTTCGTCCTGTCCGGGCCAGCTCCTGCTCGAGAATTTCATCGATCTTCACGCGGTTCGGCAGTTGGGTCAGTTTGTCCGTGACGGCCAGGCGCTCCAGCTCGAGATTCGACTCCTGCAGTTTCTGCTCCGACAGGATCAGCCGCTCCATGGAATCCTGGAGTTTTGCCCTCTCTTCGGCCAGTTCCTGGTTGGTCCGGTCATAGGCGCGGGAAAACTGAAGGATAATCAGGAAGATCGCCACAATCTGCAGCGGAACCTGGATCATGCGGTCGATGAGCTGCGCCCGGGCCGGCTGCTGATGGACCAGGTGGGGGAGGTGGTACTCGACAAGGAGCAGCAGGACAAAAACGGCAATCAGCGCGGCGATCAGAGCCAGCCGTGTCCGTTCCTTGAACAGGTAGGTAACGGCGACCAGGATCAGGAATGTGTAGCCGAGGGCGTTGTTGTTGCTTCCACCCGAATCGAGAAAGGCAAAGGGAAGGAACATCAGGATGACGAAGGCGAAGAACAGGGACCGGGCCTCTTCGACGCGCTGTCCCTTTTTTTCAATGATGTAGGCAAACAGGGCAACCAGGATGAGGGCTCCCCATTTCACGCTGATGGCGAGGGGAAAACGGGAGATGAAATTGCCGGCGATGCTGATCGCCGACAGAATAATGCAGAAATACAGGATGATGACGTAAAGCCTGCTCTCGATGGAGATGGAATTCATGGTCTTTTCCTTTGCCGTTGGCGGCATGACGGGATGGATCGGGCTTTTCCCGATGTCGATCCCGGGTAACCCGGGATGCTCCCTGTCGTCAAGACGGCAAATCGGCTTGCTTGCGGTACAGATCCACAGACGGGATCCGGAAGACGTGCTTCATGAAGAAATGGCGGCGAATCTTCTTGTTTTCTCTATGCTTTTATGGGAAAGGTCCCGACCATGAACGGAAACAGTCGATCGAATATCAGGCCCGGGCTGCGCGTGAAGGTCGTCCGGAAACAGGATCAGTCGAGCGGCAGGCTGACCGAGGGCATTGTCGAAGACATCCTCACCAGATCGCCCAGCCATCCCCACGGCATCAAGGTGCGCCTGCAGAGCGGCGTCGTCGGCCGCGTCAAAGAGATCCTGGATTCATGAGCATCCGGATCTATGTCGATGCGGACGGATTTCCGAATGCGGCCAAGGACCTGCTGCTCAGGGCCGCCGTGCGCCTCCGGGTGCCCGTGGTTTTCGTGGCCAATAAGCCTGTTCGATACGAACCTTCGGCCATGGTCTCAAGCATGCTCGTACCGGAAGGACCCGACGTTGCCGATGACCGCATCGTGGAAATGGCGCAGCCGGGAGACTTGGTGATCACCGCGGATATTCCGCTTGCCGACCGGGTGGTCGCCAAGGGCGCCTTTGCGCTCGACTACCGGGGAAGGCTTTACACGGAGGACAACATCAAGGACAGGCTGGCCACGCGTGACCTGCTGAGCGAGCTGAGGGAAGGCGGCATGATGACGGGCGGCCCGCCGGTGTTCGGCAAGAAAGACTGCCAGGCCTTTGTCAATCAACTGGACCGCTTTCTGACCAGGCGGTTGAAAGAAGTGTGATATCCTCAACGACAAGAGGAGAGGCAGGGTCGATTGCCCCTGCCTTTCTTTGGCCGTATGTCTAAGAACAGGATTTTTCATGAGCAAGCCACTGCTTTGACCCTGTTCGGGCGGCGATGACGGCGGCCGGCATTCTTGTCAGGAATTGTTCGATGGCTCCTTGAAGCTGAAGTAGAACGTCTTTTCCTCGCCGTCGTCATAGAAGGCGATCTCGTCTCCGTTCACCTCGCCGCTGAAATGGCACGGGGCCAGATCGTCATACCCTTTGAACTTGTTTCCGGATATTTCCAGCTCGATGGAATGGCCGTGGCCGAAATCGTACAGATCGAAGCAGTTCGCCTCTCCCGGACCGGCGGTGTAGCACCCCCGGTCGTCGTTGAATACCTTGACGTATCGGGGGCCCAGGGTCGCCTCGAAACGTACGGCCTTGGACTGGAAGTGATCGTAGATGGACAGCGCGTCCAGGCCCGTGATGATGCGTCCGGCGATGTAGGCCACGGTGGTGCGGAGTTTCGGCTGCATGGCACTTGTACCTCCTTGGATGTTGTCTGATGCCGGCCTGCGCGCCATGTCCGTTTCCCGCTTTTTCGGCCGCCCGCTTGAAGGCCGGCAGGACGTCGCTGTACACGCAAGACGGTACAGGTGCGGAAAAAGGGCGCCAGGGCGCAGAGGGGAGTCGCCGGACGTCACCGAGCGCCGACGGCGGGCTGATTCTCTCTCACGGGCAGGCACTTTCGGCACTGCTTCTGCTCGTACATCGCCTTGTCCGCCGAGACGATGAGCTCGTCGATGGTACAGGGATGGGATGGATCGTAGCAGGAGCAGCCGACACTGATGGAAAGAGCGAATTTCCGGTTCTCCTGGCGGTTCTTGGCATCGATCAGGGCCTGCAGTCGGGCGGTGATGATCCGGGCATCCGCCTCGGTCGTATCGACGGCGAGGGCTGCGAACTCGTCTCCTCCGAGGCGGGCGACGATGTCGGAGGTCCGGAACGATTCCCTCAGGACGGCTGACGCCTCGGTGAGAGCCTTGTCGCCCTCTTCGTGGCCGAGGGTGTCGTTGATCCATTTCAGGCCGTCCAGGTCCGCGAAAAGGAGCAGCATCTCGCTCTTGTCCCGTTCCGCGACTTTCAGCTGCTGGGTCGCGAGAGACAGGAAGCCCCTCCTGTTGTGCAGGCCCGTGAGCGGATCCGTGATGGAGAGGGCCAGGATCTCCGACTCCATTTTCTTCTTCTCCGTCAGGTCCCGGGCCACGGCCTGAAAGCCCGCCGGCTGGCCGTCCTTCAGGATCAACTGGGTATTCTGGCCGAGCCAGACCTTGTTGCCCTGCTTGGTTCTCAGGGGATATTCGAGATAGGTGTTGTGCAGCTTCTTGACGAACTGGCGGCCGAAGAACCGGTTGACGGCCTCCCGCTCGTCGGGATGGACGAAGTCCAGGTACTGTTTTCCGATCAATTCCTTCTCTTCATATCCCATAACCGAAAATACGGCCGGATTCAGGAAGGATATGTTTCCATTGCCGTCCGTCCGGATGATGATCTCGCTCGCCTGCTCCACGAGCGACCGGTAACGCTCCTCGCTTTCCCGAAGCGCCTCCTGGGCCTGCTCGCGTTCGGCGATTTCATACAGCAAATCCTTGTTTGACTGGGTGATCCGGTGCTGGTTCAGGAATGTGCTGAATCGGAACCGCTCGAACAGGAATGCCGCCAGGGCGGCAAACACGTACGCGATGACAAGGTTGTTCATGGAATAATGGACTGCCCAGGAGCTGATATCCGGTCCGTGGCTCAGGATGGCGCCAACAAAGATCATGATGGAGAGAGTGTAATACCCGTACAGGACAATCAGCCGCGAGGGCAGGAACGTGGCGATGGCGATGACGAGCATGAAGCCGGAGGTGTAGCTCGGGTCGTCGGCGATCCTGCCCGTAAAATAGGCGCAACTGAAGAGCAGGTAGGCCAGCAGCACGTAGAGGAGGCCGAGACCTCTGCCCCGGGTGCTCTTGAAGAAGGTGGCGGCGAAGACGATCAGGCCGACGGCACTCAGTCCCATCCGGAAATAAAACAATTCGGGGAATTCGGGATGAATTTCAGGATCCAGGAAAAAGGCGAAGTGGATCCAGGAGACCATGGCCAGCAGGGCAGCGGGGCGCTGCAATCCCCTTGCCTGCCTGTGCAGGTACTCCATGTATTCTTTGCGGTAGGTGGATCGTTCCGGATTGCCCTTGATGAAGTCTCTTATCTTTTCGAGCAGCCGTGAGATCATGGGTGCCGGTCCGGTCAGCGTTTATTTTGTTCCGATGGAGGAAGGGCGGCTCTTATTAGCATATTGAGAGAAAAATGAACAGCCTGCCGTAAGGTTACAAAATAACGCGGGATTGCTCAGGATCTGCCTTCGGTCTGCCGCATCACCGATTCCCTGAAATCGCCGATGTATTTGTTAAAGCCGGTACCGAAAATCCTCGCGAACACCTTGTCGTGATCGCCGCCGTCCAGGAGCTCTTTCATGTACGCCAGGAATTTTTCCCGGCCGTATGTTGTCACCAGGGAATCGACGATGCAGGCAAACTCGGAATAGATAAAGGCGGTTCTGGATCCGGCGGTGATCCGGACCTGCTCTTCCTTGCCGGTTCCGTAGAATTCGGGCGGCATGAAATCGCCGTTTCGAATATGGCCGTACACCTGCTCCTTCGTGGGATACCAGGATGTGCCCATCTGGCCGGCACTGTAGACGGCGATGCCCTCCAGGAGCCATTTCGGATACCGGAAGGCATTGAGGAGGCCCGCGTTCTGGTAGATCAGGGCGTGGGACAGTTCATGCCTCAGGTAAATCTCCATGGAAATCAGGCCTTCCGAGGCTTCCTTCTGGGCCCATGGAGAAACGACGATGTCGCCGTTGTAAAGGGCGCAGAACCTGGCCTGCGACGGAGAGCGGTGGGCATAGGTCTTCCGGTCGCCGAAGAAGAAGATTCTCGGTTTTTTCCGGAATGAAAGGGTGTGAAACTCCTCCACCCGGCGGATGTGGGAGTCGATCTCCCCGAACCGGTCGAAGAGCGCGCCCCGCTCCACATGGATGACCGCCCGCTCGGTCTCGTGCCGCTCGAAGCCGACGACCACCGGGGAATACGGGAACAGCTTCCCGAACAGGAAGAGATATCCGAGCGCCGCCATGGCGGCGGCGACCATCAGGAACAGGATGGCTTTCTTCTTCATATCAAGCACCTGGGGAGCCGACCGGAACAAACGACAGCCCCTGCGCTTTCCCGCAGGGGCCGTCGTTCGGGTACTCACGGGCCCGGCTTATCTCCGGCCGTCTCTGTCACGGTTCCGATCGTCATCGCGGTCGCGGTTCCGGTCGTCCTTCTGGGGACCCTTTCCTCTGCCGCGGCCTCTGCCTCGATCGTCGTCCATGTCCCTGTCCCGGCGGTCCTGGCCCGGCCTGACCTGCCCCTGCGGCGGGGCGGCCTGCTTCACCGGCGGACCCGGGCGGTCGTCCCTGAACTGCTGCTGCCGGCTGCGCACAGGCGCCTGTGTCCGGGGCTGTTTTCCCTTCACGCCCCAATAGTTCGTCCTTTCCCAGTGCTTCTGGTTCTGCCAGCCGCGCCAGTTTCTCTCCATGTCGCCATGCGGGATGCGGCGCTGGTCCCAGTCGTACCCCTTCCAGCGGCGGTCGCGGAAATCCTTGCGCCACCCCGGAGGGACGCGCTTGTAGAAGGCGGGCGCCCGGTTGTAGTAAACCCAGTCCCTGTCGTAATACCGCGAGCGGTACCAGCGCCCCTCCCAGGGACGCCACCACCAGCCGTTGTAGAAGAAAATGTCCACATCGACGTCCGGAACGGCGTAGACATAGGTCTCGGGAATCACGATGACCTCCGGCGGAGCCGGGAACACGATGGGCGGCGGCAGCGGGATGCCGATGTTGATATTCACATCCACGTCCGCCGTGGCAAGGGACGGCGCTAGGATCAGCCATGCCGCCATGATCAGTATACACCCTGTCTTTTTCATCATTGGACCTCCTTCCTCCGCAAGCCTTCCCTCCCGCTCATGTTCCGCGGGGGCTTATTGTCCGGAACGGGCTTCCCGGTATTTCCGGTTAGCCGCTTCCTTTGCCTGCTGCCACTCTGCCTTCGCTTTTCGCTGGGCCAGCCTCAGATTCACCTTCGCCTCCCGGATCTGATCGAGACCGGCCTGCCTGACTTCCCTGGCCTTGCCGGTGGCGGATTCCTTGACGGATTTCATGTCCTCATTCGCCTGCCGGACGGCCTTCCGATAATCTTCCTTCGCCTTTTGAATCGCGTCGTTGAAGGCGACCCTCGCTTTTCTCATCTCCTCGTTGAACGTGCTCTTCGCGTCGGCGACGGTCTCTTTTGCCGATTTTACGGCCGTCTCCGCCGCCGAGGCGATGGGGAGAAAAAGAGCAGCCGACAGGATAATCATCGACACGGCGAGCCCCAGGATGATTCCGGCCGCCATGCCGTCCCTGGAACGGCTACGTTTTACACCCATGCAACGCATGCAGACACCTCCCTCCGTTGTGTCCTTCATTCCAGCCGCAGTGTCACTTTGGCCACGTAAAACGCCTCCGCCGCAAAAGCCTTGTAGTCCTTCTCCGACGTGTTCAGCTGCACCAGGTAGAGGATGTCCTTCTTTGCCCGCGGACCGGCTCCCGACTCGTCTTTGACCTTGAACCCCGTGATCCGGGACCAGTATGCCTTATCCTTTGGAACCTTGTAGGTGATCAGCATGTCCTTCAGCGTCGTCCTGGAGAGTTTGTATTCCCTGGATTGCAGAACGCTGAAACGGTGCCCTTTCAACAGGTGTTCCGCGGCCTTGTCCACGGCCTGCACATCGGACCAGTCCGCGGGAACGCGCACCGCGGTGATATAGATCGCGGCGAGAATATCGCTCTTGGGATTATTCGGCGTCCGGAAGCGGTGAAAGGCGCCGATCTCGACGAAGGTGCCGTCGTCCGGGAGCTCCGCGGGCTCCTTGATATTGATGGCCTTCCAGTCCTTCGGAAAGACCATCTCGAAACGGAAAAGCGGATTTTTCCTGTCCTTGAAGGCATGCTTTACGTATCTCTTGGCGAGATCCTCCTGTTTCAGATCGGGGAAATCGAAGGGGACCGTTTTGTCCTTTCCCGCCGCCTCCGCGCATGCCGTTGAGAGAACGAAGCAAAAGACCAGGAACCATGTGCATTTCTTCATCGCAACCTCCCTTCGTCAAAGGTCTAAACGACAACCATCCTCTGCGGATCGTCCGGATCGTAGCGGACGCTGATCACGTCGCCCGGCCGGGGGATGGCCACGCGGGAAACCAGGACGTTCGCCTTCACCTGGAAGGAACTGCCGTACGCGGGTTTGACCTTCACGGTCAGGGCGACCATGGGATCCATGTTCATGGTCAGGCCGGTGTCCTCGATGGCGAGGACCTCCGCCCGGGCCGAGGTTCCCTCGGTCAGGATCTTTTCCTGCCGGGGATTCGGTTTCATCATGAAGCGGGCATTCAGGTAGAAGACCAGCAGGGACACCAGCACGACGCCCAGGACGATCAGGGTGTGGGGCAGCGGCGGCTCTCCCAGGGGTACGAAGGCCATGACCAGCACGGCGCCGGCCATGAGGACGATCATGACGACAAACGGCATGAGGAAACGGAGCATGGAGTCCTCCTTTCGGTCAGGGCGGACCGATTCCACTGATCGGGATCGGGTGTTCGAGTGGAGCGATGCTGGATCGACGGGTCATGATTCGATGAATCTCCCAATCGAGTCCGGATGGCGATTCCCGGGGTCTTCATGTCGGGGCGGGGCATGAAGGCCGTCGGACGGTCTGTTCGGCGGCTCCCGGGCCTCGATGCGGTCTGCACGCCAAACGCATGATGGAAGAACTGCCTGACGACGCCACTCTTTTAGCGCATTTCCGGGTTGCCCGCAATGGGCGATGCTCCGCGGGGCTGGAGATGCGGCAGTCCCGCGGCCGGCCCCCTGGAGATGACATCCCGGGCAAACCGTCCCTTTCTCTTCCCCGGCCTCTTGTGCTACGTAAACCGCAAACCGGAGTAAGGAGTCAGACCTCTTTTCTTCGGCTTGTGGCAGGGGTGCCGGGCGCCGGCCAGGCCCTCAAATCTCGGTGGGAGGAGTCTTCATGTCCGTCAACGGTACTCAGGAAGTTTCCGGGAAAACGAATCCGCTGCGCGACGCGGCCACGGTCATCGTCGTGCGCAACGGCAGCAGGGGGCAGTACGAGATTTTCATGATGCGCAGGCACAGCAACCAGTCCTTCATGGGAGGCGCCTACGTGTTCCCCGGCGGCCGGCTCGACGAGGCGGACTGCGATCCGGCATTTTATCCCTTTATCGATGGCCTGGACGAGGGTGAGGCGGGCCGTTTTCTTCAGGAGCCGGACATCCCCGGTAAGACGGCCCTGGGACTTTGTGTGGCGGCGATTCGTGAGACCTTTGAAGAAGCGGGGGTGCTGCTCGCCTGCGGCAGCCGCGGCGAGGCGATTGATTTCAGCGACCCGGAAACGGCGGAGCGTTACCGTGTCCACCGACGGGCGCTCAACGAGAGAAAAACGACCTTCGCCGAGATCGTCCGGCGGGAAGACATCCGCCTCACCATGGATCGTCTGGTCCCCTTTTCCCACTGGATCACGCCGGACATCGAATCGAAACGGTTCGACACCCGCTTTTTCCTGGCCTGGCTGCCGGACTGCCAGGTGCCGGTGCACGACAACCGGGAACTTGTGGAATCGAGATGGCTCATGCCCGGGGAGGCCCTGGAGCTTCACGAGCGAAGAGAGATCGTCCTCATGCCGCCCACCCTCAAGAGCATGGAAGACCTGAATGGCTGGCGGACCGCCGGCGAGCTTATTGCGGCGGCCGGGCGGCGTGAGATTCGCACCATTCTGCCACAGGCCTTCACCGTTGCGGGAGGCTTCGGCGTGAAGTTGCCCCACGACAGCGAGTATACCATTCCGGGCTACAAGCAGCCCCACCGGCCCGGCGAGTCGTCCCGCATCGTCGTTCACGAGGGCATCTGGAAGACCGAGTGCGTCTGAGGGCCTTTCTTGACGACGGGTGGATGCCGGTCCGATCCTTCCGGTCGTGAATGCTATGCTCAGGGAGGGATTTTTCCTTGTTGGAACTGGATATTCCCGGCTTCGGGAAGCGGAAGCTTGTGCACCTGGTTCTCGACTTCAACGGAACCATCGCCCGTGACGGCCGCCTCATCCGCGGCGTCGGTGAAATTCTGGCGGATCTCGCAAGGGACTTCTCCGTCCACGTCCTCACGGCCGACACGTTCGGTGGTGTGCAGCGGGAGCTGGAGGGCGTTCCCTGCAGCGTGGCGATCCTCGAAAAAGAGGACCAGGCGCGGGCGAAGGCGGAATACGTCCGGGGACTTGTGCCCGGGGAAGCCGTCTGCATCGGAAACGGCCGCAACGACGCCCTGATGCTCCGGGAGGCGGCCCTGGGGATTGCCGTGATCCAGGAAGAGGGAGCCGCCGGGGAGACCCTTCTTGCGGCGGATGTCGTGGTGAGGGATATCCTGGACGCCCTCGATCTCCTGCGCCGGCCGCTGAGGCTTACCGCGACGCTCCGGTCCTGATTCGGCCGCGGCGGACAGGACTTCTTCCGTTTTCCCATGCGGTGCAGAGAAACCGGACGCGATGCCGGAGCGGAACCTTCCGCTCGCGCTCCTTTCCCTATGCGGGAACGATGGAGCCGTCCGAAAACGCCACAACCCGGTCGGCCACCCGCTCGACCTGTTCGAGGTAGTGGGAGACCACCAGGACCGTGTAGCGCTTCTTGAGCTCCAGGAGCAGATCCTCGATGACTTCCTTGGCCGTTCGATCCAGCGACGACGTGGGCTCGTCCATCAGCAGCACCTCCGGCTCGAGGACAAGCGACCGGGCGATGCAGAGACGCTGCTGCTGGCCCCCGGAAAGCTTGCGGGCGTCGTCGTTCAGCCGGTGCTTCACCTCATCCCACAGGTAGGCCATCTCCAGTGCCTCCCGTGCCTTCTCACGCATTGCCTCCCGGTCCCGGTTTCCTGCCAGCTTGAGGGGAAACGTGACGTTCCGGAGAATGCTCATGGGCAGGGGATTCGGGGTTTGAAAGACCATGGCCACGCGGCGGCGCAGATCCGTCACGGAGACGTCCCGCCGGTGGATATCGGTCCAGGCGCCACGAAGATGGATTTCCACCCGCCCGGTCAGGCGGGCGTCGGGATAACTCTCCCACAGCCGGTTCAGCGTGATGAGGAAGGTGGATTTGCCGGCACCGGAAGGACCCACGAGGGCGGTGACGGCGTTCTCTTCGAAGCGAACGGTCAGGTCCTTCAGGATGTGCCGGGTTCCATAGTGGAAATCGAGGTGCTCGACGTTTATTTTCATCGGTTCTGTCCCTTCACGGTTCAAGGACGGTAGAAGGCCAGGTAGGTCAGGCGCTTCTTGATCACGAACGCCAGCGCGAAGAGGAGGAGGCACAGGAGGAGCAGAATCAGGGCCGCCCCGTACCCTCGCATCAGCTCGTCGGGGTTGGAGTACTGCGAGGAGATGTAATAGATATAGAATGGAAGCGCTTCGTACGGCGAAAGCAGGGATTTCGGAACGCCCGCCGTGACCACCACCCCCGTCAGCATGATCACCGCCGTGTCCTCGGCGCAGCGGCCGATGGCGAGAATGACGCCGCTTACGATTCCGGAGAGGGACTTGGGAATCAGGACGTAGAAAAGGTTCTGCAGCTTCGTGGCGCCCAGGGAGAGGGCCGTCAGGCGGACGTCGGGCGAAAGGCCTTCCAGGGCCTCCTGCGTGGTCCGGATGATGTAGGGAAGAACGAGAAACGCCAGGGCCAGGCTCGACACGAGCAGGCACGGCTGGATGCTCCTGGAATAATGCTTGTGCAGGAAGAGAGCCAGGGCGAACCCGAAGAGGCCGACCAGGATGGAGGGAATGCCCGCAAGGATGTCGAAGACCAGGTTGAAAAAATTCTTCACACGGGGACGGGCGTACTCCGCCAGGTAGATGCCGGTGGCGATGCCGACGGGAACCGCCGCGGCGACGGAGAGGCACACCAGAAGGAGCGTGCCGGCCACGGCGGGGAAGAGGCCGTCGAAAACGGTCTGCTGAAGGAGAATCGCCTTCAGCGGCGGGGTCTCGCCGAAGATGAGTTTCAGGTTGACCGTCCCGGCTCCCTGGAAGACGACGTACGCCAGCAGGGAAAATACGGCGGCAAACAGGAGCATCCCCGAGAACCAGGAATACCAGACGACCAGCCTCTCCATTGTTCGGGTCATGCTGCGGTCTCCTTTTCTCCCAGGGTCAGATGCCGGACGGCGACGATGATGACCGTGATGAAGAGGTAGAGCACCAGGCCGCAGGCGAAGATGGACCGGAACTCGGGGCTCTCGTAGTCGGCGGCGATGACCAGGGCGATGTGGGCCGTCAGCGTCCGCACGGAGTCGAGCAGGGACCCCGGCACCTGGGCGGCGTTTCCGGCGATCATCAGCGAAATGAGCGTGTCGCCGGCCGCGCGGCCGAAGGCCAGGATGACCCCGATCAGGATCCCCTTCTTCGCGGAGGGGAGAACCACGTAGAGCAGCTTCTGCGCGGGATCCGCCCCGACGGAATCCGCGGCCAGGAGGTAGGCTCCGGGAACCCGGTCGAATCCGTCGCAGAAGAAGAGGATCATCGTCGGCGAGATCAGGATGCCCAGCATCATCGCCCCCGTCAGGAGGCACATTCCCGAGCCGGTCTGGAAGAACTCCCGGACAAGCGGCACCAGCAGGAAGATGCCGACGAAGCCGTAGATGACCGTGGGAATGCCTGTCATGAGCTGGACCATCCGCCGGAAGAAGACATTCGACGATCTCCGGCCGGTCAGGTGGATCAGGCAGGCGCACCCGAGGCTGAGGGGGAAGGCGAACAGCAGGCTCAAGCAGGAGATCCCCACGGTCGTGACGAGCATGGGGTAAATGCCGAAGATGCCTTGCCGCGGAACCCAGGGTTGGGTCAGCAGGCTGATGACACCGCCGCTTTTCAGCAGCGGGAAGGCCATGACCACCATGAAGCCGAGGATGAGCAGGGTGGCTGTGGCGCTGATCAAGGCGGAGAAGGCGAACGCCCTCTCCGCCAGGGTTTCCTTCCAGCCGCTCATGGATACGGGATGAAACCGTGCTTCTGGATCAGTTTCTGGCCTTCCGGCGTGTAGAGGTAATCGATGAACTTTTTCGTCAGGCCCCCGGCCTTGCCCCTGGTGTTGCTGTAAAGACCCCTTGCGATCTTGTACTGGCCCTGCTTGACGGTCTGGATGGTCGGAATCACACCGTCGAGCGACACGGGAGCCACCGTGCGGTCGATGTGGCCGACCGACACGTACCCGATGCCGTATGGATCCTGCGATACCGCCGACTTCATGGCCCCGTTGGAGACCACGACGTTGGAGCTGGGCGCGATTTTTCCCTTGTTCAGCGCCTTCTCCCAGAAGACCTCCCGGGTGCCGCTCGCTTCGTCGCGCGTGTACAGGTTGATCGGGCGGTCCTCGCCTCCCACGGCCTTCCAGCTTGTGATCCTGCCTGCGAAGATGTCCCCAACCTGGGACTTGCTCAGGGCCTTGACCCGATTCTTCGGGTTGACGACCACACCCACGCCGTCGACGGCCCACTGGTGCATCTGGAGCTGGTAGCGGGCAATCTCGTCATCGGTCGGCTTGCGGCCGCTGTTCCCGATGTTGACCAGGCCTTCTCCCACCTGCTTGATGCCCACCCCGGAGCCTCCGGCGGCGATGCTGATCCGGATCTCCGGAAAGGCGCTCATGATCCTCTGGGCTGCCTCTTTCATCACGGGAATGTGGGCCGTTCCCCCGGATATCTTCAGGGTCCCCTTTTCCCCTTTGAAGGCGTCGAGCTCTCCCGAAAGGACGGGCGCGGACAGGAAAAAGACGGAACAGACCACCGCGAAACAGATCGCCATGCTTCTTCTCATGCTTGATTCCTCCTTGATTCGTCGTTTGAGACGTTGTCTCCAGCAGTTGGTGCGTTCCTATATATAGGGATAATTCACAAGTCAAATCAGTATAATGCATAATATAGGGCGGATTATGCCATATGCTGATAGGGCCATCGGCCCGGGGAGCGGCACAGGATTTCCCCCGGCGGCCGCAGGAGATCCCGTGCCGCGGAATGGCAAGCGGCGCGCAGGCCATGCCGCCGTGCAGATCGTAAAAATGAGAATTTGACAGGAAGTATGTAACCATATATACGGTTACAAAAGGCGGGGAGTCATGCTCAAGAAAACGGATAAACGGTACAGTCGCTTCCGGTTCGATGCCGGCAGTGTGTCGCTCCATTTCGTGGCGACGGTCCGGCATCGCGGCTCGCATCCGCGTGACCTCCTGCCGTCTCCCGACTCACTGTCAAAATGGCTTGAACTCGCCGGTCTCGTCGCAACACCCATACGCTGCTCTGCGGATGATCACCGGGAAGCCCGCATTCTTCGGGAGGCCATTTACGACACGATCAGCGCCGTCATCCTGGGCCGGGCGCCGGCCGATGAGGACATCGACCGGATGAATCGGGCGGCCCGGTTTCCGATCCTGATACCCCAGCTTGGCAGGGGGGCGGACGAGGTCTCCTGGGAGGCCCCCGACCTGGAGAAGGCATGCCTGGGAATCATCGCCCGGGATGCGATCGCCCTGCTGGGAGAGGGAACAAGGGAGCGTCTCAAGCTCTGCTCGGGCGAGAGCTGCCGGATGCTCTACCTGGATACATCCCCGGGGAATCGTCGCCGGTGGTGTGCCATGTCGCTCTGCGGCAACCGGATGAAGGTGGCGGAACACAGGAGGCGCCGGCGGGATGGGAGCCGACGGGAAGCCGAAGATGAGCCGTGTGGACAGGATTCCTGATCCGGATCAACCGAAGAGAGGAGGTCTCTACCATGTGCCAGCAGTCGTTATTTACCGGTGTGAAAGCGTGTGTGTTCGATGCCTACGGAACCCTGTTCGATTTCAATTCTGCCGTCGGCAGGCACCGCGGGCGCCTTGGGGGCGCCGCCGATCAGGTGTCCGCCCTCTGGAGAACCAAGCAGCTGGAATATACGTGGCTGCGAAGCCTGATGGGCAGGCACGCGGACTTCTGGCAGGTCACCGGGGATGCACTGGATTATGCCCTGGACGCTGGTGGCATTGCCGATCGGGACCTGAGAAATGCGATCGTCGGCACCTACCTGGAGCTGGACTGCTACCCCGACGTCAAGCCGACCCTGGAGGCGCTGAAGGCCGGCGGCTGGAAGCTCGTCATCCTGTCCAACGGAACGCCGGACATGCTGTCTGCGGCCGTGAAGAGCAGCGGGCTCGACGATCTGGTCGATCCCATTCTCTCCGTCGAGGAGGTCGGAATCTACAAGCCGGATCCGCGAGTCTACGGGCTGGCTGTAGAACGGCTGGGCCTCCCGGCCAGGCAGATCGTCTTCCTTTCCGCAAATTCATGGGACGCTGTGGGGGCGGCGAACGCAGGTCTGCGGACGGCCTGGGTCAACCGGTTCAGCCAGCGCCGGGAGCGTCTCCCTGCACAGCCGGATGTGGAGATCAGCTCCCTGGCCTACCTGCTGCCGCTTCTTGGTTGCGAAGAAAAATAACCGAATGGTTCCAGGTTGGGGCGTAACAGGTTTACATATCTTTGATTTCAGATACCAACCTGTCAAACTGCTCCACATCGACCACCGGTGATGTGACAAAAGAGATCCCCGTCAGCTCCTTCAGCGCGATGGAGGCGGACAGCGCTTTTTCTATATCGGGGAAATCCAGCGTTAGAACAAGGTCGTGTTCTCCCAATACGGCATACATGGAGATGACTTTTCCGCCGTTCTTATTGATGATTCGGATGGCCTTTTTTGTACGTTCCGGTGAAGCCTTCTTGATTGCATCCGTCGAATATTTCCCAAACAACATAAATATCGGCATGTTGCAATCCCTCCTTTCTGTCGGCGTGGAAAGGTCTCCCACAAAAGAGGTCGTCTTCGTCACCGTCTCGTCTTTTTCATCCCTTTTTCTTTTCCCGCTTTGCCTGTTTCTTTTCTTTTGCCGTTTTCAGTGGTTTTTTCTTCTCCGCTTTCTGTGCATCCTGTGACTTTGCCATGTCGGTATCCTCCTTGGACATTTCATATGACGCTGCTGCGCCATGTTTCCTTCTCACGGTCGAACCTGCAGGGTTATGGAGCCGGAATTTGAATGTTTTCGATTATATCGGGGACGCAAACGGTGTGTCAATGGATATGTTGTCCGTCGTCCGGCGCGGCGTGCATCTGTTTAAAATGGAAGCCCTGCATATTCCCGGTCGCCCGGCTATGCGCTGATCTCGATACCGTGTCCCGTGTCGTCGGTGAGGATCTCGAAGGCCGCCCGGTTCAAGGTGGCCAGGGTTTCCGTGGCTGCGGCCCCCTTGCGCGTGACACGGATCTCGCAGGCGGCGATCTTGGTGTTCAGGCAGTGCTTGCCGCCGCCGGGCGGGTTGTAATAGTTCAGGCCGATGAAGGCCTCCCGGGGCGCGGAGAGGGTGCCTTCCAGGCGGACGGCGTCCGTCTCCGAACGGAAGGTCCAGGTGAAGTAATCAAACCTGCCGCGGGCACGGAACATCTGCAAAAATCCGTTGAGGGCGATTTCCTCCCCCCTGTGGCGGAGGACCAGCGGCGTCAGGTACGGCGTCCAGAACGGGCCGATCCGGACACGCGCGGTGGCGATCTCCAGGAAGCTGTCCGGGTGGGTATCGAAGCCCGCCACCTGGCCCCAGGCGTATTGGTCCGTGTGTTTGCTGCCCCAGTTGTGATTCTGGCTGCCGACCCAGTCGGTAACGGCGACCTCTCGCCCGTCCACGGCGAGCACCCCGCTGTAGACGGCCATGGGCATCCCCACCAGGCTTTTCGCCTTTGGGAAGCCGGCCTCGTAGGAGTTCAGCGGCAGCAGGAAGAGAGGATCCATCCGCCCTGAAAACCGGAGATCCCAGGAAATCCGGTGACCGCCGGAGGCCGCATCGCCCTTCAAGCCGGCTTCGTCCAGAACGGCGTCCGCCACCCTGGCCGACAAGACCTCTTCGCTGAAGGCGCACTCACGGAAGGGAACCTCCTTCTTGACTGCCGTGTGGCTGCCCGTCTCACCGTCGAACCAGACGGCCCAGAGCTCGCCGATGGCGTCCCCGGGGCGGTCCTGGGGGCTGAAGATGGTGTAGCGGATCCAGAAGGCCAGGGGGCGCGTCGGGTGGTTCGCCCGCTGGAAGAAGCTCTCGTAGTGTCCTTTCCGTTGGCCCGGCCGGTAGCGGGTCCGGTTGGCGCGGCTCCGGTCCATCTCCATGGTCGATGTCCCCCTTCCGGTGAAAAAGCAAATTGGATTTCAGACGTGTCCGGAAAAACCGGATCCTGTAATTTATAACGGGACGGTCGGAACGCGAAATGCCCTGTATCGACAGCCGGCGGAATCTGTTTGCGGATGATTTTGGCCAATCATGATCTCACCTGCTTTTTTAGAGGGGGAGGGAAGGGGGGAAGCGAAGGGAGACCGTCGTGCCGTGCCCCAGGCGGCTGTCGATGAGCATGGAGCCGCCGTGGGCGGCCACAATGTGCTTGACGATGGAAAGACCCAGGCCTGTGCCGCCCATCTCCCGGGAGCGGGTCCGGTCCACCCGGTAGAACCGCTCGCCGATCCGGCTGATTTCACCCTCGGGGATGCCGATCCCGGTGTCGCTGATCCGGACGATCGTCCATCCGGTGGCGTCGGTCTCCGCGGAAATACGGATCTTTCCCTCCTCCGGCGTGAACTTCACGGCGTTGTCCAGGACGTTGAGGAGGGCTTGAACCAGCCGGTCCCGGTCGGCCCGCAGGGGAGACATCTCCGGCGGGATTTCCCGATTCAGGGTGAGCCGCTTCTGCCGGATCCGCTCTTCCAGCATCGGCAGGATCTGGTCCAGGGCCTCGCCGAGGGGAACCTCCTCGAAGGAAAACCGTGTCTCCCCGAGTTCGATGTTGGACAGCGTCATCAGGTCGTCCAGGAGACGATTCAGCCGCCGGGCCTGCTCCTCGATGATTGCCAGGAATCTTGCGGCCTGCTCCGGGTCTTCCACGTCGCCGCTCCGGAGCGTCTCCACGAATCCCAGGATGGCCGTCAGGGGCGTGCGGATCTCGTGGGCCATGTTGGCGACGAAGTCGATCCGCATCTGCTCCAGCCGCTTCATCCGCGTCACGTCGTGGAAGACGAAGACCGTCTTTTCCTCCCCGGGATCTCCCTGCACCGGGTCGATGCTGACATCCAGGACGAGGGAATGCTGCGTCCCCAGGATCAGCTCCCCTGTCTGCGGCTCGTTTGTCTTCCGGAACTCCTCGAACAGGTTTTGCAGATCGATGTTCCGGAAGGCCTCCATCAGGGTCTTGCCGGTCACGTCCCCGTAGCGTTCCGCGATCATGGAACGGAACGCCCGGTTATAGCCCTCAATCCGTCCGCCTGCATCCAGGAGCATGACCCCTTCGCTCATTCCGGCGAAGGTGGCAATGAGCTTCGCCCGCTCATCGCGCAGCTCCGCGACCTGCCCCCGCAGCTCCTCCACCAGGTGGTTGATGTTTTCCCCCAGGAGCTTCATCTCGTCGGATCCCCGGACAATCAGGTTGCCGGAGAGCTCGCCATGCCGCAGCCGTTCGGTGAAGAGCTCCATCTCCCGGATCGGGGCCGCAAAACGCCAGGAGAAGAAAGCCGCCAGGAAGAGGGACGCCGCCAGGGCCAGCAGGCCCGTGGCGAGCAGGGATTCCTGGAGGTTTTTGAGGGATGTGCGGACCTCCGTGAGGGGCAGGGCGAGGCGGATGAAACCGGTCTCCCCTGCGCCGGCCCTGATCGGGAAAGCCACGTAGAGCATGTCCACGCCCAAGGTCTGGCTGTAGCGGACGGCCCGCCCCTTGCCGCGCAGGCGCGCTTCCTGGATCTCCGGACGGTCCAGGTGGGTCTGCATGATTCCATCGTGCCTCGCCGAGTCCGCCAGGACCTTTCCCGAGGCGTCCACGACGGTGACCCGCGCACCGGTGATGCGGGCCAGGTCGTCCACCTGGAGGACGACCTGGGACAGTGTGCCCAGGTCGATGATGTGCGCGTAGGCCGTCAGTGTCACCTCGTTCCGCTCCAGGGAGGTCTCCCGGATCTGCCGGCTCAGCAGGGCGTAAATCATCCCGAACGTCAACAGGACGATGACGACGTACGATGCAAGCGTGCGGAAGAACAGCCTGTTTTTCATTATCCGTTTCGGTCCGGGCATTGGGGGATCTGGTGGCGGACGCTCTGGCCTGTCACCATGTAGATGACCATGTCGGCGACGCCCTTGGCGTGGTCGGCGATCCGCTCCAAGTTCTTGGAGATCTGCATGATCAGGAGCGCCCGGTGGATCGTCCGGGGGTCCTCCATCATGAAGGTCAGGAGCTCGCGGAAGATCTGGTCGTTCAGGCAGTCCACCGCGCTTTCCTCCTGGCGGACCTCTTCCGCCAGGGGGCAGTCTTCCCGGACGAGTGCGTCCAGGCTTTTCTGGATCATCCTCCGGGTGATCTCGGCCATCCGGGGCAGGTCGATGTAGGGCTTGAGCTGGGGCTCGTCGTTGAGAATGATGGCCTTCTGGGCGATGTTGACGGCCATGTCGCCGATCCGCTCCAGGTGGCCGTTGATCTTGATGGACGTCGTGATGAAGCGCAGGTCCTTGGCGGCGGGCTGGCGGAGGGCGAGGAGGCGGATGCATTTCTCCTCCAGCTCCATGTCCAGGGCGTCGATCCGGTCATCCTCGGCGATGACCCGGCGGGCCAGCAGGGAATCCCTCTCCAGGAGCGCCCCCATGGCCTGCTCGATGGCCTTCTCCGTGAGGGCCCCGATGTAAAGCAGGCCTTCCTTGACCTCCCGGAGCTCCCGCTCGTAATGGGTGCTGGTGTGCCTCTTCTCCTCCATGGCCACGCTCCTCCTCTCAGCCGAACCGGCCGGTGATGTAGTCTTCCGTCTGCTTCACGTCGGGTTTCGTGAAGATCGTTTCCGTCGCGTTGAACTCGATCAGCTTTCCCAGGTAGAAGAACCCCGTGAAGTCCGAGACGCGGGCCGCCTGCTGCATGTTGTGCGTGACGATGATGATGGTATACGTCTTTTTCAGCTCTTCGATCAACTCCTCGATTCTCGCCGTCGAGATGGGGTCGAGGGCCGAGGTCGGCTCGTCCATGAGGAGGATGTCCGGCTTCATTGCCAGGGCCCGGGCGATGCAGAGGCGTTGCTGCTGGCCGCCGGAGAGCATCATGGCCGACTGGCCGAGGATGTCCTTCACTTCGTCCCAGAGCACCGCCTGCCGGAGGCTATGCTCCACCAGGGCCTCCAGATCCCCCTTGCCGCTGACCCCCGCCAGGCGGGGACCATAGGTGATGTTGTTGAAGATCGACTTCGGGAAGGGGTTGGGCTTCTGGAAGACCATGCCGATCCGGCGGCGGACCTCCACGGGATCCACGTCCGGGTCGTAGATGTTCCGGCCCTCGAAGAGGATCCGGCCCTCCACCCGGGACCCGTCGATGAGGTCGTTCATCCGGTTGAGGAGCCGGAGCAGCGTGGACTTCCCGCATCCGGAGGGGCCGATAAGGGCCGTGACCCGGTTCGTTTCGAAGGCCATGCTGACGTCCGTCAGGGCCTTGAAGGACCCGTAGTAGAAGTTGATGTCCTCCGCCCGGATGATGATCCGGTCTGCCTGATTTACCATTTTTTTCTCCTTCGGATGGCCGCCCGGATCAGGATGGCCACGAGGTCGATCCCGAGGACAAGGAGGATGAGGACGAGCACGGTCCCGTACTGGAGGGGCCGCGTCTCCTCGATGTGGGTCCCCGCCGTCGCCAGCACGTAGATGTGGTAGGGAAGCGCCATGACCTCGTCGAAGATCGAGGAGGGCAGCTTGGCGGTAAAGAAGGCCGCCGCCGTGAACATGATGGGCGCCGTCTCGCCGGCCGCCCGGCCGAGGCCGAGGATGGACCCCGTCAGGATACCCGGCAGGGCCGACGGCAGGACGATGCGCCAGATGGTCTGCCACTTCGACACGCCCAGTGCCAGCGACGCCTCCCGGAACGTCTGGGGGACCGACTTCAGGGCCTCCTCCGAGGCGCCGATGATCGTCGGCAGGATCAGGAATCCCAGGGTCAGCGAGCCTGCCAGGATGGAGGACCCGAACTTGAGGGAGACCACGAAGAGGCCGAGGCCGAAGAGGCCGAAGACGACCGACGGCACTCCCGCGAGGCAGTTGATGCCGATGCGGATGATCCGGATGACCGGCCCCTGCTTGGCGTATTCGGTCAGGTACACCGCCGAGACGATCCCCAGCGGAAGCCCCACCAGGATGGCGCCGACGGTGAGGTAGAAGGTCCCGACGATGGCCGGCATGATCCCGCCCTTCGTCATGGCGTCCCGGGGGGGCTGGGTGATGAACTCCCAGCTCAGCGCCCCGATCCCGTGAACGACGATGTAGGCCAGGATGCCGCACAGGGCGAGGGCGAGGACGAAGGCCGACAGGCGGACGAGCCCGAAAAAGACATGCTGCTTGACGTATCGATACCGGAGGGAGGACGTGGTCATAGCGTTCCCGATCCGACCTCCTTGAATTTGTTGGATATGTAATCCGCCACCAGGTTGAAGGCCAGGGTGATGAAGAAGAGCACGATGCCCGTGGCGAACAGGGCCTGGTAGTGGGCGCTCCGGAACGGCGCCTCGCCCATCTCCGCGGCGATGCTGGCGGGCATCGGCCGGACCGAATCGAAGAGGCTCTCCGGGATGGCGGCGGCGCCACCGGCGACCATCAGCACTACCATGGTCTCCCCGATGGCCCGGGACATCCCGAGGATGACCGCCGTTGAGATCCCCGAGAGGGCCGACGGGATGACCACCCGGAGGATGGTCTCATGGGTCGTCGCCCCGAGGGCGTAGGAAGCCTCCTTGTATTCACGGGGGACGGCGTACAGGGCGTCCTCGGAGATGCTCGCGATGGTGGGGACCGCCATCAGGGCGAGGATCATGGAAGCATTGATGATGTTGAGCCCCGTGGGCAGGTCGAAGGTGTCCTGGAGCCAGGGCGCCACCACGACCATGCCGAAGAAGCCCAGGACCACCGAGGGAAGCCCCGCCAGAAGCTCGATGATGGACTTGAAGACGTCCTTGACGAGGCCGGGCGCCACCTCGGCGATGTATACGGCCGTCAGGATCCCCACGGGAATGGCGATGATCGTCGCCAGGACCGTCACGATGACGGAACCGACGATCAGCGGCCAGATCCCGAAGGAGGGCGGATCGTACGTCGGATACCACTCCATTCCGAAGAGGAAGTCCTTCACGGACACCTGCTTGAAGATGGGCAGTCCCTCCCGGAAGAGGGACACGACGATCAGTCCCAGGATCAGGATCGATATGAGGGCGAAGGAAAAGAAGACCGCCCGGATGGCGGCCTCCTTCTGTTTCCGGTTCATCGTTTCTTTCCTGCTCTATTTCTTTTTGCCCTTCCCGGCCGGGGCGGCTCCCTGGATCGGCACGAAACCCTCGCCAGCCACGATCTTCTGGCCCGTCGGGCTCTTGATGAAGGCAATGAACTTTGCCGTCTCACCCGCAGGCTCGCCGTTGGTGTACATGTAGAGCTCCCTGGACATGGGGTACTGCCTTGAGAGGGCCGTCTCCGGGGTTGCCTGGACGCCCGCCACCGCGAGGGCCTTCACCCCCTTCTTCACGTAGCCCATCCCGAGGTAGCCGATGCTGTAACGGTTCTTCGAGACGGCGGTGTAGACGGCGCCGTTGGAGGCCAGCATCTGGGCCCGGGGGGAGACCTTGGCCTTCTTCATGACGAAATGATCCCAGGACTCGAAGGTTCCCGACGAGGAGTCGCGGGAGATGGCGACGATCCGCATGTCCTTGCCGCCCACTTCCTTCCAGTTGGTGATCTTTCCCTGGTAGATCAGGCTTAGCTGCTCGACGGTCAGGCCCTGGACCGGGTTTGACGGGTGAACGACAGGCACGAGGGCGTCGAAGGCGACCACGTGGGCGACGGGCTGGACGCCCTTCTTTGCGGCCAGGGCGATCTCCTCCTTCTTGATCTCCCGGGAGGAGTTCCCGATGTCCGCCGTCTTGTCGACGATGGCCTTGATGCCTTCCCCGGAGCCGCCGCCCGACAGGGAGATCTGTACCCCGGGATGGGCCTTCATGTAGGTTTCCAGAGCCCTCTGAGCGATGGGCAGGACCGTGGTGGATCCCTTGATGACGATGTTCTCCGCGGCGAGTACGGGTGCTGCCGCGACCAGGCAGCACACGATCGCCAGGGCTGCCGCTTTCCGGATGTTCATGATGTCCTCCTTCATGGTTGATGGGGGCAATCTATGGGAACATTGTTACAGGAGGATGACAGCGCGATGAAAGATAGGTGACGTCTGGATCCTATTCCGGGACACCGTCGGCCAGGCGGTATCCGATCCCCCGGACCGTCTGGATCAGCCGCGGCTTTTCCGGATTTTCCTCGATGCGGGCGCGCAGGCGCTTGATGTGGACGTCCACGGTGCGGGGCTCGACGTAGACCTCGTCTCCCCAGACCTGGTCCAGGATCTGTTCCCGGGTGTAGACCCGGCCGGGCCGGCGGGCGAGGAAGGCGAGAAGCCGGAGTTCCTTGGCGCTCAGCTCCACCCGGCGGCCGCCGACAAAAACCTCGCAGGTGGACAGGTTGACTCGGAGCGGGCCGCCTTCGATGATCTCTTCCGGCGTTTTTTCCTGATCCGTCCGCCGGCGGAGGACGGCCCGGACCCGGGCGGCGAGCTCCCGGACGCTGAAGGGTTTCGTCACGTAGTCGTCGGCCCCCATCTCCAGGCCCAGCACCCGGTCCATTTCCTCGCCCTTGGCGGTGACCATGATGATGGGAAGGGATGCCGTGCGGGGGTCTTTTCGAAGGATCCGGCAGAGATCGAGCCCCGGAATGCCCGGCAGCATCAGGTCCAGGAGAAGCAGGTCCGGCCTTCCGCTCCGGGCGAGCTCCAGGGCGGTCTCGCCGTCGTAGGCTTTCAGGACCGGAAACCCCTCCTTCTCCAGGTTGAAGGCGATCAGTTCCACGATGTCTTTTTCATCATCGGCGATGAGGATCCGTGCCGCCATGAAGTGCGCTCTCCCTTTATCGAATGATTCGACCTTGGGTCGGGCTGCATTATACAGAAGAGGAACGATTCTCTCAATCGGGTCCTTCCGGTTCGGGCGGGACGGATCGACCGTCACCGAACACAGCCCTACCGGGGTCCTGGAGAGAATTTTGTTCCTGTCGACCTCTTTATGGACGGTCATATTTCATGGAAATGACATCCCGCTTTCATGGAAATGACACATCCGGATCTTCTTTCACGAAATTGTAACGGCCGCATCATCACCCCGTAACATGGATCTCCTACAAGGGGAGCCGCAGCGGATCGGACAGGACCGGCCCGTACCGCAAATTTCCCCGAGAGAGGTGCTCCATGGTTCAGATCGAAGCGCGCGCCCTGGCCCTGGGTTACGGAAAACGCGTGGTCCTCCCCGACGTCGACCTGCAGATCCGCAAGGGGGAGTTCATCAGCATCATCGGGCCGTCCGGGGCGGGCAAATCAACCCTGCTCATGTCCATCAACGCGGGCGTCTCCATCTTCGGCGGAGAGCTTCACGTCCTGGGCGAGCCGGTCCACCGGGTCGCCGGCGCCTCCCTGAAGCGCCTCCGCGCCCGGATCGGGATCATTTTCCAGGGGTTCAACCTGGTCAAGCGCCTGACGGTGGTGGACAACATCGCCGGTGGCATGCTCGGGCGGATGTATCTCCTGCCCGCAATGATCAAATACTACACCTCGGGACAATACGAAAGGATCTGGGAGTGCATGCGCATCGTCGGCATTGAGGACGCGGCGCTCCAGCGCTGTGACCGGCTTTCGGGCGGGCAGATGCAGCGGGTGGCCATCGCCCGGGCGCTGGCCCAGGAGCCGGAGATCATCCTGGCCGACGAGCCCATCTCCTCCCTCGATCCCCTGAGCGCCGGCAGGGTCATGGACACGCTCCGCGCCATCAACGAGAAATACGGCATCACCGTCGTTTCCAACCTCCACCAGCTCGATTATGCCCGAGCGTGCTGTACGCGGATCCTCGGCCTCAGGGACGGAAGGATCGTTTTCGACGGTCCCCCGGCCCGCCTGACGGAGGACGCTCTTCAGGAAATCTATAGCGGCTCGGAGCGTGACGCATTCGAAGAGCGAAGCGGGAGGGGACTGCCCTTCCGGCCGTTCGTCCCGGAGGCGGCACTGAACGCCTGAATCGGAACCAAAAAAAGAAAGAAGGAGAAACCCATGAAGAGACTGATCCCGTTCCTGACCGCCGTAATTCTTACCGTCTGCCTTTTCAGTGCACCTGCCTTCGCCGCGCCCGCCGACTGGCCGAAGAAGCTCGTCTTCGGCATCATCCCCACGGATTCGACGGCCAACATCACGGAGCGCTTCGACAGCCTCGTGAAGCACCTGGAGAGGAAGCTCGGCCTGCCCATCGAGGTCAAGGTGGCCACCGATTACGCCGGCGTGATCACGGGCATGCAGTTCAAGCACGTGGACTTCGCCTATTTCGGACCCAAGTCCTACGTCGAGGCGTCCAGGCGCGCCGGTGCCGAGGCGTTCGTCATCGAGGTAAGCAAAGACGGGGCGAAGGGGTACCACGGCCTGATCATCACGAAGAAAGGGTCGGGCCTGAAGACCATGGCCGACCTGAAGGGGAAGGTATGGGCCTTCGTGGATCCCAATTCCACGAGCGGAACCCTTGTTCCCATGGTCCACTTCGTCAACGATCTGAAGATCGACCCGGCGGCGTATTTCTCCAAGGTCATCTACTCCGGCAGCCACGAGGCCTCCATGATTTCCGTGAAGGCGGGGAAGATCGACGCCGCCTCGACCAACGATCTCGACATGGCCCGCGGCAACGGCAAGCAGTGGAACGCGGAGAAGGACTTCGAGATCATCTGGAAATCGCCGCTGATCCCCGGCTCGCCCATGGCCTACCGGAAGGACCTGCCGGAATCCCTGAAGAAGGCCCTGGCGAAGGCTTTCCTGGGCTACAGCGACAAGGCTGGCCTCGAGATGCTGAAGGTCAAGGGCTACGCCCCCGTCACGGACAGGACGTACGATCCGATCCGGGCCCTGATGGATGTTCAGAAAAGAATGAAAAAATAACCGGGACCCCTCTCGTACCTGCTGCAGGGGGCGGGCTGTGTCCCGCCCCCTACCCCCCGGATGAATTATGCCCCTGACCGACATCAAGAGAAAGACGAACCCGTTCAGCGCGTTCAACCTGGCCATGATTTTCCTGGGCCTGGCCGTGGTCACCTGGAGCTGGAGCTCCACCCAGATGAGCGTCACCGCCCTGCTCGACGGCTGGAACAACATGATCGTCTACATCCGGGGAAACCCGGAGATCGCCGAGAGCGGATTCTTCCCGCCGAGCCTGAAGAGCGCGGGTCTGAACCGGTATTTTCTTTCCATGCTGGAGACGGTGCAGATGGCCGTCCTGGCCCTTATCCTCTCCGTGCTGATCGCCTTTCCGCTGGCCTTCGGAGCCTCTCGCAACACACTGGAGATCCTGATCCCCGGCAGGCGCATCGCGTCGATCCTGCTCCGGAAGATCCTGTACACAGCGATCCGCTTTTTCGCGAACCTGTCGCGCTCCATCAACGAGCTGGTCTGGGCGCTGATCTTCGTATCCGCCGTCGGGCTCGGACCCATGCCGGGCATCCTGGCGCTGGGGATCCACACCTCGGGGGTGCTCATCAAGCTGTTTTCCGAGGGCATCGAAAACGTGCAGCCGGAGCCGGTCACGGCGCTCATGGCCACGGGGGCCGGCCCTCTCAAGGTGATCCGCTATGCCGTGATCCCGCAGATAACGCCCTACTTCGTCTCCATGACCCTCTACCGGTTCGAGTCGGACGTGCGCTCGGCGACCATCCTTGGCTTCACCGGCGCCGGGGGGATCGGCGTCTACCTTTACGACAAGCTGAGGAGCTACGAAAACCAGGACGTGACCACGATCCTGATCGTCATCGTCATCACCGTGGCGCTCGTGGATCGTCTGAGCGCCGTGATCCGAAGGAGGTACACCTGACCGTGGACGAGGGAATCATCCGGAATCTCATGATCCGGGAGGCCGGGGAAGCCGACCTGCCCCGCGTCCTGCCGCTTTTCGCCGGGCTCGGCCTGGACAACGGGCGCGTGCTCGATGCCGACGCTGCGCGCCGGCTCTTCGAACGGATGCGCAGCTATCCGGACTACCGGCTTTACCTGGCCGTCCTGGAGGGAGAGGTCCTCGGCGCCTTTGCTCTGCTCGTCATGGACAACCTGGGCCACCTCGGGGCGCCGTCAGGTGTCGTGGAGGACGTCGTGGTTCTCGAAGGCTGGAGAGGAAGGGGGATCGGGAGGGAGATGATGCGCTTCGCCATGAACCGCTGCCGGGAGAAGCATTGCTACAAGATGGTGCTCTCGAGCAATCGCCGCCGCGTGGATGCCCACCGGTTCTACCGCTCGCTGGGATTCCGCGAACACGGCTTGAGCTTTGAAGTGGACGTGACATGAAACAGACACCGGCTGCCCCGGGAAAACCTCTTCCGGAGTGCATCATGCAGATGTCCGTGCGGGCCGTCCGGAAGCTCCTCGGCCTGGTTCCGGCCGAGGAAATCTCCATTGTGCGCGGTCCCCGGACGGGCCTGGTGATGATGGCGGCCCTGGATTCCTCCGAGGATGAGTTTTACCTGGGCGAGGTCTTTGTCACGGAGGTCGAAGTGGAATACGCAGGCTGCCGCGGTTATGGAATGGTGATCGGCGACGACGCCGAGCGGGCGATGGCCCGGGCTTCGGTGGATGCCGTCCTGGCATCTTCGAACAATGCCCTCCGGGAGCGGCTGAACCGCTTCCTGAACATGGAGGCCAGGAAACAGGAGACCCGGCGGAAGAGGGAGAGTTCCCTGATCGCCCGGACGCGGGTGGATTTCGAGACGATGAAAAGGACCTGAGATGCGGATCTCAAGCGACGAAATAACGGCGCAGCGGGTCTTCCGGCAGATTCTTCAGGCCATGAGCCGGCCGGGACGGATCTGCACGCTGCCGGTGTCGCCGCCGGCCCTTCGCAAGCCCTGGGGAGTGCTGCTTCTGCTTCTGGAGAGCCTGCTCGATCACGAGGTCAGCATTGCCGTCATCGGGGGCGGGGAGGCTGAGAGACTGCCGGCGCGGATCACGGAACGGACGCAGTGCCGCGTGGCGGACGTCGGCCAGGCGGACTTCGTCATCGTTGCCGACGGCGAAAGCCGGGGAGAGGTCCTCCGGGCGAAGCGGGGGACGCTGCAATACCCCGATGCGTCCGCCACCATTGTCTTCCGTGTTCGTTCGCTGGTCTCCACCGACAGGGCAAGATCCCGGGCGATCCTGAAAGGACCGGGCATTCGGGATGAACTGATGCTGGGAGCCATCCGGGGACTGGCCGCCCGCGAGCTCGACTGGCTGAGGGAAGCGAACGCCGATTTTCCCCTCGGTGTGGACGCCGTTTTTGTCGACGATGCGGGCCGTATCCTGGGCATTCCGCGGTCCACGGACATCCTGATGATGGAGAGTTGATATGGGATACGTTGCGGTTAAAGGCGGCGCCGAGGCCATCGAAAACGCCTGCCGGGCCTTTCTTTTCGAGGGCCTGAAAGGGGACGCGGCGCCCCTGAGCATCGAACAGATCCGGGACCAGCTCTTCCTGCTCGTCGACCGCGTCATGGGAGAAGGGTCCCTCTATGCCCCGGAGCTGGCCGCCATGGCCATCCGGCAGGCCGCGGGGGACACCCTGGAGGCGGCTTTTCTCCTGAGGGCCTACCGGACCACGCAGCCGCGCCTGGGCTATTCGATCGCCCGGCCCTCCAGCCGGATGCGGGTCGTCCGAAGGATCTCGGCGGCCTTCAAGGACGTCCCGGGCGGCCAGATCCTGGGCCCGACGAACGACTACACCCTGAGGCTCCTGAATTTTGAAACGGGCGAGCGGTCGAAGATCCACCGGATGAAGCTCGTCAACGAGATCTTGGGCGGCGCGAAATCGGCGGAGCCCCTGCCGGAGGAGTTTCCGAAGGTGATCGAGATCCTGCGCAGGGAGAACCTGATTGCCGAGGCAAATCGGTCCGCCAGGGACAAAACGCCCTGCGACGTGACGAAAGACTCGCTCCTCTTCCCCGTGCCCCGGAGCGCCGCCCTGCAGGCGATGGCGCGCGGGGAGACGGGGGGCCTGCTCCTGTTGGCCTACTCCAACATGCGCGGCTACGGGAACATTCATCCGACCATCGGGGAGCTTCGCGTGGGGTACATGCCGCTCTGCGTCCGGCATCCCGTCAGCGGAGAGCCGTACACGGCCGGGGAGGTGATGGTGACGGAGGCGGAGATCCTGGCCCGGTTCACGGAGAAGACGGACGGGCCCCGCTTCACTATCGGATACGGCCTCTGCTTCGGCCACAACGAGGTCAAGGCCATCTCCATGGCCATCCTGGACCGGTCTATCCAGGCCGGAGGCGGAGCGTCCCCGTCGGAGGACGGCGAGTTCGTGCTGTCCCACATCGACGGGATCGAATCCATGGGCTTCTGCAATCACTGGAAGCTTCCCCATTACGTGGACTTCCAGTCGGACCTGGACCGTCTTCGGAGAGCGAAGGAAATCCATGAATCTCGGCGAGTGGATCAGCGTTAACAGCAGGAGCGGCCGCCGGGGCCGTCTCGACTACAATTTCGCCTTTCTCGACGATGTGTCGAAACGGGAGGTCCGGCGGAAGATCCTCAAAGCCGTCGCCATCCCAGGCTACCAGGTGCCCTTCGCCTCGAGGGAGCTACCGGTGGCCCGGGGCTGGGGGACCGGCGGCCTCCAGGTGACGCTGTCCATCATCCTCCCGGAGGACGTGCTCAAGGTCATCGACCAGGGCTGCGACGGGAGCGTGAACGCCGTCAACATCAAGCGCTTCGTCAACACCGTGACGGGCGTGAAGACGACGACGGACGCCCGCGAGGCGACCCTCATCCAGACGCGCCACCGCATTCCCGAGGAGCCCATGACGGAAGACCAGATCCTGGTGCTCCAGGTCCCCTATCCCGAGGCGCTGCGCGAGGTGGAGCCGTCGGAAGCGGTGACGCGGCGCATGCATGCCGAGGCGGACTACAGCCGCATGTGGCTCTTCCTGTACGAGGACATCGTGAAGTTCGACGAGATCACTATCGGCTACCGCTATCCCGTCACGGTGAACGGCCACTACGTCATGGACCCGAGCCCGATTCCCCGCTGGGACATCCCCAAGCTCCACATGGCCGAGACGCTGTTTCTCTTCGGGGCGGGCCGCGAAAAGCGGATCTACGCCGTTCCGCCCCATACGCCCGTCGAGCCCCTGGAATTCGAGGACTACCGGTTCCGGGTCGAGGACTTCCGCGGGAAGGCCTGCGAGCGGTGCGGTGCCACGGACACGTACCTCGACGAGATCATCGACGACATCTCGGGAAAACGCCTCTATTTCTGCTCCGATACGGGCTATTGCGACAAGAGGTGCCGGCGATGAAGCCGCTGCTCGAGGTGCGCGGGCTTACGAAGCTGTTCGGGGACGGCTGCGGGCACTGCCTGCCCGGGGGCGTTTCCGCGGACGAGGGGAACCGCTGTTCCCGCTGCGGAGCCGTCGTGGGCTGCTGCAACGTCTCCCTGGAGATCCATCCCGGCGAGGTGCTGGGCATCGTGGGGGAGAGCGGTTCAGGCAAGAGCACCCTGGTCCGGCTCATCCATTTCGAGTACGAGGCGACGGCCGGGGAGATCTATCTGCACAACGGACAGGACGCCGCGGCGGGAAACCTTCTGCGGCAGAGCCCGTTCCACCGGCGTCAGGTCCGGAGCCGCCACATGGGGATCGTCTACCAGAATCCCTATCTGGGCCTCCGGATGCAGGTCAGCTCCGGCGGCAACATCGCCGAAAAGCTCCTGGCCGCGGGCTGGCGGAGCATCTCGAAGATCCGCGGACGCGCCGCGGACCTGCTGGCACGCACGGAAATACCCCTGGAGCGGATGGACGAGCCGCCGGCGAACTTCAGCGGCGGGATGCAACAGCGCGTGCAGATCGCCAAGGCGCTGTCCAACAGCCCTCAGGTGCTGCTGCTGGACGAGGTGACGACGGGCCTTGACTTGTCCGTGCAGGCCCGCGTCCTGGACCTGATCCGCAGCCTTCAGCGGGAGCTCGGCATCGCCATGATCGTGGTGTCCCACGATCTGGGCGTGATCCGCCTCCTGTGCCAGCGCACCCTGGTCATGCGTTACGGGCGGGTCGTCGAATCGGGCCTGACGGACCGGATCTTCGAGGACCCGCAGCACGGATACACGCAGCTGCTGGTCAGCTCACAGCTTTGAAGAAAGGCGGATCCATGAAGCGCCCGGAAAAGGAAGAGGCCCCGGCGGGAGGGAGGGATCCCCGGCCCGCCGCTCCGGCTTTGACGTCCGGTTCAGAAGGCGTCCTGAGAATGCTGGAAGTCGTCAACCTGTCCAAGACGTTTATGCTCCACATTCTCGGCGGGAAGGTCATCGACGGATTCGGCGGCGTGTCTTTCCGGCTGTCGCCGGGGGAGTTTCTCGGCCTGGCCGGCCGAAGCGGGTCGGGAAAGAGCTCCGTTCTCAAGTGCATCTACGGGACCTACCTGCCCACGTCGGGCGACGTGTGGTTCGCCTCCGACCGCCACGGACGGGTCAATCTGGCCGGCGGGTGCGAACAGACCCTGCTCCGGATCCGCAGCCGCGAGATGGGGTACGTTTCCCAGTTTCTCCGGGTCGTCCCGCGGGTCGCCGCCGTAGACGTCGTCGCCGAGCCTCTGCTCAATCTGGGGAAAGACGCCGGAGAGGCCCGGCGCCGGGCCTCGGTTCTGCTGGAGCGGCTGTCCATTCCCGCGGAGCTCCACGACGCCTATCCGGCCACATTCAGCGGGGGGGAGCAGCAGCGGATCAACATTGCCCGGGCCGTCATCTGGGAGCCCAGGCTGCTTCTGCTCGACGAGCCCACGGCGTCGCTGGACCGGCGTTCCCGGACGGTCGTCATCGAACTGCTGAAGGAGCTGAAAGGGAAGGGAACCGCCATGGTCGGCGTCTTCCACGACCGATCCTCCATGAATGCCGTCGCCGATCGGGTCCTCGACCTCGGCAATGGAAAGGGCGGAAAATGAAAGAACCGGTCGATTTCATCATTGAAAACGCCCGCATCGTAACGCCGGAGGGAACCCTGGACGGCGCCTCCGCTTCCATCCGCCAGGGACGACTCTATAAGATCCGCGACGGATTCATCGGCAACGGAGGAGCGCGCATCGACGCAGACGGCAGCTGGCTGCTGCCGGGTCTGATCGACATGCACAGCGACGCGCTGGAAAAGGACATCGAGCCCCGGCCCAACGCCTTCTTCCCCCTGGACATCGTCCTGTACGAGCTCGACAAGAAGCTGGCCGCCTGCGGGGTGACGACGATCTACCATTCCATCTCCTTCGCAGAGGACGAGATCGGGGTCCGGTCCAACCGCATGGCCGCCGGCATCATCTCGACGATCCGGGATCGGGCGGAGCGGCTTCATGTTCGGACCCGGGTCCATGCCCGGTTCGAGATCACCGACGGCGCGGCGATGCCGGAACTGGAGTCGCTGCTGGAGAACGGGAAGATCCAGCTCCTGTCCCTCATGGACCATTCGCCGGGACAGGGGCAGTTTCGCGAAGTGGTGTCTTTCCGGAATTACTATCAGGCCGTCTACGGAAAGACGGACGAGGAGATCCGCGCCATCATCGACCGCAAGCGGAAGGCCCGCAGCCACGTGAAGGCGAACATCGAGCGGATCGTCCAGTCCTGCCGCCGGTTCGGCGTTCCGATGGCCTCCCACGACGACGACTGCCGGGACAAAATCGAGTGGCTCTGTGAACAGGGCATCGGGATTACCGAGTTTCCCGTCAATCTCGATGCCCTCCGCGCCGCCCGCGAGAAGGGCCTCTACGTCTGCCTGGGGGCGCCCAACATCGTCCGGGGCAATTCCCAGGCGCGGAACCTGAGCGCCCGGGACGCGATCATGGAGGGCTGCGGCGACATCCTCTGCTCCGACTACGCGCCCATGAGCATACTGCACGCCGTCTTCATGCTGGACGGACTGGGCATCCTTCCCCTGCACCGGGCCGTGAACATGGCCAGCCTTCTGCCGGCGCGGTCCCTCGGGATCGCCGGCGAGACGGGTTCGCTCGAGGAGGGCAAGGCGGCGGACCTGGTCCTGGTCCGGAACGACGGCGGGATTCACCGCGTCCAAAAGACATACATCGGGGGAAGGGAGATTTTCCGACATGCTTGAAACGGGAAGCAAGATTGACGAGATTCGGGTCGACGGGCAACCGGAGAAGCTCCGCCGCGACCTCGACGAATTTGCCGCTCTGGGGCTGGAGGCGGTGGAGTTGCCCGTTCACGGACTTGACGCCGTCGTTCACGGGCGCCTCCATCGCGGGCGGCTCGAGGAAATGAAGGCAATCCTATGGGATTACGGGTTTGCATACAGCGTTCACACGCCCAATCCGCTCAACCTGATGGACGAAGACAACCGGGATCTCCATGAACGGGTGTTCCGGTCCAGCCTGGAGTTTGCCTCGGAGATCGGCGCCGGTGTGGCGGTCTATCATGCCGGCCGGTACGTGTCCGAGGAGCAGTTCGCCATTCCCGGCTGCCGGATGCTGTCGGAGGAGGAAAGACGGGATCTGCTCGAACGGGAGGCCCGGACCCTCCGGGATCTCGCCGACGAATTTCCCGCCGTCTGCATCTGCATCGAGAACGCGCGGCCCTACCTGTACCATTCCCCGTACTGCTACGCCGAGCAGCCCCGGGTGCTCCTGGATCAGGTCGTCCGCGTCGCCAGGCCGAATGTCCGCATCACCCTGGACGTCGGCCATCTCTTCCTGGCGGCGGCGCACTACGGTTTCGATCCCGTCGAAGAGACGGCGGCGATCCGGGAATTCATCGGCCACGTGCACATCCACGACAATTTCGGCCATCCCGTCTACTACACGGAAAAGCAGCAGACCCATCTCGTCCCCTTCGGACGCGGCGACCTCCATATGCCCGTGGGCTGGGGCGGAATCCCCTTCGAGGCGATCCTGAAGACCTTTGCCGGCTCGTACGACGGCCTCCTGATCTCGGAGCTGCGAAGCCGCTATTTCGAATACACGGGAGAGTCCGTGGACAACCTGAAGGCAATCCTGCAAAACCTGTGCGCATGACCGGACTCCGGAGCGGCGTCGTCGGGCCGCCGGGGGCGAGGCTGGAACTCCCCAAGCCGGTTCGGGTTCCGCGGACGGCCGGCGGCACAGGTTCCGGACACGGCCCGCCGGGCGTTTCCCTCCTCCCGTCCCCTGCCGCCTCCCCTACAGGAGCCGTGCCCCCATCTCCGCCACCTGGGAGCGCTCCCCCTTGACGAGGGTGACATGGCCGGCGATCTCCTCGTCCTTTAAGTGCTCCACGAGATAACTCAGGCCGTTGCTGCTGGAGTCGAGATAGGGGTGGTCGATCTGTTCCGGGTCGCCCGTGAAGACGATCTTCGTGCCTTCGCCCACACGGGTGATCAGCGTTTTGATCATGTGCGGGGTCAGGTTCTGCGCTTCGTCGCAGATGATGAACTGCCTGGGGATGCTCCGCCCCCGGATATAGGCCAGGGCCTCCATCTCGAGGAGGCCGCGGTCCATGATGTGCTCGATGATCCGGTGCGGCTCCTGGTTGTTGCTGAAGATGAACTCCAGGTTGTCGTAGATGGGCTGCATCCAGGGCCTGAGCTTCTCTTCCTTGGAGCCCGGGAGAAATCCCAGGTCGTTGCCGAGCGGAATGACGGGACGGGTGATCAGCAGGCGCGCATAGGCCTTCTGTTCCATGACCTTCTCAAGGCCGACGGCGATGGCCAGGAGCGTCTTTCCCGTTCCGGCGAGTCCCACGAGGGTCGCCACCCGGACCTGGTCGTTGAGCAGCAGCTCCAGGGCGAACCGCTGTTCCTTGTTGCGCGCCTTGATGCCCTGGTTCGTGCTTTCCCCGTGGACCAGCGGCCGCAGCTCTCCGCGGAAAAAGCGCGACAGCGCCGACCGGGAAGGGGAGACGGGGTCTTTCAGCACGAAGAACTGGTTGGGCCGGCCGGGACCGCGGCCGTTCATTTCGAGGTGTCCTTCCCGGAAGAAGGTATCGAGCTCTTCCGACGTCACATCCGCCATGCCCCATCCCGTATAGAGCTCATGGTAGTTGATCTTGTCGCCGTAGAAATCCTGGGCCGGGATGCCCAGGACGTCGGATTTGACGCGCAGGTTGAGGTCCTTCGAGACCAGGAAGACCCGCCCCGGGAAGTCCCGGTTCAGGCTCCAGGCCACGGAAAGAATCCGGTTGTCCGTCTTGCGGGGGTCGAAACCGGGTGGGAATTCTTCGCAGCATTCCTGGTGGTTGAGTTCGATGCGCAGCCGTCCTCCCCGGGGAAGCGGAATGCCTGTGGAAAGGCATCCCGACCCGCGCATTTTGTCAAGCTCCTGGGACACGACGCGGGCGTTGCGCCCGATTTCATCCTGCCTGCGCTTCTGGTTGTCGATCTCCTCGATGACCGCGATGGGGATGACGACCTCATTGTCCTCGAAGGAAAAGAGGGATCCCGGGTTGTGGAGCAGCACGTTCGTGTCGAGAACAAACAATTTTACCATGGAATCATGTTCCTCCTCGGTTGAAGGGATGAAGCGGACAGACCCGCAGGACCGTCCGCGCGGGAAGTCGTCCCGGGATGCCCGGGGTGGATGAGATCCGGAGAAACGGCCGGAAGGTCGGTCGGGGCGGCGCCGGAAGGCGGGTTTCGACGGAAGGATCCGTTTGCAGGATGGACCTCGCGCTCAGAAGGCCGGAATCTCCGGTGCATGGACGATGGAATATTCAAAATGCCTCTGCCCGGGTCCGGGGCCCCGTCCGTAGTAGTGCCATTTCGGGAAGTTGAAGTCCGATGTGACCGACCGGGGGAGCAGCACGACGGCCTTGAGGAATGCTTCGAGGTCGGGCACATTGTAGATGTTCAATTCGTAGCCCCACTTCTCCAGCCTGTCGATGATGTCGTGCTTCTCGGACGCCCTCCAGTTGACGGAGAAACGGTTGATGCCCCAGCCGTGAAGGGTGTCCAGGACGGACAGTGCCCGGGTCGGGGCGCCAATGATGAGGGGAACGAGAAAATCGACGGGGCACTGGATGACGGATCCCGGGAACGCCTCCGAAAGCTTGCGGAAACCTTCTTTCTGCAGCATCTCGACGGTCCCGTTGAACCAAACGCGGTGCGTCGGCATGCCCGTGTTTCTCAGGATCGTGAGGACGCGGTCAAGCAGGTGCCCGTTTTCCTTCAGGTCCAGTTTGAGGGATTTCCCTCCTTCCCGGCATTTTTCGAGGATATTCTCGAGTCGGATGAACGTCTCGTCGGGATCGGACGGCGTTTCCCGGAAGGAGTCGTTGCGCAGGATAACCCGCTCGCCGTCCGGATCGAAACGCACGTCGCATTCGGCCCACTCGATGCCGGAGGCCATGAACTGCCTCAGGTTGGCCTCGTCGTTCACGCCGTGCCAGACGAACTGAACGTGCCTCGGAAGCGATTTTTCCGGTACCAGATCCGTGATGTCGTAAGCCCGGCCCTCCACTGTCCGCAACGGGAGCTGATCGCGCCGGGAGCGGAAGATTGTGCGGGCGTGCAGGAGCAGGATCTCGTCGTTGCCCAATTCTGCGACCGCCTGCAGATTTTCCGGTTCGTTGTCCACAAACGCGATCACGCGGTATCCTTTTCCCTGGAAATGGCGAATGCCCTCCGCCTTTTCCTCCAGGATCCCCTCGTTCCAGCCGCGCCGGTTCATGAATAGGTGTTCGCTCAGGAACCTCACCTTGTATTCCCTGCCGATATTGTTGAGCGAAAGCAGCGTTTCCTGCCTGATCTGCTCGGGGCGGCCGGTGTTGAGACCTACGTGGGTCCGGGGCTGGATCTCGAACCAGCGGATGACGTCCATGACCCCTGCAAAAGGGCGATGGGATCGCAGGATATTGTCCTGTGTCCAGCACCGCTCCGTGTACCAGGCCAGGATGCCCTCCTGCAAAGCACTGTGGATGCCCATCGATTCCAGAAGCTGCTCCACCTGGCTCTCGCTGGCCGTAACATCCTCGACGGCAAGATCCGCAAACCAGTCCGTGCCGTTCACCCGGTCGTAGGACTGGAGGGTGTGGTGAATCATATAGCGGGAGTCGAGGATCGTGCCGTCGATGTCGAAGAGGATCATGACCTCGTCATCAGGGTGGCGGCCGCGCATCCGCTCGTAATGCCGGGACAGTCTCTGCATCCAGGAACTCATTTCGAAATGGTTCTCCTTTTCCTTGTTCTGCACGGGTTCGCACGGATGTCGTCGAGACTCCCAGGGAGTCACGGTCCGTTCGTCCGTTGCGTCCGGCGAGGTAATGACGGGATCCAGTGTATGGAAGAATTGTCTCGTGAGGATGACAGGGGGATGAAAGGTTGGTGACGTGTGCGGCCACGCGGCAACCCATAGATTTCACAGGAAAGACGCCTGGCCTTCATCGACCTGTCACATTTCTTCTGTAGGGTTCCCGCAACCGATGCAGGAGGAGTCATGAGCCGTTTTCAGAACAGCACGGGCGTCAAGGTTTTTCAAATCGACCAGGAACCGAGCGGCATCCCGTCGCAGGCCCGCATGACGGCCATGCTGGGCGTCCGCACCGGTGTGAACGGAACGGACGTCGAGACACTTCCGTTCGCCCGCTACGATGCAACGGCGGGAAGCGAGACGGAGCTCCAGGCCGCCGTGGTCGGCCAGAGAAGCAACGTGGATCTGCCGCTGACCATCGAGGCCTCCAATTATTTCACCAACATGCTCCGCCGGGCCGCCGCCGGGGACACGAAGAAGAGGGTGGTCACGGACCTGGAGAGCTACCTGGATTCCGGGACGGATCAGTTGTGGGAAAACAGCTGGGTCGGCTTCCCCGCCGACTCCCTCGGGCCGTTCGCCTGGAGGGTCTGGCAGCGGGATCTCCTGGCGGACAAGGAGAATCCCTCCCTGGGAAACCGAAGCGACGCGGACCGGTTTGTCTGTGTGCACCGGAACCGGCAGGAACTCCGGGTGCCCGTGAGCTACCTGCTGAAGCTGGCGCTGGCGGAGGCGATGGATTCGGGAAGGGACCTGCCCGGACCGGTCCGTGAGACCGGGCTGGCGCTCCTGGATCATTTCCTGAACGACAACACGTCGCCGGAGACCTTTTCCTTTTCCATCACCGCCCTGCGGCCGGAAGAGGGCATGGGCCGGGCCGTTGCCGCGGAAATGGCCGTCCGGTACCTCTTCACGCAGCTTCTCGTCCAGTTCGCCAACGAGAGGTTCGGCCTGACCTCCGGCGGGCAGAAGGCCATGCTGTTCTATTCGCCGCATCCGCCGATCCGCCAGAAAAGGCTGAACGACTGCATCTCCGACGCCTTCTACCGCGAGCTGTTCATGAGTCCCTGCCTTTCCGGATGGAGCAGGGGAGAGGAAAAGCACCAGTACATGCACCTGTGCCACCGGGTGCTCAGCCGCAGCCAGCTCAACGCGGTGGGAAAGCTTCGCGAGGCGGGCGTCGTGACCAGCAATCTCGTGACGCTCCCCAACACCTCAAACGTAAGCCTCGCCAACAACGGTACCCATGTCAGCATGGGAAGCCGACGGATCGGCGCCGCCATGGCGGATCCATCCTCCGGCTTCCATGCCGCCTGTGAAAAGTACCTGGGGGACCTCGCCGTCAAAATCGTCGAGCACTTTCTTCCTCTGTTCGTAGGAACATACAGCGCCGCTCCCTACCGGATGGATTTTCTTGATTTTCACCCCGAAAAGGCCCTGGGATTCCTTCCCCACGAGCTCGACTACACCCATCTGCGGATGCTCTGGCGGCGTTGGCAGAAGAAGGCCGGCATCCGGGTGTTAGGCCGTCCCGTCACCCCCTTCGGCCCCCTGTGGCTGGACCGTTTCCTGCGCGGGCTCTTCTCCCTGAAGGGAGACTTCATTCCAGACTACCGCCTGATCGATTACCTGGTGGTGATCCTGAGCACCGAGCGGAGCCCCGCCCTGGACGGGCGGCTTCACAATGGCGAGCGCCTGAAGCGCGACCTCCAGGACCTGGGCGTCTTTGACACGAAGATGTCCCTCTACCTTCTGGAAAAGCTCCGTGAGTTCAATGTGATGGGGTTTTCCGGGTTCGAGGCCCGGCATTACAGCCTCTTCGAGAGCTTCGAGGAGGACGCCGCCCGGGCGATCAATCTCCAGAACCTGCTGTATTGTCTCGCCTTTAAATACATCGCCGGGGGAATGGTTACCCACGACCGGATTCCCGATTCGCCCGTCATCGAGAGTGAACGCCGGCAGATCCTATTCGGCGCCGCCATCGGCATTCCGACGTTCTTCGTTCGCCAGGACAGCGCCAACCGGTTTCTCATGGCGATTCTCGCCCGCACGGAGAGGACCCGCCCCAGCCGGCGGTATCCGGGATACATCCGGGTCCACAACCTGGAGTACCGGAGAGCCCTGGTGAACGTCCTCCGGGAGGAAGCGGCGGACCTGATCGAAATGCTGGGATTCGAGGAAACCATCCTTGACCTGGAGCGACGCCTGGAGGACCCGGAGCGGCTGGGGGCGGCGGGAAAGATCACCCGGGCCGTCCTCAAGGGGAAGCAGGCCCCCCATCCGCTGGCCATGCCGGCGGGCGATTTCAATCGGGCCGCGGAGGCCTATTACCGGCAGGACCTGCGGGGCCGCCACATGACGGAGGCCTTCCGGTTCCTGGAGGAGAAGGTCGCGGCGCTGGGCGCGGCCGACCGGCCTCTCAGGCCCGGATCCGGGGAGGCCCTGCGGGCCGTCCTGGGAAACGGGGATCCGCTGGAATATCTGGATCTGGCGCGGCGGAGCGTTCTGGAAGAGAAGGCCCCGGAACCCGTTCTGCTGAAACTCTTATTCTTAATGATGGTTGTGATCCATGAAGACAAACTGCATGACCAGCCCCTGGTGGACCCTTTCGACCCCGAGTCCGTCCCCGTCGCATCAGTATATTGACCGGGACAGCCGCGCCGTTCAGGCGGAGAGACTCTATGGAGACCGGGTCATTCGTTTTCTCTATTCGCCCCTCCGGGAGCATGCTCCCTTCCTGTTCCGCGCCCTGACGGGCCGGCGCATGTCGTCGCTCCTGGGATTCTTCAACTACGAGGGATTCCTGACCGGGAGACTGGCCGATCCGGAGGAATTCATGAAAAGAGCCGGAATCGATCCGCGGGAATGCCTCGATCCGCCCCTCCGGCTCGATACGCCGAAAAAAATCTTCGAGCGGAAGATCCGCTACTGGGAGTGCCGACCGACGCCGAACGATCCCGCCGCCGTCGTTTCACCGGCCGATTCGAGAATGCTGGTGGGATCCCTCGACGAGAACTCCAGTCTCTTCATCAAGGGCAAGTTCTTCGACCTGGAGGAGCTGCTGGGAAAGCGGCGATGGCGGGAGACCTTCGAGGGGGGATCCTTCGCCGTTTTCCGGCTCACCCCGGACAAGTATCACTACAATCATGTCCCGGCGGCGGGAACGGTCCTGGACGTCTATCCGCTCGAAGGGCATTACCACGCCTGCCATCCCGAGGCGGTCGTCTCCGTGGTGCGCCCCTTCTCGAAAAACAAAAGGGTCGTCACCGTCATCGACACGGACGTGCCCGGCGGGACCGGAGCGGGCAAGGTGGCCATGATCGAGGTCGTCGCCCTGATGATCGGGGACATCGTCCAGTGTTACAGCGAGGAGCGATACAACGCTCCCCTGTCCGTCGGTGCGGACCGGTTCCTGAAACGGGGCCGCCCGAAAAGCCTCTTCCGCCCCGGCAGCAGCACCGTGGTGCTTCTTTTCGAGCGGGACCGGGTCCGCTTCGACGATGACATCGTCTGGAACATGAAGCGACCCGGCATTGACAGCATTTATACCCGCGGATTCGGACAGCCCCTCACGGAGACGGAGATCCCGGTCCGCGTCAGGATCGGCACGGCATGCCGTTCGTCGCACACGTTCCATAAGGAGGCGGATGAATGAATGCTTCCCGGATCAAGCAGATCAGGAATCAGTTGCTTGCCAGGCTGGACAGGCTCCAGGGAACCGCCAGCCGCACCGTCTCCGACATGAAGAACAACGGTGTACACAGTGCCGACCCGATCGATCATGCGGCCCTCGAACACGACCGCCAGGTGGAGTTGACCATTCGCGGAAGGGAATGGAACGCGATTCAGGAGATCCAGGAAACCATCCGGCGGATGGACCAGGGGCTTTTCGGCACCTGCGTCATCTGCGGGTCGACCATTACGGAGAGAAGGCTGCTTGCCGAACCGACGACGCGTCTTTGCCGGGAATGCCAGGAACTCGCGGAATTGCACATCGGATCGAACGGGGATTCTTCGCGGATTTTGTCCCGGTCGCGTACGGCATCCGACTCCCGTCGGGTCCCCCGCGGGGAGGGAATGCCGGAGACGGGCAAACCGGGCCCGGGAGGCCCGGGGAGGGCCAAAGATCGCAGTGGCCTGGGGGGGAACGCGGGATGAACGGCAACACGGTCTTTGTCCTCGGCCTGGGAGGTGCGCTCTATTCCCTCCTGTTCTGGGGCTTCCGGAAGCTTCCCGCGGAAACCTGGCAGATCGCCGCCTGCATCCCCGGGAACCGGATGGCCGACGGCCGCTGGAGCGGCCTGAACCTGACCTGGTACGGATTCTTCACGGCGACGGCGTACGTCCTCGCCGTGGCGGTCATGCTGGTCCTGATGGCCTCCGTGGGGGTGACACCACCGCTGACCGTCTGCATGGTCCTGGCCGTCCTGATCGTGTGCGTGCCCGCATCGCGCATGATTGCGACATGGGTCGAAGGCAAGCGGCATACCTTCACCGTGGGCGGCGCTTCCTTTGTCGGGATGCTGGCCGCGCCCTGGGTCGTCCTCATGGCCGGCGCCGGATCGGAGCGCCTGCTGGGCCGGCCGGTCGACGTCATGGCGGTTCTCGCGGCGATGTCGATCTCCTATGCCCTGGGAGAAGGAATCGGCCGGCTGGCCTGCATCAGTTTCGGCTGCTGCTATGGGAGGCCGCTCTCCGACGTTCCTCCCCTTGTCCGGAAGATCCTCGGGCCTTTCCGTTTCACATTCCGGGGGGAGACGAAGAAGATCGCCTATGCACACGGGCTCGAGGGATGCCCCGTGGTCCCCGTCCAGGGAATGACGTCCCTGCTGTACACGACGGCGGGACTCATCGGGATCCTCCTTTTCCTGGACGGGCACGGGACCGCCGCGTTCCTCCTGACCCTGTCGGTCACCCAGGTCTGGCGGGTCCTGTCCGAGTTCCTGCGGGCCGATTACCGGGGCGGACAATCCTTTTCCGCCTACCAGGTCATGGCCCTCGCCGGTGTCTGCTATGGCCTGTGCCTGGCGTTTCTGTTCGCCGCCGAAGCCCCACCCGGCCGGGCGGACATCCTGGCGGGGCTGGAAGCGCTCTGGCAGCCGTCGATGATTCTCTTCCTGCAGGCCCTCTGGACGGTCCTGATGGTTCTCACGGGCCGGAGCAGCGTGACGGCCTCCCATATCTCTATCCATGTGCTGAAGGATCGAATCTGAATCGCATCCCCGGCGGGAACGGATGCGCCGTTCCATGTGCATCCGGCGGTTCCGCCTCCGGATCCGGGATCCGGGAAAGGCAAGACGAGGGAAAATGGAATCCATGACAAGCGTCCGCCGGCATGTCCGGCGCGGGAATACCCTGGAGTCGCCGGACGAGAGCCGGATCGCCGAATTCATCGGCCGCGTCGCCCCCCGTCCCCACTTTCATCCCCTCCTCGACCTCCTGACGGGAAGCGTCCTGGGGTTTGAGGTCCTGTCCCGGGGAAATCCCCCCTTTGCCAGCCCCGGATCCATGTTCGGCGAGGCCGCAAAAAGGGGCTGCACCTGGGAAATGGAGAGGGCCTGCCGGATCGCCGCCCTGGAAAAGATCGCTGCCCTGCCGGAGGATTATCGCTCCGCCGTCTATTTCATCAACGTGAGCCCGGACATCTTCAGCGATCCCCGCTTCCTCGAACGCTTCACCCAGGTCCGGCTGAGCGAGTACGGCCTCGACCAGGGGCAGATCGTCATCGAGATCACCGAAGAGAAGGCCTTTGCGGACGTCGAGCACTTTGCCGGTCTGATCCGGCACTATGTGAACCAGGGCTTCCGGATTTCCCTGGATGACTTCGGCTCCGGCTATTCGGGGCTGATCTCCCTGGTCGCCTCGACACCCCATTATCTCAAGCTGGACATGGCCATCGTCCGGGACGTCCACCTCCACGACTACAAGCAGAAGCTTCTGAAATCGATGGCGTCCTTTGCCAGCAGCGTAAACGCCAAGCTCATCGCCGAGGGGGTCGAGTCGTGGGAGGAGCTGGACGTCCTCCTGAAATTCGGCGTCCGCTATGCCCAGGGGTTTCTCTTCGGCCTGCCCGAAGCGGAGCCGTATCTACCCACGGAGGAAATGAAGAGGACCATCGCCTCCCTGGTCAAGCGTTACGACTCCGCGAAAGTGGACCTGGACGAGGTGATCGGCAGCCTCGTCATCCGGCCGATGACGATAGCGAAACGAACGGTCGACTGCCGGGCGATGGACGGCATGTTCAAGAATTCCCTTCACCTGGATCACGTGGTGGTCCTCGACGGGGAGGAAATCGGCGGGCTCGTCACCCGGCAGCACTTCTACATCCAGACGGGAGGGGCCTTCGGCTACCAGCTCTTCCAGAAGAAGCCCGTCGAAACAGTCTGTAAGCGGAACCCCCTGGTGGTGGAGGACCGGATCACCGTGACCACCCTGGCCAAGCTGGCCATGGACCGCTTCCAGGAGGATCTCTACGACCCGGTGCTGGTGGTGGACCGCAACCAGCGATTCGTGGGCAGCGTCACCATGAAGCAGATCATCACGAAGGCCGTCGAGCTGGAAGTCCGCTGCGCCATGGGGGCGAATCCCCTGACGAACCTCCCCGGGAACGAAATGATCCGCAACTGGATCCACGACGCCCTGCTCTTGCCGGCCTACTCCATCCTGTACGCCGATCTGGACAACTTCAAGGGATTCAACGATGTATACGGCTTTCTCATGGGCGACGAAATGCTGCGCCTGACCGCGAAGGTCCTCTCGGAAAGCCTCCCGTCGCTTCCGGCTGGTTCCCGGCTCGGGCACATCGGCGGAGACGATTTCGTCATTGTGTGTCCCGGGATTGTGGATGACGACGCGGTTCGGAGGATGTGCGAGGCCTTCGACCGGGAGAAGATGGCGCTGTTCCGGGAGGAGCATGTCCGGCAGGGATACATGGACATCCGGGACCGGCAGGGGAACTCCTTCCAGGCGCCCCTGTCGACGATCAGCATTGCCATCGTCGACAGCCGGCGCGTCTGGGTGGATCCGCACCCGGCCCTGTTTTCCGTCGTGGCGGCGTCCCTGAAGAAGAAGGTGAAGGAGATGACCCGCGAGGCCGGCCGGAGCGGATTCCTCTTCGAACAGCGGATCTACGGCGGCGCGGACACCCTGCACTATGAGGGATACGGAGGCCGAGAGGCGGGATGATCTTGACCCCGCGCCTCGGACTCCGGGAGCGACTGCGGAGAAGCCCGTCCGGGCTGGTCTTCTGGGCTTCCGTGGCTGCTGTCGTCCTGCTTGTTTCCCGATGGGAGCCTGCATCGGCCGGGCCGCCGCGGGACTCCCGGGAAACGCAGAAGCTGGAAATCCGGATGGTTCCGGATCCGGCCGGGCCGAGGGGGGTCCCCGCGGGCTGGCAGGTCCAGCGTTACCGGGGAGAGCCGGAGCCGGTCCTGGAAGAGCAGGGCGGACGATTCCGGCTGCGCCTGGCGAGCCGGGGCGACATGGCCTGGGGCATCCGGAAGAAAATCAACGTCGACCTCCGGGAATTTCCCTGCCTGCAATGGACCTGGATGGCCACCCGCCTTCCCCGGGGTGGGGATGTCCGGCACCGCGAGACGGACGACCAGGCCCTTCAGTTGTATGTCGTTTTCCCGGGGAGAGGTCTCAACGGGCGGCTTTCCAGGACCGCCCTCGCCTATGTGTGGGAGAACCAGGCGCCGAAGGGCCTCGTGACATCCAGCCCCCAGCCGTCGATGAAGCGGGTCCGGTACATCGTCCTGCGCAACCGGACGGACCCGCTCGGAGCCCGGGTGACGGAAAAGCGGGACGTCCTGAAGGATGCGTCGGCGCTGTACCGTGACCTGGGACTCGGCGAGCCGCCGCCCGCGGAAGGGATTCTTCTGTTCATCAACACCCACAAGACCGGCAGTGAGGCGGAGGGGCACATCGGCGATATCTTCTTTTCCACCCGATGAGGGAGTCCGGTGTGCGCGCATCGTTGTGCATTCTCCCGGCGGCGGCCGTCGTTCTCGTACTTGTCTCCGTGTTCGTTTTCTGCCGGGAACCGTCCCACGACCGACTTCCCGGGCGGATGACCCCTCCGGATACGCAGCAGGCGCAGGACGATCGGGATCGTTCCTCCGGCTGGTTTCTGAAAGAGCGCTTCGTGAAACGAAGGGGCGTCGCCGTCGTCATCCACGGCCTCAACCTGAAGCCGGAGCGCATGGGATACATTATTGCGGCCCTGAATCGCGCCGGCATCGACGTCCTGAACGTTTCGCTCTCCGGACACGGCGACAATTATGAACCCTCCGGCGGCCTGACCGCGGAGGCGGCCCGCCTGGAAACCTTCCGCACCGTTTCATACCCGGTCTGGCAGCGGGAGGTCATGAACGCCTGCCGGAAGGCGGGGATCCGGGCCGACCGGAACAGGGTTCCCCTCTTCCTGGTCGGTTATTCCCTCGGCGGCCTCCTGGGCTGCGATCTCGTCCTGACGAATGCCGGTTCGGACGTCCGGCGGATGGTTCTCTTCGCTCCCGCACTGTCCGTCAAGATCGAGGCCCACCTCCTGAAATTCCTGACCCCCTTTCCAAGCCTGGTCATCGACAGCCTGTCTCCCCGGTGGTACCGGGCAAACGACGGCACTCCCATGGCCGCCTACAGGGCTCTCTTCGAGGCGATCGGGCGCGTGGAAGCTGGCGCCGGCCCCAGGTTGAACGTCCCGACCCTGGTCCTGATCGACCCGGGGGATGAGTTCATCTCCACGGAAAAGATCCGGGAATTCATGACCGTCAGGGGGCTCAGCCGCTGGCGCGTTCTCGCCGTCGCGAAAGACGGGAACGTGGCGGCTGCGACGTCCCATCATCTCGTCATCGACGAGGCGGCCATGGGACGGAATGCCTGGAGAGAAGTCGAGAAGGCCGTCATCGGTCACATCCTCAAAAGGGAAGCGGATTCATGAAACGTTCACAGCAGTGTCTCCTGGAGGTCACAATCCTCTGGTATTCGGTAAGGACAAATCGGGAGGCCCTTTCATGAACCGTCGAAGCGTGTGCGGAATCCTGCTCCTTTTGGCCTTTGCGCTCCTCTCTCCGGGAAGCGTCTCCGGCGCCTCCGTAACGCTCAAGGGTGCGGGCGCAACGTTCCCCCTGCCGTTCTACCTGAAGATTTTCGAGCAGTACCAACTCCAGACGGGGGTTGAAATTCTCTATCAGGGAACCGGTTCCGGCAAGGGCGTCCGGAAGCTCCTGGCCCGGGATGTGGATTTCGCCGGTACCGACATCGCCTCCTCCGGGGAGGAGGGGATATCCGGAGAAAAGTTCGTCCGGATTCCGACCTGCATCGGCGCCGTGGCCGTCGTCTACAACCTTCCGGGGAATCCGCAGCTCCGGTTTACAGCGCAGGTTCTGTCGGGCATCTTTCTCGGTCGTATCACCGCCTGGAACGACCCGGGGATTGCGGCCCTCAACCCGAACGTTCCTCTTCCGAATCTGCCGATCCAGGTGATCCACCGGTCGGATGAGAGCGGGACGACGTACATCCTGAGCGAATACCTGTCGAAAGTCGACACGGCCTGGCGAGCGGCCATGGGCACCGGAAAAATCCTCCGCTGGCCCGTCGGGCGCGGCACCGGCGGCAACGCCGGCGTCGCCGGCCTGGTGAGGGAGGTGTCCGGCTCCATCGGTTACGTCGAGCTGATCTACGCGATGGCCAACAGCATGACCATCGGGCACCTGGCGAACCGGTCCGGCCGGTTTGTCGCACCGACCATGGCAAGCATCTCCCTGGCCGCCGAGGCGGCGAAAAGCTCCAACGGCAGCCGGTCGCTGACGGACACCCCGTCCCGGGAGGGCTATCCCGTCGTCGGATATACCTGGCTCATGGTCTTCCGGGACCAGTCCCACCCGGCCGGGAAGAAACGGAAAGACGCCGAGGAGCTGGTAAACCTGCTTTACTGGGTGACCCATGAAGGGCAGAAGTATGCGGAGGAGCTTCAATATGTCCCCCTGCCCGGGGCGGCCGTGATCCAGGCCGAGGCGGACCTCCGGAAAATCACCTGGAAGGGAATCCCCCTGCTGAAGCGTAGACGGTAAAGGCGGGCGGGTGGAGCAACCCCGATCCTTCTCTTCGATCTCATCCTGAAATCTCCCCCGAGGAATGTCTTGTGAAGCTCAGAAACATCCCCATCGGAATGCGTCTCGGGCTGGGTCTCGGCCTGATCGGCATCATCCTGATCCTGCTCATCCTCCTAAGCGCGTGGGTCATCAACCGGGACCATGAGACCATGGATTCGTTCGTGCAGAAAAACCACCGGCAGATCTGGTGCGCCAGCGTTGTCAGCGATTCCATCCATTCCGTCCGGGAGGTTCTGACAACCTACCTGCAGGTCCGCGACGGAGGGAGATGGACCCTGCTGGGCGTCCAGTTTCTGACGGCCCGGGCCACCGCCGGCAATGCCCTGGAGGAGATCGAGCGGATCGAGACGTCGGACCGGGGGCGGGAGATTCTCTCCAGGCTCAGGAGAGAGCTGGCACTCCTGGATCGGGGTGGCGAGCGGGTCATGAAGATGCAGCGCATGGGGATGAATCGGGACGCCCAGACGGAGTTCGTGCTGCGCATCCATCCGCTTCTCATTTCCCTCCATCAGCATTGCCGGGAGCTGATCACCCATCAGGAACAGCAGACGCTCCTGGAGCGCAGGGCTGTGGCGGACCGGCACGCCGACATCCGGGCTTCCTTCATCCTATTTGCCGTCGTCGCCGTCGTCATCGCCGTCTGGACGGGTGTCCACATGACCCGGAGCATCACCGTGCCGATTCGGAACGGGGTTTCCATCGCCGACCGCCTGGCGGAGGGAGATCTATCCATGGAGATCCGGGTGGATCGGAGGGATGAGGCGGGCAAGCTCCTGGAGGCCATGAAGAACATGGTGGCCCGTCTCCGGGAGGCCAGGGACCTGGAGCAGCAGCTCCGCCAGTCGCAGAAGCTGGAGACCCTCGGCCGCCTGGCAGGAGGAATCGCTCATGATTTCAACAATGTTCTTGGGGCTATCCTGGGGGATGCCGAACTCATGAGGGTGAGCCGTCCCCTGGATGCGACCGTGACGAGGCACAGCCGCTCCATCGAAAACGCCGTCAGGAGGGCCTCCGGCTTCGTAAAACCTCTGCTTGCCTTCAGCCGGCAGCAGACCCTGAACCTGGAGACCGTGGACATTCATTCCGTCCTGGCGGAGTTTCACCAGATGGCGCAGCGAATGATCGGAACGAACATCGAGCTCTCCATGTGCCTTCATCCGTCTCCGCTCTGGATCCGTATCGACGTTTCCCAGTTCAACCAGGTCCTTCTCAACCTGCTGGTGAACGCCCGGGACGCCATGCCCGAAGGGGGAGCGATCAACGTCGAGACGTTTCCCCTCACCATGGACGGCTCGATCCTGGCGCCCTTTCCGGATGCCGAGGCGGTGGATTATATCGTACTGTCGATATCCGATACGGGCGCCGGAATTCCCGTCGAGATCCGGGAGAAGATCTTCGAGCCGTTCTTCACGACCAAAAAGGGTGGAACGGGCCTCGGGCTTTCCATCGTATACGGAATTGTCAAGCAGCATCGCGGATTCCTCGATGCCCGCAGCAATCCGGGCGGGGGGACGATCTTCCGGGTGTTCCTGCCGGCGATGCCGGCCGGGGCCGGGACAGCGCCTGCTTCCGGACAGCGTGCAGCGGCGGAGACAGGGAGCGAATCCATTCTCCTGGTCGAGGACAACGAGGATGTCCGGAGGACCACGGAGGAGATCCTTGTTCTGCTGGGATACTCGGTGACCGTTGCCGCCGACGGGGTGGAGGGGGTGGAGGTCTTTCGCAGGGAGCAGGAAAGAATCGATCTCGTCCTGATGGACGTCATGATGCCCCGGATGGGCGGCCTGGAGGCGTACGCCAGGATGAAGGAAATCCGGCCCGGACTGTCCGTCCTCTTCATGACCGGCTGTGGAGCCGGAGACCTTCCTCCGGACATCCGGGAGGGCGGCCCGCCGGCCCTGATCCAGAAGCCTTTCTGCATGGATGAGCTTGCCGCCAGGCTGAGGAATGTGCTCGACAGGCAGCCGGAGGGCGAGCGGGCCGGGTTATTCGAAGATCGCCGTCAGCAAGAGGTACAGGCCGGCGGATAGAACGCCCGAGATCGGGATGGTCAGGATCCAGGCCCAGATGATGTTTCCGGCGACTCCCCAGCGGACGGCGGACAGCCTTTTCGTGGCCCCCACGCCCATGATCGCCCCGGTGATCGTGTGGGTCGTGCTCACGGGAATCCCCGCCAGGGAGGCGCCGATGATGGACACGGCCGCGGCCGTCTCGGCGCAGAATCCGCCCATGGGCTGGAGTTTCGTGATTTTGGTCCCCATCGTCTTGACGATCCGCCACCCCCCCGACATGGTTCCCAGGGCGATGACCGTGTAACAGGCGATGATCACCCAGAGGGGAATGCGAAAGGTCGGGCCGAGATAGCCGCCGCTGAACAGGACCAGGGCGATGATGCCGATGGTCTTCTGGGCGTCGTTCATGCCGTGGCTGACGCTGTAAATCGCCGCGGAGAGGAGCTGCAGCCTCCTGAACAGCATGTTGGATGTAGTCACGCTGCCGAAGCGGGTGAGGTTGAGGACGATGATCATCAGGACGAGTCCCAGGATCAGGCCGATCACCGGGGAGAAGACGATGAAGCTCGCCGTCTTTGCGATTCCCTTCCAGACCAGAACGTCGAAGCCCCCCCTGGCGAGTCCGGAGCCGATGAGGCCTCCGATCAGCGCGTGGGAAGAGCTGCTCGGGAGGCCGAACCACCAGGTCAACAGATTCCAGATGATGGCGCCTCCCAGGGCCGCTATGATCAGCGTGTTGTTGACGATGGACGTGTTGATGATGCCGGTTCCTATGGTTTTCGCCACGTGCGCGTCGAACAGGAAGACGGCCACAAAGTTGAAGAAGGCGGCCCAGACAACCGCCTGGTGGGGCTTGAGGACCTGCGTCGAGACAATGGTGGCGATCGAATTGGCGGAGTCGTGGAACCCGTTGATGTAGTCGAAAATCAACGCAACGATGACGATGGAGATGACGACCGCCAGGGAGACATCGATCATGGCTGTTCATTCTCTCGATCTGCGTTTTCGTCTTCGTTTTCGGGCGGCAGGTCGCGGGTGATCGACATGGCGTTGTAGATCCCGAAGCCGACGGCCGCCAGGACGAGGAAAATCAGGAAGACGGAAAAGCTCCGGTACGCTTCCATCTGCGTTTTCGCCATCGTTTCCGCGGCGTTCAGCCGGTCCTTCGCCTGGACCTTGATGAGATCGACAATGGCGTCGATCCGGTCCGTCGGTTCGCGGTCGATTCCCCGAACCATCTTGTCGACGAGAACGGCGCTCTTGAGGTCGGACTGGTTGTAATTTGCCAGGGCGTCCCGGTACTGGTGTCCCAACTGCTGGTGAACCCGGATCGCCTCCGAGATCTCCGGAACCGGAAGTCCCAGGGCCGGCGCCATGGTCAGCAGCGACTGCAGGTGCTCGCGGGCAAGCTTCTCTTCCGCCTCGAAGGCCCGCACGTGCGATTCATAGAGCCGCGGGTCGTTGCCCCGGAGGAGGATGTCCTTCCATTCCTGCACCTGCTTCTTGAAATGGACCTCCGCCTGGCGTCCCGCGTCCACGGCCCGGATCAGCGCCTGTCCCTCCTGTGAGGTCTGATGGAGGCGCTTGTTGGTCTCCATGATGGCGATGAGGCCGTAGAGCCCGGTGACGACGGTCAGGACCGTGAAGATCCCGACCGTGATGATGACCCGGCGGCGTATGGAAATGTCCTGAAATGAAGTGTTCGGACCGTTCATGACCATCACCTCGGTTTCCGCGGTCGTGAGGTGCTTCCACCTCCGCCGCTTGAAAAAATTGGGGGGGCCCTGCGTTCTTGTCCGGCGTGCCGACTCTAAGCGCGGATTGTTACAGAATCATGACAAATGGGTTACAAATCGATGAAGTCATGCCTTCCGGCGTCCGATTCGCCTGCATCCGGACCGCCTCGCACAGGTTGACAGGATGAGTCGAATTTCTATATGACAGAAATACAAAAAAATACAAAGGGTCGACAAGAGGAGGAACGGGTGAGGCGTATCCTGTCGGTGGTTCTGGCTTTCTTCGTCATTCTGGCAATTCCGGGCCTGTCATGTGCGCAGGGCATCGCAGACACGCGGCCGGAGCCGGCGCAGCCGGCACAGCAGGAGCAGCAGCTGGAAGAGATCCCCCCCTTCATCGACGTCGTGATCCTCCGGCCCGTCGGCCTGGTCGCCTGCGTGGCGGGACTGGCGGCGACCATCATTGCCCTGCCTTTCGCCCTGCCGAGCGGAAGCATGGACAAGGTCACCAAGGCCCTGATCGGGGATCCGTTCTATTTCACCTTCAAGAGGCCCATCGGCCAGGGAACGCGTCCGGCCGTCCTGGACTGAAGTAGAGGCACGGGTGCCGGGGCCGTGGGAGGCGGCTTCATCCCCGTTCGATGCCCCTCTTTTCCCTTGCTCAATTTTCCCCCCCGGCTTATAAAGCGTGACAATGCTCACCGCCACAACGTCCTGAACCGAAACCGGAAAGAGGAAACCGCATGCACCTGCAGGCCCTGTTCGACTGGTTTTCCATCGAGAACAAGGGCCTGTATTACAAGCTTTACATCGTCTTCGGACTGTTCTTCCTCGTCCCCGTCTTCGGATTCCTCTATTTTGCCGTCAAATACGACATCCTCCAGGATGAGTTCATCCCCATCTATTTTATCGCACTCCTGATCCTGTTCTTTTTCGGTTTCCTCCTGCTCCGCAAGCTGGCGGACGATATCATCGCCCTGTCCCGGCACGCGAACCGGGCCCTCGAGGAGAACCTGAAAGGGAAGGCGCCGGTGTCCACCCACACCGACGAGATGAAGGGGATCATCTCCTCGTTTCAGACCCTGGAGCAGGAGCTCCGATACAGCTTTCAGAAACTCGACAAGAAGAGCCAGGACATCACGACGCTGAAGGAGCTGGCGGACCTCTGCTACATCACCTTCAACCCGGACGACCTGCTCCACATCACCCTCGAGCGGGCCCTCAAGCTCGTGGACGCCGACATCGGCTCCGTCCTCATTCTGGAGCGTCCCCGGCGGGACATCTTCCAGGTGGTTGCCTCCATCGGCCTCGGCGGCATGGTCAAGAAGGGCGATCGCATCTCCTACGCCGGGAGCATCGCCAAGTACGCCGTCATCAACAAGACGCCCCTCGTGGTGGAGGACATCGAAAACGACACGCGATTCGGACGGATGTCCCGGAACCAGTACGCGACGAAGTCGTTCATCTGCATGCCCCTGAAGACCATCCATGACGTGATCGGGGTCGTCACGATTTCCCGGAGCCGCACGGACCTGGCCTTCCGCCTGGAGGACGCGGAGCTTCTCAGTCCCCTCCTCAGCAACGCCGCCTTCACCTACGACAACCTCCGGCTCATCCAGCGGAGTGAGAGCCAGGACGTTCATCTCGCTTCGCTGCAGAACGTGATCAAGTCCATCAATTCGAGCCTCAAGCCGGCGGAGCTGGTGCAGTCGATCCTGCAGGAGATCCGCGGGGCCGTGCCCTACGGCGTGGCCGTCCTCCTATACCAGGACCGGTCGAATTCCGGGGGCCTTCATGTGAGCGAAGTCCTCGCGTTCGAACCCACGGGCATTGTCGCCGGGCCGCTCTCCGGAGTGGAGGGGTCCATCCTTGAGCGGACCCTCCGCATGAAAAACCTGGTGACCGTCCGCGGGGGGGACGCTTCGGAGCATCCCCTGGACAGGCTGCTGTTCGGAGCCGACCCGGAGGCGGCCTCGATCCTGATCCCCCTTGAAGCGGAGGGAGGCTCCACCGGCGCCCTCGTGCTGCAGGGCGTTCCGCCGGATGCCTTCACCCAGTTCAAGGAATACCTGGAAGCGATCGGCGAGGGCCTGTCCCTGGCCCTGGAGAAGGAGCGGCTCATCTCGGCCACCCTGAAGCGGAACCAGGAGCTCGCGGCCATCCGCCAGATCGGCAGCGCCCTCTCCACGGCGACCTTCGACATGGAAAAAGTCCTGAATTATACGATGGACATGATTCGGGTGGCCATCAACGTGGAGGCCGGAACCCTGTTTCTCGTCGAGGGAGACGACCTCCGGTTCCAGGCGGCCTTCAACACCGATCTCCAGACCGTTCCGGATATCCGCATCAAGCTGGGGCAGGGGATCGCCGGGTACTGCGCGTCCCGGGGGGAAGCGATCCTCGTCGAGGACGTCCAGAACAACCCGCATTTCTATGACGAGATCGACGGGCGGACGAACTTCAGGACCCGCTCGATCCTCTGCGTGCCCATGATCTCCCAGAGCCGCGTCATCGGTGTTATCGAGGTGATCAACAAGATCGGGGCGGCCTTCGACGAGAGCGACAAGCACCTCCTCCAGTCCATCGCCTCCTCGGTGAGCATCGCCATCGAGAATGCCCACCTGTACCGTGAGACCCGAAGCATGGCGGACAAGGAGCGGAGCATCCGCAGCGTCTTCCAGAAGTTCGTGCCCAAGGCGGTGGTGGACGAGATCATCCTGGGCGCCGAGTCGGGGCGGTCCCACGTCGAGGAATTCAAGACCGTGACGCTGCTCAACATCGACATCCGCAATTTCTCGCTCCTCTCCCGGGACATGGGACCTCAGAGGACGGTTGCCCTGCTGAACGAGTTCTTCGCCGTCATGGGGGAGATCGTGTTCCGCCAGGGCGGGATCGTGGACAAGTACCTGGGGGACGGTTTCCTGGCTGTCTTCGGGGCGCCCGTCTCGAGCGCCGCTGACGCGGAAAACGCGATCCGGTCGGCCCTGGAGATGATGTCGCGGCTCGAAGGCCTGAACACGGAGTTCCAGCGCCGCTTTTCGGCCACCCTGGTCGTGGGCATCGCCATTCATACGGGAGAGGTCGTCGTCGGCAACATCGGCTTCGAGAAGAAAATGGACTACACCGTCATCGGCGACGCGGTAAACGTCCTTTTCCGGATCCAGGATCTCTGCCACATCCACCCCGACTCCATCCTCCTGAGCGGCAGGACCCGCCGCTCGGCCCAGTCCAACTACCAGGTCGAGGAGGTGACACCGGCCGAGCCGACGGACGCCATCGGGAGCAACCGGGTGTTCCGTCTCCTGGGACCGCAGGAGAACGCCTGAGGCCTGCTGAAGATGTACCGGGGACTTGCCTTCTCTCTCCTGTCCGCCGTCTGCTTCGCTTCGCTGGCCATCCTGGCGAAGCTGGGCTACCGGGCGGGGCTCTCCGACATGGCGCTCCTCCAGTGCCGCTTTCTCTTCGGCGCGGCCCTCCTCTTTCTTTTCCTCCTCCTCGTGGACCCGTCGCTCCTGAAAATCCGCCCCGCCGTCCTGGGGAAGGCGGCCTTCCTCGGCCTTGCCCTCCACGTCCTCCAGAGCACGTTTTTCTTCAAGGCCCTCAACTACATCCCGGCGTCCACGACGTCGCTCATCCTCTACATCTATCCGGTCACGGTGACGGTCCTCTCGGCGGCCTTTCTCCGCCTGAAGGTGGGGCGGACGCTCGTTCTGTCGCTCCTGATTCTCTCGGCCGGCTCGTGCCTGGTCTTCTACGACGCCTTCCTCCGGGAGATGAATCTCCTGGGGCTTCTGTTCGCCTTCGGCACGACCCTGACCTTCTCCGTCTACCTGATCCTGGTGCAGGTCTTCATGAAAGGGGAAAGGCCCCTCACCGTGGCCTTCTACGTGATCGTGTTCACCGGGCTGGCCTTCCTCTTTCTCCACAATCCGCTTGAAATCCTGAGGATGAACGGAACGCAGCTCCTGATCGCCGTTTCGCTCGGGCTGTTCCCCACGGCGGTGGCCATCGTGTTCCAGTACCGGGCCATCGAGGAGATCGGCAGCACCTACACGTCCGTCTTCTCGACCCTGGAGCCGGCGGCCACGGTCGCCCTGGCCGCGGCGGTCCTGGGCGAGACCGTCGACACCCTGCAGTGGGCGGGCATGGCGCTGATCGTGGCGGGGATCGCCGCCCCCAACCTGGAGGCGATCTGGAGGGAAAGACGCCTGAATCGGGGCTAGGCCGGGCCGGGAGTCAGGGGAGGATCCGCATCCCCGAGGACGGGAAGGGCGCGAGCAGGGCCTGCAGGGTGGAAGGGGAGGTTTGTGCGGGGGCCAGCCAGAGGGCGGCGCCCTCCCGGTCCAGGATCACGGGCATCCGGTCGTGAACGGGCCGGATCAGGTCGTTGGCCTCGGTGGTGAGAATCGTGCAGGTGGCGGCGGAGGGATCTCCCGGGGCGGTTTTCCGGTACTCGTAGAGCCCGGCGAGGGCCATGGGCCGATCCGAGCGCAGGCCGTAGAGGACCGGGCGCGCCGGTTTTCCCGTTCGGTCCCACTCGAAAAATCCGTCGGCAGGGATCAGGCAGCGACGGTGGCGGAAGGCGTCACGGAAGCTCGGCTTGACGGCGGCTGTCTCCGAGCGGGCGTTGAAGAGCCTCCGGCCGATGGAGGGATCCCTGGCCCAGGAGGGCACCAAGCCCCAGTGGAACAGGGCCGGCCGTAGAACCGGATCGCGCAGGATCGCCACGATCTCCTGCCCGGGGAAGTGCTCCCCCGCGGGCAGGGAAAGACCCTGCGGGGCCTCGAAGCCGAAATCCCCGGCAAGGGTGGCCAGGTCTGTCAGGAGGACGAATCGTCCGCACATGGTTCCGTGGATCAGACAAGCCGGCCTGCGGCCTCGTCGGGGGTTGCGGCCGCCACCTCCAGCGACCGGGTGGCTGTTCCCGCCCGGATGTTCACCTCCACCGGACGGTCCTTCGGGGCATCGCTGTACAGCACGCACAGGGAGGCAGCCAGGCGAAGCCCCTCCTCGCTCCAGCCGGGGGACAGGGCCGTCAGGGGGCCCGGATACCCGGCCATGCGGATCAGGGTGTACCGGTCTCCGGCGGCCCGCTCGATGGCCAGATTGTCCCGGTGGTTTCTCCCCACCACGGCCCGGGTCCGCTCGTCGATCCGGAAGTGTCGGCCCTGCTTGAGCATTTCCACGTCCCGGGGCGTGCATCCGGGGTTGTGCGCGAAGAGGTCCCGGAGGCGCCGGGAGAACGAGACGTCCGTGAGCAGGCAGCCGCCGGCGGGGGTCTCGTAGCGGGTGATGCCCATGTCGGCTGCCATCTGCATCTGGATCTTTCTTCCCCGACCCTGGATCGCCAAAAGCCGCTCCCGGTCGACCTTACCCTCCCGTTCCGGCGCTGTTTCCGGCAGGAGCAGGGCGCTCAGGGGGCGGACCACCCGGTCGAGGTACCCCGAGTTCTTCGCCACCACGTAGAGCGACTGCTTTCCCTGCGACATGGGACGCTGTCCGAGGACCTCACCGGTCAGGATGAATGCCGCGCCCGTTTCCTCCATGATCCCGCCGGCCTTGCGCAGCATCAGGGCGTGGCAGTCGATGCAGGGGTTCATGTTCCTGCCATATCCGTACCGGGGGGCCTTGACCATCTCGAGGTGTTCGTCGGCGAAGTCCACGACGCGGAGGGAAAGATCGATCTGCCGGGCCGCCTCCCGGGCCTTCCTGGCGCTGAAGAACGGAGTTTCGAAGCTGACGCCCAGTACGTCGATGCCCTGGAGACGAACGACCTGAACGGCCAGGACGCTGTCCAGGCCGCCCGAAAAGAGGGCGACGGCACGGACGGCACCGGGCTGCGGAAGGGAAGGGGAGGTTGCCATGGGATATGCCGAAACAGGCGGTCCTTTCGGTACGGATCCGCGGATCCGTTGGATTCGTGAAATATTCTGAAGAATTGACGTCGTATACCGGAAGCGGGAGCGGAAGTCAAACATCCGCTTCCCCGGGCGGTGATGCCGGCGGATGCAGGAATAACGGGATTGACAAAGGGGGAGGCCCGTCTTATGGTGGCCCCATCACGCCAAGTCCGGCGGATGCGCCGGCAGGGGGACCGATGCGGAAGCGAATCCTGTCGATCGTCATGGTTCTGGTGGCCGTTCCGTTGCTGATGGGTCTGGGATCCCAGGGGGGGGCGCCGGGCAAGATCCCGAAGCCGGACAAGCAGTATTCCGCCGTCTTCGTGGACCACATGGACGTCGTGACGGAGTGCAGCGAAGTCACCATCGAGGGGATCACGTTTCTGGAGGGGAAGCGGGGCGGGGGAATCGTCACCATTCCGTTCCAGAACATCACCTCCGTCCTGTTCCGGTTGAGCGGGAACAACCTGATCGCCACGGTTCGGCTGGGCGACGGAAAGACGATGGAGCTGACGGCGGACAAGAAGCACCGGGCCTACGGGATGACCAGTTACGGGACGTTCCAGATCCAGCTCGTCGACCTGAAGAAGCTGACCCTCCGCAAATCGTAGCCCTCCGGGCCGGAACCCGCCCATGCTGATGCTCACCCACACCTGGGTTCTCCGGGAACTCTGCCGCCGTATCGGGAAGGATCCCCGGGAGCCGGACGCCTACATCTACAACGTCGCCCCGGACCTCCTGACGATCCATCCGGACATCACCTCCGCCATGACCCACAGGATCCCGCGGCTGGATCCCCTTCCGCCGGAAGACGCCAGGGGGGCCTATGCCCAGTTCCACCTCCTGGTGGACGACATGGCCCACTACGGCCGGGTCGGACAGGATTCGCCCGGGGAATTCGATCCCGGAGCCGACGGCTATTCCTACCGGCAGGGACGGTTCCTCGTCCCGCGCCTGGAGGAGCTCCACCGGCGGATCGGCCGGGAAATTTCCCGGTCCGATGCCGTTTACCAGTCGCACATGATGATCGAGATGGCCTTCGACCTGAACCTGTATCTCCGGGGAAACGGGGGACTCCTGGACCTGTTCCTGGCGGCCCTGGGCTACACCGCCCGAAACGGCCTGGAAGGCTTTTCCGGGACGATGGGAAGGCTGATCGGGGTTGAACCGAACACGGTCGCCGAGGCGGTGGTGCGGGGACGGGATACCTACGACCGGCTGCGCATGGAGGGATTCCTGAGACTTGAAGGACGGACGGCCGGATTTATCGGTAAATTTCGCCTGGATCAGGAAGATCGGGATACCTGGGAGGGAGTCAGGGTGCTGATGGAACTCGCCCTGGATGCGACCGGGGACAGCGGCGGGTTTCTGGAGCCCGTCCTGGATGCCGTCCAGGATACGGGCTTCCGGCTTCCCCTGTAGAGACGGCGTCAGGCCGCCTTCTGAACGACCCCGGAGCGAAGGCAGCGGGTGCAGACCTTCATGTGCTTCACGGCGCCGGTAGCCTTCTCCACGGCGCGGATCTTCTTGAGGTTCGGATACCAGATCCGCTTGGACTTGTTGTTGGCGTGGCTCACGTTGTTTCCGACGACGGGCCTCTTGCCGCACACATCACATACCCTGGCCATTTCGATAATGCCTCCTGAAAGAATGGAAACGCGCTTCTAAACTATCTGTGCCGAAATAGCAAGGAAAAAACCGGCGGCCCTGGAAAATGGCCGGATGCTTCGTTGCGCTTCGCCCTCGTCGGTGCGGCGTACGAGGAGTACGCCTCCCTCCTCGGTCATTGCGCGCCTCGCCTGCGGCCATTTTGCAGGGCCGCCCGTGTGGTTCTGCCGGCGGCGCGGGAAGATGTCGGGATGCTTCGCCCAGCTTCGCAGAGAAAAAGGATCCGGCCCGTCTTTCAGGCCGGGACGTTCTTCATGGACAGCGGCTGGCCCGTCGATTCGAGGACGCGCATCCACAGGTTTCCCGCCGGTTCCACCCGTTTGCCCGACGTGACGGCCTTCAGGGGCAGGTGGACGAATTCGTCTTTCATGAGCCCCACGAGCATGCCCGTCTTGCCCGCCATGCCGGCATGGGCGGCGTACTGGCCCAGGGCGCCGCAGTAGATGCTGTCGCTGGCGCTGGCGGGAACACTCCGCAGGGTGTAGCTGGGGTCGATGTATTTCAGGTTGATGTCCTGCCCCAGGCCCTGGAAGTACCGCTCGATCCGCTCCTTCAGGAACAGGCCGATGTCCAGGAGGCGGATGTTTCCCGATGCGTCCGTTGCCCGTTCTTCCCCGCTGTGGGGCACCAGGTCCTGACCGGCGCCCTCGGCCACGAGGATGACACAGTGCTGGCGTTCCCGGAGCCGCTGTTCGAGAGCCCTCAAAAAGCCCCTTTCCCCATCGAGGTCGAAAGGCACCTCCGGGATCAGGACGAAGTTGGCCTCGTTCTGGGCCAATGCGGCCCCGACGGCGATGTGGCCGGAGAGGCGCCCCATGAGTTTTACCAGGCCGATGCCGAGGGGCGCTCCCTTGGCCTCCGCGTGGGCGCACTGAATGACCCGGACCGCCTCCGAAATGGCCGTATCGTAGCCGAAGGTCTTCTGGATCAGGTTAAGGTCGTTGTCGATGGTCTTGGGGATGCCGATGACCCCGATGTTCAGATGCCTGCTCAGGATCTCGCAGGTGATCTGCTCCGCGGCCCGCATGGTCCCGTCGCCGCCGATGCAGAACAGGATATCCACGTTCATGCGCTTGAGGGCGTTGACCATTTCGCACACATCCTGAAGACCCCGGGAAGACGACAGGAAGCTCCCTCCCAGGGTGTGGATGTCCTTGACCACATCCGGGGTCAGGTCCAGCATGGCATGTCCGTATTTCGGGATCAGGCCCTGGAATCCGTAGCGGATTCCCTGAATATTGCGGACGCCGTAGCGGTGATGGAGCTCCATCACAACGGCGCGGATGACGTCGTTGATGCCGGGGCAGAGTCCCCCGCAGGTTACAATGGCAACCTTCGTTTTCGACGGATCGAAAAAGATCTTCTCCCGGGGGCCGGCAACTTCCATGGACAGGGGCGATCCGTCCGGGGCCTTCCATTCGGCGAAGTGCAGCGGATCGATATTGAAGAGGATCCGCCGGTCATCCGGGGTGTAGTAGTTCGCGATGACCGGGGAGGGAATCGTGCGCTCACCGAGGTTTGTGATGCTGAAATCGTAGCCTGTCTCGTTCATGGAATCCTTTCCTTCTGGAAATCTCGGATGCCGTTTCTCGGCAGCGGTATTCAGAAATTCGTGACGGGAGGATTGTGAAGGGCCTCGTCGCCGCCGGCCGGATTGTCGACGACGATGACCCGCCGCCCTTCGATCCGGAGCCTTCCCTCGGCATACAACTGGACGGCCTGCGGGTAGATCCGGTGCTCCTGTCTGAGGATCCGCGCGGCCAGGGTGTCTTCCGTGTCGTCGTCGAGGACGGGGACGACCGCCTGGATGATGATGGGGCCGGTGTCGACGCCCTCGTCGGCGAAGTGGACCGTGCAGCCGGAAAACCTGACCCCGTGGAGAACCGCCTGCCGCTGGACGTGCAGTCCCGGAAAGGCCGGGAGCAGCGCCGGGTGGATGTTCATGATCCGCAGGGGGAATTCCCGGAGGAACCACGAGGACAGGATGCGCATGAACCCCGCCATGACCACCAGCTCCACCCCGCTGGCCTTGAGGATCTCCGCCATTTTCCGGTCGAAGGATTCCCGGTCGGGATAGTCGGCGTGCCGGATGACCGCCGTCCGGATACCGTGCTTTTCACAGCGTTTCAGGGCAAAGGCGTCCGGGTTGTTGCTGATGACGATCCGGATCCGGGCGTCCAGCGTTCCCTCCTCGATGCGGTCGATCAGGGACTGCAGGTTGGAGCCGCTTCCGGATACCAGGACGCCGATGGGCACTTGATTCATCTGGATTCACCGTTCGTTCGCTCGAAGACGCCGGGAGGCCCGGAACAGCGGACGGGCTTGCCGGCGGAGGGAGCGGAGAGTCGCCTCAGGGGGAGACCATTTCCAGCGGAGGCTGATCGTCCTCCCGCCGGTCGATGTGGCCGATGGGCCACGCCGTCTCGCCGAGCTGGTGCAGCCGGTTGAGGATCTCCGGCGCGTCCTGCTCCGGCACGACGAGAATCATGCCGATGCCCATGTTGAAGACCCGGAACATCTCCCCCTCCTCGACCCGGCCCAGCTCCTGGAGAACCCTGAAAATCGGGGGAATGATCCAGGAATCCCGCCGGACGACGGCCCGGATGGAGCCGCGGACAATGCGGGGGATGTTGTCGTAGAAGCCGCCGCCGGTCACGTGGACGAGACCGTGGACCGGAAAGTTCTTCAGGACGTTCAGGACCGACTTGACATAGATCCGGGTCGGCTTCAGGAGCTCTTCGCCCACGGTTCCCTCGAGGCCGGCCACCCGGTCCTGGACCGACAGACCCTGCCGGTCGAAGAAGACCCTGCGGGCCAGGGAGTAACCGTTGCTGTGGAGTCCCGTCGAGGCGATCCCTATGAGGACGTCGCCCACCCTGACTTCGGAGCCGTCGATCAGCCGGTCCTCCTCGACGGCGCCGACGCAGAACCCCGCCAAGTCGTATTCGCCGTCGCCGTAAAACCCGGGCATCTCGGCGGTCTCGCCGCCGATGAGGGCGCATCCCGCGTCCTGGCATCCATGGGCGATTCCCTCGACGACCTTCACGCTCGTCTCCACGTCGATCCGGCCGGTGGCCAGGTAATCGAGGAAAAACAGGGGCTCCGCACCCTGTACGAGGACATCGTTGACGGACATGGCCACGAGGTCGATGCCGATGGTATCGTGCCGGTTCATCCAGTGCGCGATGCGGAGCTTGGTCCCGACCCCGTCGGTGGAGGACACGAGAATGGGCTTGCGCCAGCGGGTCAGGTCCATCCGGAAGAGGGCCCCGAATCCCCCGATGCCGCTCATGACCTCCTTCCGGAAGGTGTTCCGGACGACTGGCTTGATCCGGTCTACAAAAAGATTGGCCTTGTCGATGTCGACACCGGCCTCACGATACGTTGCTGAATTGGACATGCGCACCCCCTGGAAATGCCGTCCTGTGTAGCGTGAAACCGCTGAAAAGTCAATCAGCCCGGATTCTCCCTTGAGGTGCGGTTCCCCTTTTGATATCCACGGGAATCATGGAATCCGTGGAAGAAATCCTCCAGCGCATGGAAAGCCCGCTCCGGTTCGCCTCCCGGGAGGGATACCGGCACGTGTCCGCGCTGCGCGACCTGGAGCCGCTCATGGCGGGCCATGTGGCGGCGCTGAAGGGAAAGGACTGGGAGTCCGTCTCCCCCGGACAGCCGCCGCCCTCGGGCCTCCTGGACGAGTTCGGGGAGATCTTCCGCGGGTATGACGCGCTGCCGGACGAAGAGAAGAAGGGGCGCATCGTCCGGGCCGTGCGGCTCCTCGACGAAATCCGGCGCTGGATCCCCCGCCGCACGGCCGCAGCCCCCGATGCGACGCCCGCCCTGCCCGGGACGGAGGATGTCCGGCTGTCCCTCTACCAGTTGTCCACCCCCGCCCGCTATGTCCGGGGCGTCGGCCCCCGAATCTCATCCCTCCTCGAAAAGAAGGGTCTCGTCACGGTGGAGGACCTGCTCTACTTCCTGCCGCGGCGCTACGAGGACCGGCGGGAAATCCGCAAAATCGCCGCGGCGATCTTCGGCCGCCGGGAAACCGTGGTGGGGAGGGTCACCGCCGCCGGGTTCCGCCAGTACGGACGCCGGCGCGTCTTCGAGGCCGCCGTGGAGGACGGGACGGGGACGCTCCTGTGCAAGTGGTTCCGGGGCGGATCGGCCTACCTCAAGCGGGTTTTCCGGGAGGGGGGAACGGTCATCCTCACGGGCGAGGTCCGCGGCTTCCTGGGGGGCAAGGAGATGATCCACCCCGACTACGAGGTCATCGACGAAGAGGAGGGGACCGACAGCCTCCATTTCCGGCGGATCGTCCCCGTCTATTCCGAGACGGAGGGGCTCTACCAGAAGGTCCTGCGGCGGATCCTGGCTGAGGTCCTGGAGGAGTATGCGGGCCACCTGATCAGCCCGATCCCGCCTTTCATCCTGCAGAGCCGCCGCCTTCCGGCGATGGTTGAGGCCGTCCGGGAGGTTCACTTTCCGGGGCCGGAGTCCGACCCGGACGACCTGAACCGGTTTGCCTCCCCGGCCCACCGGCGACTGATCTACGACGAATTCTTCTTCCTGCAGCTTGGAATGGCCCTGCGCCGGCGCGGCCAGGCCATCGAGGAGGGCATCGCCTTCCGGACCGGCGGTCCGCTGGTGAAGCGGTTCCTGAACGGGCTTCCGTTCCGTCTCACCATGGCGCAGAAGAGGGTCCTGGGCGAGATCGCCGGCGACATGGAGCGGCCGCACCGGATGAACCGCCTGCTCCAGGGAGACGTCTGCTCCGGCAAGACCGTGGTTGCCTTTGCGGCCATCGTGGCGGCCTGTGAAAACGGTTTCCAGGGCGCCTTCATGGCCCCGACGGAGATCCTCGCCCGGCAGCACTTCCGCAACATCGAGCGGTGGGCCGGGGACCTCGGCCTCCGGGCGGGGTTCCTCTCAGGCGGACGGAAAGGAAACGACCGGAAGGAAACCCTGGAGGCGGTCGCCCGGGGGGAGGTGCAGGTTGTGGTCGGGACCCATGCCCTGATCCAGGAGGGCGTGGAGTACCGGCGGCTGGGCATGGTGGTGATCGACGAGCAGCACCGGTTTGGCGTCCTCCAGCGGGCCACCCTCCGGGACAAGGGGGGCAACCCGGACGTCCTGGTGATGACGGCCACCCCGATCCCCCGGACCCTGGCCATGACGGTCTATGGCGATCTCGACGTATCGGTGCTGGACGAGATGCCGCCGGGGAAGAAGCCCGTGGATACCCGCGTCGTGTATGAGCATCACCGCGCCCGGGTCTACGATGCGATCCGGCGGGAGATCCGGAAGGGGAACCAGGCCTTCATCGTCTATCCCCTCGTGGAGGAGTCGGAGGCCCTGGACCTCAAGGACGCCACCCGCATGGCCGGGCACCTGCAGGCGGAGATCTTCCCGGAATACAGGGTGGGCCTGGTCACGGGGCGGATGAAGGGAACCGAAAAGGACGCCGTCATGGCGGATTTCGCCGCCGGGAGCATCCACATTCTCGTCTCCACGACGGTCATCGAGGTGGGGATCGACATCCCGGAGGCCTCGGTGATGGTGATCGAGCATGCCGAGCGCTTCGGCCTCTCCCAGCTCCACCAGCTCCGCGGACGGGTGGGACGGGGGGAGGCGGAGTCGCTCTGCATCCTTCTGGCGGGGCACGCCGGCTCCCCCGACGCCCGCCGCCGGCTCCGGGTGATGGAGGAGACCCAGGACGGATTCCGGATCGCCGAGGAGGACCTTGCGATCCGGGGGCCCGGCGAGTTCCTGGGGACGCGGCAGTCGGGCCTCCCGGACTTCCGGGTGGCCGACATCGTCCGGGACGGGAGGATCCTGGCGGAGGCGCGAGCCGACGCCTTTGCGCTGGCCGAACGGGATCCGGCGCTGGTGAGGCCGGAGCACGCCCTCCTGAAGGAGGTGCTCCTGAAGCGCTGGCACGGCCGGCTAGAACTGGCCCGGGTCGGGTGACAAACGAAAGGAAAGGAGGGGGACCGGTTTCCGCCGGTTTCCCCGCGGGAGAGATATGCGAACCATGGAAGCGGACCTTTTGATTTTTGACCTCGACGGCACACTCGTGTCTTCCGGGGGAGACATTGCGGCATCGGTGAACGCAACCCTGCGGCGCCTGAGCCTGCCTGAGCGGCCCGTTGAGGAGATCCTCCGGTTCGTCGGCGACGGGGTGCGCGTGCTGATCGAGCGCAGCCTGGGCGGGTTGGACGGCGGACGCTTCGACGAGGCCCTCGAGTATTTCGGCACCCATTACCGGGAGCACATGCTGGACACGACCCGCCCGTACCCCGGCATCGAGGAGGCGCTCCGCCACTTCGCGGGCAAGCGCAAGGTGATCCTGACGAACAAGCGCCATTCCTTCGCGCTGCCCATCGCCGAGGCCCTGGGCCTGACGGGGCATTTCGACGAGGTGATCGGCGCCGACAGCACCCCCTTCATCAAGCCGGACCCCCGCCTGCTGGACCTGGTGACCCGGCGGTTCGGCGTTTCCCCCGGCCGGACCGCCGTGATCGGAGACGGCGTCAACGACGTGCTCCTGGCTCAAAACGGCGGTGCCTTGAGCTGTGCGTACCTGAAGGGGCTCACGCCCCGGGAGAAACTCCTGGCCCTCCGTCCCGACCGCACGTACGAGGATCCGGCGGAGCTCGTGACGCTGATCCGCTGAGACCCGCGGCGCCGGCCCCGATCCGCCGCAACAAGGACAAGGCATGGACCCGTTCCTGCGCAGGATTTCCCGGACCATCGACCGCTTCTCCATGATCGGGGAAGGGGAGCGGGTCCTTGCGGCCGTCTCCGGCGGGGCCGATTCGGCGGCCCTCCTGGAGGTGCTCTGCCGCCTGGCCTCCGGCCGGAAGTGGGTCCTGTCGGCGGCCCACTTGAATCACGGTCTCCGCGGCGAGGAGGCGAACCGGGACGAGGCTTTCGTCCAGTCCCTGGCGGACCGGCTGCGCGTGCCCCTGGCCTGCCGCCGCCTGGAGCAGGGGGCCCTGCGGGACCGGGACGGGAAGTCCCTCGAGGAGGCGGCCCGGGACGCCCGCTATGATTTTCTCCGGGAAGCCGCCGAAAACGCGGGCGCCGGCCGCATCGCCCTGGGCCACAACCGCGGGGACCAGGCGGAGACGGTGCTCATGAACATGGTCCGGGGAACCGGCCTCGATGGCCTGAAGGGAATGCTGCCTGTCCGGGACTGCCTCTTCGTGCGGCCGCTTCTTTATGCATCCCGGCGGGAGATCGCGGAGTTCCTGAAGAGAGAAGGGCTGTCCTTCCGGGAGGACGCGACGAACCGGGACCAGCGGTTTTTCCGGAACCGGCTCCGGCAGGACCTCCTGCCACACCTCTCGTCCCAGTACAATATCCGGGTGGAGGAGGGGCTGGCCCGGCTGGCGGACATCGCCCGCCGGGAGAACGATTTCCTGGAGGAGACGGTCCGGGAGGTCCTGGGGCGGCTTGTCCCGGCCCGGACGGGTTCCCGGATCGAGGTGCCCTTGGACGGCCTGGCGGGCCTGCACGAAGCGGTCCGGTTCCGGGTGGTGAAGGCGCTCCTGGACGCCCTGGCCCCCGGCCGGAGGGTCGGGTACGGTCACGCGGAGTCGGTCCTGGCCCTGGCGGCGGGAGACCGGCCCCAGGGGGCTCTCCACCTTCCCGGCGGTGTCACGGCCGTCCGGGAATACGGCCGGCTGATCCTCCTGACCCGGGTTCCGGAAACCGCCGGATACGAATATCCCGTGGACGTGCCGGGACGGACCGCCATTCCCGAGGCGGGATGCCGCCTCGAAGTGTCCCAGGTCGAGCCTCCATGGGGGATGGGAACCGGCCGGGTCGCGCTGTTCGATGCGGACAGGCTTGCCTTTCCGCTGACAGTCCGGTCCGCCCGTCCGGGGGATCGCATCCGCCCCCTGGGGCTCGGTGGAACGAAAAAGCTGCAGGACATTTTCACCGACCGGAAGACTCCTCGGTCCCGGCGATCCATCCTGCCGGTTCTTGAAGATCGAGGAGGGATCCTCTGGGTGGCGGGCGTCTGCCGCGGTGACCGGGCCCTCGTGACGGTGGACACGCTCCGCGTCCTCCGGGTGGAAATCGAGGAGACACCCCGGGAGGAGGCGCCGTCGCAAAGTGTTTGAAATGGCGAAACGGTTATTGTAAGGAAGGGGCAAATTCAGGGATGCGTCCTTGTGGCGCATCCACACTTTTCCCAAGGCCGGAAACGGCAAGAGAGGAACGAACCCTTTGAATCCCCTGCAGAAAAACATTGCCCTCTGGCTCATCATCAGCCTCGTCTTCGTGCTGCTGTACCACATGTTCAGCCAGCCCAAGAGCGGACAGGAGACGCTGATCTACAGCCGCTTCATCGCCCAGGTGGAAGCCGGCAACGTCTCCGAGGTGACCGTCCAGGGGGATAACATCACCGGCAAGTACAAGGACGGCAAGACGACCTTCAAGACGTTCGCACCGAAAGACGAGAGCCTGATCCCCCGGCTCCAGGCAAAAGGGATCCAGATCGCCGCCAAGCCGGTGGAGGACTCTCCCTGGTACATGACGATCCTGATCTCCTGGTTTCCCATGATCCTCCTCATCGGCGTGTGGATCTTCTTCATGCGCCAGATGCAGAGCGGCGGCGGCAAGGCCATGGCCTTCGGCAAAAGCCGGGCGCGCCTCGTGACGGACAAGACGAAGAAGGTCACCTTCGCCGATGTGGCCGGCATCGACGAGGCGAAGGAGGAGCTCACCGAGGTGATCTCTTTCCTGAAGGATCCCAAGAAGTTCACCCGCCTGGGCGGCCGGATCCCCAAGGGCCTGCTCCTGGTGGGCTCCCCCGGGACGGGAAAGACCCTGCTGGCCAGGGCCATCGCCGGAGAGGCGGACGTGCCCTTCCTGAGCATCAGCGGCTCCGACTTCGTGGAGATGTTCGTCGGCGTCGGGGCCTCCCGGGTGCGGGACCTCTTCGACCAGGGAAAGAAGCACGCCCCCTGCATCATCTTCATCGACGAGATCGACGCCGTCGGGCGGCACCGCGGGGCGGGCCTCGGCGGAGGCCACGACGAGCGGGAGCAGACCCTCAACCAGCTCCTGGTCGAGATGGACGGATTCGAGTCCAACGAGGGGGTCATCCTGGTCTCCGCCACGAACCGGCCCGACGTCCTGGACCCGGCCCTGCTCCGGCCGGGGCGGTTCGACCGGCAGGTCGTGGTGCCCCTGCCCGACATCAAGGGGCGGGAGATGATCCTGCAGGTGCACACCCGCAAGACCCCCATGGGCGACGACGTCGACTTCGCCATCCTGGCGCGGGGAACCCCCGGCTTCTCCGGGGCGGACATCGAGAACCTGGTCAACGAGGCGGTGCTCCGGGCCGCCCGGCTGGACAAGGAGAAGGTTTCCATGGCCGACTTCGAGTTCGCCAAGGACAAGGTCCTGATGGGGACGGAGCGCAAGTCCATGGTCATCAGCGACTCGGAGAAGCGCATCACCGCCTACCACGAGTCGGGGCACGCCCTGGTGGCGAGGCTCCTGCCGGGAACGGACCCGATCCACAAGGTGACCATCATCCCGCGCGGGCGGGCGCTCGGACTCACGCAGCAGCTGCCCATCGACGAGAAGCACACCTATCCGCGGGGCTACCTGCTCAACAGCATCGCCATCCTGCTGGGGGGGCGCGCGGCGGAGGAGCTTGTTCTCAAGGAGTTCACCACCGGTTCGGGGAACGACATCGAGCGGGCCACCAACCTGGCCCGGAAGATGGTCTGCGAGTGGGGCATGAGCGACGTCATGGGGCCGTTGAGCTACGGCAAGAAGGAGGAGCAGATCTTCCTGGGCCGGGAGTTCGCCACCCACAAGGACTACAGCGAGGAAACCGCCCGGCGCATCGACGGGGAAGTGAACCGGATCGTCATGGACGGCTACGACCAGACGCGAAAGCTGCTCCAGGACCACTTGGACATCCTGCACCGCCTCGCCGCGGAGCTGCTGGAGAAGGAAGTCCTCAACGCGGTCGAGATCGACGGCATCCTGACGGAATACGGCGTTTCCATTCCCGAATCCGGTCAGTTGGCATCCTGATCCCGTTCCGGCCGGACGCACGAAGTGAGGCGGCGGGCCTTTGCGCCCGAGCCGGAGCGGTGGCGCCGCTCCATTTCCGTTGTCCCAAGGAATTCCCGGAAGAAACCAGCCTGTGAGACCTGCAGGCCGTTTCCGGACGGCCCGCGGCGGGTGAAACGTATGCGGAATCCCAGAATGCTCCACTGTCCGACCCCCGCGGACGCCCGGGAGATCCTCCGGCGCACCGGCTGTGACCCTTGGGGGATCGATGCGATGGCGCCCAAAATGGCCGGGCTGGCCGTTCTCCTGGAAAAGGTGTCCTGCCGGGACGCCAACATCCTCAAGCAGGAGATGCTTTCCGCGGGCGGCGACGCGGCGGTGGCCCGGGGAACCGTTGCCTGCAGCCTGCCTTTCACCGATGTGGTCCTCATGGGCACGGTCAAGCAGCTCCGGCGGTTCGCGGAAAAAATGGCCTTCCAGCCCTTCGGCCTGAAGACGCTGGCGGAAGCAATCCCGTCGCTCCTGGGGCGGCACTTCCGGGACCGACACGTACTCAGGGCGGGAAAGTGGGAGATGGCCCTGGGGGAGCGGACCCTTGTCATGGGCATCCTGAACGTCACCCCCGACTCCTTCTCCGACGGCGGCCTCTGCCTGGCTCCGGATCAGGCCGTGGCCCGGGCACTGCAGATGGTGGAAGAGGGGGCGGATTGGATCGATGTCGGCGGGGAATCGACCCGGCCGGGATCGGATCCCGTTTCCCTGGACGAGGAGCTCCGGCGGGTGATTCCCGTCGTCGAGACCCTGGCGCGGCAGCTCCCCGTCCCCCTGTCGGTGGACACCACGAAGGCGCAGGTGGCCCGGCGGGCCGTCGAGGCCGGCGCGGCGATGGTCAACGACGTCAGCGCCATGACCTTCGACCATGATATGGCCGGGGTTGTGGCGGAGACCGGTGCTGCCGTGTCGCTCATGCACATCCGCGGTGTGCCCCGCATCATGCAGTCCGAATACGTTCCCTATGGCTCGGTGCCGGGGGACATGATCGCCTTCCTTGAGGAGCGAATGGAGGCGGCCTCCGCGGCGGGTGTCCCGGAAGAGCGGATCCTGGTGGATCCGGGGTTCGGCTTCGGCAAGAGCGACCGCGACAACTGGCGGATGCTCCGCCACCTGGAAGAATTCCGGTCCCTCGGCAGGCCGATCCTGGTGGGGGTGTCCCGGAAGGCCTCCATCGGCCGGGCAACCGGGGGTGACCCCCCGGCGGAGCGGCTCCCGGGAACCGCCGCCGCCGTCACGGCGGCCATCCTGAACGGGGCCGCCATGATCCGGGTTCATGACGTGAAGGCCATGAAGAAGGTCGCCGCCGTCGCCGATGCGGTCCGCCGGGGAGGTGAAGCGGAGGCGCCGGAGGGGGCTACGTGATTGCCGGTACGGGCATCGACCTGGTGGAGGTCCGGCGCATCGACCGGCTCCTCCAGAAATGGGGGGACCGCTTCACCGGCCGGTTCTTCGCCCCCGGGGAGGCCGCCTATTGTGGAGCCAAGGCCCGCCCGGCCATCCATTACGCGGCCCGTTTCGCCGCCAAGGAGTCCTTCCTGAAGAGCCTGGGCATCGGCCTGGGGATGGGCGTGCACCTGCGGGAGATCGAAGTTTCCCGGGACCGGCGCGGCAAGCCGGTCCTCGTGCTGCACGGGAAGGCCGCCTCCATGCTGAGAGAGCGGGGCATTACAGCGGTCCACCTGAGCCTGACCCACACGGCGGATCACGCGGCGGCCGTGGTGATCCTGGAGACGGAAGCGACAAGGCCGACGGAGAAGAAGAGCCATGTCCGGGAATGAAACGCTGATCCTGGAAACGAAGAGCGCCGGCATGACCCGGGCCCTGGGACGGGTGCTCGGCGGGATCCTGAAGGCCGGCGACGTGGTGGCCCTGGCGGGGGAACTGGGGACGGGCAAGACCTGCCTGACCCAGGGAATCGCCGAGGGGCTGGACGTATCCGCGGATTACCGCATCACCAGCCCCACCTTCACGCTGGTGAACGAATACCCGGGGCGCCTGCCCCTGTACCACGTCGATGTTTATCGCCTGGCCGGGCGGGCGGACCTGTACGACCTCGGTTTCGACGAGTTTTCCGAGGGGCGGGGGGTGGTCGTCATCGAGTGGGCCGAGAAGATCCGCGAGGCCGTCCCGGAGGGAGCGCTCTGGATTTTCCTCTCCTATGTAGACGACGAGACGCGGCGGATCGAGATCGACGCACAAGAGGAAATCCCTTGCAAAAATGAACTTGTTGAAATATGTAACCGCACCCCCTGAGGGGGCATCAAACGGAATGCCGGAGGGCGTTTTAGGGTATGGGGCTGATCGTTCATAAATATGGCGGCACATCGGTGGCCGACCTGGAAAAGATCGAAAACGTGGCCCGGAAGGTGATCCGGACGAAAGAGGCGGGGAATGAGATCGTCGTGGTGCTGTCGGCCATGGCCGGTGAAACGGACCGATTGATCGCCCTGGCCCAGAAGGCGTCGGACGACCCGGATCCGCGGGAGTTTGACTCCCTGATCTCCACGGGCGAACAGGTGACCGTGACACTCCTGGCGATGGTCCTGAACCGCCTGGGGTATCGCGCCAAGTCCTTCCTGGGATCGCAGGTGAAGGTCCACACGGACCAGGCCTTCAAGAAGGCCCGGATCGTCGAGATCGACCAGAAGGTCCTGAAGGATGAACTCCGGCAGGGGACGATCTGCGTCGTCGCCGGCTTCCAGGGCGTCGACGACGAGGGGAACATCACGACCCTCGGGCGGGGCGGCTCGGACACCAGTGCCGTGGCCCTGGCGGCGGCCCTCCGCGCTGACGCCTGCGACATTTACACGGACGTGGACGGCGTCTACACGACGGATCCGAACATCTGTCCCCACGCCAGGCGGCTCAGCAAGATCTCCTACGACGAGATGCTGGAAATGGCCAGGGCGGGCGCCAAGGTCCTGCAGCCCCGGTCCGTGGAGATGGCAAAGAAATTCAACGTTCCCGTGTACGTGAAATCAACATTCACCGACGAGGGGGGAACCCTGGTGACGAAGGAGGACAAGGACATGGAAAAGGAAGTGGTCTCCGGGGTCACGTACGACCGGGATCAGGCCAAGATCACCGTGGTCCGCGTGCCCGACCGGCCGGGCGTTGCGGCCAAGCTGTTCACGCCCCTGGCGGACAAGAATATCGTCGTGGACATGATCATCCAGAACGCCAGCGTCGAAGGCTTCACGGACCTGAGCTTCACCGTTTCCCGCAAGGAGGTGAAGGCGGCCCGGGAAATCGTCGAGAAGGCGGCCCGCGACGTCGGCTCGGAGCGCGTGGAAGTGGACGAGAGCGTCTCGAAGATCTCCATCGTCGGCGTCGGCATGATCAGCCATTCCGGCGTTGCCGCGAAGATGTTCGCCACCCTGGCCCGGGAAGGCATCAACATCGAGATGATCAGCACCTCGGAGATCAAGATCTCCTGTGTGGTGCACTCGAAATACACCGAGTTGGCCGTGATGGCGTTGCATGAGGCTTTCCAATTAGAGCAGCGCTCCTAGGGCTGGCGACCCTTGAAAACGGCCGGATGCATCGTTGTGCTTCGGCTCTCGTCGCTGCGACGTACGTGAAAAGTACGTCTCCCTCCTCGGGCCTCGCACGCCTCGCCTGCGGCCGTTTTGAAGGGTCGCCGGCGATCGGGATCTTTATGGTGCGGCGTACGAAGGAGTACGCCTCCCTCCTCGCGATTTGCGCTCCTTGCCTGCGGGCATTTTGCGGAGCCACCCGGGGTGGAAAAGCGGCGGCAAAGCGACCGATTCTTTGCCCCGATCCGGCTTCGATCCGTCTAAGCCGGGCCGGTGATAAACTGTTGAATCACCTCCCGGTGCCGGTTCTCACAGGCACCAGGAGGCTGTCATTCCCCTCCCGACAGCACAGCCGTTCCCGGAACCCATGTGCATCCCGCGGATGCTCCGGAGATGGTGCGAGATCCCCTTTACGGACGGCCAGCGCGACGGTACGACGGCACTCTTCCTGATCGCCGTGGCGGTCATCCTCGTTTTCCATTTCACCCCTCCTGCACAGGGCCTGCGAACGGCGTCCGACACGGATGAGCGGTCCGGCCCCATCGCCGTCGTTCTCGAAGGCGGATCGATGGTGGACGGCGTGTACTTCCTGAAGCCGGGAACCACCCACAGGACTTTAGGGGAGCGGATCGGCGTTCCGGCGGAGGCATGGCGGTGCGGTTCATGTCCAGACAGAGTTCTGGCAACCGGCACGTTCGTCCTTTGGAAAGGCCCGGGATCCGGCGAGACGCCGCGGTTCGGTCCCCTGGATGCAGCTCGCCGTCTCGCCCTGGGACTGCCCATCGACATAAACCGCTCGAAAGACTGGGAGTTGGCTATGGCTCCGGGCATCGGTCCGAAGATGGCGGAGAAGATCGTCCGGTTCCGGGAGAAACGGGGCCGGATCCGTCGCCTGGAGGAGTTGACGGGCATCCGGGGAATCAAGAAAAAGCGGCTGGAGGCGCTTCGGCCTTACCTGGCGGTCCTGCCGGACGGGTGCTGGTCTTGCGAAGACGGTTTCCTCCCGGATCGAAAGGGATCCCGTTGAAGGAAGCCATCGGGACGGGATCCGCCATGAGAAATCCTCCATCCGAGGTGATGGATTCCTCCGGCACACTCTTTGCGAATTATCCCCGTGCAATGGCGAGGCGGATTTTCATAAACCGCCTCAATATCGATATGTTAAGCATGAATGATGCTTTACCTGGTGGATTGGTGTGCGATCCTTTCTTGACAGGGAGTCAATCCGTTGACGACGGCCCTGTCACCCTCTCCGTTCTGCAGGTTTTACCAATCCGGAATATGCAGTTTTGAATAACGAATATGCTTGAAGGAGGCTGTTATGGGGTACATGTCCGAAGCAATCGGCTTTGGCGGATTCATCGTTGGCCTGCTGGTCATCGTGCTGGGCGGGTTGAGGATCATCTACGGGAAGAACCGGCCCACCAAGATGTACGGGGTTGTCGTGCCGGTGATCGTGATCGTGGCGCTGATGTTTTACGTGTTCGGCCGTCTGGCCGTTTTGTCGTCGTGGGTGAGTGCGCTGACGGCCGTCTTTCTGGCGGGGGTTTTCGTGCTGGCCTGCTTCATCCTGATTGCCAGGAAGAAGGCGATTCCGATCATCGGCTCCATGTACGGCATCGTGACGGGGGTTGACGACATCGTGGCGGGGACGGAGCAGATGGCCTCCACGAGTGCGTCCCTGGCGGAAGGGGCCAGTGCGCAGGCCGCGGCCATCGAGGAGACCTCGGCGTCCCTCGAGGAGATGACGTCCATGACCGCCCAGAACGCCGAGAATGCGGGACGGGCGAGCACGATGATGTCAAAGGAAGCCAGGGAGAGCTTCGGCATCGTGGAGAAAAAGATGCAACAGACGCACGACGTCGTGATGGCCAGCGTCCGGGCGGGCGAGGAGACGGCCAAGATCATCAAGACCATCAACGAGATCGCCTTCCAGACGAACCTCCTGGCCCTGAATGCGGCCGTCGAGGCGGCCCGGGCCGGTGAGGCCGGGGCCGGCTTTGCCGTTGTGGCGGAGGAGGTCCGCAGCCTGGCCATGCGTTCGGCCGCGGCAGCCCGGAACACGGAGGAACTGATCGCCGATTCGACGGGGAAGACCCGCCAGGCCTCGGCCCTGTTCGACGAGATGAGCCGGGAGCTCTCCCGGAACCGGGACATCTCCATGAAGGTGACGGACCTGATCGGCCAGGTCGCGGAGGCTTCCAAGGAACAGGCCCAGGGGATCGATCAGATCAGCCGCGCCGTGGTGGAAATGGACAAGGTCGTCCAGCAGAATGCCGCCAGCGCCGAGGAATTCTCGGCCGTCACGCAGCGGATCCGGGATGAGCTGGTCGGCATCAGCGGGAGTGTCGACAGGGTCAAGCCCATCATTGGGGAAGAGATCATCATGGCTATGGGAGAAAGGAAGGGAGCTGTGCGACAGGCGTCATTCGCCCATTCCTCGAGCTACCCGGCACACGCAGGGTCCGGTCCAGAGCGCCTTCCGGCGAAACTCTGAAAACCCGGGCGTGACGGAGGTCCGGAAAGGCTCGTCTGCCGAACGGCCGCACCTGGAGCGCGGAGACTGTCATCCGGCAGTGGGCGACCGGCGGGCTGCCCATTAATCAATAGTCGGGAATAAAAGAGAAAAGGGGACCGGCTTCATGCCGATCCCCTTTTCTGCGTTTTTCGACCCCGGCGGGAACCTCCATCGGGTTCCGTCGTTTTACCGCTATTTCTTGTAGCCGTTCAGGTAGGACAGGACGCGCTGGACGTAGTCCTGGGTCTCCCGGTAGGGGGGAATGCCGCCGTAGCGCATGACCGCCTTTTCGCCGGCGTTGTAAGCCGCCAGTGCCAGCCGGAGGTCGCCGTTGAAGAGCCGGATCAGGTAGCGGAGATATCGGACCCCGCCGTCGATGTTCTTCTCCGGGTGGAAGGAATCATCCACCTGGAGGGACGACGCCGTGGCCGGCATGAGCTGCATCAGACCACGGGCCCCTTTCGGGGAGACCGCCTGGTGGTTGAAATTCGACTCCGCCTTGATGACCGCCTTGATGAGCGCCGGGTCCATTCCGTGCTTCTGGGCCGACTTGGTGATGATCGGATCGAACTTGTTGATGTCCCGGGCGATCTTGCGGTTGAAGATGACCCGCGGCTCCCTCATGATCAGGGTGTACTTCTTGGTCGCATCGGTGGGGACGTTCGTCAGATGGATGACCCCTGTCTCGTCCTCGTACTTGTATATGTCCGCCGCGACGTATCCCGGCACGGCAGTCAGGATCAGGAGCAGGGCCAGAGCCAGGACGGCGCCCCGCAGCATGTGCGTAATTACCGGCATATCCACCTCTCAAGACGGGTATCCTATGGGACCGCGGAAGGGAATGCAAGCATTTTCAATGGGAATATCGGGATGATATCCCTCTTGACTTATAAATCGTTCATGAGTATAAGGTCACGCTCCATAATCAGCGGGTCCAGATCTCTCCGCGTTTCTCCAAATGTCGTAGTATCTATCCGTTGCAAGGGAACAAAAAAGGGGAAAGGGGCTTTCCTTCGGAAAGGCGGAATATGAAAGTGACTGTGCGGCAGATCAGGCGAGTGATGATTGCGAACCGGGGAGAGATCGCCCTCCGGATCCTGAGGACGGCCAAGGAACTGTCTCTGGATGTCGTGGTTGTTTTTGAAGGTCCCGACAGCGATGCCTACTACATCCGGCTGGCCGAAGATGCCGTCATGATCGGTGACGGGCCCCGGAAGGACTACCTGGACATCGACAAGATCATCTGGGCGGCCAAGAAGAGCGGTGCCGATGCGATCCATCCCGGGTACGGCTTCCTGGCGGAGAATCCCGATTTCTCGGCCGCCTGCGACAAGGCCGGCATCCTCTTTATCGGCCCCCCCCCGGGGGTCATCAGCAACCTGGGGAACAAGGTGGTGGCCCGCCAGATCGCCCAGAAGGCGGGGATTCCGTGCGTTCCCGGGACGAAGGATCTGCTCCGCGGAGAGGCGGGTGTCCGGGAGGCCGTCGATTTCGGGCGGATGTACGGATATCCCCTGATGCTCAAGGCATCCGCCGGCGGCGGCGGCCGGGGCATCCGGAAGGTGGTCGACGAGGCCGACCTCCTCAAGCAGATTCCCCAGGCCCGGGCTGAGACGCTGGCGGCCTTCAACGACGAGAACATCTATGTGGAGAAGTGCATCGAGGCGCCGCGCCACGTGGAGGTGCAGATCCTGGCGGATAAGCACGGCAACGTGATCCACCTGGGAACGAGGGACTGCTCGATCCAGCGGCGCCACCAGAAGCTCCTGGAGATCGCCCCGGCGGACCTGCCGCCGGATGTCCTGGAGGCGATGTGCGACTGCGCCATCCGGTTTGCCCGGGAGTCCGGATACGTCAACGCCGGCACGGTGGAGTTTCTCGTCGACTCGAAAACGAGCGAATTCTGGTTCATGGAGATGAATACCCGGCTCCAGGTGGAGCACACCGTGACGGAGGAGCTCTCCGGGGTGGACATCGTCCGTGAGCAGATCCGCATCGCCGAGGGCCATGTCCTGAGCATTCCCCAGGAGCTGGGGCTGCTCAGGGGCAAGGCTATCCAGGTTCGGATCAACGCGGAAGACCCGAAGAACAATTTCATGCCCGAGGGGGGCAAGAGGCTGGAGGTCTACCAGTCCTCCGGAGGCCCTGGCGTCCGGCTGGACGGCGTGGTCTACCAGGGATTCAAGATCCCCACGGAGTACGACTCGATGATGGTCAAGATGACCGTCCGGGGGCTGAACTGGGAGCAGGCCATCCAGCGACTGAAGCGGGCCCTCCAGGGTTTTCTCATCGTTGGACCCAAGACGACGATTCCCTTCTACCTGGCCATCTGTGACGAGCCGGATTTCCAGGCGGGCCGGTTCGATACGAGTTATCTCGAGACGCATCCCGGGGTTTTCGATTACCCCGAGCCGGAGCGCGAAGTGGCGAAACTGGCGGAGCTGATCGCGGAGATCCACGCCCGCAAGATCAACCCTTATGCATACTGAGTCTCCCCGCGCCGGTGTCGGAAACCGGAAGGGCCGGCCGGAGAAGGGAGACAGGGAGGACCCATGCTGAAGAATATTTCCCAGAACCTGCTCGACGAACGGATCACCCCGAGGGATCTGCGGGAGCACGGGGTCCGGTTCTTGCTGGACAAGATCCGGCAGGCCGACGGGTACTATCTGACCAATACGGAGAGGGATCAGTCACAGTCCGATTTCAAGAACCGGATCATGCCCCATACCCAGCTTCTCGTGGCCCGTCCGCGCAACGACGCGGGCTACTTCTCCCTGGAAATCACCGGCGGGGCCTCGGTCCACGTGGACATGCTGCGCAAGCAGATCAACCCCCTGGAGAAGCTCCAGGTGCTGAGCGAGCGCATGCCCGACACCATGTTCCAGACGCTCTGCCGGGGAATCAACCTCTTCGGCTACCGTCCCTACCCGGAAAACGTGGTCCGCCTGACGGTGCGCACCTTCGCCCGGTATGTCCACGTGTGGCGGGTGTTCGACTTCCTCAACTATATTCCCAACATGCGGGCGGTCTTCGAGGAGGTGATGGCGTCGGGATGCATCCTGGAGCCGTCCATCTGCTTCTCCACGGGGCCCGAGCACACCGATGAATACTACGTGGGAAAGGTGGGGGAGATCCTTGATGTCACGGGTCCGGACATCCTCCTGTGCATCAAGAACCACGGGGGGCTCGGAACATCAAAGCGCATCGGGGACCTGGTGCGGGCGATCCTCGACAAGTACCCGGATCTCATCATCCACTACCACGGCCACAACACCGACGGCAACGACATCGGCCGGATCGTCGAGGCGGTACGCAACGGGGCGAAGATCGCCGACGCGGCGGACCATGCCTTCACCGGGTTCTATGGACCCCCGCCGCTGCTCACAGTCATCGAGACCCTGGAAGAGTACGGACAGCGGGCCATGGGCATCGACAAGCAGTCCGTTCTGGACACCTCCAGCATGCTGCGTCCGGAGCGGGAGTACTACAAGGACCTCGAGTCCCAGTTTCTGGGATTCGATCCCTCCGTCCAGGTTCACAAGCTCCCCGGCGGGGCCACGGGATCGAGCTTCGAGCAGGCTGTGAAGGGCGGGTTCCTCCACCGGATGCCGGAGATCCTCCAGCATGAGCTTCCCCGTGTCCAGACGGAGCTGGGGAACTGGTGGAGCGTCACCCCGGGCTCGCAGATCCTCTGGACCACGGCGGTGAACAACGTCCTGAAGGGCGTCCGTTACAAGGACGCCAACGACGACCTGAAGAGCCTGATGCTGGGGAGGTACGGCGACCTGCCGTTCTACTGGCCCTCCGACGAGATCTACCGGGCCGTCTTCGGGCCGGACTGGAAAGAGATCCGGGAATGCGACACCTGCTACCAGCGCATCGAGGACGTTGACCTCGACGTGGAGAAGAAGGTCCTGGAAAAGCGCCTGGGCCGCCACGCCACGGAAGACGAACTGGTGCTCTACCTGCAGCACCCGAACGACGCCGTCAATTTCCTCAAGTTCGAGACAAAATTCGGAAAGACCTGGGTCCTGTCGCCCAAGATCTGGTTCAACCGGGGAGGATTCTCCCAGGGCGAGAAGTTCGATTTCCCCGATGCCTTCGGCCGGCTCCACACCATCGAGATCGGACCGCAGCGGAAGACCAAGGGGGGCGACATGGTGACCTACATGGTCATCGACCATCACACCGAGCCCGTCCTCACCGTACTGGAGGAAGAGGCGACGGGGCAGGCGAAGAAGAAGATGGCCCTGTCGGCCAAGGAGATCGGTGAACTGGCCAAGAAGGGCGACATCCGCTCCCATATTACCGGAACGGTCAACGAGATTCCCGTGACGGAAGGCGCCCAAGTGGAGCCGGGGCAGGTCCTGATCATTCTGGAGGCCATGAAGATGCTCAACAACGTGGCTTCCGACCTGAAGGGACAGGTCGTGGAGATCCGGGTGTCACCCGGCGACAAGGTCGAGGTGGGGGATCCCCTCATGACGGTCCGGAAGGAATAGGGCTGCACCGGCTCCGATCACCGTCTGCCGGACCGTAACAGGTTGATAGAAAAGGAGAAACGAACGGATTCGGGATTTCCGTCTTGACTTTCCCGGCATGCGTGGTACTGTTTCGTGCCTTTTTTCAATCCCGGTATCCAACGGTTCCAGTCTCATTCCGCTCGCGCCCCGGTGATCCGTCCACATCCGACCCGATAGAGGCGTGTTCATGTGCCCCCGGGCGGCACCGTGAGGAAACGCATAACAGCAGGGAGTCAGGATGGCGAAACGCGGCTTTACGCTCTTGATCATTCCCCGAAAGGACGGTCCCGTCCATACCTTCGGGATTCCCGGATCCCTCCTGAAGAGGCTGGCCGCGGTTCTGGCCGTCGTCATTCTCGCGTCGCTCTATTTCGCCTATGATTACATTTCCGTCCGCCGGGATGCCGCCGAGTTGGCGCGCCTGCGGGCAGTCACGGGCAACCAGGAGAAGCAGATCGTCGAGCTCGCCGGACGCCTGGAGCGGTACAGTGCCAGGATGAACGAGTTGAGCGAGTTCGACCGGAAGATCCGCATTGCCGCCAACATCGAGGGCAGCCGCGACAAGCAGGTGATTCTGGGCATCGGGGGCGCCGTGCCGGAGGAGGGGCCGGTCCCGTCGCGCCTGGATGGAGACCGGCAGGCCATCCTGACGCAGGTCGTGCAGGGCGTCGACCGGCTGGAGCAGGAGGCGGCCGCCCGGGAGAAGAGTTTTGTCCAGATCCTGCATTTCCTGAACCGCCAGCGTTCGGTCGTCGCGGCGACACCGTCTCTCTGGCCGGTACGGGGACTGGTGACCTCCGAGTTCGGTACCCGCTCGTCCCCCTTCGGCGGAGGCCGGGAATATCATGAGGGTATCGACGTTGCCACGCAGCACGGAACGCCGGTCCGCGCGCCAGCGGACGGGGTCGTTCTGGAGGCGTCCATGCAGAGCGGCTATGGGAATGTGGTCAAGCTTGATCACGGCCGGGGGCTCTCCACGCTCTACGGGCATTTGTCCCGGATCGCCGTCCGGAAAGGGACGATCGTACGGCGGGGCGAGGTCATCGGGTACGTCGGGAACACCGGCCGAAGCACCGGCTCCCATCTTCACTACTCTGTTTATTTCAGCGGAGTCGCCGTGAATCCGAGGAATTATCTGCGCCGATAGGGAGGATCTCCTTCCTTTTTTTCCCACGGCGCCTACCGTCCGACACCGGTGCGACACCGGTTTTTTTATTGGATATGCGATATGATGTTTGAATCCATTTTGAAGAAAATCGTGGGCAGCAAGAACGACCGCGACCTGAAGCGCCTTTCCTTTATCCTCGATGAAGTCAACGATCTGGAACCGGCGATGCTGGCCCTGAGCGACGCCGAACTCCAGGCGAAGACCCCGTATTTCAAGGAGAAGCTGGAAAACGGAGCCACCCTGGACGACATCCTCCCGGAGGCCTTTGCGGTCGTGCGGGAGGTGTCCCGGCGGACCCTCCTGATGCGCCCCTTCGACGTGCAGGTCATCGGCGGCATCGTCCTCCACGAGGGAAAGATCGCCGAGATGAAGACGGGCGAGGGGAAGACCCTGGCGGCGACCATGCCGATGTACCTGAACGCCCTGACGGGCCGGGGCGCCCACCTGGTTACGGTGAACGACTACCTGGCCCGCCGCGACGCTTCGTGGATGGGGCCCATTTACAACTTTCTCGGCCTGACCGTGGGCGTCATCGTCCACGGCATGGACGACGCGGAGCGCAGGAAGGCCTACCTGTCGGACATCACGTACGGAACGAACAACGAATTCGGCTTCGACTACCTTCGGGACAACATGAAGTTCACCCTGGACGATTACGTCCAGAGGGACTTCCACTACGCCATCGTCGACGAGGTGGACAGCATCCTCATTGACGAGGCCCGGACGCCCCTCATCATCTCCGGGCCGTCCGACGAATCGACGGACAAGTACTACCGGATCAACCAGATCATCCCGCGCCTTCGCAAGGACACGGACTACACGATCGAGGAGAAGAGCAAGACCGTGGTGTTGACGGAGGAGGGCGTCGCCCGGGTGGAAAGCCTCCTGAAGGTCCAGAATCTCTATGAACCCGGGAACATCGAGATCGTCCATCACGTCAACCAGGCCCTCAAGGCCCACACCCTGTTCAAGCGGGACGTGGATTACATGGTGAAGGACGGCGAGGTCATCATCGTCGACGAATTCACCGGCCGGCTGATGCCGGGGAGGCGCTACAGCGACGGCCTGCACCAGGCCCTGGAGGCGAAGGAGAAGGTCAAGATCGAGCGGGAGAACCAGACCCTCGCGTCCATCACCTTCCAGAACTACTTCCGCATGTACGACAAGCTGGCGGGCATGACCGGCACCGCCGACACGGAGGCGGAGGAGTTCAAGAAGATCTACGGCCTCGAGGTGGTGGTCGTCCCGACGAACATGCCCATGATCCGGGAAGACCATACGGACGTCGTCTACAAGACGGAGGAGGAAAAGTTCAAGGCCGTCATCGAGGAGATCAAGGAGATGCACCGGAACAGCCGACCCGTCCTGGTGGGCACCATCTCCATCGAGAAGTCGGAGTACCTGAGCAAGATTCTCTCCCGGACGGGGGTCAAGCACCACGTCCTCAACGCCAAGCAGCACGACCGGGAGGCGGAGATTGTCGCCCAGGCGGGCCAGCGGGGCATGGTGACCATCTCGACCAACATGGCGGGTCGCGGAACCGACATCAAGCTGGGCGAGGGAGTAGCGGAACTGGGGGGCCTCCACATCCTGGGAACGGAGCGCCACGAGAGCCGGCGGATCGACAACCAGCTCCGCGGCCGCTCTGGACGCCAGGGGGACATGGGTTCCTCCCGATTCTACCTGTCCCTCGAGGACGATCTGATGCGCATCTTCGGGGGCGAGAAAATCTCCTCGATCATGGACAGGATCGGCCTTGAGGAGAACCAGCCCATTGAGCACCGGATGATCTCCAAGGCCATCGAGAACTCCCAGAAGCGCGTGGAAGGGCAGAACTTCGAGATCCGCAAGCACCTCCTGGAATACGACGATGTCATGAACCGCCAGCGGCAGGTCATTTATGAGCAGCGCCGCAAGGTCCTACGGGGAGGCGAAGGCCTCTGGTCGGACCTGGAAGAAATGCTGGGGGACGTCCTGGACGACCTGATTCCGGACTTCATCGACGAGAAGGGGAATCCGGTGGACGGGGATCTGAAAGGGCTGGAGGACATGGTGTTCAAGCAGTTCTCCCTGAAGATGAACTTCTCCGACCGGGAAGACCTGAGGCCCGCCGTGATCCAGGAGGAGATCCACGAAGCCGTGATGGGGCTCCTCCGGGGCAAGGAGGCGGAGTTCGGGAAGGAGCTGATGGAATACCTCCTTCGTGTCATCATGCTCAATGCCATCGACACGCAGTGGAAGGACCACCTGCTGGCCATGGATCATCTCAAGGAGGGGATCGGGCTTCGGGGATACGGACAGAAGGATCCCGTTCGGGAGTACCAGAAGGAAGGGTACGACATGTTCATGGAGATGATCGAGCGGATCAAGATGGACAGCCTGGAGAAGCTCTGCATGATCCGGATCCAGCGGGAGGACGAGGTCGAGCGGATCCAGCGGCGGCAGGAGCAGGAGTACGTCATGAGCCGGGGAGGCGACGGGGCGGCGGCCGCCCCGGTCAAGCGGACCGGGGAGAAGGTCGGCCGGAACGATCCCTGCCCCTGCGGGAGCGGGAAGAAATACAAACGATGCTGCGGTGCAAATTGAAAAGCGGCGACGTGACATGCAGCCGGTGAAGAATGACATGAAAAGGGATGTGAACTGGACCGTACCGGGTTTCCGGGCGGCGGGGATCGCCTCGGGGATCAAGGAGGACGGGCGCAAGGACCTGGCCCTGATCGTTTCAGAGGAGCCGGCCTCCGCGGCGGGCATGTTCACCACCAACGCCTTCAAGGCGGCCCCGGTGATTGTGGACATGGAGCGCATCCGGTCCGGCCGGGCCCAGGCGATCCTGACCAACAGCGGCAACGCCAACGCCGCCATGGGGCCCGAGGGCATCGAAGACGCCCGGGCGTCCTCCCGGGCGGTCTCGGGGGCGCTGGGCATTCCGGATGACATGATTCTAGTGGCCTCCACGGGAGTCATCGGCCGGCGCCTGCCTGTCGGGAAGATCCTGGCCGGCGTCGGGTCGCTGGCCGGGAGACTGCGTCCTGACGGGATGGAAGAGGCCCAGGAGGCGATCCTCACGACGGACCGGTTTCCCAAGATGGCTCTCCGCGCGGAGAGCATCGACGGCCGGCCCGTGACGGTCCTAGGGATGGCCAAAGGCGCCGGTATGATTCAGCCGGACATGGCGACCATGCTGGCCTACGTTCTCACGGATGCGGCCGTCGAGCCCCGCCTCCTGGGAGAGCTGCTCCGGGAAGGGGTGGCCGGGAGCTTCAACGCCATTTCCGTGGATGGATGCATGAGCACCAACGACACCGTCCTCGTCCTGGCCAACGGCCGGGCGGGGAACCGCCCTTTCCGGAAAGGGGACCGTGACGGCCGTACCTTCCGGGGGATGCTGGCGGCGGTCCTGGAGGAGATGGCCCTGGCCATGGTCCGGGACGGGGAAGGGGCGACCAAGGTCGTCACGCTGGAAGTGTCCGGCGGGAGGACGAAGGCGGAGGCCCGGAGGGTGGCCTATGCCGTGGGGAACTCAAACCTGTTCAAGACGGCCTGTTTCGGGGGAGACCCCAACTGGGGGCGCGTGATCGGGGCAGTGGGCGCCGCCGGTGTGCCGGTGAATCCCGATGCTGTCAATGTGTCTTTTGGTGGGGTGACGGTCTTTGCGGGTGGCCGGGGCATTCCCGCGGCGACGGCGGAGCTGGCCCGCGTCATGGCCTCGGACCGGATCCATGTCCGGATCGATCTCGCCGGAGGCAGGGGGGCATTCGTCCTCCACACCTCCGACCTGACCTTCGACTATGTCAGGATCAACGCCCATTACACGACCTGAGCGGGGACCACTTTTTTCCCTGGGCGCGGGGGCTGTCACGGGGGCATGCCGCCCCGGCGGAGGAATTGAGAGAAGGCAGGGTTTTCCCTTGCCAAGGGGAACCCATTATGCTAATGGCCGGCAGATTTCGCACATCCCCGGACCGGCAGGGGGTTGCTTTTCCTTGGAAAAGTTCCCTGGCGGGGTGATGGGGGTGGAGGAAAAAACAAAAGGAGAAAGACTATGGCAGCACTGATTTCCATGAAGCTCCTGCTCGAGGCGGGAGTCCACTTCGGTCACCAGACCAACAAATGGAACCCGAAGATGAAAACCTACATCTTCGGCGCCCGAAACGGCATCTACATCATCGATCTCCAGCAGACCGTCGAGATGTTCCACAAGGCTTACGACTTTGTCGTGAACACCGTGGCGAACGGCGGAACCATCCTGTTTGTGGGAACGAAGAAACAGTCCCAGGAAGCGATCCGCGAGGAGGCCGGGCGCTGCGGCATGCCTTACGTCAACCAGCGCTGGCTCGGCGGTATGCTGACCAACTTCACGACCATCAAGAAAAGCATCGACCGCCTCAACATGCTGGACAAGATGTTCCAGGATGAAAGCGTGCGGGCCTTCCCGAAGAAGGAGATCATGAAGCTCCAGAAGGAGCGCGACAAGCTCCTCAAGGTTCTCGGAGGAATCCGGACACTCAAGGGGCATCCGGGCGGCCTGTTCATCGTGGACCCGAAACGGGAAGACATCACCGTGCAGGAGGCGCGAAAACTGGGAATTCCGATCACGGCCATCGTGGACACCAACTGCAACCCCGACCTGATCGACTATGTGATCCCCGGCAATGACGACGCCATCCGGGCCATCAAGCTCTTTTCCTCCCGCATCGCCGATGCGGTCATGGAGGGGAAGAAGCGTTACGAGGAAAAGATCCAGGCGGAGAGCGACAAGGACGCCCGCGCACAGGAGGCTCCCGTCGAGGAGGCCGAGCCGGACGTTCCGGAGAGCGTGGAGAAGAAGGAGAGTCCCGAGGGACAGGCCGGATCAACGGAAGCAACTGCTTGATTTCAACGATACAAGGATGGAGGTTTGAACATTGGAAATTACATCCGCAATGGTAAAAGAGTTGAGGGATAAAACAGGCGCCGGTATGATGGACTGCAAGGAAGCCCTGCAGTCCTCCAGCGGCGATTTTGAAAAGGCCATCGACTTCCTGCGCAAGAAGGGCATGTCGGCGGCTACGAAGCGCTCCTCCAAGGCCGCCAAGGACGGTGCCGTCGGCTCCTACATCCACATGGGCGGAAAGATCGGCGTCCTCGTGGAGATCAACTGCGAGACCGACTTTGTGGCGAAGACGGACAACTTCACCGGTTTCGTCAAGGACATCGCCATGCATGTGGCGGCATCGAACCCCCTGTACCTGAAGAGCGAAGAGATCCCCGCGGCCGACCTCGAGCGGGAAAAGGCCATTTATCGGGATCAGCTTGCCCAGGAGAAGAAGCCCGAGAAGATCTGGGACAAGATCATCGAGGGGAAACTCAGGAAGTATTACGAGGATGTGTGTCTCCTGGACCAGAAATTCATCAAGAATCCCGACATCACGGTGAAGACGCTTCTGAACGAAATGATCGCCAAGACGGGAGAGAACATCATCATCCGTCGCTTCGCCCGGTTCCAGCTGGGAGAAGAGTTGAAGGGCTGATTTGGAAAAGCCGGTATTTCGCAGGGTACTCCTGAAGCTCAGCGGGGAAGCCCTTGCCGGGGGCCGGGGCTTCGGCTTCGATTTCGAGGTGATCGAGGGAATCGCCCGGGAAATCAAGTCGGTCGTGGCCCTGGGAGTCCAGGTCGGTCTGGTCATCGGCGGCGGCAACATCTGGCGGGGCGGCATCGCCGCCGCCCGCGGCATGGACCGGACGTCGGCGGACTACACGGGGATGCTGGCGACGGTCATCAACGGACTGACCATGCAGAGCGCCCTGGAGGCCCAGGGCGTTCCGGCCCGTGTTCTCTCCGCCCTGGACGTGAAAGGGGTGGCCGAGCCTTATATCCAGAGGCGCGCCATCCGTTATCTGGATGAAGGCAGCGTCCTTCTCCTGGCCGGAGGGACGGGAAATCCTTTTTTCACCACCGACACGGCGGCGGCTCTCCGGGCCATCGAGATCAAGGCCGAGGTACTGCTCAAGGCCACAAAGGTGGACGGCGTCTACGACCGGGACCCCGTCGGCCAGCCGGATGCGATCTTCTTCGATCGCATCGGCTATGCGGATGTCCTGGTGAAGGATCTGAAAGTCATGGACGGCACAGCCGTTTCCCTCTGCCGGGACAACGGCATGCCGGTGATCGTCTTCAACCTCCAGAAAAGTGGAAACATCAAGCGGGTACTCTGCGGGGAACCGGTAGGGACCCGGTTAGGAGCGTAAAATCATGAAAGAAAAGGTATTTGCCACGCTGAAGGAAGATATGGACCGGTCCACCAGCGCCTTGGAGAAGTCATTCAGCAAGGTGCGGACGGGACGTGCCTCCCTGGCGCTCCTGGACGGGATCAAGGTCGATTACTACGGGGTGCCAACGCCGCTCAACCAGGTGGCCAATCTCTCGATCCCGGAGAGCCGGATGATCCTGATTTCCCCTTGGGACACCAGCGTCATCGGGGCCATCGAGAAGGCGATCCAGAAGGCGGACATCGGCCTCACGCCCACGAACGACGGAAAACTGGTGCGGCTGGCCATTCCGGTCCTCACGGAGGAGCGCCGGAAGGAACTGGTGAAGGTTGTCAAGAAGATGACCGAGGAATGCAAGGTCAAGCTCCGGAACGCGCGCCGCGATGCCAATGAGGAGTTCAAGACGCTGAAGAAGGACAACAAGATCTCCGAGGACGAGATGTTCACCCAGCAGGAGGATGTGAAAAAGCGCATGGACAAGGCCATCGAGAAGGTGGATGCCCTCCTGGCGGCGAAGGAAAAGGAGATCATGGAGATCTGACGGGGTGTGCTTCGAGCGCATCACTCCGGGACAGGCTTCCGGCGGTCAGGGATCAAACGGATTACAGGCCCGACAGGGCCGGCACGATAAAGGGAGCGGAGGCTCCCTTTTTTTTCGGGCTGTCGAAAAAGGGTCTGACGGCGGCGTTTCCCTCATCCCACTCAGCGAGACATGGGCAGGGATTGCAGATCCCTCACCCCTGCACCCTGCAGCTCTGGATTTCGGGGACCTTGCGTCCAGACCGTATCGCCGTCCCGGAGCAGTGAAGGAATCCCGGCAGGGGTGGGAGATTGCAATCACCCCGGGGATGTGCTACGGCCAGAAAAAAAGGAAAACGAGTCCAACTGTGAGCGATTTCAACGGGATTGATAGAGAAAATCTTCCCCGGCACATTGCCGTGATCATGGACGGCAACGGCCGCTGGGCAAAGAAGCACGCCCTGGGGAGAATCGCCGGCCATCGGAAGGGGGCCGAAGCGGTTCGGACCACCGTGCGGACTTGCCGGGAGATCGGCATTCAATACCTGACGCTGTACGCCTTCTCGGTGGAGAACTGGATGCGCCCTGCACGGGAGGTTTCGGCACTGATGGACCTCCTGATCGACTATCTCCAGTCGGAGGCCCGGGAACTCCGGGAGCGGGGGATCCGCCTGCAGACCATCGGAAATACCGCGGCGCTCCGGGAGCCGGTACAGCGATTCCTCCGGGAGACCATGGAGGAAACGAAGGAGGGCCGGGACATGGTCCTGATCCTGGCGCTGAGCTACGGCGGCCGGGACGAGATCCTGCAGGCCGCCCGTGCCCTGGCGGCGAAATGCTCGGCCGGGCTCCTGCCCCCCGAAGGCATCTCGAAGGAGGTGTTCGAAGAGCACCTCCAGACCGCCGGAGTGCCTGATCCGGACCTGCTGATCCGGACCAGCGGCGAGTTCCGGATCAGCAATTTTCTCCTCTGGCAGATGGCCTACACGGAATTCTTTTTTACCGACGTCCTGTGGCCCGATTTCGACCGCGCCGAGCTCCTGAGGGCCATTGCCGCCTATCGGCAGCGGGAGAGGAGGTTTGGGTTGACGTCCGAGCAACTCTAATAATGGGCGTTTTTCAACAGACCGGAGGTGTCATGGCAAGCTCACACTTACAGCGCTGGCTCACGGCGATCGTCGCCGTGCCGATCCTGTTCGCCCTGGTCCTGTTCGGTGGGGAGATCCTCTTTTTCCTCCTGATCCTGGCCGTTGTCCTCCTCGGCATGGAGGAATACACGCGCATGTCCTTCGGGGAGGGGCACCCCTGGGAGCGGTGGGAGGGCCTTCTCTTCGCCGCGGCGATCTGTCTCGCCGCCCGGACGGGCGATCCTCGGATCCTCATGGCCGTGACCGTCTTTTCGGTCCTGATCGTATTCATGACCTACCTGCCCCGGATCCGGGAGGACCATTTCGACATCCTGCCGGTACAGAAACTGGCCTTCGGCATCCTCTATATTCCCCTGATGATGTCCCACATCATCCTGATCCGGCAGGCCCCGGACGGCGTCCTGTGGATCTTCTTCGTCCTTGTCCTGGCGTTTTCGGGAGACGTGGCGGCATTTTACGTAGGCCGGACCTTCGGGCGCAGCAAGCTGCTTCCCCTGGTGAGCCCCGGAAAGACCGTCGAGGGGACCCTGGGCCTGTTCGCCGGGAGCGTCGTGTGCTGCCTGATCTACCGGTATTTTCTCCTCCCGGACCTCCCGGTGGTCCACACGGTAGCGCTGGCCCTGGCGGGGAGCGTAATCGGGCAGCTCGGCGATCTCTGCGAATCGGCCCTGAAGAGGGCCTCGGGAACGAAGGATTCGGGAACGCTCCTCCCCGGCCATGGAGGCTTCCTGGACCGCCTGGACTGCCTGATCTTTATCGGGCCTTTTGTCTACTACTACAAACTCTTCCTGCTTCCATGAGAAAACTCTCGATTCTCGGATCCACCGGCTCCATCGGAACCAGCGCCCTGGATGTGGTGCGGCGCAACCGCGCCCGCTTTGAGGTCGTTGCCCTGGCCGCGGGGCGAAACCTGGACCTCCTGAAAGAGCAGATCGTTGAGTTCGACCCGGAGGTGGTCTCCGTGATGGACGAGGAGCATGCCCGGCGGTTGCGGGAGATGACCGGCCCTGTCCGGGCGGACATCCTTTCCGGCACGGAGGGCTGTTGCCGGTGCGCCTCGCTGAAAGGCGCGGACATGGTCCTGTCGGCCATGGTGGGGGCTGCGGGGCTTCTGCCGACCCTGGCGGCCATCGAGGCGGGAAAGGCCATCGCCCTGGCCAACAAGGAGACCCTCGTTACAGCGGGATCCCTCGTCATGGAGCGGGTCCGGGCGAAGGGGGTCATGCTGATTCCGGTGGACAGTGAGCACAGCGCCATCTTTCAATGCCTAGAGGGACAGCAGAGAGGGGCCGTGCGGCGTATCGTCCTGACAGCGTCGGGGGGGCCTTTTCTCCGCCATACCCGGGAGCAGATGGAGGCAGTCACGACCGCGGAGGCCCTGAAGCACCCGAACTGGACCATGGGCCGGAAGATCACCATCGACTCGGCTTCCATGATGAACAAGGGGCTGGAGGTCATCGAGGCGCGGTGGCTCTTCGACGTGGACTACGACCGGATCGACGTGGTCATTCATCCCCGGAGCATCGTTCATTCCATGGTGGAGTTCCGGGACGGCTCCATCCTGGCCCACCTCGGGGTGCCGGACATGCGGATCCCCATCGCCTATGCCCTGACCTGGCCGGAGCGGATCCCGCAGCCCGGCTCGCTTCTGGACCTGACCCGGGCGGGAGCCCTGGAGTTCCTGGAACCCGACAGGGAGCGCTTCCCGAGCCTGGATATGGCCTATGCCGCCGGGCGTGCTGGAGGGACTGCCCCGGCCGTCATGAACGGGGCGAACGAGATCGCCGTGGAGGCCTTCCTTAAGGGAAGAATTCGCTTTACAGACATGGCTGCGACGATTAAAGAGGTTCTCTCCCGTCATGACAGGGAGGATATCCGGTCCGTCGAGGACGTCCTGCGGGCGGACCGCTGGGCGCGGGAAGCGGCCCAAACCATCATCGAGAGGCAAGGCGCTTGATCGGCATCAGCATCGTATCGGTCATCATCCTCCTGGGCGTTCTCATCTTCGCCCACGAGCTGGGGCACTTCCTGGCGGCCAAGTGGTCCGGCGTCGGGGTCCTGAAGTTTTCCCTGGGCTTCGGCAGGAAGATCTACAGCCGGAAAATCGGGGAGACGGAGTACCTTCTTTCCCTCATCCCCCTGGGGGGATACGTGAAACTCCTGGGGGAATCGGAGGCGGAGCTCCTGCCGGTGGACGAGCGCCACCGCTCCTTTTCGAACAAATCCGTCTGGGTCCGGATGGGCATCGTCCTGGCCGGCCCCGTCTTCAATTTCATCCTCGCCGTTCTGATCTTCGCCGGTGTTTACATGGCCGGTGTCCCGACCCTGACCGGCACGATCGGGACGATCCAGGAGGGCTCGGCGGCCATGGAGGCGGGGATGCACCCGGCGGACACCGTGGTGGCCATCGACGGGAAGAAGATACGCAAGTGGGAGCACCTGGCGGAGATCATCAACGCCAGCGGGGGCAAAACGCTGCAGATCACCGTGGATCGGGCGGGCGCGAAGCACGAGCTGTTCGTTACGCCCCGGTCCATGAAGGGAAAGAACCTCTTCGGGGAGGAGATCGATACCTGGAAGATCGGCATCAGTCCGGATCCAAAATTCGTGACGGAGCGGCTGAATCCGGCCGAGGCGCTCTGGGTCAGCCTGCAGAAGACCTGGATGCTGAGCAAGCTCACGCTGGTGAGCATTGTCAAGATCTTCGAGGGGGTGCTTTCGCCCAAGACGCTGGGAGGCCCGATCTTCATCGCCCAGCTTGCGGGCACTCAGGTGCAGGAAGGCCTGGTTCCCTTCTTCCTGCTCATGGCCCTCCTCAGCATCAATCTGGGGGTCCTCAACCTGCTGCCGATCCCGGTCCTCGATGGCGGGCACCTGCTGTTCTACGTCATCGAGGCGGTCATGCGGCGGCCGGTCAGCGTCAAAATCCGCGAGTTCGCCCAGCAGGTGGGCTTCGCGTTCCTCATTCTCCTGATGCTCTTCGTCTTCGGACTCGACATCGACCGGCTCCTGGCGGACAACCCGATTTACGAAGGCTTCGTGCGTTTCTTCACCGGAAAATAATGCATATCCTGGCCCTGGATACGGCAACCAAAACGGTCTCTGCGGCCCTCCTGGAGGATGAGCGGATCCTTGCGGAGGGGTATGCGGACCTGGACCGTCATCACGCCACCTCCGTCCTTCCTTTCGTACAATCCATCCTCGACCTGGCGGGCGTTGACGTCGGGAAGATCGACCTCCTGGCCGGGACGGGCGGGCCCGGTTCGTTCACGGGGCTCCGCATCGGCGCCGGGACCCTCAAGGGGCTGGCCCTGGCCACGGGGAAACCGATCGTACCGGTCTCAACCCTGGAGACTCTGGCCGTGAATGCCGCCGGATGCGGGATTCCCGTCTGTCCGCTCCTCGACGCCCGGAAGGGACAGGTCTACGGAGGCCTCTACCGCTTTGCCGGGAACGGGGTTCCCTGCTCCGTCATTCCGGACGCTACCATAAACCTGTCGGATCTCCTTGAAAAGATTCACGAGTCGGTTCTCTTCCTGGGAGAGGGGGCCGTCGTCTACGGGGAAACGATTCGGGAGGGACTCGGGGAAAAGGCGTGCTTCGCCCCGCCCCCGTTAAACGGCATCCGGGCCTCCGCAGTGGGCTGGCTGGCGCTTCATCATTACCGGGAAGGGCGGTCTGCCGACCCCCTCACGTTCATCCCCGCCTACCTGCGGAAATCCGAGGCCGAGACAAGTGGGTAAGGCCCCGCCGGGCGGGAACTCCGTTGACATCCGGACCGTTCTCGGATATTAGGCAAATCATAGTCCGGGGTCGGCCGACGCCCGCCGGGAGAATAAATTCATGAGCCGAAACAGCATCATCGTACCGGAAGGCATCCCTTTCATCGCCATCCCAGCCTTCTTCGCGCTGACCTCCTGGTTTGCCGGCTATCCCGTCTCCGCGACGATCCTGGCGCTCATCACCCTTTTCGTGCTCTGGTTTTTCCGGAATCCCGAGAGAAAAACACCGGATGCGGCGGGCCTTGTCATTTCCCCCGCCGACGGGAAAGTCATCTTCATCGGCGAGGCGGAAGAGGCGGATATCCTGCAGGGAAGGGCCAGGAAGATCTCCATTTTCATGAATGTCTTCAACGTCCACGTGAACCGCGCACCCTGCTCTGGGACGGTGGAGCAGATCCGCTACTACAAGGGAAAGTTTCTCGTGGCGAGCCTGGACAAGGCGTCGTCCGACAACGAGCGCAACGCCGTCCTGATCCGGACGGAAGACGGAAAGAAGATCCTGACGATTCAGATCGCCGGGCTGGTGGCCAGGAGGATCGTCTGCTGGCTGAACGAGGGCATGACCGTAACCCGGGGCGAGCGATTCGGGCTCATCCGATTCGGTTCGCGCCTGGATGTCTTCCTGCCCCTGGAGTCCACGATCTCCGTTAAGGTCGGAGACGTGACCCGGGCCGGGGAGACCCCCCTGGGGGTGCTTCCGTGAGCGAGAAAACCGGTCGCATGCGCGACGGCATGAAGAAGGGAATCTACGTTCTTCCGAACCTCTTTACGACGGCCAGCATGCTGTGCGGCTTCTACTCGGTGGTGGTCTCGACCCACGGCCATTTCGAGACGGCCGCCTGGGCGATCATGGCAGCCCTCGTCCTGGACGGCCTGGACGGCCGGATCGCCCGGATGACAAACACGACCAGCAAGTTCGGGGCCGAGTACGATTCCCTGGCGGACCTGGTGGCCTTCGGGGTTGCACCGTCCATCCTGGCCTATACCTGGTCGCTTCACGCCTTCGGCAAGTGGGGATGGCTGGCGGCCTTCCTGTTCGTCACCTGCGGGGCCTTGCGGCTCGCCCGGTTCAATATCCAGATCGGCATCATCGAGAGCAAGGTGTTCAACGGGCTGCCGATTCCGGGGGCGGCATCCGTGATCGCCACAGGGGTTCTCCTCTACCATTACATGGGCTTCCAGGGGTTGTTCCCCAATACGGGGGTACTGGTCGGCGTCATCTGCCTGTCGCTGTTCATGGTGAGCAGCATCAAGTACTACAGCTTCAAGGATCTGAATTTCTTCGCCCGGAAGCCGTTCATATCCTTCGTGCTCATTGTATTCATCCTGGTCATCATCGTTGCGGAGCCCCAGATCATGGTGTTCACGTTCTTTGCCGGGTATAGCCTCTCCGGTCCGGCCTGGCTGCTCTACAAGCTGATCCGGAGGGCGATTTACGGCGCAGAGGGAAAGAATTCGGCCGGTCATGCCGATACGCATCCTATGACCAAGAAGTAACCGCCATCAGGAAGGGTAGGCGCAAAGGAATGCGGCGACATGCCCCGCTCCGGAGCTCTGCCCTTTTACTTTGTTCGGAAAGGGTTTGTCATGAATTCATGGAGTGTCGCAGTGGTCGGCGCCACCGGTGCCGTGGGCAATGAAATGATCCGGATCCTGGAGCAGCGTGACTTTCCCGTCGGGAAGCTCAAGCTGCTGGCATCCGAGCGATCCCTGGGCAAGTCCCTGGAGTTCCGGGGGAAGTCTTACCCCGTGGAGGTCCTGAAAGAAGATTCCTTCGGCGGCGTCCAGATCGGGCTTTTCTCCGCCGGTGGGAGCATCAGCGAGAAGTTCGCCCCGATCGCGGCCCAGGCGGGCTGTGTCGTGGTGGACAATACGAACGCCTTCCGCATGGTGCCGGAGATCCCCCTGGTCGTTCCGGAGGTCAATCCGGAGGCCATCGCCCGGTACAAGAACCGGGGAATCATCGCGAATCCGAACTGCTCCACCATCCAGATGGTGGTTGCCCTCAAGCCGATTCACGATGCCGCCCGGATCAGGCGGATCATCGTCTCCACCTACCAGGCCGTCTCCGGAACCGGCAAGAAGGCCATCGACGAGCTGGAACATCAGACCCGGGCGCTCCTGGCCTGCCAGGAGCCGGCGGTGAAGGTCTATCCCCACCAAATTGCCTTCAACTGCCTGCCCCAGATCGATGTCTTCATGGAGAACGGGTACACCAAGGAAGAGATGAAGATGGTCAACGAGACGAAGAAGATCATGGACCCCTCCATCGCGGTGACGGCGACGACCGTCCGGGTGCCCGTGTTCTACTGCCATTCGGAATCGGTGAACATCGAGACGGAGCGGAAGATCACCGCTGCGGAGGTCAGGGAGATTCTTGCCAAAGCGCCGGGTGTGAAGGTGGTGGACGATCCGGCGAGCCGGCAGTATCCCCTGGCAATCCATGCCGCCGGAAAGGACGAGACCTTTGTGGGGAGGATCCGGGAAGACGAGTCGATCGCCAACGGGATCAACCTGTGGGTGGTTTCGGACAACCTTCGAAAGGGAGCGGCCCTGAATGCCGTCCAGATCGCCGAGATCCTGATCCGGAAGTACCTGTGAACCATCGGGAGTTGTCGGCGGTGGACCGGAAGGCCCGGTGATGCGGGAGGCGGGCGAATGAGGGTGATCGCCGGAACGGCCCGGGGGAAACGGCTCTTCGCCCCGAAGGGAAACCGTGCCCGGCCCACGTCCGACCGAATCCGGGAGGCCCTGTTCAACATCCTCCGGGATGTCCGGGAATTCGCCTTCCTGGATCTCTACGCCGGCTCCGGGGCGGTCGGCATCGAGGCTCTGAGCCGGGGCGCCGCCCGTGTGGTCTTCGTGGAGCAGGACCCGAGGATGGCCGGGTTCCTGAGGAGAAACATCCGGGAGTGCGGTTTCGACGGATCCTCGGAGGTCCTGGAAACCGATGCCTTCACGGGCATCCGGCGGCTCTCCCACCGGGGGGAGCGCTTCCATCTGGTATTTGCCGATCCGCCCTACGCCGGGAAACGGACCGGCGGGATCCTGAAGGAGACGGCCGAGTGGCCGCTCCTGGTCCCGGAGGGACGACTGGTGATCCAGCATTCATCCAGGGAGGAAAGGGCGGCCGGGACGGCGGAAGGCTGGCGCATGGCGGACACGAGACAATACGGCGACACGATTTTATCTTTTTACGAAAAGAATGCGCGCGGAGAAGAATACGCATGAAAAAGATCGCTGTTTATCCTGGTTCTTTTGATCCCATCACAAACGGCCATATCGACATCATCGAGCGGGGGCTCCGGATCTTTGACGAACTGGTGGTTCTCGTGGCGTACAACCCAAACAAGGCATCCCTCTTCACGGTCCAGGAGCGGATGGAGTTGATTCACCAGGTTCTCAAGGAATCGGTGCACGACTGGGAGCGGGTCCGGGTGGACAGCTTCGCGGGGCTGCTGGTGGATTACGCCCGCAATACGGGAGCCGGCATCATCCTGAGAGGCCTCCGGGCCGTGTCCGACTTCGAGTACGAGTTCCAGATGGCCCTCATCAACCGTCGCCTCAACCGGGACGTGGAGACGGTATTCCTCATGACGGGCTACAAGTGGTTCTACACCAGTTCCAACCTCATCAAGGAGGCGGCAAGCCTCGGCGGCTCCGTCCGGGGCCTGGTACCCGATCTCATCCACAGAAAGCTGCAGGAAAAATTCGACAAGAAATAGGAATGGAAATCATGAAGCTGTCACCTCGAGCAACCCTCATCAAGCCGTCTCCGACCCTGGCCGTGACGGCAAAGGCGGCGGCCCTCAAGGCGGCCGGCAGGGACATCATCGGCTTCGGGGCCGGAGAGCCGGACTTCGATACGCCGGAGCACATCAAAAAGGCCGCCGAGGAGGCCATCCGGGCGGGCTTCACGAAATACACCCCCGTCGGGGGGATCGATGACCTGAAAGACGCCGTCATCGCCAAGCTGAACCGCGACAACGGCCTCGCGTACAGCCGGCCCGAGGTCATGGTCTCCTGCGGGGCCAAGCACAGCCTGTACAACCTGGCCCAGGTCCTCTTCGGCGAGGGGGACGAGGTGATCGTCCCGGCGCCCTACTGGGTGTCCTATCCGGACCTGGTTGTTCTGGCAGGGGGGACGCCGGTGATCCTGGCGACGGAGGAGAAGGACGGGTTCAAGGTTCGCCCGGAGGCACTCCGGAAGGCCGCTACGGGACGGACGAAGGCCCTCATTCTGAACAGCCCTTCCAACCCGACGGGGTCTGCCTATACGGAGGCGGAGCTGAAGGCCCTTGCGGAAGTCGTCCTGGAAACGGGGATCCTGGTGATCACCGATGACATCTACGAGAAGATCCTCTACGACGGCCGGAAGTTCGCCAACATCGTCAGCGTCGACGGCCGGCTGAAGGACCAGGCCGTCGTCGTGAACGGCGTGTCCAAGGCCTATGCCATGACGGGCTGGCGGATCGGCTATGCCGCCGGTCCCCGGGAGGCCATCAAGGCGGCGACGGACCTCCAGAGCCAGAACACCTCGAATCCGACCTCCATCGCCCAGAAGGCCTCCGTGGCGGCCCTGAACGGCGACGAGTCCGTCGTAAAGGCCATGGTCGTGGAATTCCAGAAGCGGCGCGACGTCATCACGGCGGGTTTGAATGCGGCGCCGGGCGTATCCTGCCGCCTGCCCGAGGGCGCCTTCTACGTCTTTCCGAACGTGGAGGGGCTGTTCGGGCGCAAGTGGCGCGACAGGGTTCTCAGCGGTTCTGCGGACGTGACGGAATTCCTGCTGGAGGAGGCGAACGTGGCGGTTGTTCCCGGCGGCGCCTTCGGCGACGACCGGTTCATCCGTCTCTCCTATGCCACCTCCATGAAAAACATCGAAGAGGGGCTGCGCCGGATCGCCAAGGCCGTCGCGAACCTGGGCTGAACAAACACGGAGGACAGGCGTTCGCCTGTCCTCCGCTACCTTTCCCCTCTTTTTTCTCCCTTCCAGACGCAGGCATTCGCTCTATACATCGTATATTTTGGCTCTGCTGTCTCCCGGTGCTTTCCCTTGATTCAAGCATCATAGCACGGGGGCTGCCACGGGGGCTCCCGCCGTCGCGAAAACGTTTCCGCTCTTCGCCTTCTGAAACGGAAGAGCCTGGGGTCCGGAAACGTTTTCCAATTGCTCCTCTGGGAACCCCCGGTCGCGCCCCCGCGAACGTCGGCCGGCACAAACAGGGACATTTCGCCTGTCTTTACTTGCGAACGTCGGTCGGGTAGAGGGGCTTCCCGGAGCGCGAATAGCGGCTTTTTCGGGGTACCCTGCCGTCGCAGCGAAGCGCCCGCAAAGTCATCTGTCTGAGCGCCGCCAGGCGCGAGTTATGACTTTGCAGTGATTTTTCTTTCCAATTCGCACTCAGGAAGCTCATCTACCTTGTGTTCGCGGGGGCGCGACCGGGGGTTTCCAGAGGAGCAATTGGGACTTTTTTCCCATTCCTTCAGCCGGACAGACCTTCGATGACGGATCGCGGGAAAAAACGTCCGCGACGGCGGAAGCCCCCGTGGCAGCCCCCGCGCCGCGATGCATGCAAGTGAAGAAGAAGGCGATCCGGCTGTTGGGGGAGAAAAGGGAAATAAGGAAGGGGGCGGATTCGGAAATCCGCCCCCTCGGAAAGGGGTGGGGAACAGGCTCGCGCCTGTCCCTTCCATGATTGATTAGATGCCTGCGTCCTTCTTCAGTTTCTTTGCCAGGTCCGTCTTCTCCCAGCGATAGTTGTCCATGAACAGGGTCACGGGGATCTTCCGGTAGACGCTCCCGCTCAGGAGGTCGAACCGCTCGATCATTCCGGCGGGCGTCAGGTCGAAGTTGTCCGCAACGATCTTTTCGAGCTTCTTGCTCGGAACCTTTCCGGTCCCGAAGGTGTCGATATAGATCGAGAAGGGCTTCGCGATGCCGATGGCGTAGGCGAGCTGGACGGAGCACTTGGCGGCCAGGCCGGCGGCGACGATGTTCTTGGCTACGTAGCGGGCGCCGAAGGCGGCGGAGCAGTCCACCTTCTCCGGCGACTTGTTCACCACGGAGCCGCCTCCCAGCTGTGCCCCCGGATAGCCGCCGTAGAACTGGACCACGAGCTTGCGGCCCGTCACGCCCGAATCGGCGGCGCTGCACGAATTGACGGCCTCCCACTCTCCCGTGGGATTGCAGAGGAACTCCGTCTTCTTGTCCACCCAGTCAGCGAGGCAGTCGAAGGCGATCTTTTTTGCCCTGGCCTCCACGGCCGATTTCTTCCCCTTCACGAAACGGTAATCGATGGCGTTGGACATCAGGACCTTGGCGAGCCGCTTCGGCTTTCCCGTTTTGTCGTCGTATTCCACGGAGACCTGCCCCTTTCCGTCGGGGGCGAAAATGGGATCTTTCAGCGCCTCGAAGGTCCGCATCATCCGGCTCACCAGGACATAGGGAAGGGGAAGCAGCTCCGGTGTCTCGTCGCAGGCGAAGCCGTACATGATGCCCTGATCGCCGGCACCGATCTCCTTGTGCTTGCCGAGATCGCCTCGTGTGCCGATGTTGATGTTGGGGGACTGGGGGATGATGGCGTTCAGGATCCCCATGGAATTCCCGTTCAGGCCGACGGCGGCATCGTTGTATCCTAGGCCGAGGACGGTCTTCCGGACCACCTTGTCGATGTCGATGTAGACCCGGGTGCTGACCTCGCCCCCGACGACGCAAAGCCCTTTGCCGAGAAAGACCTCGACGCCGCAGTGGGGCATGGTGTTGATGTCCATCTTCTTGCGTTCTTTCTCCGCGTCCATGATCTCCGCAATGATGTGTGCGGCGATGATGTCCGCCACGATGTCGGGGTGTCCAACCTTGATGCTCTCCGATGAAATCTGCATGCTTTCTTTCCTTTCTAGTGACAGGTTCCCTTTTTCCCAAACCAATGAGCCCGAAGGCTTTTTGCCGGCCACGAAAAAAGCCCGCGCCGAAGCGCGGGCTGAAACGGTCGGATCGGTTCGGCGCTTTAGCACATTTGTATAGCGGAGCAATTTACCTTTTAAATTCCCGCTGTGGCGGATGCCGTACCGCACCGGGGAGAACGTGTCAAGGGAAAAGTTCCCGAGGTGGCGAAAAATGGCCGGTTGATCGGCGCACCCCTTCGTGTTATAAGAAAACCCTCCTTCATTTAGGCAGTTTCATTCCCGGAGTCCGTCCTTGGAGAGATCCGTCAGAAGAAGGCAAACCCGACCCGTCGTGATCGGCGGCGTGCAGATCGGCGGTGGTGCGCCGGTGGTGGTCCAGTCCATGACCTCCACGGACACCCGCAACGTGGAGGCCACGGTCCGGCAGATTCGCGCCCTCGAGGAAGCAGGATGCGAGATTGTCCGGGCGGCCGTTCCCGACGAGGAGGCCGCCCTGGCCCTGAGGGAGATCAAGAAGGGGATTTCCCTGCCGCTGATCGCCGATATCCATTTCGACCACCGTCTTGCCCTGGCATCGATCGAAAACGGCGCCGACGCCATCCGGATCAACCCGGGCAACATGAAGCGGGAAAAACTTCCCGAGGTTGTCCGGGTCGCGGCGAACAGGGGGATCCCCATCCGCGTCGGCATCAACGCGGGCTCCCTGGAAAAGGACCTGCTGGAGCGGTACGGCGGTCCCATTGCGGAGGCCCTGGTGGAGAGCGCCCTCCGGAACATACGCCTCCTGGAGGACCTGGGCTTCACGGCCATCAAGGTATCCCTCAAGTCCTCCGACGTGCCGACGATGATCGAGGCCTACCGGGAGGTCTCCCGCCGCACGGACTATCCTCTCCACCTGGGCGTCACCGAGGCGGGAACGCTGCTCAACGCCGCCGTCAAGTCCGCCGCCGGCATCGGAACCCTCCTGTATGAGGGGGTCGGCGACACGATCCGGGTATCCGTCACGGGGGACCCGGTGCCGGAGGTCGGCATCGCCTACGGCATCCTCCGGGCCCTGAACATCCGGGCCGTCGGACCCGACATCATTGCCTGTCCCACCTGCGGTCGCTGCGAGATCGACCTGCTCTCCGTCGTCGAAGAAGTGGAGCACCGGCTTTCCGGCATGCGGGAGCCCCTGAAGATCGCCATCATGGGATGCGTCGTCAACGGCCCCGGTGAAGCAGCCGGGGCGGACGTCGGCATCGCCGGGGGGAAGCGGGCCGGGATGCTCTTCAAGAAGGGAAAACCCGTCCGGAAGGTCGCCGAGGGTGACCTGGTGAAGGCGCTGCTGGAGGAAGTGGCCGCCATGACCGGTCGCCGGATGTCCTGACCGGATTCATTCACGACATAGCACAACCTCACCAGCAAGGAGGATTCATGCGTTATTCCGATATGTTTCTGCCCACGGTCCGGGAGGTCCCGTCCGATGCGGAGGTGATCAGCCACCAGCTCATGATCCGGTCGGGGATGATCCGCAAGCTCACGAGCGGCGTTTACACGTATCTTCCCCTCGGATATCGTGTCATCCGGAAGTTCGAGCAGATCGTCCGGGAGGAGATGAACCGAGCCGGGGCCCAGGAGGTCTTCATGCCCACCGTCCAGCCGGCGGAGCTCTGGCAGGAGTCGGGCCGCTGGGTCCATTACGGCAAGGAGCTTCTCCGTTTCCGGGACCGCCACGACCGGGAGTGCTGCCTCGGGCCGACCCACGAGGAGGTCATCACCGACCTGGTGCGGAACGAGATCAAGACCTATCGCCAGCTCCCCAGGAACCTCTACCAGATCCAGACGAAATTCCGGGACGAGATCCGCCCCCGCTTCGGCGTCATGCGCTGCCGGGAATTCGGCATGAAGGACGCTTACAGTTTCGATGTGGACAGCGAGACGGCCGAGATCAGCTACCAGAAGATGTTCGAGGCCTACAACCGGATCTTTGCCCGCTGCGGCCTGAAGTTCCGCCCCGTCGAGGCCGACTCGGGGAGCATCGGCGGGAGCTTCTCCCACGAGTTCCTGGTCGTCGCCGACACGGGGGAGGACGGTATGGTCTACTGCGAATCCTGCAACTATGCGGCGAACCTCGAGAAGGCCGAGATCGTCCGGCCGCCGGAAGCGGCGCCCGCGGTCTCGACAAAGGCCATCGAGGAGGTCCACACGCCGGACGTCCGGACCATCGAGGAGGTCTGCGCGTTCCTGAAGGTGACCCCGCAGGAGGTCGTCAAGACCCTGATCTACAGCGCCGACGACAAGCCCGTGGCGGTCCTGATCCGGGGCGACCACGAAGTGAACGAGATCAAGGTGAAGAATTTCCTGGGGTGCGACGCCCTGGAGATGGCCCTGGAAGAAGTGATCGTCGAGGTGGCGAACGCCCCCCGGGGCTTTGTCGGGGCCATGGGCATCAAGTGTCCCGTCTACGCCGACTATTCCCTGATCGGGATGTCCGATTTCGTCATGGGGGCCAACAAGGAAGATTACCACATCCGGAACGTCAACATGGGCCGGGATTTCACGGTGAAGGCCTTCGCGGACTTCCGGGCCATCCGCGACGAAGACCCCTGCCCGCGGTGCGGCAAGAGCCTGCATTTTGCCCGGGGGATCGAGGTCGGACACGTCTTCAAGCTGGGCCTCAAGTACAGCAAGGCCATGCGGGCCGTCTATCTGGACCGGAACGGCAGGGAGCAGTTCATGGTCATGGGCTGCTATGGTATCGGCATCGGCCGGACCGTGGCGGCCACGATCGAGCAGAACAACGACGCCGCGGGGATCGTCTGGCCCATGCCGCTGGCGCCCTATCAGGTAATCGTCACGCCGACGAACGTCAACGACGGCGCCCTCGCCGAGGCGGCGGAGCGGCTCTACAAATCCTGGACGGACCGGGGGATCGAGGCGGTCCTCGACGACCGGGACGAGCGGGCCGGGGTCAAGTTCATGGACGCCGACCTCATCGGCATTCCCCTCCGGGTCACCGTCGGGCCGAAGCGCCTGGCCGAAGGGAAGGTCGAGGTCCGGTTCCGTCGGACCGGCGAGGTCCATGTCCTCTCCATCGACGAGGCGGTCGAATTCGTCGTCCGCACCGTCCATGAGGAAATGAAGGCGCCGGAGTGATCCGCCGGGGCAGGGAAGCCATGGACGCAGAGATCGGAACGGACCGTTCATGATCCGCATCACCGACATCCTGGACAGGGTCCAGTCCTACATGACGCCGGAGGAGCAGGAGCTCATCCAGAAGGCCTATGTCTTCTCCGCCAGCGTCCACCAGGGGCAGGTCCGCCTTTCGGGGGAGCCTTACCTCATCCACCCGATGGAAGTGGCGGGGATGCTGACGGACATGCGGCTCGACTGTTCGACCGTCGTGACGGGACTGCTCCACGACACCGTGGAGGACACCCTGGCAACCCCCCAGCAGATCGAGGAGGCCTTCGGCAAGGACGTGGCCTTCCTCGTGGAGGGGCTGACGAAGATCAGCCGGATCACCCTGGGCGGCCGGGAGGCGCTGCAGGCGGAAAACTTCCGCAAGATGATCCTGGCCATGTCGGCGGACATCCGGATCCTCATGGTGCGCCTGGCGGACCGGATCCACAACATGCGGACCCTCCAGTACCACCCCCCGGACAAGCAGAAGTACATCGCCAGGGAGACGCTCGACCTGTATGCCCCCCTGGCGAACCGCCTGGGAATCTACTGGATGAAGGTGGAGCTGGAGGACCTCGCTTTCCGGTACCTGGAGCCCCATGCCTTCAACGAGTTGGCCTTCCGGGTCTCGGAGAAGCAGGAGAAGCGTGAGCACTATACCGAAGAGGTCACCGGGATCATCCGGGAGGAGCTCCGGAAGGCCGGTCTCAAGGCCGATGTGGAGGGGAGGGCCAAGCATCTCTGGAGCATCCACAAGAAGATGCAGGCCCAGCACATCGAGTTCGACGAGGTCTATGACCTGATCGCCTTCCGGATCATCCTGGCGTCCGACACGGTGAGGGAATGCTACGAGGCCCTGAGCATGATCCACTCCCTGTGGAAGCCGGTTCCCGGGCGCTTCAAGGACTACATCGCCATCCCCAAGGCCAACAACTACCAGTCCCTGCACACGACCGTCATCGGTCCCTACGGGGAGCGCATGGAGGTCCAGATCCGGACCCGGGTCATGCACGAGTGGGCCGAGGAGGGCATCGCCGCCCACTGGCGGTACAAGGAGCGACGCTCCTCCGACGGCGGGGAGGACCAGCAGATCAAGAAGCTCCGGGAACTCCTGGAGGTCCAGCAGGAGGTGGAGAATCCCCGGGAGTACATGTCCACCCTGAAGATGGCGCTCTTCCCCGACGAGGTGTACGTGTTCACGCCCGACGGAGACGTCCGGGCCTTCCCGAAGGGGGCGACGCCCATCGACTTCGCCTACAGCATTCATTCCGACGTCGGCCATACCTGCATCGGGGCCAAGGTCAACCGCAACATCGTTCCCCTCAAGTACCAGCTTCAAAACGGGGACCGCGTGGAGATCATCACCCAGGCGGGCCACCATCCCAGCAAGGACTGGCTCAAATACGCCGTCACGTCCCGGGCCCGCTCCAAGATCAAGAACTGGATCAACACGGAAGAGCGCAACCGCAGCGTCGTTCTGGGCCGCGAGCTCCTGGAGAAGGAGTTCCGGAAAAACGGGCTCAAGTTCAGCCTCCTCGGCAAGCCCGAGGCTCTGAAGAAGCTCTTCGAGGAGAACCAGGTCCATTCCCAGGACGACCTGATGGCCGCGGTGGGCTACGGCAAGCTGTCGCCGAAGCACGTCGTCCAGTATTTTGTACCGGAGGAGCCGAAGGCGGAGGAGCCCCTTCCCGAAAAACCCAAGCGAAAGCTCCCCGACGTGTCCACCGTCGGCATTTCCCTGACGGGGATCGAGGACGTGATGGTGCGGTTCGCCAAGTGCTGCACCCCTATCCCCGGGGACGAGATCGTGGGCTATATCTCCCGGGGGAGGGGCATCGTCGTTCACACGAGCACCTGTCCGAATACCCGCGACATGGAGGCGGACCGCCTCGTGGACGTCGAATGGAACGTGAAGGAACGCCACACCTACCCCGTCCATATACGGGTCGTCTGCCGGGACCGCAAAGGCGTGCTGGCGGATGTGAGCAGCGCCATCTCCGCCCACGACGTCAACATCAGCAACGCCCAGGTGGACACGAACAACCCCGATATGCAGGCGGTCTGCGACTTCAAGATCGACGTCAACGACCTGAACGAGCTCAACAAGGTGGTGACGTCCATCAAGAAGCTGGACTGCGTAATGTCGGTGGAGCGCATCCGGCAGTTGTGATGAATTGCCGGGGTGCGCCTGTCCGCAGCGGTTGGCGGTTGACAGGGATATTCCCCTGCGGTATGAACCCGCAGCCCGCCATGCGGGTATTACCTGGAAGGGATGGAAGATGAAGCGGCTGTTCCTGATGACGTTTGTTGCAATCCTTGCTCTGTTCTTCCTGGCGGCGCCCGTTCCCGCCGATGCCCAGTCCGCCCGCCGGGTCGTGCTTATCGACCCGGGCCACGGTGGATCCGATGCCGGGGTGAAGGTCGGGGAAAAGGCGTCCGAAAAGGACGTGACCCTGGCCGTTGCGCTCCTGGTGAAAAAGGCGCTCTCCGGCAGCGGGATCGATGTGCTCCTGACGCGGACCACCGACGCCTCCCTGTCCGCGACGGATCGGGCCAAGGCTGCCGCGAGCGCAAAGCCGGACCTCGTCCTTTCGCTCCATGTCAACGCCGGATTCGACAAGAAGGCCCGCGGGTTCGAGGTCTGGTTCCCCGGATTCCAGTCAGCGGCAGGGAACGGCGGGGATTCGAAGGCGATCCTCAAGGACATGGCGAAGAACCAGTACCTGAACGAGAGCGTCCGGCTTGCCCGGGCCATCGAGAGGAACCTCTCGACGGTTTTCCCGAAGGCCAATCGCGGCCTCCGGGAGGCGCCCATTCCCCTGCTGGATGGCCTGGCCGTTCCGGCCGTGGTCGTGGAGATCGGATTCGCCACTCATCCGGAGGAGGGCAAGCGTCTCCTTGAAGACGCGACCCGGCAGGCCATCGCCGCCGCCCTGGCGAAGAGCATCCGCGAGGTCCTCTGAGGACCGCCAGTGCCGTCACGAAACGATGAATACAGGCTGCGTATGCGAACAGACGGAAGAAAACCCCTGGAACTGAGGCCCGTCCGCCTGGCTGTCGGGTACCTGGCCCACGCCGAGGGCTCCGTCCTCATCGAGATGGGGGCGACGAAGGTCCTCTGTACGGCCACCCTGGAGGAGGGCGTTCCCCCGTTCCTGAAGAACACGGGCAAGGGGTGGCTCACGGCGGAGTATGCGATGCTTCCCGCGTCCGGAACCACCCGGACGCCCCGCGAGTCCACCCGGGGCAAGGTCGGCGGGCGGACCCACGAGATCCAGCGGCTCATCGGGCGGTCGCTCCGGGCTGTGACAGACTTGGGCGCCTTCGGGGAGCGCACGATCTACATCGATTGCGACGTCCTTCAGGCCGACGGCGGCACCCGCACGGCCTCCATTACGGGGAGCTTTGTGGCCCTGGTGGAGCTGTTCCGGAAGATGAAGGAGCGGGGGCTGGTGGATCGCATCCCCGTGGACGACGCCGTCGCGGCGGTCAGCGTGGGCGTGCGGGGCGGGGAGATCCTCCTGGACCTGGACTATTCCGAGGACTCCGGGGCGGACGTGGACATGAACGTCGTGATGACCGGGAGCGGCCGTTTCATCGAGGTGCAGGGGACGGCGGAGGAATCGCCCTTCGAGCGGGAGCTTCTGGACCGCATGCTGGAGGCGGCCTCCGGCGGCATTCGGGCGCTCGTCGCCGAGCAGCGGGCGGCCCTGGGGGATGTCCGTTGAAGACCGTTGTCTTCGCTTCCCGCAACCGGGGGAAGATCCGGGAAATCCGGGCACTCCTGGAAGACCTGCCGATTGTGCTGCGATCCCTGGACGACTTCCCCGATGCCCCGGAGGTGGAGGAAGACGGAGACACCTTCCTGGAGAACGCCCTGAAAAAGGCCCTCGCCATCGCCCGATACACCGGATGTGCCGCAATGGCCGACGATTCCGGCCTGACCGTGGACGCCTTGGGCGGCGCCCCGGGGGTTCACTCGGCCCGCTATGCCGGCGAAGGCGCCGACGATGGCAGGAACATCGAAAAGCTGCTCCGGGAAATGCAAGACATCCCGGAAAAGGAGAGGGGTGCCGCCTTCCGGTGCGTCCTGGTCCTCTGCGAGCCCGACGGCTCCTGCGAATCCTTCGAGGGGGCCTGGGAAGGGCGGATCGCGGAGAAACCCGACGGCGACGGAGGGTTCGGGTACGACCCGGTGTTTTATCTCCCCGGCCTCGGAAAGACCGTGGCCCGCCTCTCCCTGGAGGAAAAGAACCGTCTCAGCCACCGCGCCCGGGCCATGGAGCGGCTCCGGGAGGCCCTGGAGGGGCGGTTTCAGAAGCCATAAAAAATCGACTCGGGGCGTAGCGCAGCCTGGTAGCGCGCCTGCTTTGGGAGCAGGATGTCACAGGTTCAAATCCTGTCGCCCCGACCATTATTTATCTTTAATATTCAGTAGGTTGGCAGTTTTTAAGGAGGCCTTTTTCGTTACCAGAGCGTTACCACTTTCATAGATGGAACGGACCTCGTCCGACTCCACCCGAAAGTACCGCTCGAAGGCCTTCGATGTGCTGTGCATGGTGGCCCGTTTGATTTGCTCCGGTGAAAAACGGGTTCTCAATGCACGTGCCGAAGAATGGCGCGTCCCTCCGTAAAGATCCACGCCTTCAACGCCAAGATTTGCGCAGGCTCGTTTCCACCAGTTGTAAAGAACGTGCTGGCCGAACGGCGTACCCTCCTTGAACCCCGATCCCTTGACATGGCGAAAGAACGGAATGTCCGGTTTGATCGCCTTCGGGAATTGGCCGAGTATTTCCATGTCCTCCTGGATCAATGGGACCGATTTGAACCGCTTCTCTTTGGGGTGCGGGAAGTATAGATAGCCGTTGCCCAGGTCGATATTCCCTTCTTCGAGAGAAATCATTTCCCCCGGGCGGACTGAAATGTAGGTGCAAAGGAATTTGATCGCCAACCATATTTTAGGATTGTAGCTTGAGATCCGGCGTATTTCTTCCAGTATCGCCGTCTGTGTCTCCTTATCCACCGTTTTCCTGTACCCGAGTTCAGGGGTGTCCAAAGGAAATTTTGGGATGGGGATTCCGGTTGTATCGCTGGCCCAGGACCAGAAAGCTCTCAATGCGCGGATGTAATTTTCTTTCGTCTTTGCTCCACAGGTCAGGGAAAATTTGAAATCCTCGAGCTCTGCATAACCAATCTCACGGATATTTCGGTTTCCCCATCTCTCCGATGTCATACGGGCTACCAGCTCGAGTATCTTGATGTAGCCGTGCTTCCGATCCGCCGCCTTCTTTCGCTCGATCCACTTCTCAATCAGATTGCTGAATCCGAGCGGTTTGTCTTTGCGGTAATCCTTGTCATCAAATGATCCTTCATCCGTTTTGAAACGAAGGCCTGTCAGGAACCTGCATGCCGCATCGTATGACTTGAAACGCTGGTGGACCTTCCCGAAGCGCACCGAGAATTTTGTTGCTCTGTGACGACAGCAGACTAGGCCGTCCCTGTGATTGTCAACAAATTTATCCCCACATGAGGGGCACCGCTCGTCAGAGTAGATTCCGCCTTTCATGCACAAATCACCTCCGTTGAATGGGTGGGTATCATTTCGTGCGGTTGAAATCAATGGACGGCACCTTGAACGCGGATTTGCTTACCCTTTCCTTTTTTTCATTCTTCCCAGACCAACATGTACACAATCCCTCGCTCCGGTTTCTCCGGGAGGTCAGAATACATTGCGTACACGGTTTCCCATGGCTGGCTATCCATCACGTAATCCCCCTCACAATCGGGGTACGGGCAGAAAAGCATTTCATCTGCATCCTTCACGTTGTATTTGAACGATCCCACCGGATACGCTCGACAACAACGCTCGCAATGCTTCCATTTACCCGGTTCATCACCCTCAAAACCCCCTTTGATTTGCTGATACATGTGATGTTTGAAACCCGATTCAACGAACCGCCAGCCTTTCTCTTTCTCCCTCCGCGCCTTTCTTCTCTGAATCCTCGATGTTCCTCTCTTCATTGTTAATCCTCCTGTAATAGTTTGATTTAGCACACGATGTGCTTTGATTCCGTTTTCCTCCGGCGATCAATGAACCGTCCCACAACGGACCGCATCGGCTGTTTTCGAGTCCCTTTGCTGCGACTCGACCTGATCAAAGACCCGCTCCCAATGGACCCACCGTGCAAGCTCCTCAAGAAGGCCCAGGGCTTCTGCCGTCATCCGGCACTGGTAGCCCTGGCCCTCGACATAAACGGGCTTAAAAAGGGCTTTGGTGGCTTCAAAGGGTACTTCCACGATCATGCCCAGGCGCCGACCGTTGATATCGGCCTGGACATAGGTTTGCTGTCCGCAGCCTTCCAAAATGGCTTCATAGCTGAACGGTTTCTTTGCGCTCTTCAAATCGGTGACTTGCTCGTCCGAATTTGCTTTTGCGATCTCCTCGAAAAAACCCGCCACTTCCCGGAACGCTTCTTCTTCATCCACGATCTCCTCCGTTCCGTTGTCCCTGATCTCCTCATGGGCTCCATCTGACGGGCAGGGATAGAAGACCATTCGCCGTATTCGCCGTTTCAGGTTCTTCTTCATGTCCTCGGGAAGCTCCGTCTGATATTTCTTCCCCTTCTCGAAGTACCCCTTTTCGGCAAAGTAGCCGGCAATGCTGTTCCAGTGCTTTTGATCCCTGAAATACGTTTCCTTCACAATCCCGTGCGGCCAGGCCCAATGAAGCCGCTTTCCTCCGATCATCCCTTCCCGGCCTTCGTTCTCGACCTCGATCAACAGGTGCCAATGGGGATAACCATCCCGGTAGAATTCCAGCACGGACATGACTTTCGTGACCTTCACCGGTTCGTGCTCATAGTCCCATCTTCCGCCCAGCTTGACCTTGCGCCCCTCCCTCAGTTTGCGCACGAATGCCGACACGCTCTTTTTGTCCCGGATTGTTTCCAGGGCATCAAGGCCGCTGCTGAATTTCTCGCGATCAACGGTGAGGATTACGTGGCGGGTTCTTCCGTGATCGAACGTGCGGATTTGCTGCTTATACCGGGGAACATAGAAGAGCTTGTGACAACTGGGACACCATACGGACCTGCACCGGCAATTTCCGACCTTGACCGGTAACCGGGGTTCCGTCGATCCGGTGACGTCCTCGATTAAGGAATCAAGGACCTCTTTTTCATCTCTCTGCCCGCAGTCTCTGTTTAAAGCAAGAATAGGGGGCCGGAACGGGGCGGTCTTTGCCCATTCCGGATCCTGCGGGCGGCTCTCCTTTTGAACCAGTTTCGCAACCGGCTTGCCGCCCTTGTTTTCAATGACCTCGACAAGGTTTTCGTTGGTGTTGCTCCCGAGAACAGATATACCCTCAATGTCATCGGGGATCACCCATCTGCTCTTGCGCGCGCCCGCCCGCGGCCGCTCCACCGCAGCCGCCGCGGCCGCGATTCCTTCCAAACGATCTCTTACAGACATAAAAAACCTCTCCTGGTTGTTCCAGAAGAGGTTCATTGACAGACGCTGTTCTGTGCGGTACTTGATGAACAGATCCGTTCCGGTGTGTCTTCCCTGCCACGGGTTTTGACTCTTCTGGAATGTGATTCAGAAAGTCCGGCATGCGCCAACATGACCGGGCTTTCGTTTTTCTATTTGTTGACCTTCCAATCCCCCTTCTTGTTTAGCGTCAGCCTGCCGCCCACGATATCCGTAAGGAACTTTTCACGGACATATCTTTCGATCTTCGCTACTTTCATGAGAGGCGTTTTGTTGAGGATCTCCGCATCCTCAAGACCAATCATGATCAGGTTGCGCATGAGCTGGCTTCGGCTCAAGTCCATTTCCGCCGCCAGGCGGTCAATCCTTTCGATCACATCGTCTTCGATTTGGACGGTGTATTGCTTGCGTGGCCTTTCCATTTCGTCCTCCTTCGTATCCTGTGTTGTGGAGGTATATACTTTCATTGAATCCATTGTCAAGTATTTTTTCCTTCCCCCCCGCCTTGCGCCGCCCTGTAGCAAGAGCGCCCCGCACGTCAAGGCTACCCCTTCGGGCTCGCTGTGCTCGGCCTTGACTTGCGGGTCTTGCTCTTGCTGTTTGGAAATCAGCGACGGCGGGGAGGGTGCGACAAGAACGCTCAGACAAAGAGGGTTTTCCTCTCTTCTCCGTATCATAAATATCAGCCCGAGTTGAAACTCTCGTTTGTGATCAAGGTATATATTAAATATGATATCTGTTTACACTTGACATTTTTAATATAAGGGGCACAATCGGAACGTAATTCTTTGGTTTCCAAAAGATTCATGATTACGTATAAATGTATATGAAAGGTGGCCATCCTATGAATAGTCGTCCTCAAAAACTGATGTGGATAATCATTACTATCATGAGTATATTATTAATTGCATATCTTGATTGGCTGACAGGACTTGAACTGAATCTCTACGTGTTTTATTTCATGCCTGTAGCCGTCGGTGCATGGTTTATTGGGCTATGGTTCACAATAGTATTGGCTGTTTTTAGCGCATTGTTGTGGTTCAGAACAGAATTTCTTTTAGGACATTTTTATTCCTCTGCTTTTTATGCAGTTTGGGACACTACAATCCATCTGATATCTTTTCTCGCAATAGGATTGTCCGTCTCAAGAATGCGGTTTTTGTATAATGTTGAGCAAAAAAGGGCGGTGGAATTGAATAGAGCGCTTTCTGAGGTCAAGGTTCTTGAGGCATTTCTGCCCATTTGTGCTGAATGCAAGAAGATTCGGGATCAACAGGGGGGATGGCAACAGCTTGAAGCCTACATCGTACAGCAGACAGGATCTCAATTCTCACATACATACTGTCCTGAGTGCGCGAAGAAAGCGCTTGCCGATGCTGGCCTTATTGGCAAAAAGAAATCATGATGTTCACATATTCATTCTTTTGACTATAATTCATCCGCATACCACAAAGGCTTCGACTTCCGCACCCATTTTACCATTCCGCTACCAGAACCTTGGCTGATGCTGAATTGACGGGGCTTATTGAAGGTTCAAATCCTGCCACCATCCAAAGAAGTGTTTGGGTGATATATACTAAAACTACCGCTGCTCACGTATAGCTCGACCCCGGCTTTGGAATGCGAACGTTTCATGTAATCCAAGATTAATCATGATTGACTCTATTAAGGGTTCACAAACTGGTGTATCTGAAACCCATTCAACGAGAAAATTCGCCCCAGTTCCGCTCTGGTCACTTTGGGGTATATAAAAGTTCGTAGCTCCCAGCGGCTCCAAAGCCAGACCCTGCGGAGTAAAATCCTTCACGAGTTTCCCGTCATTATTGAAATACAGAACCTTTGTGATCCGAATCTTATGAGACAAGTCCGTGTTGTGGATGGTGACAAAACCGCTGATATCGAATTTCTTACCCCTCTCTCGCGGCAGGTTCGAGTAGATCGGAGCATAAACGACCTGTCCTTTTATTTTCCTTGCATCTGTCTCCTTCACCGTCAGTATGCTTGCATCAAAACTGCTTTCCGATGCGACAGGCTGTACGGCATTCCTTTCATTGCTTCTGCAAGCAGCGACACAGGATAGGATCAAAATACATACCAATACGGAGATAAAGCGTTTCATTGAGATGCCTCCTCTGTGAATATTAGGGCCCGGATTGAATGACCCACAATCTTTGTATCACATATGAAAATAGAATTCTTCCCTTGAGATTTTGTTTCTCTCTGCGATTGCCTTGGTGTCATAGCTTTTAATGCATTCTGCACTTGTGGGAATCAGCAACAGCAGGGATCATACTATGAGATAGTTCAGACAAAGAGACTGCCACATCAGTCGTCTTGGACAATTCAACATCTCCTTAGGAATAATCTTGAAGATCGTCCCTCAGTCATAAATGCATGGGGTCGCTTTTCCTTGACACGCAAAACTGTCCATTCTATCTTGCACAATAAGATCAAGAGATTCAGCAGTTTTAGGTACTGGTGACAGGCGTGCTGATTCAGGATCGTTACAACATGATTGCAGAGAGAAAGGGCAGGACGGTCCTAATCTAAAAAACCGGAAAGAGGGATTTTCAGTTGCCGATGATTGATCCATGATGATTCGCTGTTCGTATTAAGAGATACGCCGCTCATGGAAGGTGGAAACGATGAATGAATTGAACATACTTATTACATTCGCCGGCGGCCTTGCCGCGGCCCTGGTATTTGGCTATATTGCTCACCGCCTGAAAATTTCCCCCATCGTTGGTTACCTTCTGGCAGGTATTCTCGTAGGTCCCCATACCCCGGGCTTCGTTGCTAACCGCGAGGTGGCAGAGCAGTTCGCAGAAATTGGCGTCATTCTGTTGCTCTTTGGAATCGGCCTGCGTTTTCACTTGCGTGAGTTGTATGCTGTCTGGCGCGTGGCCGTGCCTGGAGCATTGATCCAGAGCACGATGTCCACGGTCGTGTTGATGCTGCTGCTTTACCTAATGGGCTGGAACTGGATCTCCGGACTGATTCTGGGAATGGCGATCTCGGTTGCCAGCACAGTCGTCATGGCAAGGGTCTTGGCCGAGTGGCATGATCTCCATGCCCAGATCGGTCATATTGCAGTCGGCTGGACAGTTGTCGAAGACATCCTCACCGTGCTAATGCTCTTACTGTTGCCCATCATCTTTGCCTCGGGCGGCGCAACGAGTCACAGCATCGGGTATGTTCTTGGGGTTGCAGCCCTGAAGGTCACCGGTTTGGTAGCTGTCGTTGTCGTTCTGGGATTGTGGGTCATTCCCTGGGCACTGGAGCGTATCGAAAAGACCCATTCCCGCGAACTCTTCACCCTGGCAGTGCTTGTCCTGGCCGTAGGGATCGCCGTCAGTTCCGCAAAGTTCTTTGGTGTGTCGATGGCTCTCGGGGCTTTCCTTGCTGGGCTTGCTGTTGGTCGCTCAGAATTTGCCGCTCGGGCGGCCGGTGATGCTGTACCGATGCGTGATGCCTTCGCTGTTCTTTTCTTCGTATCGGTCGGCATGCTCTTCGACCCCCGGAGTCTCCTCCAATCACCACTGGCTGTTATCATTGTGCTGGCTGTGGTGATCATCATCAAGCCGTTGGCTGCCACTTTGACCGTTCGCCTTCTTGGCAAACCCATCATGATAGCCGTTCCGGTCGGGGCAGCATTTTCACAGGTGGGTGAATTCAGCTTTATCCTGGGCGTGGTCGCTCTCCAATTGGGACTGATCAATGATATCGGATGGAACGCCCTAGTGACTGCTTCAATCATCTCGATAGCCCTGAATCCATTTATCTATCGCTGGGCTCGCCGCAGGTCTACTAGGGTGGCAAAGATCCCGATTACCCAAAAGGCACGACCCAGCGTCGAACCAAACAACTGCATTCTGGTCGGCTACGGACCGGTGGGAAAAATCGTGTATAAAATTCTTTCCGAACGCGGCGCCGACGTCACAGTGATCGATCTCAATCTGGACACGGTCCGCCGGCTGCGAGCCGACGGGAAAAAGGCACTGTACGGCGATGTTCTACGGCCGGACACCTTGGATGAAGCCGGTATCGCGTCGGCAGGTCGTTTTATTCTCAGTGCAGATGTAGAGAATGCAGCGGAAATCATCAGGCAAGTGCGTCTCCTGAACCCGGACCTGAAGGTTCTTGCACGTTGTGCCCATCTACGTGATGCAGCCTCACTGAGGCGTGCTGGTGCCGAGATCGTTGCTGCGGGTGAAGCCGAAGTGGGGGTCGCTCTGGCTGAAGCGCTGGCGGATGAGGACGAGATGACTTGCGGTGTTACCACTGCTAATAGAGAAGCCATTCGAAATGCCCTGTATGATTTACCAGGGTGAGATAAGATGAAAAGAGAGGGGAGTAATGAAGAACAGATTTATCGTATTGATTGATTTCTCAGCTTATTCAAAACACCTCATTCAATTTGCCTATGACTGGAGTCAAAGAGCGAATGCTGAAATACTTCTGGTTCACCACGTCGTTGCATTATATCCAGTCATGACACCTTATGAAGTCAAGATTAAACTTACAGGTGATGCCACCAGAAAAGCTCGGGAAAGACTAAAAAAGTTGATTAAAGTCGTTCTTCCAGGAGGAACAGCAGTCAGATCAATTGTTTCTGACAGCAATCTAATCGTGATTATAAAGCAGTTGCTTGGAGAACCATACAACAATTTATTGCTTCTTGGTATCAAGGGAACCGGTTTGTTGAAGAAGATATTCATTGGGAGTCAGGCCGTAGAAATAATAAACCATATTAATAACTTGATCGTGGCCATACCTGAAAATGCCGCCTGTTGTGCTCCAGATGTTATCCATGTCGCAGTTCAAAGAGATTATCCGCTGCACATTTATGAATTCAATAAATTCTTGGGCTTTCATGCAGAAAAATCAAGCAGGCTTGTCTTCTTCTCTGTTATGATGCCCGGAGATGACCAATACTCAATTGAACAATATTTGAAAGAGTTGACGGAACTATACATGGATAAATTCAATGTATCTCATGAGCTGTACTTAGGAAAAAAAGCATTGAAATCTCTCAGAGAAGTGATTCTAAAAAAGCAGAATGAATTCATTGTAGTTCAAAGAGGATCGAGGATGTTGTTGACGGATGTCTTTAGAAAATTTCTGATCAATGAACTTGTTTATGAAGGGAATACGCCATTAGTTATCGTGCCGTGAAGAAAGAAACCATCACGATGGACGGATCATCGCCGGCAAATGAATTCAATACCGTTTTCCTAGTTTAGAGCTCCTTGTCATGGGATTGGTAAAGTGTTCTAATTCTTCTGTTGAATAGCGACTCCTGCTTTTGTCAGTTCTTTGCCATTGTCAAAAATATAGATGTATAATAAAGATGTTATGCTGTCGTGTGCGGGTTCGACTCCCGCACCCATTTACCATTTCATTACCAGAACCTCAGCTGATGCAGAATTGACGGGGCTTATTAAGGGTTCAAATCCTGTCGCCCCGACCATGAGCAAAGAGGCTGCAAGGCGACTTGCAGCCTCTTTGCTCATATGGACGATCCATCCCGCCGGGTTTGCAATCATTATTGATTTGACGTACCCGTCTCTTCCGTTTAAAAATCAACACAGACGACTGTTATAACCGGAGGTGATAACGCTCATTGTCGCCTGGACCTCTGCAGGGAAGACCTCGAAACAGGCAGAGCCGTCAAATGGAGGAAGTTAAAGCAAACGGGTTCGAATGCCGATATATTCACAATGGTCTGTTGAAAGAACGATTCATTGAGAAAATGAGGATAGAACCCCCATGACGGACACCTCCCCCTTTCTCGGTCTTGTCCATAATGTGGCACTGCTTCTGACGATCGCATACCTCTTCGACGTCAGCGCGGCCCACTGGAAGACCGACCACACATCGATCCGGAAGGCATTCTTCGGCATTGTCATCGGAGCAGTCGGCATCATCGTCATGATGACGTCCTGGACGCTCATGACGGGACTCATATTCGACACGCGTTCCGTCCTGTTGTGCATATCCGGTCTCTTTTTCGGTTTCATCCCCACGGTCATCGCAATGGTGATGACCGTCCTGTTCCGCGTTTACCAGGGAGGTACCGGCGCCGTCATGGGCGTCAGCGTCATCATCGCCACGGGCACGATCGGCATCCTGTGGCGCAGGATACACCGTTATTCCCTGGCCTCGATGTCATGGCGCGAGCTATATCTGTTCGGCATTGCCGCCCACCTGGTCATGCTGGGCCTGACGTTCACGTTGCCGCTGGAAATGGCCCTGCGGACACTTTCAAGGATCACCCTGCCTGTCCTGTTGATCTATCCGGCGGGAACCGCCCTCTTGGGTATGCTCATGGTCAACCGGCTCAAGCGTCAGCGGGCAGTCGAGGATCTGCAGGAAAGCGAAGAGAGATATCGCTCCCTGTTCGATTATTCAAGGGATGCCATTCTTTTGACCAGTCCCGATGGATCCATCCTTGACGCCAACCCGGCTGCCTGCAGGATGTTGAACCGGTCGCTGGAAGACATCCGGAGCCTCGGGCGGGAAGGGCTGGTGGACACCTCCGACCCCCGTCTGCAGGAAGCCCTGCAGAAACGGAAGTCCGAAGGCGGAGGCATCGCCGAGATCACGATGCTTCGTGCAGGAGGGGACCCGTTTCCCGCGGAGATAACGTCGTCGATGTTCACCGACGCCGGCGGTCAGCAGAGAACCAGCATGATCATCCGGGATATCACCGAGCGCAGGCAGGCGGAAGAATCACTCCGCCAATCCGAGGATAAGTTCACGAAGATATTTATGATATTACCAAACGGCGTCTCCATCGCCCGCCTGAGAGACGGTCAAATCCTCGAAACCAATGACAGCTTTAAAGAGATCACAGGCTGGGATCGGGACGAAGTCCTTGGACGATCCTCCCTGGAGATCAATTTCTGGAACGATCCGGCGGATCGATTGCTCCTTGTGGAAGAATTGAAGGCCGGCCGAGACGTGCTGCAGCGCGAGTTCCTGTTCCGACGCAAAGACGGGACGGTGCGAATCGGCACTTTTTCCGCACGCTTCATCCGGATCACGGGCGAGGAATGCATCGTATTCGTCATACAGGACATCACCGAGCGCAAGGAGACGGAAAAGGCTCTCCAGGAGAGCGAGGAGAAGTTTGCCCGTGTCTTTCGGATGAGTCCCGACATCATGACCATCACCCGGCTCAGTGACAGCGTCTATGTCGATGTGAACGACGAGTTCACCAGGGAGACCGGTTACGCCAGGGTAGAAGCCATCGGCAGGACCCCCTTTGACCTCGCCGTATGGATCGACCCGTCGGACCGTGAGCGCATACTGGAGAGCCTTTGCTCCGATGAGGAGCTGCAGGCGCAGGAATACCGCTTTCGCAGAAAGAACGGGACCATTTTCACGTGCGAGATGACCGGCCGCATTGTCACGATCGGCGGTGAGCGGTGCCTTCTCGGCATGTACCGGAACGTCACGGAAAAGATCGAGGCAGAGAGAGCCCAGAGGGAAAGCGAGGAAAAGTTCCGGTCCGTGGTCGAGAATTCCCTGGTGGGCATCGCCATCATCGACGACGCCTTTCGCTATGTATACGTGAACGAGGAGTTCTGCCGCGTCGCCGGCTATTCCGAACAGGAACTGATCGGGGATGTTTTTACCCTTCCACTCACGGAGGGAAGCATCCACATTGTCGCCGAGCGTTACCAGCGCCGTCAGCGTGGCGAGGAGGTCCCATCGCATTACGAATTTTCCTTCCGGCAGAAAAACGGCTCGGAACGGGTCGGCGAGGTGCGGAGCTCCGTGTATCTCGATTCGACGGGAAGTGCGAGAACCATCATCCAGGTCATTGACATCACGGATCGCAAGAAAACGGAGGAGTCCCTTCTCCTGATGCAGTTCGCAATGGACAACGCTCCCGACAGCGCCCTCCTGGTGGGGAACGACGGCGGCATCGAATACGCGAACGAGGCCGCCTGCATGTCCATGGGCTACACCCGGGAAGAGCTACTGGGGATGAAGGTGTTCGACATCGACCCGGATTTTCCCGTTGAGGGGTGGGAGCAGCACAAGATAGACGTCAGGCGCCTGGGCAGAATGACGTTCAACGGGCGCCACCGCACGAAGGACGGAAGGCTGTTTCCCGTCGAAGTGACCACGAATTTTTTTGATTACAAGGACCATTTTCTTACCATCGCCTTTGACCGGGACATCACGGAACGCCTGCGGGTGGAGGAGGAGAAGCATCTGCTGGAGGAGCGGCTGAACCGCGCCGAGAAGATGGAGGCCCTGGGGAAGCTCGCGGGCGGTGTCGCCCACGACCTGAACAACACCCTGGGGGTCGTTATCGGGTACACGGAACTGCTCCTCAACAGCATCGAGGCCGGCAGCCCGGTCCGATCCCGCCTCACGAACATCATGCAGGCCGGCGGCCGGGCCGCGGCGATCGTCCAGGATCTCCTGACCCTGGCGAGGAGAGGTGTGGCCGCGAAGGCGATCCTGAATCTGAACCGGATCGTGATGGATTTTCAGAATTCCCCGGAGTTCGAAAAACTGGCCACCTATCACCCCGACGTTCGTTTCCGCATCGACCTCGAACCGGATCTGCCGAACCTCTCCGGGTCGTCGGTACACCTTGCCAAGACGCTGTTCAACCTCGTCTCGAATGCCGTCGAGGCCATGCCGGGAGGCGGTCCGCTGACGGTCGGGACGGCCAGTCATTACCTGGACGGGCCGCTTCACGGATACGAGGAGGTCCGGGAAGGGGATTACGTGGTGCTGACCGTCTCCGATGCCGGGGAGGGTATCTCCGCCGCCGACCTGCCGCACATCTTCGAGCCGTTCTATACCAAGAAGGTCATGGGGAGAAGCGGAACAGGCCTGGGACTGTCGGTGGTCTGGGGCACGGTGAAGGACCACGAAGGCTACATCAACGTCCTGAGCGAGGAGGGGAAAGGCAGCACCTTCACGCTCTACTTCCCGGTAACAAGAGAGGACATTCCGGCCGCGGCGGTGTCCACGCCCGTTTCCGAATACATGGGCCGGGAGGAGTCGATCCTGGTCGTGGACGATGTCCGGGAGCAGCGGGAGCTGGCGGCGGAGCTGCTCCGGGGCCTCCGTTACCGGGTGGAGATCGTCTCCAGCGGGGAGGAAGCGGTGGACTACCTGCGGGAACACAAGACGGACCTGGTGCTCCTGGACATGATCATGGACCCGGGGATGGACGGGCTGGACACCTACCGCCACATCCTGGAGATCCACCCGAAGCAGAAGGCGATCATTGTGAGCGGCTATTCGGAGACGGATCGCGTGAACAAAGCCCGGGCCCTCGGCGCAGGCGAATATGTACGCAAGCCCTATGTCGTCGAGAAGCTCGGCCTGGCGGTCAGGAGAGAGTTGGACCGGACCGCGTGACGCCGGGGTGCACTTCCAGCCGGGCGGTACAGGGCATATCGCCTCTCAGGCCGGTACAGCGCCCCCGGATCAGAGCGTAATCAGCAGGAACATGACGGTGTAGTAAAGAATCTTCATGGCGCTTAGAAAGGCAGTCCCCTCATCGATCCCGGTTTCGGCCCGTTGTGATGCATCTCCACGAGCCTGCGGATCCAGCCGTTGGTTTTCCTGATATTCTGAAGAAGAGCCCATCTGAGGAGGTCGGGCTCAGCCTCGTGCTCGCGGACCGGAATCCCGTTCCCGTGCATGTCCCGATACAGGATCCCCGCCCGGATGCCGTCACCCTTGCAGGCTCTGTCCCTGATCCGGGCCATGCTGTTTTTCCAGATGGACGCCCCGCTGGTTGCCGGTTTCTCCGCCATTCCCGTTTCCCCTTGCCCGCTTCATCGTCGGGACTCACGGCGCTCGCTGTTTCCCTTCGCCGGTCTTTCCCGGCGAAGATCGTGTCATGGTCCCGCTACCCTTTTCGGCTCGGAGGCCCGATAACTTTAACGGAGAACCCGCGGTAATCCGGTTTTTCCGCGTAGAGGAACGAATGCCTCATCCCGGACGGCTTAAAGGATCATCCGGACCCGCCGCGCCGCACAAATCCCGAGAAGACTCCCTCCAGAGCGAAACAATCGGAAATCATTGGAGATCATTTTATGCCGTGAAAAACCTCTTGACCGGCAACGGATCTTTCTGTAGTTGGCAGTTGGTAATACCAGATGGCTGGCTGCACTAACGGCCAGGATGAAAAAAAACATCCTGCCGGGCCGTCATGGGGGCTCCGGTCCGGCCCTCTCCGGGCTGCAGAACCGGTTCAAGGAACTGAAAGCGCAACAGGAGGCAATCATATGGCGGATTACGATGTCATCGTCATCGGCGCCGGGTGCGGCGGCCTGAGTGCGGGGGCGCTCCTTGCCAAGCAGGGCCGCAGGGTGCTCGTGGTCGAACAGAGCGGCATGATCGGGGGCTGCTGTTCGACCTTTGAAAAGGACGGCTTCCGGTTCGATCTGGGGGCATCCCTGATCGAAGACGCCGAGGTGATCAACTGGTGCTTCGAGCGCCTCGGCACGTCCCTGCCGAAGGAAGTGGACCTGGTGTCCTGCGATCCCGTTTACGACGTGATCCTCAAGGACGGCACCCGTCTCAAATACCCCATCTCCAGCGAGGAATCGGCGAAGAACATCGGCGCCGTCGCGCCCGGCGCCGTCAAGGGCTGGCATTCCTACGCCGAATACATGCAGGGATTCCTCGACGCCGCCCTGAAGGGATTCTTCCTGGCGCCGGCGAACACCAATGCCGACCTGGTCCGGCTGTTCCGAAAGACCCCGCAGCTCCTGCGCTACGGCCCCATGTTTGCGAGCAGCTACCAGGGGGTGATCGAGAAGTACTTCAAGGACCCGCGCATCCGGGAGTCCATCGCGTTCCAGAGCTTCTACGGCGGCCTGCCGCCCAACACCTGTCCGGGCTATATCGCCATGGTCCCATGGTCGGAGCATGCGGGGATCTACTACAGCAAAGGGGGGATGATCGGTATCCCCCGCGCCCTCGAGCGCTGCGGCGGGAAATACGGCATGACCGTCCGCCTGAAGACACGCGTGAACAGCGTGATCGTCCGGAACCGGCGCGCCCTGGGCGTGGTCCTGGCCGACGGCACCGAGATCACCTCCGACCTGGTGGTCTCGGACATCAACGCCAAGCTGCTCTACCTGGAGATGATCGGGGAGGAGCAACTGCCCTGGCTGGCACGCGTGGGGATCAAGAGTTACGAGTACTCCATGGCCACGCCCATGCTGTATCTCGGCGTGAATTACACCCCGCCGCTGGAAGGGCATCACACCCTGATCACCCGGCCGATGGAGGAGCTGAACGACTACTGGTGGAACGTCTACAAGAAGGGCCGCTTCGGAAACGAGCATTTCGGCATCGTCAGCTGGACCTCGCATTCCGATCCGGGACTGGCCCCGGAGGGCCACCACGTTCTCGTCCTGACCCTCCAGCCCGGTCCCTACCGGCTCCGGGGAACCGGCTGGGACGACTGCAAGTCCGCCCTGACCGAGGAGATCATCCGGTACATGTCGGACCGCTACATCCCCGGCCTGGCCGACCACATCAAGGTGGCCGAGCTTTCCACCCCCCTCGACTTCGAGCGGCGGCTGCTGTCTCCCGAGGGGGCCATCTACGCCCTGCGGCAGGATCTCACCAGCGGTGTCGCCTTCCGGCCCGCGGCGAAATCCAAGAGCATCAAGGGCCTGTACCTGGTCGGCGCCTCCACGCACCCCGGAGGCGGCGTACCGACGACCATCGCCTCGGGGATGATCGCGGCCGATCTGATCCAACAATACGAATAGGAGGACGGCAATGAAGAAAAAGCTCCTGATCGCCGGTGTGGCCCTGGCCGTGATCATCTACCTGAAGCAGCCGGAGCGAAAAAAGCGCTTCCTCAAGGAGATCCTGCGGCAGGTTCCATTTCTCATCCCTCGCTACTACGCATGAAACGCGGTCTCCTTCGTCCCGGCGGGATTCCCTGTGCCGCGCATGGCGCGGCCGCCGGATGAGGCATGTCACGGCAGGCGGGACCGAAGGACCGTGCAAGACCTTATTGGAAAGGAGTTGCAGACATTATGGCAGATTATGACGCAATTGTAATCGGTGCCGGACTGGGGGGCCTCTCCTCGGGGGCGCTCCTGGCGCATCACGGATTGAAGGTTCTGGTCCTCGAACAGAGCGACCGCATCGGCGGATGCTGCTCCACCTTTGAGCGGAACGGCTACCGTCACGACGTCGGGGCCTCCATCGTGGAGATCACGCAGCCCATCGAGACGGTTTTCCGGAAGCTGGGAACCCGCTTCGACCAGGAAGTGGAGCTGGTCCCCTGTGATCCCATGTTCTCGGTCATGTACCGCAACGGCGAGCGCATCACCATCGAGAAATCCATCGAGGCCACGGGGAGGGTGATCGCCTCCATTTCGCCGGAGGACGGGCGGCGCTGGTATGACTTCTGCGATTACTGCAGCGACATGATGGACGTCCTCCTGGACACCATTCTCTGCAGCCCCGCCGACACGATGGGCGACATGGCCCGCATGATCCGGAAAAACCCGGCGCTGCTTCGCTACCTGCCCACCTTCATGACGACCTACCAGGACCTCATCCAGAAGTATTTCAAGGACGAGCGGGTCCTCCGGACCATGGCCTACCAGTCGCTCTACATGGGCATGCCCCCGGCCCTCTGCCCGGGGGCCTTCGGCATGATTCCTTACAGCGAGCACCGGGGCATCTGGTATCCCCGGGGCGGCATGATCCGCATCCCCGAGGCGCTGCTCCGGTGCGGCCAAAAGGACGGCCTCGAGATCCGCATGAACAGCAGCGTGACGAGCGTGATCGTCCGCAACGGCCGCGCCCAGGGCGTCGTCCTCGCCGACGGCGGGGAAATCAGCTCCCGGATGGTCGTCTCCAACATCAACCCCAAGATGCTCTACCTCGACCTGATCGGGGAGGAGAACCTGCCCTGGCTCACCCGCTCCGGGGTGAAGAGCCTCCGGTACGGCAAGGGGCTCTGCATGATCTACGTGGGCGTGGACTGCAAGCCGCCGCTGGACGCGCACCACAGCTTCACCGCCGTATCCATGCAGGAGGTCAACGATTTCTGGACCAACCACGTCGAAACGGGCGTGATGCTGCCGGCGAGCACGAACTACGGCCTCGTCTGCTGGCCTTCGCATTCCGACGACAGCCTGGCCCCGGAGGGGCACCACGTCATCAACGTGATCCCGGAATCCTTCTATCACCTGAAGGGAGCGGACTGGGACACCTTCAAGGACCAGTTCGTCGAAGAGTATCTCGACTATATCTCCGAGAAGCTGGTGCCCGGGCTCAAGGGGCACATTGTTCATGCGATCGCCGCCTCGCCGAAGGACTACGAGCGGAGCCTGAACCTGCCCGAGGGGTCGATCTACTGCTTCCACCAGGATGCCACGCACCAGGCGGTCTTCCGCCCCTCCTCCAAGTCCAAGTGCATTGACGGGCTGTACCTGGCGGGATCGGGGACCCATCCAGGCGGTGGCGTTCCCACAACGGTGGCCTCCGGCTACATCGCCTTCAACCAGATCGTGAAACACGAGAGATTATAAGACGCTGAAAGGAGCATTCCGATGACCAAGAAAAAGAAGTTCGGCCTGATCATGACGGCGATTGTGGTGCTGGGAATCGTCTTCTATTTCTTGCTGCCTCCCCACAAGAAGCAGCAGCTCCGATACCTGCTCAAGCAGGCGCACACGCTGCCGGGGCGCTACATGGTGTAGGGGGACGGGGATCGCAACGGAAGCGGGCGCCGCACCGGTTTCTCCGGAGTGCGGCGACCCTTCCTTTTTTCAAGAAAGGTGGAACGGATGGCGGAGCAGATATTGCCGTTTTTCTGGATGGGTGTCGCCGTGATGCTGATAGTCGCACTGGCGGTTCTCACCATGACGCTGTGGGAGGTCCGCAAGACGGTCAAGTCCCTGTCGATCATCAGCGACCGGGTTGCTTACCTGACGGACGTCAAGGCCTGGATCGGTCTCCTGACAAGCTGGAGAAAAAAGAAGAACCCGCAGGGCTGAGAGGCTGGAACCGTTTTTCCCCGGGAAATCGGGACGTTTTTTTGATAAAGACCAGCCATGCGCACTATATGCGGATATCCGCGACCGACTCGTTTCCGGTCGCCGGGTCCCAGGCGGATCCGGCGGCCCGGTTTCCTGCGAGCCGGACGATCAAACGCTCCGGCACGCCGTTTTTCGGGTGAATCGTCTTGTCCATGAAGAAACTGCTGGCGCCCATCCGAGCCAAGAGCCTGAAAGAGGTGTTCATCGAGCACTTCGAGTCGCTGATCCTCTCCGGCAAGCTCGAGGCGGGGCAGAAGCTGCTGTCCGAGCGCGAACTGGCGGAGGCTCTCGGCGTCAGCCGCCCCGTCGTCCACGAGGGCCTGCTGGAGCTGGAGGCGCGGGGACTGGTCACAATGAAGCCCCGGGCGGGAACGGTGGTCAACGATTACCGCACCAACGGCTCCCTGGCGATACTCGACACGCTGATCAATTACTACTCGGGAACCCTCGAGACGAAGCTCCTGGACAGCATGGTGGAGATGCGCATCCTGTTCGAGTCCGAGACGGTCCGTCTCGCGGCGCTGAACCGGACGGAGGAGCAGCTTCAGACTTTTTATCAACTCCTGGAGGAATGGGACGCCATCGATATGAACGACGTCGCCGCCACCACGGGCCTGTATTTCCGCTTCCACCACCATGCGGCGATGGCCTCGGGCAATCTCTTCTACCCGCTGCTGTTGAACTCCTTCAAGCACGTCTACGTCAACATATCGCGCCAGTCCTTCATCGACGCCCCGTTCATGAAGCAGGTCGCCGCCCTGCATCGCAGGATCGTCGAGGCCATCGCCGCCCAGGACCCGCCGGCCGCGGTCGAGGCGGTGAGAGAGCTGATCGCATACGGCGTCGGGCACCTGAAATCCATGCTGAACATGACGGATCGGGAAGCCGGGCAGTAGCGGCCGCTTCCCGGCTGTATCGGACGTTTTTCCGCGGCGGCCGGGAAATCTTCCTATGCCCGCCCGCACCCGATTCCTATTGACTGTCCGGTTCATTGTCCCTATACTCCCAATCCGACAACCGTTCCTTCAAGAGTTATCCCGTTGCCTTCGGAAGCCTCACGTTTCATTCACGTTTAATCGGACGTACCCCCGCTTTCGCGAACATGAATCCACCAAGTGGCCGAAGCTCACACTCCCGTTGTGTCTTCATCCACTTGAATAAATAATTGGAAGAGGGAAGGCCAGAACCATGGAAGAACTGAACCGAAAAAAGTACCAGGAAAAGCTGAGAACCGCCGCCGAGGTGGCGGCCATGATCCATTCCGGAGATGAAATCTTCTTCGCGGAATTCACCCTTCGGCCGGAATCGCTCGATGAAGCCCTCGCCGCGCGCGCGGAAGAGTTGACGGACGTGCGGATCAATGGCGTCTGCATCACCAAGGTCCCCAAGTTTATCGAGGCGGACCCGCATCGAAAACATTTCATCTACGACGACTGGCATATGTCCGGAGTCGGCCGGAGACTGCATCAGCAGGGGCTCTGCAGCTATATTCCCGTGACCTACCATCAGGGACCCAGAATCGTCAGGAAGTACCGTGATTATGATTACGTCTTTGTCAACGCCAGGCCGATGGATGCGCAAGGGTATTTCAACTTCGGCATGTGCAATTCCATCACCTCGGCGGCCATCACGAAGGCGAAGAAGGTGGTCGTGGAAGTCAACGAGAACATCCCACTCTGTCTGGGCGGCAACCAGGAGTCGGTCCACGTGTCGCGGGTCGATTACGTCGTGGAGGGGAAAAATCCACCCATTATGGAAGTTCCGCCCGCCCCCCCCACGGAAACGGACATCCGGATCGCCCGTCACATCATGGAGGAAATCGAGGACGGCGCCTGCCTGCAGCTCGGCATCGGCGGGCTGCCCAACGTCATCGGTGCCATGATCGCCGAGAGCAGCCTCACGGACCTCGGCATTCACACGGAGATGCTCGTGGATTCCATGGTGGACCTCTACAATACCGGGAAGATCACCGGCAACCGGAAGACGACGGACCGCTTCAAGATGGTCTACACCTTCGCCATGGGAACGAAGAAGCTTTACAACTTTCTCCACAACAATCCCGCCTGTGCCTCCTATCCCGTGAACTACACGAACGATCCGCGGGTAATCCAGGTCAACGACAAGGTCGTCGCCATCAACAACGCCATCGAGGTCGACCTGTTCAGCCAGGTCTGTTCCGAGTCGGCGGGTACCGTCCATATCTCCGGTACGGGCGGCCAATTCGATTTCATTTTCGGGGCCTTCAATTCCCGGGGCGGGAAGGGGATCATCGCCTTGAGCTCTACCTTCACAGACAAGAAGGGCAACATCCATTCCCGCATCGTCCCGACGCTCAAACTCGGATCCATTGTCACCGTTCCCCGCTCCTGCGTGCAGTACGTCGCCACGGAGTATGGCATCGTGCAGCTCAAGGGGAAATCGACCTGGCAGCGGGCGGAGGCCCTGATCGGCATCGCCCACCCCTCGTTCCGGGACGAGCTGACCCGGCAGGCCAGGGAGATGAAGATCTGGCTCGACCGCGATTGAACGGGCGTAAAAATGGCGGCCGGGATGGACGATGCGCCGTCCCGGCCGGGAATGAATACGGAGCGGGGCGGGCATGAGGTGTCCGTCCCGTTTTTTTTGGGCAATATGTAAAATCTGCCCCTCGACCCGGTTGCATGGATCCGTGGTTTCCGGGTAAGGTGCAAATCACCGGTCGTCGATGCGCAGGAGGGAATGGATGGGACTGAGCATGAAAGGAATCCTCGATGTCCTCTTCGTCAGGGGCAGGCATGTCTGTCCGTGGTGGCTCTGCAGGAGCTTCGACAACCCGCTCCGCCGCCTTTTCCAGGACCCGGAGAAAATCCTGGAGCCGCATGCAAAGCCCGGCTTCACCGTGATCGACGTCGGGCCCGGGATGGGCTACTTCACGATCCCGCTCTTGCGCCTCGTCGGCAGCGGGGGAAAGGTCGTCGCCCTCGACATCCAGAAGCGGATGCTGGATGCCCTCCGGCAGAGGGCGGAACGGGCGGGCCTTGGCGGGAATCTCATAACCCATCTTGGAAAACCCGGCGATCCGGCCATGCCCAACGATGCCGATTTCATCCTGATCTTCTGGATGATTCACGAAGTGCCGGACCAGCAGGCCTTCCTATCTGACCTCAAGGACTGTCTCCGGCCCGGCGGCCGCATGCTGATCGTCGAACCCCGACTTCATGTCCGTGCTGAAAAATTCGAGTCCACCCTGGATGCGGCAGAGCGGGTCGGCCTGACGCTCGTCGACCGTCCCGGGATTTCCCTGAGCCGGTCCGCACTCTTCACCAAGGACTGATTCCTCAGTCCCGGGAACCCATTCATTACCGCAACGGTCCATTCCACAAATAAGTAATTGACAAGGTCAATGACTTATGCAATCAACAAAGCCATGGAAAACAGGAAAGAAAAATGAAAGAAGAATTCCTTGGGCACAAGGGGGACGAGCTTCATCTCTTGAGGGATCTCTATCGCACGCAGCAGGCGATGCTGAATCTCATCCCGCGGATCATCGGCATATCGACCTCCAGGCTTGCTTTGTTAAGACTCCTGGCAATCGAACTGCCCAAAGAGGCCGGCGTCATGGAGATCGCCCGCCGGCTCGGCATCAACGCCGCCGCCGTGACCCGCCTTGTCCGGGAGATGGAGGAGCAGGGCTGGGTCAAAAGGCGATCCGATTCCCGGGACGGGCGTCGAAACTACGTGAGTCTGACACCCAAAGGGCGTCAGGCGTTCCGGAAAATCCACGAGCGCATGCATACCTTCGAGCGCATGATGGGTGAAACACTCGATGCGAAGGACGTGCAGGCGACGGTCCGCGTCCTCGCAGCGCTCCGCGATGCGCTGGAGAGGCACCGATAAGGGAGGATGGACGAATGCAATCGAACAAGGGGAAGTTTCTCAACACAAGGGCCTTCACCGCTCTGGGGGCCGCCATTTCCGGTCTCGGTCTTCCGCTCACCGGGTACGCCAATCACCTCTACCAGTTTTCCGCCATGACGACCCCGCGCCACGCCTGGATGGCGGCTCACAATATCCTGGCCGTGCTCTTTCTTGCCTTCGCCGCCTGGCATGTCATCCTGAACAGGAAGGCCCTGCTCCGTCATGTGAAGGGGATCGTTCGAAACATCCCATTCCCGAGCAGGGAGGCTGTCCTGGCGGGCCTCGTTGTCGCCTCGGTCGTGTTTCTGTTCGTGGGGCACGCTTTTGTGGCGGGAGGATAAGGGGATCGTGCCGTGCAGGTGAATAACGAAATCTACAGCCGGCGCGGACACGCCTGGTGGGATGAAGACGAAGGCGAATTCGCCACCATCCGGTACTTCGTCAATCCGGTGCGGTTCGGCTATTTCCGGCGGATCCTGGAGGGGGAGCATGGCGGGGGGCCACGGTTCCGGACCGTGCTCGACGTGGGGTGCGGCGGAGGGCTCCTGGCGGAGGAGTTTGCCCGGGCCGGCTTCGAGGTGACCGGCGTGGATTCGTCGGAACCGTCCATCCTGACAGCACGGCGGCATGCGATGGAAGGCGGACTGCGGATCGAGTACGGGACGGCTGCGGGCGAGCAGCTTCCGTTTAGCAGCGGGCGTTTCGACGTCGTCCTCTGCTGCGACGTCCTGGAGCATGTCGGGGACGTCGGGCGGGTGATCTCGGAGATATCGAGGGTTCTCCGGACCGGTGGGATCTTCTGCTACGACACGATCAACCGGACCTTCCGGAGCTGGATCGCCGTCATCAAGGTCATGCAGGACTGGCCGTCCACGGCCTTCGCGGAGCCGAACTCCCACGTCTGGAAGAAGTTCATCCGTCCGGCCGAGTTGTCCGGCCTGCTTGCCCAGCATGGACTTGTCCAGCGGGACATCCGGGGGATCGCCCCGCGCAGCAATCCGGTCGGCATATTGCTGAATTTCAACCGGCGCGTCAGGGGCCGGATTTCCTACCGGGAGCTGGGGCGCCGCCTGGACATGCGCGAAAGCAGCGATATGAGCGCTTCTTACATGGGCTATGCCGTCAAGGGAATCCAGGGAGGAAGGAAACAGGCGGTATCCTGACATGTTGAGCGGCCGGCGGAAGAGGGACTCCCACCCTCCGCCGCCGGTGCATTCGAGTCATTCCGAGATCAATTCAGATACTTGGAAGTGTCCACCTCGTCGATCTGCTCCGGCTTCAGGAAGCGTCTGGCGTACCGCAGGTAGACACCCGAGCGGAGGAAGAGATCGAACAGGTCCGGATCGATGTGCCGGTCTTTCTTGAAGAAGGACAGGATCTTCACCGATTCGGACAGGGTCTTGGCCTTTTTGTAGGGGCGGTCGGAGGCGGTCAGGGCCTCGAAGATGTCGGCGATGGCCATGATGCGGGCCGGAACGGACAGATCGTCCTTCGTCAACCGGCGGGGGTAGCCCGAGCCCGTCAGCGTTTCGTGGTGGGAGCCCGCATACTCCGGGACCCGCCGCAGCTCCCTCGGGAAGGGCAGGGCGTCCAGCATGGCGACCGTCTGGATGATGTGCTCGTTGATCTTGAAGCGCTCCTCCGCGGTGAGCGTTCCCCGCTCCACGCACAGGTTGAGGATCTCTCCGAAGTTGTAGAGGTCTTCGGGAACATCCACCTTGAATCCGTACCGGGGATCGAGGGCCCTTTTGTCGAGCCGGGGAATGACGTGCCAGGGCTTGTCGGAGAGGAGCGTTTCGACTGCCGGCAATTCGGGGGCCGGTATGCCTTCATAGCGCCTCATCTCTTCGTGGGACAGGCCGAGGCGGTCGTCGAGATGGCGCAGCCAGGTCCGGCCGGCGATCCGCTTGAGCCGCACGATCCGCTCCGGATCCATGGACTCGCCGCCGATGTTGCACTCCGCCACGAAGGCGAAATCATCAATCAATTGGACCCGCTTCTCGCGGTAGTCCCGCAGGGCGGCTTCCGGAGCGACGCCGCCCTGGATGGCCTTGAGGCACTCGATCTCGGCGTCCCGGAGCAGCACTTCGAAGCGCGTGCGCACCTCGTGGATCCGGTTGTAGATCGTTTCCAGTTTGGTCGCCTTGTCGACCACGTACTCCGGGGTCGTGACCTTGCCGCAGTCGTGGAGCCATGCGCCGATCCGGAATTCCCGCCACTCCTCCTCCGTTTTGAAGTTGAAATCCGCAAACGGCCCCTCCTGTACCCGGGAGGCCTCTTCCGCCAGCATGATCGCCAGCTCCGGCACCCGCTCGCAGTGGCCGCCGGTATAGGGACTCTTGGCGTCGATGGCGCCCGCCACGAGCCGGATCAGGGCATCCATCAGGGTCCGCTGCGCCTGGAGCAGGTTGTGGTTTTCCAGCGCCACCGCCGACTGCGAGGCCAGCGCCTCGACGAATCCCACCAGTTCGCGGGGGAACGGGATGACCTCTTCCGTATCAGGGTCCAGGGCGTTCATGAACTGCAGGACCCCGATCACCTCGCCCTCCCGGGGCGACATGGGGACCGTCAGCATTGAGACGGTCCGGTATCCCGTTTCCTCGTCGAAGCGATGGGAGCCGCTCAAGTCGAACCGTGTTTCGGAATAGACGTCGTCGATGATGACCGATTCGTTGTGCACCGCCGTGTAGATCGAGACGTACTGCTCGTTCAGGGCTCCCGTGGCCGGATCCCGGAGCGGAATCTCGATGGAGGGCAGAACGTCGTCCTTGGTCCGGAGCGCAAACATCAGCGTCTCCCGGTCGGTCTTGAGGTACATCGTGCCGGCGTCGCAATTGCAAAGCTTCTTTCCGCCGAAGAGGATGTGACGGAGAAGGGCCTGCCGGTTCTGCTCCCGGGACAGCATGATCCCGTTCTCCACCAGGCTGGCGAGCTTCTCCTCCGCCACCGTCAGGGCTCGCGTACGCTCGCTGAGCGTGCTCTTCATAACCTTGTGGGCCTCGCCGAGGGTGACGACTTCGTAGAGGATGGTGGGCAGCTGACCGACCTCGCCGGAAAAATCGAGATGCGTGATGCGCTCGGCGTCCGTGGTGAGAATCGAGAGAGAGCGCCCGACCCGGCGAGCGCCGATGACGGCGAGGGGGATGATGAACAGCAGGAAAACGGCCGTCACCAGGATGACCTGGTTCCGTGCCTCGACGATCGGGCCGGAGAAGTCACTCATCGGTGCAAAAGCGGCAATCCGCAATTCCATTCCCGGTGCGGCCGCATAGGTGTGGTTAGCGAACACGAACGCATCCCCCCCGACATCGACAATCCGTGTCTCTGTCCCGCCGTCCCCGCCTTTCCAGTTTTCCAGGACGGCCAGAAGGGGACTGCCGGTTGTGGAGACCGGCATCAGCACGGCCGTATCCTTCAGCCTGCAGGTCGGCGATGTGCTGTGATGAGCCAGGATCCGGTTTTTGCGATCCAGCACCACAATGGCACCGTTGGGCGTCAGGGGAATTTTTGACAGAAAGTCCCGGAGCGATCCCAGGCTCAGGTCGGCTCCGAGCACTCCTATCCCTCCCGGGAGGGGACTGGAGATCGTGATTCCCGGCTCCCGCGAAGAGGCAAAGACATACGGATCCGTGATCGCAACGGGTTTTGCCAGCTTTACCCCCCAGTACCAGGGCCGCACCGTCGGGAAATAGTCGGACGGTCGCTTCTTTGTGCCGATCGGTTGCATGTCGGACGACCAGTATCGCCAGGATTCCTCGCGCCCGCCCCCGCTTGTCCGGATGATCGTCCGCTGGGCAAACCACGTATTCCGGGGCGCGGCAATATGTGCATTCCAGCCCGGGTTGCCCCGGGTGTGCACAACCTGGTAGAAGTCGTCGTTTTCGAGACCGAAATAGACGGAATAGAGGTTATCCTCCGTCTTCAACTGCGACATGAAGGTCAGCCACATGTCGCGATCGTTCAGCCGCCCGTCCCGCCGGAATCGCTCCTGCTTGACATCGGCGTACACTTCCACGTGGCGTCCCGTCCCCCCGATGAGGGCCTTGAGCCGCTCGACGCCGGTCTGGGTGATCAGCAGGAAGCGCTTCCTGGCATTGTCCTCCGCCATGGCGTTGAACTTGGTGATGACGACCGCCATGACCGAGGCGGTGAGAACGAAGACGAAACACAGGAGGGCGATCACGGCCCAATTGTGGAAACGCAGCTTCAGGTTTGGGAAGAGAGTCATGGCATTTCCTTTCCGCGGCATGTGTGTGTCAAGCGGGCCGGCCCGCCTCCGGGTTGTGCACCAACGGGAACGGGAGGTGACGTGGTCAGCGAACGGTGACCTCCACCCGGCGGTTTCTCGGTTCGGGTGTGTTGTCCGGTGTGGAGACGAGGAGATTTCGCTCACCATGGGAGGCGATCGTCAGGTCTTGGACCTGCAGGCCCGCCTTCCGGATAATCTCCGCCACCGATTGTGCCCGTTGCAACGCGAGCTTCTCATTGGCCTCGCTGTTCCCCACGGTATCCGTATGGCCGATCACCGACACATCGGGCGCCGGCCGGGTCCGGGTCGCCTCCAGGATCGCCGGGATCAGGGCCTGGGACTCTCCCGTCAGCACCGTCCCCCCCGCCCGGTAGTAGAGCATGAAGCTGACCGGCAGCGGCGGTCGGGCGGCAAGGGCCTCGCCGAAGTCCCTCCGGATCCGGTCTTCGCCGACCGCGTACGGGGTTCCTGTCGATCCATCCAGGTCGGTGCCGGTGCGCGGCTTGTCCAGCAGCACCTCGCCCTTTGCCCCGCTGACGGCGATCTGCCCTGTGGTCCCGTCCGGATTTTCCATCAGGACGGCGTATGATTTCGGTGCCGGCGCCGTCGCGCAGCCCACTGTGAAGAGAAGGGCCAGCACGGCCAGTCCCGTTTTCATCAGGGTTCGCGTCATGGCTTTTCCCCTCCTTCCTGCGGTTCTACCTTGAGCAGGTAGTGGGTGCCGCGGATCCCGATCGTTCCCGTCGGCGTCTTCATGCGGACGGAGTTCGGCTTGAGCCGTGCGATCACGCCCGATACGACTTCGAGGCTTCCTTTCGATGCGGTGGTTCCGAATTTGAGGTTGTCTTTCCCCGGGGCGTAGAGATACTCGTCCACCGTCAATACGGTGTCCGGCCCGAAGGACATCACGGTGTTGTCCTTGAACGTGACCCCCATGCTGCCGCCGGGGCCGGTCTTGAGCGTGTTCCCCATCTTGATCGGTGTGCCCGGTGCGGCCCTGACCGACTTCCCGCCGTCGAGCACAAAGGCACTGCCCTTGACCGTCTTGACATACCCGATCGCATCCTGGTCCCCCGCCCAGACACAGGCCGGGAACAGCAGGAGGATCGCCATGATGAATCTGAACATGGTTCCACCCTCCATGATTCGTAGTCCGTTTGTTTGCCGGGTCTCGATCTCCCATCGAACCGGCACGAAGGGACGCTGCCCGATGGCCGGGTTTGTATCGTCTCTGCCTGTCCGACGACCGCCGCCACGGCGGAAAGAACGCTATTTTTCCGCCAGGACGATGGTGTCTCCTGTTTCGCCCGCCCGCAGGCGTCCGAGGTGAAGATGAACGAGCGGATCGTGCGGACGCTCGTCCGCCAGGCGCTCGAAGGCCTTATCGGCATCGGGACTGCGGCTCTGAAGCAGTCCGAACGCCGCCTCGTATACGGGGTCGCGCGATCCCGTCCCGACGGTTTCCCTTTCCGCTGCAATCGGCTCGTAGACTATCAGGGGCTCGGTCTTTCCCTTCAGGATCAGGGATCCCACGGGCCGCACTGCCGCGTCCGGGCAGCCGGCGCGGGTCGCCTCGGAGACGCAGATCCTCGTTCCCAGGTGCTTGTTCGCGCCCTCGAGACGGGAAGCCGTGTTGACGGCGTCGCCCAGGGCGCGGTAATCGAACATGGTCGTTCCGCCGAAGTTTCCCACGATGACCTCGCCGGTGTGGACGCCAATGCGGGTCTGCCCGAAGGCGATGCCCTTCGCGTTGAGATCGTCCGCATACCGCTCCGCGAAGGCATGCATCTCCAGGGCGCAATTCAGGGCCCGCTCCTGGTGGTCCGGCTGCACGACCGGAGCCGAGAACATGATCGCCACGGCGTCGCCGACGATCCGGTCCAGGGTCCCGCCGTGCCGGAAGGCGATGGTGACCATCTCGTCCAGGTAGGCGTTGAGGATCGAGACGGCGTCGCCGGGGTCCATCGATTCCATGAGGCTGGTAAAACCGGCAAGATCCGTGAAGATGAAGCTGCATACCCGGCGCTGTCCCCCCAGTTCGAGCTGGTCGGGATGCTCGACGAGGTAATCGACGCGGTTGGGCGACACGTATCGTGAGAAGGCCTCCCGGACCCACCGCTGGCGCTGCTCGCTGGTCCGGTGGCGGACGACGCTCCCGGCGACGAAGGTGATCGCGATCGCCAGTCCGGGCGTAACCGGGTCCAGAAGCAGGCCGTAGCGGCTGAAGGCGATCCACGCGCCTCCTCCGGCGGCCAGGAGAACGGCGGCGGTCACCCCGGCCGAGACCATGGCCTGCGTGGAAAGGGCGATGATCGCGACGAGCAGGCCGCCGATGACGATCACCAGCGCCTCGATGGCCTCCGCCTGGGACGGACGGGTCAGGTAGGCCTTCGTGAAAATCTGCTCCAGCGCCTGGGCGTGGGCCTCGACGCCGGGAATGATGGTCCCCGCCGGACTGAAGCGCAGATCCATGAGACCCTGGGCGGAGGTGCCGAGCAGTACGATATGCCCGTCGATCCGGTCCCGGGGGGCCTCTCCCGCCAGCACTTTCCAGGCCGGAATGTAGCGGTCCGGAACGGGCCGTGTGTAATGCACCCAGATCTCCCCCCGGGGGGTCGTCGGTACGGTGAATGCGCCGATCCGGATTTCCTCCATGCCGACTCCCTTCCCGGCGCTTGTCTTCACGATGTAGTTCGCCTGGTCCTGGGCCACCCTCAGCGCCTCGGCGGCGAGGGAAGGCATCGCCTGGTCCCGCAGACTCACGACCAGAGGGACCCGGCGGACGACTCCGTCCGAGTCGGGGATGAACGAAAGGACGCCGTTGCCCGCCGCCGCGTTTTCCAGGAGCGGAATTGCCGTCACCGAGCTTTCAAACGGATGAAGAAAAGGGAGGGGAGAGGGGCCGGAAAAGATGAATCGAAAGGGACGCGCGGGCAGGAGCCTCTCCGGACCGTCCCGTTCGGCTGCGAATCCGAGGACGACACGGCCGTGGCGGATCGTCCGGGCCAGGACCTCGTCATGGTCGGTCAAACCGGCCAGGCGCCGGCGGAGGTCCTCCGGAAGGCTCCAGGCGGCGGCCATGGACTTCGGCGACGTCCGGTCCGGCTCCGCGAAGACGATGTCCATGCCGACGGCGGCCGCTCCGGCCTGCTCAAGTATGTCGACCAGCTCGGCAACCCGCGTACGGGGCCAGGGCCACTGTCCGACCTTCTTCAGGCTTTCTTCGTCGATGTCGATGATGCGAACGGGAGCCGATTCGTATGGCCGCGGTTGCCAGCGCTGGTATTGGTCAAAGGCGGCGTTTCGAAGCACCTGGAGGGGAAGGGGGTCGAAGAGAAAAAGGACGACACCGAGAAAAACGGCGAGAAACGGTGCCGTCATGGCGGGGGTGAGCTTCTGGAAGAACTTCATGATCCAACCGGCTTTCCGGAAGTGGGGAAAAGAAGAACCCGGGTTCTTCGACACCTCGCAGGCCGGGATGATACGGGAGATTGATCAACGTGTCAATCTTGGCTTCGTACTCGTTGCTTTGTGCCTGGAAGATAAAAAAAGGCCGCCCCGCCAGTTACGACGGGACGGCCGGGGGGTAAGGAGAGAGCAAGAAGATTGGGTTTATGCGGCTTTTTTCAGCGTGCTGATTGCGGGAAGCACGTCATCGTCGGACCAGACCCGCTCGAAAGCGACGTCGAGCGTGGCGGCTTTCCGAGGGGCACTGCCCGGATGTTCTGCGTCGTCGGGGATCGATCCGTATCCGCCCTGGGACAGCATGTCCTGATCGGACCAGGCCCGCTCCGCTCCCGCCTCGACGGTCATCGTCTCCATGGTGTGTCCACCCTTGTACAGCATGTCCCGATCGGACCAGGCATGCTCCATTCCCCATTCCAGCGTCATGGTTTCCATTTCAAAGTTCCTCTCTTGTTCTTTATTACCATGGTCAGTTGATGACCATGGTTAGTTTTCGATAAAAAAATTATTTGCTTTTCAACCCTTTCAGGATCAGGTCCACCGCGGCGTCGATCGTCGGCCTTCGATAATCTGTCCTCTCCGAATCCATCCTGTTTTCCTGGAATTGGATGACACCCATAAAGCAGTTCCACAGGATGATGGAGACCAGTTTTGCGTCGGCATCATGAAAAACGCCCTGGTCGATTCCCTTCTGCACGGCCTGTTCCATCTGGTGGAAATTGGAGCGCATCAGGCTCTTCAGGTTGTCCAGGCGGTTCTTCGGCAGGAGCCGCTTGAACTCCGCTGCATTGTACCGGGAGACCAGGTGATACGAGCCGGGATCGTTGAAGAAGACGTCCCGGGTGGCGTCGATGATCTTCCTGACGGTGATTTCTGCCGGCTCTTCGCTGTTTTCTGCGATGCTCACCAGGCGTCGGCTCAATTCCGCGAGGGCCGGCTCGACGATCTGGTAGTAAAGGTCGTCCTTGCTCTTGAAATACAGGTAGATCGTGGCCTTGGAAATCTCGGCCCGGCGCGCGATCTCGTCCAGGGAGGTCTCCGCGTATCCTTTTTTGTAAAAGAGCTCCGCCGCGATCTCCTGAATCTGCCTCGATCGCGACTCCTTCTCTCTCTGTTTCCGTTCTGCGATGCCCATTCAGATCGTGCCCCTGCCTCGAGGATGACCGCTTTTGAATGACCATGGTTAGTTTGTAACCACGGTTATTTAGAGCTTATCATAATGATTTGTCAAGCAGTATTTTCAGGAGTGTTTTCAGTAGGATTGTTCGCTTCGTTTCCCGGGGCGGGGGGAAGGGCGGAGCGGTGTCGCTGACGTCCGTTCGCGAACACCCGGTTCCGCCCTTCGGATTTTGCCCGGCAGGGAAGTTCGTCCGCTCCGTCGATGAAGGATTCCGCCGTATCGGACAGACAAATGCATTCCGTCCGCGATCAAGGCCGGCCGGTATCGAAGGCGTCCACCACCCGGCTGTACGTTTCGTGGATCATCTTCCGGTCGAACTCGTAGAACTCGTCCAGCATGGCCTTCTGCTCCGCATCGCTGAAGTAGGCGAGGATCGGGTAGAAGAAGCCCTTGTCCTCCTTGGTGATGTGCTTCGGGTAAAAGTCCGTCAGCCAGCGGAGACATTCAACTACCGTGGCGACAGCCGCGGCGTCCCCCTTCAGGTACTGCTCCTTGGCCGCCACGAGGCGGGCCACGGTCTTGCGTCCCTCCCGGTGTTCCTCGATCAGTTCGTCCATGATCCGGGCGTGTTCCGGGGTCAGCTTTTTCTTCTTCATCTCCCGGAACAGGATGTCTTCCTCCTTGCCGTGGTGGGTCCGGTCGGCATAGGTCCGGATGAAGTCCACGGCGACGTCCACCGCGACGGGGTTGACCGTGTTCTCCCGGGCGATTCGCTCGATCTCGACCTTGACCGCCCGGATCATCCGCTCGATGAGCCGGTGTTCCCACATCAGGGGTCCAATAGGCTTCATGGGGTCTCCTCCTTTCCTGTTTCAGGTTTCAGGCGAGTTTGCTTCCTTCCGTGGCGATGGCCTCGATACCTTCCCTTTCGAGGATCGTGATCCGGGAGCCCTGGGTGCGAATGAGGCCCCGCCGTCCCATGCGCGTCAGAATCCTGGAGAGGGTTTCGGGGATGGTCCCCAGGAGAGCCGCCAACTGGGCCTTGGAAAGGTCCAGTTCGACGACGCTCTTTTTTTCATCGCCGCTCCGGTAGAGCAGGTAGGCCGCCAGTCTTCCCGGGACTTCCTTCAGGGACAGGTCCTCCACCATGCGGGTGAACCGCCGGAGCCGCACGGACAGAACCGCCAGCATGCCCAGCGCCAGGGAGGCATCCCGGTGGATCAACTCCACGAAGGCCTCCCGCGGGAAGAACAGCAGGGAACTGGATCGCTCCGCCGAAGCGTGGGCCGGGAAGCCCCGGCCGGTAAACACGGCCACCTCCCCGAAAATCTCGCCGGGACCGAAGAGGTGGAGGATCTGCTCCTTTCCCTCCGGGGAGAGCTTGAAGATCTTGACGCGGCCGGAGAGAACCGCGTAGAAGCCCCGGCCTTCCTCTCCCTCGGAAAAGATTCTGCACCCCGCCGGGAACGATTTCGTCACCGTGATGCCCGCCAGGGCCTCCAGGTGGGGTCGGGGCAGGCCCGCGAAAAGGGGAATCAGGGAGAGTCTCCCGACCGGATCAATGGCTGGCTTATCCATGCCGGAAAAAATACCACCGGTCCTTGACTTAAGTCAAAGACGTTCTGAAAAGAGGTGTTTATGATAGAGGCAAAAGAAAGAAGGAGGAAACGACCGATATGAACGCCACCCGGAAAATCATCCGCATCGATGAGGAAAAATGTGACGGCTGCGGCCTCTGCGTCACCGCCTGTGCCGAGGGGGCGATCCGGATCATCGACGGCAAGGCGCGGCTGGTCTCGGACCGCTACTGCGACGGCCTGGGGGCCTGCTTAGGCGATTGCCCCCGGGATGCCCTGCAGATCGTCGAGCGGGAGGCGGATGCTTTCGACGAGCAGGCCGTCATCGAACACCTGAAAAGGGAAAAGGCGGTGGCGCCGGAGCCCCTGGCATGCGGCTGTCCCGGGACCCACCTCCAGACCTTTCTCCGGACGGTTTCCTGCGAGGAGGCCGACCGGCCGGCAGTCGGCATCGGCGCGTCCTCTGCCCTGGCACACTGGCCCGTCCAGATCCGCCTGGTCCCGCCGACGGCGCCGTTCCTCCGGGGAGCGAGCCTCCTGGTGGCGGCGGACTGCGTTCCCGTGGCATATCCGACGTTCCACCGGGATTTTATCGATGGGCGCGTGGTCCTGATCGGCTGCCCCAAGTTCGACGATCCCGGACCCTGCGTGGAGAAATTTGCCCGGATCTTTGCCGCCAACGAGATCCGCGACGTGACCGTGGCCGTCATGGAGGTTCCATGCTGCCAGGGGCTGCCCATGATGGTCCGGAAGGGCATGGAGATGGCGGGGAAGGACGTGCCGCTGAAGAAAGTCGTGATCGGGACGGACGGATCCATCCGGGGCGAGGCATCAAAGCCGACGCCGCCTACGCTCCCTGTCATCGAGGCGGTGAAGGCCTGAATCCAGGGCCGCGCGGACGGCGGCGGCGTATTCCTGTGCGGTGATGCGGCGATTGATCAGGGGATCCGCCGCCCCCCGCCCGCAGGGGTGGTACTGGTCCATCACGTTCACATAGGTGTAAGGGGAGAGCCCGGCCAGGAAGGCCATGACGTCCGGCGTGCCGGCGGCCCCCCCGGGCATCACCAGGTGGCGCACCAGGAGGCCCCGGACGGCCACGCCTTCGTCGTCCAGAGAAAGATCCCCCACCTGCCGGTGCATCTCCCGGATTGCCTCGCAGGCCCGCTCCCGATAGTCCCGGACCCCGCAGAACCGCTCCCCCCATTCATTGTCCCAGAACTTGAAATCGGGCATGTAGATGTCCACGATGCCGTCCAGGAGGCGGAGGGTGTCCATGGCGTCGTAACCGCCGGTGTTGTAGACGAGGGGTACACGGAGGCCGTTGTCCGCGGCGATCAGGAGACCCTCCAGGATCTGGGGAACCACGTGGGAGGGGGTCACGAAGTTGATGTTGGGACAGCCCCGTTCCTGGAGGCTCAGCATCATCGCCGCCAGGTGGACCGGCTCCACGTCGTCTCCCTCCCGGCCGTGACTGATGTCGTCGTTCTGGCAGAACGTGCACAGGAGATTGCAGGAGCTGATGAAGATCGTCCCGGACCCCCCGGTTCCCACCAGCGGCGACTCCTCCCCGAAGTGAGCATGGAAGCTGGCGACCCGGGCCTTCCGGCCGGTCCGGCACCAGCCCCGCTCGTCGGCCAGCCGGTTCCTGCCGCAGGACCGCGGGCACAGGCGGCATTCCGTGAGCGCCAGGACGGCCCTCTCCATGCGCCGCTTCAATTCGCCCCGCCGGTGAAGATCCAGCCAGGACGCTTCCATGTTGCCCTCCCGGTTCGGATGAGGCTTCAGTCGGCCGGCGGCAGGCGCTTCTTCAACTCCTCGACCTCTTTCCGTAGTGTGCGAAGTTCTTCCCGGATCTGCCGCAGGGTCTCGGCCCCGAGATCGATTGCCGGTCCCGGCCGGCTGCAGGATTGGGTGATGAAGCGACGGAGGATGAAGAACAGGATGACCAGGATGACAATCCAGAAAAGCGGCATGATCCACCAGCCTCCGTACATCGGTCCGTATCCTCCCCCTCCCATGGCGCCCTCCCGGTTTCGTTTCGGGAACATTACCACAGCCGGAAGCATGCTTGCCATGGGAAGGTGGTGGGGAGAACAGGCCGAATCGGGATGATCCGCCTGGATGGAAGAACGTCTGCCTTGCCTGTCGCAGGACGGAAGCGGTTCGACCCGCAGTCGCCCCCGCACGCCGCGGAGTCAGCGGCCTGCCGCCCTGTTCTTGAGTTGAACCTCCCGTCGCTTTTCAGGAGACAGGAGGCAACCTTCCAGGCAGTGGTCGATGCAGTTCCCCTCGCAGGGCTCCACGTGGATCGTGACGCTTGTATCGGGGTACTGCCTTTCGATGAGGCCGGACAGCTCTTCCGTAATGTTGTGGGAGTTCAACACGGACATCTGAGGGTCCACCTGGAGGTGAAACTCGACAAAGCGGAAGTGTCCGGACTTGCGGGTCCGGAGCCGGTGAAAGCCGTGGATGAGGGGCTTCCGCTCCAGGATCCGGCCACGGATCCATTCCATTTCGTCCTTGGGCAGGTTGACGTCCAGGAGGTCCCGCGCCGACTGGATGGTCAGGTCGTAGGCGGCCTTGATGATCAGGAGGGCCACGCCGATGGCCGCCGCCGGGTCCAGCCAGTGCAGGTCCAGACCGGGGAAAACGCGGGAGCCGACCCAGATCAGGGCCAGGCTGGACATGACCCCCGCCGAGGTGTAGACATCCGTCCGGAGGTGCCAGGCATCGGCCTGGAGCGCCACGGAATCGGTCTTCCGTCCCACCTTGAACAGCCTTTCCGAGACGACGAGGTTGGCCGCGGCGGACACGAACATGACGCCCACACCCCAGCCGATGGCCTCGATGGGCTCCGGGTTCAGGATCTTCTTGACCGCCTCGAAGATGATCCAGCCGGCGGCGACAAAGATCAGAAGCGCCTCGATGGTGCCCGAGATGTTTTCGATCTTGCCGTGGCCGAAGGGATGCCTTGCATCCGCCGGCAGGCTGGAGGTCTTCACGGAGAACAGGGCGATCACGGCAGCCAGCCAGTCCACGCCCGAGTGGATCGCCTCGGAAATGATCGACACGGAGCCGATCATGAGGCCGATGACGAGCTTCATGACCACCAGGATGGAATTGGACGTGACGGACAGGAGCGCCACGCGCTCCTTCTGCCTCTGAGGATTCACAACGGGGCCTCCGGGTTGTCGGGTCCGCGATTATAGACACATCGGGAGTTTTTTCCACAAAATTGTGGGATCGGGATCGCACTTCCCGAGGCCAGGGGGGACTTTACAAAAACGAAAAAACGTGCAAAAAACTCGCCCGTCGGAAGCCGGTCCGGCGTCATTGCCTCAGATGGACAATCTTCACAAACGAGGGAACGAAATGCCCACGGAAAATGCCTCCGTGAAGCCTCGCGAGAACCCGATCTGGCGGAGCCTCCTGACGGGTCTCCTGGCCGCGGCAGGCATCGCAGTCATGGTTTACTACAATCTCTGCGAGACCGACTGCAGCTATCTCCAGGGCGATCTTTTCGGCATCGACCTCAAACACGTGGGAATCGGATTCATGGCGGCCCTGATCGTCCTGGTCCTGGCGCGGCAGCCCTGGCTGATCCGGATCCTGCTGGCCGGCGCCCTGGGCGGGGAGGTGCACCTGCTCGCCTTCCAGGTCCGGGAAGACGTCTTTTGTCCGTTCTGCCTGACATTTGCGGGGATTCTGCTGGCGGCATACGTCGTCAACTACGAGTTCAGGGGAAAGGGAGATAAAGGTATGCTGCGAAGCCTTCTGTACCTGCCCGGAGAGGCCGTCATTCCGTTTCTGAAGAACCTGCGCCTGCCGCTGATCGGTGTGGCGCTGGCGGGGTATCTGGTCATGATAGCCGCGTTTTCCGGCTCGATAACACCCGCCTACGGGGCGGATGAATCCCCCGTACCCTCGTTCGGGAAGGGGAAGATCGCCGTCACCATCTTCACGGACTATTTCTGTCAACCCTGCCAATCCGTGGAAAAGGACCTGGAACCGGTCCTGGAAGCGGTCCTGAAGAACGAGCAGGCGACGGTGATGTTTGTGGACATGCCCATTCACAGGCAGACCGTGCTTTATGCAAAGTATTTTCTCTATGCCGTCCGGGCCGCGAACGACTATCGGGACGTCCTGCAGGCGCGCCGCCAGCTGTTTGACCTGGCGAAAGGGAGCGCCCCGGGATCGGACGCCGACCTTACGGGGGCGCTCCAGGCACGCCACGTCCGGCTGTCTCCCCATGACGTGAAACCGGCTTTCAAAGCCCTGGATGAGATCATCCAGCGGCATAAGATCAGTTCCACACCGACCATGATGGTGCAGTACTCCCCTTCGGATGTTCGCACCTACCGGGGAACGACGGAGATCCGGCAGGGACTGGAATCCCTGAAGAAGGCCCTGGCGCCGGAAAAGGCGCCGAAGAGGAAGTCAAGAAGGGGAAAGGCCTGAGGGTCTGCCCCCGCGATCACGGACTGGAACGAACCCACCGGCTGCGGCAAAGGAAAGGGGAACGGATTTGAAATCCGCTCCCCTTTCCTTATTTCTTCTTTTTTATAGAGAATCAGACGCGAATGGGGGCTGGTATATGGGAGCAGGGCTTCCCTCGCGCTCAGAAGCGTTTTTTCGACCCTGCAACGTCTCGCTCCGCTGCAAAGTCATAACTCGCGCCCAGGGGCGCTCAGACAGATGACTTTGCGGGCGCTGCGCTGCGACGGCAGGGTGCCCCGAAAAAGCCGCTATTCGCGCTCCGGGAAGCCCCCCTCCCCGACCGACGTTCGCGGGGGCGCGACCGGGGGTTCCCAGAGGAGCAATTGGGACATTTTTCCCATCCCTCCAGCCTTCCTGATCGTCGACGACGGATAGCGGGAAAAATGGCCGCGACGGCGGGAGCCCCCGTGGCAGCCCCCGTGCCATGATACGACGTCAAAGAAAAGAGGAGAGCGGCTTTCAAATCCGTCCCCATTATCTTTGGAGGCTCACGGCAGCTTCAGGAGCCGGGACTGGCGGTAGCCGATGTAGGTCAGGAGGCCGAGGGCGACGAGGATCAGGATCATGCCCGCCCCCTCCCAGGGAGAGGGGCGCTCGCCCAGCTGGATAAAGGAGGCCGTCATGCCGATAACCGGCGTCGCCAGGGTCCCCATGCTGGCCGCCCCGGCGGACAGCTTTTCGAGGATGTAGAACCACAGGAGGACCGACACGGCGTTGCTGAAGACACCGCTGTAGACAAGGGCCGCGATGAAGGACGGCGTCCAGCGGACCGGCTCTTCGGGAACAATGAGGGCGATCACGACCAGCGGGATCGTGCCGAAGAGCATCTGCCAGGTCGTCAGGGAGACGAGGTCGAATTCCGTTTTCCCGCGCATGATCTTCGTGACAACGGCGCCCAGGCCCCAGCCGACGCCCGACACGACAGCCAGGATTTTCGCCAGGGCCGATCCGTGCATGTGTCCGGGATCGAGGATGATCAGGAGGCCCGCAAAGGCCAATACCGTCGGAATCCACTGGTTCCCCCGGATCCGCTCCCCCAGGATGGGCCAGGCCAGGAGCAGCACCCAGAAGGGCATCGTGTAGACCAGGATGGCCGTGCGCCCGACCGAGCCGAGGGCCAGGGCCCAGGTGACGGCACCGATGGTGACGGTTGTGCCCACAAAGCCCAGGACGAACGTCTGGAGAGGCCGTTTCGGGCGGATCGATTTGCGGCGCCAGAGGAGCAGGCCGAAGAGGCAGACCACGCCGACGACCATACGGAGGGCTGCAAAATCGAAGGGACCGGAATACTTCAGGGCCTCCTTCATGACCACCCAGTTGTAGCCCCACAGGCACGAGAGGGCGATCAGGGCCGTCACGGCGGGATCCAGGGAGATCCTTTTCCTCAAAGGGATCGTTTCCACTGTTCCAGCGCCTCCAGGGCGCGGCGGGCATAGGCCTCCCCGCGAAACCGGCGGCGGAGCTTCAGCCCCAGGGGGGTGAACAGGCCGAAATTGACGTTCATCGGCTGGAAATCCTTTCGGCCCGACTCCGTGATGTGGTGAAGCAGGGCGCCGATCGCCGTTTCCTTCCCCGGCGGGGGGAGAGCGTTTCCCTCCAGGCGGAAGGCGACGTTCAGCCCCGCCAGCAGGCCCATGGCCGCCGATTCGATGTATCCCTCCACGCCGGTGATCTGGCCGGCGAAGAAGATTCCCTCCCGGCCCCGGAGTTGAAGGGAGGAATCCAGAAGGGTAGGGGAGTCGATGAACGTGTTCCGGTGGATGCTCCCGTACCGGGCGAACCCGGCGTTCTCCAGCCCCGGGATCATCCGGAAGATCCGCGCCTGCTCCGGCCGGGTGAGCTTCGTCTGGAATCCGACGAGATTGTAGAGCGTTCCTTCCAGGTTTTCCCGCCGGAGCTGGACGACGGCGAACGGAGGACGCCCGGTGCGGGGATCCGTAAGCCCGACGGGCTTCATGGGGCCGTACGCCAGGGCGAGGGCTCCCCGTTTCGCCAGGACCTCCACGGGCAGGCAGCCCTCGAAGAACCGGGCCTCCTCGAAGTCGTGCAGGGGCACTTCCTCCCCCGTCGTCAGGGCGGTGTGAAACCGCTCGTACTCCTCCCGGCCCAGCGGGCAGTTCAGGTAGTCCCCCTCGCCGGCGTCGTACCGGGAGGCGGAAAAGACGCGGGTGCGGTCGATGGTCTCGGCCTCCACGATGGGGGAGATGGCGTCGTAGAAGTGGAGATAGCCGCGTCCGGTGAGGCGGGCGATGGATTCGGCGAGGGAGTCAGAGGTCAGGGGGCCCGAGGCGAGAATGACCGTCCGGTCCTCGGGGATCTCCGTCACTTCTTCATGCACGAGCCGGAAACGGTCCTGTTTCACCAGGGCTTCCTCAATCCGGTGCGAAAACAGGGTCCGGTCCACCGCCAGGGCCCGGCCGGCGGGAACGGCCGTGGCGTCGGCCGCGTCCATCAGGAGGGAGTCCAGCCGCCGCATCTCCTCCTTCAGGAGGCCCGGGGCGTCCTCGACGCGGCCGGAACGGAGGGAGTTACTGCAAACCAGCTCTGCCAGCAAGGGCGAGCGGTGGGCCGGCGAATACCGGGAGGGCTTCATCTCCCGCATCTCCACCGGATGGCCCCGGCGCAGAAGCTGCCAGGCGGCTTCGCAGCCGGCGAGGCCTCCGCCTACGATGATCGTGGGCTGGCGCGTCGTCATGAAGGTTTCCGCTTATCCCGCGGAGGGGACCCGGTCATGATTGCGGGGGAAGCTTCTGGATGTTCTTGCATGCCGGATAACCGGTGCAGCCCAGGAAGCGTCCGAATCGTCCCCGGCGGATCGCCATGGGCTTCCCGCACTTCTCGCAGGCGATGTCGGTGATTTCGGGCGGCGGCGCCTGCGCAACGGGGGCGCCCGACCGGGTCTGCCGGACGATGTTTTTGCATTCGGGATAGCCGGAACAGCCCAGGAACGGGCCGAAGCGGCCCCGGCGAGTGACCATGGGCTTTCCGCACTTCTCGCAGACCGGTGCCGGGGCGGATTCCGCACCCTCTTCCGGCGGAGCCTCATCCCGGGGATTCACGGTGTTCTTGCACTCGGGGTAGCCGGAGCAGGCGAGGAAAGGACCGAATCGCCCCTGTTTGAGGATCATGGGCTTGCCGCACTTGTCGCAGGTCTTCCCGGTTTCGGCCGCCGTTGCCTCAGCAGGGACGATCTGGCCGTCATCGCTCCGGGAGAAGTTCGTCGTGTTCCGGCAGGCGGGATAGTTCGAGCAGGCCAGGAATTCGCCGTTCTTTCCCCATTTGATGACCATGGGGCTCTGGCACTTGTCGCAGACGATGTCCGTCGGGATCTCCTGACCCTTGACGCGACGCATCTGGGCGCCTGCCTGCTTCAGCTCCGCTTCGAAGGGGGAATAGAAGTTCTGCAGGATGTCGAGACGGTTGCTCTTGCCCTCCTCGATCCCGTCCAGCTCGTTCTCCATGGAGGCCGTGAAGGCCACGTCGAGGATCCGGGGGAAATTCTTCACCAGGAGGTCCGTCACCAGCATGCCCAGCTCTGTCGGGGAAAACCGTCCCTTTTCGAGGCGGACATAATCCCGCTCCTGGATCGTGCTCAGGATCGTCGCATAGGTGCTGGGGCGGCCGATCCCTTTCTCCTCCAGCTCCTTCACCAGGGACGCCTCTGAGAAGCGGGGCGGCGGCTGGGTGAACTTTTGCTCCTTCTTGACCGGTGGAACCAGGTTGAGGGTCTCCCCCTGCGCGACATCCGGCAGGAGGCGCCCGTCTTCCGAATCATCCTCGCCGTTGCCGTTGCCGTTCCCGTTTTCCTTGCCCTCCGTGTAGACGGTGGTGAAGCCGGGGAACTTCATGACCAGCCCCTGGGCGCGGAGCTGGCAACGGCCGGCATCCACGTCGATGATCGTCTGGTCAAAGACGGCGGGGTTCATCTGGCTGGCCACGAAGCGGTTCCAGATCAGGCTGTACAGCTTGAACTGCTCGTCCGTGAGATGCCCGCGGATGTCCTGGGGCCGGTAGGCCATGGAGGCGGGCCGGATGGCCTCGTGAGCGTCCTGGGCCGAGCCGGACACCTTGTAGGCCCTCGCTTTGGACGGAAGATAGGCGGGATCGTAGTTCTCCGCGATGTAGGCCCGGACTTCCTTCAGGGCTTCGTCGGCCACGCGGACTGAGTCCGTTCGCATGTAGGTAATGAGGCCGACGGAGCCTTCCTTGCCCAGTTCCACCCCTTCGTAGAGACGCTGCGCTACGGACATCGTCTTCTTGGCGGGGAAGCGGTGCCAGCGGGAGGCCTCCTGCTGTAGCTTGCTCGTCGTGAACGGCGCCGGCGGGTTCCGCTTCACTTCCTTGCGCTCAACCCGGGCGACGACGGGATCGTGCGCCTCGATCTCGGCGACGGCCTTCTCCGCTTCCTCCGCGCTCGTTACCCGGGCCTTCTTCCCGTCGATGCGGAAGAGGCGGGCCTCGAAAGAGGCCGCCTGTCCGTTGGCCAATGTCGGCGCCTGCTTCCGGAGGAGCGCGGTGATGTTCCAGTATTCGTCCGGCACGAAGGCCAGGATCTCCCGCTCCCGGTCGCAGATCAGGCGGACCGCGACGGACTGGACGCGGCCGGCGCTGAGCCCGCGTTTCACCTTGTCCCAGAGGAGCGGGCTGATCTTGTAGCCCACCAGCCGGTCGAGGATCCGCCGGGTCTGCTGGGCCTCGAACTTGTTCATGTCCAGCGACAGGGGATTTTTCAGGGCTTCCAGGACGGTGTTCTTTGTCAGGTCGTTGAATAGCACGCGGTAGACCGTCTTGTCCCGGCCTCCGATTTCCTGGGCGATGTGCCAGGCGATGGCCTCGCCCTCCCGGTCGGGGTCCGGTGCCAGGTAGATATTCTCGGCCTTTTTGGCGGCCTTCTTCAGGTCGGCGATGACCTTCTTCTTGGTGTCGATGACCTGGTAGGTCGGCTCGAACCCCTTTTTCACGTCGATTCCCAGGACGTTTTTCGGCAGGTCCTTGACATGACCCACGGAGGCCGCCACTTCGAAGTCATCGGGAAGATACTTCCGGATGGTCTTGATCTTGGCGGGTGACTCCACAATGATCAGGGAACGGGACATCCGTCACTCCTTGCGTATGAATTTTTTCCCCGGCAGCTGCCGGATCGCCCCCTTCAGCTCGAGCCCCATGAGTATCCCCAGGGCTTCGTTTGCCTTCATGCCGGAGGCGCGTATGATCTCGTCCGCCGTGGCCGGAACGTCCGACAGCAGGCCGAGAATAGCACGCTCCCGGCCGCCGGGGTCTTCCGGCCCACCTTCCGGGGGCGGTGTGTTGCATCTTCCTTCCGGGAGGGGCGCGGAAGTGCTCTGGAGCACAATTGTCTCGCCGGCCGGTCCCGGTCCCGGTTTCATCGCGGCGGGGGCAGCCCCCGAGCCGGTTTCAACCGGTTCCCTCCATCCCAACTGGGGAAGGATCTCTTCCAGGATATCGTCGACGGACGAGACGAGTTTTGCGCCCTCCCGGATCAGGCGGTTGGTTCCCCGGGAACCGGCGGAGTCGATGCTTCCGGGGACGGCGAAAACGTCTCGCCCCTGTTCCAGGGCCAGCCGGGCCGTGATCAGAGATCCGCTTTTTTCCGTGGCCTCCACGACCGTCACGCCCAGCGACAGGCCGCTGATGATCCGGTTGCGGGCCGGGAAGTGGGACGCGCTGGGCGGCGTGCCGAAGGGATATTCGGTGATGGCCGCTCCCCTTCGGGCGATTCCCTCCAGCAGTTCGCCGTTTTCCCGCGGGTACATCACGTCCAGACCACAGCCCAGGACGGCGATCGTCCGTCCTTTCCCGGCCAGGGCCCCTTGATGGGCCGCTGTATCGATTCCGCGGGCCAGCCCGCTGACAACGGTGACGCCGCGCATGGCCAACTCCCGGGAAAGCCTTCCGGCGGTATACCGGCCATAGGTGCTGGCGGCCCTGGATCCCACCACCGCCACACAGGCTTCGTCCGCCCTCAACTGGCCCCGGACGTACAGCAGGGGCGGAAAATCGTAGATCTCAAGCAGTCTCGCCGGGTAGGACGGATCCGTGAACGGCAGGATGGCAACCCCCAGGGAACGGGCCTTCTCAAGGTCCGCTTCCACCTGGTCCCATTCCCGGAAGTCCTTGATCCGCGCGGCGGTTTTGGCTCCGACAAAAGGAAATGCCTCCAGACTTCCCGGCGGAGCGGAAAAAACCCGCTCCGGGGAACCGAAGGATTCCAGAAGCCGGAGGAAGCCGACAATGCCGATCGATTCCACCCGGTGCAGAGCAAGCCAGTATTTCAACATGGCGGGTTGATTCATGTGTGCGAGGTGGACCCGGCTTGTCGGCACCCGGAAGGCGCGTTACGTATACAGAATGATTTTCCAGTGTCAAGTTTTTTAAAAAAGGGAAAAAGCATTGCGAAATATGCATGTTTCAGATACACAGGATCAATTTTCGCGGGGATTCTGTCATGGCGTCCTGTCGCTTTTTCTCAAAAATCGTCCTTTTGCTTCTTCTGATCGGTTTGTTCCCGGTCCATCTCACCCCCTGTCTCCGGGAGGCGTCGGCTGCATCCGCGAAACCGGCGGCTCCGGCGGGGAAGCGAACCCTGGCCCAGCAGGGACCTGTCGTCGTATCACCCCTTCTCACGGTTGCCCCGCGGGAGATCGATTTCGGACCCATCGGCACCGGCAGCCCGGAAACGGCGGCATGCGTGCTGAAAAACCTGGGCGGAGGATCGCTCCAGTGGACACTGGCCCCCCCGGAGGGTTGGTCATGCTCCCCCGGAGAGGGATTGAGCGGCCATCTGGATGTCCGGGCACTGGAGATCCCGGTCCGGCTCAAATACATCCGGGACACCTCTGGAATTAATGGAGATGCCGGCAAAGAGGGGGCAATGCCCCTGGTCCTGACGCTGGTCGCCGGGGAGCGGTCCATGACCTGCAGACGGGACGCTGTGCCGGGTGTTCACCGTGAGATCATCCGGATCAACTCCACGGGAGGAGCCCGAAGTCTTTTCTTCCGCTACCACGTGATCCGTCCGGAAATGCAGCCCCTCATTCATCTGAACCCGCTCCGCCTCGATCTCGGGACGGTTGGTGTCGGGGAGCGGGTCGCCGGAAGGGTCGAACTGACGAACCGCGGAAAAGACATCCTCAAATGGTCCGTCGATCTCAAAGGGGAACATGGCCAGGAAAAGAGTTTCTGGCCGCCGCCGGGACGCTACATCTCCTTTTTCAGCGAAGCGGTGAAGGGCAAAGGATCCTACGCGCCTCCGGCGACCCTGAAATCGTCGCTCGACTTGTCCGGGGCGGTCTGGCTGGAGGAAGAGGGATACCCCGTGGGGACCGGCCGTTCGAACAGCTTGAAACTGAAATTTTCCGGGACGGGGATTACCCTGTATTACTGGAAGGATCCGGACGGGGGCGACCTGAATGTCTATCTGGGCGACCGGTTCCTGCAGACCGTCCACTGCCGGGCCGAAGAGAGGGAATCGGCGGAGACACTCCTGGCGAAGGACTTGGGCGACGGACCTCATGCACTGACGTTTGTGAGTACGGCGGGTCGGGCTGTCCTCCAGGGGGTCCGGGTCGAGGGGAAGCAGGTCCAGAAAGGGCCCGCCGGATGGATCAATGTCTATCCGAAATCCGGGAGAACGTTACGGGAAACGGACTATGTCAACGTCGTCGTGAACACGCAGCATCTGACTCCCGGATGGTATGCCGACCAGATCCTCTTCACCTCGAACGGGGGGGACCGGCTCATGGAGATCTCCCTCGAGGTGACGACGGAGAGCGCGACCCGGCTGCTGAATGTCTTTCGCTATGCCCGGGGCACGGACTATTTCCTCACGACGAACCCCCAGGCCGAGCAGGCGCATCTGCAGGCGGGGGGATATGTGAGGGAAGGAATCGCCTTCCGGCTTTTCAGTCCGGGAGCACCGGGGACGACCAGTTTCTACCGATGGTACAACCCGAGAAAGGGAGACCGCTTCTACGGTTATGACCTGCAGGGCGGCGGCAAGAACCTGCAGGGATACGTCCTGGAAGGAGCCATCGGGAACATTGCCACGTTCCGCCTGGCCCAGTCACGCGAGCTGTATCGGTGGTATCACCCCTCCCGGGGCGTCCATTTCTTCACGACGGACCCGAACGGCGAAGGCATGCAGAAGAAGGGGTACCAGTTCGACGGCATCGCCGGATACGTGCGATAACGGCCGGGTTTCGCCTTGACAAAGAACGGCAAAGGGGGTAATGAGCATCCTCCTTTCAGAAGACCTGGAGGATGCTGCCGGATGCGCCTGTAGCTCAGCTGGATAGAGCAACGGACTTCTAATCCGTAGGTCGCGGGTTCGAATCCCTCCAGGCGTACCAGATATTCGTGGTGGGTGTAGCTCAATTGGTTAGAGTGCCGGGTTGTGGCCCCGGAGGTTGAGGGTTCAAGTCCCTTCACTCACCCCATCCTTTCCTTTCCCGATGCGCCCGTAGCTCAGCTGGATAGAGTCGCAGGCTTCGAACCTGTTGGTCGCACGTTCGAATCGTGCCGGGCGCGCCAAAAAAGCCAGGGAACTGCCGGTTGACGGTTCCCTGGCTTTTTTCGTTGGATCGTCTTCGGAATCAGGAATGGAAATGCCCGCGATAAGATGCCAGGTGCCCCGGCAGCCGGTTCATGTCTTTTTGCGATGATCGTCGGAAAGGTCGATGCGGAGGAGATTGGTTCCCAGGCAGTGGGTGTAGCGAACCTGGCAGTTCGAGTGTGGGCACAGGTCGAGGACGATGTTCAGTCCGTTGTTCGTTCCATTTGCGTCGGCGCGGACGCAGCGGAGAAACCGTCCGCCCGCGTGAATGCTCTTCTGGACACCGGGATCCAGTTTTGCACCCTTGAGGGTCACGCTTACTCTCGGCTCGTCCCCCTCCAATACGCTCAGGAAAACGGGTTTCTGGTAGCGGTCCAGTTCAATATGAACCCTTTCCATCCCGCCATGATCAAGTTTCAGGCGGATACTTTTTACGAGGACAGGCGTGTCTTGTCTGTACCCCTTCAGCAGGGTTTCGCGTTGAAGCCGTCCCTGTTCGCGACTCGACGCGGCGGCTGCTGTATCCGGACGATTTGAAACACCGGGATGAACGGGATTGGTTGCTGGAAGGCGGGAAATCCTTTTTTCAGCCTGCGTCATGTTCTACCCTCTCTGAAACATGATTGTTCTGAACCCGGAAACCTCCGAAATGCGGCCATTAAGGCCGGTCTTCTCGGCAGGTGATCCGTTCCGGGAACATCCGAGGATCTCCCAAAACCGGTCTGGAAAAGGGGAATCAGGACGAATATGGCCGTTGGATCGCGTTCAAAAATACTGAAATTCAGCACGGGAGCAACGCGGATTGATACAGGGGATAATGTGTATATTCAATACATGTTTTCTTGCAGGCGAATGAAGTCGGCGCGGCTTCGCTTTTTCCTGATAGAGAAAGGGTTCTTCGCGCCCGGCGGAAGCAGAGGATCATCTGCTACAGCCCAAGCGGCAATGAATGTATGATAGCCTGGTGCCATTCGATCATCCCTGTCCATTCCCCTCCCTTCCTTGACAGGAGACGCTGCATCCGATAATCAAAAAGTCGTCCGGTGCGGCGGGTCTTGACGGACCCGTCCCGACGATTCGAAGAAAGAATCTCTGTTTCCCGGCGGGACCGCCCTATCCAGGAATCCGGACGTTTCCCGCGCGTTCACCGGCAGCGTGCAGTCTGTTTCCGTTTGTCATTTTTTTTTCGACCGTTCCTGATTTTCATGCCGTCCTGTATGTGAAACCGGATGCAGGAGGCTTTCTTCTCGACGAGGACCGGGGATCAGGACAGGCTTCAGCAGGAGGATGCAATGACGACACCGGTGCAGCAGAAGATCAGGGACAAGAAAAGGACACCGGAGCAGATCGCCGATATGGTGAAATCGGGTGACTGGATCAACCACGGCAGCGTCGGGGGCGATTCCACGGTCTGTACCGAGGCGGTGGCGAAACGACTCGGTGGAGGACTCGGCCAGTTGAAGAACATCGAGTTCTGGATGTACGCGATGTTCTATCCCCATCTTGAATTGCAGCAGATCGATCCGAGGCAGGAGTATCACACCGTCCATGAATTCTTCTTTTTCCCCTGGAACCGCAGGGCTCGCGATACCTACAATGTCTCCGACTGGGCCCAGTGGGGCTGGGCTTATGGAATGTGGGCCCACCACTACCGGTTCGCCGGCGTCGTTCGCGAGAAGCGGGGGATGGACTGGTGGTTCAATGCCGCCACGGTCCCGGACGAGCACGGCTATTTCAACATGTCCTACGGGACGAACAACTGCAACATCTTCCGTCAGACCGCGAAGAAGATCGTCTTCGAGGTGCGCTCCGACTATCCCTGGGCGGAAGGCGGACGCTTCAACACGATCCACATCGATGAGATCGACTACTGGGTCGAGGTGGACTGCGAGAAATACCGATGGCCGCAGATCAACGAGCGGGTCATCCGGGCGAAACCCGAGGAAGAGGCCGTTGCCAAAAACGTCATGACGATCATGCGGGACCGGGACGTGATCCAGCTCGGAATCGGCTCGCTGCCCTCGGCCTGCGTCGCCGCCATGGCGGATGCCGGATTCAAGGATCTCGGGATCCACACCGAGATGATGAACGTGGGGCTCATCAAGCTCATGGAGTCGGGGCAAGTGACGAACGCCTACAAGAGCATAGACCGGGGAAGGAGCGTCTGGTCCTTTGCTTTTCCCGTGGATGTGAAGTGGTATTACGACACGATTCACCGGAACCAGTCCATGGCCGTCTACGACATCGACTACACGAATAACCTGAACGTCCTGACCCGGATCGACAACATGATCGCCATCGACAACTGTGTGGCCGTCGATCTCCTGGGACAGCAGTGCTCCGGCTTTTATGAGAAGCGGCCGATCTCCTCCACGGGCGGCTATTTCCAGTTCGTGACGTTCTGTGCCCAGTCCCGGGGCGGACGCGGCGTGGCGTCCATGACCTCCCGGAGCAAGCACGGCACCTCCCGGATCGTGCCGTTCCTCCCGGAAGGCTCGACAGTAGACGTGCCGGCCCAGTTCGCCAACTACGTCTGCACGGAATACGGAATCGTGAATCTTCGCGGCCTGAGCGGCTACGAACGAGCGGCGGCGCTGATCTCCATCGCACACCCGGACGACCGGGAATGGCTGGAGAGGGAGGCCCGGGAAAACGGCCTCCTGCCGCCGAAGTTTCCCGTCTCCATGCTGCCGGAAGAGGGTGGAAGCGGAGGACGCCGCTACCCCTCTTACGACGAGCGTCGAAAGTACAAGATCCCCATGGGAAGCGCCATCTGGGGATATGACTGGGACGAGGGATTCCAGTCAGGGAAATGAAATGAGAGTCCCGGAGGCGGCCCGACGGGCAAGGGGGGAGTGTTACACCCCGTGCATACGGTCAACAGGCGGAATCTGAAAAAGCGGGCATCGATGCCGGAGGTGCGATCGCGTTTATGATCGGAGGGCAGGCAGCCGAAATCGGGGATGAAAAAATCCGATCCGCTCATTCCCCGGGGGACGGGTCAAGAAAATGCTTGCAATGCCCCGGGGATTACGCTAAAGGGCTCCTCCGTTCTGCAAAAACACACACGGGCCCTTAGCTCAGCTGGTAGAGCAGGTGACTCTTAATCACAAGGTCGTCGGTTCGATCCCGTCAGGGCCCACCATATTAACGAGGGGTTGCGAAAGCGACCCCTTTCGTTTTTTGACGTGTTGACGTGAATCATGACCCAAGTCACCTGACATATTGATATGATAGGCTTTGACTTCGTGTCAAAAAACGTGTGTGTAACCTTTCGGAAATCCTGACTTTATTGATGGTGCAGCGAAATCTTAATCAAAAGGTCAGCGGTTCGGTCTCGCCAGGGCCCACCAGAAAAATGAACGGGGTTGGCGAGATTCGCCAACCCTTTTCTGCTTTCCGGCTTCGATCTTCAACAGGACCGTTCCTTCGTCCTGGGATAAGAAATTGAATTTATATGAAAACGGACAAGATGAAATTCCTTGTTGCAACAGGACTCTCATTTATCTTTTCAATTATTTATAATGGACTTGTTCATCTCGTCATCCTTAGTGCAGCCAACAAGCAAGCTGAATTTTTGAGGCGAGCGGATTTCTCATCGAAAGCATGGATATCGATCCTGGCAACACTCGCAACATCATTCCTTTTTACAGCAATCTATTCGTTTTTCGTTTCAGAGAAAAGTCCTAAAACAGGATTATCATTCGGTTTCTGCTTTGGGCTATTGATTGCGATCATCGTTGATATCAATCAATATGTTCTCTATCCACTGCCATTCTCGCTCGTTGCCAGTTGGGCATTTTTTGGAACGATCGAGTTTTGCATGATTGGCATGATCGTGGGTGCTGTTGTTAAAGATTAGACATATCAATGACATCCATTGAATGGCTGCCAGCCGTCAGTGATGCCCATGCTGCGAGATGGCGGAAATCGCCGACCGCAGTATCAAACCGGCCCCAGGTGGAAACCCGGGGCCGGTTTGTGCATTTGCTTGACAAATACAGGCAAGGCCTGCTCTCTAAAAAACAAGCCATGATTACCGGCTGTCCATGGCGAATCCTCACCGCGGGTACCGGAAAGGACATCCCAAAACTGGAGGAGAAATCATGCAACTCGAAGCATACTTTGAAGAAACCAGAGGATTCGGTGTCCTTTCCACCTCCGGTCCGGGAGGAAAGGTCAATGCGGCCGTTTACGGACGTCCCCATTTCATTGATGAAGAAACGGTGGCGTTCATCGCGGCCGACCGTCTGACCCATGCAAATTTGCAGTCCAATTCTTCCGCCGTTTATCTTTTCAAGGAAGAGGGCTCCTATCGGGGCAAACGGCTTTATCTCACGAAAATCGGGGAAGAAAAAGACTCGCCGAGGATCGAGGCAATGCGGCGGAGGAAACATCGGGATGGGGAAGGCGGAGACAAAACAGAATCCAAATTTCTCATCTATTTCAAAGTGGAGCAGGTTCTGCCGCTGATCGGTGAGGGTCCGTGATGCGTGCCGGGCATGATGAAAAAGATCGCATCGTTTAAAAAAAACGCTGAAGATCGATGATCCGCATGACCCGATCATCCGGAGACGGTCGTGCCGGTATGGAAATGGAATGCGGCGGACGGGAGCGGAGATGAGGCATCGAGGGACAAGGCATAAAACGGGATCTTCCGCACTCATTACTCTTTTCGTCCTTCTGCCGTGCTTCGCGCTCGTCCTGCCCGCCTCCACGGTTCTGAGTGCCGCTCCACAGGTGGACATTGGGAGTGTTGACGGCGTTCTCGACCTGACATCCCACGATTTTCAGTCCGACGGAACGGTAAAACTCGACTGCAAATGGGAATTCTTCTGGAACAGGCTCCTCGAACCGGGATCGAAGGAGTGGAGCGGGATTTCACCGGACCATGCCTACTATCCCGTCCCGCTCTTCTGGACCGCATACCCGGGCCGCAATTATCCGTCCACCGGTTATGGAACATACAGGCTCATCATCAGGACCTCGGGGAAAGACGGAAACCTCGCGCTGAAAACCCCGGAAATCTTCACCGAGTACAGGTTGTGGATCAACGGCGAGCTCGTGGACCAGCACGGGACAATCGCGGGGAAAGAGATCCGGTTCCTCAAGCCCGCCGTCTATCCGATTCACACGGATTCAAAGGATGTTGAAATCGTTCTTCAGGTCGGGAACCGCTCGCATGGAAACGCCGGGATCGGCCAGAGCTTCACGTTCGGCACGGAATCCCTGGTGTACCGGGAACAGATATTCAGCATCTCCCTGGAGATGATCCTGATCGCCGTCTGCCTGTTCGCCGGCCTCTATCATACGGTCATTTACATCTTCCGGAGAGAGGAGAAGGAGCTCCTCTACTTCGGGCTTTTCTGCATGATCGTCGCCGTCAGAACCCTGTACACGGGCAACACGCTGATCTCCCATCTTTTCCCGGGACTGCCGTTCGGGAGCGGATCCAGGATCGCCACGGCCGTCATCCCTCTTGCCGTATTGACGTTTCAGGCATTTGTCTTCCATTTTTTGAAAAACCTCGTGCCGATGATCCCCTTCATCGTTCTCACGGCCGTTCACGCGATCTATCTTTTCCTGGTGTTTACGACGACGACCCTGTTTTATTCCACGCTCTTCACCTATTATCTGTTCGCCATTGTGGCGAGCCTTGTTTTCGTCGTCGGGATCAATCTTTATGCAATGGCGAAGAGGGCTCCCTACTCCAGGCTCTTTTTCGCCGGCTTTTTCTTTGTCATTGCAGGCACGGCAAACGACATCCTTCACTACCTGCAGGTCATCAACACCGGCTATTACCTTGCCCTTTTCTTCTCCGCCTTCATCGTAGCGGAGTCCATCATGCTTGCCGTAAAGTTCTCCCGGGAACACCGGATGATTGCCGAGCTCTCCGAAAAACTGAAGGCCCTCGACAGACTGAAGGATGAATTCCTGGCCAACACCTCCCACGAGCTCCGTACGCCCCTGAACGGCATCATCGGGATCGCCGAATCCCTCATGGACGGCGCGACCGGGACCCTGCCCGAGAAAACCCGCCGGAACCTCGGGCTCATCGTTTCCAGCGGGAAGCGGCTCTACAGCCTGATCAACGACATCCTCGATTTCTCCAAGCTGAGGCACAACGACATCGAACTGCGGAAAACGCCGGTTGACATGCGGCAGCTGGTTTCCATCGTCATCACGGTCATGAAGACATCGATGACCCGTAGAGACCTCGACCTGCGGAATGAAATACCCGAGGACGCACCGCTGGTGGAAGGCGACGAGAACAGGCTGCTGCAGATCCTGTACAACCTCATCGGCAATGCCGTTAAGTTTACAGACAGCGGCTATGTGAAGATTTCTTCGGCGGTGCACGGGAACAGCATAGAGATATCCGTGGAAGACACCGGGATCGGCATTGAAAGCGGCAGGCTGGAGGCCATCTTCACGTCGTTTGAACAGGCGGACGGTTCCATATCGAGGGAATACGGTGGCACCGGCCTGGGGCTTCCCATTACCAGGAATCTCGTCGAGCTTCACGGCGGAACGATCCGGGTCGAATCGGAGCCGGGGAAGGGATCGCGTTTCACCTTCACGCTGCCCGGGGTCGTGGACCGGGACGCCGCGGAGACGGTTTCCATATCGCCGCTCGTGATGAAGGATTCAGGTCCCGCGGAAGAAAACGGTCACGATCTCATTCGGGGCAGCGATCACGAAGGACACCACGAAAAGATCCTGGTTGTGGACGACGAGGCGGTGAATATCCAGGTGCTCCTGAACCATCTGGCCGTCAGGAAGTACAGGACCGACTACGCCTCCAGCGGGATGGAGGCCGTCGAAAAGATTGAAAACGGAAACTACGACCTGGTTCTCCTGGACATCATGATGCCCAGGATGTCCGGGTATGAGGTGTGCGAGAAGGTCCGCGAGACATACACGGCTTACGAACTGCCGATTATCGTCCTGACGGCCAAGAACCGGATGGCCGACATCGTGGCGGCCTTCGATGCGGGAGCCAACGACTATCTGATCAAGCCGCTGGACAGGGTTGAGCTCTTTGCCCGGATGGAGACGCAGCTCTCGCTCAAGTATGCGGTAAGAGACGCCCTCGAAAATGCCAGGCTGGCCAATACGGACCATCTCACCGGCATCTACAACCGCAGGTTCTTCCTGAATTCCGGGAACCGGGAATTCGGCAGGACGCGGATCCGGGGGGGGGACATGTCCGTGATCATGCTCGATATCGACGATTTCAAGTCCATCAACGACCGTTTCGGCCATGACGCCGGCGACAGGGCAATTCGGGAGTTGGCGTCACTGATCGCTACGAACCTGAGAAGCAACGATATTCCCGCAAGATACGGCGGGGATGAGTTCGTGATCCTCCTCCCCGGCACGGGGCCGGACGAGGCGTCTACGGTGGCCGAGAAGATCCGCGGGATCGTCGCCGCATGCGGCATCGACGTCTGCGGGGCCGCGAATCTGACCTTTACGACCAGCGTGGGTGTTTCATCGTACCGGCCCGACTCTGCATCATTCGATGAAATCCTGAAGGAAGCCGATGCGATGCTCTATGTCTCCAAGACGGAGGGCAGAAACAGGGTCACCGTCCACAGGGCCGCGACGGAAGGACACTGACGCAGCGGGCGGGATTCTTTTCAGGGAATCTTCTGCGAGCCGTTCCTTCTTTCCGTTGCCGGAACCGTCGTGCAAGATTTTGCAATCGCCGGTGCCGAATCTTACATAAACCACTTCCTCGATTTTCCTGAACATTTTTCTTTCTCTCCTTTCAGGGCCTGCAAGGCCTTGTGCAACATCCTGCAAATTCCTGCCCCTGATATTCTCTTATCCAAGTAAATTCAGCATGATGGACATGAATCGGATCTGGCACACAAGATGCTCCTGCCGTGCCTGAGCGGCTTTGTGAACGAGCCCAATCTTGAACGGCAATGCTGAAGGAGGAGTACGATGGATCTGAATCTGAGTCAGGAACAGAAACTGCTGCACGACACCATTTACAAGTTTGCGAAAGAAGAATGGGAGCCGCGGACCGTCGAGATCGACGACTCGAACCGCTTTCCCATGTGGCTCTGGGATCGCTTCCGCAAAGAGGGCTGGTGCGGGATGATGATCCCGAAGGAATACGGCGGCGCCGGGCTTACCCTGCTGGACACGTGCATCGCCCTGGAAGCGGCGACGCACGCGGGCGGCGATATCGGCTCGACGCTGGCCTGGGCGACCCACCTCTCCATCGGCAGCGTCCCGCTTCTGATCTGTGGAAATGACGAGCAGAAGAAAGCATACCTGCCCAAGATGGCCCTGGGCGAATGGATGAGCTGCTTCATGCTGACGGAGCCGAACGTCGGGTCCGACGCCGCGGGCGTCGAGACCACCGCCGTCCGCGACGGCGATTTCTACGTTCTCAATGGAACCAAGACATTCATCACCAACGCCTATCGCGCGGATGTCGGCATGATCATGGCGACCACGGACAAGAGCAAGGGTGCCAAGGGCATCACCGCCTTCATTGTCGACATGCACGCCCCCGGAATCAGCGTCAGCGAGCCCTTCGAGAAAATCGGACCGCGCGGCAGCGAGCAGAGCGAGGTTCATTTCGACAACGTGAAGATTCCGGTGAAGAACCGCCTGCTGGAGGAAGGGGACGGGTTCATCAAGGTCGGCGTACAGAATCTCGAATTCGAGAGGACCTGCCTGACGTCCATTTGGACGGGGAACCTGGGATACAACCTCGATCTGGCCATTGCCTACGCCAAGCAGAGGGTGCAGTTCGGCCACCCGATCGTTCAATATGCCCAGATCCGGGAAAAAATCGCCCATCTGAAAATGGATTACGACATCTGCAAGCTGATGATGTACGCCGCCGCATCCAGAAAGTCCGCTGGAAAGCCGGCGCCCCTGGAGGCCACGGAGTTCAAGGTGTTTGCGGGACAGAGCAGCTGCCGCAGCGCGCTGGAGGCGATGCAGATCTTCGGCGGCATGGGCCTGATGAAAGAGATGAAGATCGAACGGTCCCTGCGGGACGCCAAACTGGCACAGATCGGTGCGGGCTCCGAACAGATGCTCCTGGAACTGATCGCGAGGCTCGTGACGGGCACCCGTTCGTTGACGATTTGACGGATCACCGCTGAGAAGGAGTGTGACAAATGAATCGATGGCAGGATCTGTACAAGGAAAAGCTGAAGACCATCCCGGAGGTCATGGCGACCATCCCCAATGGCGCAAAGATCATGTCGGGCATCGGAAACGGCCAGCCGCAGGGACTTCTGAGCGGGCTGGCCCAGTTGGTCAAGCAGGGGAACCACAAGGACCTTTGTTATTTCAACACGCTGGCGGTCATGGGCAATCTCATGGCCGATCCGGCCGTGTCGGGCCTGTGCCACTATCGTGACGCTTATGCCACGATCAACGTCCGCAAGCTGATCCCGACGGGGCTTGTCGAGTACATGCCGACCATGCTGTCGGACGGCCCCGTTGTGCTTGCGGATGAGTATGACACGGTTTTTCAGACGGTCTCGCCGATGGACGAATTCGGCTTCTTCAGCCTGGGGATCGAGCCGGACTATACGTTTCCGGTTATCAAGAGCAGCAGGCCGCACCGCGTGATCTTCGAGGTGAACCGGCACTTTCCCCCCACCTTCGGGCACAACCGGGTGCACATCACGGAAGTGGATGCCATCGTGGAGCACGACTGGCAGATCATTGCCGTTCCCCCCGCCCCGCCCAGCGAGTCGGACATGAAAATCGCCGAAAACATTGTGACGATGATCCCCGACGGGGCCTGCCTGCAGCTCGGGATCGGCGGAACGCCGAACGCCATCGGTACACTCCTGGAGGGCAAGAAGGACCTGGGCATCCACTCGGAGATGATCTGCGACGCCTTCCTCCATTTGTACAAGGTCGGGGCGCTGAACAACAGCAGGAAGAACTTCATGCCCCACCGGGGCGTCGGCACCTTCGTGTTCGGAAGCAAGGAGCTTTATGACTGGGTGACGATGAATCCCGGGATCGAGATGTGGGGGGCGGATTTTGTCAATGACCCGCGCACAGCCTGCAAGAACGACAACCTGATCGCCATCAACGGGATCGTGGAGGCCGATCTGACCGGCCAGTGCGTCTCGGAGGAGATGAACGGCAGGACCTATTCCGGCCTGGGCGGCCAGCAGGATTTCACCCTGGCCGCGTACTGGTCAAACGGCGGGAAGGCGTTCCTGACCCTGGCCGCCTCGCGCATCGACAAGGAAGGGAAGAAGCATTCCAACATCCTGCCCAAGGTGACGGGGACGGTCGGCATGAGCCGATGGAACACCCAGTACGTCGTAACGGAATACGGAGTCGCCAACATGAAAGGGAAAACCGTTCCGGAGCGGGTCGAGGCCATGATCCGGATCGCCGATCCCGATTTTCGGGACGAACTGCGATCCGAAGCGAAGAAAAACAGCTGGATTCGCTGAAGGATCGGGTCCGCGCAAACGTCACCCAACGAGAGAAGGAGTCAAAGGACAATGGATTTCAGTTTCAGTAAGGAAGAGCAACTCATCCGGAAAGCGGCCAGAGAATTCGCGGACAAGAAAATCCTGCCGGTCGCCCAGGACATCCAGCGAAACAACGCGATGCCCGAAGAGATCCTCTCGGGCCTGGCCGAACTGGGCATGTTCGGCATTCCCTTGCCGGAAAAATACGGCGGCGGAGAGGCCGGTTACCTGAGCTATATCCTCGCCCTGGAGCAGCTTTCCAGGGCATCGGCCGGCGTGGGGATGATCATCTCGGTCAATACGGTGGGACAGGCCGTGATCAATGTGTTCGGCACGGAGGAACAAAAGCAGGCCTGTCTTCCCCTGAGTGTGGCCGGCAAGAAGATCATGTCGTTCGCCTTCACGGAACCCGGCACGGGCTCCGATCCCAAGCAGCTCACGACCACCGTGACGAGGGACGGAGACGATTACATCTTGAACGGCACGAAGCGGTTCATCAGCAACGCGGGCTATGAGGGGCCCATGGTCGTCGTCGCCAAAGAGAGCGAGACGGGCAAGGCGACGGCGTTCCTGATCGAGAAGTTCTGCGACGGGTATTCGCTTTCCAAGCCCTGGGAAAAGATCGGCGCCCATGGCGGCGGCCTGTACGACGTCTATTTCAAGGACGTCAGGGTCTCTCCGCAGAACGTGGTGGGGCGAAACGGCGACGGCCTCATGACGCTCAAGACGGCCATGGTTTATGGAAAGATCGGCCTGGCCGGCCTCTTCCTGGGGCGGGCGCTGGCTGCGCTGGAGGACGGCATCCGCTACGCCTCGGAGAAGATGCACCGCGGAGAGCCCATCGGGCGGAAATTCGAGCATATCAAGATCTCGGTGTCCGACATGACGATGAAATACGACGCTGCCAAATGGCACGCCTATCACCTCGGGTGGGCGGCGGATCATTACCGGGATCCGATGCAGCTCGTGAAGGAGGCGGCCCTGTCGAAGGTGTTCGTTGCCGAGACGGCCATCGACATCGCCCGGATCTCCATGGGCATCCACGGCTCCTATGGCCTGATGGCCGATTACCCGATTTCCCACACCTGGGGAGACGTGATCATCGGTCCGCAGGTCGAGGGAACGGCACCACTCCTGAAAGTGCTGGGTGCCGGGGTGATCCTGAACAGTTAACCTTGTCCCCTGCCATCGGAATCATGCGGTCGATCCCTTGAGCGGGGGGATGAATGGGCCAAGCCGGCGGAACCTCTTCCGCCGGCACTTTTTACATGGGAACGAAGGTCCATGGAGCAGCAAGACAATATCCGGTTTGACGCCATCGTCGTCGGGGCGGGGCTGGCGGGGCTTTCCGCCGCCTGGACCCTCGCGACGGAAGGCCTGGAAGTACTGGTGCTCGAGCGGGGCGATTACCCGGGAGCCAAGAACGTCACGGGAGGCCGCCTGTACGTAAGCCCCATCCGGGACCTGTTTCCGGACCTGTGGAGCAAGGCCCCCCTCGAGCGCTTCATTGCCCACGAGGAGATCTGCCTGATGGGCCCCGACCGCTCCCTGACCGTCCGGTACGACGGGCAGGAGCTGTCGCAGGAGCCCCGCCGTAGTTACAGCGTCCTGCGCGGCCGGTTCGACAAGTGGTTTGCCAGGCAGGCCGAGCGCAAGGGCGCCACGATCATCTGCAAGGCCCGCGTGGACGATGTCATCCGCGAGAACGGTCGGGTTGTCGGTGTCGTGGCGGCGGGGGACCGGCTCCTGGCCGACGTCGTGATCGCCTGTGACGGTGTCCTCTCCTTCACCGCCGGAAAGGCCGGGCTGAACAAAACGCCCGAGGCCGGCCACTTCGGCGTCGGAGTGAAGGAAGTGATCGAGATGGACCCCGCCGTGATCGGGGAGCGCTTCAACCTGACCGGGGATGAAGGCGCCGCCCGCCTGTTTCTCGGCGACGTCACGGCGGGAACATTCGGGGGCGGATTCCTCTATACGAACAGGAGCAGCATCAGCCTGGGCGTTGTCCTGGGAATCGGGGCGCTCTCGAGGGACGGGGCGGAGGTTTCTGTGCCCGGGCTCCTGGAGGGCTTCCGGCAGCGGCCCGAGGTCTCCCGGCTGATCCAGGGGGGAGAGACCGTCGAGTACTCCGCACACATGATCCCGGAAGGGGGTCTGAAGGCCATGGGCCGGCTCTTTGGGGACGGCATTCTCGTTGCGGGGGACGCCGCGGGCTTTGCCGTCAATATCGGGATCACCGTCCGGGGGATGGAATACGCCATGGCATCGGGATATTACGCCGCCCGGGCCGTGATCGAGGCCCGAAAAAAGAATGACTTCGCCGCCTCAACCCTGTCGGTCTATGAGAAGATGCTGAACGACAGTTTTGTCCTGAAAGATTTCAAGAGCTTCCGGGATTCCCTCAACGTTCTCGAATACCCGCCGCTGTACGGTCGGTATCCCGGCCGGATTCTCGGGCTCGTGAAGGACCTTTATGAAATACCGGCGGGGCCGAAAGCCCGCATATTCGCCACTGTCAGGAATCATTTCGGGGTGCACGAATTGTGGGAGGCGGCCTCCCTGTGCCGGAGGATGATGAAGCTATGAGCGACCTGAAGGCCAAGCTGGCATTGGATGTTTTCAAGGAAGACAAAGAGTTCCCCATTGCCATTCGGAAGGGAAAGGAGCGGGACCCCCGCCTGAGGAAAATGGTCCGGATCTGCCCCGCCGGCCTGTACCGCGAGGATGCCTCGGGGGCGGTCACCATGAGCGAGGATGGTTGCCTGGAGTGCGGGACGTGCCTGAGGGTGTGCGGCGGGGATGTGCTGGACTGGCGGTATCCGAACGGCGGTGCGGGCGTTCAGTTCCGGTTCGGCTGAAAGCCAGGTTCGACGCGTCGGCGCGTTCGCAGGAAAAGCACCGGGCGGGGCGGAGAGCCAATTTCCTGCGTCCGGTCGTGATCCATAAGAGGAGGTTTGATCGTGAAGATTGTTGTTGCCATGAAGCAGATTCCCGACCTGCAGCAGATCCGGATCCGGAATCGCCGGCCGGTAATGGAGGATGTTCCCATGACGCTCGGGAAAATCGACCGGAACGCCCTCGAAGAGGGACTGAGGATCCGGGAAGCCCTGGGGAATGACAGCCGCGTCATCGTCGTGTCGGCGGGGACCCCGGATGCCGGGGAAACCGTCAAGGAAGCGCTGGCCGCCGGGGCCGACGAGGCCTTCATCATTGTGGACGATGGTGCCGGTGCATGGGAAAGCTCCGTCAGCGCCGCCCTCCTGGCCGAAGCGGTCAGGAGAATCGGTGCAGTGGACATGCTCCTCTTCGGCGAAGGCAGCGGCGACAACTATTCGGGACAGACAGGGCCGAGGGTGGCCGAGATCCTCGATCTGCCACAGGTCGGCTATGCGGGCCGTGTGGAGACGGACGGCCGGACGGCGCGGGTCAACCGGGTGCTGGAGGACTGCGAGGAGACCGTCGAAGCGGCACTGCCCGTCGTCATCGGCATCATGGGGGACATCAATGAGCCGCGGATCCCGTCCGTCACCCAGATCCTGAAGGCCGGGAGAAAGCCCGTGAAAGTCTTGGAAGCGTCCGATCTGGCCGTGGATACGGGCAGGCAGCGGATCGAAACGGTGAGCAACCTGGCACCGGAGACCTCTCGCAGGCACGAACCGGTGAAGACCTGCGCGGACCTGCGCGCCGTACTCGAAAAGGAAGGATTTCTGGGGAGGTAGAACATGGCGGGAATCATCGTATACAGCGATCGGGACCGGCTTGCGTTTGAGCTTCTGTCGGCGGCCCGATCCATCGCAGAGCATACTGGGGCCGCCGTGAAGGCGGTCAGCATCAACAATCCGAATCAGGCGGAGGCCCTGGCCGGCAGGGGAGCCGAGGTCTGCCGGATCGATGGCGGAGACATCCGGCTCGAAGACCCGGCATCCGTGGCCCGGGCCCTGCGCAGGGCCGTCGAGGCCCTTAATGCGGATGTCGTCCTCCTCTCCTCGAACCGGCGGGGAAAGGAACTGGCGGGGCGTCTGGCCCAGATGCTCGACGCAGGATGCCTGACCGACGTCAGCGCCCTGGAGGTCCGGTCTGGCAGGATCGAGTGCACGCGGAATGCCCTGGGAGGGGCCACTGTCGCCGTCCAGGCTGTGACAACCCCGAAGAAGGTGATTGCCCTGGCGGCCAAGGCGTTTGTGGCCGCCCCGGAAGGCGCCGGCCGGGTTGTCGACCTGTCCGTGGACGTCAAAGGCTCCGGCATCCGGCTTCAGGAATCCCGCCCGAGGGCCGGGGATGCAGTCCAGATCGAGACGGCCCCCGTTCTTGTGGCGGTGGGGTGCGGAATGGAGAACCGGGACGATCTGGCGACCGTGGACAGGATCGCCGCCGCCCTGAAAGGCGAGGTCGCCTGTTCAAAACCCGTGGCCACGGACCGGAAGTGGCTTTCGGAAGACCGGGTCATCGGGCTTTCCGGGAAAATCTGCAAGCCGGAGCTGGCGCTCCTGCTGGGCATCTCCGGCCAGGTTCAGTTCATGGTCGGGATCCGCGATGCCGGAACGATCGTCGCAGTCAACCGTGACGAGAACGCCAATGCCATGCAATCGGCGGACTATGTGATGACCGCGGACCTGAAGGATATTCTTCGGGAACTTGCCGAGACGCTGGAGGGAGGGGCGCATTGATCCAACCGCCCGGCCGGGTATGGGACAGAACGGGAAACTTCATATTGGGGTCCATCCGCAGATATGCTATGACGGGTTCCAACGATCGAACGGGAAGCGAACCGTGGATATCCAGAAGATAGAACTGCCCAGGCCGAAGAATTTTCAGGAAAGCATCCTTGAAAGCATCGGCATCGGCATCATCCTGACCGATCTGAACGGGAATGTCCTGGCCTTCAACAAAACCGCCGAAGAGATGTGGGAAGTCCGGAAAGCGGAGTTGATGGGCAAATCATTTCTGCTTTGCCTCGCGGAACACGAACGGGCCAGGATGAACCGGACCTTCGAATATGCCATCCGGACGGAGCAGGGCATCAAGGCCACGAGGGTCGTGTTCCAGAACCATGCGGGAACGATACTCGACATCAACTGCTTTGCCACCCTGTGCCGGGACGCCGCGGGCGGGAAGCTCGGCGTGATCATGTGGACGCAGGACATCAGCGAGGAGAAGAAGCTGGAGGCCGAGGTCCAGAGGGCGGACCGGCTGGCCGCCCTCGGGCAGCTGTCCCTCGGCATCTCCCACGAGATCCGGACGCCTCTGGGGACGATCAAGGCGCTGGCCACGCTGGTGAAGGAGAGGATCAAAGGGGACGAGAAGAGCGAGACCTACCTGAACATGATCGTAAGCCAGGTGGACCGGCTGGACAAGCTCAGCCGCGAGCTTCTGGCCTATGCGGGCAAATCGAACCTCGGCGTCTCCTCTCTGAACGTCGCGGAGCTTCTCAAAAAAGTCATTTATCTCGGGAAATTGAACAACCCGCTCAGGAAAACCCGGATGGAGGAGGACCTCGCCCCGGATCTGCCGGCCATTCACGGGGACCAGGAAATGCTCATGCAGGCATTCCTCAACCTGATGATCAATGCGATGGAGGCCACCGGGGACGACGACCGGATCCAGGTCAAGGCGTTCTCCGAGGATGACTGGATCGTGGTTCAGATCACGGATTCAGGGAAGGGGATCCCCGCCGACTGCCTGGACCGGATCTTCGATCCTTTCTATACGACCAAGGACAGTGGAACGGGCCTCGGCCTCTCCATCGCGCATACGACCGTCAGCAAGCACGGCGGGCACATCGAGGTTGCCTCCGACCGGAACAGCGGAACGGTGTTTACGGTCAGGCTGCCCGTGAAAAAAGGGTACTGAGGAAGAATGGACGCATCTCCCATTCTGGTCGTGGAAGACGACGTCAGCATGCTGTTCGTCCTCGACGAATGCCTCAAGGGGAGGAACTACGCAACGCTCCTGGCCCGTGACGGGCAGGAGGCCCTCGATCTCTTTGCCGCCCATTCCCCCAGCATCGTTCTTTTGGATTTGAAGATCCCCAAGATCGCCGGCTTGGACGTCCTGCAGAAAATAAAGGAAAAAAGTCCGGAGACGATCGTCATCATCCTGACAGGAAACGCCACCATCAACATCGCCGTCGAGGCAATGAAGAAAGGCGCCTACGACTTCATCACGAAACCGTTCGAAGTGGACAATCTCCTGTCCGTCATCGAGAAGGCCGCCCGGAAGTGGAAGGTCGCCTATGAAAACCTGCTGGCCCAGAGCGACGACCGCCTGATTTCTCCCGGCATCTATTTTTCGGACATTTCCTGCGGGGCGAAAAAGCTCGATTCGTTCATCGATCAGATCGCCCTGTCCGATTCCCCGATCCTGATCGAAGGGGAAAGCGGAACGGGGAAAAGCCTGATTGCGAGAGAGATTCACGACCGGAGTCTCCGCCGGGGCGGTCCCTTCGTCCGGGTGGACTGCGCCACGCTGCCGAGCAGTCTCGTGGAGAGCGAGCTGTTCGGGTACGAGAAGGGGGCGTTTACCGGGGCCTCCAGCCAGAAGCAGGGAAAAATCGAACGGGCCGACGGGGGTACGCTTTTCCTGGACGAGATCAGCCTTCTGGATTTCAGCGCCCAGGCTGCGCTCCTCAGCCTGATCCAGAACCTGGAGTTCGAGCGGGTGGGAGGCAACCGTCTTCACAAGGTGGATATGCGGATCATCGCCGCCAGCAACCAGAACCTCCAGGAAATGCTGAAGCAGAAAACCTTCCGCCAGGACCTGTACTACCGCCTGAACGTGTTCACCCTGGTCATGCCGAGGCTCAAGGATCGCGCCGGGGACATCATCCCCCTGGCCTATTTCTTCATCAACAAATACGGTTCGCGAAAAGGCGTCTCCCTCTCCACGGAAGCCGCGATGAAGCTCACTTCCTACGAGTGGCCGGGCAACATCCGGGAACTGGAGAACGTCATCAAGAGGGCGCTCATCCTGATGGGGCAGGATCCGGTGATCGAGATCAGCCACCTCCCGCTGGAGTTGAACCAGGGATACTGGGCCTTCCGGGAATTGAACCTGGGATTGAACGAGATTCTCGAGACGACGGAAAAACATGCCATCGAGCAGGCGCTGGTCGAGAACAACCTGAACATCGAGAAGTGTGCCCAGGCCTTGAAGATGCCCAAGAGGACCCTGTATTACCGAATCAAGAAGCTGAACATCGATCTCGGTGCCATGTCCCCGCTCAAGGGACCGTAGGACAGCGGACCGCGGCCCCGGCGAAGGCGGCCGGGAACAACCGGGGACCGGGCTTGACACCTGGTCCCTGTCATTGATTGGAGGCGCTTGAACGAAATGAACCGCGGGGCGGGTGGCGCGAATAACGGCAGCCGCGAAGACCAATCGACAGCCCGGGGGAAGCAGGACTGGCTCGGGCGCATCGACTTCCGGCAGATGGTGGAAGATCTCCAGGTGATCGTATGCGCCTACGACATCGACGGCTTCATCTACCTGAACCCGGTCGGCGAAAAGATGACGGGCTATTCGCTGGAGGAGGTCCGGGGAAAGCGATTCTGGGAGGTGACGCACCCCGATGACGCCGCCTGGATCAAGCCGCGCGGGCTGGCCAGGCTTCACGGCGAGGCGGTTCCTCCGACGCGTGAATTCAGGCTCATCAAGAAAAACGGCGAGGTGATGTGGGTCAATGTGTTCTGGCTGATCACCCCGTGGCGCGGGAAGAACACCATCGTGATGGCCTGTGTGGACGTCACGGAGAACAAGCGCCTGACCGGGGAACTGCAGGCGTCGCAAAGCGAGCTGGAACGGCGCGTGAAGGAGAGGACGGAGGAGCTGAACCGGAAGAACAAGGAGCTGATGCTCCTCAACCAGAATCTCGGCAACATCCTCCGAAACATCTCCGACGGCGTGGCCACCGTGAACCAGGACGGCGACGTTCTCCTGCTGAACGCATTCCTCGACCGTGCATCGGGTCCTGCCGCCGAAGAGATCAAGCGGCGGCTTTCGCACATGATCCTGAAGGAAAGCGACAGCATCCTGAACGGGATGCTCCGGGAAAAGAAGTCTTTCAGCGACGAGGAAATCCTCTTCCCGACGTCGGAAGGCTCCCTGAACCTGCTGGTTTCGGGGACCCCGATCCTGGACGAGGACGGGACGGTCCAGAGCGGCGTCATCGTTCTCAGGCCGATGAAGGACGTGCACCGGCTGGTCCAGCGATTCAGCGGCTACCGGGCGACGTTCTGTTTCAAAGACATCATCACCCGGGACCCGATCATGCTGGCCCTGATCGAGAATGCAAAGAACACCGCCCTGGGCGACAGCAGCGTCGTGATCGAGGGCGCGAGCGGCACGGGAAAGGAGCTCTTCGCGCAGGCCATCCACAACTACGGGCCCAGGAGCCGGGGGCCCTTCATCGCCGTGAACTGCGGCGCCATCCCGAGGGAGCTGATCGCCAGCGAGCTGTTCGGATACGCCGAGGGCGCCTTCACCGGGGCCAAGAAAAGCGGCAATCCCGGCAAGTTCGAGCTGGCCTCGGGAGGAACCCTGTTTCTGGATGAAATCGGCGACATGTCCCTCGATCAGCAGGTCGCTCTGCTCCGGGTCATCCAGGAGAAGAAACTGACCCGCATCGGCGGGCACGACGCCATTCCCGTCGACGTCCGCATCATCTGCGCGACCAACAGGGACCTCTACAGCGAGATGAGGGCCGGAAGCTTCCGGAGCGACCTGTATTACCGTCTGAACGTCATCAACATCAAGATCCCGCCGCTGAAGGAGCGGCGCGGGGACATCATGCTTCTCTTCCACCACTTCATGAAAACGGCGGAAAAGAAGGCGAACCGGAAGAGCAGCAGGATCAACTCCGACGTCGAGAAGCATCTGGTCCGTTACGGATGGCCCGGAAACGTCCGGGAACTGCAGAACGTGGTCGAGCGCATGGTGAACGGAACGGCGGGCAGCTCCCTGGAGATGGAGCATCTGCCGCAGGATATCCGGATGGCCGACCCGTCCTCCGCTTCACCCCCCGGAGCGGCACTGGATGCGGCCGGTCCGGCGGACCCCATCGACGTCGAGGCGGCCCGCATGCGATTCCGGCAGAAGTCGGGTGAGATCGAGAAGAGGCAGATCATGGGGCTCCTGGAGATCCATCACGGCAATATCAGCCGGGCCGCCCGAGAGATCGGGCTATCCCGCACCACCCTGTACAAGAAGATCAGGCGCTACAACGCGGACAAGGCGTGAGAACGTCCGGCCGCCGAAGAGTGTTCATTTAGTGTCAATGGGCTGTTCACATATGGACGCTGTATTTACGGAACGGCCACACTCCGTTTTGTCTCCACTTTCATAGATCCCTTCGAATACAACCGGATGCGCAATTGAATCGGCTTCGGAGACGATGGCACATCCCTTGCCATTGGGTGTGCAGTCGATCGATTGCAGCCTTTCCCGGGCAGGGCATCGTGTAACGGTGCCCCCGAATGCAATGAATCTGCGAGGCCGCAGGCAGGATGGGAATAGTGTGCATGTGAATGTTTCCAGATCGTAAGAGAACCAGCGCCGCATGCGTTGCGGAAAGGAGATCCGGATGGAAAAATACATGGATGCGGATAAGCGAATGACCGCGCCCGAGGCCGTCGGGAGGTTTGTCAACAACGGAGAATCCTTCGTCTTTGCCAACTGTCTCTATTCCATGCCGCTGGCGCTGACCCACGAGCTGATCCGGCAGCGGAAGAAGAACCTGATGGCATTTCAGCAGGGCGGCATCGAGGAAATCGACCAGCTCATCCTGAGCAGTGTGATCGATCGCGTCGTCATGGCCTACAATTTCAGGGCCGGAGGTCCCAGGATCGTCACCCCGCTCGATCGAGCCATCAAGGAGGGGCAGGTCGTCGTTGAGGAGATGACGAATCACACCCTGCTGTCCATGATGAAGGCCGGGGCCATGGGGTATCCTTTCCTGCCCGTCCTGCCGGGCATCAAGGTCACCGATGTGGTGCAACAAAAAGGATTTCTGGGCGACCAGCGTTTTGCCGGGATCAAGGACCCGTTCACCGGCCGGGACATGCTGGTCGTCAAGGGGTACAATCCCGATTTTGCCCTGATGCATGTGCAGCGGGCCGACAAGGCGGGAAACGGGCAGCTCTGGGGGGCCATGATCAACAGCAAGTGGGCGGCCCTGGCGGCAAAAAAGGTGATCCTTTCATGTGAGGAGATCGTCGACAGGGACGTGATCATGTCTTCCCCCCACCTGACCATCGTCCCTTCGCACAAGGTCTGCGCCGTCGTACACTGTCCCTGGGGAGCGCATCCTTCCGAGGTGCTGGGGCATTACGACTATGATTTCCCCTTTCGGGCTCTCTTCTTCGGGTCCTGCGCAAACCCGGATGCGGCAACGATGTGGTTCGACGAATGGGTTCACAGCGTGGCGGACCGGCAGGAATACATCGAGAAGTATGTCCGAAAGTTCGGCAGGGACACCCTCGATGCCTTCCGGGCCAGGCCGTTCAAGAGCGTTCCCGCCGATTACGGATCAACGTTTTCCCTCGACTGGGACGATCAGGGATACTCGAAGAGCATGGGCATGACCATGCAGGAATTCGTCGCCATGCTGGACGGGAAAGGAGCTTTGATCGATGGCAACTAAATATACGATTCAGGAGCTGATTGTTTCCAGGGCTGCCAAGGAGCTGAAGGACAGGGAGTTTGTCGTCATCGGCCAGGGAATCGCCATGGCCGCGGGCGTCCTGGCGCGGAAGACCCACGCCCCCAACGCGGTGATCCTCACCGAGGCGGGACTCCTGGGGATCGACCCGTTCAAGGTCCCGCTGCACATTGCCGATCCCACCTGCACCCGCGGATTCACGTATTCCTGCGACATGATCGACATCTTCACCACAATTCTGAACCAGGGCTACGTAGATGTGACGTTTCTCGGGGTCGGCCAGATCGACCGGTACGGCAACATGAACAGCAGCTACCTGGGTGAGCCCGGCAACTACGCCACCCGCATGACCGGTGCCGGGGGGGCCCCGGAGTTCATCGGCTACGCCGGCCGGGCCATCCTCACCATGAGCGGCGGCACCTTCGTGGAAAAGCTGGACTACTTCACGTCTCCCGGGTATCTGGATGGCGGCGAATCTCGCTACGCGGCGGGGATGCCCGCGGGATCCGGGCCGAGTGTGCTCATCACGACCCGGGGTGTCTTCAAGTTCGACAAGGTCACGAAGGAAATGTACCTGGCGGGGCTCCACCCCGGGGCGGCCTTGGATGAAATCCGGGCGGAAGTGCCCTGGGACCTGAAGATTGCTGATCATCTGGAAACGACACCGGCGCCCACGGAAGAGGAGATCGCCATCCTCCGCAATTTCGCACCGGATGTCACCATGGGACGGAAGCTGCAGCTCGAAGTCGTGATGAAGCAGGTTTTCAATCTCCTTTCAAAAGGAGCCTGATCCCGGAATGGAGGAGAATCATAAGATGAGCCAACCGTATAAAATCATCGATGCCCTTTGTTATGTGCCCACGGAAGAGGTCGTCGTGGACCTTCCCGTCTCCCTGCCGCCCCAGATGGCCCCCTACCTCAAGAACGTTTTCGGGCCGCGGGTCGCCCCGCTGATGGGTATCACCGCGGAAGAGTTCTACCGGATGAAGATCACGATGAGCCAGGAGGAACTGCGGAAGGTCCTGGGGCCGAAGATGAAGTTCATGGCCATGAAGCTGGAGGACTTCATAAAGCAGCTCGATGAGATGGAGGTGGAGAAAGCCGTCATCTTCAACCTGGATGAAGAGACTCCCAGCAGGCTCAAGGGGTTGCCCAACGACTACTATGCCGATATCGTCAGGCAGTACCCGGACAAGTTCATCGGCATGGCGGGAATCGATCCCCTGAAGGGCATGGCGGCCGTGCGGGAGATCAGGCGCTGCTACGACCTGGGCCTGCGGGGGATCGGGGTGCGGCCGTTCATGTTCGGCATTCCGCCCCACCACGCAAAGATGTATCCCCTGTACTCCACCTGTGTCGAGCTCGACATCCCCGTCTGGTTCCATACGGGGATCAACTACTCCACCAACAACATGGAGGTGGAGAGGCCGGTTTACTTCGACATCGTGGCACAGGATTTCCCCGAGCTCAAGATCATCGCCGGCCACGGCGGCTGGCCCTGGGTTCCGGAGATGATGGCCGTGGTCCGGCGCAACGAAAACGTGTATATCGACATCTCGTCCATCGATCCCAAATACCTCGGGATGCCGGGCTCGGGCTGGGAGACGCTGATGCAGCTCGGCAACTCCGTCCTGCAGGACAAGATCCTGTTCGGCTCGACCTGGCTGTTCATGGGACGAACGATCAGGCAACTGGCCGACGGCATCATGGAACTGCCGCTGAAGGAGACGGTCAAGCACAAGTGGCTGTACGGCAATGCGGCCCGCCTGTTCGGATTGTCTTCCTGACCCGGCGCTTCCCGGAGCGGGAAGCGCCGGCGGACACCCGAGCGGGAGGGGAGGACCGGCTTCTGTTTGCATAAATCCTGACAGAAAAAGGAACGAAATGATGAGAGACAAACTGATGACCGCGGCCGAAGCGGCCCGGATGGTGGAAGACGGGATGCACCTCGGCGTCGGTGCCGGGATGGCGATGAATCCCATGCCGGTGATCCGGGAGATCGTCCGGAACGGCATCCGCGGGCTCACCCTGACGCCTGTTTTGACTGGGGGATACGTGACAGATCTCCTGATCGGCGCCGGGGCCGTGGAGACGATCCAGTTCCCCCAGATCGTCCTCGACGAGTTCGGGCTGGCCCCCCATTTCCGAAAATGGGCGGAAGCCGGACGGCTCAAGCTCCTGGAGACCATGTGACCGGCCCTGCTCCTGGGGCTCCAGGCTGGAGCCCATCAGTTGCCGTTCATCCCGGTCATCGGTTTCCTGGGGACGGACTACATGAAAATCCGGGACGATTTCAAGATCGTCAAAGATCCCTATTCGGGTGAGGACTATGTCGTGGTTCCGCCCATCATCCCGGATGTGGCGGTCATCCACGGCCTCAAGGGAGACCGGTTTGGCGGCATCACCGTCCTGGGCGCCCGGAACGATCGGCTGCTGGCCACGGCGGCGCGGAAGACCATCGCCGTCGTCGAGGAGCTCGTCGAGCCGGACGAGGTCCTGCCAGGGCTGCAGGAGGTCTACGTGGCGCCCGTGCACATCGATGCGGTTGTGGTGGCGCCGGGGGCGGCTCATCCGACGGAATGCCCGGGCCGCTACGGAATCGACGCCGGCCATATCATGACCTACCTCGCCGCCGCGAAGGATGAGGCCTCTTTTCTGAATTACCTGGAGACGTATATCACGGGTCCGGCCGATCATGAGGCTTACCTGGAAAAGGTCGGCTTCAGGCCGCCGGAACGGGCGTAGAACCGGTCGTTCCGTTCGACAAAAGAAACCGTGCAGAGAGGATGAATCATGGGAAACAGCCAGACGGAATCCTTCGAAAAGATGATCGGTGCCATCTCCCGGCTCCTGAAAAACGGCGAGATGGTTGTTACGGGCACACTGTCCCCCCTTCCGGCGGCGGGGTGCCTCCTTGCCAAGCATACCCACGCCCCGGATCTGGAGCCCATGCTCTATGGCGATCCGGAAAACCGGCTCTCCGAGGGACTCCACGAGTTTTTCGGGGTTGCCCAGAAGGGGAAGGTGGACGTGTTCTTCCTCTCGGGTCTTCAGATCGACCGACAGGGGAGCATCAACCTGTCGGTCATCGGGGATTACGACCGGCCCAAACTGCGGCTGCCGGGAGGGGCCGGGTCGGCCATGCTCTATTCCATGAGCCGGCGAACCATTCTCTTCACCATGACGCACACGAAAAAGCTCTTTGTGCCGAAGGTGGACTTCGTCAATGCCACGGCCTTCGACGGCGAGGTGAAGACCCCGTGGCGGCGCGGCGGCCTGTCGCATATCGTCACGCCCCTGTGCATCATGAAATTTGACGACGAGAAGAAGCGGGTCGTGCTGGACAGGCTCCTTCCCGGCGTGACGCTCGAAGAGGTCGTGGAAAACACGGGATTCGACCTGGAGGCGGCGGGAAGGGACATTCCGGTCATGGAGCCGCTGACGGAGGAGGAGCGGATCGCCCTGCACGGGCCGGTCCTGGAAAAGATGAGGACGATCTATCCCCTGGTGTGCCGGATGATCTGGGGCTGAAGGGGCCGCATCCGAACCGGGAGGGGCGGAGAGAGCGGCGGCAATGGAGCCGGGTCGATGGACTGGAGGCGGGAAAGGACTTTACAGCGGATGCTGTTCATAATAGAAAGCCCCGTCGCGTGGAAATCGACATCGGAGGACAACAGGAACAAGCAGACCTGAGGAAAGAGCCGAAGGAGGGCTGACATGGCGACAACGCGTGACTGGGGAAAAACCATACGCCGGATGGAACAGCTGCTGCGACTGAAGACGTTCCCCGTGGCGTTCAAGCTCCTGGAAAACCGGGAAGACCTGGCGGCGATTCCATTCATGCGGCGCCTGGGCCACAAATCGACCCTCTGCCAGCTCATCAACCTGGTGCGCAGCTTCGACTGGACCGTCGGGGCCGACGACACGGACATGGTGGGCCCGATGTGCACGTCCATCGTCGGCCTGACCGGCATGCCGGAATTCCTCCGGGATGGGACGTTCCGGAGCATTATCTGGACAAAAACAAGGCGCGACGGGGAAACGTACGAAAACGCCGTTCCCCGGATTCCGCCCGGGAAGTACCAGGCCGTTGCCATGGCGCCCCTGGCCTACAACCCTTTCGATCCGGACATGATCCTCATCTATGCCAATCCGGCCCAGATGATCCTCCTGATCAACGCCCTTCAGTTCGAAGACTACCGGGTGATGGAGTTCTTCTGCGTGGGCGAGTCTTCCTGCTCCGACGCCATCGCCCGCTGCCATCTCACCGGCAGGCCTTCCCTCACCATTCCCTGCTTCGGGGAGCGCCGCTACGGCCACGCCCAGGACGACGAACTGGTCATGGCTCTGCCGCCGGGGATGCTGGACAAGGCGGTCTCCGGACTGGAGACCCTCTACAAGCGAGGCATCCGCTATCCCATCAGCATGTCCGGCGCGGAGCTGGATCTGGCGCAGGCGCTCCCCGGCGCGTACGCGACCGGGCCGGCCATGATCGAGGGGATCCGGAGCAGCACGGCCCTCATGCTGGGCGTCACGGGAAGCATCGCCACGGGCAAGTCGACGGTGTCCCGCATGCTGGAAGAGATGGGGTCGCCCCTGATCGATTTCGACGTCCTGGCCCGGATCGTGGTCGAGCCGGGCCAGCCCGCCCTGAAGGACATCGCCGCCTATTTCGGCAGCCAGGTCCTCCAGGACGATGGCTCCCTGGACCGCAAGAAACTGTCCGAGATCATCTTCACCGACATGGAGAAGCGAAAAAAGCTCGAGAGCTTCATTCACCCGCGGATCGGCGAGGCCTTCCTGAAACAGGTTACGGAGCATACACGGAAGAATCCCGAGGCGATCATCCAGGTGGCGGTGCCCCTTCTCATCGAGACCAACATGAATTTCATGTTCGACAAGCTCCTTCTCGTCTACACGCCCCCGGAGGAGCAGGCGAGACGGCTGATGGAGCGTGACGGCGTCAACCGGGAGATGGCCGCGGCCATGGTGGGCTCCCAGATGTCCGTCGAGGAAAAGAAGGGCTATGTGGATTTTGTAATCGACAACTCCGGCACACCGGAAGAGACGAGGAAGCAGGTGGAGACCCTCTGGACGACCCTGCAGGGGCTCCAGCGGGAAAAGGCACAGCGGATCAAAGAAAGAAAGGATCCCTCATGACCGTAGCATTCATGCGCAACAAGATTGTGGAGGTGGAGCCTCTGCCGACGGGAAACCTGGCCGTCCATTGGCGGCTCTCGGATGACCTGGTCGACGTGGACATGACCCTCACGTTTCAGCTGCCGGACCTCGAGATCGTCGATGCCAAGGCGAACATCCGCCGCTCGCCCCACCGGGAAGGGGTCCGGGCGGAGGAGGTCGTCCGCAAAATGGTCGGGGTGCGGGTAGGGGGAGGCCTGCGCAAGATCGTCAGGGGACTGATGGGCGGGGACACCGGCAACATCGACCTCACCGAAGGGGTCCTCGAATGCTGCAACGCCGTCATCCTCAACTTCACCCTGCCGGGCATCCAGGAGTTTGAAACATACACGTACACCACCGAGGAGGAGCGCCTCGCCCCCGTCCGCGCCATGCTGCAGGCCAATCCCCGCTTGTACCGGAGCTGCGTGGCCTTTGCCGAGGACAGCCCGCTCGTCCGTGGGCTCGACCTGAAAGGAGGCGTCTCATGATCACCTTCAGCCGGAGCCAGCTCATCGGAATGGAGTTCCTGGACGAGGAAACCGTCCGTGTTCACGGCACCCAGGAGGATCACATCTACGCCATGGAGATCGAGATGGACGTCCGCATTGCCGACGGCGTGATCCTGGCCGTCAAGGGCTGGATGAAGCGCTACACGACGCCCGTCTGCCCTCAGGCCGTGGACCGGCTTCAGTCCGCCGTGGGGATGTCGCTGCGCGCCGAGGGGTGGATGCAGGCCGTCATGCGGGACATCGGGCGCAATGGCTGCGAGCACTTCGCGGAGATCATCACGGAGTGCGGGCGATGCCTCGATCCGGCGCGCTTGGCGAGATCCCTGGCGGCGGGACTGAAGAGCGATCCCGGGGCCGACCTTGGGGCCCTGGCGGCTGCGTGGCTGGCCGACCATCCGGAGGCGCCGGGGACTCCGCTGGTCATGTGAGATCCCGGGGGGACGGATGGGTCCATTCGTCCTCCCTGTCCCTCGACCATGATGAAACGATCCGGGCGGCATAACGCCGTCCCTGTAGAAAGCGATATTCCATGATCATCGATCTGCATGTCCATACAAAACCACTGTCCCCCTGCAGCCATATCGATCCTCTGGAAATGGTTGCCGAGGCGAAGCGCCGGGGCCTCGACGGCGTCTGCCTGACGGAGCACCATGCCCTCTGGGGACGCGGCGAACTGGACGAGCTGGCACGGCAATCGGGGATCGCGATCTTCTCGGGAAACGAAATCACCACCGACCAGGGAGACATCCTGGTCTTCCAGTACTCCGTCCCTGTCCCCGACATCGTTCCCATTGCGGACCTGCGGCGTGAGGTCCTGGCGGCGGGCGGCTTCATGATTGCCGCCCACCCGTTCCGGGGCTTCAAGGTGTTCGGCTTCGGCCAGCTCCGGATGACGCCGGATCAGGCCGCGAAGCGGCGGCTGTTTCAGCTTGTGGATGCGATCGAGGTCTGCAACGGAAAGCTCACCGAGGAAGAAAACTCGATGGCCCTGGATGTTTCGAAGATCCTGGGGATGGCCGGCACCGGGGGCAGCGACGCCCACCGGGTCGACGAGATCGGGAAACGGGCGACCGTTTTTGAGCGGGAGATCCGCAACGAACGGGAACTGGTGGAAGAGATCCGGGCCGGTCGTTACACCGTCGGCACGGCGCCGGCGATCTCCTGAGGACGGTTCCCGGCTTGCCGGACGGGAACCTGTTGAATATGGTCGGGGGAATGGCCTGCGGAACGGGCTGCCGGTGATTTGCCCGGCACGGATGGATCCGATGCCGGCTTCTCCTTTCTGTCATACTCGCCGAAGACTCGGGAAGCCAGGCTGATTGCCCGGCCTCTTTGTGTGCATGGCGCTTACCGAAAATAAAATAAGGCAGGGTGCGGACACCCTGCCCTATTTCTATTCCTCTCTCTCCTTGTACAATCAGTCGCTGAGCTTTGCAATCTCCCTCGGCTTGACTTCCAGATCCATGTATCCGTACTTGTGGTCCTTCAACTCCTCGGGCGACGGGAACCGCCGGTCGGGAGCATTCTTGAACATCCAGTGGTTCAGCTTGATGCCGAGTTTCTCCACGGCTGCCTTCTCCAGTTCCGCACGGTCTTCCGGGTGGGCGATGGAGATGATCTTCCTCGCCTTTTCAGCGTCGGTGCAGCCCATGATGTTGACGATGCCGTACTCCGTGCAGATCCAGGTGACGAGCTGGTCGGGAACGGTCACGGCGCTCCCCGAATCCAGTGCGGAGACAAAGCGGGAGCGGCCCTTGGCGTCGCGGGCCGTCGCCGCCAGGATGGCCCGGCCGCCCTTGGCCATCATCGCGCCAAGGGTGAACTGCAACTGGCCACCCGTGGAGGAGATGGGACGGCCGCCGACGTTGCCTGCTGCGTTCACTCCTCTGAGGTCCATCTGGGCGAAGTTGTTGACGGTCACCATGTTGTCGAGCTGGGAGAGCGTCACGATGTTGTTCGTGTAGCCGATGTCGTACCCGGCGAACTGCGGGTTGCGGTGCACCCACTCGTAGTAACGGGGCGTGTCGACGGGCATGATGTAGGCCCAGCCGCATTTCCCCTTGTCGATGTTCTTCCGGGAATTGTCCACGGAGCCCGCCTCGAGGAGTGTGAAGGCGTACTCGCCGATCATCTCGCTGTGGACACCGAGGTGCTTCAGTCCGTGGTCACGCATGCCGATGACGACAGCCGTGGGGAGAGCGCCGATGCCCACCTGGATGCAGTCGCCGTCGCGCATGATGGAGACGCAATTCGCCGCGATGGCCCTTTGGATATCATCCGGTGAGATATTCTTTTCCGCGATATAGGGCCACTGGTACTTCGCGTCGTCCACGTCCACCTCGACGAAGTAGTCGACGTCATCGATGGGCAGCACCATGCCTCTCGATCCCTCGCACCAGGCGTAGTCGGAGCGGATCTCACAGACGAATTTTTTGCAGGACTTGGCGGTGATCATCCAGTTGTTGACGCCGTAGCTGGCGTTCACGTATCCGCCCTGGGGCACCGCGCAGGCCTGGACGCCCCAATCCATGGCGCGCTTCTCTCTGTCCTTCCGGTAGAAGCGGGCGTATTCGGCGTCCATGCCGAGGGCCCAGCCCCAGTGCTTCCAGTCGACGGCCTTGTAACCCTTGGTCATGAGACCGCGGACGGTGGGAAGAATGAAGGCCTCGTGAAGGATGTGGTGCTTCCCCTCCATGTCGGCGGCAGCGCAGAAGCCGTTGCCGCACATGATGGCCTGGTTCCAGATCTCGATGTTGTTCACCTGCCCGGGGCCGTCACCGAGACGCTCCGCCAGGGCCTCCATCGTCACGAACGTATCTGACCCGGGGCCACCGCGGTTGATCCAGTCGCCGGATTTGACCATGTCGGCCCACTGTTTTGCGGTGATGGTTTTGTTTCTCAGTTTCTGCTGTACCGGGGTTGGCATCCATACTTTCTCTTTGTTCTCGATCTTCTGCTGGGCCATGTTTTAATACTCCTCCTTTTTCAGTGTAGATCTACTCGAACCCCCCGATCTACGTTGTTTAATAGAATTGAAAATGGCCACGCCTGTCTGTGAACAAATGACAGCACTTCGTTCCCGGCGATCGGATCCCCCCTTTCGTCGTTGAATTTCTTTGATTTGTATGGAGTTAGAAACTTTTTTTGAATCAGGAAAGAGACGACTATCCCATAACTTTGTGGCCTATGGATGTCAAGGGAAAAAGTGGAAGAGATCCTAATGAATGCCGATTCCATGACAGGCATCGGCCGGAAGAAGATGCAACCTGGCCGGCCTGCGAATCGACGGAAGGACTTCTCCGCGCATCCGGCATGAAGCCGCCTCCGCCATGACGAACGGAAAAGACGGGCGGTATGGCACGGTGCAATGGCGGTGCAATGACGGCGAAAAGGCGGGAAAAGACGGGAAAAGACGGGAAAAGACGGGATAGGACAGGATAGGACAGGCAGCCGGAACCCTGGAGAGCGGCATGATCGTTTCGAATCGGCTTCAAGTCTGAAAAAAAAACTGCATGCTGGAAAAAAATCTCTTGACAGGCCATAAATTGAACGGTATTCAAAATTCGAACAGTGCATAGAGTAAGGCTTACCTCAAACCATGGAGGTTCATCATGTATACGGATTTAAAAGAGAAAACAGCAATCGTGACCGGTTCGGGGAAAAAGACGGGCATCGGGTATGCCATTGCCGCGAAGCTCGCAGCGTGCGGCGCGAATATCATCATCGCCGATCTCGGGAAGGCCGTTCACCCGGATGAGCCTCTGAAGACGGCTACCAGCGACGAGATGGAGGCCATCGCCGCGGAATTGGCCGACAGGCACGGCGTGAAAACACTGGCCGTCGCCGTGGATGTCATGAACAGCGAGTCCGTCGCCGCCTTTGCCGGGAAAGTGGGCGCGAACTTCGAGCACATCGACATCCTCTGCAACAACGCCGGAGCCTCCTTCGGGGTTCCAAACACCGTCCTCAGCTATGAGGAAGAAGCCTGGATCCGGACGGTGGACGTCAACCTCTTCTCCGTGTTCCGCGTGTCCAGGGCCGTCATTCCCATGATGACCGGCAAACCGGGCTCCATCATCAACACGGCGTCCCGGGCGGGCAAGGTTCCCCCCCTCTTCAACAGCGCCTACGCCGTGGCCAAGGCCGGCGTCATCATGCTGACCAAGACCATGGCCAAGGAACTGGGCGGCCTCGGGATCCGGGTCAACGCCATCTGTCCGGGACAGATCGCCACGGACCTTGAGAAATGGCGCTTCGGCCTGGAGGCGAAGTTCTTCAACACGACGATCGAGGAGCGGGAGAAGGAGATGTGCAAGACGATTCCTCTCGGCTTCATCGGGCTGCCGGGCGACGCCGGAGACCTCGTGGCCTACCTGGCCTCGGACGCCTCGCGGTACATTACCGGGCAGGCCATCAACCTCGATGGCGGCCAGTGCATGGAATTGTGAAAGAAGACATAGGGTTGAAATGAAACAGCCGGGCGTTCCGGATGGCCGCTCCCTTCCCGGGGGAGGCCGGATCCCGGGGCTGCCCGTTCAATACATCCACGGAGGAAACACCATGAGCAAGATCATCGGCGGCCAACTGGCGGCGGAGGCGTTGATCGACAGAGACGTAGAATACATCTTTTCCCTCAGCGGCGGACACATCACTCCCATCTATCAGTACCTGGAAAACTCGAGAATCACGATTTTCGACACACGGCACGAGCAGGCGGCGGTCTTCATGGCCGAGGCGTGGGCGCGCATGACGAGAAAGCCCGCGGTGGCCATGGTCACGGCCGGCCCGGGATTCACGAACGCCCTGTCGGGTATTGCCAGCGCCAGGCTTTCCAATGCCCCGGTCATCCTGATATCCGGGTGCGTCGGCATGGAGAGCGTCGAGAAACTGGACCTGCAGGACATGAGCCAGCTTCCCGTGATCGCGCCGATGGTGAAAAAGGCGCTCGTCTGCCAGGTGCCCGAACGGATTCCTGAATTCATCGACATGGCGTTCCGGGCGGCCATGAGTGGGCGGCCCGGCCCCGTTTACCTCGAGCTTCCCTGCGACATTCTGAACGCCGAGGTGAACATGACAAAGGTCAAGAAGGTCAAGACCTCCCTGTCCTCCGCCCCCGTCGACCGGGAAAGCACGGCGAAGGCGGTCGATCTCCTTCAGGCTGCCAAGAGCCCCGTCATCATCGCCGGAAGCGGCGTCTGGTATGCCGATGCCGGGAAGGAGCTGACCGAATTTGTCGAGAAGACGGGCATTCCGGTCTTCACGCTGGGAGCCGGTCGTGGCGTCGTCCCCGACACCCATCCGCTGTGCTTCGAATCCTCCCTGGCCATCCGCCCGGGGGCGGCGATGCTGTCCCTGATGAGCGCCGACTGCGTGCTCTTCCTCGGCGGCCGGCTGAGCCTGTTCTACATCTTCGGGGAGATCTTCCAGCCTTCGGCCAAGTTCATCCAGGTGGACATCCTGCCGGACGAGATTGGCCGCAACCGGTCCGTCGATCTCGGCATTGTGAGCGACCTCAAGGCCTTCCTGGCGGAGCTGAATTCCGTCGTCGACGGCCGGGGGATCGGAGCGGCGCTGCGCGATCAGAACGCGGGCTGGGTGGAGACGGTCCGCAAGGCCGACGCGGACGGAAAGGCCCAGGCCCGGTCCATGTGGGACGCGGACACGCTGCCCATCCACCCCATGCGCCTGGCCCGGGAGGTCAACGACTTCATGAACCGGGAGGACGACATCGTCGTCGCCGACGGCGGCGACACGTCCACCTGGATGGGCATGACCCGGACCGTCCGCAGGGGCGGGACCTACCTCGACTACGGCCTCTACGGCTGCCTCGCCGTGGGCATTCCTTTCGGCAACGCGGCCAAGCTGAAAAATCCGGACAAGCGTGTCCTGGTTATCATGGGCGACGGCTCCGCCGGGTTCAACTTCATGGAGTTCCACACGGCCATCCGTAAGAAGCTGCCCATCGTCGTCGTCATCGGCAACGATCAGTCCTGGGGCATGATCATGCACAGCCAGCAGCTCCGCATGGGCCACCATATTCCTAACGGCACGGAGCTCGGCTGGGTGGACTACCACAAGATGGTCGAGAATCTGGGCGGCTTCGGGATCTGCGTCGAGCGGCCGGAGGACATCCGTCCGGCCCTGGAGGCGGCCTTCGCCTCCGGAAAGACGGCCTGCGTGAACGTCAAGGTTGATCCCTCGGTGATCAGCCCCGGGAGCGTGGCCCTGGCCAACCTCGGCGGATACAAAACCAGTTAACGTAACAGAAACGGAAGAGCGGAGCGGGAGATGATTCCGGGCTTCCCGGAAAGAACTGGAGGAAAGCTGCCATGGCGGACATGACGGGACCAAAGGGATACAGGCTGTCCAAGGGCTACTCGTATTACCTGTTCACCCTGCTGTTTCTGCTTTACCTGTTCAACTATGTCGACCGGGTCATCGTGACGTCGCTGTTCCCCTTCATCCAGAAGGACTGGGGCCTGACGGACACGGAGTGCGGAATGCTCGTCTCCATCGTCTTTGGGGCGATCGTCACGCTGACCATTCCCGCCTCCATCCTGGTGGACCGCTGGAGCCGCAAGAAGACCATCGGCATCATGGCTCTCCTCTGGAGCTTCGCCACGGCGGCCTGCGCCTTCACGAAGAGCTTCCCGCAGCTCCTGATCGCCAGGACGGGAATCGGCATCGGCGAGGCCGGTTTCGCCCCCGGCGGCACGGCGATGCTCTCGGGGCTCTTCCCGGCGGAGAAGCGCTCCCGGATGATGGGGCTGTGGAACGCCTCCATCCCTCTCGGCAGTGCCATCGGCATCGGCCTGGGCGGCATCATCGCCGAGACCTGGGGCTGGCGCCACGCCTTCGGCATCGTGGCGATTCCCGGTGCCATCGTCGCCATCCTCTTCTTCTTCATCAAGGACTACAAAACGGTGGAACTGGTGAGAACGGTCAAGGAGGGAGGCGCCGCAACCGTCAAGGTGGCCATGAGCAAGATGGACATCTTCCGGGAGTTTATCCGCACGCCCTCCCTGATGCTGACCAACATCGGGTTCGCCGGCGTCATCTTCACGACGACCTCCATCCTCACCTGGCTGCCCACGTATTTCCACCGGATCGACGGCATTCCCATGAGCCAGGCCGGGATGAAGACGGGCCTGATCATGATGCTGGCCATCATCGGCGGACCCGTCGGCGGCTGGATCGCCGATGTCTGGTTCAAGAAAAAGGCCAGCGCCCGGCTGCTCTTCCCGGCCATCTCGACGATTCTCACGGCGGTGGTCCTCTTCACAGCCTTCACGCTTCTGGACGGCAAGGCACAGTACGCCGCCCTGCTGGTGATGGGGGTCCTCATCGTGGCCTTTGCCCCGGCGGCGATCACGGTGACCCAGGACGTCATCCATCCGGGTCTCCGGGCCATTTCCTACGCCGTGTGCGTCATCTTCCAGAACGCCCTCGGGGCCTTCACGGCGCCCATGGTGCTGGGGGCACTCTCCGATTCGTACGGGATCAAGACGGCCATCTCCGTATTGCCGATATTCCTCGTCATTTCCGCCGTCCTCTTTTTCCTGGGGTCCTTTTTCTATGAGAAGGATCTCGCAAAGGTCGAAAAGGTCGATCTGGAGATGGAGGGCTGAGCGGCGGGGCGTGAGCCGCATTCTGCAGCGCAGGAACAGGAGCACATGATGAAAGCGGTCGTATTTCACCCCGGGAGGGGACTGGTATTCGAGGAAGTGCCGGACTACCGGGTCGGCGACGACGAGGTCCTGGTCCGGGTGGCCAACACGGGCTTCTGCGGGTCCGATCACTCCCTGGTGGCCGGGGGACTCCTCCCGGACGGGTACATCCTGGGTCACGAGATCAGCGGTGTCGTCGTGGAGAAGGGCGCTGCAGCGGAGGGGTTGCCCCTCGGCACGCGGGTGTGCATCCGTCCGACCTACTGCGGCACCTGCGCCAACTGTCGAAGGGGGAAAGAGCAGCTCTGCCGGGTCCACCGCCGGACCACGGGGATCGGCGATCTCCCGGGCGGCTTTGCAGAATACGTCAAGGTCTACCCCCAGATGCTGATCCCCGTTCCCGACGGCGTCGATTCCCACAACGCCGCCCTGGCGGAGGCGTTTGCCGCGGCCCTGCACGGCATCCGCTGCACGTCGGAAGAAACGGGGTCCGCCCTGGTGACGGGGGGAGGACCCATCGGCCTGTGTGCGGTCCGGCTCCTCAAGATTCTCGGATACGGACCGATCGTTCTCTTCGAGCCCATCGAGGAGAAAAGGAAGATCGCCCTGGCCTGGGGTGCCGATCATGCCTTCGATCCCGCGGAAAAGGACCTGGACTGGAACGTCATGGGCCTGGTTTCCGGCGGTTTCCGAAACGTGTTCGAGTGCTCGGGGGTCCCGTCCAATGTCAGCCGCGCCATCGACCTGGCGGCCGACTGCGGCGAGATCTGCATCGTGAGCATGATGTTCCGGCCCGCGGAGATTCCCGGCCCCTACAAGATCAACCTGAGGGAGATCCGCCTGACGGCGTCGATTTCCAACACCCACGAGGAGAACAGGCAGTGCCTGGCGTGGATGGCGAAGGGGCTCCTGGATGCGCGGCCTCTGATCTCCGATTATGTGCCCCTCGATCGCCTGCCGGAGATCTATCGGGACCGGATCGACACCGGGCTTGCCCGCAAGGTGCTGCTTGCGATCGGGGAGGAATTCTGACGGGCTGTGGAGGATGAATGACCGGGGGACCGATTCGAAGTTCATCCCCCGATGGCACGGCGTGCAGGGTCATTCGGAATGAGCGAGATAGGAAAACCAGGGTTTCTGGCGCTTGAACGGACAGTGTGCCGCCAGGCAGGAGCGGACCGGGTCGCCGGGCGGAATTTTCAGGGCGGGTGCCGCCCCGGACTCATGCCGCCGTACCCAGGCCTCGGCCTCCTCGACCGTATCGACGGAACCGGCGCTGTATGTTGTGCGGCCGCGGCAGTGGATGTATCCGTAAAGAAGCTTAAATGGCATGGGCGTGACGAAAAGGTGAACCGGCCTCCCGAAGATTTCTGTATGCCCGCCGCGATTATCACGGGAAGGCCGGACGCGCAAGCCACATCATGACAGGGCGGGGGGAGTGACAACGGGATGGGAGCAAGGGAACGAAGGGAGAGGGAGCGGGAGCAGCGGAAGAACGACATCCTGGATACGGCCAGGGCGCTGCTCTTCGAGAAGGGCCTCCATGCAACGACGATCAACCAGATCGCCAAGCGGGCGGAGCTGAGCGTAGGCACCATCTATTTCTATTACGACAGCAAGGAAGACCTCTATGCGGCGCTTCAGCTCGAGGGACTGGAAATCCTGGGCGGCATGATCCGGGAGGCCGGCCTTGCCTCATCCTCCCCGGAGGAAAAGATCAGGGCCATTGCCCGCGTCTATCTCCGGTTCAGCCTGGAGCACAACAACTATTTCGAGATCATCGACTACTTCCTGTCCTCACCGGAGACGATCTTTTCCCAGGATCTGAAAACCAGGATCGACGGCCAGGGGAACCGGAGCGTTGCCGTTCTGGCGGAGGCCGTCGCAGAAGGCATCGGGACGGGGCTTTTCCGGGAGGTGGATCCGAGGACGCAGGCGATCATCCTGTGGGGCACCCTTCACGGGATGCTCCACTTCCGGAAACTGCAGAGAACGATCCTGGCCGACGTGGATCACGAAACCGTTTACATGGAGGCGGTGGAGCATTTCATCAACGGGCTGCGACAGCCGCAGTGCCCGGCCGATGAAATGAGCGCCCCCCTATCTTTGAACACAGGGAGAAAGCACAATGCCAAACACTGAAACACCTCTTCTGGATGAACTGGAGAAGGGAAAGTGGCCCAGCTTCGTCAGGGAGATCAAGAAGGCGGCTGAAAAGAGCCCCATGGCGAAGGATCTCCTGAACCAGCTGGAACTTTCCTACAAGGACCGGATCGGTCACTGGAAACACGGGGGTATCGTCGGCGTCAAGGGCTACGGCTCCGGCGTCATCGGTCGGTACTCGGACCGCCCCGACCTGTTTCCCAACGTTCAGGCCTTTCACACCATCCGGGTGAACCACCCGTCCGGCTGGTTCTACAAGACCGACACGCTGCGCCGCCTCTGCGACATCTGGGACGGCCACGGCAGCGGTCTCACGAACATGCACGGCTCCACCGGGGACGCCATCCTTCTGGGGACAACGACGGAGCATCTGCAGGGCTGCTTCGACGACCTGTCGGAGGCCGGGTTCGACCTGGGCGGCTCCGGGTCCGCGCTCCGGACACCGAGCTGCTGTGTCGGGCCGGGGCGCTGCGAATGGGCCTGCGTCGACAGTCTGGATCTCTGCCACCACCTGACGATGAACTTCCAGGACGAGATTCACCGGCCCATGTTCCCCTACAAGTTCAAGATCAAGATCTCCGCCTGCCCGAACGACTGCGTAGCGTCCATCGCCCGGGCCGATTTTTCCATTATCGGGACCTGGAAGGGCGACATCCGGATCGATCCGGCCGAGGTGGAGGCCTATGCAGAGGCGGGTCTCAACATCCAGCGGGAGGTGTGCGACCTTTGCCCCACGCGGTGCATGGAGTGGGGCGGCCGGAAGCTCCTGATTCACGACGAGGACTGCACGCGGTGCATGCACTGCATCAACCTGATGCCCAGGGCCCTGCGCCCCGGGGAAGAGCAGGGCGCCACCATCCTCGTCGGCGGCAAGGCCCCCATCGTCGAAGGGGCGCTCCTCTCCTGGGTCCTCGTTCCGTTCATCAAGCTGGAGCCGCCTTATGAAGAGTTGAAGGACCTGATCCTCCGCATCCAGGACTGGTGGTGCGACAACGGCCGCTCCCGCGAGCGCCTGGGCGAGCTGATCAAGAGGCTCGGCATGCGGACGTTCCTCCGGGCGATCGACATCCCCGCGGCGCCGCAGATGGTCAAGGCCCCGAGAACGAATCCCTACGTCTTCTTCTGGCCCGAAGACATTCAGCAGGAGGTGAAGTGAGATGGCTGCCACCGATATCGGCCCCCCCGACTACAAAACCATGCTTCCCCCCGTCGTTCAGAGGAACTACGGGAAGTGGCTGTACCATGAAATCCTGAAGCCCGGCGTCCTCGTGCACGTCGGGGAATCGGGAGAGACGCTCCACACGGTCCGCGCCGGCTCGCCGCGCCTCCTTTCGACGGACACGATCCGGGAGATCTGCGGCATCGCTGAGACCTATTGCGACGGCTACCTGCGCTTCACGAGCCGCCACAACATCGAGTTTCTGGTCTCCGACCCGTCGAAGGTGGAGCCGCTCCTGGAGGAGCTCGCCCGGCGGAACTATCCCGTCGGCGGAACGGGCCACTCCGTGTCGAACATCGTCCACACCCAGGGGTGGGTCCACTGCCACACGCCGGCCACGGACGCCTCGGGACCCGTCAAGGCGCTGATGGACGAGATCCACGACTACTTCGTGACCATGACGCTGCCGGCCCACGTCCGGATCGCCCTGGCCTGCTGCCTCAACATGTGCGGAGCCGTCCACTGCTCCGACATCGCCATCCTCGGCATCCACCGGACGGTTCCCAGGCCCGACAATTCGAGGGTCCCCAACGTCTGCGAGATCCCGACGACGGTCGCCTCCTGCCCCACCGGCGCCATCCGCGGGGACATGAAGAACAAGACCGTCACGATCAACGAAGAAAAATGCATGTACTGCGGAAACTGCTACACCGTCTGTCCGGCCATGCCGATCGCCGACGCGGACAACGACGGCATCTCCATCTGGGTGGGCGGGAAAGTCTCCAACGCCCGCAGCGCCCCGATGTTTTCCAAGCTGGCAATCCCCTTCCTTCCGAACAATCCACCGCGCTGGCCGGAGGTGGTCGACGCGGTGAAGAACATCATCGAGGTGTACGCGGCGGGCGCCCGCAAGCACGAGCGGGTCGGCGAGTGGATCGAGCGCATCGGCTGGGAGCGGTTTTTCAGCCTGACGGGCATTCCCTTCACAGACAAGCACATCGACGATTTCGACCTGGCCACGGAGACGTTCCGGTCGTCGATGCAGTTCAAATGGAGGTAACCATGGCGGAAGATCTGAAAGAGCGGGTTGCACAGGCATTCCGGGACAAGTCGAAGGCGGACAAGAAGATGTTCTATATCCGGGATGTCACGAAATGGTTTCCCGGCGAGGACCGGCACGCCGTCCAGAACGCCGTGAAGGCCCTGATCGATGAGGACGTCCTGAAGTACTGGTCGAGCGGATCGACGACCTACATCGTCCTGGCGGAATTCTATACGGAAGGGTGAGTGCAGGATCATGAAAGCATCGGTTCCGCGGCTGGTGATCGCCGCCCTACGGGGAGGCGCCGGAAAGACGACCCTCTCCGTGGGCGTCATGGCCGCCCTCTCAAAGCGGGGGATCCGGTCCGTTCCCTTCAAGAAGGGACCCGACTACATCGACGCGGCATGGCTGTCCATGGCCGCCGGCCGGCCCTGCCGCAACCTGGATTCCTTTCTCATGGACGGGGAGACGATCCGGCGGTCCTTTTTCGGCCATGCCGGGGCAGGGGACCTGGCCTTCGTGGAAGGGAACCGGGGCCTCTACGACGGCATGGACGTCCGGGGAAGCCACAGCACGGCGGAGCTGGCCAAGCTCCTGGAAGCGCCCGTCGTCATGATCATGGACTGCAACAAGGTGACCCGCACGGCGGCGGCAATGATCCTGGGCTGCACCGTCCTCGATCCGGGTGTGGACATCCGGGGCGTCATCCTGAACCGGGTGTCCGGGAGCCGCCATGAAGACATCCTCCGGCGGACCATTGAGGAAACCTGCCGGCTGCCCGTCCTGGGGGCCGTGCCCCGGATGAAGGACTTCCCTTTCCCCGAGAGGCACCTGGGCCTGACGCCGCCCCAGGAGCACGAGCGCATCGTGCACGCCCTGGACAGGGCGGCGGAGGTGGCGGCGCGCCATATCGACCTGGACGGCCTGCTGGCCGTGGCTGAGCAGGCGCCTGCAGCGTCCGCGGTGGCGGCCTTCCGCATGCCGCGGCGGAAGAAGACTGCATCCGGCCTGACCGTCGGCGTCTTCCGGGATTCGGCCTTCCAGTTCTATTACCCCGAGAACTTGGCGGCCCTGGCGGAGCAGGGCGCGAAGATCGTCGAGATCAGCCCGCTCCGGGACGACACCCTGCCGGACGTGGACCTGCTCTACATCGGCGGAGGATTTCCCGAGACGCACGCGGAGGCCCTGGCGGATAACAGCGGCTTCCGGACGTCCCTGCACGAGGCGGCCGAGGCGGGCCTCCCCGTTTACGCGGAGTGCGGCGGACTGATGTACCTGGGGGAGAGCCTGGCGATCGGCGGCCGGACCTATCCCATGGCGGGGGCGCTCCCGGTGACGTTCGCCATGACCGGAAAGCCCCAGGGGCACGGATACACGGTCCTCCAGGTTGCGGAAGAGAATCCCTTCTTTCCGGTGGGAAGCACCCTGAAAGGGCACGAATTCCACCACTCCCGGATCCTGTCGCTCGACGAGACCCGGATCCGCTTCGCGTACCACATGAAGCGCGGAACCGGCGTCGACGGCCTGCACGACGGCCTGTGCCGGAAGAACATCCTGGCGGGCTACACCCACCTGCATGCCCTGGGGACGAAGGAATGGGCGGACGCCCTGCTCGATCGGGCGCATGCGTTCCGGAGCGCCTGGAACGGGGCGGACAGATACGTGAAACCATTTGAAAACGTTCAGGAGATGCATCTCATCCCTGCACAGGAATCATAAAAAATAATTGGAGGTGACGGACCATGCCGACCATCGAACTGGCGGGCAAAACGTATGAAGTGGACGAGGACGGGTTCCTTCAGGAACTGGACAAGTGGAGCGAGGAATTCGCCCAGGCTTACGCGAGTACGGAGGACATCCAGGGAACGCTGACAGACGAGCACTGGAAGCTCATCCATTACCTCAGGAACTATTTCCAGCAGTTCGGCATCGCCCCCATGGTCCGCAAGGTGTGCAAGGACAACGGGATCGACATGAAGAAGCTCTACGAGCTGTTCCCCACGGGACCGGCGAAGGGGGCGTGTAAGTTGGCCGGGCTCTCCAAGCCTACCGGCTGCGTGTAGCAGGCCCAGGCCGTTGAAAAGGGGCTGCCTGCTGCGTTGCCCTCATCCTGCGCCGCTCGACGTACGAAAAAGTACGCCTCGCGTCCCAGCATTTCGGGCGCCTTGCATTCAACCCCTTTTGAACGGCCTTTGAGGGGCTCTCCAGATCGATCGGTGTATGAAGGGCGTGATGCGGCGTTGCGCGGCGCCCCTCGTCGCTGCGGCGTACGGACAAAGTACGCCTCGCTCCTCGGGGCTTGCGCGCCTTGCCTGCGGGCTTTTTGCGAGGTCTCGGGCCTGAGACGGCAATTTGGTCAAAAAAGGCGGATTCTGAATGGCGACGCCTCGCGACTCCGGATTTCGGGCGCCTTGCATTCAACCCCTTTTGAGCGGCCTTTGATAGGGGCCTCCCTGCAAAGGGACAGATTAAGAATCGATCCCCTTTGCAGTAAAACAGGAAGAAGAGGGACAGGTCATTGTCTGTCCCTGAAAAAAGAGGAATCGGCATGACGGGAATGGAATTCATCGCCCGGGTCTTTCCCTACCTGGCCCTGGGACTGTTCGTCCTGGGAACGGCCGTGCGGTTCATCCGCTGGCGGTCCCTGCCGGCCCATGTCAAGTGGACGCTGTATCCCTTCCCGAAGGATGCGGCCGGCCAGTTGAAGTACATGGCCGGGGAGATCTTCACGTTCGGCACCCTATACCATTTCAACCGCCGGCTCTGGATCGGTGCTTATGCCCTCCACATGGCCATGGGCGGTTTCGTGCTTCTTTTCATCCTGTATCTGGCGGGATGGGTGCCCGGGACAGCCGTCCGGCTGATGCTCGTGATTCTCCTGGCGGCACTGGTCTACCTGGCGGCTCTGCGCTCGATGGATCGATACCTGAGGGCCGTGACCACCCCGGAGGAGTTCTTCAACCTGCTTTTCCTGGCGTCGTTTGCGGTGGCCGCGCTGGCCGCTTCCGCCGTCGCCGCCTCACCGAGGGCCTATTTCCTCAGCCTGGCGCTCCTGAGGCCCGATGCGGCCCTGCTGCCGCAGGAATTCGCACCGGTGATCGTCCTGGGGGGGCTGTTTCTGGTTTACCTGCCCTGGAGCCGGATGATCCATTATGTCTCCAAGTACTTTGCCTATCATGCCATCAAGTGGCAGAAGAGCTGAACCGAATCGCCATGCCTGAGTCCACGATCAAACAACCGTCCGCAGACCCGACATACCCCTTCCGCAGCGAATCCCCCGTTGCCCGCGAGGAGAGGAAAGCGCGCTTTCTCGGCGCCCTGAAGGACATCCTGGAGCTGGACATCTATGATCGCCCGCTCAGGATGTATCTCGACACCTGCGCCCGGTGCAACAACTGCGCCGAGCAGTGTCCCGTTTTCAAGGCCACGGGCGATGTCCGCGATCTGCCGGCCTGGCGGTCCGACCTCCTGCGGCGGGTCTATCGCCGCTATTTCACGCCTTCGGGGCGCATCCTCGGGCGTCTGGTCGGGGCGAAAAGACTGACCGCCGGCGATATCGACGCCATGGTGGAGGCCTTCTACCGCTGCACCATGTGCCGCCGCTGCGGGGTTCACTGCCCCCTGGCCGTCGACAATGCCCTCATCACAAGGATCGGACGGGTTCTCCTCGCCGAGATCGGTTTCGTTCCGAAGAACATCACCGTGAGTGTCGCGGCCCAGCTCGGCTCCGGGGGGAACACCTCCTCGATCCCGAAGGCGGCCTTCCTCGATACCCTGGATTTCCTGGAAGAGGAACTGGCGGACGAAACGGGCATCCAGATCCCGATTCCCAGGGATGTCGAGGGGGCGGAATACCTCTTTGCCGCGCCGGTGAGCGACTACATCATGGAAGCGGACACCCTGCTGGGGATAGCCCGGGTCTTCCACGCCGCCGGGGCGTCCTGGACGGTCGGCACGGAGGATTTCGACGCCATCAACTACGGGCTCTTCTACAGCGACGAAAAACTGGAGGAGATTCTCAACCGGCTCCTGGCGGAGGTGAAGCGCCTGAAATGCAGGACTCTCGTGATCGGGGAGTGCGGGCATGCCACGAAGGCGGCCCTGCTGTTCCACAGGGTCCTCGGGAAACCGGAGTACCGGGACATCCGGATCGAGAGCATTCTCCAGGTGACGCGCCGCTTCCTCGCGGAAGGCCGGATTGCCTTCACCGCCACGGAAGACCGGGGCCCCGTCACGTACCACGACCCCTGCAACCTCGGCCGCGGCCTTGGGATCTATGAAGAGCCCCGGGAGCTTCTCCGAGCCGCCGGGATCGGGATCGTTGAAATGGAGTCGAATCGCGGGATGAGCCTTTGCTGCGGAGGAGGCGGGGGGCTCGTGGTCGCTCCCGATCTCGAGCCGTGGCGCATGTCCGTCGGGGGCCTCAAGAAGGCGGAGCAGCTTCGGGCGACGGGAGCCCGGGTTGTCGTCGCGCCCTGCGCCAACTGCAAAAAGCAGCTGCGCGAACTGGTCAAGCATCACAAAATCGAAATGGAAGTCGCCGGACTCCACGACCTGGTGGGCCGGGCGCTCAAGAGGGAAGAGAAGGCCTGACATGCCGATCTTCGCGTCCATTGTCTTCACCGCCATCATTCTCCTTTTTCCCGTTCTGTCAGTAAGCGCGGGATGGCAGGGACTCCTGGGAATCGCCGTCCCCTATGCGGCATGGGCCGTTTTCATCCTCGGTTTCGTCTGGCGCGTCCTTCTGTGGGCAAGGTCGCCCGTCCCGTTCCGCATCACCGTGACCTCGGGCCAGCAGAAGTCCCTCCCCTGGATCAAGGCCGACCCGGCGGAGAATCCCGCCGGCGGGCCGGGCGTGGTCCTGCGGATGTTCCTGGAGACCGCGCTGTTCCGCTCCCTTTTCCGGAACACCCGGACGGAGCTGTACGGCGGACGCCCCGTCTACGGACGAACGAAGGCGCTCTGGATCTTCGCTTGGATCTTCCATGCGTCCCTCCTGGTCATCCTGATCCGGCACCTGCGCTTCTTCTCGGAGCCCGTCACATCACTGGTGAACGCCATGACCGCCCTGGACGGCATGTTCGAGATCGGCGTCCCGACCCTGTACCTGTCGGACCTCGGTCTTCTCGCGGCCGCGGCGTATCTTTTCCTGCGCCGCATCGCCGTTCCCAGGGTCCGCTACATCTCCCTGGCCCAGGACTACATCCCGCTCCTTTTGGTCTTCTGCATCGCCGGGTCGGGCATGCTGATGCGCCATTTCGACAAGATCGACCTGGTTGCGGTCAAGGAGCTGGCCGCGGGGTGGATCGGTTTTGTTCCAACGCTTCCGGAGGGGCTGACGGCGGTGTTTTTCGTTCACCTCTTTTGTGTCTCTGCGCTTCTGGTCTGGTTCCCCCTGGGGAAGCTGATGCACATGGGCGGCGTATTCCTGAGCCCGACCCGGAATCTGTCCGGCGACAGCCGGAAGAACCGCCACGTCAACCCCTGGAACGGGCCCGTGAAGGTCCATTCCTACGAGGAATATGAAGAGGAGTTCCGAGGCCAGATGAAGGCCGTGGGACTGCCCGTGGAGAAGGAGTAGCCGTGTCGATCGCCAAGCTGCCGAAATCCGCGGACCTGACCCGCATCGATTATGGACCGCCCCAGACGGCCTGGATGGACACGCCCGTCGATTTCCGGCCGGGGACGTGGAGCTATGCCGGCGCGGCGAAGAACCTGGCGGCCCTGGACCTGCCGAACCCGAGGGCCTGGCAGCCCGCCGACGCCGACTGGAAGCTGCCGGAGAACTGGCAGGCCGTCATCCTGGAAGGCATGAAAGAGCGCCTGGAGAAGTACCGCTCCTTCCGTCTTTTTATGGACATCTGCGTCCGCTGCGGCGCCTGCGCCGACAAATGCCATTTCTACATCGGCACGGGAGACCCGAAGAACATGCCGGTCCTCCGGGCGGAGCTGATCCGCTCCGTGTACCGCCGCTACTTCACCGCCGCGGGCCGGGTCTTCGGACGGCTGGCGGGAGCGCGGGACCTGACCGTCGACGTCCTCAAGGAGTGGTTCTACTACTTCTACCAGTGCACGGAGTGCCGCCGCTGCGCCGTCTTCTGCCCCTACGGCATCGACCAGGCGGAGATCACCATGATCGGGCGGGAGCTCCTGAACCTGGTGGGATGCAACATCAACTGGGTCGTCGAGCCGGCGGCCAACTGCTTCCGGACGGGGAACCACCTGGGCATCCAGCCCGGCGGCATCAAGGACATGATGGAGTTCCTGGCGGACGACATCGAGGACCGGACGGGTGTCCGCGTGGAGGTCCCGCTGAACCGGAAGGGGGCGGAGATCCTCTTCGTCACGCCTTCGGCGGACTACTTCGCCGACCCCGGCACGTACACCTTCATGGGCTACCTGATGCTCTTCCACGAGCTCGGCCTCGACTACACCATGAGCACCTACGCCTCCGAGGGTGGCAACTTCGGCCTCTTCACGTCCCACGAGATGATCAAGCGCCTCAACGCGAAGATCTACGCCGAGGCCCGGCGGCTCGGGGTCAAGTGGATCATCGGGGGCGAGTGCGGCCACATGTGGCGTGTCATCCACCAGTACATGGACACCATGAACGGCCCGGCCGATTTCCTGGAGATGCCCGTGTCGCCGGTCACCGGCACGCGCTTTGAAAACGCCCGGTCCACGAAGATGGTCCACATCGTGGAGTTCACGGCGGACCTGATCCGGAATGGCAAACTGACGCTGGACGCCTCCCGGAACGACCACCTGCGGGTGACGTTCCACGATTCCTGCAACCCCGCCCGGGCCATGGGGTTCTTCGAGGAGCCGCGATACGTCATCAACAGCGCCTGCCGGCATTTCCACGAGATGCGCGAGGACACGATCCGGGAGAAGACCTTCTGCTGCGGGGCCGGCGCCGGCCTGGGCAACGACGAGAACATCGAGATCAGGATGCGGGGCGGCATGCCGCGGGCCATGGCCGTCAAAGAGGTGAGGGAAAAACACGACGTGAACCGCCTGGCCTGCATCTGTGCCATCGACCGGGCGACCCTCACAACCCTCATGGAATACTGGGTTCCCGACGTCTCGGTCATGGGTGTCCACGAACTGGTGGGCAACGCCCTGGTGATGACGGGAGAGAACGAGCGGCTGACGGACCTCAGGGGAACACCCATCCGGGAGAACGGAGAATCATGAAGGGACGCCGGGGAGGTCTCATCGCGATCGGCATCGGCCTGGCCGTGTTCCTGGCCCTGGCTTCGTATCCCTTCTGGCAGGCCGCCGGAAAGGCGATGCCCGGCCCGGATCTCGATCTCGAAACACCGGCGATCCGGGCGCTGCCTGCAAGGGAGTGCATCGCGCCGACTGACGAGATGAAGACGCGGCACATGCAGATCCTGGACGAGTGGCGAACGGAGGTGGTCCGCAACGGCCGGCGCACCTTCGAAACCCCCGACGGACGCCGGTTCGAGATGAGCCTGACGGGGACGTGCATGAAGTGCCACTCCAACAAGGAGCGGTTCTGCGACCGCTGCCACGACTATGCGGCCGTCAAGCCGAAGTGCTGGGACTGCCACAACGTGCCGGAAGCGGCGGGCGAGACGGCGGCCGCTCCCGTGACGGGGAAGGGGACGGGGAAATGATCGACAGGGAACGCCGACGGCTCCTGAAAATCGCAGGGACCCTCGTCCTGGGATCCATGCTCCCGGTCCTCCCGTGCTCCGCCTCGTCCGGAAAGGGGATCGTTCCCGCAGCCGGAGCCGGTCGCCTGGCGATGGTCGTCGACCCCGGGAAGTGCCCGCCGGGATGCCGGGACTGCATCGACGCCTGCCACACGATTCACAATGTTCCGGACATCGCCGGATCCGGGAAGCAGATCCGCTGGATCCGCCAGGTGCCGTTCCGGAACGCCTTCCCGGAGCAGGGGCATCCCTACCTGGATGACGGCCGGCGGGACGTCCCCGTCCTTGCCCTCTGCAACCACTGCGAGAATCCACCCTGCGTCCGGGTCTGCCCGACGAAGGCCACGTTCCGGCGGAGCGACGGGATCGTCGCGATGGACTATCACCGCTGCATCGGCTGCCGGTTCTGTATCGCAGCGTGCCCCTACGGATCGCGGAGCATGAACTTCCGGGATCCCCGGCCGTTTCTCCGGTCCGTGAATCCCGATTATCCCACCCGGACCCGGGGCGTCGTGGAGAAGTGCAACTTCTGCGAGGAGCGACTCGCGAAGGGCATGCCGCCGGCCTGCGTCGAGGCCTGTGGGAAGCGGGGCGGACTGCTGTTCGGGGACATCGCGGATCCCTCCTCGGAGGTCCGCCGGCTCGTGAGAGACCGCCGGACGGTCCGCCGCCGGCCCGAACTGGGGACGGAACCGCATGTCTTCTACATCGTGTCGTGACAGGAGCGGAAAGATGATGGACAGGATGGCGGCAGGCAGGCGCATTGGATGGCTCTGGACGGGCATCCTCGTAATCATCTTCGCGGCCGGAGGATTCGCCTACCTGCGCCAGCTCCAGGAAGGCCTGGGCATCACGGGAATGAACCAGGACATCAGCTGGGGCCTGTACATCGCCCAGTTCACGTTCCTGGTCGGCATCGCCGCCTCGGCCGTCATGCTCATCCTCCCGTACTATCTTCACGACTACAAGCTGTTCGGCAGGATCACCCTCCTGGGCGAATTCCTGGCCGTGGCCGCCGTCCTGATGTCGGTTACCTTCATCATCGTGGACCTGGGCCGGCCGGACCGCGCCTTCAACGTCATCCTGCACGCGTCGCCCACGTCGATCCTCTTCTGGGACATGGTCGTCCTGACGGGATACCTGCTGCTCAACCTCGTCATCGGCTGGTCGGTACTGGAGAGCGAGCGGAAGGGCGTGCCGCCCCCCGGTTGGGTCAAGCCGCTGATTTACCTGTCCATTCCATGGGCCGTCAGCATTCACACCGTCACGGCCTTCATCTACGCCGGCCTGCCGGGGAGGGGCTTCTGGCTGACGGCGATCATGGCTCCGCGCTTCCTCGCCTCCGCCTTTGCCTCCGGGCCGGCGCTGCTGGTTCTCGTCTGCCTCGTTCTGCGGCGGTATACGGCCTTTGATGCAGGCCGGGAGCCCCTGCAGACCCTGGGCAAGATCATCGCCTACGCCCTGGCGGCAAGCATTTTCTTTGTCCTGATGGAGGTGTTCACGGCCTTCTACAGCGGCATCCCGTCGCTGGCGGATCACTTCGAGTACATGTTCCACGGCCTGGAGGGACACGGCCCCCTGGTGCCGTGGATGTGGACCTCCGCCGTCCTGGCCGTGGCCGCCCTGGCCGTCCTTCTGGTCCCCTCCCTGCGGCGGAACGAGGCATGGCTGGCCGCGGCCTGCGCGGCGGTGTTCGTCTCCCTGTGGATCGAGAAGGGGCTGGGCCTGATCGTCACGGGGTTTGTTCCGTCCCCCACCGGGGAGATCGGCACCTATGTCCCCACGGTCCCGGAGATCGCCATCACCCTGGGCGTCTGGGCCGGCGGGCTTCTCGTTCTGACCCTGCTGTACAGGCTGTTCACGGCGGTCAAGGCGCAGATGGAGCCGCGGGCCCTGCGGGCCGCCGCGAAAGGGGCGGGTGAGCCATGAACGTCCTGACCCTCAACTGCGGCAGCTCCTCCATCAAGTACAAGCTTTTCGACATGCCCGGGGAGCGGGTCCTCGCCCGCGGCCAGGCCGAGCGCCTGGGACGGGCCGATTCGGTCGTCCGCCACGAGGTCGCGGGAAGGGATCCCTTCGCGAGGAAAAAGAGCCTGTCGGGTCACCGCGAAGCGGTCGACGTGCTGCTGAAGCACCTGGTCGGACCGGAAGGCGGCGTTCTGGCGGGCATTCGCGACATCGCCGCCGTGGGGCACCGCTTCGTTCACGGGGGGGAATATTTCCGCTCCTCCGTGGCAATCGATCCCGCGGTCCGGGAGACCCTGGAGACCTGCCGGAACCTGGCTCCCCTCCACAACCCCCACAACCTGACGGGCATCGACGTCTGCGCGGAGCTGATTCCGCATGCCCCGCAGGCAGCCGTCTTCGACACGGCCTTTCACCAGACCATGCCGGAGCACGCCTTCACCTGCGCCCTTCCATACCGGTTCTACGAGGAAAACCGCATCCGGAAGTACGGGTTCCATGGAACGTCCCACCGGTACGTCTCCTCCCGGGCATCGGAGCTCCTCGGGAAGAGAGGGGAAGGGCTCCGGATCGTCACCTGCCATCTTGGGAACGGATCCAGCCTCTGCGCCGTCCGCGACGGGAAATCCATGGATACGACCATGGGGTTCACGCCCCTGTCGGGCGTCGTCATGGGCACACGGTGCGGTGACATCGACCCGGCGCTCCCGGCCCACCTGGTCGAGACCCTGAACATCCCCCTGGCGGAGGTGATGTCGATCCTGAACCACGAAAGCGGCGTCCTGGGCATCTCCGGCCTCTCGCCGGATTTCCGGGACCTGGAGTCGGCCGCCGGCGGGGGGCACGCCCGGGCCCGGCTGGCCCTCGATGTCTACGCCTACAGCGTCGCCCGCGGGGTCGCCTCCCTGGTCCCGGCCATGGGCGGCCTCGACGCCCTTGTCTTTACGGCGGGCATCGGGGAGAATTCCCCGAAGATGCGCGCGCGGATCGGTTCGTTTCTCCCGTGGCTGGGGGTTGAACTGGATGCGGAAAAGAACGAGTGGGGCGTGCCGGAGTCCGACGTGTCCCGGTCCGGTTCCCCGGTCCGGGTTCTTGTCATCCCCACGGACGAGGAACGGCTGATCGCCCGGGACACCCTGTCGGTCCTCGGACTCGACGGGAAAACGGCAACAGGCAAACGGCAGCGGCAGTTCGCAGGCGCCGCTGAAAGATAGAAACAAAACAACGCGAAACGGAGGTTTGGCGATGAAAAAGGTAAAAATGACGCCCAGCGAAGCGATCGTCGAGACGCTGCTGGCGGAAGGGGTCGATCACGTCTGCGGGATCGTGGGATCGGCCTTCATGGACATGCTGGATCTTTTCCCGTCGGCGGGGATCCGGTTCATCCCCGTCCGGCACGAGCAGAGCGCGGGCCACATGGAAGACGCCTACGCGCGCATCACCGGCCGGGCCGGGGTCATCACCGGGCAGAACGGGCCCGGCATCACGAACATGGTGACGTCCGTAGCCGCGGCCAACATGGGCCACACGCCCCTGATCGTCATCTCCCCCTCGGCGGGGACACCGACGATCGGCTGGGACGGCTTCCAGGAGTGCGACCAGGTGTCGGTCTTCAAGGCCATCACCAAGGCGACGGTCCGGGTGCCCCATCCGAAGCGGGCGGCGGACTGCCTGCGCACGGCCTTCCGGATCGCCTATGCCGAGCGTGGGGCCGTCCTGTACGACATTCCCCGGGACTACTTCTACGGCGAGATCGAAGAGACCATCCTCAAGCCCTCCCAGTACCGCGTGGACGCCCGGGGCTGCGGCTCCATGGCGAGCCTCGACAGGGCGGCGGCGCTGCTGGCAAAAGCCAAGAATCCCGTCATCGTCTCCGGCCGGGGGGTCGTCGACGCCGACGCCCTGGACGTCATCAAGGACATCGCCGAGCACCTGACGGCGCCCGTGGCGGTCACCTACCTCCACAACGACGCCTTCTACGGCAATCACCCGCTCTCCGTCGGCCCCATCGGCTACATGGGATCGAAGGCGGCCATGAAGATCCTCTCGAAGGCGGACGTGGTCCTCGCGGTGGGGACCCGGCTCTCCGTGTTCGGCACGCTGCCCCAGTACGACATCAACTACTTCCCCGACAAGGCGAAGATCATCCAGATCGACATCAACCCCAAGCACATCGCCCGCACCCATCCCATCGAGGTGGGCATCATCGGAGACGCCCGGGAGGCAACCGTCGAGATCCTGAAGCGCCTCAAGGGCACGGACAAAAACCGCAAGCCGGACCCGCGCCGCCTCGCCGCCGTGAAGAAGGAGAGGGACGCATGGGAGAAGGAGATCGTCAAGGCCGCCATGGTCAAGGGGAATCCAGTCAACCCGCGGCGCGTCCTCCTGGAGATCTCCCGGGCCCTGCCGGACGACGCCATCGTCGCGACGGACATCGGGAACGTCTCCTCCACGGCCAACAGCTACCTGAAATTCAACGGCGGCCGCCGGCACATCGCGGCCCTCACTTTCGGGAACACGGGATTCGCCTATCCCGCCGCCCTGGGTGCGCAGCTGGCCCGTCCGAAATCGCCGGTCATCGCCATCATCGGCGACGGCGCCTGGGGGATGAGCCTCCACGAAGTCAGCACGGCCGTCGAGCACAACCTCCCCGTCGTGGCCTGCGTGTTCCGGAACATGTGGTGGGGCGCCGAGGCGAAGAACCAGATCGACTTCTACAACAACCGCTTCTGCGGCGTGGACATCCCCAACCCGGAGAGCTTCGTCCCGGTGGCGAAGGCCATGGGAGCCGAGGGCGTCCGCGTGGACCGGGTGGAGGACATCCGGGACGCCTTCGAGACGTGCATCAAGAGCCGGAAGCCCACCGTCCTGGAGTTCGTCGTGGACGGGACGCAGCTGGCGCCGCCGTTCCGGAAGGACGCCCTGGCCCTGCCGACGCGATTCCTCAAGAAGTACGATCACCTGGATTACCGGAACTGGGATTGATGTTCCGCTCCGGCCCGCTATCGAACAGGGAAGCCTCGCGCCCCGACGGCGCGGGGCTTCCCGCACGGGATCCCGGCACCGGCATCGGAAAGGGTTTGATCCATGGAAGAACAGCAGAGTAACGACGTGAAGGCGACCCTGGAGGGATACAAGAATTTTGTCCCGCCGCCCGTAAAAACGTCCCTGGTCTGGGAGCGGGACCTCCGGTTCACCGGCTCGACGCCCCAGGGATACGACATCGATTTCGACTCCGACGGCCAGTGGGGCTGCAAGCCGACGGAGGCGCTGCTCCTGAGCCTGGCCGGGTGCATGGCCATCGACGTCGTCATGATCCTGAAGAAGATGCGGGTGCGCCTCGCGGGGTTCCGGATGGAGCTGACGGCGGAGAGGAACTCAAGCCCGCCGCAGTATTTCCGGTCCGTGGAGATGGTGCTCCATATCGCCGGCCGGGACGTCGATCCCCGCAAGGTCGACCGGGCCGTCGCCTTGTCTCACTCCACCTACTGCTCCGTGTACAACACCCTCCGGAAGGACATGGCCGTCACGGTCCGGACCGTCATCGAGGACCGGGACCCCGACGTCGATCCGGCCTGAGGCGCGGGACGGAACCCGCCTCCCCGAAATCGACCCGCTCCCGGACCCGGCCCCGCAGCTCCTCGACGGCATCCTCGATACTTTCCAGCGTCATCGTAATGGCGTCACCGGGACAGACCGTCTCACACCTGCCGCACCCCTTGCACCGTCCTTCATCCCGTACGACCGCATCCTCCTCCAGGCGGAGCGCCTTCATGAAGCAGGCCTCGACGCACCGGCCGCACCGGGTGCAGAGGTCATGATCCACGTGCAGGGAAAGCCCCTTGAGCCGGACGATGGAGTCCGCCGCCGCCTGCGGGAAAAAGCGGGCCGAGTTGAGCACCGTGCAGCAGCAGGTGCAGCAGAAGCAGACCGTGAGCAGTCTCCCGGTGTTCGGGGAGCCGTAGAAATAGTGGTCCACGCGCACCCGGCCCAGCATGGGGATGAGTCCCCGCGCCAGTTGCCGGTCCACCAGGGCGATGGCCTCTTCCACCGTCAGGTGATCGGCGATGCGGGGGTCCAGGTGCCGCGTGTCCTCGCCCATCTGCAGGCAGGCCTCCGTGAAGGGGAAGTGACGGCATTGCTTCGATTCCCGGCAGGTGCAGCGCCTGATCATGACCCGGTGGGGGGTGCGCCGGATGAACTCCTCGATAACCAGCCGCGGGATCACGACGCTTTCAGCCCCCTGGATTCCCTCGTTCACCGGGAGATAGCTGATGTTGAAGTTCCGGCCGGAGAACATGGGGACAAACAACAGGGCGAAGAATTTCCCCACGAGCGGCAGGCGGGTCACCCTGGGGGACAGGTAGGTCAGCGGCCAGAGATGCTTCAGAAGCGTCAGTGTCCATTCGGGCCTTCGGGACATCGGTTCGTACCTTTCTTTCCGCAGACGGTGGAGGAGGAATATGGATAATCGATTTACTCCGCCGATGCAATGACCGGGGAAAATGACCTCTCCCGTCAACGGATTGACGAGATTGCAGAGGAATTCGGACGGTTGATGGATTCCTGACGGCCGGGCAAACCCGGAGCACCATGCGCTCGAAATCCGAAAACTCCTTTAAATTGAATTCCATACACTCTATGAGGCCTTGCGGGAATGCGTCGTGGATCCGGTCCTTCAGAAGGCACAATCCTTGCTTTTCCATTCTCTGCCCGACTCTTTTTTTCAAGGTGGTGTGACAGCGCTTGTGACGGGTCGATCCGGGTTTCCTGTTCCCGGGGATACGTTGCTCAAACAAGAGGGATATAAGGATGATCCTGAACCGCTCCAAGCTGGATGTTCTGGAGGAGATCGCTGATGCGACGGAGGCCTTTGTCCTGATGTTTGACCATTCCCGGGAGGTTGTCTGGATGAATGCCGCCTTCGAGCGATGCGTCGGATACCGCCTTGAGGATCTTAAGCAGCGGAATCGCCTTCCTTTTCTGTCATTCGACGGGGAAGAGACGTTCCTGTTTGCCGTTCAGCAGGCCCTGGAAGGGGACCGGTCAGAGGTCTTCGAACTGCACGTCGTCTCTTCGCATGGCATTCAGAGGAACATCCATTGGAGCGTCCTGCCATGTCCGGCGGCGGCCGGCTCGGAAGGGAGAGCCGCCGTGGCCGTCGGGACCGGACACGGCGGTCCCGAACAGGTGAAATCGGACCTGGAAGCGGCGGCGGAACGATACCGGATTCTCTTCGAGAACACGGGCATCGCCATGATGTTCATCAGCGAGGACACGACCATCTCCCTGGTCAACAAGGAGTTCGAAAATCTGACAGGCTACCCGAAGGCCCGGGTGGAAGGGACAATGAGCTGGACGGAGCTGATCGCCGACGCGGCGGACCTGGAACGCATGAGGATGTTCCACCGCCTGCGCCGCATCGATCCGGACCTGGCGCCGGGAGTCTACGATACGAAGATCCGGAAGCGGGAGGGGGAACTCCGGGATGTCATGCTCCGCGTGACCATGATACCCGGGACGACCAACAGCCTGGCCTCCATCCTGGACATGACCGAGAGGAAGCGGGCGGAGAGGGCTGTCCGCGAGAGTGAAGAGAAATTCCGGACCCTCGTGGAAAACATGCAGGACACGCTCTATCGCTCCGATCTGGATGGAAACCTCGTGTATGTGAGCCCTTCGGGAGCGCGTCTCTTGGGATACGATACCATCGAGGAACTGCTCGGGAAGAACATTGCGGAAGACTTCTACTATGACGGCGATGAGCGGGCAAAGCTGATCCAGGAGCTGCAGGCGAAAGGACGGGTCTCGAATTACGAGGTCACCCTGAAGAAACAGGACGGAAGCCCGGTGCCCGTGTCCACCAACACCCATTTCTACCGCGACGGGAATGGGACCCCACTGGGTGTGGAAGGCATCTTCAGCGACATCACACGGCAAAAGCGGGCGGAAAAGGCGCTCCTGGAAAATGAGAAACACCTGCGCAGCATCACCATGAACATGCCGGGGGTCGTTTTCCAGTTCTATGCCCAGGACGATGGAGAGTGGGGAATCAGCTATGCCGGCGAACGCCTGGCGGAGCTCTTCAACCTGCCGGCGGACGCGGAGAATTTCTTCCCCGTCTTCCTGTCCCATATCCACGAGGAGGACCGGGAACGGTTCCTGGATTCTGTCCGGAACGCCGTGGCCACCGTCAGCTCCTGGAGTTTTGAAGGCCGGTTCTTTTCAACATCGCCGCATGAGATCACCTGGTTCCAGGGTCTGGCCACCCCAACGCGCCACGAGGGCTGCTACGTGTTCGACGGGCTCCTGCTGAACATCTCGGAGCGAAAGCATGCGGAGGAAATGTCCCGCCAGTCCGAAGAGAAATTCTCGACCGTCTTCATGACGGCCCCGGACTGCATCGCCATCACCCGGGTGGAGAACGGGCGGATCGTTGAGGCCAACCTGGGGTTTGAAGAGATCACCGGATGGAAGCGCCTGGAGGCGGTCGGCAGAACCTCCACGGAGATCCATTTCTGGGTCGATCCGGCGGATCGGGATTTCATGGTGGAGGAATTGAAGGCAGGTCGCGACGTCCTTCACCGGGAATTCACGTTCCGGTGCAAGGACGGATCCGAACGGAACGGCATTTATTCTGCAAGGCCCATCCGGCTCGCGGGGGAACCCTGCCTGATCTTCGTACTGCAGGATATCACCGACTGGAAAGCCCTGGAGGAGGACCGCCGGAAGCTGGAGCGGCAGTTGTTCCAGTCGCAGAAGATGGACGCCATCGGCCAGCTGGCGGGCGGGGTGGCGCACGACTTCAACAACATCCTCATGGGGATCCAGGGGAACGTGTCGCTGCTGCAGATGGAGCACGATCCGTCCCATCCGCATGTGAAGCGCCTTGCCAGGATCGAGGAGCACGTGAAGCGGGGGGCGAACCTGACGAGACAGCTTCTTGGATTTGCCCGGGAGGGAAAGTACGAGGTCCGGACGCTGGCGGTCAACGACCTGGTCCGGAAGAGCGTTCAGTTCTTCATCGAGACCCGGAAGGAGATCGAGGCGGACCTGGAACTGGAGGCGGACGTGCACCCGGTGGAGGCGGACCCGGGGCAGCTCGAGCAGGTTCTTCTCAACCTTTACATCAACGCGGGCCATGCCATGCCCCGGGGCGGGAACCTGCACATCCGGACGAGCAACGTGGCCCTGCGGGAAGAGGATGCCCGGGCCTTCGAGACGAAGGCGGGGAGCTACGTCCGGATCTCGGTTTCGGACACCGGCGTCGGGATGGACCGGGAGACGCTGAAGCGGATCTTCGAGCCGTTCTTTACGACGCGGTCGCAGGAAGGGGGAACGGGCCTGGGCCTGGCCTCGGCCTACGGGATCATCCGGAACCATGGCGGCCTGATCAAGGCATACAGCGAGCCGGGTCGGGGCTCGACGTTCAACGTGTACCTTCCCTCTTCCGAGGAGAGGGTGCCGGCGGAGGATCAGGGGCCGTCGGAGGATCTTCTGACC